>JAABUL010000051.1_pt1 | contig 203680 bp, 202 predicted proteins | sample 5559151 | NCBI WGS metagenome assembly JAABUL01 (sample SAMN10711876, study PRJNA513368) | rock metagenome | isolation source: Antarctica rocks | place: Antarctica: Victoria Land, Pudding Butte sud | reverse complement strand
GTTTCAAACAAAAGACGTGTTCTTTCTTGTCAGCTGAGTGAACGGTTTGACTAGCTTCGAGAAGTTCTTAATGAAACGACGATAGAAGTTAACAAATCTCACGAAGCTCTGAATTTCTTTTAGATTGATCGAAGTGATTCAGCTGACTATGACTGTCACTTTGCTGAGATTTATATGAAGGTCTAGTTCTGATACGATGACTTCTAGAAAGACAGTCTCTTCTACATTGAATTCGCACTTTCGAATATTCATCTGCAGTTCAGCTTCGCGTAGTCAACTCAATACTAGTTTGACGTGATCTTTATGTTTCTTTCTCGTTTTGCTATAGATGAGAATGTCATCTAAATAGACTTGACAAAAGTCGTTCAGAAAGTTTCATAGAACATCATTCATATATTGCTGAAAGAAGATCGATTCATTAATCAGTTTAAATGATAGCATCTTGTATTTATATGCTTCTAAAGCAGTGATAAAAGTGATGTAATTCTTGCTATCAAGATGCATTTGAAGTTTGTTGAACGCTGATATGATGTTCAATCTAGTCAGATGCTTGCAACTCACTATTTTATCAATGATCTCGTCTATCAGCAATAGAGAATATCTATTTCTTTTGAAAATGACATTTAGCTTTCGATAGTTCACGCAGAATCGAAGATCTTCATTTGCTTTGAGAGTGAATAGAACGAGAGAGAAATAGAGAGTCTGACTAGAAGTGATGAATTTCTTTGACAGATTCTCGTTTAAGTACTTCTTTACTTTCAGAAGTTTGACAGAGAACATTTGATAGACTCGACAGCAAGAAAACGTTGAATCATTGATGAGCTCAATTTTATGGTCGTAGAAGCGATGAGAAAGTAGTTTATTCGATTGAGCTCGATCAAAAACATCTAGAAACTCATGATATTTTGATGACAGCTTTGCTTTAATATCTTTCAAATTCTGAGTCATTTCATCAATTGAAGAGACGTTTAGAGCGTTCAAATCGTTCTGAGTATTGTACGCGATTTTTCTATTGATGTTCATTATGAATAGAGCAAAGACTTCAATCTTGTTCTTTTTTGAATGATTCAACAGCGTTTTGAACAAAGTTGCGTCTATGCTTCGAATCAAGAATGACTCTTTTCGAACGAGTCATTTGAGCATCATAAAGATCTTAGTCTGAGTGATTGAAGAAGATGAAGTTGACTGCAATCAACTTGAGTGCTTTGAATTGAGAAGAATCGAAAAAACCGAAATAGAAGTATTCAATTGATTCGAAAAAACAATGACGTCGTTTTGCATATTCAATAATATTTCGTTTTTGTTCATTCAGAGCTTACTCAATATGACTTCATGATGATCGATATCAACTATCAGCATTGATACAGTCAATTTCTTATGACTTTTGATGATGAGATTGAGTAGAATTTTATGAGTGATGATCTTCTTAGATATCTTTTCATTATAATCTCTTATTAGCTTCTCTTTTGTCAGTGATATAGATTGAATTTTCAGTTTCTCGCATACTTTATTGACTAGATTAGAATGTATGATCGTGTAGACGACTGAATCACTGTCTATTAAAGAACGAAGATTGAAAGATTGATTCTGAGAGATGAGATGAGTGTCAATTAGAAACGACTTTTCAAAGTAATTTTCTTTCGATAGAATTTCGTCTAGTTTGCACAAAGATATAATCTCTATTTCTTTGATGACTTTTGAAGAGATGACTAGTTTTTTGAATCGAAATTCGAATTGAAATCGAAGCGATCATATTCATTGTTCACTGCATTGATTCTAGTAGGTTGATCAAGACACTCTTTAGAGCTATGACCTGATTTATGACATATGAAACAGCTTTCAACTAGAATGTCTGCTTCTTTGACGCTAGTTAAAATCGCGTCGCGCGACTTTAGCTGATCAGACTTCAAGTGATCGACTGATTGAGTGACAACAGTCACTTTATGAAAGATAGTCTTAGAAAGATTGTTGACGCGTTTGATCTTGTTCTTGATCTCTTGAATGACTCGCTGATCATTATTCAAATGAATCAGGTAGAAACGAATTTCTTTTAGAGAATCAGGTTGAACTAGTTGATCTATTCAAATGAATCAAAGACAAGAATGTATTTTATCTTTCAGATCAGCAATCAGTTGCTTCTCGTGATAGTCTAGATAGAAAGATAGACGTTGAAACTGAGTATAGAATTCACTGAATTTCTTGAATTCTTGAATCAAGTTGTAGTATTTTCTACGAAAGTTGACTTTCTTATTTGAATCATCGAACAACTGAGCTAGCTCTTTCAAAAGATCATCGACGATCTTATAGAGATTGACACAGTCACGTTCGCGTCTAGCTTGAGCAATCTCAGCTGCGTCATCGAATAATCTAGAATGTATATAGCTCAATTTGACTCGTTCATTAGAAAAGAGATTGACGTTGATCTCTAGTTTATTCTGAATTTTTCTGTACCAGTTCTTTTAAGTAGAGTTCTTTTCATCAGTAAACAGCGAAGAATCAGGTATTTTTTGAGATCTAGAACGCTCAGAGTAGGTGAAATCAGAAGAAGTGTTTTCTTTAGCTTAAAGTCTAGTCTTCAACTCTTTGATTTCGTCTTCTTGTTGTTTATCTAACTCGTAGAGTCGATCTGTTTCTTCATCAAGAGCTAGACTTCGAGCCTTTCAGATTTCGTAGAACACGAGAAGTATTACCGTTTCAGCAAATGATTCATCATCTTCATGAATGAATGATGCAGCACTTGATGATTTCGTTCGTGGTTTCGATGAATCAGCATCAGAGGTTTGAGAGAAACGATTTCGAAATTCTTCGAAACACTCTTCAGTGAGCGAATGACTAGACATGATGAGATTTGTTTTGAAAGAAGATTGAACGAATGACGATGCTCGACGATTGAAGAAGAAAGACGTATAGAGTGATGTTTAATCTTCAACAAAGAAGATGAGATTTGTTTGTTGATTGATTTGATTGATTCTCTAGCAAACAACGAAGATTCTTTATCATTGAATCTATCGATCGATTTGATTCTTGAGCAATTCATGAAGATTCTTTATCATGATTCTCGTAATCGAATGAACTTTGCGTACTTAATGAGTGATAAGTAGTTTAGCAATTCAAACAGTCTCGCTGTTGATTCTATTCAACTCTCTAGTGTTGTTCTATCTTTCAATTATCGTTGATCATCAGGTAAATGAATTTCTTTAGACTCGTTCTGCCTAGACGAGTATGTTGAATGAGTAATGAGATCAGTATCGTGTGATTAATGAATTCTTAATATAATGTCAGAATCATGTCTAGATGAGTCAATCAGCGAAAGTCAGAATTGAATAGTGCTTGATCTTTAGAGATAGCTATAACTGAATATTAAGAATACAGAAGAAGATGAGTACAAAAGCTTCTATTTAAGTAATATTCAGAGACTGCGCTAAGTTCAAAGAAAATGTGTTTGTGACATGAGTAGAATGTGATGTAGAAAGAAAGATGATGTTGAACAAAGAGATGTTGATGAAAGAAAATAGAGACTGAGTCAGATCTGAGTTAGAGACACTGACTAGTTTTATTCAGTCTTGATACGCTCGTAACACTTTGATAGAAAGTCATGACGAGAAAACATGGTAGAAAGTCATGAAGAGAATCATGAAGACTGTTCAATCAAGCTATTTACATTTATCTAATATCTTGTCGAGTCAAGTCGAGTTTTTGAGTCGAATTATTAAGTCAAGCTTCTCAACTCAACTTGAGTGCTTGAGTTCAACTTCTCAACTCGACTCGACACTTTTTCAAAAAAATTTCAACTTAACTTGACACTTTTCAAGTCAAGTACTTGACTTGATGCAATCAATCTACACTCAACTAAAGAGATCTTGTTGTGATGTCGTGCTTCATTGCAAAGCACTTCAATTATCTGAGCTGCGAATTTATCATTGATTTCGATTTGCTTTCACAATGTCTGAGTGAGAATATCAGCAAAATCTTCATCAAGATTTAGAATGTCTTGATCTAGCTGAGACTTAACATTTTCAATGTTGAATTCTTCAATTTCTAGATTCATAAAGACTAGAATTTGCAAGAATGCTGAGATAATTAAGAACAAATGTAACTGAACTGAATCTAAAGCAATGATTTGTGACTGAAGCTTCATGACTTTGATGTCAAAGATGTCAAGAGCGAAATTCTCAATAATATTGAGATTTAAAACATGAGTTTTCAGAATTGTTTGATGTTGATATTGATATCAAGAATTGAATGTATCTCTCTTCTTGAAAAGATCTTCTAAGCGACGTGTTAAAGCATTCAACTTGTTGTTGATCTTGTCAAAATGATAAGCGATGCAATAATTGAATTTAGACAAAAACTCACTTTAACGAGCTTAATGATGACTCAACTGCTTAATTGACATGAAATACTCAAGATTTTTGTGATTCGTGATTATTTCAACAGAATAAATAAAGTCTTTGAGCTCTGATCATCATTTCTTGAAAGTGCAAACAATGATCATGAGTTTTTTGTCGTAGATCTCGTAGTTACACTCAACTGAGTTATGCTTCTTTGAAAAGTAAGTGACTGAATGAAGAATCTTGTTCTCATCATATTGAAAAAGAATGTCTTTGAACACATAGTTTAAAGCATTGATTTCTATCACAATCTTGTGATCTGAATTATAGTGATGAAGAATAATTTTGAAAATGAAGGTTTTTTTAAAAATGTTGAATGCATTCTGACATTTCTGAAATCAGACAAAGAGTACATTTTTTCTGATGAGACGAGTGAGCAAAGTAGCTATTTTACTATAGTCATAAATGAATCTTCTATAAAAGTTCATAAAATCTAGAAAACTTTGAATGTTTTTAACGTTGATCAAGATGAGTCAGTTGACAATGATGTTTATTTTAGAAGAGTTCATCTTGATCTTTTCAATGATGATTATCAATTCTAGATACAAGACTTAAGTGACGTGAAACTTGCATTTGATTATATTCATCTGAAAATCTGCTTCTTGCAGCTTTCACAGAATGAGCTTGACATGAATTTCGTGCTTGAGTTCATTGTTGAAATAGATCAAGATGTCATTCAGATAAGCAATACAGAACTTATTTAAATGTTTGCAAAGAGTATTATTGATGTACTTTTGAAATGAGACAGATTCATTACATAAATCAAAGAGCATGACTAGATACTTGAATAATTCAAATCGAGTGCAAAAAACAATGAGAACTTCATTTTCTTCTTTAATTCAAAGTTGATTGAACGCAGAGATGATATTCAGCTTGATAAAGATTTTAGCTCAACTTAGATGATTCAGCGTTTCTGAAATCAGAGACAGAGAATATCAATTCTTGACTGTGATAGCGTTCAAATCTTGATAGTTCATGCAGAAGCAAAGTTCTTCTTCGAGTTTCTTAATGAAGAGAACAGAGATGATCATTTAAGAGCAACTGATTTGAATGAAATCTTTGCTTAGATTTTCATTCAAATAACGACGAAGTTCTAGAATTTTGTCATAACTCATGTTGTACAAAGTGAAGATTGAGAGTGAAGCATCTTCTTTAAGATGTATGACATGATCATAAGCTTGATGTAAAGACAAAATATCAACGTTCTTCTTGAAGAAGACGTTTAGAAACTTGAAATATTTAAACGATAGAATTGTGACTGAATTGACATTCTTACTTTGTCAATAAACTTCAAGATCTTCTTGTGTTGTGAATGCAGTTAAATGAAATTTCTTTTTCATTTGATGAAGATTCAAATGATGATTCTTATTATATGTACTGTCTTGAAAGCAAGACAAGAACTGAGCAAGAGTTGAACTGTTTTTTGAATAAATAGTTAAAGTTGCGTGACGTGATTTTGACTCATCAGAATTTAGACTAGAAGACGAGATTGACTCAAAATTCAAAAAGACATCAATTTTCTTTAAAGTGACGCTAAATACTTCAATGTCTTTGACATGAGCAGCATGATCAAAGCTTCAAGCTTTCAACTCGACTATGTTAAGTTGTATAAAAGATCGATTGAATTGATCTGCTTGAAGAACAACAGAAGTTCTAAAGAGAAAAGAATTTCAACACTTAATTTTTGATGAGTATTCTTTTTGAATGACTTGAAGAATACAATTAAAAGCTTCTTGTTTCAGATAAGAAACAAGATTGAACAAGATTTGTTTCTTGTAAATAAACTGAGTATTAGTTAACTTTTCATGAGCAAATGAAAGATTATATTGCTTGTTGTGAGCAGACGAAAAACTGAGTTGCTTTTTTCAAGCAAATGAGAAACTAAATTACTTCTTACAAGCGAACTGAAAACTGAATTGCTTCTTTCAAGTGAATGAGAAACTAGATTGCTTCTTGCAAGTAAACTGAGTGCTGAATTGCTTCTTGTGAATAATCTGTAGACTGAATTGCTTTTTATGAATGATCTGTAGACTGAATTGCTTCTTGTGAGTGATTCGTGAACTGAGTTGCTTCTTGTGAGTGAATTGAAAGTGAGACTGAAAGTGTCATGATTCTAGCCTTGTCAGACTCAGTCTTCTAGCCTTGCCAGATTTATTCTCGCTTCGTCACCTTGACTAGTCTCTATTGAGTCTAACGTCGACTGAGAAACACACATATGTAGTCAGCTTCTTTTCTGTAGCTATCTTTCTTTCTTAGCATTTATCTTCTAGTTAAATGACACTCATATGACTCACTCTATGCTGACTTCTAACAGAAAGAAAGCTACTTTGTTAACTTTGAATGAGAAATTTTCTTCTTGTTGATTAAGATCATAAATCTTGACAAGAGATGAGCAACAATGATTAAAACAAAAAAAGAAAGACAAGATGAGAATATTGTGTTCAAAATTGACATCAATGACGTGACAATAAAGTCATGATAAACTCATGATGATAAGATATTGACTTAATTCAGTGATATAAAAGAATAGTCTTTTAATGTGTTCATCAAGAATCATTGTGATTTCAATGACATGAGTAATGTCATTGATTAAAGCGACTTGATCATCAAATTCTTGAAGTCTGCAAGAATGAATTAATTGATGCAAGAAAAGATGATGTTGTTGCGCGAAGAATTTATTCATAAAGACATAAGCAAAGACTTCATTATCAATCAGAGCGAAAGTAAGAACTTTAGATTGAGCTTAATGTAGAATACAGAATACTATCATGTGATTATCTTTGAATGTTGAATTGAATTCAAAGAGTTTCAAGACAGATTTAGCAGAAAACTTTCTATATAATTAAAGTGAGAATGAAAAGATTGAGACTAGTAGACAAAATGATATGTATACAAATTTTTGAGCATGACTTAGCTCAGAAACTAAACTTTTTTTGCAAACAGCAAGACTTTTTCATCTATACTGACAACATCATTGTTGTAGATGTTCATGATATACAAAGTGAAGAGCTTCTTATTTAAGCATTCTTTAGCAATTTTGCTTGAATGTTGCAACTTGCAGTAGTAGCACAGCTTTCACTTATTGTAGATTTTTTTGATCTCAGAAATGATCAGAGTTTTATCTTGAATGATGATAATGATGAAATTTAGATTCATTGACTCATCAAGAAATGAGAAAGAAAAAGATAAAGATACTGTTGAAACAACAGTCACAAAAATGATGATCTTTAAACTCAAAGAATTACTAGTCAATGCAAAGACATCTTTGACTTTGATGAATGAAACAATAATGAAGATGAAGCGAGATTAATGATGTTTAAGCTGCTGAAACTTTTCATTGATGTCAGAGAATGTTTGAATTCATTGATGAAAGATGAATAATTGAGTTTCATCAAGATTTTGTCAGAAGAAGATGATGACTTAAGTGAAATAATTGATATTGCATTTCAAACAGTCAATCAATGAGAAATCTTTCATCAAAGAATATTCTTTCTTTTGATAAAAGAAATTGTAGTAGTCAACAAAGCTATTCATGTCTTGCTTCAGAATTTCACGAAAATATAAATGAGCATCTTCTGTCTTGAAAGAGTTGTTGCAGCAATGATGTAACTTGTGTTATCAATCTGCAAAGATGAAAATGATACAGAGATCATTGACTTGATATTGACTCATTAAATTGTGAGTCTTCTTATTTATGATGAGTCGTGACTCAACATAAATGATCTTGACTCAATGAAAGAAATAACAATTGTTGTTCATGTTCATGCGCTGTATCAGACTCTGCTTTCATGCATTCAATTGATCTTTGTCTTTCTTATACTCAGATATGTTGAGAAGCTTCTTGAATTTAGAAGCGATGAAGACAACGACAAAATTCACAAAGAAACATTGATGTTTTGACAAAGAGCTTAGATAGCTTATGAGCTAGTGAGCAAAGTTCATTCAATATTAATGCACTCAAGATGCATATGCTAGTTACTAAATGAGACGTTTGCTACAAGCTAGCTGTCAGCTGAGTTTGCATCATTGATTAGCTTACATGCTACATAAATCAGCTACAAGCTGATTTAGCTGATTTAGCACTACTCTTCACTTTACTCACTCATTTACTCTTTATTCTACTCGTTTATCTACTCGCTCATCTACTCTTCATTCTACTCGTTTATTTACTCGCTCATTTACTCGTTTATCTACTCGCTCATTTACTCTTCATTCTACTCATTTATTTACTCACTTATCTACTTTTCACTCTACTCATCTATCTACTCGCTCATTTACTCTTCATTCTACTCACTCATTTACTCTTCATTCTACTCGTTTATCTACTCGCTCATTTACTCTTCATTCTACTCATTTATCTACTCACTTATTTACTCTTCACTCTACTCGTTTATCTACTCGCTTATTTACTCTTCATTCTACTCATCTATCTACTCACTTATTTACTCTTCACTCTACTCGTTTATCTACTCGCTTATTTACTCTTCATTCTACTCACTCATCTACTCTTCATTCTACTTATCTATCTACTCACTCATCTACTCTTCATTCTACTCATCTATTTACTCGCTCACCTACTTTTCACTTTACTCGTCTATTTACTCGCTCATTTACTCTTCACTCTACTCATCTATTTACTCGCTCATTTACTCTTCATTTTACTCATCTATCTACTCTTTATTCTACTCTCTATCAAACGCGTCAATCAAGCGCATAAAACACGTCAAACAGTGCTTCAAACAATGCTTTCTACATGACTTTCTATCTACTCGTCATTCTACATACTCAGCTATCTACTCAATAATCTTCACTTCAAGCTTTATAAAGCTAACGCTAGATAGTTCAAAGTTTTCATCTTCTTTCTTTCTTCATAGTTTCTACTTTCTAGAACAACAACAATCAAAATATCAATATGTTCAGCTATCAACTCAGCTATCAACTCAGCTACAGCTCAACTATCAACTCAGCTATTTACTCATTCGTCTACTAATTAATTTACTCGCTTCAAAACATGCTTCAAAATACGCGTTAATCAAGTGCATAACATGAATCAAACAGTGCTTTAAACAATGCTTTCTACTGATCTTTCAATTAAGTCATCTAGTGAGCTTTCTACTGAGCTTTCTACTGAGTTATTGATTGAGCTTTCAATTGATCTTTCTAGTGAGCTTTTTACTGATCTTTCTACTGAGCTTTCAATCAAGTCATTTAGTGAGCTTTTGATCAAGTCATTTACTGAGCTATCGACTGAGCTTTCGATCAATCTTTCTAGTGAGCTTTCTACTGATCTTTCAATCGAGCTTTCTATTAATCTTTCTACTAGTGAGTTTTCTACTGAGCTTTCTATCAAATGCTTTATCAAACATTCTACATGCTTCAAAATACACGTCGATTGAGCGCATAACATGAGTCAAACAGTGCTTCAAACAATGCTTTCTACATGACTTTCTACATGACTCTTTATCAAGCGCTCTTCATGTTTCTCTATCAAGCATTCTTCATGTTTTTCTATCAAGCGCTCTTCATGTTTTTCTACCAAGCGTTCTTCATGTTTTTCTATCAAGCGCTCTTCATGTTTTTCTATCAAGCACTCTATCAAGCATTCTTCATGTTTCTCTATCAAGCACTTTATCAAGCACTCTTCATGTTTCTCTATCAAGCGCTCTTCATGTTTCTTTATCAAGCACTCTTTATGACTTTCTACATGGTTTTCTACCAAGCATTCTTCATGTTTAAATAGATGATTAAATAGCTACTTAAATAATCAATTCATCAAATGATTTATTTGATTACATACGAATCTTGAATGTAGAAACGTACGAAAAGCAAACATGTATTGCGCATTATATCTTTTGAGCAATTAATGTCTTTTGAGCAAATGACTGTCATCAAAAGATACAAGCGCTTGTAGCTAGTTATTAGTTGTTGATGAGTGACTATTAAAGCTTGTGAGCTAGAAGCTCGACTAAACAGATATTTTTGACTGATGCTAGCTTAATGAGCTTGTAGTCAGTTTTAGCTGATTTCGTCAAATGATTGATGAATGAACGACAAGAAAAGATTGATTGTTCAAGATTTATGCAATGATTTGAGTTATCATCACAAAAGACTGAGAATTCAATTTTATATAAATTGAAGAACTGAAAATCATGAACAAGAACAAGATAATGACATTATGTTGTTGAACTTGATTTTAAAGCTCTTGCATTGCATGAAAGATCTCAACTGAATTTTCGATTATATTTTGAATGAACTGTTTAACAGCATGCTCATCGTCGATCAAGAGATTGTGAGATGACTTCATTTGAGCGAAAGAGTAACTAGATGAGATTTCAATGTATGAAAACATTGCAGAAAGTGTAAATCTTTTATAATGTCAAAGACTGAGCTAAACTAAAGATATTATCAATATAAAAAACTGATATTATTATTACTTTAATAGAATCTAGATATAAGACAATACATCAAATAATGTACAAGATGAAAGACAAAAAGTGAAAGAAAAGAATGAGAACTTAACTTTTATATACATGAATTGAGCAGAATCAAGACTAGACAATAGTTTTATTGACTTAAGATTGCAGAAGTTTATGCATACAACTGAAATGATTGAAACAGAATTGTTGAAACTAAATTAAGATGATGATGATTAAATTGATGACTTGATTCATTGAACTGCAAAACAGATTCAATAAATTGAGATTATTTAAAATATCAACAATTTATGTTCTAAATTGAGTTGATGATCTGACATCATGACATGTCAATTCATCATGACAATTGTCTTTTTTTTTAAGTGAGTTCATTCTCAATCTCAATAATTAATGTCTTTGTTTACTTTGATAAATGATGACATGTACTCATGATTTCGCTCTAGAAGCTCTCAATGAAAATCTTCAAATCTCTGTGAAAAAATAAGAAAAAGAAAAACTTTTGATTGAATGATGATTCATCTTCAATTATAATGCATGTAAATGACATTATAAATAGTATATATGATGTGTAGTTGATGTAGATGACAGCATCAATCATATGTAAATGATGCATAAACATTGTTTATCTTTTGATTAAATTACGTTGTTAAGATGATAAAGTGCAAACAAGAGTGAATAATAATCATTGTTTTGTTTATCATTCTTTCAGTTTTTCTCAATTCTCATCTTCTTTCAATCTCATCTTTGCATTCATCATTACTTAACTCATACTATTGTTCAATTATTTCATGAATATAGTCATTGTTCATATATTGTAGAAAGTAATTATCAAGAATGATATATGCTAAAGTAATGATGTTGAAATGAGCTTCAAAGATTGTGAAATCAACTGATGTCAAGATCAAAATGATAAGCAAGATATGCAATGTTGATTCTAAACTTTCTTAATTAAGTCTGCAATCTAACAATTGCAAATCATTCTTAAGAAATTGTTTGTTCATCGTTTTTACAATCATGCAACATCATCTTCTGTTTCAGAATTTATTACACTCATGAATTCTGAAAATGATCTTGATGTCTTTGATGACATCAAGAGTTTGTAAAGAATGACAGAGACAGATTTTAGCGCTTTTAATGATCAATATCTCAAATATTCATTTAATCTCATGTTTCAGATTTGCATCACTTTTAGCTGATGCATATTTATAAAAGCATCAACATTTCTAAAACTTCTAAAAGCGCAGTATGTTTATTTATTATTTGATTCAACAAATACAATCTTAACATTTGTAACAATTAGAATTGCAATGTTGAATAATATCATTGAAGCATGTAATTCACTGTTATCTTTGCATAATCTTTCTTCATTAAAATTATCATCAATGATCAAGCTGTCAACTGCGCAATTATCATACATTGCAAACATAGTTTTAATGTCATACAGACTGCTTAAAGTGTTCAATGTATCTTTTGTTTTTTAGTAATCAATGTCATCATAAACATTTTGATCATTCTTCTTAATATTGTCACTCTTTTCTTATTGTGCATTCACATTACTTCTAGCACTATGTTCTTTCATGACAGCATCTGCAACATAAGCGCTTGCACATTCTTAAGCAAGATGTTTGAAGTGTTCAATCAGTGCACTTGCATCACTATCAGTATCATGTTTTCTCATGTAAGCATATGCAACAGAAGTGTTTTCGCAGTATGAAGCAAAATATTCACTTTGTTCAAATCATTTGATTATAATGACTACTGTGCTTAAATTCTATTCTTCTTTAATTTCTCTCTTTTTGTGAGTTACATTCACAATGCTTTTCTTTCTCATCTTGCACATGAAGCTTTCATATTTCTTCTCGTCACTTAAAATCTTGTCTATCTTGTCTGCTTTATATTACAAACATTCGTTCTTTTTCATGTTTAAAGCATTTCATAAGTTATTAAACTTTCATTCTTAGCTGATCTTAATTGTTGTTGACTTGACATCATTCTGTTGTGCTATCACAAGCTCATATTCATTACTTTGCAATATGATACGTGATTAATCTTTAGTTTGTGATGTAAAGTGAAATCTCTTACTAAGAGTTTGCTTCTTGCTGACTTGAACATTATCAGTCGACGATTCATTCTCTGTGTTCGATTCAATTAATCTCTTCTACATAGCATCAGTGATTGAAGATTTAGTAATGAGTTGCAATATATACAGCTTTATTTGATAATAATGTAAAGTGAAATCTCTTGCTAAAAGTTTGCTTCTTGCTGACTTGAACATCATTAATTGATGATTCATTTTCTGTGTTTGATTCAATCAATCTCTTTTACACAGCATCAGTGATTGAAGCTTTAGTTATGAGTTGTGATATTTACAGCTTCATTTGATAACATTACATCAAAGACAAGCAACGTTAGTTTTGAAGATTAAGAGATGAAAATGCTTTCTGAACTCAAAAGTGTTTTCTTATGACTTGTGTTTAAATTGAGTTGCACGTCATTTTCTAACTCATATAATGAGAGATTATCAAGACAATTGATGTATATATTGAGTACAGCTTGAGTGTTTATAATTGCTTTAATATCATCATTATTAATTTGTTGCTTAATTAAACTGATCATCAAGTTGAGTTTTGAATTGACATTTTGAATTCAACTCAACTTAAAGTCGAGTTACTTACATTTTCAACTCAATTCAAGTTGAATTAAGCATATTTTCAACTCAACTTGACTTGACTCAACTAGAAATCGAGTCAACTCGACTTGATTCATCAAGAACTTAAACTTGATGTCAAGAAAGCTAAATATAGAAATTTTTCCGATTTTTTGCTTTTGCATTATCTTTTTGCATTATCTTTTTGATAGAAAGTCATGAAAAGAAACATGATGAGAAACATAAAGAAAAACATGAAGAGAAACATGAAGAGAAACATGAAGATTGTTTAATAGAGAATCATGACAAGAAACATAAAGAAAAACATGAAAATCATTTGATAGAAAGTCATGATGAGAAAACATGAAGATCGTGTGACTTTGATAGAGAGTTATGACGAAAAAACATGGTAGAAAGTTATGAAGAAGAATCATGTAAACTGTTCAATCAAACTATTTACATCTATTTAATATCTTGTTGAATCAAGTCGAGTTTTTGAATTGAATTGTTGAGTCAAGCTTTTTAACTCAACTCAAGTTCTTGAGTTCAACTTCTCAACTTGACTTGATACTTTTTCAAAAAAAATTCAACTTAACTTGATACTTTTCAAGTTGAGTACTCGACTTGAACTTAAGTACTCGATTCAACGCAATCAGTCTATGCTTGATATGACATAGCAGAATCTTCAATATTGATTGTTGATGCTCATGAGCTTGTTGATTTCATGTCACATTGACGCGCATTTATATTGCTGCAGATTATTAAGTTCAGCTTCGCTTCAATCACTTTAGTCACTGATATATGCAAATGTTCACTTACTCTTCACATTTGATCTTTCAAACTTGTTTAATCTGTGCTCTTCTGATTCATATTCTCATATACAATGAGTGATCATTGTCATTGCGATGAGAATAACATTAGTAGAAAGTGAATCAAAGAATATCTTCAAGTATTCTTGATATGCTATTTCATCTTTGACTTTGCAGTAAATCTTCTGAATCAATATGTTTACTATGATTCTTACGCAGAATCTGTCTTGAAGAGTCTTTTCATGTTAGAAGATGTTGCAATCTTTGATTAGTACATATCTTTTTACACGCAAAGTCATCATTATTTAGCAGACTTTTTATCAAATTCTTTCGCTCTTTTCTTGTGAATTGCTTCTGTCAATCATATTCACTCTCGACTATGATTTGTACTCGACTCAGTACACTAAATCATCACGTCTCAAAGATGTCATACATCTATTTATTATGAGTTTTATTTGCAACGAAAAATCTGAGCGTATTATTTTTCAAATCTTTCTTGTCGTTGAAATGTTCTCTACTTTAAAACGTTTGTGATCTGACTTCTTATTTAAATGATTTGCAATATTCTTTCACACTTCTCTCATTTTCTCATTAAGTCATTTCTTTTTGAAGTCTGATCATGAACTGTTATTGCTATTAACATGATTGCTCAATATTCACGTAAGTAAATAATGAGTGCAAACTTCAACAATTGACTTATGATTGATGATGAAGTTGCATTTAGTTCAACATGATATCTTTTCTCATAAATATGATGTTATTGATTTTCAGTTTGCATCGTTGACATCATCATCATTAAAATTAATTCTAGTATGTTTGTTATTGATTGATTGAAAAGAATCAAGCTGTTCAATGTTGCATATGTCAAGTTTTTGAAATGTCGTGATAATTTCATGAAAGTACTTTTACTGAATGCTTTAACAGCATTCAATTCTGTCTTTTTTCAAATTAGTTATTTATTCTTTTGAATTTTTAAGCGAGTTATTACTTTGAAAGTGACACGTCTGTCTTTGTTGAAAACTCTTCTCACAGAATCACTGTCACTTGAGTCTGTTGCAATCTTGTTATCATCATGAATCTCTGTGTGTTCAACTGTGCTGCGCTTTGACAATGATGACATCTTGAAGTTGCTTGTGTGACAACATTTTTTCTGTAATGTCACTTAGTATCTTGATAAACTCATCATCATCAAGATCAACGTATTCTCATGTTGCATTCAAGATAAGAGTCGTTTAGTATGATTTGACAATGTATGATCATCAAGAAAATCTATGCAACAAATGATTGAGAAGAAGAATAAAAGAGAATATCGAGTTGCAAACGATTTTTTCTTATGATAAGAAAGAAATTTACCTTATCTTGAGCACTAAAAATCATAAGTCTTATCATTGAGTCTTGAGATTTCTTAATTATGACATGATTTCATTATGTTATCTTATAATGAAAGTCTTGAGCATGAACATGTTCTTTACGAGCATTCTACATAATTTCTTCAGTGATCAGCTGCTTGAATTAAGTATCATAAGAAGTCTGAAACATACAATCATTATTTGCAGCAGATTGAATTGTAAAAAGAAAGTGAATAAACTTTTCTGCATGCATTTCTTTCAATGCTGTTTTTCATTTGCGCTCGTTGCTGATATATATTCTTGCAAATTCAGCTCAATCATATATTACTGTATTTGTAACACAGTTGTAATTCAGCTCATTCTTAATCAGCTTTATAAATTTATCATATTTCATGTCATTGATACAAATCAAGTTCTTCATTGCTTCATGTTTAAGAAGATCTTGTGATCTGCAACATATGTTACAATTAAGATCATGACTGATCTGTATTATGATATTTTTGACTGATCTGACTGATACTGATTGAGATCTTTTGTGATCTCTTTTGTCACAGATAACATAACTCAAGATATGTGAGTGTATCTTTAGTTGAAAAGATGATAAAGAATTGTACTTGAGATTGTTTCATCATATTTTTCTGATTCTGAGTCATTTTCTTACATTGTAATTTGATCGCTGTGTCATGAATATTAACATAGAATCACTTCTTGATCTTGCAACATCATTGAATATAATATGAAACTCATAATATATGACTTCAAATAGTGATCTGAGAGTCTCTTTCAACTTGTTTATATTTAGCTTTCATTTTATAAACTGTAAAGATTTCATCTGATTTCATATTCACGTCTTCAATTGCATGTATTTAAACTCATTAATGTTGAGTTCTTCTTTCACTTTGTTTATTAATCATTTGTAATGTACATACTCTTTACATGATATTTTCAACAATGCATTCATTATACTAAACAGAAGACTTGATGTTTGTTGAATCTTTTCACGTCTGTGACTAACGACTGCGCTTATTACAAAAAACTTTAACATCAGCAATTCATAACTTCAGAATTTAATTGATGTCACACTTGCTACATCTTGTTCATGTGATAATTGATATCAGCTTTCAATGATTTACTTATTGCTTAAGTTCTTAACTAGATTTATGAAATACATATTGATTATCTAGAATCTACTACTGAGTTACTCATATCTCTTTATAACATAATCATTTGTGATCATCAAGTTAATTTGATTTTTCAGATCAATTCATTGATACAATTGACTTTGACTGACTGACTTCATGATATCAAATTTGTAGCTGATAATACTCTTGCAATGAGCAAAGCTTTGTTTACTACATATATTTTCTAAGAACATAGTTTTTGTGAGATTAAACTCTGACTTTAATTCTCATCAGTTTGTAACTGAGACTTTTGTTCATCAAGAAAAATTTGATTAAGCAAAGTCAAAAGATGATTATAGTTCTTAATTGATTAATCATGTAACATCATTGACTTTGATGATTCTGTATATGCTCTGAAGCATAAATATAATACATATACATTGTTTGATTTTTGCCTGCAATGAGATTGAATCAGTTTCAAATATCTTCAGCTTTCGCGTTTGAAGTAGTATTCTGCTACTTTCGTCTCTTTATGCAAGAAATTCTTCTCGTATATTGAATTGTATGAATCTCAGTCGCTGAAGTTGTTAATGTAGAAAAACTTGTTTTTATTTAACTCGCTACAACTATCATTTGCTGATACAACATGCACACTTCTCAGAATTGTATGCAAATGAAAAAATCGACTAGCTTTGAGTGAACGAGAATTTTTGATGTTATCTTTAAATCAGTGCTTTATCTCAATCATTTCATGCACAGCATGTTGAGTTTCTTCATTGCAAGGTTTGAGTAGTTTAACAAGAACATCATTGTGTCGTAGCTCATTACTCTTGTTGTCTTGACACAACGAATTTATAATGAAAAGAATAAGTCGTAGCTGATCAGACAGTTAATTATTTAGCAAAGTTAATGCTTCAATCATCTCTTTTGATCTCTTCTGAATCAGAACATAGTCACATCTTCAAACTTTCTTCTTTCTCTGTCAGTTCAATGAGCAGTATACTCTATTACTGACAAGATTCTCTAAGTCATTGACATTTTTTTCGTCTTGTTTTCAGCATTGAAGTGACTCATGAACGCTTACGTAGTATGATTCAATTCAGATCAAGTCTTTTTTCTTTTTATTTAACTTTTTATCTGATACAACTTTCTTGTTAACTATGTTGTGATATTCACACATGAAGACTGTCAACGTGTTAAGAAGCTTCTTCATGTTCAAAATTCTGACTAAGATTAATGCATGACATCATAACTTTGAATTGAGTTCTGTCTCTTGTATTTAATTGCATTGTTCGCGAATGAGTGCATCTTGAATTTTACAAAGACTAAAGATATAACTGAATTGTGTTATCATAGTAGTCAATGCATGCTTATTAATCTTGCTTTGTCTTATATCTCTGTAAAGAAGAATATCTTTCATTGCAAGAAAATTTAAATGTTGAGTATTATGATGCAATAACTGTGTTTGAAATGTGTCTCATTTGTTGATGCAATTGAAAAAGATCTTTATTAAATACTTGTGTGCAATCTTACTGTGCTCTGTATTGAAATTATCAGCACTATTGTATCTTCAAATCTGACTTGCATAATGTGTCATTGCATGTAGTTTTGAAATGTTGAAATGATCAATATCTGTATCTAAACATTCAGATTGCAAATGATGAAAAACATTCTTTAACTTGTTCAATTGAAAAAGTGCATGTTCAAGATATCAAAGAGTTTCTTCATCATATAAATGATACTGAGCAAGTATCATGAAGTTTATCACTGCTTAAGTAAAATAAATTGCTGCAGACGTTCTTGTGATCAGAAGTGATGCAATGATTGATATAAACTGATATACAATTGACTTTCAATCTGCATCAATTCATTACTTAATTGTACTATACTTAACAAATCTCTTCATATTTTTAAATAATGAAATGACGTGAAATCTTTGATTCAGCTGAGCTGTTTCTGATGCATCATTTAGAACTAATCTGATTTCTTTTCTTCTTTGACTTGTACAAACATTCTCATTGATGATCTGACTAAGTCATAACATCAGATACAAGATAATTCTTTTAAGTAGTTGATGTAGCATATTTATTATTATTATCTCATGAATATTGATAAACATATGTGATCATGCAAAGTTTTTCACTGAATGTATTTAAGCAAAGTCATTCTCAATCATATTGTTCTTTCTTTGTTGTCTCTGTTGATTTCTAGTAAATGCATGTGTTCAAATTGATCATGTTTTGTCTAAATTTTCACGCTCATGAGATGATACTTGACAGATAAAGCATTGTTGATTCATCTTAATGTTTGTGATTAATACTTGTTTCTCATAGTTCATCATGAACTTGATGATTATTGAATAACATTGTCTTATTTTATTGTTTATGCAAAGAACAGAAATGTCGTTTCTGATCATAGCTTCAACAACTGTTACATGTGAAATCATGTATTAATGCATGATGATACATGTTTCACATATGCTTGAGTATGATTAATAATCTCATATGTCAAATCTTTGACTTGATATCATCATCATCATTGTCAATTATGAGAAGAAATCTCAAAAGAATCAATCTCAATCGTTTTTGAGCATGTCTTATGCATCGACTTAGATTTTCTATCATTAAATATATAAATTATGCAGATAAATTATCTTGATGTTCAGTCAAGACTATCTTATTGATGAAAATTAACAGTGATATCATGATAGCATCATCAGAAAGTTTCTTCTGCATTTCTCATCATCAATCAGCAGTATGCATCTCATCATAAACTCAAAAGTTGTCAACATTATAATGTTAAATGAGTGCGTAAATCAGCTTGTCTTAAAATGATGAGTGATTCAACAAGAATTAAAGTGTCTTGATGATGTCATAATACAAAATGCAATGCTGCTCTTCTTGAACTTCTTTGTAACTGAATTCAACTGTGAATATTCAAGAATGTCACTCATCATTTTCAACATCATATGAAATCTGATGTAGAAGTGTTAATCACTTGTTTGCATCATAAAAGCTGACATGTTAATATAAGACTTGCAAACGTGAGTCTTGAAAGAATCAATTAACACTGTCTTTGATAATTTTTGTTTAATGAAGTCAATAAGCAAACGCGTAATTTGCTTTGCATTGAAATGAATAATATTGATTGTTATTTATGTTCTTGATTATTTAAGAATTCAAGCTCAATGACTCTGATATCTTCTTTAACACGTTGACTGTTGTTTCAACATCATGATCAATTGTTTCAATGAAGATTTCAACTTGCAACGCTGATGATGTAAAAAGAAGTTCAGTCTGAAGTTGTATCATTTCGATTCTTGATGATATATGTTTCACATTCTGATTTAAATCAGCACTATTCATCTTAATGTTCATGTGCTCTTTTGCAAAATCATTTATTAACATGTATTCTTAATTCTCATCTTTGATGTTCATCTGAACATTTTCATTATGAGAATCATTTGAGTTTGAACTTTATTCTGCAGTCTTATAATCACGTCAGATGAGTTGCATTGAATTGCATGATGATGATTCTGATGATGATGATAATTTTCATCAGAGAATCTTTTGCAATCAGTCATACAAGCGAACACGACAGTGATAGAGATGATGTTTAAGCTTGCTGATGTTGTTTATCTTCATTTTACATGAAAAGCATACACGTTGCATTATCTGTAAATCTTTGATTAGTGTTTTTATATAACTTGTATGAAGTAATGATGAGTTGTAATGATTTTTTATGCTCAACTGTTTATCTGTGCATGAAATGTCAGTAATGAGATGAATCGAAAAATGTCAATTGCAAAGTCAATGAATCACGTTTGTTCAAAAGTTATTGACTTCAATTTAAACTCAATAGTTAAGATACTATGTAAATCATATAAATTATATCTAGCTAAATCATAAAAAGAACGAAATCAATCACTTGAACAAATATCATTACTATTCTTACGAACTAGCTATTATTGCTTAAGATGCAATCATTTAAATCTTTTGTAAAATGAAAGTAATGATTGTTAAAGTGTTATATATCTCAAGTTGAAGCAATCTTCAGAGTTTACAAACTTTATCTTGTCATCATCATCTATCTTGCTCTTGTCATGACTTGATGAGCAATTCAAGAGATATATAATTATGCATTTATCTTCTTCATCTTTATTTGAAACTTTCTGATAGCATGTCAATTACGCTTAAACTCATCGTTGCTTCTTTTGAGCTTATTATAAGTGTAAAACTGCTTAGATTTTATAGATTTTGCTATCTGATGTACAATGAAGATTGAGAGAATTCAAGTATTGAAGATTAAAGATTTAAACTTAGATGAAGAAATTAGCTGATCATCAAACGTAGAGATGAACTCATTGATCAAATAAGTGACAGTAATGAGCAGAGATGATTGTTGATGATGAGATGACATTGAAGATGATGTAGTTTTGTTTTGAAGAATCTCTCATTTGATGATTCTTCATGTGACGTTGATTGCTTGTTTGAATGATCACAAGAATTTTGATGCATTTGATAACACGTCTCGATTGAACTCATTTATTGCTACTGTCAATAATTAGATCATGAGTTCAATTACAATGTGCATATTAATGAATCAGATGTTGCTGCATACACTGATCTCAATGAGAGCATACTTGATGATATTGCACTATAAACAATGTTTGCAATGAACTAACTGCTTGATAAAGACTTTAATTTCATCAATGAATCTTTATCTTTTGAGCATGAATCAAGTCATTCAATGACTAGACTGAATGAAGAGTTGTTGCAATCAATCTCTTCATCATCTCTTGCAATTGCTGTTGCTTAATATCATATCATCTTTGATTCTATTGCTTCATGAGAATGATTTATATTTCAATGATAACAAATGCAAATGAAGTTTTTACACTGTTTATAATAACATTGTCAATGAGTAAGAAGATCAAGTATGTATGACTCGTCTCTCTGCAACTACTTTTTACGTTTATTCTTTAAATGCTTTGCATGAGTGATGTTGTTGATCTGAATGAAAGCAATCAGTTAACTGATACACAGAAGAAGCAACTCAAAATAATAATTAAGATTTCATCTTTTAACACTTGTATCTTTCTGTCTTTTCTTAATACTTTGAGCTCAAGAGAAGTTTCATCATTCGTGATATAATTGCTGAAATCTTTGCAAATTCATGAACTGATCAGTTTGATGACAAAATCTCTCTTGTTGCTATTCTGCAAATGAAACAGTATATTTTTCAGATTTTTTCAGTCATTGCATCTCTTCAACATCTTTGACATCTTGATTAATGAATCGAAGCAATAAACAATAGTTTGATTGCAAAGCGAAAAATGCATGTAGTTTCAGTTGATACATCAGTTCAAGATCAAACGAGATTGATCACTATGTCAAAGCTCAAAGTCAAACTCACTTGCATGAATATGATTGAATACTCTTGTATCTGAGTTGTGTGAAATCTCTTTATCATCAAGTACAATTATTCAGTTTACAACGTAAGACAGATTATATACATCTGAATCATCATCATGAAAGTCTACAAACTTCTTAATTATGTTCTCATTTGTCTCTTCATCATATATTTCAGAATCAACTTTGTTCTTTCAACTGTTATCATTGACACTCAAGATCTGCTTGAATCAATGCTGTATATCATGTTTAAGTCATGAGTTCAAATCAGTAAATAAAACAGTATCTTTAAGAAAATACTTAATGTTTTTCAAATTAAACTGTTTATCTTACAACTCTGTTTTATTTGTTTACTTTAAAACATTTAATATTCTCTTTACAAGACTGACAATGAGATTCATCTATTCATGATGTTGACTACGAATTTTTTGATTCTATTCTGTGTTTGAATAGAAGTCAGAAGAGTCAAGAGATCTCAATTTGATGCAATTCAAACGATGTTAGAATGTTGCGTGAGTGAGAAAGTTAATCATGCAGAGTTTTTATCTATGCGACAACACTTTTCCTAACAGTCACAATCGATCTACAAAGAAGATTAATGACATGTCGATGTCAGTAAGAGATGAAAAGATATTTAGTGAAAAAGTCGATCTCAGTATGAAAGTTGTGATTACAAGTGATCGAAGAATTTGCAACTTGTCGACTGCGTCGATATACTGAAACGTCTTCATCACATTGACAGTGTCATCGAGTAATTGATGAAAAGATATCAGGTAGAATAGTTGATCTCAGTCTGAGAGTCGTGACTATAGTGCTCGAAGAAGTAGTGACTTGTCGATCACGCTGATATACTGAGAGAGCTTGAACTCACCTTCTTTACTTGACGTCAAGTCATATATCTGTCTACGTGAAAAATTGAGAGCTCAAGAGAACGATCAGAACGCATTCTTTTTCATTGATCAGAGTCAAACATCAAACGATTGTGATTGCATGTTTATACTAACAATTCATTCAACGTCTACATGACACAAGTCAAATCAAGAGAAGAAAAGAGTTACTCAATACAATCACACTCTATCTTCTCATCGTGTGCATCTCTCTTTCATCACATATTTCTCTGCGCAATGAATGACAATCATTGAGCAAGAGAACGCAGCTTTACGTACGTTACAATCACAAGCATCATGAATGCAAAGAAAACATCTTTCGTCTTTGAATCAAGAATTGAATCAAAACATCGTTGTATAGAATATCATTAATGAAGAGCAGAGCAAAGACGATGTGTCATAAATGAACAATACAGACACTCATTAAGAGTTTACTTGAGCATCACGTGCTGAATAGAAGCTATAGATTCATTACTTGATAACACAGTGTCAATCTTATTGTTTCGACTGCGTGAAGCAGTCGTATAAACGACGAGTGATTTTCTCTCTCAGAGAGTTTTGTTCACTCGATATAAATAGCATAGAGTCTCTCATGAGTTGAGTCTAAATCGATGTCACAAGAATGTATGAATTACAATTACAATTATAATTCTCTTTACAACTACTTTTTTGACAGATTCAAAAGATGAATGAAGTTCAAAAGTAGTATTTTTTCGTCTTTTAACATGTTAAGTAGTGAAAGCTTGTTTAGCACTAGTCATGATGTTTCGTATGCGTTCAATCAACATTATCTTCATGATAGTGTTATTTAATGTTTATTAAGTCACAAGTAATGCAAAAAGTGATTAAGAAAAAAGTAAAATTATGCAATACATTTGAAAAATTGAAGTGCATAAAATTTAATGAATCTGAATGATGATTCTTTGAATCTGCTTTAATTTAAGAATGTTGTTCTTTAACATCTTAACTTGAAGAAAATTTCTTGACTTTCTTTGTTGCTGAATCAACAACGACATCATATTTCAGTGACTTTATGATGATTATTATCTTATTTTTCAATCATGTAAACTATAATTTGCATCATCAAATGCTTGAATGTAATTTTCACAATAAGATGTTAAAGCTGTGCTACTTATAAAAAACTTTGAACAGAGTGCTTATTTTCACAACAGTATTCAAAAAGTAATTGATAGTAATGTGAAAGTTATGCAATCATTAAATGAGTAGATGCAACACGTCTTGATTGAACTACATGATTGATCTGCTCACTGACAATAAATGAATCATTGTGATTCGTGATGCTTTTATGAAAGTGCTTGCTATCACATTCTCATGAATTGCAACAATGAAAATGATAGACAAATTCGCTCAAAAGCATTATGACTTGCAATGCAATACTGATTTTGTTAACAGACGTCATGATGCTAAAAAATGATCAATTATGCTTTTTAAGCAAAGAAAATTTCAATTCAATATAAATAACTGACTATCTTGACAGATTCTGATTGAATTATGAAGATATATATCTAGACTGATCATCAAGTTGAGTTTCAAATTGACATTTTGAACTTAAATTGATATCAAGTCAAGTTGCTCACATTTTCAATTTGTCATGATGTCAGATCATTAACTCAATTTAAAACATAAATCATTGATGTTTTAAATAATCTTGATTCATTGAATCTGTTTTGCAGTTCAATGAATCAAGTCATCAATTTAATCATCATCATCTTAATTTAGTTTCAGCAATTCTGTTTCAATTATCTCAATCATGTGCATGAATCTTTGCAATCTTAAGTCATAAAACTACTGTCTAGTCTTGATTCTGCTCAATTCATGTATATAAAAGTCAAGCTTTCATTCTTTTCTTTCACTCTTTGTCTTTCATCTTATACATTATTTGATGACTGACAATGAGATTCATCTGTACGTGATGTTGACTATGAATCTTTTGATTCTATTCTGTGTTTGAATAGAAGTCAAAAGAGTCAAGAGATCTCAATTCGATGCAGTTTGAACGATGTTAGAACGTTGCGTGATCAGAAAAGTCATCATGCAGAGTTTTCATTCATGCGACAACACTTCTTCTAACAGTCACAATCGATCTACGAAGAAGATTAATGACATGTTGATGTCAGTAAAAGATGAAAAGATACTACTAGTGAAAAAGACAACTCAGATGAAGAGTCTGCAAGTTGTGACTACAAGTGATTGAAGAATTTGCAACTCGTTGACTGCATTGATATTGAAACATCTTCATCACATCGACAGTGTTGTCGAGTAATTGATGAAAAGATATCAGGTAGAATAGTCATTTCAAGTATTGAGAGACGTGACTACAGTGTTCGAAGAAGTAGTGACTCGTCGATCACGCTGATATATTGAGAAGACTTGAGCTCATCTTCTTTACTTGACGTCAAGTCATTCATCTATTCACGTGAAAAATCGAGAGCTCAAGAGAACAATCAGAACGCATTCTCTTTCATTGATCAGAGTCAAACATTGAATGATTGCGATCGCACGTTTATACTAACAGTTCATTCAACGTTTACGTGACATAAGTCAAATCAAGAGAAGAAAAGAATTACTCAGTACAATCACACTCTATCTTCTCATCATGTGCATCTCTCTTTCATCACATATTTCTCTGCTCAATGAATGACAATCATTAAGTAAGAGAACATAGCTCTACATATGTTACAATCATGAGCATCATAAGTGCAAAGAAAACATCTTTCGTCTTTGAATCAAGAATCGAATCGAAACATCATTGTATAAAATATCGTTAATGAAGAGCAAAGCAAAGATGATGCGTCATAATCAAACAGCACAGATACTCTCATCAAGAGTTTACTTGAGTGTCACGCGCTAAATAGAAGCTATAGATTCATTACTTGATAACACAGTGTCAATCTCATTGTTTCGACTGCGTGAAGCAGTTGTATAGACGACAAGTGATTTTCTTCTTCAAAGAGTTTTGTTCACTCGATATAAGTAGCATAGAGTTTCTCATGAGTTGAGTCTAAATTGATGTCATAAGAGTGTATGAATTACAATTACAATTACATTATCTGATGTATTATCTTGTATTTAGATTCTATCAAAGTAATAATAATATCAGTTTTCTATATTAATAGTATCTTTAGTCTAGCTTAGTCTTTGACATTACAAAAGATCTACACTTTCTGCAACGTTTTCATATGTTGAAATCTCATTTAGTTACTCTTTTGCTCAAATGAAATCATCTTACAATCTTTTGATCAATGATGAGTGTGCTGTCAAACAGTTCACTCAAAGTATGATTGAAAATTCAGTTGAGATTTTTCACATAATGCAAAAGCTTCAAAATCAAGTTTGATAACATGATATCATCATTTCATTTTCATTCATCATTCTCAGTTCTTCAATTTATATAGAATTGAATTCTCAGTTTCTCATGATGATAGCTCAGATCATCACACAAATCTTGAATAATCAATCTTCTCTTGTCATTCACTCTTCTGCAAACTCTGTCACTGTTTTTATTACTTCTAGATTTAAGAAGCTTTTTGACATATTTGAGTATGAAAGAAACAAAGATTGATTAAATGCATGAGAGCAGAGTTTGATACAGCGCATGAACATGAACAATGATTATTATTTCTTTCATCGAGTCAAGATCATTTATGTCAAGTCACGACTCATCATAAATAAGAAGATTCACAATTTAATGAGTTAATATCAAGTCAATGATCTTTGTATCATTTTCATCTTTGCAGATTGACAACATAAGTTGCATCATTACTGCAACAATTCTTTCAAGACAGAAGATGCTCATCTATATTTTCATGAAATTCTGAAGCAAGACATAAATAACTTTGTTGACTACTACAATCTTTTATATCAAAAGAAAGAATATTCTTTGATGAAAGATTTCTCATTGATTGACTGTCTGAAGTGTAATGTCAATTATTTCATTCAAGTCATCATTTTCTTCTGACAAAATCTTGATGAAACTCGATCATTCATCTTTCATCAATGAATTCAAGTATTCTTTAACATTGATGAAGAGTTTCAGCAGCTTAAGCATTGTCAAACTTGCTTCATCTTTGTCATCATTTTATTCATCAAAGTCAAGAGCATCTCTGCATTGACTAGTAATTCTTTGAGTTCAAAGATCATCATTTCTGTGACTGTTGTTTCAACAGTATCTTCATCTCTTTCTTTCTCATCTCTTGATGAATTAATAAATCTAAACTTCATCATTATCATCGTTCAAGATAAAACTCTGATCATTTCTGAGATCAAGAAAATCTGTAACAAGTGAAAGCTGTGCTACTACTGCAAATTGCAACATTCAAGCAAAATTACTAAAGAATGCTCAAATAAAAAGTTCTTCACTCTGCATATCATGAACATTTACAACAATGACATTATCAATATAAATGAAGAAGTCTCGCTGTTTGCAAAAAAAGTTTAGTTTCTGAGCTAAGTCATGCTCAGAAATCTGTATATATATCATTTTGTCTACTAGTTTCAATCTTTTCACTCTCACTTCAATCATATAGAAAGTTTTCTGCTAAATTTGTCTTGAAACTCTTTGAATTCAATTTGACATTCAAAAATAATCATATGATAATATTCTATATTCTACATCAAGCTTAATTTAAAGTTCTTGTTCTCACTTTGATTGATAGTGAAATCTCTGTTTATGTCTTTATGAATAAATTCTTTACACAATAACATCATCTTTTCTTGCATCAATTAACTCATTCTTGCAGACTTTGAGAATTTGATGATCAAGTCACTTTAATTGATGACATTATTCATGTTGTTGAAATCACAATGATTTTTGATGAACACATCAAAAGACTATTCTTTTATGTCATTGAATTAAGTCAATATCTCATTGTCATGAATTTATCATGACTTCATCATCACGTCATTGATGTTAATTTTGAGCACAATATTCTCATTTTATCTTTCTTCTTTTGTTTTAATCATTGTTGCTCATTTCTTATCAAGATCTATGATCTTAATCAACAAGAAGAAAATTTCTCATTTGAAGTTAACAAAGTAGCTTTCTTTCAGTCTTGTTCTCAATTCACTCACAAGAAGCAACTCAGTTCATAAATCATTCACAAGAAGCAATTCAGTTTACAGATTGCTCACAAGAAGCAATTCAGCATTCAGTTCACTTGCAAAAAGCAATCTAGTTTCTCATTCATTTGAAAGAAGCAACTCAGTTTTCAGTTTGCTCACAAGAAGCAATTCAGTTCTCAATTCACTTGCAAGAAGCAACTCAGTTTCTCGTCTGCTCACAAAAAACAATACAACTTCTCATTTATTCATGAAAAGTTAACTAATACTCAGCTCGTTCGCAAAAAACAAATTTCGTTCAGTTCTGTCTTTCATTTGAAACAAGAAGCTTTTAGTCATATTCTTCAAGTCATTCAAAAAGAATACTCATCAAAAATCAAGTGTCAAAATTCTTTTCTTTCTAAAACTTTTGTTGTTCTTTAAGCAAATCAATTCAATTGATCTTTTATACAACTTGACATAGTTGAGTTGAGAGTTCAAAGCTTTGATCATGCTGCTCATGTCAAAGACATTGAAGTGTTTAGCATTATTCTAAAGAAAATTGATATCTTCTTGAATCTTGAATTAATCTCGTCTTCTAATCTAAACTCTGACGAGTCAAAATCACATCACACGACTTTGATTATTCATTCAAAGAACAGTTCAACTCTTGCTCAGTTCTTGTCTCGCTTTCAAGACAGTATGTATGATAAAAATCATTGTCTGATTCTTCATCAAATGAAAAAGAAATTTCATTTAACTGCATTCACGACACAAGAAGATCTTGAAGTTTATCAACAAAGTAAAAACGTTGATTCAGTCACAATTCTACCGTTCAGATATTTCAAGTTTCTAGATATCTTCTTCAAGAAAAACGTTAATATCTTGTTTTTGCATCAAGCTTATGATCATGTCATACATTTTAAAGAAGATGCTCAATCTTCAGTCTTCGCTTTGTACAACATGAGTCGTGATGAAATTCTAGAACTTCGTTGTTATCTGAATGAAAATCTGAGCAAAGATTTCATTCAAGTCAATCACTTTCAAATGATCATTTCTGTTCTCTTTGTTAAGAAACTTGAAGAAAAATTTTGCTTCTGCGTGAACTATTAAGATCTGAACGCTATCATAATCAAGAATTGATATTCTCTGTTTCTAATCTCAGAAACGCTGAATCATCTAAGTTGAGCTAAAATCTTTATCAAGCTGAATATCATCTCTGCGTTCAATTGACTTTGAATCAAAGAAGAAGATGAAGTTCTCATCATTTTTTGCACTCGATTTGAATTATTCAAGTATCTAGTCATGCTTTTCAATTTATGTAATGAGTCTGTCTTGTTTCAGAAGTATTTGATTTGATTTGAATTCATACATTTTTGTGACATCAATTTAGACTCAACTTATGAGAGACTCTATGCTATTTATATTGAGTGAACAAAACTCTCTGAGAAAGAAAATCACTCGTCGTCTATACATCAACTTTACGTCATCGAAACAATGATCATAAAACTATGTATCAAGTTTGCATCTATAGCTTCTATTCAACGCGTGACGCTCAAGTAAACTCTTGATGAGTGTTTATGTTGCTTGATTATGACACATCGTTCTTGCTCTGCTCTTCATTGATGATATTCTATACAACGATGCTTTGATCTTCAATCTTCGATCGCGAAGTCGATTTCGTTGCACTCGTGATGCTCATGATTGTAGTGTCAAAAACTGCGTTCTCTTGCTCAATGATTGTCATTCATTGAGCAGAGAAATACGTGATGAAAGAGAGACGCGCACGATGAGAAGATAGAGTGTGATTGTACTGAATAATTCTTTTCTTCTCTTGATTTGACTTATGTCACGTAGACGTTGAATGAATTGTTAGTATAGACATGCAATTGCAATCGTTCAATGATTGACTCTGATCGATAGAAGAGAATGCGTTCTAATCGTTCTTCTGCGCTCTCAATTTTTCACGTAGATAAATGTATGACTTGACATCAAGTAAAGAAGATGAGTTCAAGTCTCTTCAATATATCAGCATGATCGACAAGTCACTACTTCTTCAAGCACTGTAATCACGACTCTCAGACTGAGATCAACTATTTTATCTGATATCTTTTCATCAATTACTTGATGACATTGTCGATGTGATGAAGATGTTTCAGTATATTGACGTGATCAATGAGTCGCAAATTCTTCAATCACTTATAGTCACGACTCTCATACTGAGATCGACTTTTTCACTAGATATCTTTTCATCTTTTACTGACATCGACATGTCATTAATCTTCTTCATAGATCGATTGTGACTGTTAGAAGAAATGCTGTCGCGTAGATGAAAACTCTGCATGATCAACTTTCTTGCTTACACAACGTTCTAACATCGTTCAAATTGCGTTGAATTAAGATCTTTTGACTCTTCTGACTTCTATTCAAACACAGAATAGAATCAAAAGATTCGTAGTCAACATTATGTATAAATGAATCTCATTGTCAGTCTGTTTCAGAAGTATATCAATAATACTTTTTGCAAACATTTAAATAAGTTTTATACAGCTTATCTGAATGACATTTTGATCTATTTCAACAATGAACTTGAACATAAAATTCATGTCAAGCTTATTCTGCAAAAGCTGCAAGAAGCAGATCTTCAGATGAATATAATCAAATGCAAGTTTCACGTCACTCAAGTTTCATATTTAGAATTAATAATCATCATTAAAGAGATCAAGATGAATTCTTCTAAGATAAACATCATTGTTAACTGATTCATCTTGATCAACGTTAAAGATGTTCAAAGTTTTTTAAATTTCATGAACTTTTATAGAAGATTCATCTATGACTATAGTAGAATAGCTACTTTGCTCACTCATCTCATCAGAAAAGATGTACTCTTTGTCTGATTTCAGAAATGTCAAATTGCATTCAACATTCTTAAGAAAGTCTTCACTTTCAAGATTATTCTTTGTCATTATAATTCAAATCACAAGATTGTGATAGAAATTGATGCTTCAAACTATGTGTTCAAAGACATTCTTTCTCAGTATGATGAGAATAAAATTCTTCATTCAGTCACTTACTTTTTGAAGAAGCATAATTCAGTCGAGTGTAACTACAAGATCTACGATAAAGAACTTATGATCATTGTTTGCACTTTCAAGAAATGACAATCAGAGCTTGAAGATTTTATTTATTCTGTTGAGATGATCACGAATCACAAAAACCTTGAGTATTTCATGTCAACTAAGCAGTTGAGTCATCATCAAGCTCGTTGAAGCAAGTTTCTGTTTAGATTCAACTATCACATCGCTTATCATTTCAACAAGATTGATGATAAGTTGAATGCTTTGACATGTCACTCAGAAAATCTTTTTAAAAAGAAAAATACATTCAATTCTTAACATCAATATCAACATCAGACAATTCTGAAAACTCATGTTTTAAATCTTAATATTGTTAAGAATCTCATCTTTGACATCTTTGACATCAAAGTCATGAAGTTTCAGTCACAAATCATTGTTCTAGATTCAGTTCAGTTACATCTGTTTTCAATTATCTCAGCATTCTTGCAAATTTTAGTTTTCATGAATCTAGAAATCGAAGAATTCAATGTTGAAAACATCAAGTCTCAGTTAGATCAAGACACTCTGAATCTTGATGAAGATTCTGCTGATACTCTCACTCAGACATTGTGAAAGCAAGTCAAAATCAATGACAAATTTGCAGCTCAAATAATTGAAGTGCTTTGCAATGAAGCATAATATCACAACAAGATCTCTTTAATTAAGTGTGAAGAACACAAAAATCATCTGTACTTTCAAGAAAGAAAGTATGTGCTCAACTCAGATAAACTACGTCTTTGTATCATTCAGCTCACTCATGATAATGTTGTCAATGATCATTCAGAAAGAGCAAAAAGCTATGAACTGATCAGTCAAGTTTACTGATGATCAAACATTTATAAGTATGTTCAACACTTTATATGAAACTATCACGTATGCATACATTTCAAGCTCTTTAAACAATGAACTTAAAAATGATTGTATTTTCTTTCAGTTCTTGAACGTCGTTGATGTGATGTCTTCATGAACTATGTAGATTTTTTATCGCTCAGTATCTTCATGAATATCACATATAAATATGTTCTAGTCTTCATTGATCATCTTATCAAAATGAGACATTTAGTTCTCATCACTTCTATGAAAGTTGAAGAAGCTATCAACTGCTTCTATGCTCATGTTTGAAAACATCATGATTTACTTGAATTCTTCATGTTTGATTGAGACACACAATTCATCTTCAATGTCTAAAAGCATATGTGTAAAATGCTGAAAATAGATGCTAAGTTATTAACAACATATCACTCTGAAATTAATGATTAAATCAAGAAAGTCAATGCTGTCATGAAGCATTATCTTTGAGTTTTCGTCAACTACATGCAGAATGACTGAGCTAAGTGACTTTCTGAAGTTGAATTCATCATCAATAATGCATCATCATTAATCACTTTAGCATCATTCTTCTTAATCAATTTGAGTCAGAACTTACGTCTAGACTTCAAGTTTTCTGAGTCTTTGCTCAAGAATCTTACATTTCAAGCTTGAAACAAGTTAATCAATGTCAAAGAGTTCATCAAGAAGATGAAGAAACTAACTGAGCATTTATGTGATGAGATGCTTATAACTCAGATTATTTATGAATTCAATGTCAATCTCTCTCGTCATTCTTGTTTTAAATACTTTGTTGAAGATGAAGTTTGATTGAATATTTGCAATCTCAGCATTGCTCATCTTGTTGTCAAGTTAAATGATTGTAACATTGATTTCTTCAAAATCAAACATGTCTTCAAGAATAATTCTTTGATCATCAAGTTAAATCTTTCAGCATTCATGAAGATTCATTCAATTTTTCATGTCATTCTTTTGAATCATATCACAAGTGATCTTCTTTCAAATCAACATCAGAAATTTTAAAAACTCATTATTGTTGAGAATGATAAAAGATTTTAATATGTAAACAGCATATTAAACTTCAAGCATGATAAATATTATAACTCATCTCTGCTCAAGTATTACATCAATTGAGAAGATTACTTTTCTACTTGAAAGTTTTTTCATCTTCTGAATAATTGTGAGCAAGCACTCAATGAATATCATCTCGTCAATTCTGTCATCGAAGAATCATATGTACTGTCATGTGTGATGTTTCAATGTTAATGTCAAGAACTTTAAGTTCAATCTTCATCATTTCAATTCAGCTCAGATCTGACTCAAATCTTGTTTAAATCTGATTCAAACATCTTGTTTAAATCTGATTCAGATGTGACTCAAATGTATTTTAATCTTATTTGTGCATCATTACATTAAACTGCATTTCATCTTTCTCTTGCTCAGATCTGACTCAGATCTTGTCTAGATCTGACTCAGACATTTCGTTTAAATCTGACTCAAATGTGATTCAGATGTATTTCAATCTCATTGTACATCATCACATTAAACTGCATTTCGTCTTTCTCTTACTCAGATCTGACTCAAATCTTATCTAAATCTGATTCAGACATCTCATTTAAATCTGATTTAAATGTAACTCAGATGCATTTCAATCTCATTTGTGCATCATCATGTTAAAATGTATCTCATCTCATCTTGCTCAGATCTGACTCAAATGTAACTCAGATTTATTTCAGTCTCATTTGTGCTTCATCACATTAAAATGCATTCACATCAATTCTCATTTTATTTCAGTCTTCATCTTCAATTCTTTCTCATTTTATCTTGTTTCTTTTCATTGTTTTACAGAAGTTCAGTCTTGAAGAGAAAAGTTACTGTCATGATGTCAGATCATCAACTCAATTTAAAACATAAATCATCAATGTTTTAAATAATCTCAATTCATTGAATCTATTTTGCAGTTTAATGAATCAAGTCATTAATTTAATCATCATCATCTTAATTTAGTCTCAGCAATTTTGTTTTAATTATCTTAGTTATGTGCATAAATCTTTGCAATCTTAAGTCATAAAACTACTGTCTAGTCTTGATTCTGCTCAATTCATGTATATAAAAGTTGAGTTTTCATTCTTTTCTTTCACTTTTTGTCTTTCATCTTGTACATTATCTGATGTATTGTCTTGTATCTAGATTTCATTAAAGTAATAATAATATCAGTCTTTTATATTGATAGTATCTTTAGTTTAGCTCAGTCTCTGACACAATTCAATTCAAGTCAAGTTGCTCATATTTTCAACTTGACGTAACTCGACTCAACTGAGAATTGAATCAATTCAACTCAACTCATCAAGAACTTAAGCTTGACATCAAGAAAGTTAAATACAGAAATTTTTCCGGTTTTTTGCTTTTGCATTATCTTTTTGCATTATCTTTTTGATAAAGAGTCATGACAAGAAACATGAAGATTATATGATAGAAAGTCATGAAGAAAAGTCATGATAGAAAGTCATGACAGAGAGTCATGAAGAGAAGTCATGAAGAAAAGTCATGAAGAAAAGTCATGATAGAAAAGTCATGAAGAAAAGCTATGAAGAAGAATCATGAAGAAAAGTCATGATAAAGAGTCATGATAGAGAATCATGAAGAGAAGTCATGAAAAGAAGTCATGAAGAAAAGTCATGATAGAAAAGTCATGAAGAGAAGCTATAAAGAAAAGTCATGACGAGAAATCATGAAGACTGTTTGGTAAAGAGGTTTGATAGAAAGTCATGACAAGAAAACATGAAGATTGTTTGACTTTAATAAAGAGTCATGACGAGAAAACATGGTAGAAAGTCATAAAGAGAAATCATGAAGACTGTTTAATTAAGTTATTTACATTTATTTAATATCTTGTTGAGTTGAATCAAGTTTTTGAGTTTAGTTGTTGAGTCAAGCTTCTCAACTTGATTCGAGTTCTTAAGTTCAACTTCTCAACTTAACTCAACACTTTTTCAAAAAAATTTCAATTCAATTTGACACTTTTCAAGTCAAGTACTCGACTCAAACTTGAGTACTCAACTTGATGCAATCAGTTTATACATATCATATTTTCACTATGAATTGATTTATTCATCTCGAAGAACATTCTCAATATAGTCACGAAAGTCAACAAATGATCATTGCAGAAAGACTTAACATGAAGAATATGCAAATCAATGAAGATTTAACTGAAATGTTTATAATGCAGCTTGTTTGCTCATGTTTCAAAGTGAAACATGATAAATGTTGAGATCATGCCTAGAAACTAATCAGTGTGCATGCGTGACTAGAATGTTTAATTCAATAGAGATAGCTATAACTAAGACTTTAAGAATACAGAAGAAAGAAGATATAAAAGACAAGAAGAACACATTCTATATAGTAGTTACTCAGATCGACGCTAGTCTCAAAGAGAACGTGTTGAAACATAAGAAAGATGTTGATTTAAAAAATGTTTGCAACACAAAGAAATGTGTTTGTCATAGAAATCTGTTGATCACTCATAACACAAAGAAGTGTGTTTGTTTAAAAGACAATAAAAGCTGATTAGAAGATGCTAGAAAAGAAAAAAGATGCTGAGTCATATTTGAGTCAAATCTGAGTCAGATCTAGATCAGATCTCGACTAAATCATTGACTAGTTCTAATTAATTCTGACACATTTGTAACATTATTTCTCTCTTCGAAAATTCATGTTCGCATGAATAGAACAAATGAAACGCAAAAATTTTCACTGTTTTTCAATTTAGTGTGACTTGTCTGAATAGAGCTTATGAAATTTGACTAAAACTTCTTTCGAGTTCTTGAATTCTTCTTTATCAACATAGTATCATTCATTGTTCTGATTTAGTCTCGTTCATTTGATCTTGTATTGTATTCAATCTCAATAACATCTGAAGTTCAAAATGTCATTTATCTCTCAATGTTCATCATTCTCAATAGTAAGTAATCTGAAAGATTCTGAATGCTGTTCTGATAAAAGATCATTGAAATAAGAATGCAATAGCTTTAAGCTGAATACTGAATGCAGCTGCTTCATGCTTATTGATAGACAAAGATGATAGAAGATTTCAACTTTGATCATGATTTGATAGAATTCTAGTTGTTTATCTTTCAAATCTTTGCATGATCTCGTTGTTTTGACGTTTCTGAAAGATAATCAAACTCAGTCATTTATCTCATAAATGACATCTTGTCTATGTTTATTGATCTGATCTTCAATGATCTGCTTCGTCTTTTTCAATTATTGATGATCAAAGATAAGAAGTTTCTTCATTTGAATAATAATATCGTCTGCTTTTCTAGCTTCAAGACGTTCGTGAGTGATCTCATAGTCAGTTGTATCTGAATCGAAACTCATTCAAGAATGAAACTCTTTATTGAAGTAGAATGAAGTCATTGAGATGATTGAGAAGATATTGAAATTTTCGCTGAATTTCATCATTGAAAGTCATTTTGCTCAATCATTCTGCATGTAATTACAGTAGATTCTAAGTTCGCGTTCAACGTCTTGATTGACTCACTCTGATTGATCATTGATCTCAGAATGATAAACTGTTAATAGACTAGTCGTGATTCTTAGTCACTTGCAAAGACTTTGTCATATTGTTGATATGAATTGAAAGTCTCTGTTTGAAACAATAGAACTAGATAAATCATGAAGTCAATAGACGTTTCATAGCATGATTCAAACCGTTTCTTCGACTGAGATGTCATCGTCTTTTCAATGATAGAAAACATAGTGATGTTTCTTGATGAGTTGACATATGATTGTGCAAATGACGTTATATTCTTCTGATAGAGATAGCTCAGTGATGAAGTTTATAACTATATCTTTTCAGCGTTTCTGTGAAATCGAGAGAGAATGAAGAAGTTTATTAATGCTATTTCTAGATGTCTTGCTTCGTTGATAAACATCACAGTTTCAAATGTAACGTCTAATTGTTGCTCAATAATCTGATCAATAGTAGAAACGTTGAACTAAATCAATAGTTCTTCAATTGTCAGAGTGAAAGATGAAAGACTGATCATGAATTTTCTTTAGCAATTTCGTATGCATATTTTCAGAAACTCACAGTAGATTTTTTCTGAACAGAACGTTGTCAATGATCTTGCAATGCTTCAATTCAATGCTATGTAGCTTGAGCTTGTTTTCGTTTATAGCTTGTTTATACTCATTGCAAAGCTCATTCGTCTTGTTGACATCTTTTACTCACTGATAGAGATTAACTTCAGATTCAATAGCTAGAATATTTACTCTATCAAGTGTCAGAATGATCTGATAGCGATCTTCAGTACGCTGAGTTGATTCAGAGACGTTGATCAGAGACATTCTGATTAAAGCATTGACTTTAGTGTTCATTTTGTCTGATCGAAAAATGATCTGAAAGTTAAACTTGAATAGAATGTCTAGATAATTGACTTGACGTCAAGTTAACTGTTTGTTTTTCATGAAAATCTTCAAAGTTTGATGATTAATGAACATCTGAATGAACAGCTCTGTGCATTCTAGCTCAAGTCTTCAGTGTTCAAAACATTGAATAATGACTAGCAATTTCTTGTCATAGATGTGATAATTGCATTCAGCGAGAATCATGCTTTTGCTATAAAATGCTACTGAATGAAAAACATCTTTATCATTGTACTGAGATAGTATTTCATCTTTGACGTAGTCAAAAGCATTGATTTTCAGAATAGTCTGTTGTTTTGAATCAAAGTGTTGTAGAACTGAGATCGAGCTGACTTGTTTCTTTAGATCATTAAAAGCTTGAACACAAACTTCATTTTAAACAAAAAGCGTGTCTTTTCTAGTCAGCTGAGTGAATGATTTGACTAGCTTCGAGAAGTTCTTAATGAAACAACGATAGAAGTTAACAAATCTCACGAAGCTTTGTACTTCTTTTAGATTGATCAACGTGACTCAGTTGACTATGACTTTCACTTTGATAGAATTTATACGAAGATCTTGTTCTGACACTATGACTTCTAAGAAGATCATTTCTTCTACATCAAATTCGCACTTTCAAATGTCTACTTGTAGATCAGCTTCTCATAGACGAGTTAATATCATCTTGACATATTGTTTATGTTCTCGTTGAGTTTTGCTGTAGATAAGAATGTCATTTAGATAGACTTGACAAAAGTCATTTAGAAAATCTCATAAAACATCATTCATATACTGCTGAAATGAGGCAGAATCATTAATAAGATTAAAGAATAGCACTTTTGATTTGTACGCTTCTAATGTGATAATGAAAGTTGTATAGTTCTTACTATTCAGATGCATTCGTAGTTTGTTGAAAGTCGAGATGATATTTAATCGAGTCAGATGCTTGCAATCAACTATTTTGTTGATCATCTCATTTATGAGCGATAAAGAATAGTGATTTCTTTTGATAATAGCATTGAGCTTTCAATAGTCAATGCAGAATCATAAATCTTTATTTGCTTTTAAGATAAACAGAACGAGTGAGAAATACAAAGCTTTGCTAAAGATTATAAATTCTTTGAAAAGATTCTCGTTCAGATATTTCTTTACTTTCTGAAGCTTGTAAAGAGACATTTGATATGCTCGACAACGAAATGACGTTACGTCACTAGTAAGCTTTATCTTATGATCATATGAATGATGAGACGATAGCTTGTTTGCTTGAGCTCGATCAAAGACATTTAGAAAATTCTGATATTTTGATGATAGCTTGACTTTAATATCTTCTAGATTCTGAGTCATTTCATTGACTGAAAAGACATTTATGACATCTAGTTCACATTGAGTATTGTAGACGATTTTTCTATCGATGTTTTTCATGAACATAGCAAAAATCTCTGTCTGATTCTTCTTTTTTCGTTTTACTAGTGCTTGAAAAAAGATGACGTCTATGTTTTGAATCGAGAATGACTCTTTCTGAATGAATGAAACTGAGTGCTTAAGCATCTTAGAAGTCTTGCTGTGAGCTGCTGAAAAGATCAAAGTTAATCGCGATCAACTTAAGTGCTTTGTATTTAATGAGATTGAAAAAATAGAAATAGAAATATCTAATTAGTCAGAAAATACGATAGTATCATGTCTCATGTTCAATAATATTTCATTTTTGTTCATTCAGAGTTTGCTCAATATAGCTTCATGATGCTCGATATCAGCTATCAGCATTGACATAGTCAATTTCTTATGACTTTCAATCGTGAGATTGAATAGAATCTTATGAGTAATAGTCTTTCTAACTAGCTTTTCATCATAGTCTCGTATTAACTTCTCTTTTGCTAGTAATATAAATTGTATTTCAAGTTTCTGACATACTTTATTGACTAGCTTGTCATGTATCAGTGTGTAGACGACGAAATCACTATTTATTAAAGAGCAAAGACTGAAAGAATTGCTCTAAAAGATAAGAAAAGCATTAATCAGAAATGACTTTTCAAAATAATTTTCTTTCAATAGAACTTCGATTTGACTGCACAAAAATATGATCTTTATCTTTTTGATGACTTTGAAAGAGATAGTTAGTTTTTTGAATCAGAATTGAACTCAAAGTTCGATGTAAATCAATCTAACTCATCATCTTTTAATGCATTGACTCTCGATCAATCAGAGCACTCTTTAAAAGTATGATCTGATTTGTAACAGATGAAACAGATTTCAGCTTGTAAATCAATGTCTTTGACATCAGTTAAAATTGCGTTGCACGACTTTGAATGATCAACAAGAGTAGTGACTTTGATCTTTTTATAAAGATTCAATAAATCTTGTTTCTCAGCAAAGATGACTTGCTTTTTGACTTTGTTCAGAAATTTCTTTTCTTTGATGTCACTCATGACTTGATGCTCATTGTTCAAATGAATCAAATAGCTATGAATTTCGTTCAAAGAGTCTGACTGAATCAATTGACTACTTCAAGCTGCATGAAAACAATAGACTATCTTGTTTCATAAATCAATGATCAATTGCTTTTCGTGATATTCTAGATAAAAGAACAGACGTTGAAACATTGAATAGAAATCACTAAATTTGCTTTTTTCTTGAATAAGATTAGCATATTCTCTTCGAAAGTTTGTCTCTTTGTCGAAATCATCATATAGCTGAGCAAGTTCATTTAACAAATCATTGATCATTTTATAAAAATTCAATGAATCATGTTGACATCAAGTTAAAGTAACTTTGACTGTGTTTTCGTTGATTCTGAAGTAAATATAAATCAGTATGACTCTATCAGTATTGAAATGATCGACGTTGATCTTTAACTTGTCACGAATCTTTTCTTGTCAATCATTTCAGAAAGATTCTGTTTCATCAGTAAATAAAGATGAATTTGAAAGCTTTTGAGATTGCTTGAATGAATTGAACATGATGAAAGAAGTAGAAGTATCTTCTTTAGTCAATTGCAGTTAATGTCATCATCTGATCTTGAAGCTTTTTAAGATTTAGATTCAATCATTCTTTTACTCAATCAATTTCTTCGAAACGAGTCTTTTATATCTGTTCGCTGAGTATTTTATTAAATAGCTCACAAACTTCTACATCTAGATCTCGTTGAGTTCAAAGATTGTTTAAATCTTCTAGAAAAACTTCTGAGTCTTGTTCAACTCAGTATTGTAGCTGCTTTACATTTTTGATATCTCAGAGAGTAGAGACTTTCAGAGATTCATCAAGTGCTTGAGAATGAGGCAAGAATTGACGATGTTTTCATACAAAGTCAGTTCTAAGAAATTTTGATAAACGAGAAGATAATTTAAGATAAATGATTGAATCAAGACTTTAATTACTCTTGAAGAAATTGAGTTGAGTATTCACAAATAATTGAATCATGATGAAGATTTTGATGATTGAGCGAATAAAGATGCTTGACAGTAGATAGTGAGATCATTTGTTAAAGTGTTTAATCTTCAAAGAAGAATGTTGCTGATTTGAAGAGAGATTTTGTGATTCTCAAGCAATCAAGATTGTATGTTTTCTTGATTCTTTTAATCGAATGATTCTTTAGCAATTAAGATCTTAATTTCTTGATTTTATTAATCGATTTGAATGAACGCGTACTGAATGAGCTTTAAATTCTCTAGTAATTCAACAATCATATATTTTAGTTGATTTTATTGATTTCTTGATGTTGTTCTGTCTTTCGATGTTGTCAATCATCAGATACACAAATTTCTTTATACTTATCTCATTGTCAGTTGAGTGAATTTGAATGAGTATAAAGATCAGTATCATGTGATTAACAAATTCTTAAAGTAATGTTGAAATCGTGTCTAGAAATTAATCAGTGTGCATGCGTGACTAGAATGTTTAATTCAATAAAGATAGTTATAACTAAGACTTTAAGAATACAGAAGAAAGAAGATACAAAAGACAAGAAGAACATGCTCTATATAGTAGTTACTCAGATCGACGCTAGTCTCAAAGAAAATGTGTTGAAACACAAGAAAGATGTTAATTTGAAAGATGTTTGTGACACAAAGAAATGTGTTTGTCATAGAAATCTGTTGATCATTCGTAACACAAAGAAGTGTGTTTATCTAGAAGACAATAGAAGCTGATTAGAAGATACTAGAAAAGAAAAAAGATGCTGAGTCATATCTGAGTCAAATCTGAGTCAGATCTAGGTCAGATCTCGACTAAATTGTTAACTAGCTTTAATCAATTCTGACACATTCGTAACAATAAGCGATAAAAATGCAAACAATATTCACTGTATCATTTCTTCTATATTATTAGCTTGAATATAGTGAAGAATATAGTGTAAATAAGCATGATTCAATAAAAGATAAATAACAGCTTTGTTGTTTTATAAATAAAAGATAATCATCATATTAAAATTGAGATCAACACTTCTATCATTTTAATTATATTTAATATGAAAATACAATTTGTTAACAAGATCTTGCTCACTTTATTTAAGTGTATGCTTTTTTAAGAAACTCAACTTTCAAGATATTATAACAGTTAATTACTTGCGTAAAATCTCATCTTTCAATCTTTTGAATCAAAATCATTCTCATCTTAAAGACTTTTTATCTTTCATCACAATCAGATAATAATCTCAATTCAAGTTGCAATCATCAAAATCAATCTTTCAGCTTCAACTCACATCAGTCTAGAATTTTACATTCTGCAATTTTATCTCACTTTTTATCTCTCATCACAATCAGATAACAATCTCAATTCAAGCTGTAACTGTCAAGATCAATCATTCAGTTTAAACTTACATCAGTATAAAATTCAACATTCTGCAATCTCATTTCATTTTATCATTATACATTCTACAATCTCACTGCTTCTTATTACTTCTTTACATTTAACAGCTTAATGTCATCTTACATCATTACTTTATGTCTTTCGACAAACATCTCATCATGATGTTCAAAGAAAAGTTCAAAGCGACATCAACAGATAAAGATGCAGCAACTGACATCATGTATTACACATCTCAAGCGATGAAGCTTGAGAATAACAATTTCATTATTCTCATTTCAGATAATGAGAAAATGATGCAGAAAACAAATTTAGCTGAGCATCAGAGCATCAAATCTGTCATTTTTCAAACTAAAATTATTTTCAAAATCAATGAAATAGTTGAATTAGCAATTGATGCATTTGATTCTTTGAATAAAAGTCTTTACATTACTTGCAAGATTGTGACGAAGATCTTGATGAATTAAACATTCAGCATTCACTTTGACATTAAATTACATCAAGTCACATCATTGTTATTCAAGAACTGTCTTTCTTTTCATGACATTTTACATAACTGAGTCTTTCGCTTACATTCAAATTCTGACATTCACGAAGTTATCATTGTGAACTATTTAAACATGTTTCTGTTGCATATTTCTTATTTTGAATTCATGTTTTTCACATACAACATTAATGATTCAAAGATCAAGAATCTGCATCAAGATAAATGAATGATTCTTCTTAAATTTATCTTCAGATTAATCTCAACTCATATTCAGTTGATTCTGCTTGAGAATCATGAAGATTCATCAGTTCTTCAGAATATAGAGAACACACTTAAAAAAGTCTTCAATTTGTCAGAAGATTGCACAGTCAAGCTGAAGATCTTCATTTCAACGATCAAATGAGATACATTTCTGAATCAGTATTAAAAATTCAACAGTAGTGTAAGTAGTCTGAGAAACGCGCAGTCATACTAGAGAATATGCGCGTAGATAATATGATCAAATTTGATAGTAGCTTAGTAATATTTATTCATATAGAAAGTTAACATTAGATTATGAAATACAGAAGTGAACTCTTCTCTATATACTCAGAAGACTAAGCTCAAGCATCGTTGATGAGACAAGCGAGATTACATGCAACTCATGTGAAGTTTTTCAAAGATTGTATGTAACTTGAACTTTTATCATTGATGAAACGTCAAGATTTGTATGTGACTTGAACTTTTATAGACTCAAAGTCTTTGAGAATTGACGATAGAGATTCTCGTAGACTCAGTGTCTTTGAGAATTGACAGTAAAATTTCTCGTAGACTCAATGTCTCAATTCTCTTAGACTCAAATTCTCATCTGAGAGCTCAATGATAGCGTTGAAGAATAGTTCTTATGTTTATTCTTTATTTTCTGAAGAACTCTGACTTTCATAGACCTGAGTTCTGATAAGTAGCATCAGAATAAAGTGAGATTTTTCAGCATTCAACATGTGATTCAGTCAGTCTAAAAATCATAAGCATATCATTTAAGTAGAACAAGTGACTTCAAAGAAGAATCATTCAACTATTTATCTATCATATCAATGCACTTATTGTGATGACAAAAAGTGTTGACTTATCAAAGATTTCTTTAGACTACAGTCAATGAAGACACAGCGAGCACTGATTGCGAAGACTCAGACATTACTTTGCAAGTTACGTGCACTCATCACATTCATAAGAACAGACAAGAAGTATGTTGATTTGCTGCGTCTTTTTAATTGCTTCAACTATCAATTTGACTTGAAGAATCACTTTGAAATGCAGATTAATAATGACAAGTGAACTGCTATTATTCTTGTCAAATTGTTTATTTTCTTCAACATGATAAATGTGAGCGTAGTTCTTCATTGCTTTCTCATCAAGACAGATTGAAGCTTAATCAAGTTGAAGTCAACGTTCAATCTTTGTGAGCATACGTAACAGAATGATGATAAACAAGTACTTCAGTATTGTCTTTTCAACGCATCAAACATGATCTCAGTTCATTTAATCATGTTCAACAAGCTCAACAGAATCAAAATAGCAACAATCAAAACTCTCAATTCTGCTCATATTGACGAGAAATATTATGAATACAACGATTGCTTTCGCGATATTATACTGAGTCAGAATCTTCGTATCAAATTCACATTAATTTTCTTTGAAGACTTGAATTTCTTGATTACTTTTGCTGAGTGAAATATCAAGCTGAATAAGTCTTAAATGTTGATTATGCAATATCTTCAGAATCTCTTTATTGATTTTGATTTTATTAAGAAACTCTTTGAAATTAAAAAGATATTGATGAATATTATTATCACAATGTTACTCTTAAAGCTGAGCAAGAAAGTCAAAGTGCTGAGTTCATTCAACAATACAACTAATACATTCATTCTCAAACTGAATAAACAGCTTCAACAATTGAAAAACAAAGACATCATTCTGATGAATAAAAAGATCATTCATTTTCACTTGCAGTTCATTGAACGTCAGATAGTCGCTCAAGACAGTCACGTGTCTCACTCAGTAAACAATAATTTCGCTCAATGATGATAAAATGTTTTTCACGAGTTATCTGATGTCTTTTATGATCAGCTGACACATCAAATTATTGATTAAAGCAAGAAGATTCTACATGACATTAAAAATCATTAATACAAATTGCATCAAATCAGTCTTGACACTCTGCTTTTAAAAGTCACAAGTTTGAGTAATCATTTGATGAATAAGATGCAATCTCAGAGTCAACAGAATAAACAAAGTGACAAGCAGCATAAGACACAAGATTCTTCAATTGTATAAATCAATAATGAAGAAGTCAATATGATTCACGAAGATTTCAAGAACGACGAGAATTCATTTAATATAAATTACGAAGATTTTAATTTTTATGTCACACGTCAATTCTTGAAGCGAGATCACAAATTCAAACGTTGTATGCTTTAGAGAATTATTAATGTCAAGCTCAATAAAATGAACAATGAGACTGAGCATGACGCTGTTATTAAGACTTTCTGCTCATACTTTCAAAGAATTGAAATGAGAAAAACTTTCAACATGAAAGATCAAGAATTCTTTCAGCGCATTGAGATTAAGCTAAGTGTGAATATTCTTAAGCATGATGTGAGCGCTGTTGTTTGCACGGTGATCAACTTTGACATTACTATGCTAAAAAAATTCAAAGAAGATTATACTGTTGTTCAGAAAGTTGCAAAAGTCAAGAATGCAAAGATCTTTATTGCTATGACTCACAGCAATGATTTGATGCATATGTTCAATGATGATGAGCAACTTCAATCAATGAAAGAAGACATCAAGAACAATTGCTTTACACACTATATAAACAGAAGTTTATTTAAACATTTGATTATGCTTGAATACTTTCATATGCTTCTCACTGAACAGTATCACGCAATTCTCATCATAGATGACATTATATTCACTGTCTGATACAAAGCTCAAATGCAATTCTCAGTCAACTCTTCACTTCAACTCAATATGACTATCATAATCATTATATTGAAGAGCTTTTGTGAAATAAAATGATCATTGACATTTCTCAACATTAATGAAATCGACATAAGAGTTGATGCATCTGTGAGAATGCATCTCATCAACTATGAATGATGCGTGTCTGCAAGACTAGCTTGCGAGATTAGATCAAAGAAGCTAACAAGTGAATAAAGATAACGACTTGACAAAAGATGAAAATTCTGCAAGCTTTCACTTTCGTTTTTTAGCAATTAATTCTATCATCAATAAAGTGCTATCTTATTATCTTCTACTACGCAGTTTCACGTAAAGAGATCTTGTTGTCTCACAGCATCTCAGTTTAAGCAGAATGAGATTAAAGTCATTGTAGTAATTGAGTTAGTTAAGATCTACATTGAAGTCGAGATATTTATCAAGAACATTGTCATTTTCATGAAATATACTGCACAAGTTCAGCTATTGAAGAGAAGTTTAGTCTCAGACTCAAAAGTTTGAAATGTTGAAGCGTACATGATTGATTCTTTTCAAGACGAAGAAACTTCTGTCATTATTCTATGTATGATGAAAATCAAGAAACTTGACTTCATGTCTTAATTCAATTGTCTTCTGACTGTTTGTAATTATGCTTGTGACTCATTTATTGTATTATGTAACTATGATGAATTTCAGCATGATTACGCTTGCAATTTACACATGATACAACATGTTCAAAATCTGTTCTCAATCAACAAAGTTTATAAGAAATACTTTAGTCAACAAGAATTCATCAATTTCATGAAAACAAAGCATCAATTTCAAGAGCAAGAGTCACAATGAAACGAAAACAAAGCTTGATACATCAGCGAAGATCAAGCAACAAACTTCTCAGAAGAGCAAAAGCATCATCAGAACATGAGCAAAGATTAAGTAATAAATTCTTTAGAAGAGCAAAAGCATCATCAGAACGTAAGCGAAGATCAAGCAACAAATTTCTCAAAAGAGCAAGAGCATCATCAGAACATGAACGAAGCTTCTGCAGCAAACTTTGCAGAAGAGTAAGAGCATTGTTAAAATGCAAGCAAAGATCAAGCAACAAATCTCTCAGAAGAGCAAAAGCATCATCAGAACATAAGCAAAGATTAAGTAACAAATTTCACAAAAGAGCAAAAGCATCATCAGAATGTGAACAAAGCTTCTGCAGCAAATCTTGCAAAAGAGCAAGAGCATCATTAAAACATAAGTGAAGATCAAGCAATAAACTTTGCAAAAGAGCAAAAGCATCATTGAGATGCAAACAAAGCTTCTACAGCAAATCTAGATCTGTCGTTGAGTTTGAGTTGCTCAACTCAACTTAAGTTGAGTTTCAGAATTGAGTTGAGTTGAGAAAGATCAACTCAACTCAATCAAGTTGAGTCAGACTCTTAATTCAACTTAATCAACTTGATGAGTTGACTTGAACTTGACAACATGTTTAAACATTTTAATTATTTGAAATAAGTACTAGTAGAATGAAATTATGAATTTTTAAAATGTGTGTGTATGAATGATCTTTATTTACATGTCAAAAAGAAATTTATATGTATGTAAAGAAATGTCTTCAACTCTTCTATCATTGACTCAGATCTCAGTCATTGTTTCTAACTAAACTGCTTGGAAAATGCGTAAGCAATTTCATGAAAACAGTAAATTGTAAAATGAATTGCAAAACTATTTATATAAGCTTTCTATTGATGTCTTCTTGTCTTCTTTGCTCAGACAATGCATTCAATTTAACTTTATTCTTAAATGATGATTTCTTCTTGAAATTAGTCATTTCAAAGCTACGTTTACATGTTGAAACAGAACTCGACTTTAAAGAAGAAGTCATCTTGCGCTGTTCTTTTTTCACTGCTAAAGATGATGACTTAGATTCTTCGTTCAATTTAAAGACTGCAACAAATTTCATTAAATTTCTTTGATTCACAATCTTTCATAATGATTGATCATCTTTCTTCAATCTGTTTCTCTCAGTTAAGTGTGATGTAACTCGATTAAAATGAGCAGACGCTGAAAATCAAGCATTTAAAAGCGAAGTTCTTGTAAATCTTGCTGTATTGAGTAATGTAAACAACGTGAGTTTTTCAAAGTTTAAGAATTTAGATTGCGAAGATGTTATGAAAAGATTAACATCAATTGCATCATTATTTTTCAGCTCTGATATTGTTAATTAAATTTTTGATGATGAAAAATATAACATTACTTATCATGCTCATTATCATCAACATCATCATCTGATGCATTGCTGATATACTTTAAATCTTCATCAACATCAATGATGATGTCATGATTTTAGCATGTGTTACTTGAAAAGATGTTAGAAAAAGAGATGTTAGATCACTTAAATGATGTTGAACAATATTATAAATGATAATAGATGTGAGATTATCAGTGATGTTATGAGAATTTCTCAATATGAATGATACTCAGCGTTCATGAGATATAAGAATCTTTGAATGATTTCTTTCTTTTCTTTCTTCTTCATGCAACATCTTGTATTTAAAATCTAGTTATTAGAATTTCATTCTGATTTCATTCAGCTCTCAGTTCATGACATTACGTTGCACTTACACTACATCATGAGTCAACTCAAGAATATCAGCAACACTTTGTCATTAACATCTTTAGTCTCAATCAACGAACTCATCACTGTTACTCAGTTTCAAACTCACGTCAACAATGCTCTTGAAGCGTGATACACTTTTCTGATTGAACTTCAAACTTAATTCAACGACATCATCACTCAGTATATCAACTGAGTCTCAGTCTGTTAACAAGAACATGAGCAAATTCAGATTGAACTTAAGCAGTCTCAGATCAATAATGAAATCTTGTCAGAAATGATTCAAGAACTCAAGAGCATAAGCAGAATCAATATCAAATCAGAGAAATATTTGAATTTAGAACTTTATATTGAAGAGTAAGAGAACAAGCTAAATCAGTTCATCTTCAAGCTGATCAGCAAGTTGAAGTTGAACGTGAATCATTATTCAACTCTTGAGTTTCGTCTTCTGTATAAGTACAGTCGCTTATTGAGAAACGCTGTTGCTCAAGCGTTGTCACGTATGACTGCTCAGCATGACAAGCTAGTCACGATTGAGCAATTAGTTATCTTGTTAAGACAAGTCTTTGATGATTCAGATAAGCAAGAAATCGCTCAGCGATTCATTTCAGTTCTAAGAATGCAAAATTGCATCTTCATTGAATATCTGTTTGACTTTCAGCAGCACATTGATGCAATCAAATATGACGTCGTAACTCGAAAATTCAATTTGAAGAATGAATTATTCAGTGAGCTCAAAGCTCTATTGATTCAGATGAATGTCAGCAGTCTGAACTATGAGCAGTTGATTATCAAATGTCAGTCATTGAATAGTCGATATCACATCACAGTACAGAATCTTCTCAAGTCAAAAGCAGTAATTCATTCTATCTCTGTGATCTTTACAGTTTTCACATACCTCGTCAAATATGCGACACTTTTGACAGATTCAAAAGCTATGATTTCAAGCTTGAGAAATCTTATGAACTTATTGATTGTCAACATGAAGAAACAAGACTCACTGACTTTCAAGAAGCATCAGCATCGCATGATTAATCATCTGTGTCTATACTGTGATAAGTCTGAGCATCAGACTGCAATTTGCAATTCAAAGCTCAAGATTCAGCTATGAGTTATCTCATTATTCATCTTTGCAATCTCTATCAACAATCTTGCTTTTGATACTTCTCTCGCCTTGAAAAAAGCCTAGTCTCTGCGTACAGTCGCTCGCAGAGACAATTGAATAGTCTGAAAATCTCTGCACTCTCAGTTAACTCGATTCATTGATTAGAAAAGAAGATGAACAATGATCATCTTGTGCTCTCAGATAATCTAGAAAGCAATAAAATCAATGTCAATCTTTCTGTTTTGATTAACATTGACATCATTGATTATCAATTTATTGATGATTCTTTCGCGCAAAGACATTCTTTGCTCTGTTTTTCTTTATTTGAAATCTGTATTCTTCAGAAGTTTGATGATCAATCAGTTATATTCAATTCAATCACTCATTACGCTCTTGTCAAACTTTGAGTCTCAAGCGAAAAGCTTGAAGAAACTCTCTTTTATGTCACTTAACTTTCGCAATTTTCAGTTGTTCTAAATCTGCTTTGATTAAAAAGTCATAAAGCAATTATAGATCTGCGTCATAATCAGCTCATCTTTGAATCTCAAGTCAATTCAGAACTCGTACTTGAAACTTTTTCAAGCATCTCGATTTCAACTGTGTCAGTATCAGTCTTCTTGACGTTTTCATTTCTGAAACATCTGAAGATCTACGTTATAAATAGTGCTTCGTTTCTGCAACTCGCTAGAAAAAAGAATCATGATCTGTTTGTCATATTCATGAGAAATATTGACAAAGCTCTGAAAATCACGTCTTTCATTGACTTTGTCACGCTATTGTCTCTTGAATATCACGACTTTCTAGATGTTTTCTCTCGCGAATTGATGAACACTTTATCTGAACGACGTTTCTACGATCATAAAATTCAGCTGCAGAAGAGCAAAACTTCTATCTTCGAGTCTTTATATGACATGTTTCAAGATGAGCTTCAAGTATTAAAGAAGTATCTGAAGAATAATTTGATCAAAGACTTTATTCAAGTCAGCTCTTTCTTTGCGATCTCTTTGATACTCTTTGTTAAAAAATCAAGCGAAGAACTCAGATTTTGCGTGAATTATTGAAATCTGAACGTCATGACAGTTAAGAATCAATACTCGTTACTTCTCATTCAAGAAACTCTAAATCGATTGATTAAGATCAAGTACTACATCAAGTTAAATATCATTGCAGTCTTTAATAAACTGCGAATGACTTATGAAAATGAGTGAAAGATCGCTTTTCAAACACGTTATGACTTATATGAGTACAACGTTTTGCTCTTTGAACTCACAAATGAATTATCATCATTTCAGAACTTTATTAATGACACTCTGCATGACTTCTTGAACGTTTTCTGCATCACATACATGAATGATATCTTGATCTATAGCAACAGCAAAAAGAAGCATACTCAGCATGTTCATCAGATACTGAAGCGACTTAGAGTCGTTAAACTACAGATAGATATTGAGAAATGCGAATTTTCAGTTATCGAGATCAAGTATTTGAGTCTAATAATCATCACTCACAAAATCAAAATGAATTTTGAAAAGATCAATGTCATCATGAATTGAGCTGCATCTCAAGACATCAAAGATGTTCAGAACTTTTTGAGCTTCATCAACTTCTATAAATGATTTATTAAGAAGTTTTTCAAGCTGATTGACTCATTGACTGTCTTAATCAGAAAAGATCAGTCATTTAATTGAATTCAGAAGTGTCAATTCATTTTCGATCAACTCAAGCAGACGTTCATCACTGTCTTTATCTTAATGCACTATAACTTGAATCTACTCGTGACTGTGAAAATCGATGTCTTCGACTATGTTATGATCGAAGTCATGTCTCAATGAGATGATAATGAGCAGTTAAGATCTGTGATTTATTTCTCTTTCAAAATGCTACTTGCAGAATGCAACTACGAGATTTATGACAAGAAACTTCTAGCTATAATCAGAGCTTTTGAGAAATGAAGACTTGAACTGAAAGACACGTTAGATTTCGTTGAGATCATTTTCGATCACAAGAATCTAGAATATTTCATGTCAATCAAGCTGCTTAGTTGAAGACAAGTCAGATGATCAGAATTTCTCTCTTGATTTAACTTCAAAATCGTGTATTGTTTGAATGAATTGAACACTCGAGTCAATGCACTTACGCGTTGATCAGAAGATCTTTTCTTGAACGAGAGAGATAGTCATCGAGAACATCAGTGACAGATCATGCTAAAATCAAAAAATCTGAAAATTCAAGTCTTAATCAATGTTCTCGACAATAGTGACTCTGAAGCACTCAAATCAAGTGACTCAAAGAGCAAATCAATGATCTCTGAGCAGTCTGAATCATCAGAGAAAATGTCTATGAATGAGCTAGAAGAACAACTCTTCGCAGTCTATTTCAATGATGAATGAATACAGATCATGATAACTGCGTTAAGAGATGATCAACGAAAGCTTAAAGAATTTTCGTTAGCGAAATGTACGCTGCAAAATGATCGAGTTTACTATAGAGATAAATTATTGATACTTGAAGATGAGAAACTGCAACTACGTCTGTTTCAGTTAAGTCATGACACGTTTATTGCAAGTCATTCAGAAAGAGTCAAGATTTACAAAATACTCAGTCATCATTATTACTGACTCAAAATGATCAAGACAGTAGCTCACTTCGTACGTAATTGTCATCTGTGCTCTTGAGTGAAGATATTTAGAGAAAAATATCAGAAAGCTTTGAAGTCTCTTGATGTACTCAATCGTCGCTGAAAAGACATAGTCATGAATTTTATTATGACAGTATCTGAAAGTAAGAATTCATGAATTGCTTACGTGCAAGAAAGCAGCGACTCTGAATATGAGTCAGAGAATTAAAAGTCTTGCAGAAGCTTTGACTTCAAAAAGAAAATCTATTGTCACGATTTTAGCATGTGTTACTTGAAAAGATGTTGGGAAAAGAGATGTTAAATCACTTAGATGATGTTGAACAATATTATAAATGATAATAAACGTGAGATTATCAGTGATGTTATGAGAATTTCTCGATACAAATGATACTCAGCGTTCATGAAATATAAGAATCTCTGAATGATCTCTTTCTTTTCTTTCTTCTTCGTGCAACGTCTTGTATTTAAAATCTAGTTATTAGAATTTCATTCTGATTTCATTCAGCTCTCAATTCGTGACAGATAAAGATTAAATCTTTGTTCTTTTCTTGTTTCTGTGCATCAAAAGCTCTTTTCTCTTTAATAAGCTTGTGAGACTTGAATTCTGATTTCAACTTTAGAGCATTCACATGCTTAATCATCATGATATTTGATATGATGTTGACAACAAGAGAGCTGCAACGATAAGATAATACATCTCGTCTCAAATTGAAAACTCATTCAACATCTGTCAAGATAGCTGAAATTGCTAAAATATTTCAAGTCATTCTGCTTAGATTAACAAAGTCTCTGAAATAATTTCTTCAAAACTTAATAAAATTAATGTTTTGAACAATGTCTAAAGCTTATTAGAATTTGATATTTCAAAATAGATGACTGCAAAATTGATTGCAAAGAAATTATGAGACAACATTAATTGTGCAACGAACGAAATAAAAAGAAGAAAAACTTACTCTGTTTCAAATATTGTTTCGCTTCGTTAGTTGAAACAAGTGATGATAAATTGTAATGTTTGAAATTTCGTCTAACGACTATATTTGCGATGAAAGATGATTGTTGCAAGATTCTTTCTTGAAGTTGATTTTGCAATGTAGTTGAGTTGAAAGCGTAGTGTCTAGCATAATAATTTATAAACTTTTGTTTGTATTTTTGTTTATAGTTGCTATCTTGTCATATAGATCAATTGTATAAATCTAGTTTCTGATGAGAATCTATTATATTTTCAAGATTGTACATTAGCTTTCGATCATGACTGACATTCATGTAATATTCAAATAATTTGATTCAAGCTTGCGTTAAGACTTTCAAAAGCAAATGCTTTCAAGAACGCTGCTTTCTCTTCAGAGCTGTCATGTGATCTTTGATATGAAAGAACAAAACATTATAAACGATGTAAATTGAATTGATGCTGAGTTTGTGATTACATTTAAAGTAAATCAATGAATATCGCGAATGATTTGAGTAGTTCTACAAGATATTGAACATGTTTTCATTCTTCACTATTGAAAGATAGCTTTTGAAGAATTATATTTTCGTTTTCGTGAGTAGAAATATAACTCTTGATGAAGTCTTGAAGACGAAGTGCTCTCAAAAGCATAAGACAGATGAAATTTCAGCGAGTTTTAACGTCTTGTATCATCTTGAGACAAAGTTCGAAATTGCGTTAAGTCTTGTAAAAGTTCTTTATTCTTTGAGAACTTGCGTTCATATAAACAGCAAGCTTTTGAATCTAATTAAAGATTATTATAATGTCATGAATAAGAGTTTACTCTGTATTTCTGATCGCGATTGCAAAATCGATTGCAAAATTGATTGCAAAGCAAAGTAACATGATAAATAAAAATTATTGATTATCTTGAACAATGTTCGAAATAAACTCTTTTGTATAAACATGCTTTGAAGACTAATCTTGAGTATTCAATATTCTTTCTCATTCTCATTCTCTGAACTTAACATCAGCGATTTTAATAACTGTTTAACAGCTAACTGAATTACGTGTGCTAAACATGATAAATGTGAAGTAGCTGAGAACATTTGCAAAGTCTCGTTTAATGTCGTCATCATGACATCATTATTGCTGACGTTGTTTATGATTACAGTCATAACTCAATCTTGAATATCAAGTTCTTACAATATTTGTTCAGTAATACTGCTTAAATTGCTATTGATATGCTTGTCTTTAATTTGTTCAAAGCTCAACAAGACTTTTTAATATTCTCAGAACTCAATGTAGTAAAATCTCATGATGACTAGAAAAGATTATTTATTAAAACTAGTTCATTCATCTAGATTAATGAAGATTTTAGAATTTGTTAGTAAATTCTTAAGTATGTTGACTTGAACAACAGTCACTTGATTCTTGAAAGAGATCATAAGTTTGATTCTGTGTGACAGAGTAATGCTCAATCATGTCATTTCAAATGCTCATCGAAATTGAAGATTATTAATAGTGACATGAGAGATATTCAAAGTGACGAAAGTCTTTTAAAGTTGTAATGCAAAGACTTCTGAAGTATATTCTTGATGAAAAGTATGATGCTGTGATTTGTTAATCTTTTGCAATCTCTTTTGCAATCTGTTTTGCAATATGCAAATAAGAAGTAACTTATCAAAGTTTTAACTTTAACAAAGTTACAAATGTCTTGAACTTTCGTGATCTTAGTTGCTAAGTTTGTGCATCTATCACAATCTTTGCTATTCAGATGATGTTTCATGATGCTGTTATCAATGCTTCTATTGTTAGAATGCTCATAAACATGCAAATACAGATGACAAATGAGTTTGAGTTTTTCACTTTCAACTAAAGCTGTCTGATAGAAGTTATTTCATATCTCATCTGTTCATGACTGTGAGATTCACTTTGAATGATGATAGTCTGATACTTTTCATTTTATTCACATTGCATATTGAGTTTGCTTTCATCAATTCTGAAATATATGTTGATATTCATGCTCATGATTGTATAACACATATTGTTCATCGTGTAATGACTGCAGTTTGAAGAACACGATAGAAGTAATGTTAGAAGAAGAAGATTAAGCACTATCATGCTCACTGTCATTAAGATTCTCTGAAGATATATTTATAAAACTGAATAAACTGTTCATACTTGCTTGCAATTTCGATGTTCTCATTCAAAAAAATAACATGATAAGCAAGTTAAATGAGAAAAAGACTGCAAAAAGAATTGCAAAAAAAGTTGTCAAGAAAGTTGCAAAAAGAATCAAAAACAAGTTTGATCTTTCAAGCATCATTAAGCTTAAAGTTTGAAAATCAATGCAAATCATGCATCACTGTTGACTTGTGACTGATTGATTCTTATCTTTTAAATTAACTGTTAATTATTCTAAAAACTAGCACATTTTAATAGTTTTTAAACATCATGATTGATTAAAAAGCTTATTACAAATACAAGAAAATAATTATACAGAAATGAACTGAAGTACGAAATAATCATTGCACAAAATTATGCAAAAAGAATGTTTAATTCTTCTGTTCACTTCTGCTATTTAATTATTACATGAGAGTATGATGTGATGCTGCATGCAATAAATGATTCTATCTATCAGTTTGTGACTGTGAAACTAGCTAGATTGTTGATTTAAAAACACTCAATTTCTAAGATATGAATATTAAAAGAATCAAAAAGATTACTTGACTTCTTAATTTTGAATGTTACTTTTCAGATTTCACATGTCAATTTATGTGAAATATTTGATGTTCATTCATACTTGTTGTAGTCAAAATTTGTTGATCAATTCTCAATCTGATCTGATAGCATAATTTACTTGCATAACTTGTTCTTAATCATCTTTCTTCTCGATCATACTACACGTCATAAAGTTTTCTCAGATGTGATGAATGATTCTTGAAAGTGCTTTGATTTCAATTTGCAATCTTAAGAAATATGATAATTTCTGAAGAAGACTTGACGATATTAATCGCTCTCTGCTTTTCTATATATCACAATGTTAGTATAAATATTAAAATACAAGTCGCGAAATTAATTGCAAAATTGATTGCAAAATTGATTGCAAAATTGATTGCAACATCAAGAGCAAAATCAAAAGCAACATCAAGAACAAAATTCAAATAGTAAAAGAAATAATAATCATGTTGTAAACAAGATTACAAAAAGAACTGTCAAAAACTTACACAATAAGATGACATGCTACGTCTTTTCAGAAATTCTGAAACTGTCAAAGAATCTTCACTATCAATGCTTTTCTGATGACATTCAAGTCATTCATCATCTCTTCATTCATCATCGTCTTGAGCTTTTTGCTCAGAAGCAAGTCATTCATCTGATATCATTCTTTCATTTGAACATCATTGATATCAGAAAGCTTCTTTCATTAAAAACTCTTCACACTCATATTGAAACAAGCGCTTAGTACTGAAGAATCTTGATTGAAACTTGCAACATCAAGACGCGTTCTTACATGATTCATTGTATTTTCTTTTGCAATTCTATGAATTTATTAATATTTGATTGCAAAAAGTGTTATGATTCTAGCCTTTGTCTATTCTTTCTAGCCTTCGTCTTAATTTCATTCTAATTGAGTCTAGTGAGCATTCAAGCTAGAGATGATGTCATTGAGACTCTGCATCATATGTGTAAGACGTCAATTCAATCAAGTCTAGCACAGAGCTGAGAAATACACATATAAGAATCAAGTTCTTTTCTGTAAATACTTTTCTTTCTTAGCATTAATCTATTAGTTAAATGACACTCATATGACTCGCTCTATGCTGATTTCTAACAGTAGATAAATGCTAATCAACTACTTTGCTATCAACGTGTAGATGATACGAAATAACCTACTTTGTTTATTCAGAAAATTCGCAAGAAATTCTTTGAATTACTTTTATCAAATTTACTCAACTTTATCACAATCAATCATTACACACTTACATATCTATCTCTATCTTTACCTTCATTCATTATCATGCCACGCGAAATCGAGTCAGTCGAACGATGAACAGCTCACTTGCTTAAAAGCATTGCAAATAGACGAATTTCTTTACTATCTTTCAATGTCTCAACTGAAGCTAAGAACGTCAAGATCTCATGAAACATTCAGATTGAAGAACAACTTCGTCAGTGAGCTATTAATCACTTGAACAAGATCATCAAGATGTTAAACAAACTAAGAGATTAACGAGACATGATTTTGAAATGCAACAAGCACTGAATCATTCTACAAGTTGAACATGTTAAGAGACTGAAACAGCTAGAGATCAATCACACGTCAATGAACACTCTAAAAGAGATAAACACTTGACTACAAGAGAAGATGTTAAGTCTCAAAGATAAACTTAAAGAAGTACAGCATTCAGTGAATCAGCTTTGACCTCAACAGTTTACTGAGTCTCAATCTACTACAAATCATCTATCTCAACAAGATATTGAGTTGCAAGCTTCTATCAAGAATCATACTCAACAAGAGACGTTCAAATCATCGTTTAAATCATTCACAAATGATCATCAATGATTCTACAAATTTTCAAACTCATTTATATTCACTAGTGAAGATGAATTGACTTAAGAAGACTGAAGAAACAAGATGAATGACAAGCTGATTATCAATGTTAATCAATTCAATGATGAGACTATCTGTATTGTTTACATGATGTTTAGACTAGAAGATGACGCTGCAAAGCACATTTTCGCTTGACGTTGTTTTGATTCTTCGAATTCATTCACTTTGATCTACAAGCTATTCAATCATTTGAAAGAAATATATAATGAACTGAATAAAAATCGAAAATCTCGACGTAAATACAACGCTCTGAGATAAGCAGACAAGTCTTTCAATGTCTTCTACTTTGACTTTATGAAGTTATTCAGTTATCTCGATTATGATGATTGCACTCTGATGAACAATCTTCAGAATAAAATCAACAATCGCTTGCAGAACGCTTTATCAGTCTGTTCAAAGAACTTTACTTCGCTTCTTCGTCTAAAGAAATTTCTTCAAGATGTGAATAATACACAGCGAGTTAACTATCAGCTATGCAGCGAACGTTGCACTGTCATCATCAAAGTCATTGCTGTATCTGACAAATGTGCTACTTTATTGTCAGTAATGACTTCAATAATTAATTATGTTAAGTCTATCATCTTTTCTATCTCTGAGTCAGCAAGATCGTTTATTATCTGCTATATCTGCAAAATCTCAAATCACTTGTCAAAGAACTGCTTTCAGAACAAGATTGACACTTCTGCTTCTTAAGCTTTCATCTTTTGTTTACATGAGATCATCATTTCGAAGAATAAAGAGAATGAGAAAATGTTTTCTTCTTCAGAGAATAGCAAGACAAAAAACTAGTGACTTTCATCAAAGACATGATGAAAGATGTGTTAATTTCTTTAATGATAAGCATGTCAGATTATTCTTTTGCTTCTGAATCTTTGACTACTGAATATGTACTTTCTAGCAATGAAATTAGTTACTCATTAAAGTCATTAATGAACATCGAAGCTGCTGACTATTCATTCATTGATGAAGTAATTGTGCAGATTGTTTGTGATCAGTTGCAAATTGAGTCTCTGACTTTGATCAAAGCGAAGTCAATACGAGAATTCAACGATCATTATGCAAAAAAACTCATTACTCATGTCATTTATTTGAATCTGATGATTCAAGATCACATGATAGACATCGCTTTTATGTTGATCACTTGATTAGATTAACATCAAATGATTCTTGAAAAAACATGAATGAACAAAATTAATCTAGTGATAGATATGTGAATCAATTTTCTTTGATTTTCGATTTTCATTTCTAGTTAGAAATCAATTGTTCTACTCTCAAGCAATAAAACAATCATGAAACAGAAGAGCTTGACTTCTACTCATATACTGAAAAGATCTTTCACTTTCGTTACATCTCAATTCAGTCAGAAATCACTCTCTTTCAGTCAGTTCAATGAGAAGTCAGTTAAACTAATTGAACAGTCAAAATCGCGCAACGTGACTTTAACTAACGTCAAAATCTTTAAATCAACGTCAGATTTAATGAACATTGCAATGATAAAGACTGCAACTTATAAAATGTTAGTCAAACAATCAAACGTGAAGACTTTTGCTGTTATTGTCTTGAAAATGAATCGACTCATAACTATAGTCAAAAATAAGCTCGAAGAAGTGAATCTGCATGAGCTTTCACACGTTGAGACTGTTGAAGAGATCAAAGTCAAGCTTTTCTTCAAGTATCATGACTATTTAGACATGTTCAATTGAGCTATGATTGATCAGCTATCATATCATCATTTCTATGATCACAAAATTGAGTTGATTGACGAAGAAACATCTCTTCAAAGCAGACTTTATCAGATGTTCAATCACAAGCTTCAGAAGATAAAGAAGTATTTGATCAATCATTTAAACAAAGAGTTCATTTTCTTCAGCTTCGCATCATACATTTCGTTCATCTTGTTCATTGAAAAGAAAGACGAAAGTCTGCGTTTCTGCATTGATTACAGAAAGCTCAATGCTTTAATCAAACGAGATCATTATTCTTTGTCATTGATAGATGAGATTCTCACTCGTATACAAGAAAGCAAGTATCTGACTTGATTGAACATCATTGTCGCGTTCAACAAACTACATATGTACTCAAATAATGAAGATTTGACTATCTTTATTATCTTCTTCAACTCATACAAATATCATGTAATGCTCTTTGAATTAATGAATGAATCAACGTTTTATCAACATTATATAAACGACGTGTTGTTTGAATATCTACATCAGTTTTGTCAGACTTATTTAAATGACATTATCATTTACAGCAAGACTCTGAAGAAACACAAGCGACATGTATGATTGATCTTGCATAGACTACGAGAGATCAATCTACAGATAAACATAATAAACATAATAATAATAATAAATTTATACACTTTTGTGACATTGATTAAATCAATTCATGAGAAACTTTATGCTATGTATATTGAGTGAACAAAACTCTCTGAGGTAGAAAATCGCTCGCTGTTTATACAACTGCTACACGCAGTCGAGACGATAAAATTGAGACTATGTATCAAATTTGTTCGTGATGATTGCATGTTAAAGAATGAGTGTTCTTATCATTCTAAACTGCTTCAGCAGCTTTGTTTTCATCATCATTCTCGCTGTTGTCTTGAGACTTTTCGTGATTGAGATGATGACTCGATAGTTCATGAAGTCAACGTCTCGTAGCATATTTGATCAAAGATGCATTCAATTCAAGCAGTGTATCAAAATATGCTTGACTGTCTGATGACTTCATTCGCAGTCACATTGAAAACTATTCGCGCTCAACACGTTTCTTGAGTGCAGATAGACATTGTTGAGATCGTGCCTAGAATCTAATCACACTGCAGCGAGATAGTGCATAGCTGAGTAGAATGTTTGATTAATAGAGATAGCTCTAACTAGAAAACTAAGAATACAGAAGAAAGAAGACGATTTCGAGCTGTATTTATAGTAGAGCGAACAAAGAGACGAAGTAGTTGATTTGTCAGAACTCAAATAGATGAAATGTTTCAGCATATTTTAATTCAAAACATCGTTGTTTCTTGTTCACATATTGAAATTTCTAGAGTCTATTGACTAAACTCTATTTCATTTCAACATGCTTCGTAACATTACTCTCTTCTCTTTAAAAGTCATGTTTCTATGACTTGTAGTGTAGTTCATAGCACTGACGTAAAGCTCAATGCTCGCCTTTCTACCAATCTTTCTATTGATCATCGAAATGTTTATTGTAGCAGACTCACTATGAGAGAAAAAGAACAATCATTGTAGCAGACTCACTAGTTGACACAGAAACATGAGGTAGATCGATTCATTAATAGATAGAGCGATGTGAATAAATAGATCATCGTATTGACAGCGTCTTTGAAGCAGACTCACTAGTCAACTTGCTCATCGAAAAGATTGATTCTGATCGAGTTATCTTTGTAGCAGACTCACTAAATTGATCTTGATTCAAATCGAGTTGAATTGAATTTGATGACACAGATTATTTTGACTCAACTGATTCACAAGCTTTTTGAGAAAGAGATTGAACAGCTTATTTTCACTCGTCTGCTACATGAGAATGAGTTGATTCTCAAGCAATTCACGAAGATTCTTTATCGTCGATTTTATTAATCGAGTGAATCAATGCTACTGAATGAGCGGTAGATTCTCTAGCAATTCAACAATCATATGTTTTCATTGATTCTATTGATCTTCTGATGTTGTTCTGTCTTTCGATGTCGTCGATCATCAGGTAAATAAATTTCTTTATACTCGTTTCGTTGTTCATCGAGTAGCTTGAATGAGTAATGAAATCAATATTGTGTGGTAAACAAATTCTTAGTTTAATGTTGAGATCATGCCTAGAATCTAATCACACTGCAGCGAGATAGTGCATAGCTGAGTAGAATGTTTGATCAATAGAGGTAGCTCTAACTAGAAAACTAAGAATACAGAAGAAAGAAGACGGTTTCAAGCTGTATCTATAGTAGAACGAACAAAGAAACGAAGTAGTCGATTTGTCAGAGCTTGAATAGATGAAATGTTTCAGCATATTTCAATTTGAAACATCGTTGTTTCTTGTTCACATATCGAAATTTCTAGAGTCTATTGACTAGACTTTATTTCATCTCGACACGCTTTGTAACAGTCATTCAGTTCTATGCGTTTGATTCTGATGTGAATTGCAAGAGTGCTTTCAATCTTCTGAAAATCATCACGCATCTTTACTGACTTCTTGAATAAATGAAATCTTTGAGCGAGAGATGCATTAATGTTTGCGATGCGTTTTTTGTAGTTTTCTCATCAAAGATTTCATTGACTTTTATGAAACTGTGCAATCACACGTTCACTTGTTTAAGTTGATGTTAAGAGATTGAGTCGTTCACGTCTAGACTATATCTTTGCTTCTTCGCGAATTGAAATGTTCAGAAACGTCATTTTTTTGAAGGTTGAAAAGTAAGAAATAAGTCTATTAGTTTCTATCAGATGAGCATGTATGATCTTGCATGCTCATCGAGTCTTCTGTGTTCTGTCATTGATTCAACTGCGTAGTGTGATCTATTAAAAATATGTTGTATACGTTGCATGCAACATACATAAAGCATGATCTTTATGCTGATTTCTTTCTTAGACTCAAGAGATTACTCAAAAAGTTTTCTTGTGACAGATTTACAGTTCAAGATGAATGAGATTTCTCACTGCTCAGATTTCAACAGTTTACTTCTTAAGCATGAGTTGCAGACGTTTCGTCTGCAATATGCATGCATATCACAGTCAATTTCTTCTTTAATCACATCAACATACGCTACTGTTTTTTCAAGCTATATAAACAATGTTTTTGACTAGAAATTGATTCTATCATCAAGACATTTAAGAGTCAGAACTCAGTGAAGAAGTGAGATTCTTAAGATTGACAGTTGTCATCATTGTATATCATGCTTTGCAAATGCTTGCTTCGCTTGTAAGACATGCAACTCATCTGTTTCATGTTATCTGTAGAGATTTTTCTCATGCAGATCAATCATGTTTTGCAGAAATGTTCATATGTTACACTTTTAATCAGACAGCGTAGTTCAATCATTCTTTACTAACTCGCTTGTGTTTCTCTTTTCTTAATGAAGTCTTTTCATCAGCGTATCACTCACATATAGAATGTTTGTATCTGAACGTCTGTTAAACAATATTAACGAGATTCTCATGTTTGCTCATGTCAAACTTAACAAGTCTTATGAGTTGTCTGTATTGTAGTAACAGACACGCAGTCTTAACAAGATTTATACATAGTTAGCATGTAAATTTAAAGAATGTTCATGATTTGAGTTCTTTCTGCTAATCATCTTCAACAAATCAAACATGAGAGTGTTCTGTTTCAGTTCTTGTCATCACGATGACAAGATACTGAATCGAATGATTTTCATAAGCGATTTTTCTCGTAGTTCTGCGTTCTATTTGACTTTCTCATCTGCGTGCAGATTGCTTGTAGCATGCACATTGAGATTATCAAAGTCTGCGCGATCGCGAAAACTCTGCATGCAATCAACGCACAGCGCTTCATCATTATACAACGTCTTGATATCATTCAAACTTTTGATAATCTTTAAACTTTACTGTAGCTAGACAGTAGATTCGTAGTCAGCATTATGTACAGATGAGTTTCATTGCTGACTTACAGATAAACATAAACAAATGCGAGTTTCATGTGCAGAAAATCATCTTTCTAGAACTTTTGATGTTAATCAAAAAATTGAAGATGAACTCTTGAAAAATACAAGCAGTCATTGATTGATCTACACTCAATAATCTCACTTAAATACAGTTCTTCATTGACTTCTGCAACTTCTATCAATGCTTTATCAAGAACTTTTCGAAGATTGTTTATCTTATGATTCAACTTATTTAAAAGAAAATCATATTTGAATGAAATGAGATCTGTCAAATGACATTTGATCATATGAAGAGATGTATGATCAAAACTTCAATACTTCGTCACTTTGATCAAACTCATAAGACTATTCTTGAAATTAACTCATTCAACTACGTCAATGATGAAGTTCTTTCTTAATATGACGACGAAGAAATTCTACATTCAATTGCTTTCTATAGCAAGAACATGTTTTCTGCTGAATGCAACTACAAGATATATGATAAAGAACTGTTGATCATCATTCAAGCATTTAAACATTGACAATTTGAACTGAAGTTAACTGACATTTCTATCAAGATGTTCATTGATCATCAAGCGCTCACTTCATTGATGAAAGACAAAGAGTTAAGCAGACAATAGATGCGCTGAATACAAAAGCTTGCTGACTTTAACTTCAAGATAATGTATCAATTGAATAAACAAAATATTAAGATCAATGCATTAATTCATCAAGTTAACGTCGTGCTCAAAGATCTTGATGATGAGTGCATTCATTATCAATGAATCACTATTCTGATGTTGAATTGAATGAAGATTGCTGATTTAAAGAAGAACATCAGCGAATCAATTTATAAACAAATTCTTGAAACTAATAGAATTAACAAGAATTGTACGCTACTTCGCGAAGCAATAGCAAGAGACAAAACATAATGTGAAGATATTAAATTAAAGAATTGTCATGTTCAGAATAAAATCTTGTATCATGATAATCAGTTATGAATTTCGTTCAATGAACTTCTACAAATGAATCTGATTCATGAAGTACATGATCAGTCATTGATGAATCATTCTGATATTCTTAGAACTGTGAAAATCATAAAATGAAATTACTATTGATCATTTATGCGAAAGACAGTAGATTAATATATTTGAAATTGCTATGTTTATCAATAATAATAATAAATTCATACATTCTTATGACATTGATTAAGTCAACTCATGAGAAACTTTATGCTATTTATATTAAGTGAACAAAACTCTCTGAGATAGAAAATTACTCGCTGTCTATACAACTGCTTCATGCAGTTGAAACTATCATTATGAGACTTTGTATCAAATTAGTTCGCGTTGATTGCACGTTAAAGAATGAGTGACTCAGTCACTTTAAATTGCTTCAGAAGCTTCATTTTCATCATCATTCTTGCAGCTGCTCTGAGATTCTTCGTGATAATGATGATTATTTAATAATTTGAGAAGTCAACATCTTGTAACATTCTTGATCGCAGATGTGATCAGTTCAAGCAATGCATAAGTACATGTTTTGTCGTCTGATGATTTCAGTCACAGTTGCATCATATGCTATCTGCGTCTGAAATGTTTCTGAAGTGCAAATAAATATTCAGATCTATGCGTTTGATTCTGATGTAAGTGACGAAAGTGCTTTCAATCTTCTGAAGATCATTTTGCATCTTTATTGTTTTGTTGAACAGATGCAATCTTTGTGTTGAGATGATGTGAACATCTGCAATGCATTTTCTATATTTTTTTCATCGTTGCTTTCACTGACTTCTGTGATACTGCGCTATTGCGATGCTGTCACTAGTCAAAATCATTGCAGAAAGAGCTAATCATTCACGTCTCAACTGTATTTTCGCGTCTTCTTGAATTAAGTTATTCAGAAGTGTTACTTTCTTGATGATAAAAGAGCGAGAGATGATGCAATTGACACTCATCAGATGAGTGCATATCAGTTTGCATGCTTGTCTGATTTTCTGTGTATGATCATTGACTTGACTGCATAACATGATCTTGTCTTGCAGCATGTTCAAATGAACATGCAGCAAGCTTGTGTACATTTCTGCTTTCAGAGTCTTGATGCTTACTCTTTTGAATGTTTCTGCAACGTGATGCAGAGTCTGATTCTGTAATGTTTCAAGTCTGCATTCTTTGTCTGACAGTTCTTTCTCTTTTTCTCGCTGATGTCAGACTGATGCTTCAAATGCAATTTCTGATCTTACTACTGCTGAGTATATCTATCTTGCTTTTGTGAAGATTGCTCTTTATGTAAAGACTTCAAGTCAACTAAGTGCTAGCATTCATGTGATGTGATTCGCTTTGATTTGACGAAGATGCGCGTCTCATTGCAATTTCATGTTCAGTTGTACTTTCAGAACTTGCACATTTGATTTCAACTTAATAACTGAGCTTTTTATTTGTATGCTAGTCATCATGTCAAATTTCTTTGATTTTCTGATGAAGTGTGTAAGTTCATACTTTTCTGATGCAAATGTTGCATTATGAGTGCAAACTCATTTCACACAGACATCATGCGCTCTGCTCAATGTTCTGCAAATTTCTTTGATGAATTTATCATATGCTAGAATGTTAATGTCATTTACAAAGTTGAGCACTTCAATCTTAATTCTCAATGCTTTGCACTTCTCAATTAAACTTGCGTTGAAGAATAGAAAGAGAATCAATGAAATGAGAAATCTCTGTGATATGTTTGCATTTATCTTGCACATGTCACTCATTTGCTCATTGAATTTCAGCAATGTTTCTCAATTCTCAAGAAAGCTGCAAGCTCATTCAATTATGTAGTCTGAAGTTCTTTTCATTTTCAAAGTATGCAGAAGTCTGATGTGCAAGACTTGATTAAATGCTTCAACAACATTTAGACTTAGCATGAACGTTACGTATCTGATTTTGCAGTCTCATACTGTGTGAATCTGATTTACTAGTAAATCTAATATTGAGATCACAAATCGCTTGCGTCTTGCTCTTATTTGAGCATCAAGTAGCATGTGATGAGTCTCAGCTATATCACTCAGTCTCTTAGTCATAATTGACTTCAGAGCTTTGCTCATGATATCAAGCAGAGCAATGAGTCAATATGTCTTTGAATCAGTATAATCACTCTTCTTCAATCTGCATAGTACTATTATTTGAGCTTTTTTGAACTGCTTCAAATGATATCTGTATGTTACACATACGTTGAATAAACTCATTAATATTAAGATCAGTTCTGCAAGATTTGTCTGCAGCGCTTTGTTTAAAATGTCTGAGATGTTTGATGCTTTGTCTGCTTTTACTCTTTTGATTATCTATCTCACTTCATCTTCTGAAATGTGTAAATCAAATGACATTGTCAAGAATATAAATAAGTCTGCGATGTTATTGACGTTTGTCTGAAAGAATGAGAGAAAGAATTTTTCTTGCAATATCTCGATTTTTTTCTTGAACGTCGTTATCATTTGATCAGTGTTACTTCATTTCAATGACGAAAACTGAGAAAGTTTTTTAAATAACTGACTTTCGATTCTGACTCATTTTGCAAAGCATCATATTGACTTGAATGCGTCGCTCAGCTCATGCATTTGTGATCTGAAATGTGTGCGCTTCGCTTGTTGAATGATCTTGTTTTTATGATCATTGTGTTTCAGATATTCATTTCACGCATCTAATGTGCTCTGTATTTTTCATACAATTTGCAGTCATCTTGATTTTGTTACTATCTCTGAGCAGTTTGAATTTCAGAAGTTCTTTGCTCAACTTGATGACTTTGTCAAGAAGATAAATTTCTCAATGATTTTCTGTAACATCTTGATAACTTTGCACGCTCTTTCGTTCATCATCATCTTGCTGTTCAAAGAACGATTCAACGAAAGATGCATATGCAAATATGCGCTCAATGCTTCTGTGTTTATTTTCTTTCATAGTCATTGAGTTGAAAACTGTACTGAAGTTGTTTATAAACACAGTTCTGTGACAATTGAAAAATGATTCAACTTTTGATGCAGATCAATGTGTACTTTGCACTTGCGTGTCATGAACTGTATTTTCTCGCTGTTAAAGACTAAATCAATAGTTGTAAACTGATTGTGAGTCTCACAAGTAATAATGTCTGATTTCAGCAATAATTTCAGCTTAATGTTAGTAATGATGTCAAGTAAACTGTCAATCGCTGCATATTAAGTGAAGCATCTTCGTCTTTCTCAATGAGAGTGATGTAGGTTGAAATCTTTCATGATCAGTTGTTTGCAGTTATCTTTGAGTAGCTCACTCAAACGAAAAATGATTAAAGATTTCTTTGTAAATGTAAAGAATAGTGAACATGAATTGTAAACGTTTATAAGTTGTAACGTCTGCGTTTCATCATCTGTGTTGTGAGTTAATATTCTGATCAAGCAAATGTTTGACTCAGCTATTTCTATCATTCATTGATTGAGTTTTAAGTGTTTGTTTACATATATGCATGTTCTTGACTGTGATGACGTGTTTTTCACTAGATAAAAGAAGTTGTGAGCTGAGTTAAATAATTGAGTGTTGTTAATGTTGTAACTCTGCTTCTGTATGATTACAATGTTGAAATCACGAACTTCTCTGTTAATTAGAAATGATTTCTGAATTTTCAATGATTTTCTGATGTTGTACTGCAGTATTTGTAGAAAAGATTGTTTTATCATAAAGTTATTTGTAGCTGTTGTTGATTCTGTGAAGAGAAGACTCTTTGAATGCTTTCAATCATTAAGAATCTGTCTTGTTTTCTGATTTATCATTTCTGACTCTGCTCAAGCGACGTCTCATTTGAGTCGCTACTCATGCAAGAGAAATGATCAACGTGTCTCTTCTTGACTTCTATCATCTGTCATGTTGATTCATGAGCAACTAGACTGCGTGTTTTCAGCACAACTGTTGTTGAGCTCGATGAGTTCATTGAATTTGCAGAGCTTGAAGACAGCAAAGAGCTCAAGAATTGCAAGAATGTGCAATTGTATTTAGACACTTCTGAATATCTGAACAATTTATTTCTATAGATTTCGAACGTTTGTTTCATCTGCTGTCATCATTTGAAACAGATGCATCTTCAGAGTTCGTGATTTTCATTGCAGTTAGTGCAACATCTTTTATTCAAAGACATCATGCACTTCTTGATGTGATGTTTGTCTGCGCACTTAATGCAGCGTTGATTCTTTCTGCAGAATCTGATCATGTGATCAAATTCTTGACATCTGAAGCACTGTGTGATGCAACAGTTCTTCTCAAACAGCTCACATGCACATTCATAATATGCATTTAACATATTCATGTTTATCAGTTGATTCATCATCGCTTCAATTGCTATCTTCACGATGAGTGATGAATGAGTTTTTTCGCTTTCTGCTACTTTCTTGAGTCAGACTATTCTTAGAATCTTTAGATTCTCATGAAGTCTTGTGTTATTTTTTATCAGCTTTTTAATGACTTTCTTCTGATTGCTTATGTCGATTGTAGTGCGCATTTCATGTGTCAGCACTGCGAATGTTCATCGTGATATGCGCATCAAGTTCGTAATTTCTTTTGCTCATTCTTGAGTCTTTTTCAGATTTGCTTGTGCATCTGAGCTGACTGCGTGAAGAAAGATGTCTTTGCTACTCAGCTTGCAAAGAGACATGATCAGATCTTGTTGATTTATTGACACGTTTGCTATTCTTTGAAGAATTTGCTCAATGATCTTCTTCTGCATCTTCTCTATTTCTTCTCTGTCTGCTATCTTTATCATGACTTCACATCTTTTGTGAAGTGATGATGATCTTTCTCTGAGACGTTGCTTTCTTGTTGATAATTCTTCTCTTGTCACGTTTGCTCATGACATGATTTTTGATGAGAAACGCGTATTTTTCTGCATTTGTAACTGCTTGCTTAGCAGTTGAACTAATGTTTTCAGTTTCTGTACATTCTTCGCGATGAACACGTTCTGAGTCACGTGATGTTTTTCTTCTGATTCAAGTCGAAGATAATGCATCAGCTTCACTGCTACTTCTTTTCATGAATGATCTTTGCTCTTCTCTTTCTCTAATGTTGATGTCTGTATTAGAAAATCAATAATGTTAGCAACATACTTCTTGTCGTTGCATGAGCTTTTCGACCTTGCGTTGCTGTTTCTTCATGATGAGTCAACGTTGCTTGCAATTGTCTCTGAATCAGCATTGCTGCAGTTCATGCAATTCATCATCATTTATTCATCTTCTAAATTCATTCTGTCTTGATTGTATTGCTTTTTTCAAAAATTTGCTTTGCACGCGTTGTGATTGTTTTTCTTCTTCACTATGTCTGTTAATGTTCAAAGACATCTAGAAACAAATTAAATGATTTACTTCAATCTTTATCAATACTTGAACAGTGATGACAGAACATAATCATGAACTTCATTATTAATTTATCTGATTCATATGATTACAACGCTATTCTGACTGTCATTTGCAAATTGTTAAAAGAAAGACATTATATTTCTTGCATCATTAATGATGAAGATATCATAGTCAAAAAAACAGCTGAAATGTTGCTTCAATGAGTATATTGAACTCATGATTTATCAAACTTCATTGTGTTCAATCGAGATTCTCAGTTCATTTTCATTCTCTGAAAGTTTCTTTGCAAATGACTAAGCATTTCTCTTTGATTGTTCATTGTCTATCATTTTCAAATCAACAATCAAAGTGAATGAGTCAATCAAAATGTCAAAAGATATCTTTGTTTCTTCTGTTCATACATGCAGAATGACTGATTTAAGTGATTGCTCATGATCAAGTTTGTTAACAATAATGTTTTGTCTTCAGTCATTTTCTTAACTTTCTTCTTCATGAACAAGAACTTTCATTCTCATATGAGCTTTGATTCTGACATCATCAAGTATGAAAGCACTCACGAGCGCTTGCAGATCATCAGAATCAAAGATATATTCAATCACATAAACAAAACATTGATCTTCGCTCGCGAAGCTCTGATCAAAACACAAGAACAAATGATGAAACAAGTTAACAAGCATAGAAAAGAAATCAATTACAAGATCAAATCAAAGATGTTTTTAAACAAAAGAAACATCGTTACAGCAAAACTCTTCAAAAAGCTAGATAATAAAATGCTTAATTCATTCAAGATCACAGACTCTGTTGACTTCTTCTATAAATTGAAACTATCAAACACTATGCATATATATGATGTATTTTATTCAGAGCTTCTTTGTTCTGCAGTTGATGATTCTCTGTCTGATCAGAAGAATGAATTCTTGAAATCAATAGTGATAAATGATGAGAACGAATGAGAAATCAACAATATATTAAACTTTCAATGATATCAAAGACGACTTCAATATCAAGTTAAATGAAAGAGTTATGACAATGATCTCAACTAAATCTGTCATCGAGTTAGAGTTGAGTTGAGTTGAAAGAGATCAACTCAACTCAAGTCTGAGTTTAAGCTGAGATTGAGTTAATTTCTCTCAACTTGAGCTTAACTCAGAATCAAGTTAAGTTGACTTGAACTCAATTTTTGATACTAAATATAGTATATTATGTACTAAAAATAGTATATTTTTTCTTTATTTTTTTTCAAATTTTTTTGCAATCAATTTTGCAATCAATTTAATAGAAAATATGATGAGAAACATGATGAGAACATGATGAGAAATATGATAGAAAGTTTGATAGAAAGTTTGATCACTTTGATAGAGAATTTGATAGAAAATTTGGTAGAAAGTAAATCTGCAATCAAGTTCAAGTCAACTCATTAAGTTGATTGAGTTGAATTGAGAGTTTGACTCAACTCGATTGAGTTGAGTTGACTCTTTTCAACTCAACTCAATTCTGAAACTCAATTTGAGTTGAGTTGAGCAACTTGAACTTGACAACAGATCTAATCTCAACTGATATAACACTGATGACAACAAATTTATGAATGCTCAAAAGATGATTAATGACTTTCATATTAAATATTCAAAAAGATGCACTAAGAAATAACATTCATGCAAACATGAATAGTCAAAGAGAGAAAATAATGTTACGATTTTAGTCTTCATTTATTCTTTCTAGTCTTTATCTTAATTTCATTCTAATTGAGTCTAGTGAGCATTCAAGCTAAAGATGATGTCATTGAAACTCTGCATCATATGTGTAAGACGTCAATTCAATCAAGTCTAGCACAGAACTGAGAAATACACATATAAGAATTAAGTTCTTTTCTGTAAATACTTTTCTTTCTTAGCATTTATCTATTAGTTAAATAACACTCATATGACTCACTTTATGCTGACTTTTAACAAAAAGAATTGCAAAAAATATCGTTGATTTCATTTACTATTTACATGCGCAGTTAACAAGAACTCATGATCATTATTTGATGCTTGTAAATAGACATTCGATTTTTTGAATTGCTTGATTCAGTAGAAATGAATGTTTCTATCTATGTTCTTGACATCTTCTGTTTCTTTTTCATCACTCGTTATTCTTTCAACTCGACTTCTAGTCTTTTTGAAATGAGAATTATTGAAATAATTATCATTTATCTTGCGCTTGTTAGTTGACATCATTGCAATGATGATATAGAGTAGTAGTAAAAATGTAGACGTAATATTTTAGTAATCTAGATGATAATTGTGAGTTAAAATAGTGAAGTTCAATTGCAATAATAAAATATGAACTTTAAACTTCAATATCTTGATTTAAGATTTTAAGATTTAGATCATCAACATTAATTCAGTCATGTAATCATCAACTTTTTTTCTTTTTTGTAACAATCATCTTCAAACAACAACATACTGCAATCATGATTGCAACAGCTCAGTAAGTTATGTATCAGCTTCACAAGTTTATAGAAGATTGCAAAACTGATTGCAATACAGAAATAATGAACTTAACGTCAATAATAAAACGCTATTCAGCATCTTTGATTTTGCAACTGACGAGATTTTGAACTCGATTTTGAATTCAAATGAATTCTTCAACTTGCATGAATTTATGTACATGTTTCGTTTCTTATTACTCTTGAATTGATTGCAAAACTGATTGCAAAGTAGAAATAATATTGCAGCGAATTCTAAATTCAAGCTTACAAGATCAAATCTTGATCACAAGTCAAACAATAGATCGCGATTGTCAAGCAGCTCAGAATCATCATTATCAAGCTCATTATCATCATTCTCATCGTCATCATTCTCATCATCACTTAGTAAAAAACCTCATAACAAGCAATTTGTCGAAAAAATGTCTTGAAAATAGTCAATAGTGAAGTCAAGAACTGATGATAGAAAGATGAAGCTCATCAAAGTAAGAACTAAGACTTACTAGATTGCAAAAAGAATTGCAAAAGTAATTTCAAAGACGCTGATCATATTTTAAAATGTTCAACTCATTGAGTCAGCTCATGTTATCAATGTCATCATAAAAAGTGATCTTATCAAGCTCAAGAAAATGCGAAAATATTGCAAAGAGATTATGATACTTCGTGAAATTCGTTGATATCAAAGAATCATTGACTTACTTATTTCAAAGCTGTCGTTTCAGCTTATGATTTGCAAGATGTGTCATGAATTGATTAAAGTTAATCTTTGCTTTCAATTAAAAGCTATAAAGACATTGCAGAAGATGACGAAAGCATGACTGATTGCAATGTATGAAAATTAGTTTCATGATCAATTTTGCAATCGATTTTGCAATTGATTTTGCGATTCAAATACTGATTACTTAACAGACATCAATCTTTGCGCAATTCACGCAAAGTGTGTAATCATTCAAGCGAAGAATATAAGATTGATTTTTCATCTTACAGATGAAAAGTTTACATTTGAAGCTTGTTCAAATTACATGATGAAGTAAATAGTCATGTTACTATGCAATCAGAATGCAACGTTGTCACAAGGCAAATAGATAGTAAATACAATTTTTGCACTGTCACACTATTAGTGATACTATTGCTTTCGCGCATAATTCAAGTTAATTCTTATTGCTTTTGTTAATAACTTTAGTTTTTTTTCTCTTAAATGTAAAGTCAATTGATTAACTACTTGTATGCATAAGATTTCAGCGCAAACGAGATTTTTGCATATGCTAACTAAAACTATTTATATTGATGTCATTTTAGCACGTTAAACTTTAACTATTTGTTGCTAATCTTTTTAGATTAGAGTGCGTGAAAACTTAGTTTGCGTGAAAATCTCATGCATACAAGTAATTATTCTATTTTTAGAAATTGAGTTCAAGCAACTTAACTCAATTTCAAGTTGAGTTCAAGTTGAGAAGAGTCAATTCAATCTCAACTCAAACTCAGAATTGAGTTGAATTAATCTTTCTCAACTCAACTCAATTCTAACTCAATGACAGATTTAAGCAAATCTCGCAGAAGAGCAAAAGCATCATTGAAATGCAAATGAAGCTTCTGCAGCAAATTTTGCAGAAGAGCAAGCATCATAAGAAAATAAATCTGATCAAGAAATAGTATTTATTGACTGATAAACATGTTTCATAGAAAACGACATTTTTTTTGATGTTTAAATTCTTTGTCTGCTGCTAGTTCAAGTCTGTCAAAGAGATTGAAACACTGATTACTGTGTAATATACATTGAAATACAGATATAACAACTTGCAAATATAATACACTTCAATCAACAATAAACTAGCTTAGTCTTTAAGCTGTTATGCGCATCATGTGAGCACAGATCTTCAACGTAAGCTAAAGTAAATTCATTATGTTTCAACTTCTACAGTATCACATTTGCTGCATGTAACACAACTTAATCTTTCATTCATTTGCTCATCATACTCAATGTGAGTCTTTCAATTTGCTTTCATAATCACATAAAATCATGATTTAACATCATATGTTTCTTTCAATGAGCATCATCATCAAGATTGAAATATATTCATTGAACTTAATCTCAATTGATTGAATCTACATATTTAACATCAGTCAAGTACGCGTCTAGTTTATTACGTCAACTCTTACATAGTTGAATAGCAGCATCAGTATTTCATCATCATCATTTATTTTATCGAACTGATTTTATTGACTCATCATAATGACTAGTTCACGTTTCAAAAAGAATATCACTATCAGATATCAGAATTTTCAACTTGATGATGAGTGTTCAACTTTCAGAAACATGACAGAGATTCTTAGAATCTTAAACATTGATAAATATTAGCTGAAGAATCTAACAAATCAAGCTGAGCAATGAACTGAAAAGCATGCATTTACACTCAAGCACATTAAATTTAATGAGAAGTCAGCTATCATTAATGAGCAATTAACATCATTTCTGTACAAGATCAACTCACTTATGTTTAATAACTTCAAAGCAAATTAAATTTTCAACATTTCAGTTACTGTAATTTAATGAATGCTTTACAACAGAAGATGCTTTGAACAGAGACGCGTCAAAAAGATCAACACATCTTTCACTTACACACAAACTAATTCTACATCATCTTCAGATGATTAATCACTCATCATCATACACAAGATTGTAAAGATTTAATGAACATCATTTGCATCTGAGTTTTTGCAATCATAAGAAGTCATGTCATTCATCAGAACACTTGAAAATGTTAAACTTCATGCAATGATTAATTCATACTTGAATCTGATCACTTCAAGAAAGACTTTGAAAATGAGCTTGACTTCGATCAAAAATGTACTTGATCACGATTTACATGATGACAGAAATCAATTTTATAATGTTTTATTTCAGATGTAAATTGAAATTCTCAAAGATGACATCAGCTACATTGAGATGAACACTATTATTTACATCACAGATGACGAGATCTTGAAAATAAATTCAGACAGAACTTTTCAAACTGTCTTACGTGATGTCTCAAATCAATTTAATCATGCTGCTTGCTTTAATGTGATTTACACTACATCATATTCTGATAGATCAGAAACACATGTATGTAAACAGCAAACTAATGATCAGTGCAGAACTCACGAATTAAGATTCATTAATCTCAGTTTCTTATCAAAAGCACATAAGATTTATCAATGTTAATGAAAGTGAAGAAATTAACAAAGTGACAACTTGAAGAAATGAGATCAACACATTATCAATTGATCATGAAATGACAATTGATAATTTGATAAATCATGTATATCAATAAAGATTGACAAGAAGTTTAGATTTCATAGAGCAGAATTGAATAAACTCTACTCATATTCAGAAGCAGTTAGCAATCATTGACATGAAAGAGAGCATTATGAATGACACAGCTGTTCTGTTTACAACGAAGAATAATGTTGACTCGATTGACAATGCAGCGTTTACTCATGTTCAGAAGCAGTCAGCAGTTGTTAACATGAAAGAGAGTAATGCAAATGACACAGCTGTTCTGAGTACAACAAAGAATAACATTAATTTAGCAGACAACGCAGCATCTACTCATGTTCAGAAGCAGTCAGCAGTTGTTAACATGAAAGAGAGCGATGCAAATAATATAGCTGTTTTGAGTACAACGAAGAATAACGTTGACTCAGCAGATAACACAGCGTCTACTCATGTTCAGAAGCAGTCAGCAGTCATTAACATGAAAGAGAGTGATGCGAATGACACAGCTGTTCTGAGTACAACGAAGAATAATGTTGACTCAACAAACAATGCAACAAGATCTGATAAATTTGTGAAGAGTGTACATTCACAGCAAACTGACAAGAGTGAAGATTTTATAAACAAAACTTACACACTTTTATATTTTTCTTGAAAGTGATCAAGATTCAATCATTCAAAGAAAGATATAATAAGCATTACATTAACTGATTAAACATTGCATTATAGTAAATCACTGAAGTATGTGTATGAATAACAAATTAACAACAAGTGATTTTTACAAAAAATGATGAAAGTTTTGAATCATTGCATTCAAAGTAACAAAAGTCAAATGACAAGATGCAGATTCAAGAAAATGACATGTTGACATCAGTTTCAGATAAGTCTTACATTTCAGCTTCAACTTTTGATAACTCAATATTAGTATCAAGTTTTCAATCAAAGAATGATAGTTCTTCATTAAATGAAAATAATATCATCAACTTACATTGAGATTCAACGAGTCAAATTAAACAACATGAAGCAACTGTACAATCTTTATCTCAGCAGATGAAATCTCAATAGAACATGATGATCTTCAACACTTTATTTAAAGAAGATATTGCAAAAAAGTCAGAACATGCATGATCACATGTGAATCTCAATAATGTTAAAGATAGTGAGAAGACTTTGAAGAAGCATTATGCAAGATGATTGAAATATCGAAGTTGATCTTGTTTCTTGACTAACAAGATTGAATAAACTTATGATGAAAATATCATTGATTGTTACAAAGCATCTTCATGAAGAAAACAAATGATGAAATTATGCTCAACTGTTTCTGCATGACTTTAATCATGTTGAATCTCAATCATGCATACATTTGCAGAAAATGATCACATCACTCTTTTTATATTAAACTTTTGAAATTTTTGTGATGTTTGAGATGAAAATGTTCATGAAGAGAGAATACAATGTCAATGATATGAGTCTTGAAAAAATAAACATGAATGTCAGCAAAATTAAGAATGAAGCATGCTAATTTATTGATAAGACAATAAAGATGCTTGAATTGATTTGCCTGAATTATTTATTGCACATAGCATATGATGAGATCAACAATGTTCATCATAAGAAGAAGTTCAATGAATATTTGAAAGAAAACACTCTCAATACTTTTCAGTCTAAAGATGCAAAGTGCTCTTCTGATAACAGATTGAAAATTGAGTGTTCATATGTGAACGCAAACTTATCTGCATATTTCATATCATTGAAATTTGTTAATCTAATTATCATTTCATCAATCTTGATCATTAATTGATTAAAGAAGATTCAAATTCATCTTAATAAGAATAATGATTTATTATGTTAACAAATTCATCATGCATATTGTGATGTCAAAATGAACATGCTGATCATCAGACTGAGAAAAACAGATATATATTTTTTATCAGAAGAAGAGTAAGCTAATTCTAGTCTCATATGTATAATCATGATAAACATGTACAAGACTTGCGTTGCAGAATTAATGAGAAGTTTACATTATTCTCAAAAAGTAAGTTTTAAATCAAGACAATCACAGTCAATATGAAAGCTTTGAAATATGAGATGAGATTGATTGATCATGAATAAGATGCATAAAAAGATGATTCAGATGTTTAAAATCATCAATCTGTTTAAGATCATGAATAAAAAATCTTGTAAATGATTTGTTACAGATACACTCTTTGAATGATTTTTCTTTCAAATGATGACATGAGTAAACATGCTGATGATAGACTTGATAGTGAATCAACATGAATGAGTATAAAAAGAAAAAGAAGTTCATCAAGTCAATTTGAAATACTGTACATATCAAAATTTGAAAGACATGAACAAGATATATATGAAAATTGTTGAGATTCAAGAGACAAATTATCAAGTCATTCAGAAGTACATCAAACAGCTAAAGACTATGTGTGACACACTATGATTACAACGTGACATCAATCAATCAATGTTTTTCAACTTTTTTCTTATAGATGTGAAATTGAATGAGCATCAAGATATCAATTGCAGTCTTTCATCAAGATTTAACAAACTTGTCAATTTCTCAATGATGACAATCATTGATCAACTTCAAAAGAAAATGAATAAGAAAAAGTAAAATTGAATCAACAATCATTGCATTGAAATTAAGTTTCAACTCAACATCAACAATTGAATGATGAAAGTTCATTGACTTAAAGTACTTAGCACATTCTTGCATCTTGAACAACTTTCAGAGACACAGTCACTTATGTTTTCTGAAGTAGAAGATTGAGATAAGAGATATGTTTACTTTGAAACAAATCATCTTTACGACTTAAAGAAAGTTGAGTCTTTCTATGAGAAGCACATTCTCAACATTATCTTTGAAGTGAACTGTAGCAAGATCAAAGCAATCAACATGCTCATCAATGATGTCTGAAACAAGAATGAGAAGACTGTATTTTATATCATGAATTCTACAAATGCATTTATTCTTTATTGAGTAAGTGACAAAGTTTCTACTTTCTGTTAATGTCATTCTTGAAAGTTATCACATGCATATTGAGAAAAAACATGTTTGACATGATTGCTAACATTTAATTATGTAGTACTTTCGACTTGTGCTTAAAGTTTCTGTGACTTTGATAACTTCAAAATTGATCAAATCTAGAATGATGAACATAGTTTAATTATTTTAAAAAGATTTGAAAAAACTGCAGAAATATTCAAATGAAAAGTCATCATGCTTTATCATTGACATTATCAAATTAATTGATGTTGATTACAATTTACACAAGATCAAGAAACTAGTTCAGATCAACTCAAAATAAATGAAGAGAAATCAAGCATAAATCAAGAAGAGAGTCAATTATCTTAAACAATATGAAAAGACTATTACTTATGACTTACGCTGTGTAGATTCAAGAATCGAGATGCTGATATATGATAGACAAAAGCATTGAATGCATATAATGAAGTTAACATTGAAGCTCAAAATCTTTGAAGATGATGATGTAATTAAAGATGTCGAGAACAATGATGATGACAAAGTGAACAACATTGAAGTTGATAACAAGATGAAAGATGACAACTGCATTTAAATCAAACAGTCTCATACATGTACATCAAGAATGCACAGTATGTTACTAGTTTATCAGTCTGTATTATAAATAGTTGTATTCACTCTTTCTTCTTTGACATTCATTGATATATTCATCAAAACTTATTGAGATCATGAGAAAATTTATAAAATTAACATTAAGTTCTGTGATTCTTGATGATGTTGCAAACATTGCTTTGATGATGCAACAAATCTTCAACAACATATGTAACATTGCTTAAGCATAATCACAGATTCTCATTTTCGATCTCTTGAATAAATTTAATCGAATAGCTCATTAAAGAAATCATGACTATCTAATTGACATTGTGTCTGAATATATGCAGACTGACAAAAATTCAAAGAAGCAGACGCAGTATCATTTCATAAATTGATAACAATGTTCATTAATACTGATTTCAGCTACGATCGTTCTGCATTTATGAAACGCAGCAAAGTATAGAAAAATTCACTCATCAATGTAATGAAAGTGTCTGTCAAACATCAATGATCTTACAACTTGAAATCATGATGCTCTGAACAAGTGAGCAACATTCATCTCACTTCTATCACATCACTACTATCAATCATGAAAAGAGATAAACGAAAGACTGCAAGTAAGAAAAGTGCGCTTTTCTTAAAAATCATAAGTCTTGAAGTTCAAGTCATCTACATGAAAATGTGTACTCAAAAAGTCTTTTCATACTTGTCAGACATTCACACACTGCAGATAATGCAAATGTGAATGCAATTGTTAGAGATCAGCATAAAGTGAGTCATATGAGTGTCATTTAACTAATAGATAAATGCTAAGAAAGAAAAGTATCTACAGAAAAGAACTTAATTCTTATATGTGTATTTCTCAGTTCTGTGCTAGACTTGATTGAATTGACGTCTTACACATATGATGCAGAGTTTCAATGACATCATCTTTAGCTCAAATGCTCACTAGACTCAATTAGAATGAATCTCAGATGAAGACTAGAAAGAATAAATAAAGACTAAAATCATAACATTATTTTTCTTTCTTAACTATTCATGTTTGCATGAATGTTATTTCTTAGTGCGCTTTTCTTGAATTTTTAATATGAAAGTCATCAATCATCTCTTGAGTGTTCATAAATTCGTCGTCGTCAGCGTTATATCAATTGAGATCATTGTCATAACTCTTTCATTTAACTTGATATTAAAGTCGTCTTTGATATTATTGAAAGTTCAATATATCATCAATCTTTCATTCATTCTCATCGTTTACTACTATTGATCTTGAGAATTTATTCTTCTGATCAGACAAAGAGTCATTGACTGCAGAATGAAGAAACTCTGAATAAAATACATCATGTATATGCATAATGTCTGATAGTTTTAATTTATAAAAGAAGTCAACAAAGTTTATGATCTTGAATGAATCAAGCATCTTGTCATCTAGCTTTTTGAAAAGTTTCGCTGTAACGATGTTTCTTTCATTCAAAAACATCTTTGATTCAATCTTGTAATTGACTTTCTTTCTATGCTTATTAGCTTGATTCATCATTTGTTTTCATGTTTTGACCAGAACTTCATGAGCGAAAATCAATGTCTTATTCATTTATTCAGATATATTCTTGACTTGATTGATCTGCAAGCGTTCATGAGTGCTTTCATACTCAATGATGTCAGAATTAAAACTCATATGAGAATGAAAGTTCTTGTTCATGAAGAAGAAAATCAAGAAAATGACTGATGACAAAGACGTTATTGTTGACAAACTTGATCATGAATAGTCACTTAAATCAGTCATTCTGCATATATGAATAGAAGAATCAAAGATATTGCTTGATGTTCTGATTGACTTGTTTGCTTTGATCATTGATTTGAAAATGATAGATGATGAACAATTAAAGAAAAATGCTCAGTCATTTGCAAAGAAACTTTCATAGTATAGAGATGAATTGCAAACCTCGATCAGATACTATGAAGCTTGATAAATCATGAGTTCAATATACTCATTGAATCAGCATTTCAGCTGTCTTTTCAACAATGATATTTTCATCATCAGTAATGCAAGAAATATAATGTCTTTCTTTTGACAATCTGCAGATGATTGTCAGAATAACGTTGTACTTGCTTGAATCAAATAGATCAATAATGAAGTTCATTGCTATGTCTTGTCATCGTTGTTCAGATATCAATAAAGATTGAAGCAAGTCATTTAATTTATTTCTAGATGTCTTTGAACGTTGACAGATATAGCAGTTTCAAATATATTGATTTATTGTTTTTCGCATGAATGATCAATAATAGTTTCACTTTATGACTTTCACAGTTCTAACATCGACGTTTTGACAAAGAGCTTAGATAGCTTGTGAGCTAGTGAGCAGAGTTCATTTAATACTAATGCACTCAAGATGCATATGCTAGTTACTAGATGAGACGTTTGCTACAAGCTAGCTGTCAGCTGAGTTTGCATTGTTGATTAGCTTACATGCTACATAAATCAGCTACAAGCTGATTTAGCTGATTTAGCACTACTCTTCACTCTACTCGCTCATTTACTCGCTCATTTACTTGCTCATCTACTCGCTCATCTACTTTTCACCCTACTCATCTATCTACTCGCCTATTTACTTGCTCATCTACTCTTCATTCTACTCATTTATTTACTCGCTCATCTACTCTTCACTCTACTTATCTATCTACTCACTCATTTACTCTTCACTTTACTCGCTCATTTACTCTTCATTTTACTCACTCATCTACTCTTCATTCTACTCGCTCATCTACTCTTCATTTTACTCATTTATTTACTCGCTCATTTACTCTTTACACTACTCATCTATCTACTCGCTCATTTACTCTTCACTTTACTCGTTTATCTACTCACTCATCTACTCTTCATTCTACTCATCTATTTACTCGCTCATTTACTCTTCACTCTACTCATTTATTTACTCGCTCATTTACTCTTCACTCTACTCGCTCATTTACTCTTCATTCTACTCGCTTATTTACTCTTCATTCTACTCACTCATTTACTCTTCATTCTACTTGTTTATCTACTCGCTCATCTACTCTTCATTCTACTTATCTATCTACTCACTCACCTACTCTTTATTCTACTCGTTTATCTACTCACTCATTTACTTTTCACTCTACTCATCTATTTACTCGCTCATTTACTCTTCATTCTACTCATCTACCTACTCTTCACTCTACTCTCTATCAAACGCGTTGATTGAGTGCATAAAACACGTCAAACAGTGCTTCAAACAATGCTTTCTACATGACTTTCTATTTACTCGTCACTCTACATGCTGTTACAATTCTAGTCTTCGTCTATTCTTCGTCTAGTCTTCGTCTGATTTCATTCTAATTGAGTCTAGCGAGAATCTGATCTAAAGATGATGTCATTGAAACTTTGCATCATATGTGTAAGATGTCAACCCAATCAAGTCTAGCACAGAGCTGAGAAACACACATATAAGAATCGAGTTCTTTTCTGTAGATACTTTTCTTTCTTAGCATTTATCTATTAGTTAAATGACATCTCTATGACTCGCTTTAGATCGATTTCTAACAGTAAATAAATGCTCATCAACTACTCTGCTATCAACATGTAGATGATACGAAATAATCTACTTCGTTCATTCAGAAAATTCGCAAGAGATTCTTTGAATTACTTTCATCAAAACACATCTGCAAATTTACTCAAATTTATTAAATCAATCATTCAATCTTACTACAATCAAATTTACTCTTATCTTTCTTACAATGACACGCGACTCTGAATCAGTTGAGTCACGAACAGCTCATCTGCTTAGAAGCACTGTTAGTAAACAAGTTTTTCTTATTTCTTTCGATGCTTCAGCGAAATCTCAGAATGTTGCTATCTCATGAAACATCAACATAAGTCAACAACTTCGTCAATGAGCTATTGATCAGTCAGACGAAATCATCAAGATGCTGATTGAGCTAAGAGATCAACGAGACATAACTTTGAAACTCAACGAGCAATGAATTGATGTTCAAGTCAATCACATCAAGAGACTTAATGAGCTAAAGGCAAATCAAACGACAATAGACACTCAAGAAGAGACTATCATTGAACTATGAAAGAAAGTCTTGAGTCTAAAAAAGAAACAGCGTTCAGCGAATCAGTCTCGATCTTGTCAGTCTACTGAATCTCGAGTTTCTACGAAATCTTTATCTCAAGCTTCTATCGAGAACTATACTCGACGAAAGTCATCTACTTTATTCAACAACAATCATCACAAGTTCTTCAAGTTTTTGAACTCATTTATATTCACTGATGAAGATGAATCAACATGAGACAGCTGAAGAGTCAAGATAGACGACAAGCTTCAAACAAATGTTGATCACTTCGATAATGAGAATATCTGTATCATTTATGTGATATCTAGACTAGAAAATGATGCTGCTGAGCATATTTTCGCTCGATGTCATCATGACGCTTCGCATTCTTACATCTTGATCTATGAGCTATTTGAGCATTTGAAAGAAATATACGATGAACTGAATAGAAATCAAAAGTGTCGTCGCAAGTACAACGCTCTGAGATAAACAAACAAGTCTTTCAATGTCTTTTACTTCGACTTTATGAAGCTATTCAGCTATCTCGAATACGATGATTGCACTCTGATAAACGATCTTTAGAATAAAATCAATAATCGCTTGCAGAACGCTCTATCAATCTGTTCAGAGAACTTTACTTCGCTCACTCGCTTAAGAATCTTTCTTCAAGATGTGAATAATAAACAACGAGTCAACTATCAGCTACGCAGTCAGCTTCGCACTGTCATCATCAAAGTTACTGTCGTATCTGATAAACATGCTGCTACTTCATTGTCAGCAGTGACGACTTCGATAATTGAATATGTCAAGTCGACTATCTTTTCTATCTCTGAGTCAGTCAGATTGCCTATCGTCTGCTATATCTGCAAGATCTCAGATCACTTATTCAAGAACTGCTCTCAGAACAAGATCAATACTTCAACATCTCATGCATTCACTTCTCGTCTACATGAAATCGTCATTTCGAAGAATAAAGAGAATGAGAAAATGTCTTTCGAGAACAGCGAGGCAAAAAACTAGAGACTTTCATCAAAGACGCAATGAAAGATGTGTTAATTTCTTCAACGACAAGCATGTTAGATGATTCTTTTGCTTCTGAATCTTTGACTACTGAATGTGTACTTTCTAGCAATGAAATTAGTTACTCATTGAAGTCATTAATTGACATCAAAGCTGCTGACTATTCATTCATTGATGAAGTGATTGCGCAGATTGTTTGTGATCAGTTGCAAATCAAGCTTCTGACTTTGATCAAAGCGAAGTCAATTCGAGAATTTGACGATCATTATGCTAAGAAACTCATTACTCATGTCATCTATTTGAATCTGACTGTTCAAGATCATACGATTGACACAGCTTCTATGTTGATCACTCAATTAGATCAACATCAAATGATTCTTGAAAAAACATGAATGAACAAAATCAATCTAGTAATTGATATGCAAATCAATTTTCTTCGATTTTCGAATTTCACTTCTAATCAGAAATCAATTGTTCTACTCACAAGCAACAAGACAATCACAAAGCAGAAGAATTTGACTTCTACTTATATACTGAAGAGATCTTTCACTACATCTCAACCTAGTCTGAAATCACTCTCTTTCAGTCAGTTCAATGAGAAGTCAGTTAAACTAATCAAACAGTTAAAATGTCAGAATCGTGTCTAGATGAGTCAATCAGCGAAAGTCAGAATTGAATAGTGCTTGATCTTTAGAGATAGCTATAACTGAATATTAAGAATACAGAAGAAGATTGATACAAAAGTTTCTATTTATGTAATGTTCAGAGACTGCGTTAGACTCAAAAGAAATGTGTTTGTGACATGAAAAGAATGTGATGTAGATGAACAAGATGTTGATGAAAGAAAAGAGTGTTGAGAAAGAAAAAGAATATTGAGTCATATCTGAGTCATATCTGACTAGCTCGCTGATTAGTTCTAATCATTACGCAGAGAACTCACTAGCGTTCACTGCAAATTGATTAAAGCTTCAGCCTTGTTCAGTCTTGATACGCTCATAACATTACTCTTTTCTTCGAAAATTCATGTTCACATGAATGTAGTTTCTTTGCTCACTTTTGTTGATAGTTATTCCGATATTTAGCGCGGTTTGTTTGAATATAGCTTATGAAATTCGTTCAAAACTTTCTCTGAGTCATTGAATTTCCCTTTATCAACATAGTATCATTCGTCGTTTCTATCTAGATCTGTTCATTTGACTTTGTACTGTATTCGACCTCGATAGCGTCTGAAGTTCAATATATCATCTATCTTTCAATGTTCATCGTCTTTGATAGTGATTGATCTGAGTGATTCTGAATGCTGTTCTGATAGAAAGTCTTCTGAATACGGTCGCAGTAGCTTCAAGCTGAACATCGAATGCAGATGCTTCATGCTGACTGATAGATGAAGATGATAGAAGATACTCACTTTCGCAGTGATTTGATAAAGACTCAGCTGTTTGTCTTTCAAATCTTTGCAGAGTCTCGTTGTCTTGACGTTTTTGAAAGATAGTCAAACTCAGTTATCTACTTTATAAATGACGTCTCATTTATGTTTATTGATCTGAACTTCAATGATCAGCTTCGTTTTTTTCAATTGTTGACGGTCGAAGCTCAGTAGCTCTTTCATTCAAATGATAATATTGTCTGCTTTTCTAGCTTCAAGTCATTCATGAGTTGTTTCGTAGTCAGTCGTATTTGAATCGAAACTCATTCAAGGGTGAAATTCTTTATTGAAGTAGAAGAGAGTCATTGAAGTGATCGAGAAGATATTGAAATTGTCGCTGAATTTCATCATAGATATTCATTTGACTCAGTCGTTCTGCATGTAATTGCAGTAGATTCTAAGTTCGCGTTCAACGTCTTGATTGACTCATTTCGATTGATCATCAATCTCAGAATGATAAACTGTGAATAAACTAGCTGTGATTCTCAGTTGTCTGCAAAAACTCTTTCACATAGTTGATATGAATTGAAAGTCTCTGTTTGAAACAATAGAACTGAGTAAATCATGCAGTTGATAGACGTTTTATAGCATGATTCAAACCGTTTCTTTGACTGAGATGTCATCGTCTTTTCAATGACAGAAAACATAGTGACGTTCTTTGATGAGACAACATATGATTGTGCAAATGACGTTATAGTCTTCTGATAGAGATAGCTCAGTAATGAAGTTCATAGCTATATCTTTTCAGCGTTCTTGTGAAATGAGTAAAGAATGATGAAGTTCATTGATGTTATTTCTAGAAGTTTTGCTTTGCTGACAGACATGACAGTTTTTAATGTACTGTCTGACTGTGACTTGATGATCTGACCAATAGTAGAATCGTTGAATTAGATCAATAGTTCGTTTATTGTTGAGATGAAAGATTGAGAACTGATGATGAATTTTCTGCAGCAGTTTCGTATGCATATTCTTGAAGACTCACAGTAAGTCTTTTTTAAATAAAACGTCGTCAATGATTTTGCAGTCTTTCAATTTAGTGATATGAAATTTGAGCTTGTTTTCGTTCATAGCTTGTCTATATTCGCTGCAGAACTCATCAGTTTGATTGATCATATGTACTCGTTGATAGAGATTTGCTTTCAATTCAACAGATAGAACATCGACTTTATCAAAGATCAGAATAGTTTGAAAATAATCTTCAAGACGCTGAGCTGATTCAGAGACGTTCGCTAAAAACATTCTGATTAGAGCATCAACTTTAATGTTCATTTTGCCTGATTTAAAGATGATTTGAAAGTTGAACTTCGATAAAACGTTCAGATAGTTGACTTGTCATTGACTCAACTGTTTGTTTTTCATGAAGATCTTCAAAACCTGATGATCAATGAACATCTGAATGAGTAGTTCAGTGCATTTCAGCTCAAGTTGTCAATGTTCGAAGCATTGAATAATGACTAGCAATTTCTTGTCATAGATGTGATAATTGATTTCAGTGAGAATCATGCTTTTGCTGTAGAAGATCATCGAATGAAGAACTTTCTCGTCATTGTACTGAGATAGTATTTCACCTTTTACATAGTTTGAAGCATCAATCTTCAGAATAGCTTGTCGTTTGAGATCGAAGTGACGAAGTACTGAGATCGAGCTGACTTGTTTCTTTAGATTGTCAAAGACTTAAACACAGACATTGTTTCAAACAAAAGACGTGTTCTTTCTAGTCAGCTGAGTGAACGGTTTGACTAGCTTCGAGAAGTTCTTAATGAAACGACGATAGAAGTTAACAAATCTCACGAAGCTCTGAATTTCTTTTAGATTGATTGAAGTGATTCAGCTGACTATGACTGTCACTTTGCTGAGATTCATACGAAGATTTAGTTCTGATACGATGACTTCTAGAAAGACAGTCTCTTCTACATTGAATTTGCACTTTTGAATATTCATCTGCAGTTCAGCTTCGCGTAGTCGACTCAATACTAGTTTGACGTGATCTCTATGTTTCTTTTTCGTTTTGCTATAGATGAGAATGTCATCTAGATAAACTTGACAAAAGTCGTTCAGAAAGTTTCATAGAACATCATTCATATATTGCTGAAATGAGATTGATTCATTAGTCAGTTTAAAAAGTAGTATCTTATATTTATATGCTTCTAAAGCAGTGATAAAAGTGATGTAATTCTTGCTATCAAAGTGCATTCAAAGTTTGTTAAACATTGATATGATATTCAATCTCATCAGATGCTTGCAACTCATTATCTTTTCAATGATCTCGTCTATTAGCAATAGAGAATATCTATTTCTTTTGAAAATAACATTTAGCTTTTGATAGTTCATGCAGAATCGAAAATCTTCATTTGCTTTGAGAGTGAATAAAACGAGAAAGAAATAGAGAGTCTGACTAGAAGTGATGAATTTCTTCGACAGATTCTTGTTTAAGTACTTCTTTATCTTCAGAAGTTTGACAGAGAACATTCAATAAACTCAACAGTGAGAAAACATTAAATCACTGATGAGCTCAATTTTATGATCATAGAAGCGATGAGAAGATAGTTTATTCAATTGAGCTCGATCAAAAACATCTAGAAACTCATGATATTTTGATGACAGCTTCGCTTTAATATCTTTTAAATTCTGAGTCGTTTCATTGATTGAAGAAACGTTTAGAGCATTCAAATCGCACTGAGTATTGTACGCGATTTTCCTATTGATGTCTGTCATGAATAGAGCAAAGACTTCAGTCTGATTCTTCTTTGAATGATTCAACAATGTTTTGAACGAAGCTGCGTCTATACTTTGAATCGAGAATGACTCTTTCTGAGCAGTGATTGAAACAAGTTGTTTGAGCATCATAAAAGTCTTAGTCTGAGTGATTGAAGAAGACGAAGTTGATCGCGATCAACTTAAGTGCTTTGAATTGAAGAGAATTGAAAAAACCGAAATAGAAGTATTCAATTGATTCAAGAAAACAATGACGTTGTTTTGCATATTCAGTAATATTTCGTTTTTGTTCATTCAGAGCTTACTCAGTATGACTTCATGATGATTGATATCAGCTATCAACATTGATACAGTCAATTTCTTATGACTTTCGATGATGAGATTGAATAGAATTTTATGAGTGATGATCTTCTTAAATATCTTTTCATCATAATCTCTTATTAGCTTCTCTTTTGTCAGAGATATAGGTTGAATTTCTAGTTTCTTGCATACTTTATTGACTAGATTAGCGTGTATGAGTGTATAAGCGACTGAATCACTGTCTATTAGCGAACGAAGACTGAAGAATTGATTTTGCGAGATGAGATGAGCATCAATTAGAAACAACTTTTCAAAGTAATTTTCTTCTGATAGAATTTCGTCTAGTTTGCACAAAGATATAATCTCTATTTCTTCAATGACTTTTGAAGAGATGACTAGTTTTTTGAATCGAAATTCGAATCAAAATCGAACTCAAAACGATCATATTCATTGTTCACTGCATTGATTCTGATAGATCAATCAGAGCACTCTCTAGAGCTATGATCTGATTTATGACATATGAAACAGGTTTTGACTAGAACGTCTGCTTCTTTGACGTTAGTTAAAACTGCGTCACACGACTTTAGATGATCAGATTTTGAATGATCAACTGACTGAGTAACAACAGCTTTATGAAAAATGATCTTTGACAGATTGTTGATGCATTTGATGAGATTGACTTTGTTCTTGATTTCTCGAATGACTCGCTGATCATTATTCAAATGAATCAGATAGAAACGAATCTCTTTGAGAGAATTGAGTTGAACTAATTGATCTATTCAAACGAATTGAAGACGAGAGTTTATTTTATCTTTCAGATTGATGATCAGTTGCTTTTCATGATACTTCAGATAGAAAGATAATCGTTGAAACTGAGTGTAAAACTCGCTGAACTTCTTTGATTCTTAAATCAAGTTGTAGTATTTTCTACGAAAGTTGACTTTCTTATCTGAATCATTGAACAACTCAACTAGTTCTTTCAAAAGATCATCGACGATCTTATAAAGATTGACACAGTCACATTCACGTCTAGATTGAGCGACATCAGCTGCGTCATTGAATAATCTGAAATGTACATAGCTCAGTTTGACTCGTTCATTTGAAAAGAGATCGACGTTGATCTTTAGTTTATTCTGAATTTTGCCGTATCAGTTTTCTCAAGTAGAATTCTTTCTGTCAGTAAATCAGAGAGAATCAGGTATTTTCTGAGATCTAGAACACTCAGAGTAGATGAAATCAAAAGAAGTGATTTCTTTAGTTTGAAGTTTAGTCTTCAACTCTTTGATTTCATTGTCTCGTTGTTTACTCAGCTCGTTGAGTTGATCTGTTTCTCTGTCGAGAGTCATGCATTGAGTCTTTCAGTTTTCGATAGAAACAGAAGATATTACTGTTTTAGCAAATGACTCGTCGTTTTCATTGATGAATGATTCAGCACTAAAGAGTTTCGATGAATCAGTCTCAGAGATTTGAGAAAAGCGACTTCGAAATTCTTCAAAACATTCTTTGATAAATGAATGTTTTGACATGATGAAATTTGAAGAAAGAACGAGATCGAGTGAATGATGATGCTCGATAGTATTAATGAAGACGTATGATCAAGTGTTTAATCTTCAGAAAAGAATGTTGTTGATTAGAAAAGTATTTTTGATTTGTGAGTTTTTGAGTGATTCTCAAGCAATTCACGAAGATTCTTTATCGTCAATTCTCTTAATCGAGTTGAACAGCTTATTTTCACTCGTCTGTTTCATGAGAATGAGTTGATTCTCTTGATCGAGTGAACTTTGTGTACTTAGTGAGTGATAAGTTGTCTAGCAATTCAAACAGTCTTGTCGTTGATTCTATCAAACTCTCTAGTGTTATTCAGTCTTTTGATTGCGTTGATCATCAGATAAATGAATTTCTTTAGACTCGTTCTGTCTGTATGAGTATGTTGAATGAGTAATGAGATCAATATCATGTGATTAACAAATTCTTAATATAATGTCAGAATCGTGCCTAGATGAGTCAATCAGCGAAAGTCAGAGTTGAATAGTGCTTGATCTTTAGAGATAGCTATAACTGAATATTAAGAATACAGAAAAAGATTGATACAAAAGCTTCTATTTATGTAATGTTCAGAGACTGCGCTAGACTTGAAAGAAATGTGTTTGTGACACAAAAAGAATGTGATGTAGATGAACAAGATGTTGATGAAAGAAAAGAGTGTTGAGAAAGAAAAAGAATGTTGAGTCATATCTGAGTCATATCTGACTAGCTCGCTGATTAGCTCTAATCATTACGCAAAGAACTCGCTAGCGTTCACTGCAAATTGATTAAAGCTTCAGTCTTGTTCAGTCTTGATACGCTCATAACATAAAATCGCGCGACGCGACTTTAACTAACGTCAAAAATTCTAAATCAACGTTCAGTCTGAATTCATTCTCTTTCAGTTCAACAAACATAGCAATGATAGAGACAGCGACATACAGAATGTTAGTCAAATGATCAGATGTCAAGATCTTTGCTGTTATCATCTTGAAAATCGATTGACTCATAACTACAGTTGAAAACAAGTCTGAAGAAGTGAATCTGCATGAGCTTTCTCACGCTGAAGCTCTTAAGCAAGTCAAGATCAAGCTTCTCTCTGAATATCATGACTATCTAGACATCTTCAATCGAGCAATGATTGATCAGCTACTATCACATCATTTCTATGATCACAAAATTGAGTTGATTGATGAAAAAACGTCTTCTCGAAGCAGACTATATCAGATGTTCAATCACAAGCTTCAGAAAATAAAGAAGTATCTGATCAATCATCTAAATAAAGAGTTCATTTTCTTCAGCTTCGCATCATACGTCTCGCTCATTTTGTTCATCAAAAAGAAAGACGATAGTCTGCGTTTCTGCGTCAATTACAGAAAGCTCAATGCTTTGATCAAATGAGATTGCTACTCTTTGTCATTGATAGATGAGATTCTCGCTCATATACAAGAAAGCAAGTATCTGACTTGATTGAACATCATTGTCGCGTTCAACAAGCTATGCATGCACTCAGGTAGCGAAGATTTGACTATCTTTATTATCTTCTTCGACTCATACAAATATCATGTAATGCTCTTTGAATTAATCAATGAATCAACGTTTTATCAACATTATATAAACGACGTGTTGTTTGAATATTTACATTAGTTTTGTCAGATTTATCTAGATGACATTATCATTTACAGCAAGATCTTGAAGAAACATAAGTGACATGTACGATTGATCTTGAATAGACTACGAGAAGCTGATCTACAGATAGACATAAACAAATGCAAGTTTCATATGCAGAAAATCATCTTTTTAGAACTTCTGATGTTAATCGAAGAATTGAAGATGAACTCACGAAAGATGCAAGCAGTCATTGATTGATCTACACTCAATAATCTCACTCAAATGCAGTTCTTCATTAACTTCTGCAACTTCTATCAACGCTTCATCAAGAACTTTTCGAAGATTGTTCGTTCAATGATTCAACTCACTCAAAAGAAGATCATATTTGAATGAAATGAAGTCTGTCAGATCATCTTCAACCATATGAAGAGACGTATGATCGAGACTTTTATACTACGTCACTTTGATCAAACTCGTGAGACTATTCTCGAAATTGACTCATTTGACTACGTCAACGATGAAGTTCTCTCTCAATATGATAATGAAGAAGTACTACATTCAATTGTCTTCTATAGCAAGAACATGTCTTCTGCTGAATGCAACTACAAGATATACAATAAAGAACTTCTGATTATCATTCAAGCATTTGAACACTGACGACTTAAACTGAAGCTAACTGACATTTCTATCAAGATGTTCATCAATCATCAAGCGCTCATTTCGTTGATGAAAGATAAAGAGCTGAGCAGACGTCAGATGCGTTGAGTTCAGAAGCTCGTTGATTTCAACTTCAGAATAATGTATTGATCTGACAAACAGAACATCAAGATCAATGCATTAACTCATCAAGCTGACTTCGTACTCAGAGATTCAGAAAATGAGCGCATTTGCTATCAATGAATCACTATTCTGACTTCAAATTGAATGAAAATTGCTGATCTAAAGAAGAACATCAGTGAATCAATCTATAAACAGATTCTTGAGACTAATAAAATTGACGAGAATTGTATGCTACTTCGCGAAGCAATAGCAAGAGACGAGACACAATATGAAGATATCAAATTGAAGAATTGTTGAACTCAGAATGAAATCTTGTATCATGATAATCAGCTATGAGTTTTGTTCAACGAGCTTCTACAAATGAATCTGATTCATGAGATACATGATCAATTATCAGTTGATTATTCTGATATTCTTAGAACTGTGAAAGTCATAAAGCGAAACTACTATTGATCATTCATGCGAAAAACGATAAATCAATATATTCAAAACTGCTATATCTGTCAACGTTCAAAGACATCTAGAAATAAATCAAATGACTTGCTTCAATCTCTATTGATATTTGAACAGCGATGACAAGACATAACAATGAACTTCATTATCAATCTATCTGATTCAAGTGAGTACAACGTTATTCTAACGATCATCTGCAGATTGTCAAAGAAAAGACATTATATTTCTTGCATCACTGATGATGAAAATATCACTGTCGAAAAGACAGCTGAAATGTTGATTCAATGAGTATATTGAACTCATGATTTATCAAGCTTCATAGTATCTGATTGAGATTCGCAATTCATCTTTATACTATGAAAGTTTCTTTGCAAATGACTGAGCATTTCCCTTCAATTGTTCATCGTCTATCATTCTCAGATCGACGATCAGAGCGAACAAGTCAATCAGAACGTCAAACGATATCTTCGATTCTTCTGTTTGTATATGCAGAACGACTGATCTAAGTGACTACTCATGACTGAGTTTGTTGACAATAACGTCTTGTCATCAGTCATCTTCTTGACTCTCTTCTTCATAAACAAGAACTTTCATTCTCATATGAGCTTCGACTCTGACATCATCGAGTATGAAAGCATTCGCGAACGCTTGCAGATTGATCGAGTCAAGAATATATCTGAACAAATGAACAAGACATTGATCTTCGCTCATGAAGCTCTGATCAAAACACGGAAACAAATGATGAATCAAGCTAACAAGCATAGAAAGAAGATCAATTATGAGATTGAATCAAAGATGTTTCTGAACGAACGAAACATCGTTACAGCGAGACTCTTCAAAAAATTGAATGACAAGATGCTCGACTCTTTTCAGATCATTGATCTCGTTGACTCATTCTATAAATTGAAACTACTTGAGACTATGCATATACATGATGTATTTCATTCAGAACTTCTTCGTCTCGTCGCTAATGACTCTCTGTCTGATCAGAAGAATGAACCTTCAAGATCAATAGTGATAAACGATGAAGATGAATGAAAAATCGACGATATATTGAACTTTCAATGATATCAAAGACGACTTCAATATTGAGTCAAATGAAAGAGCTATGACAACGATCTCAACTGGTATAACGCTGACGACAACAAATTTATGAACGCTCAAGAGATGATTGACGACTTTCATATTAAATATTCAAGAAAAGCGCACTAAGAAATAACATTCATGCGAACATGAATAGTCAAGAAAAAGAAATAATGTTACGATTCTAGCCTTCGTCTATTCTTCGTCTAGCCTTCGCCTGATTTCATTCTAATCGAGTCTAGCAAGAATTTGACCTAGAGATGATGTCATTGAGACTCTGCATCATATGTGTAAGACGTCAACCCAATCGAGCCTAGCACAGAGCTGAGAAACACACATATAAGAATCGAGTTCTTTTCTGTAGATACTTTTCTTTCTTAGCATTTATTTATTAGTTAAATGACACTTCTATGACTCGCTCTAGATTAATCTCTAACACATGCTCAGCTATCTACTCGATAATCTTCGCTTCAAGCTCTATAGAGCTGACGTTAGAAAGTTCGAAGTTTTCATCTTCTTTTTCCCTTCATAGTTTCTACTTTCTAGAACAACAACAATCAAAATATCAACATGTTCAGCTATCAACTCAGCTATCAACTCAGCTATCAACTCAGCTATCTACTCGTTCATCTACTAGTCAGTTTACTCGCTTCAAAACATGCTTCAAAAGACGCGTTGATTAAGTGCATAACATGAGTCAAACAGTGCTTCAAACAATGCTTTCTACTGAGCTTTTCACTGAGCTTTCTACTAATCTTTCGACCGATCTTTCTACTGATCTTTCGATCGAGTCATCTAGTGAGCTTTCTACTGATCTTTTGATCGACCTTTCTACTGATCTTTCTATCGATCTTTTTATCAATCTTTCTATCAATCTTTCTATCAATCTTTCTATCGAGCTATCTATTGAGCTATTGACTGAGCTTTCTATCAAACACTCTATCAAACAATCTACATGCTTCAAAATACGTCGATCGAGCGCATAACATGAGTCAAACAATGCTTTCTACATGACTTTCTACATGACTTTCTACATGGCTTTCTACCAAGCGTTCTTCATGTTTTTCTACCAAGCACTCTATCAAGCATTCTACCAAGCACCCTTCATGTTTCTCTACCAAGCGTTCTTCATGTTTCTCTACCAAGCACTCTATCAAGCACCCTCTATGTTTCTCTACCAAGCGCCCTCCATGTTTCCCTACCAAGCACTCTTCATGTTTCCCTACCAAGCACCCTTCATGTTTCCCTACCAAGCATCCTACCAAGCACCCTTCATGTTTCCCTACCAAGCGCCCTCCATGTTTCCCTACCAAGCACTCTTCATGTTTCCCTACCAACCGCCCTTCATGTTTCCCTACCAAGCACCCTACCAAGCACCCTACCAAGCACCCTTCATGTTTCCCTACCAAGCGCCCTTCATGTTTCTCTACCAAGCACTCTACCAAGCACCCTCTATGTTTTTCTACCAAGCGCCCTTCATGTTTCCCTACCAAGCACCCTTTATGTTTCCCTACCAAGCACCCTTCATGTTTTTCTACCAAGCACCCTTCATGTTTTTCTATCAAGCATTCTTCATGACTCTCTACATGGTTTTCTACCAAGCATTCTTCATGTTTAAATAGATGGTTAAATAGCTACTTAAATAATCAATTCATCAAATGATTTATTTGATTACATATGAATCTTGAATGTAGAAACATACGAAAAGCAAACATGTATTGTGCATTATATCTTTTGAGCAATTGATGTCTTTTGAGCAAATGACTGTCATCAAAAGATACAAGCGCTTGTAGCTAGCTATTAGTTGTTGATGAGTGACTATTAGAGCTTGTGAGCTAGAAGCTCGACTAAACAGATGTTTTTGACTGATGCTAGCTTGATGAGTCTGTAGTCAATTTTAGCTGATTTCATCAAATGATCGATGAAGTCAGAATAGTGATTCATTGATAGTGAATGTGCTCATCTTCTGAATCTCAAGACACGACGTCAGCTCAATGAGTTAATGCATCAATCTTGATGTTCTGTTTGTCAGATCAATACATTATTCTGAAGTTGAAGTCAGCGAGCTTCTGAACTCAGTGCATTTGATGTCTGCTCAGCTCTTTATCTTTCATCAACAAAATGAGCGCTTGATGATCGATGAACATCTTGATAGAAATGTTAGTTAGTTTCAGTTTGAGTCATCAATGTTCAAATGCTCAAATGATGATCAGAAGTTCTTCATCATATATCTTGTAGTGTCATTCAGCAGAAAACATGTTCTTGCTATAGAAGACAATTGAATGTAGTACTTCTTTGTCATCATATTAAGAGAGAACTTCATCGTTGACGTAGTTGAATGAGTTAATTTCAAGAATAGTCTTACAAGTTTGATTAAAGTGACGTAGTATAAAAGTCTTGATCATACATTTCTTCATATGATTGAAGATGATCTGACAGACTTCATTTCATTCAAATATGATCTTCTTTTGAGTGAGTTGAATTATTGAATGAACAATCTTTGAAAAGTTCTTGATGAAGCGTCGATAGAAGTTGCAGAAGTTAATGAAAAACTGCATCTGAGTGAGATTATTGAGTGTAGATCAATCAATGACTGCTTGTATCTTTCAAGAGTTCATCTTCAGTTCTTTGATTAACATCAAAAGTTTTAGAAAGATGATTTTCTGCACATGAAACTTGCATTTGTTTATGTTTATCTGTAGATCAATCTCTCGTAGTTGATGCAAGATCAATCATACATGTTGTTTATGTTTCTTTAAGATCTTACTGTAAAAGATAATGTTATCTAGATAAATCTGACAAAACTGATGTAGATATTCAAACAACATGTCGTTCATATAGTGTTGATAAAACGTTGATTCATTGATTAATTCAAAGAGCATTACATGATATTTGTATGAGTCAAAGAAGATAATAAAGATAGTCAAATCTTCATTATTTGAGTGCATGCGTAGTTTGTTGAACGTGATAATGATGTTCAATCAAGTCAAATACTTGCTTTCTTGTATATGAGCAAAAGTCTCGTCTATCAATGACAAAGAATAGTGATTTCGTTTGATCAAAGCATTGAGCTTTCTGTAATCAACACAGAAACGCAAACTATCATCTTTCTTTTCAATGAACAAAATGAGCAAGACATATAATGCAAAGCTGAAGAAAATGAACTCTTTGTTTAAATAATTGATCAGATACTTCTTTATCTTCTGAAGCTTGTGATTGAACATCTGATATAGTCTGCTTCGAGAGAGTGTTTCTTCATTGATTAACTCAATTTTGTGATTGTAGAAATGATGCAATGATAGCTGATCTGTCATAGCTCAATCGAACATGTTTAGATAGTCATGATACTTGAAGAGAAGCTTAACTTTGATCTCTTCAAGAGTCTTGACATGTGAAAGCTTATGCAAATTCACTTCTTCAGACTTGTTTTCAACTGTAGTTATGAGTCAATTCATTTTCAAGACAATAACAGCAAAGATCTTGATGTTTGATTGTTTGACTAACATTTTATATGTTGCTGTCTTTATCATTGCTATGTTCATTGAACTGAAAGAGAATGATTTCAGACTGAACGTCAACTTAGAATTAATGTTAGTCAAAGTTGCGTCATGCTGTTTTAACTGTTCAATAAACTTCTTGTTTTGACTGAATTGAGATGTAACGAGAGTGAAAGATCTCTTCAGTATATGAGTAGAAGTCAAGCTCTTTCGTTTCGTGATTGATTTATTGCTTGAGAATAAAGCAATTGATTTCTGACTAGTAGAATTGAAATTCGAAAATCGAAGAAAATTAATTTGCATATCAATTACTAAATCAATTTTATTCATTCATGTTTTTTCAAGAATCATTTGATGTTAATCTAATCAAGTGATTAACATAAAAGCTATATCAATTATATGATCTTGAACAGTTAGATTTGAATAAATGACATGAGTAATGAGTTTCTTAACATAATGATCATCAAATTCTTGAATTGACTTCGCTTTGATCAAAGTCAAAGACTCAATTTGCAACTGATCACAAACAATCTGCGCAATCACTTCATTAATGAATGAATAGTCAGCAGCTTCAATGTTAATTAATGACTTCAATGAGTAATTAATTTCATTGCTAGAAAGTACACATTCAATAGTCAAAGATTCAGAAGCAAAAAAGTCATCTGACATGCTTGTTGTTGAAGAAATTAACACATCTTTCATTGCATCTTTAATGAAAGTCTCTAGTTTTTTGTCTTGCTATCTTCAAAAGAAGACATTTTCTCATTCTTTTTATTCTTCAAAATGACGATTTCATGTAAATGAGAAATGAAAGCTTAAGAAGTTGAAGTGTTGATCTTGTTCTGAGAGCAATTCTTGAACAAGTGATTGAAAGTCTTGCAGATGTAGCAGATAATTGATGATCTTACTGACTCAGAAATAAAAGAGATAATTGACTTAACATAATTGATTATCAAAGTTGTTACTGACAATAAAGTAGCACATTTGTCAGATACGACAGTGACTTTGATGATGACAATGTAACGTTCGCTGCGTAGCTGATAGTTGACTCACTGTTTATTATTCACATCTTGAAGAAAGATTCTTAAGCGAGTGAGCGAAGTAAAATTCTCTGAACAGACTGATAAAGTGTTTTGCAAGCGATTATTGATTTTATTCTGAAGATCATTCATTAGAGTGCAATCGTCATAATTGAGATAGCTGAATAGCTTCATAAAGTTGAAGTAGAAGACATTAAAAGACTTGTCTGCTTATTTCAAAGAGTTGTATTCATGTCGAGACTTTCGATTCTTATTCAGTTCATCATATATTTCTTTCAAATGATTGAATAGCTTGTAAATTGAAGTGAATAAATTCAAAGAATTAAAACAATGTTGAGCGAAGATGTATTTTGCAGCATCATCTTTTAATCTAGACATCATGTAAATAATACAGATAGTCTCATCATTGAATTGATCAGCATTGACAATCAGCTTGTTATTCATCTTGTTTCTTCAGTCTTTTCAAGTCAATTCATCTTCATCAGTGAATATAAATGAGTTTGAAAATTTGTAGAATTGATGACGTTTATTTTCAAATGAGATGAACTTAGTAAACATCTCTTGTCGAGTATGATTCTCGATAGAAGCATGCAAATCAATATCTTGTTGAGATAGATGATTCATAGTAGATCAAGACTCAGTAGACTGTTGAGATTGAGACTGATCAGCTGAACGCTGTTTCTTTTTGAAACTCAATACTTTCTTTCATAGTTCAACAATAGTCTCTTCTTGAGTGTTTATTGTCGTTTGATTTGTCTTTAGCTCATTAAGTTTCTTGATGTGATTGACTTGTAGATTGATTCATTGCTTGTTGAGTTTCAAAGTCATGTTTTGTTGATCTCTTATCTCGATCAGCATCTTGATAATTTCATCTGACTGATCAATAGTTCATTGACGAAGTTGTTGACTTATGTTGATGTTTCATGAGATAGCAACATTCTGAGATCTCGCTGAAGCATCGAAAGAAATAAGAGAAACTTGTTTACTAGCAATGCTTTTAAGCAGATGAGCTGTTCATGACTCGACTGATTCAGAGTCGTGTGTCATTATGAAAAAGATAAAGATAAATAAATAGATTTAATTATAATAAGATTGAGTGATTGATTTGATAAATTTAAGTAAATTTGAATGTGTGTTTTGATGAAAGTAATTCAAAGAATTTCTTGCGAATTTTCTGAATAAAAGTAGATTATTTCGTATCGTTTACACGTCAATAGCAGAGTAGTTGATTAGCATTTATCTACTGTTAGAAATCAGCATAAAGCGAGTCATATGAGTGTTATTTAACTAATAAATAAATGCTAAGAAAGAAAAGTATTTACAGAAAAGAACTCGATTTTTATATGTGTGTTTCTCAGCTCTGTGCTAGACTCAATTGAGTTGACGTCTTACACATATGATGCAGAGTTTCAATGACATCATCTTTAGCTTGAATGCTCACTAAACTCAATTAGAATGAATCTCAGACGAAGACTAGAAAGAATAGATGAAGACTAGAATCATAACAGCAATCAATGAAGATATGAAATACAAAAGTATAGAAATATTTTCTCAGAAAAGAGAAGAAGTGTTGTCAATGCATGCAAAGAACGTGTGATACTTCATTTATATTATACTTTGACTCAAAAGTTGACTTGACTTCTAATGTTCAAAAATTGAGTATCAGCTCGCTCATTTGCGAATTTGCATCAACACAAGTAACTTAAGTTTTTTATTTTTTTTATTTTTTTATTTCTTCATTAAGTGCATGCAGTCTATGACTATGACACTGTCTAGACGCTGTATATATGCTAAGTTACATGTAATCTGGTCAAAGTCGCTGCTTTATATCTTTTCGTTGATCAATCACATCGATAGTTTGTGCATACAAGCACTCTTTCTCAATTCTTGTCATCGTACTTTCGTTTTTCTTTGTTCTTTCGCACTCTTCGCGTTCTACTCTTTCGTTTCTAATAGTTATTTTCTCATTGCAATTCGAGTATTTTTCAAATACTTTAGTGTTGCGATTCTTTCAATTTTGATGATGAACAGTGTTAATATAGTGTCTGTGTTTTTGAGCTGAGCTTTTTTCTTAAGCTTTATCTGCTCTGCTCTATAATGCCTGCAGTTCAGCAGTAAATGCTTTGACGTTTGTCTCGCATTGCATATTTCATAGCATTTGTTCGAATTATTCTCTGATAATCTATGCAAATAGCTCTTGAAATAGTCATGTCTCATTTTCAGCTGAATAAAGATTGAAAACGTTAGTCTATCGATTTTCCTCATCTTTTTTAGTGATTTATGACTTAAATTCACATTCGATATGTGCTTTTGATACTGGTTTCCCTTCTTGATGCTGCTTTTTCAGGCATTTAACCATTGTAATTTCGTCTCTTTGCAAATTTGCTTTTTGACGAAGCTTATGATGATTGCTTTCGTGTTGTCGATAACTGATAATTCTTAAGCAACGCTTTTGATCAATTGATCTGCTTTTTCGTTCCCAATAATGCTCTTGCGACTTGATATTCACTGTATAGTAACTCAAGTTTTATGATGATGATTCACTCAAAGTTCATCATTGCAAATATAAAAGTCACAATCTGCAAGATTTAAACTTATAAAAGTCATTTGCAAAGATTTTGACTTGAAGAGTGTACTGATTACAATCATTGCGACTGATTATCAATAAGATCAATGATGTAGTTGCTTGATTGAAGAAGACACAGATGCACTTCGCTTCGTCATGATCACAATAGTCGAGTTTTATGATTTTCAAGCAATTGTCATTAAGATATTAGATGCAATCAAGAATGTTAAACTCAATGACTTTCATATATTTTGAAGATTACATAATGATTAATGATATCAAAGCAAACATCATGAATTCAATGAATCTGTTTTGCAGTTCAATGAATCATACATTAATCAAACTCACGAAAATGACAGATTGATTCTCAAACATCATCTCATCAGAAGCTATGAGAACTCAATCATCAAAGTTGCACATTAAAAGATGAAATGCTTTCTTTATATATTATATATATATAGCTAGAATCATGATTATATACAGCTCATCGAAATATACAAGACATTATCACTTGTATCTGAGTAACTGTCTTGCTTTGTTCATCATTAATAAAGAGTCTTACTGCTCGATCTTGCGCTTCATCATCAATTGCTCATCACATGCATTAATATGATGAATTGACTCAATGAGATCATTCTGATCGCGCTTCTTGATATTTTCATGATTGTACATGTTTAAATTTTGCAAGAATGTTTTCTTCATATTTCTTGTATAAGATGAAATATGCAAATTAAAGTTATTCAATCGTTGCATTTTAACAAAGCTGCAAAGTATTTATTTGCGAAAAAAATCATCTTTTGCAAGATTTCAAAGCTACTTTTGTCATGAATTGTAGAAAGTCTGAATAATCTTGTCTCTTTAAAGATAGTAGATAAATACTTGATATGATTGAAGATCTTGAATGTTCATGTCATGTTGATCAATGAACTTTGACATCATGCTCAACATTATCAACTCATGAACATGAGAGAAACTTTCTGTTGCTGAATACTTTGCGTTTGTTCAAAAACTTGCAAATCACAACATCAAATCTTTAACAGCAATTACGTTGAATGAAAAGAGAAATTTTGCAAAATAATGTCATTATACAATCATGAGAGCGAAATCTTTCTATCTACTTTTCATATAAAGCACACGACTTGTTTTCTTCACTGCAAAATGCAATGCTCACAATCTTTTCATACATACTGAGTGTTTCTTGATCTTTGATCTTGCAAGTCAACAAATATTTTCAATTTCAAAGATTACATTCAATGTGCTTTTGCAATTTGAGTATGATGACAGTTTAATCAATCAAGTCAGACTTTGATGTTCTGTCAAGATGCTAAAAAAGTAGCAGTGTATCTGCTTTGAGATCAGTCAAGCACATGTAATTGATTTAACTCGAGATTGAAGATCATGAAAAGTCAGCTCACAGAATCTTTCTAGCAGCTGTGTCAAACTATTGCTGTTATGATTCTAGTCTTCATCTATTCTTCGTCTAGTCTTCATCTGATTTCATTCTAATCGAGCCTAGCGAGAATCTGATTTAAAGATGATATCATTGAAACTCTGCATCATATGTGTAAGACGTCAACTCAATTGAACCTAGCACAGAACTGAGAAACACACATATAAGAATCGAGTTCTTTTCTGTAGATACTTTTCTTTCTTAGCATTTATTTATTAGTTAAATGACATTTCTATGACTCGCTTTAGATCGATCTCTAACAGTAGATAAATGCTAATCAACTACTCTGCTATCGACGTGTAGATGATACGAAATAACCTACTTCTATTCAGAAAATTCGCAAGAAATTCTTTAAATTACTTTTATCAAAATACATCTTCAAATTTACTCAAATTTACTCAAATTTATCAAATCAACTACAATCAAACCTATTTTTATCTTTCTCACAATGACACGCGACTCTGAATCAGTTGAGTCACAAACAGCTCGTCTGCTTAGAAGCACTGCTAATAGATGAGTTTCTCTTATCTCTGTCGATGCTTCAGCGAGATCTCAGAATGTTGCTATCTCATGAGACATCAACATGAGTCAACAACTTTGTCAATGAGTTATCAATCAGTCAGACGAGATCATCAAGATGCTGATCGAGCTAAGAGATCAACAAGACATGACTTTGAAACTCAACAAGCAATGAATCAATGTTCAAGCTGATCACATCAAGAGACTTGATAAGCTAAAGATCAATCAAATGACAATAAACACTCAAGAAGAGACTATCATCAATTTACAAGAGAAAGTCTTGAGTCTAAAAAAGAGACAGTGTTCAGCGAATCAGCTTCAATCTCGTCAGTCTACAGAATCTCTATCTCGTTAATCTATCGAGAATCATACTTGACGTGAGTCGTTCACTCTATTCGATAATGATCATCACAAGTTCTTCAAGTTTTCGAACTCATTTATATTCACTGATGAAGATGAATCAACATGAGACAGCTGAAGAGTCAAGATGAACAACAAGCTTCAGACAAATGTTGATCACTTCGATAATGAGAATATCTGTATTGTCTATGTGATATCTAGACTAGAAGATGATGCTGCTGAGCATATCTTTGCTTGACGTCGTCATGACGCTTCGCATTCTTACATCTCGATCTACGAGCTATTTGAGCATCTGAAAGAAATATACGATGATCAGAATAAGAATTGAAAGTGTCGTCATGAGTACAACGCTCTGAGACAAGCAGAAAAGTCTTTCAATGTCTTCTATTTCAACTTTATGAAGCTATTCAGCTATCTAGAATACAATGATCGCACTCTGATGAATGATCTTCAGAATAAGATCAACAATCACTTGCAGAATGCTCTATTGATTTGCTCGAAAGATTTTACCACTTTACATTGTCTCAAGAGCTTTCTTCAAAGTATGAATAATAGACAGCGAGTCAATTATCAGCTTCGAAGCGAACGTTGCATGATCATCGCCAAAGTCATCGTCACATCTGAAAAGCGCGTTACTTCTCTGTCAGCAGTGACGACTTCGATAATCAAATATGTCAAGTCAACTATCTTTTCTACATCTGAGTCAGTCAGATCATCTATCATTTGCTATATCTGCAAGATCTCGAATCACTTGTCAAAGAACTGTTCTCAGAACAAGGTTGACACTTCTGCTTCTTGAGCTTTCACCTCTCGCCTACATGAAATCGTCATTTCGAAAAATAAAGAGAATGAGAAAATGTCTTCTTTCGAAGATAGTGAGGCAAAAAACTAGAGACTTTCATCAAAGACGCGATAAAAGATGTGTTAATTTCTTCAACGACAAGCATGTCAGATGATTCTTTTGCTTCTGAATCTTTGATTACTGAATGTATACTTTCTAGCAATGAAATTAGTTACTCATTGAAGTTATTGATAGACATCGAAGCTGCTGACTATTCATTCATTGATGAAGTGATTGCGCAGATTGTTTGTGATCAGTTGCAAATTGAGCTTCTGACTTTGATCAAAGCGAAGTCAATTCGAGAATTTGACGATCATTATGCTAAGAAACTCATTACTCATGCCATCTATTTGAATCTGACTGTTCAAGATCATACGATTGACACAGCTTCTATGTTGATCACTCGATTAGATCAACATCAAATAATTCTTGAAAAAACATGAATGAACAAAATCGATTTAGTAATTGATATGCGAATCGATTTTCTTCGGTTTTCGAATTTCATCTCTAATCATAAATCGATTGTTCTACTCACAAGCAACAAGACAATCACGAAGCAGAAGAGTTTGACTTCTACTCATATATTGAAGAGATCTTTCACTACATCTCAACTCAGTCTGAAATCACTCTCTTTCAGTCAGTTCAATGAGAAGTCAGTTAAACTAATTGAACAGTTAAAATCGTGTGACGCGACTTTAACTAACGTCAAAAATTCTAAATCAACGTTCAGTCTGAATTCATTCTCTTTCAGTTCAATGAACATAGCAATGATAGAGACAGCGACATATAGAATGTTAGTCAAATGATCAGACGTCAAGATCTTTGCTGTTATCATCTTGAAAATCGATCGACTCATAACTACAGTTGAAAACAAGTCTGAAGAAGTGAATCTGCATGAGCTTTTTCATGCTGAAGCTCTTGAGCAAGTCAAGATCAAGCTTCTCTCTGAATATCACGACTATCTAGATGTCTTCGATCGAGCAATGATCAATCAGCTATCATTGCATCATTTCTACGATCACAAAATTGAGTTGATCGATGAAGAAACATCTTCGCGAAGCAAACTATATCAAATGTTCAATCACAAGCTTCAGAAGATAAAGAAATATCTGATTAAACATCTGAACAAAGAATTCATTTTCTTCAGCTTCGCATCATACGTCTCGCTTATCTTGTTCATTGAAAAGAAAGACGAAAGTCTGCGTTTCTGCGTTGATTACAGAAAGCTCAATGCTTTGATCAAACGAGATTGCTACTCTTTGTCATTGATAAACGAGACTTTCGCTCGTATACAAGAAAGCAAGTATCTGACTTGATTGAACATCATTGTCGCGTTCAACAAGCTATGCATGCACTCAGATAACGAAGATTTGACTATCTTTATTACCTTCTTCGACTCATACAAATATCATGTAATGCTCTTTGAATTAATCAACGAATTGACGTTCTATCAACACTATATGAACGACGTATTGTTCAAATATCTACATCAGTTTTGTCAGACCTATCTAGATGACATTATCATTTACAGCAAGATCTTGAAGAAACACAAGCAACATGTACGATTGATCTTGAATAGACTACGAGAAGCTGATCTACAGATAGACATTGATAAATGCAAGTTTCATGTTCAGAAAATCATCTTTTTAGAACTTTTGATGTCAATTGAGAGACTTAAGATGAATTCACAAAAGATGCAAGCAGTCGTTGATTGATCTACACTCAATAATCTCACTCAGATACAGTTCTTCATTGACTTCTGCAATTTCTATCGACGCTTCATTAAGAACTTTTCGAAGATTGTTCGTTCAATGATTCAACTCACTCAAAAGAAGATCATATTTGAATGAAACGAAGTCTGTCAAACTGCATTCAATCACATGAAGAGACGTATGACTGAGACTTCTATACTTCGTCACTTTGATCAGACTCGCGATTTCATTCTTGAAATCAACTCATTCAACTACGTCAACGATGAAGTTCTGTCTCAATATGATGACGAAGATGTTCTACATTCAATTACCTTCTATAGCAAGAACATGTTTTCTGCTGAATGCAACTACAAGATATACGATAAAGAACTGCTGACCATAATTCAAGCTTTTGAACACTGATGACTTGAACTGAAGCTGATCAACATTTCTATCAAGATGTTCATCAATCATCAAGCACTCATCTCATTGATGAAAGACAAGAAGCTGAGTCAACAACAGATGCGCTGAGTTCAGAAGCTAGCTGACTTCAACTTTAAGATAATGTATCGATTTGACAAACAGAACATTAAGATCGATGCATTAACTCGTTGAGCTGACTTCGTGCCTAGAGATTTCAACGATGAACGCATTTGATATCAAAGAACTACTATTCTGACATCAAATTGAATGAAGATCGCTGATCTAAAGAAGAATAATGATCAATCAATCTATAAACAGATTCTTGAAACTAATGAGATCGACGAGAATTGTACGCTACTTCGCGAAGCAATAGCAAGAGACGAAGCACAATATGAAGATATCAAATTGAAGAATTGTTGAACTCAGAATGAAATCTTGTATCATGATAGTCAGCTATGAGTTTCGTTCAACGAGTTTCTACAAATGAATCTGATTCGTGAGATACATGATCAATTGTCGATTGACCATTCTGAAATTCTTAGAACAGTGAAGATCATAAAGCGAAATTACTATTGATCTTCTATGCGAAAAACGATAGATTGATATATTCGAAACTGCTACATATGTCAACGTTCAAAGACATCAAGAAATAAATCAAACGACTTGCTTCAACCTCTATCTATATCTGAACAGCGATGACAGAACATAGTCATGAACTTCATTATTGATTTATCTGATTCGTACAACTATAACGTTATTCTGACTGTCATCTGCAGATTGTTGAAAGAAAGGCATTATATTTCTTGCATCACTGATGATGAAGATATGTTACGAGTGTATCGAGATTGAATAGAGTTTTCTAGTCAACAAGCTTTAGAGATTTTGACTCATGTTGAATCTCTAGTCTCAACACTCTATTCTAGCGCTTTTGATACTCGAGCAAATCTGCTTCGCTCTCTTTGTTTTGCCTCACTATAGATACAGCTCGAAACTCTCTTTGATTTCTTCTGTATTCTTAATATTCTAGTTATAGCTATCTCTATTGATCAAACATTCTATTCAGCTACGCACTATCTCGCTGCAGTGTGATTAGATTCTAGGCATGATTTCAACATTATATTAAGAATTCGTTTATCACATGATATTGATTTCATTACTCATTCAAGCTACTTGACGAACAACAAAACGAGTATAAAGAAATTTGTTTTACCTGATGATCGACGTAATCGAAAGACAGAATAACATCAGAGAGTCAATAGAATCAACGACAAGACTGTTTGAATTGCTAGAGAATCTATCGCTCATTAAGTATGCACAGTTCACTCGATTAAGAGAATCATGATAAAGAATCTTCGTGAATTGCTCTAGAATCAACCTATTCTTGTGAAGCAGATGAGTGAAAATAAGCTGTTCAACTCATCTCTTTCCCTCTTCGCTTCGAACCAAGCTCATGAATCAGACGAGTCAAAACAATCTGTGTCGTCAGATCAAATTAGTGAGTCTGCTACTACAAATGACGTTCTCATAGTGAGTCTGCTACAATGACACTCTTCGTCAATGCAATGATCTACCTACTTTCATCGCTCTACCTATCAGTGAATCAATCTACCTCACGTTTACATGCAACTAGTGAGTCTGCTTCAATGACAAGTCGATAGTTAATCTCTTCAATGAGCAAGTCGACTAGTGAGTCTGCTTCAATGACACTCTTCGTCAATGCAATGACATATCTACTCTCATCGTTCTACCTATCAGTGAATCGATCTATCTTACGTTCACGTGCAACTAGTGAGTCTGCTTCAATGATCATTCTATCTTACATAGTGAGTCTGCTACAATAGACATTTGATGAGTTGGTTTGAATCAATAGAAAGATTGATAGAAAGACAGACATCAAGATTCTACGTTAGTGCTATGAACTACACTACAAGTCATAGAAACATGACTTTTAAAAAGAAGAAGGTAATGTTACGAGTGTGTCGAGATTGAATAAAGTTTTCTAGTCAACAAGCTCTAGAGATTTTGACTCATGTTGAATCTCTAGCCTCAACACTCTATTCTAGCGCTTTCGATACTTGAGCAAACCTGCTTCGCTCTCTTTGTTTTGCCTCACTATAGATACAGCTTGAAATTCTCTTTGATTTCTTCTGTATTCTTAATATTCTAGTTATAGCTATCTTTATTGATCAAACATTCTATTCAGCTACGCACTATCTTGCTGCAGTGTGATTAGATTCTAGGCACGATTTCAACAAGATATCACAGTCGAAAAGACAGCTGAAATGTTGCTTCAATGAATATATCAAACTCATGATCTACTCAGCTTCATTGTATTCGATCGAGATTCTCAGTTCACCTTCATTCTTTGAGAGTTTCTTTGCAAACGACTGAGCATTTCTCTTCGATTGTTCATCGTTTATCACTCTCGAATCAACGGTCAAAGCGAATGAGTCAATCAGAATGTCGAGCGATATCTTCGTTTCTTCTGTTCATACATGCAGAACGACTGATTCAAGTGACTACTCATGATTAAGTTTGTCAACAATAACATCTTGTCTTCAGCCATCTTCTTGACTCTCTTCTTCATGAACAAGAACTTTCATTCTTGTATGAGCTTCGACCCTGACATCATCGAGTATGAAAGCACTCGCGAACGCTTGCAGATCGATTGAACCAAGAATATATCTGAACAAATGAACAAGACATTGATCTTCGCTTGTGAAGCTCTGACCAAAACACGGAAACAAATGGTAAATCAAGCTAATAAGCATAGAAAGAAGATCAATTACAAGATCGAATCAAAAATGTTTCTGAACGAACGAAACATCATTACAGCGAGATCTTTCAAAAAATTGAATGACAAGATGCTCGACTCATTTCAGATCACTGAGTCTGTTGACTCATTCTATAAGTTGAAACTATCAGAGACTATGCGTATACATGACGTATTTCATTTAGAGCTTCTTCGTTCTGTCGTCGATGACTCTCTGTCTGGTCAAAAGAATGAACCTTCGAAATCAATAGTGATAAACGATGAAGACGAATGAAAAATCGATGATATACTGAACTTTCGACGCTATAAAAGATGACTTCAATATCGAGTTAAATGAAAGAGTTATGACAACGATCTCAACTGATATAACGCTGATGACGACAAGTTTATGAACGCTCAAAAGATGATTGATGAATTTCATATCAGATATTCAAGAAAAGCGCACTAGAAAACAACATTCATGCGAACATGAATAGTCAAAAGAGAAAGATAATGTTACGATTCTAGCCTTCGTCTATTCTTCGTCTAGTCTTCGCCTGATTTCATTCTAATTGAGCCTAGCGAAAACCTGATCTAAAGATGATATTATTGAGACTCTGCATCATATATGTAAGACGTCAACCCAATCGAGCCTAGCACAGAGCTGAGAAACACACATATAAGAATCGAGTTCTTTTCTGTAGATACTTTTCTTTCTTAGCATTTATCTATTAGTTAAATGACATTTCTATGACTCACTCTAGATCAATCTTTAACAATTGCAAAGCTCAATTCTCTGATGAGTGAAATCATTTACTTACACATCAAGCGAAGATACAAGTCAAAAAAATGACATTTATGATGCTTTTGCAAATGATCAATTTCGCGTACATTAATATAGTCAACTGATCTCAAATTTATGATTTCGAAAATAATGATGAAATCATGAAAAAGCTAAATGAATTATTAAATCTGCTGCAGACAATAAATATGTGATTACTTGAGATCTTGCACACTATGATTAAGAGCAAGATCATCGACAATGTGATAACTGATGTCAGATCAGATAATGTTGAATCAATTCAAGATATTACAAAGAATGTTAATGCATAAAGTCTGACAAGTCATTGCAATGCATTCATAGTGAATAATTCAAGCTTTGTGAAGGCTGCAAGAAGTCAAGATTAATGACAAGAATGAGAAAGTTAATAAAAGAAAAGTTTAAGCTGTTGTTGATATAGAATTGAAACATGAGAAAAAGAATCATCATTGAAAAACTGTTTTTACAGATTGAAGATTGAAGAGACTTGAGAATTCAAACAGAAGCATTACAGCTTTGACATTTAACACAGAAGTTGAAGAGCGAACGTGAAATCATTGCTACATCAGATGCTACAGATCAGCAGCACATAATAAACTTTCAAAGTAAGTACAACAATTTAGTTTCACTCAGCACAAGCACTGAGCAGAACTGCTGTGTTCAGATATACATGCATAGTTAATGTTCAGATAAGAAGATTGAAAGATGTTACATCAACAGAAATCATTTATTTCATTTTCTTGATCATTAATTCATCATCTTTAGTCATGAGCATATACTTTGTATGCAAATAAGATTGTCAATCTTCACGAAATTAAAATTAATCAATTCATTTTCTAAGTCATTTTGCAGTGAATGCTTGATAAAATTACTCAAATCATGTTGCTTAATGTTTTGATGATCATGCTTGCTCAAAACTTTTAACAATGTTATCTTCATATTCTTTGCATAAGACTCAAGAAGCAATTTGCGAATTGTTTTTGAAATTAGAATCAATTAAGTCGTTTTCTGAGTTGTTTTAACTTAAGTCAATGTATATTTTGAAGAGATGAATGATTGAGAGTGAAGAATGTTCATGTACTATTAATGATGCTTTTAAGTACAATGATGACATTCATTGTAGCGACGCTTCATACTATAATTCTGTCTTTAAATAAGTCTCTGTAAATATATATAATATATGCAAAAAGAAGAATCAATATATGTGACATAAGCGTGAAAGCGACGAAAGTAACGAAAGTGAGATTCAGTTCAATGCATATGAACAAAAGCAGATTTTATCAACAAAAGTGAGATTCAATTCAATGATATATGAATGAATGCAGATTTTATCAACAAAAGCAGAACTCAGTTCAGCGAGATCAGCTTAAATTCAGATTTTATTCAACTTTAAGCGACGAATGTCACTTAAGCTAAACTTTAAAATTTAGTTCACTTTACAAACTATCAATGAAAAAGATGAGCAAGAGAATGAATTCTGATGCTCTCTTGACATCAAAGCTTTTGCTTAACTCGTCTCGTACTTCTAAGAATAGAAGTACAGTGAGTTGAGTACTTTACATTTTGATATTGTTATTGATTTTTTTTCAGCTCACTGTTGAAATAAGTGATCGTAGTGCTTGCATCATTGAAACGCTCGTCAAAGTAATGTGTATCAAATGCGCATAAATGCTGCATAGCAAGAACATTGCATCTCAATGTAATGCAGTCTTTCACAATAAGATGATGTATTGTAAATGCAAAAGATGCATTAACAAAGAGACAATTTGCATTCTTGTGAGTAAACTTATTTGCTGCATCGACTAAATGCTTACGTTTCAATTTCTAGATTCTTGATGTTTATATAGTATCATTAAACAAATTTCTTCAACTGAAGACAGCTTACAATGCTGTTTCAGAAGATTGCAAGAACGTCGCTTTCGTGACTTTTACTGCTCATCAAAAGATTTTAAGCAAAAAGTTTACAACTGTCACTTGTGTGAAGAATCGTCTTAAAAGAATTTGAAAATCGAGATCTTTTGACATTCAGAAGCTCATGCTTCGAAAGATCATGATGATCAACAATATTGCAAGAGACATTTTAAACATTCAGCAATATGCAATATGTTCTGTCACAATTTGATATTGCTTTGTCAACGTTTCTTGACTGATCTGATATAATTAGATTAATCTTTCGTCTTTCACTTCGCTCATCTCATATCTTCAAGTGAATCTAAAGATAAATGAAAAGAAGAATGCAATCACGTTCAATGCAAAAGATAATTGATGAAGTTGTGCTGTTGATTGTGCTGTGATGATGTTGCATCTTCTGTTCAAGCGCATTTTTGCATCTCTGCGCTTTTTTCTTTTATTTTGATGTTCATATTCATATGTGATTGCTTTACTAGAAAATGAGAACTATTATAATGCAATAATTCTTCTTCTTTCTACTTATGAGTTTATGCTTGAAAGTGAGTAATTATGTCTTTCGCTCTCGTTTCAGTCTCATTTTGAAAGCTTCTATAAGTTTCAAGACTTCTTTCATATCTTCGCTTGATATTCATTAATTATATATCACAGAATACTCTTTTCATTGTATCTTATAATATAAGATTTTCTTTCTTTTTTGCTTTTGTAGAATCTTCTCTACTTCTCATTCTTGCTTATCATTAATAAGCTTAAGAGTGAGATACTTGAATATAAAGTCATCATTTAGTCTATGATTATATGACTTTAAAAGAAATACATGAAAGACAGAATGAATTTTATAAATGATTGAAAGATTAAGATGATACATCTGCTTGTTTATGAGTTCTTGTATACAAAAGAATTCTATCATTTTATTTAATAACTTCTTGCTCAACTTCTTCTGCTTCAGGTTTTTTGCTGATAGCATGATTAAATCATCAACATTAAAGAACTTAAACTTATGTTTTCAATTATAGTACTTTGTTTGAGCATTGATCGCGTTTTATCATCATTACATCAACGTGTTTTGCTTGTCTTGCAGCATTTCAATGCGTTTTTTTGCTGCTGACACTTCTTCTTTCATAGCATCGTTCTCAATGTGTATGTCAAAGATTAATTTATAGTCATACATGATTTTAAAGAAATTACAGTTCAATGAAGCATGCTTCATCTGATAATACATGAACTCAACTACAAATAAAAGTGTAGCTCAGTCATCTTGCTTTTTGAAACAATACACTCTTAAATAATGTTTCAGCATTTGATTTTATCATTCTGTCTGATCATCTGTTTACTAATGAAAAATGATGCTTAATCATTGTTTCATCTTTACATGAAAACAGATCTCTGATCAGAATGCACTGATAAATAAACTATTTTTATTAATGATTATATCATTTGATATTTCATATTTTAGAACAATCTTCTTGAAGAACAACTCTGCTAACTTTACAATAGTCAAAGTTTTCTTCATAAACAGATAACGCGTCATCTTCATGTAGTAATCAACTATTATGAGAATTGAGTCATACACAACTTCTTTTCATTTACTAAACAACAGATTTGTTATGAAATTCATAGTGATTTCTTTTCAGAGATCTGTGAGTCGTGATTAGACTGATTGCATCAAGTCGAGTACTTAAGTTCAAGTTGAGTACTCAACTTGAAAAGTGTTGAGTTGAATTGAAATTTTTTTGAAAAAGTGTTGAGTTGAGTTGAAAAGTTGAACTTAAGAACTCAAGTTGAGTTGAGAAGCTTGACTCAACAACTTGATTCAAAAACTTGACTTGACTTAACAAGATATTAAATAAATGTAAATAACTTAATTGAACAGTTTACATGATTTTTCTTCATGACTTTCTACCATGTTTTTTCGTCATGACTCTCTATCAAAGTCAAACGATCTTCATGTTTTCTCATCATGATTCTTTATCAAACAATCTTCATGTTTTTCTTCATGTTTCTCTTCATGTTTCTCTTCATGTTTTTCTTCATGTTTCTCTTCATGTTTCTTTTTATGTTTCTCATCATGACTTTCTATCAAATAATCTTTATGTTTCTCTTCATGTTTTTCTTCATGTTCTCATCATGATTCTTTATCAAATGATCTTCATGTTTCTCTTCATGTTTTTCTTTATGTTTCTCATCATGTTTTTCTTCATGACTTTCTATCAAAAAGATAATGCAAAAAGATAATGCAAAAGCAAAAAATCGGAAAAATTTCTATATTTAACTTTCTTGATGTCAAGTTTAAGTTCTTGATGAGTTAAGTTGAGTTAACTCAATTTCTAGTCGAGTTGAGTCAAGTCAAGTTGAAAATATGCTCAATTCAACTCAAATTAAGTTGAAAATATGAGTAACTCAACTTCAAGTTGAGTTGAATTCAAAATGTCAATTCAAAACTTGACTCGATGATCAGTCTAGTTGTAATAATGATCTCAACTCATCATATGATAAATGATGTTTCATCTTTACTCTTTGACAAATGTTACAAGTATCAATATACTCTTTAACATTCTTGATCATACTTTTTCAGTAATATTTGCAATCTAACAGCTCATTGATCTTGTCAGCATCAAAATGTCTTGCTAAAAGATCATCATGATGACGTTTTAATAACTCTTCTCTGACAGAAAGATTTTCTGAAACATATAATAATTTGTTGTACTTTATCATTTCTTGACTATTCAATGTTCAAGCTTTGATGTCACTCTTTTGTATACTTGTCATCTCATTTACTTTTAGCTTTACAGCAAATTTATCTTCTTGCTGTAAGATCTTAATGAGCTTAACTATGAATTTACTACTAAAGTTGTATGTTATTTCATGAATTGTCAATACTTTGACAATTGCACATGAAATGAGTTGTTTGCAATCAACAATTTCAGCAACAGAATTAAGCTGTTTCTCAACTACGTTGCAATCTTTATGAATCAACATTTCAACATTTGTTCTTCTTAAAGTTGTTGATTTGAATTGAGAAATTCTATCTTTTAAGAAATGTACTTCATCTAGATGCATTTCTTGCACTGTTAGAATCATGATCTTTAGCAGCATACTTCTGACATGCATTGCTGAACATGTACTCATGTTTTCACTGACATTATAAACAGACATCTTCTTGACTTCATTAATCACTCATGTACAGTAGATTTCATCTTGCAATCTGCTTTTAACAAATTTCGCTGAATATTTTCTTTCATTGACACTGTGAATGAACATCTTCTCGACATCATTTATCATTCATGTTCATCAGTGAATTTCATCTTGCAATCTGCTTTCAACATGTTCTGCTGAATATTTGTTCATACTTATACTGTGAATGAACGTTTTCTTGACATCGTTTATCACTTGTATACAGTATAGTTCTCTGATTGCTACAAATATAAAGCTATTTAAACTTTCTATTTTAGTCAGCTTTCGCTGCAGAGTGAGCAATAAATAATTTGCAGAGATATTCTCATTCTTATAGTCAGATTATCTTAATGATGCATTGATTGAATTTGTCTTTTCTGATTTATATGCTATTTCAAAGTTGCAAATCAACAATCTCATAACTCATCTGACTTGTCTTTCGTTTAACTTTTAAACATTCATAAAACTTTTCAGATTATTATGATTAGTCAGAACTTCAACAGTATGATAACTGTCTTTTACATGATGTCGTCAGTGTTTAAACATTGCTACTATGACTAGAAGCTTCTGATCATGCATCTCATAATTTCTTTCAATGTTTATCATTATTCTGAATCAGAATGCAATCAAATGTCACTGATCTTCGTCATCTGACTGAGACAAGATACTCGCGACTGCATAATTGAATATGTCAATTTCGATGTGTATATGTTGCTCTGAGTCAAAGTGTCTCAATATAGACGTTCTCATAAAAACGTCGCGAAGCTGATTAAATGCTTGTTTCACTTTGTTCAATCATATAAATGAGTTCATTTTCACATCTTTTACACTATCTTTCAGCAGTTCTGTTAAAAACTCTGCTATCTGAGAGTAGTAATGTATAAAACGTTGATAGAAATTGATGAATCTCAGAAAAACTTGTATTTCTTGATATATCTTCGATCTGAGTCACGTTTTGATGATGTCTATTCTACTTAGATTCATCAAAATGCTCTCTGTGAATATGACAAATTTTAGAAAATTCACTTTAGTAATGAAGAATGCACACTTCTTCAAGCTAGCATATAGCTTGAACTTTCTTAATCTCTTCAGAATTTGCTTCATGTGATTTACGTGATCAGTCTTCTTTACGAAGAAGATTAAAATGTCATTCAGATAAATAACACAAAAGTCATTTAAAAGCTTTGTCAAGATTTTATTAATATAAGTCTGAAAGATGACAGATGCATTGATTAAATTAAACAACATGATCATATATTTGAAGTAATCATAACAAGTATAAAACATTGTTTTTCACTCATCTTTACATTGAATTCTGAGACAATGATACGCATTCTTCAGATTCAATTTCGTGAACTGCTTGACTTAACTGAATCTGTCTAAAGTTTTATTAATTAAAGGCAGTGAATGATGATTTTTGACAGTGATCTTATTCAGATCTTGATAGTTCATGCATAAATGAAGATTATTGTTCTTTTTGAGAATGAATAGAATAGACGCGTCAGTTGAGCTGATGAAGTGCTTAATTCATTCTTTCGCTAAAACATCATTTAAATACTGTCTCAGAGTCATTAACTCTGTGTTTGACAGATTATACAATAATTCATATGATGATTTTGCAGTGATTTCGATTGCATGATCATGATCTTCATGCAAAGACAATTTGTCTGCACTTTCTGTTAAGAATACATCTTCATACTCTTTTAATTCAATGAGTAAAGTTTACGTTTCAAGCATGTTTGTGATACAACTCATCATGTTATTTATTGCTTTCACTTGATGTTCAATGATCGATTCTTTGATGACGTTGATCATGACAAAAGCATACACAGTAAACTTATCTTGTAGAGCTTTCGCAAAATCTTCTGCAATGAATAACTTGAATGCATATTCATTCATATCAAAACGTCATGTTCTTGCAATCATGTTTATTCAAATACGCTTGAATTGCATATTCAATATGCTCAAGATCAAGAGAGATTCTTTCTTGTCAATAGCATAAAAGATATTTATATCTTTCTTTTCTATGCTTCAGCTGTTTATAAGTCAATAACACATCTCATAAACATCATAGCAATAAACATTCTGATTATTCATTCAGATAAATCTTGAGAAATCAACGTTCAGCAATAACATACTTTGCTTGATGATAAAATGTTGACTAATCATGTTTATCTTGACATTGATATTCATGTAAATCTTCGTTTCTATCTTCTGATCTCTCTGAATTACATGCTCTTTATATATAAGAATTTTTACAAAGAGAACTTCTTGTTTTTCTCTTGATGATTTAAAGCATTCATTGAGAAATTGTCTTTTCTTGAAATCTTGAAATGACTCATATGCAACATTGAATCAATGAATACTTGATTTGCATTAAATTCTTTTGATTTATTCTTGATCTTTTCGTCTTTACAATTAATAACATAGTAATCTTTTCAATTGCAGATTCAGCACATTATTTTCAACAAGTTTTTACTATAACACGTTGAAGTGTTGAAACTTGATTTAAATGACGTGTCAAGTCTGATTGATTTATGAGACTTTTTTAAAAGACAATCACAACACATGCATAATAAATCTTGAAAAAAAGCACTACATGCAAGGCAGAATGAATCTAGAGAATGATCAAATGACGATGAATTGCATGAGTTGCAGCAATGCAAGTTCAAAGATGATTGCAAGCGACGTTGACATGTTGCAAGAAAATAGCGACGTGAAGCCATAATGATTACGCAACGATGAAGAGAAGATAGCTGACATTATCGATTTACTAATAAAGACATCAACGTTAGAGAAAGAGATGAGCAAAGATTACTCGTGAAAAGAAATAGTATTGAAGCTGATGCATCATCTTTGACTTGAATCAGAAGAAAAACATCACACAACTCAGAACGCGTTCATTGCGAAGAATGTATAGAAACTGAAAACATCAGTTCAACTGCTAAGCAAGCAGTTACAAATGCAGAAAAATACGCGTCTTTCATCAGAAATCATGTCATGAACAAACATGACAAGAGAAAAATTATCAACGAGAAAGCAACGTTTCAGAAAGAAATCATCGTCACTTCACAAGAGATGTGAATTCATGATAAAGATAGCAGACAGAGAAGAAATAAAGAAGATGCAGAAGAAGATCATCAAGCAGATTCTTCAAAGAATAGCAGACATGTCAACGAGTCAACGAAATCTGATCATGTCTCTTTGCAAGCTGAGTAGTGAAGACATCTTTCTTCATGCAGTCAGCTCAGATGCATAAGCAAATCTGAAAAAGACTCAAGAATGAGCAAAAGAAATTATGAACTTAATGCGCATATCATGATGAATCTTTGCAGTGCTGACACATGAGATGTGCACTACAATCAACACAAGCAATCAGAAGAAAGTCATTAGAAAGCTGATAAAGAATAACACAAGACTTCATGAGAATCTGAAGATTCTAAGAATAGTCTGACTCAAGAAAGTAGCAAAAAGTGAAAAGACTCATTCATCACTCATCGTGAAGATAGCAATCGAAGCGATGACAAATCAACTGATGAACGTGAATATGTTAAATGCATATTATGAATATGCATGTAAACTGTTTGAGAAGAACTGTTGCATCACACAGTGCTTCAAATGTCAAGAATTTGATCACATGATCAGATTCTGCAGAAAGAATCAACACTGCATCAAGTGCACAAACAAACATCACATCAAGAAGTGCATAATGTCTTTGAATAAAAGACATTATATTAACTGTAACGAAAATCACAAACTCTGAAAACGCATCTGTCTCAAATAATGACAGCAGATGAAACAAGCATTTGAAATCTATAGAAACAGATCATTCAAATATTCAGAAGCATTTAAATACAATTGCACATTCTTGCAATTCTTGAGCGTTTCACTGTCTTCAAGCTTTGCAGATTCAATAAACTTTTCAAGTTGAATGAATTCTTTGAATTCAACGAACTCTTTGAAGTTCATGAACTCTCTCAGTTCAGCAAACTCGTTGAGCTCAACGACAGTTGTGCTGAAAACACGCAGTCTAGTCGCTCATGAATCAGCATGACAGATGATAGAAGTCAAGAAGAGACGCGTTGATCATTTCTCTTACGTAAGTAGCGACTCAGATGAGACATCGCTTGAGCAAAGTCAGAAACGACAAATCAGAAAATGAGACAAATTCTCAATGATTGAAAGCATTCAAAGAGTCTTCTCTTTGCAGAGTCAACAACAGCTACAAATAACTTTATGATAAAACAATCTTTTCTACAAATACTGCAGTACAACATCAGAAAATTATTGAAAATTCAGAAATCATTTTTAATCAACAGAGAAGTTCATGATTTTGACATCATAGTCATACAGAAGCAGAGTTGCAACATTAATGATACTTAATCATTTAACTCAGCTTACAACTTCTTTTATCAAGTTAAAAACACGTTATCACAGTCAAGAACATGCATATATGTGAACAAATACTTAAGACTCAATCAATGAATGATAGAAACAGTTGAGTCAGACATCTGCTTAATCAGAATATTAACTCACAATACAGATGATGAAACGCAGATGTTACAACTTATAAACATTTACAATTTGTGTTCACTGTTCTTTACATCTATAAAGAAATTTTCAATCATTTCTCGCTTGAGCGAGTTACTCAAAGATGACTGCAAACAACTGATTGTAAGAGATTTCAATCTACATCACTCTCATTGAGAAAGATGAAGATGCTTCACTTAACATGCAGCAATCAACAGTTTACTTGACATCATTACTAATGCTAAGCTGAAATTATTGCTGAAATCAGACACTATTACTTGCAAGACTCACAATCAGTTTACAACTATTGATTTAGTCTTTAGCAGCGAGAAAATACAGTTCATGATATGCAAATGCGAAGTATGCATCAATCTGCATCAAGAGTTAAATCATCTTTCAATTGTCACAGAACTGTGTTTACAAACAACTTCAGTACAGTCTTCAACTTGATGATTATGAAAGAAAATGAACACAGAAGCATTGAGCGCGTATTTGCATATGCATCTTTCGTCAAATCGTTCTTTGAACAGCAAGACAATGATGAACAAAAGAGTGTGTAAAGTTATCAAGACGTTACAGAAGATCATTGAGAAATCTACTCTTTTGACAAAGTCATCAAGTTGAGCAAAAAACTTCTGAAATTCAAACTGCTCAAAGATAGTAATGTGTTGAAATTGTGTCTAGAAACTAATCAGAGTGCATGCATGACTAGAATGTTTAATCTATAAAGATAGTTATAACTAAGACTTTAAGAATACAGAAGAAAGAAGATATAAAAGACAAGAAGAACACACTCTATATAGTAGTTACTCAGATTGACGCTAGTCTCAAAGAAAACGTGTTGAAACATAAGAAAGATGTTAATTTGAAAGATGTTTGTGACACAAAGAAATGTGTTCATCATAGAAATCTGTTGATCATTCGTAACACAAAGAAGTGTGTTTGTCATAGAAGACAATAGAAGCTGATTAGAAGATGCTAGAAAAGAAAAAAGATTCTGAGTCATATCTGAGTCAAATCTGAGTCAGATTTAGATCAGATCTCAACTAGATTGTTGACTAGTTCTAATCAATTCTGACACATTCGTAACATTACTTCTTTCTTTGAAAATTCATGTTTGCATGAATAGAACAAAATGAAACGCAAATTTTCACTGTTTTTCAATTTAATGTGACTTGTCTGAATAGAGCTTATGAAATTCAACTAGAACTTCTTTCGAGTTCTTGAATTCTTCTTTATCGACATAGTATCATTCGTTGTCTCGATTTAATTCTGTTCATTTGATCTTGTATTGTATTCAATCTTGATAACGTCTAGAGTTCAAAATGTCATTTATCTTTCAATGATCATCATCTTCAATAGTGAGTGATCTGAGAGATTCTGAATGCTGTTCTGATAAAAAGTCATTGAAATAAAAACAAAATAGCTTCAAGCTAAACACTGAATGCAGCTGCTTTATGCTTATTAATAGATGAAGATAATAGAAGATCTCAACTTTGATCATGATTTGATAAAGTTCTAGTTGTTTGTCTTTCAAATCTTTGCATGATCTCGTTGTTTTGACGTTTTTGAAAGATAATCAAACTCAGTCATTTACTTCATAGTTAACGTCTCATTTATGTTTATTGATCTGAGCTTCAATGATCTGCTTCATCTTTTTCAATTGCTGATGATCAAAGATAAGAAGCTCTTTCATTTGAATGATAATATCATTGACTTTTCTAGCTTTAAGACGTTCGCAAGTTATCTTGTAGTCAGTTGTATCTGAATTGAAACTCATTCAAGAATGAAACTCTTTATTGAAGTAGAATAAAATCATTGAGATGATCGAGAAGATATTGAAATTTTCGCTGAATTTCATCATTGAAAGTCATTTTGCTCAGTCGTTCTGCATGTAATTGCAGTAGATTCTTAGTTTGTGTTCAACATCTTGATTAGCTCGTTTCAATTGATCATTGATCTCAGAATGATAAACTGTTGATAAACTAGCTGTGATTCTTAGTTGCTTACAAAGACTTTGTCATATTATTGATATGAATTGAAAGTCTCTGTTTGAAACAATAGAACTAGATAGATCATGAAGTCGATAAATGTTTCATAGCATGATTCAAACTGTTTCTTCAACTGAGATGTCTTCGTCTTCTCAATGACAGAAAACATAGTGACGTTTCTTGATGAGTCAACATATGATTATGCAAATGACGTTATAATCTTCTGATAAAGATAGCTCAGTGATGAAGTTCATAGCTATATTTTTTCAGCGTTTCTGTGAAATTGAAAGAGAATGAAGAAGTTTATTAATACTATCTTTAGATGTCTTGCTTCGTTGACAGACATGACAGTTTTGAATGTAACGTTTAATCATTGCTCAATAATCTGATCAATAATAGAAACGTTGAACTAGATCAATAGTTCTTTGATTGTCAGAGTGAGAGATGAAAGACTGATCATGAATTTTCTTTAGCAATTTCGTATGCATATTCTCAGAAACTCACAGTAGATCTTTTCTGAACAGAACGTCGTCAACAATCTTGCAATGCTTCAATTCAATGCTATGTAGCTTGAGCTTGTTTTCGCTTATAGCTTGTTTATACTCATTGCAAAGCTCATTCTTCTTGTTGACATCTTTTACTCACTGATAGAGATCAACTTCAGATTCAATAGTTAGAATATTTATTCTATCAAGTGTCAGAATGATCTGATAGCGATCTTCAGTACGCTGAGTTGATTCAGAAACATCAATCAGAAACATTCTGATTAAAGCATCAACTTTAGTGTTCATTTTGCCTGATCAAAAAATGATCTGAAAGTTAAACTTGAATAGAATGTTTAAATAATTGACTTGACGTCGAGTTAACTGTTTATTCTTCATGAAGATCTTCAAAGTCTGATGATTGATGAACATCTGAATGAGCAGCTCTGTGCATTTTAGCTCGAGTCTTCAATGTTCAAAACATCGAATAATGACTAGTAATTTCTTGTCATAGATATGATAATTGCATTCAGCGAAAATCATGCTCTTGCTGTAGAAAGCTACTGAGTGAAGAACTCTTTCATCATCGTACTGTGATAGAATTTCATCTTTGACGTAGTCAAATGCATCAATTTCTAGAATAGTCTGTCGTTTGAAATTGAAATGTCGTAGTACTGAAGTTGAGCTGACTTGTTTCTTTAAATCATTGAAAGCTTAAACACAGACTTTGTTTCATACAAAAGACGTGTTCTTTCTAGTCAACTGAGTGAATGATTTGACTAGCTTCGAGAAGTTCTTAATGAAACAACGATAAAAGTTAATGAATTTCATGAAGCTCTGAACTTCTTTTAGATTGATCAACGTAGTTCAGTTGACTATGATTTTCACTTTGATAGAATTCATACGAAGATTTTGTTTTGAAACTATGACTTCTAAGAAGACAGTTTCTTCTACGTTGAATTCGCACTTTCAAATATCTACTTGTAGATCAGCTTCTCATAGATGATTTAATATCATCTTGACATGTTATCAATGTTTTCATTGAGTTTTGCTGTAGATTAGAATGTCATCTAGATAGACTTGACAAAAGTCATTTAGAAAGTCTTAAAGAATGTCATTCATATACTGCTGAAACAAGACAGAATCATTGATAAGTTTGAAAGATAACATCTTTGATTTGTATGTTTTTAAAGCGATGATAAAGATAGTGTAGTTCTCACTATTAGAATGCATTTGCAGTTTGTTGAAAGTCGAAATGATATCTAATCAAGTCAGATGCTTGCAATCAACTATTTTGTTGATCATCTCATTTATGAGCGATAGAGAATAGCGATTTCTTTTGATAATAGCATTGAGCTTTTGATAGTCAACGCAGAATCGTAGATCTTCATTTGCTTTTAGAGCAAACAGAACGAGTGAGAAATACGAAGCTTTGCTAGAGATTATAAATTCTTTGAAAAGATTCTTGTTCAGATATTTCTTTACTTTCTGAAGCTTGTAGAAAGACATTCAATATGCTCGACAGCGAGATGACGTTGCATCACTAGTAAGCTTTATCTTATGATCATATGAATGATGAGACGATAGCTTGTCTGCTTGAGCTCGATCAAAGACGTCTAGAAAATTCTGATATCTCAATGATAACTTGACTTTAATATCTTCTAGATTCTGAGTCGTTTCATTGACTGAGAAGACGTTTATGACATTTAGTTCACATTGAGTATTGTAGATGATTTCTCTATCGATGTCTTTCACGAACATAGCAAAAATCTCTGTCTGATTCTTTTTTTTTCGTTTTACTAAAGCTTGAAAAGAAGTGACGTTTATGTTTTGAATCAAGAATGACTCTTTCTGAATGAATGAAACTGAGTGCTTGAGCATCTTAAAGATCTTGCTGTGAGCTGCTGAAGAGGTTGAAGTTGATCGCGATCAACTTAAGTGCTTTGTATTTGACGAGATCAAAAAAACCGAAATATTTAATTAATCAGAAAATACGATAGTATCATGTCTCATGTTCAATAATATTTCATTTTTATTCATTCAGAATTTGCTCAATATAGCTTCATGATGCTTGATATCAGCTATCAGCATTGATACAGTCAATTTCTTATGACTTTCAATCATGAGATTAAGTAGAATCTTATGAGTAATAGTCTTTCTAGCTAGTTTCTCATCATAGTTTCATATTAACTTCTCTTTTGCTAGTAACATAGATTGTATTTCAAGTTTCTGACATACTTTATTGACTAGCTTGTCATGTATCAGCGTGTAGACGACGAAATCACTATCTATCAAAGAGCGAAGACTAAAAGAATTGTTCTGAGCGATGAGAAAGACATCAATCAGAAATGGTTTTTCAAAGTAGTTTTCTTCTAATAGAACTTCGACTTGATTGCACAAAGATATGATCTCTATCTCTTTGATGATTCTGAAAGAGATAGCTAGTTTTTTGAATTTGAATCTGAGTCAAAGCTCAAACAATCGAATTCATTCTCATCATCTAATGCATTGACTCTAGAAGATTGATCAGAGCACTCTTTAAAGATATGATTTGATTTGTGACAGGTGAAACAGATTTCAGCTTGTAGATCAATGTCTTTGACGTTAATTAAAATCACGTCACACGACTTTGAATGATCAACAAGTGTAGTGACTTCGATCTTTCTATAGAGATTCAATGAATCTCATGTCTCAGCAAAGATGACTTGCTTTCTAACTTTGATCAAGAATTTCTTTTCTTTGATGTCATTCATGACTTGATGCTCATTGTTCAAATGAATCAGATAACTACGAATTTTATTGAGAGATTCAAGCTGAATCAATTGACTACTTCAAGCTGCATGAAGATGATAAACTATCTTGTCTTGTAAATTGATGATCAATTACTTTTCATGATATTCTAGATAGAAGAACAGACGTTGAAACATTGAATAGAAATCATTAAATTTGCTCTTTTCTTGAATGAGATTAGCATATTTTCTTCGAAAGTTTGTCTCTTTGTCGAGATCATCGTATAGCTGAGCAAGTTTATTTAACAAATCATTGATCATTTTATAAAGATTCAATGAATTGTGTTGACATCAAGCTAAAGTAACTTTGACTGCGTTTTCATTGATTCTGAAGTAAATATAAATCAGTATGACTTTATCAGTATTGAAATGATCGACGTTGATCTCTAGCTTGTCATGAATCTTTTCTTATCAATCATTTCAGAAAGATTCTGTTTCATCAGTAAATAAAGATGAATTCGAAAGCTTTTGAGATCGCTTGAATGAATTGAACATGATGAAAGAAGTAGAAGTATTTTCTTTAGTCAATTGCAGTTGATGTTGTAGTTTCATCATCTGATCTTGAAGCTTTTTAAGATTTAAATTTGATCATTCTTTTACTCGATTAATTTCTTTGAAACAAGTCTTTCATATCTGTTCGCTGAGTATTTTATCAAATAACTCACAAGCTTCTACATCTAGATCTCGTTGAGTTTGAAGATTGTTTAAATCTTCTAGAAAAACTTCTGAGTCTTGTTCAACTCAGTATTGTAGCTGCTTTACATTTTTGATATCTCAGAGAGTAGAGACTTTCAGAGATTCATCAAGTGCCTGAGAATGAGGCAAGAATTAACGATGTTTTCATACAAAGTCAGTTCTAAGAAATTTTGATAAACAAGAAGATAATTTAAGATAAATGATTGAATCAAGACTTTGATTACTCTTGAAGAAATCAAATTGAGTATTCACAAATGATTGAATCATGATGAAGATTTTGATGATTGAGTGAATGATAATGTCTGACAGTAGATAGTGAGATTGTTTGTTAAAGTGTTTAGTCTTCAAAGAAGAGTGTTGCTGATTTGAAAGAGTTTTTTGTGATTCTTAAGCAATCAACAAAGATTCTTTATCGTTGATTCTATTAATTGATTTGAACTGATGCTACTGACTGAGCGATAAATTCTCTAGCAATCACATGATCATATGTTCTCGTTGATTCTATTAATTTCTTGATGTTGTTCTGTCTTTCAATGTCGTTGATCATCAGATATACAAATTTCTTTATACTTGTTTTGTTGTCAGTCGAGTTAATTTGAATGAGTATAGAAATCAGTATCATGTGATTAATGAATTCTTAAAGTAATGTTGAAATCGTGTATAGAAACTAATCAGAGTGCATGCGTGACTAGAATGTTTAATCTATAAAGATAGTTATAACTAAGTCTTTAAAAATACAAAAGAAAGAAGATACAAAAGATAAAAAAACACGCTCTATATAGTAGTTACTCAGATCAACGCTAGTCTCAAAGAAGACGTGTTGAAACACAAGAAAGATGTTGATTTGAAAAATATTTGTGACACAAAGAAATGTGTTTGTCATAGAAATCTGTTGACTACTCGTAATACAAAGAAGTGTGTTTATCTAGAAAACAATAGAAGCTGATTAGAAGATGCTAGAAAAGAAAAAAGATGTTGAGTCATATTTGAGTAAGATCTGAGTCAGATCTAGATCAGATCTTGACTAAATCATTGACTAGCTCTAATTAATTTTGACACATTCATAACATAATGAAATCAAGACAACTGCAAATTGTATGAAAAATACAGAACACACTAAATGCGTGAAATAAATATCTGAAACACAATGATCATAAAAACAAGATTATTCAACAAGCGAAGCGTGCACATTTCAGATCACAAATGCATGAGCTGAGCGATGCACTCAAGTCAATATGACGTTTCGCAAAATGAGTCAGAATTGAAAGTCAGCTATTTAAAAAACTTTCTCAGTTTTTGTCATTAAAGCGAAGTAACATTAATCAAATGATAACAACATTCAAGAAAAAAATTGAGATATTGCAAGAAAAATTCTTTCTTTCATTCTCTTAAACAGATGTCAATGACATCGCAAACTCATTTATATTCTTGACAGTGTCATTTAACTTACACATTTCAGAAGATGAAGTAAGATAAACAATCAAAAGAATAAAAGTAGACAAAGCATCAAATGTTTCAGACATTTCAAACAGAGTGCTGCAGACAGATTTCACAAAACTGATCTCAATATTAATGAGTTTATTCAACGCATATGTAATACACAGATATCATTCGAAGCAGTTCAAAAAAGCTCAAATGATAGTACTATGCAAATTGAAGAAGAGTGATTATACTGATTCAAAGACATATTGATTCATTGCTTTGCTTGATATCATGAACAAAGCTTTGAAGTCAATCATGACTAAGAGACTGAGCAATATAACTGAGACTCATCACATGCTATCTGATGCTCAAATGAAAGCAAGATGCAAGTGATTTATGATCTCAACATTAAATCTATTAGTAGATCAGATTCACACAGTATGAGATTGCAAAATCAAATACATAATGTTCATGCTAAGTTTAAACATTGTTGAAGCATTTAATCAAGTCTTGCACATTAAACTTCTACATACTCTGAAAATGAAAAGAACTTCAGACTATATAGTTGAATGAGCATGCAGCTTTCTTAAGAATCAAGAAACATCGCTGAGATTCAATGAGTAAATGAGTGACATGTGCAAGATAAACGTAAACATATCACAGAGATTTTTCATTTCATCGATTCTCTTTCTATTCTTCAACGCAAGTCTGATTGAGAAGTGCAAAGCATTGAGAATTAAGATCAAAGTGCTCAACTTCATAAACGACATTAACATTCTAGCATATAATAGATTCATTGAAGAAATTTGCAGAACACTGAGCAGAGTGCACAACGTCTGCATGAAATGAGCTTGCACTCATGATGCAACATTCGCATCAGAAAAGTATGAATTTACGCACTTCATTAGAAAATCAAAAAGATTTAACATGATGATTAGCATACAAATAAAAAGCTCAGTTATTAAGTTGAAATCAGACGTGCAAGTTCTGAAAGTACAACTGAACATGAAATTGCAATGAGACGCACATTTTCGTCAAATCAAAGTGAATCACATCATATGAATGCTAGCACTTAGTTGATTCAAAGTCTTCACATGAGAAACAATCTTCACAAAAGCAAGACAGATATACTCAGCAGTAGTAAGATCAAAAATTGCATTTGAAGCATTAATCTGACATCAGCGAGAAAAAGAGAGAAAGCTGTCAGACAAAGAATGCAAACTTAAAACATTACAGAATCAGACTTTGTGTCACGTTGCAAAAATATTCAAAAGAGTAAGCATCGAGACTTTGAAAGCAGAAATGTACACAAGCTCGCTGCATGTTCATCTGAACATGCTGCAAGACAAGATCATGTTACGCAGTCAAGTCAATGATCATATGCAGAAAATCAGACAAGCATGCAAACTGATACACGTTCATTTGATGAATATCAATTACATCATTTCTCACTTTTTCATCATCAAGAAAGTGACACTTTTGAACAACTTAATTTAAGAAGACGCGAAAATACAGTTGAGACGTAAGTGATTAACTCTTGCTGTGACGATTTCGACTAGTGACAGCATTGCAATAGCGCAGTATCACAGAAGTCAGTGAAAGCAACAATGAGAAAAATATAGAAAATGCATTGCAGATGTTCACATCATCTCAACACAAAAATTGCATCTGTTCAATAAGATGATAAAGATGCAAAATGATTTTCAGAAGATTGAAAGCATTCTCGTCATTTACATCAGAATCAAATGCATAGATTTGAATGTTTATCTGCACTTCAGAAATGTTTCAGATGCAGATAGCATGTGATGCAACTGTGATTAAAATCATTAAATGATGAAACATGTATTCATGCATTGCTTAAACTGATTGCATCTGCGATCAAGAATGTTACAAGACGTTGACTTCTTAAACTATTGAATAATCATCACTATCACAAAGAGTCTCAGAGCAGCTGCAAGAATGATGATGAAAATGAAGCTTCTGAAGCAATTTAAAGTGACTGAGTCACTCATTCTCTAATGTGCAATCAACGTGAACTAATTTGATACATAGTCTCATAATGATAGTTTTGACTGCGCAAAGCAGTCATATAAAAAGCAAGTGATTTTCTATCTCAGAGAGTTTTGTTCACTCAATATAAATAGCATAAAGTTTCTCATGAGTTAACTTAATCAATGTTATAAGAATGTATGAATTTATTATTATTATTATGAAACTTCTTTTGTTTAAAATGAGTCTTCTTGTTGATCTTAGTTTGATCATATAAGTCTCTGTCTCAAGATTGTTTCAACGACAAGATATGTTCTTTTTGCAGATTGATTTTCAATTGAGCGACAAGATCAATTAACGTATCTCATGTCATAAAGATCAACTGAACATTAGTAATAGTTATATGCAGTTCAGATCTTAGCTTAATGAATAAATGAGTTCACTTATGCTCATTACTATACAATGAAAGTTGATGTTTCAAAATGCTCAGATAAACTGCAAACATTCATATCATCTGATTCAAGCGTTGTAATGCATTCACATATTGTTGAGTTATGTCTATGCTTCAATTCATCAAATTTTCAATTATGTTCAGAAAAAAGATAATAAAATCAAATTACATCTGCTGAGCTGTCGACATAGTCTTTTCGTGATTGAATCAAAGTTTCTTTAATTCATTCTTGAGATAAATTATGCAATACAAAATCTTTTTCTCATCTTTTTCAAAATATCAAAAGATATTTTGAAATAAGATTTTGACATCACGAATTCACTCTCTATGTTTTCTGATGATTTTGTCATGATACTTCTTTAAAAATATTGAGAATCTTCGCTTTTGCAAGATAATCTCATGAAGACTTCATTTCATCTTCATCAACATTATGAAGACAATGCATAAATCATTTGAATTCTTCATGAAGACTCAAGTGAAAGCTTAATAACTTTTCTTCATCGTTTTAATGACTTTCAGAGTCTCAATCTTTGATTAAATAGCTGCTAACTTTTGTTTCTTTTGCAGTTCATCATGTTAAAGCATTGCTTGAGTCAGCTGTTCATTAATGTTAAGAAAAAGTTTATCTTCTGTTTCTTTACTTTCTGATTTCATTATACAACGTTTATTTTCTGATATAGTGTCTTGCAAGATTGAAATGTTATCATTACAACTTTGTTGCAATCACGTTGCTGTTATCATGCTTGAATATCAAATCATCACTTCTAAGAAAAGTTTAAAATAATTAGAACTGTGATGATTGAATTTACTAAATGAATAGATGAGATCTATAAGAGTAAACTGATCATTGCATCGACAAAATTATAAGACGAGAAAAGTCAATATTAGCTAATTTTTGTTGACTTTTTCTGAGTTAACTGTTAATCTCATGTGTCAGCTAACGATCAAAATTAGCTGACTCTCTCAGTTATTAGTTGACTATTAGCTGGTTTTTAGCTGATTTAGCTGTGCACTCAGCTAATATCGATATTATCTCTTTTGTTGACTTTTTCAACATTTGCGCATTTTGCTTATTAACAATCAAATATTGAATTAATGACTAGATAGTTATTGCGCTCATATAATAGGTTAATTAATAATTAATTTGACTATTTAAATAATAGCTATTTACACAGTTTAATATATGCGCTGGAAAAGTCAATGAGAAAGTCAATGAGAAAGTTAATGAAGAAGTTAATGAAGAAGTTAATGAGAAAGTTAATGAGAAAGTTAATGAGAAAGTTAATGAGTAAACTAATGAGGTAGAAAGTCATGTAGAATGTTCGATAGAAAGTCATGTAGAAAGCATTGTTTGAAGCATTGTTTAACTCATGTTATGCATTCAATCGACGCATATTTTGAAGCATGTAGAATGTTTAATAAAGCATTTGATAGAAAGCTCAGTAGAAAGCTCGATCAATAGCTCAGTAGAAAGCTCAATCAATAACTCAGTAGAAAGCTCAATCAATAGCTCAGTAGAAAGATCAGTCGATAACTCAGTAGAAAGATCAGTAGAAAGCTTGATCAATAGCTCAGTAAATAGCTCAGTAGAAAGCTCAGTAGAAAGTATTGTTTGAAGCACTGTTTGACGTGTGTTATGCATTCATAATTTGAAGCATGTAGAGCGTTTGATAAAGTGTTTGATAGAGAATTTGGTAGAAAATTCGGTAGAAAATTCAATAGAGAATTCAATAGGAAATTTGAGTGAGCGAGTAGATAAGTGAGTAAATGAGCGAGTAAATGAGTGAGTAAATGAGCGAGTAAATGAGTGAGTAGATGAGCGAGTAGATGAGCGAGTAGATGAGCGAGTAAATGAGCGAGTAGATGAAGCGAGTAGATGAGCGAGTAGAATGATGAGCATGTAGAATGACGAGTAGAATGATGAGTATGTAGAGTGACGAGTAGAGTGATGAGCATGTAGAATAGTGAGTAGAATGATGAGTATGTAAAGTGATGAGTAGAGTGATCAGCATGTAGAGTGATGAGTAGAGTGATGAGCATGTAGAGTGACGAGTAGAATGATGAGCATGTAAAGTGACGAGTAGAATAATGAGTATGTAGAATGATGAGTAGGTGAGCGAGTAAATGAGCGAGTAGATGAGCAAGTAAATGAGCGAGTAAATGAGTGAGTAGATGAGCGAGTAAAGTGATGAGCATGTAGATAAATATTTTAGCTGAATTAGCTGAATTAGTTGAGTTAGTCAGTTGTTAGCTGATTATTAGCTGAATCAAGTCGACTTTTTCAGATTCTGTCATCAAGCAAAAAGTTAGCTGTCAAACATTTTGTCAATGTGAGTTGAGTTTTGAGTTGACATTTTGAATTCGACTTGATTCAAAGTCGAGTTGCTCACATTTTTAACTTGATTTGAGTTGAGTTAAGTATATTTTCAACTTGACGTGACTTGACTCAACTGAAAATTGAGTCAACTCAACTTAACTCATCAAGAATTCGAGCTTAATGTCAAGAGTAGAGAGTGAATAAAATCGTTTATTCTACAATAAACGTGTTTAAAACTCACTAGCGATTTATTCATGTTTGTTTATTGATTTTATATTATGTAAGCAAGCTAAATTTATTTGATTTAGCTCAGAAGATTTGATCTCGCTGTCATCATTGCTTCATGAAGTAGATCTATCTTTCTATCAGACTATCATCAGCTATGTCTTCTCAACGCAATGATAAATCTTGCAATCAGACTGTTATTGATGTCTTTCAGAGCATAATTTTATCAAATTGAATCGTTTCTGCAGTGAAGTGCTTATACTGTCATCGTCAAATGACGTTCAAGACTACTCGTCAGCAGACTTTACACAGAGCATTGAAATCAATGAGAAGAAGCTTTTGAATATGAAAGATAAACTGCTGCAAAAGATAGTTGCTATGACTAGACTAAATCTTTCAAATGATAAGATGCTGAAGAAGTTTCTGAATAACATCATCGACGATGAAATGACAATGAAGCACTCAACTAATTGATGCTATTTATATATATCTCTGTGTTTAAAACATGCTTTAATAAACGTGTTTAAAACACGTTTTTGACTAATTTAATTTAATTAGACAATAAACATGTTTAATACATTTCGCATTTTAGTCAAAAGAGTTAAATATAGAAATTTTTTCAACTTTTGAATTATCTTTTTGCATTATCTTTTTGATAGAAAGTCATGAAGAGAAAACATGAAGATCATTTGATAAAAAGTCATAAAGAGAAACATAAAGAGAAACATGAAGAAAAACATGAAGAGAAACATGAAGAAAAACATAAAAAGAAACATGAAGATCATTTGACTTTGATAGAGAGTCATAACGAAAAAACATGATAGAAAGTCATGAAGAGAAATCATGTAGACTGTTCAATCAAGCTATTTACATCTATCTAATATCTTGTTGAATCAAGTCGAGTTTTTGAATTGAATTGTTAAGTCAAGCTTCTTAACTCAACTTGAGTTCTTGAATTCAACTTCTCAACTCAACTCAACACTTTTTCAAAAAAAAATCAACTCAACTTGACACTTTTTGAATCAAGTACTCAACTTGATGTGATCAGTTTATATAAGAATGATATGACAATGTAATATTTTAAGCAGATACAGAATGAATATATATTATGATAGAGTTAATTATTAAGAAGCTCTCAATAACTTGAGAGAATCGATCAACTATAGAAAGTTTGTCAAGCATTATCAAGTTGAACATGACATAATTCATGACATATTAAGTTGAAGATATGATGTGATCTAAATAATGTCTTGACAAAGTCACAGAGTTTCAGAGTTAACTCAGATCTGATTTTCAACTCAGTTTTTGACTTTAGTCTCTGATTTAATTTCTATGTGTCAATTCATCATGACAAGAAAACTACTTTCAAAACTTGTTTCAAAGCTTGTTTCAAAGCTTGTTTCAAATCAGCTGTTGTCAAAGCAACAGCTGTCATTGATGACTCAGTTATGATGACAGCAAAGATTAAATTCTTTACTCTCGCTGCTGTTTTTGCAAAGCAGACAGCAGTCACAGTTGCAGCAATAGCATATGAAATCTCTTTGACTTCAGCTTTATCTTTTTATACTGTTAGTTGAAACGTTTTTTGAAAAGAAAAGAATATTTATTTAAACATCAAAACATTGAATAAATTCTTGTATCAGAAATTTAATGTCATCATCATCAAAAAGATAAAACAGAAAATTAATGCAAAGAAATATAACACTGTTTTGCAGAACTCATTGATCACTATCAAGTGCATTGATACTGCTGCTGATTTTATATTAAATATAAAAGATGATGAAGAATAAAAGATGATTAACAAAGTAATCATCTCATGAATACAAGAGAAGCGCAAAAACATTGCTGTCATCATACAATTAATTTGAAACACAAGACAGAAAGAAAAGTCTTTTAATAATGATAGTGAGTCTTTAAGCATTAGTAGAAAACATTATCAACGCAAGTTTATCACATTTATCACAGAGTTTTCATCATTATCAACTGATTTTGACTCATTCGACGATGCTTCTATCAAAAAAACACTCAAGCAGAAGCTTAAGAACAAGCAAAAGAACAAAGACTTTTGTTGAGAAGTGCAATGACAGACTTATTTCTAGCAGCTTATTGTGATAGCTCTGAATTCAGTCTGAATTCAGTCAAACTTGTTTCTAGCAGCTTTTTCTAAACTAACGTCAGAGATAAAGTTACGTGTTGCAACTTTGTCATGCGTGACAGTATATAAATAGAGCAGTCTGTGATTTCTCTTCATGATCTAAAAAGATTTCATCATATGTAATACTGTTCGCTCTACTCTTTCAAAAGATTATGAGTTCAATTAGCAAGAAGCTTTCAACGTAATTAGATCAAAACACTTTAAGCATTTGATGCTCGACAACTCGATACAAAATCTATTCAAATGAGCAATCAGCAATCACTTACTACACGTTTCACAAGAAGACAAATAAGTACATTGACTTAGAGAAGTTCAGTGAAATTCGACAACTTACTACGCATCTCACAAGAAGGTAAATAAGCACTCACATCAAGTCAACAATCTACTACGAGTTCTCAAGAAAGCAAACAAATAGACACACTTGATTGCATCAAAGAACGCATAAATCTTCATCATCATTGATGAGATTAAATTCTTTTCACTTCACTCGTCAATTTATTTAATATCTTTTTTTTTTCTTTGATTCTAACAACAAGCTGAGTTTACATTGCACGTCATGAACTTCGACAACTTCTTCGTCAAATAATGATCTGTTCTCATTCTCACTTGCAAGAACTGCGATCAATGATTTTCTCTTATGAAAAGATGATTCATTGAGAAAGACTTGTAATTTGTTATTGAAGACAAGTCTGACTTGAACACACTCGACAGCATCATCAGCATCATCAGCGAAATTCAATCTCTCGACTTTGAAAGTCAAAAGATTGACGTGAAAGCTCATTACTGACTGATTATCTGCATCATCATTGATGATCAAGAACACATTGCAGACAAGATGTCAGCAAAAGAGATTTAAGATGCTCTGAACTATAAATACAAAGAAAAGTTACAAATCACTGAGAAACAATATCTGATGAACTTCATCAACTACAGAATGTCGACGAATATTTTCATTGAAAAGACATGAACACATCTCGTCAAGTTGACTCAAAAGATCATCACAACACAGAAAGACATGAGCAATTTATTCAAGTCAGAACGTTGCTTTCAGACCTTACTTCAATTGCTGTCAGATGAATACACAGTCATTCAAGATGTCATTGATGCGCAAAATAAGTCAGACGTCAAGAAGAAACTTCAAAAGCTACAAGAGAAGAAAGCACAATTGAAGACAACAGAGACTGCGCTATGAGTCAAGCGAGAAAACGAACGCGAGCGCACTGATCATGAGCAGAACAAACGCAAAATCAGTCATCATCACAAAAGTCTTTCAAGCTTCGACAATGATCAATTGCATCGTTGTCAGTTGCAATGATCTTTAAAATGTTTTCTCTGTGAAGATGAACATTGTCTAATCAATTGCTCTCATCTGTTTGCAGCTCAAAAGCTTGTGAAGAAACACAAAGATAAAGACAAAATAAAGCACAAAAGCGCTGATGATTTTCAAACTTTCACTGAGCTTCTGAAGAGCAAGCACAAGAAACACAAAGTCTACAATGTGAAAAGCGACGACTCTGAAATTTCTGACAACAATGAGAAAGATGAGAATGAGAAGAGCGAGAATATTGCAACTTTGTCAAAGAACATTGTCAGTAAAATCTCTGAATTCAACTGAGTTGCAGATTCTGATGTTTTCTCACACATGATTGATTAACTTCAACTTTTTAGTGATTCTTTAGTTTGCATTAAGAGACGCATCATCAAAGTTGAAGAAGAAAAATTGTATGTCAATCACTATAATACAGCAGTCATGTGAGATCATCACGAAAACTCAGTCAAGCTGTTTTCTGTTCTTCATGTTTCTAAGCTTAAGATGAATCTTCTTTCTGAAAGAAGAATGTGTGAGAAAGATCTGCAAGAAAGTTTTGATGATAAAGATTTGTACATACACGACAAGCAAAGAAAGCAGATGATTGAGACTTTAGAATGCAAAGACATCTACATAGTAGAGAGAATTGCAAACGATCTTGATGAATTTGCATTACTATCAGTTATGCAGCATGACATTTCATCAGCATTTTCAGCGATGCACAGTTCAATGAATCTCGACAATTCAATGAATCTAAATCACTTCGCGTCTCACACTGACGTGATTCATCATGAGAATGAGGTCGAAGTTGATCACGATCAACTTAGTTTTGCAAATGACAAAAGCTTCAAGTTGTACAAACTGTGACATTATCATTTCACTCATCTTGAATCAGCAAAGCTTCGTCAACTTCATAAGATCATCACTTTGAAAAAATCTATTTTTATCAACGACAGTCACAAGAATGTGTGTGAGATATGTGCGCTCATCAAGTTCATCAACAAACGAGAACATAATGTCAGTGATTGAAAGACAAGTATCTTGACTTTCATTTTCATAAACATCTGTGAATCACTATCATTGTCTCTCAATAACGAGTCGTACTTTCTAAAGATAGTTGACAATCACTTCAGAAAGACTTGATGCATTTCTTTGAAGCAACGATTTGATGCATCAGATGCTTTGCGAAAATGAAAACTCAATGTAAAGCTTCACAACAATGTCAAACTTCTCTCAGTAAGCAGTGACAACGTCATGAAACTTAAAGTTATTTTGAATGATTGATGCTCATCAATTGACATTACTTCTCAATACATTGTTTCACACATGTTGATTCAAAATGAAGTAGTTGAAAAAATCATACACATCACAGAAAACTTGATGCAAGTCATGATCAAGAATGCTGAACTTTTCATTGAGTTTTAAGCAGAAGCTGCAAAAACAGATGTCTATTTGCAAAATCAAATCATCACAAGATTCTTGATCAACAAAGCTTTCATGATTTTGAAGAAGATATTCATCGAGATTAAGCTTTCAATTGATCATGTATGAGTATGAAAATGCAAATGTTACTCATACGTTGATTTCAAGTCATTGTCAATCGAAAACAGATGAGACAAATTCATGAACAAAGACAAACTTGACATCTTCATGAGATATGTGAAAAATATTGACAAGCAATATCATCTCTGAGTCTCAGATCTTAATCAAGTCATCAAGAATCATGCTGTCAAGTTTGCTGAAGATGAAAAGAGTGAAGACATGAACTTGCAACTTTGCAAGCAGACATTCAACGTTCTTTCAGAGTGAAAATCTGTGAAAAGATCATCAAAGAATAATGTTTCAACTAACGTTTTAAAATCTGATGCTTTCATGATTGATGTTTCATCTGAATCAACTGATGCACTGAAGATTATTGCAATCAACTTGAATGCACTCAATTCTAAGATCACGTCACATACATTAGATGAGCATGAAGCTCACATGAATGTTCAGATCACTCAAAAAGTCTTTGCATCAAGCATGTTTAAGTCAGCAGCTTAAACATTTCTGCATGTAGTCATTTCAAAGAGAAAAAGAAACAGCGAAAATCAACAACTGAAAGAATGCGCATTCAAGATTTCGCGAGCTATGACAATCTGATTCATCACAAAGAAAGTTGATGATGATGAGAGTGATTCTGACACAAGCATGTCATAAACATTATTCAACATCAATGAATCTGACTCTTTTAAAGTAATAAGAATTCTCATGTTAAACATTTACAAAGACGCAGTGCAGAACTCAGTTTGAGAGAAATTTTGAAAAGAAGTGATCAACGCAGAACTTGTGATGCTAGTCGTCAATGAAATCTGACAAGAAGAAGTGTCGCTCAAAAAGATCAACATCATGACAAGCAAATGAATCTTCAAGTCAAAGATGCACATCAACGATTCTCTTGATAAACTGAAGACAAGACTGATAGTCAAAGATTTCTTTCAAATTCATGAAGTTGACTATGAGAATACTTTCGCATCAATCATCAAGTTTGACACTCTGCAAGTCTTTCTAGTCATTGCAACAATGAAGAATCTTGAACTTCATCAAGTTGATGTAAACAATGCGTTTACTGAATTGTTTCTCAAAGAAATCATTTACATGTTCTCTTCATCAGAAGTGAAAGTCAGACTCAACTATGCTCTGAGAGTTCTTCAAAGTCTTTATGATCTCAAGCAAGCTGCATGAGACTGACATGATCACTGTGTAACAGCGCTGTCTGAACTCAACTTCACTCAATGCGCTGCAAACTCATGTCTTTTGATTCATGAGTCAAAAGAAATCATGTTGCTACTATATATTAACGACATAGTCATCATCTTCAAATCATTGAGCAACATTAAATGATTTAAGCATGAGTTTCAATGTGTTTTCAAAGTCAAGAATCTGAAAGAAATGAAGAAGATTCTTGACATTCAAATTACTTGCAACAGAAAGACACGAATCTTACGAATGAATCAAACTCACTATCTTCATGATGTTCTTGAAAGACTCAACATGAGACAAGACAAGCACAAGACAACAGATCTTTCAATGAATGAATATGATGTTCTTCGCTCAGCTGAACTCAAAGATGTGAGAATCAATCAGCATAAGTATCAACAAGTCATTGAAAGTCTCATGTATGCTGCAATTCACACTCATTTTGACATTGCTTTTACTCTCAATCAACTAAGTCAATATCTCAATAATTCTGCAGAACATCATGAACATGCTTTGAAGAAGTTGATGCAATACGTTCATTTTATCATTGATTTAAACATCACGTACGAAGTCAGTGAAAGCATGAAGTTAGTAGAATACTCTGACTCAGACTACGTCTCAGACAGACTAAATTGCAAGTCAATTCTCATCTACATCTACATGCTTGATGAAGAATCAGTCTTCTGAATGAGTTGAAAGCAAAAGTTCGTTATCACATTGATCATCAAGACAGAGTACATGACTTTATCAATTTGCGTCAAGAAAGATTTATGAATCAATCAAGTGCTCAAGAACATGAATCTGACAAAGTATCTGAGCATCAGTCACAGTTACGTTGATATTCTTGAGAAGATTACTCATCAATCTGTCTCACTCACACAGCTCAAAAAAGATAATCAAGCATCTCTTATGCTGATTAAGAATGCTCATATTCACGAAAGATTAAAGCACATTGACATCACTTATCATCACATTCAAAATCTGCACAAGAAGAATCAAATTTCAGTGAACTTCGTTTCTAGTCAAAATATGATAGCAGACGAATTGATCAAGTCACTATCTTGACAAAACTTCAAGAGATTCATTGAACAACTGAAACTGAAAAGCAGTGAAAGCTGAGAAACTTGCAAGCATTAAGTGAAAATGTTGAGAAGTGCAATGACAGACTTGTTTCTAACAGCTTATTGTGATAGCTCTGAATTCAGTCTGAATTCAGTCAGACTTGTTTCTAGCAGCTCTCTCTAGACTAGCGTCAGAGATAAAGTCGCGTATCGCGACTTTGTCATGCGTGACAGTATATAGATAGAGCAGTCTGTGATTTCTCTTCATGATCTAAAAAGATTTCATCATATGTAATACTGTTCACTTTATTCTTTCAATAACTTTCATAAAACTTCAACTATAAAGCAAAGAAAGTGAGCAAGAAAACGAAAGTTATTGAATCATGAAATGAGAAGAAGCGATATGATTTTGATGAAGAGATGATTATGTGATTACATTGAATGTAGCAATCGTACTCACTATTGCTGACAATCAAACGATGAGCTGAACAAGCATTACAAGCTGTTCAATGACATGATTATTACATGAAATCAAGCAATCAAGAAAGATGAGACTATTATTAAACATTCATTGCAGTCACTAAAAATCAAGCTTTACATCATGTACAAGATGCAGAGTGACAACAGAGAAAGAAACAAAAAGACAGCATCTATTGAAAAAGTCTCATCTGCTTTGATTTCAGCGACATCAGCAGCAATGACGTCATTATCATCATGAAGCGTGTCGTCTTAATTGAGCATGCTCGTGATGTTCTCATCATATCAGATGTTGATGTCAACATGAAACATGTCTGAATTTCAAATAATCATGCAGTATTATCAGCAATCATCATTGTCATCATCATTAGTTCAGCAACAGTAGTTAATGATGCAGCAGCAGTCAACGATGCAGCAGCAGTCATTTTCAAGATCATCAGTCATGAAGCTCATTTTTTGTTCATTCACGATGAATAAATCTCGTCAAACAACTTCTCAATCTCTCAGCAGTCTCATGCAGATGCAAAACAATGATGATAAGATCTTACTGAAGTACATGATCTGACAGATCAATTAAAACAAAGATCAGCAAATGATTATAACAGAGACATATTAAATGCTTGTGATTCAATTATACTTAATAAATCAGATTCACAACTTCAAGAAATCAGATTGAATGAATCTGAATATATTGACTGATCTGAGTAAGAGACTTCGTGATGAGATCAAGATGTATCAAATGCAATGCAGATTAAATGCTCAGCGAAAATCTCAGCAGTTTGCATGCAATCTTGATGCTCTTGTTAATGCAGCACTAGAAGATGAGAAGTTTGAGAAGTTTAATGATTTTAAACAGTAGTATATTTGATGATTGTGAATTATAACATATATATTTAATTAAGTATATATTTACTTGAAAGTATCTGTTTTATCAGTCAAAATAGTAAACATACGAAGTATTGACAAGAAAACAAATCAATTCATATTTATATTTACTGTTATGCTTGCATGTCTGAAGTGATTAACTGCAAAATGACTTTTGCTAAAAGCTTTCATCATCATGTACAAATGTTACAAATGTGTCAAAATTGATTAAAACTAGTTAATGATTTAGTCAAGATCTGATCTAGATCTGACTCAGATTTGACTCAAATACAACTCAGCATCTTTTTTCTTTTCTAGCATCTTCTAATCAGCTTCTATTGTCTTTTATGACAAACACACTTCTTTGTGTTACGAGTGATTAACAAATTTCTATGACAAACATATTTCTTTGTGTTGCAAACATCTTTCAGATTAACATTTTTCTTATGTTTCAACACGTCTTCTTTGAGACTAGCGTTGATCTGAGTAACTACTATATAAATGTTAGAACACGACTTGAGTTGAGATAGAAACTACGGCAGAATAAAACGTAGTTCACAGCATGATGAACTCTGAGCTAGTAAGATCATGATCACGTGCTAATGATTCATTATATGAGAATCATTGAGATCATGAAGTGACTTTCATGATTCAGAGTCTGAGTCGATGAAGTCACTCAACGACTCAGATGATCACACGAATCTTCTTTGTTTATATAACGATGATCGTTTTCTTAGATAGAAGCTTCGTGCTCAACTCATGTAAGTAGTCAATACATATTATTGTCTCAGCTATCTTCAGATCTCAAGTCTAGTAATAGTGATTACTGTTTGATCTCTGTATATATCTTGTGTTGTTAAAGAGATAATCATTACACTTTGAGCATCATTCTTTCACAAGATATCAAAGACGTTCATTTCTTTCAATCATGTCTAGTCAGTCAGAATGAGTCACACTCAGTCAAGAAGTAAGCATCTTCAGCGCAGATAAGATCAAAATCTCAACATTGAACTTGTATCATGATGATTGAAATAAACTTGAAGCATATCTAGTACAGATAGAGCTATACGTCAAACGACACTCATCTCAGTTCAAGTTCATTGAGAACAAAGTACTCTTTGCATTCATTTATTTAAGAGATAATGCATTCACATGATTTCATCACTATCTAACGAATTACCTGCAGAAGAAATCAGAGAAACGAGAAGAAGAAATCAACATGATATTTCGTGACTCTCAGACGTTTGAGAAACATCTAAGAAGAGTATTTGAAGACATTGACAAGAAATGTACAGCGAAACAACAGTTGTACAATCTGCGGCAGAAAATCTTCGCAGCGACTTATTCAATCAGCTTTCAGCATATCGCGATGAATATGAAATAAGACGATGCAGCTCTCATCAGTCAGTTCTATCAGAGACTGCAAAAGAAAGTCAAGAATGAAATCACTAGAATCAATAAACTTGCTAACTTGCAGAAGATGATATTCAGAGCGATGATCATCAATAACAGACAGTACAAAAGACGTCTGAAAAAAGGTAAAGAATCGACTATGTCAGTAGTATTGAGTCGAAAGTTCAAGAAAGAACGACGATAGTCATACTATGATTCTCAACCTATGAAGTTAGATGCAACTCAAAAGATATCAATGAACGCTTGTGATAAAACAGTTCAACAAAGCAAGACATGTTACATATGTAAAAAGCTGAGTCATTACTTCAAAAATTGTACTCAGAACAAGTACAAGAACAAGTCAAAGTCTTATGATAAGCAAGACAGATCTTTTGCAACAACGAAAGAAGATCAGAAAGACAAGCATCAAACGTTGTCATAAACAGCATGTTACAAGAATAATTGTTGCACTCACCTGAGCAATAAGAAAGATTCTGAATAATACTTGAAACTCTTGCGAAAGAATCATTTTTACGCAGCAACTCATCGTCAATCGAAAGTGCATGATGAGAATAGTGACAAAAGTTCGTTCACTATGATTGCAAAATCAAAGATTTTCGACAGCGAAGCATATGACTTGAACAGGTTGAACAGCATTGAAGAAGCTATTCATCAAGCAGTCGAAGAAGAAAATCGACTTAGTGAAACTCTACGAGCATTCACTATTACAGCAGAAGATGCTCTCAATCAAGAAGAAGATCATCTTGAAGTAAAGAAAGATTTCAGAAAGCTTACAAGTTAAGCAAGCTTTATAAGCATGTACAACGAATTGTACATTCTCTTTAAGCAGAAAGAGAAAGATTTTTCATAATGAATGCAACAGATCAAGAATGATATACATCAAGCTATTTACAACACTATGCAAGATGAGTCGATTGCATCATGCAAAAACATTCAATATCATGACATAGTCATGAGAAAGTCACTCACAGAAGTCAAGTTCATCAAACAAGAAGAATATGTACTTTTCAATGAAAATCACATATTCAGAAAGTTAAGACAGATGACAAAAGTCATCAAAAAGAGATTTGATCTGTGTGATTCGAAGAAATATTCACTTAAGAAGATCAATTCAGATTGATTTCAGTACATAAAACAAGTACTAAAGAAAAGAGCTTCTAGTTCAAAAAACTAGAAGACTCTTCAATTGACAAATCATCAAAGAAGTTTAGTCGAAGATTGAAAATTGAAAGCATATTTATCTTCATCAATGACTCGTCGCAATTATGAGTCTGAATCAAAGTTAATGATCACGCAGCGTGACTATTCATAAACAGCGACTGCATGAGAAATTACATATTCTCAGAATTTGCTGAAAAAGCGCAAATATCTACGCAGAAGAAGAAAGAATCTTACAATCTGCAAAACTTCAATGAAACACTCATGAAGTACAATAATGAACTAATAGATCAAGAAACTTGACTCATTCATTTGAGACTTAAACAACATTGAGAAAAGTTACGTTTAAATGTTACGAAGCAGTCAGACAGTGATATAGTTCTAGACATATCATGACTTCATATGATCAATTCGATGATCGATTGAGTCAACGAGACAATTGCATTTCTAAATACAGAAGCGACGCGATTGCATTTGATATTGAAGTCATCACAAAATGTGAAGATATTCATCATGATGAGCGAAGAAATGCGCGAAGAGTTCAGAGAAATCAATGATGCACAGATGTTATGAAGCAGAGAGATTCAGAATGATCACTTGAAGAATCTCATTATTGCTATTATCTTTAAAGAATATCAGAAATACAAGATTCTGTTTGAGAAAGAAAGTGATCAGAAGGCACTACTTAAACATCAATCGTGAAATCATGAGATTAAGCTCGTTGACAACAAGAAACTCACGAAACAGTTCATATACTCATTGTTGACAGAAAAGCTCAATGTTTTGCGACAATATCTGAAAGAGAACATGCAAAAAAAATTCATTAAAGAATCACAGTCATCAGCAGAATACTCAATTTTGTTTGTTTCAAAATCAAATAAAAGTCTAAAACTATGTGTTGATTACAGAACACTGAATAACATCACGATTAAAAACAGTTATTTGTTATCGCTCATAGCAGAACTGCAAGATAGATTGCAGAGAACACAGTGATTTATGAAATTCAATATACTCAAAGCATTCAATTGAATACGAATTAAAGAAAAAGATGAGTGAAAGACAGTCTTTTGCACTCGACTAGAACATTATGAGTATTTGATCATGTCTTTCAACTTAATCAATGCTTCAGTCACGTTTCAGATCTTTATGAATAATGTGTTACGACGTTATCTGAATCAATTCATCATAGTATATCTGAACGATATATTAGTATACTCAAAGACGAAGAAAGAACATGTGTGACATGTTAAGAAAGTTCTACAGACTTTGAAGAAAGTCGATCTGCGCATCAAGTCAGGAAAAAGTGAGTTTCATGTACAGAGTGTACAGTTTTTGAAATTCATAGTCACATCTCAAAGTCTAAGAATGAACTTAAAGAAGATAGAAGCTGTTACGACTTGATCGATGTTAAAGTTAAAGATCGAAGTTCAATTCTTTCTAGAATTCGCGAACTTTTATAGACGTTTTATAGAGAGATACTTCAGAATTGTCTCGTCACTTACAAATCTTATGAGAAAGAATATATTGTTTGTGTGAACTGAGAAAGCAAAAGAAGCTTTCAAAAAGCTGAAGAAATTGTTCATCTCTCAGTCAGTACTGATCATGTTTGAATCAGAAAAACTCATTACGCTTGAGACAAACGCGTCAGACGAAGTTATTGAAGCATGTATCAGTCAATCAGATGACAAGAAACGTCTGCATCTCATTGCATTTCACAGTAAAAAGCTTACAGACGCTGAATTGAACTATAAGATACATGACAAGAAGCTGTTAGTTATTGTTGACTCTTTCAAACAATGAAGAGTGTATTTGAAAGAATCTAGACATCAGGTTCAAGTATATATAAATCATAAGAATCTGCTATACTTTACGATCACGAAAGTTCTAAATCGAAGACAGATTAGATGATCAAAAAAGTTGTCATCATACAACTTTCAAATTCAATATCGAAAGAGATCTGAAAACTCAAAGATCAACGTCTTGAGTAGAAGAGCAGATCACATGACAGATAGATCACAGATAAATCAGACTATCTTGCAAGAGAACTCAGATGATTCAATTGTCTATAATAGACAAAACGCAGCTACTTTACGAATCAACAACAAAGATCTTGAGAAATCAGTAAAGCTAGAGCTAGTGAAGAACTCAGTCGCGCAAGATATTAAAAAAAATATCAAGAACAACGTGAACTTTGAAATTATCAATGAAATACTAACATTTCAAGATCTGATCTATGTTTCAACAAGATGCAGATAAGAGATGATAAATGATCATCACAAGTCAATGATACATGAACATCAGAGTTTGAATAAAATCATTGAGAGAATATCTAGAATCTACTATTTCTCAAAGATGAGAAAACAGATAGAAGATATTATTAGAAAGTGCGATGTGTGTATTTGTACAAAACACAATTGACATAAACTTTATGAACTTTTGAAAAGTCTCAGCACATCAGATCATGCGTGGAAAAGCATAGCTTTGAACTTTATAGTCAAGTTATTTAAGTCAAAGAAAAGAGTCATCGAAACAACGTATGACTCTATATTGATTATAACAGACAGATTAATCAAATATGAATACTTCTTGTTATATAAGAAAGCAACATTCGCAGAAGATTTGACTTACACATTTCTGAGAATGATTGTAGCAAATCATGAATTATCAGACGAGATAATTTCAAATAGAGACAAGCTCTTCACATCTAAATTCTGGAAATTCTTGATGAATCAGCTAGAAATTCATCATAAGCTGTCAACAGCTTATCATTTGCAGACGAATGAACAAACGAAAAGAATGAATCAGACACTGAAACAGTATCTCAGATGCTATATTAACTATAGACAGAATGATTGAGTACAGCTACTATCAGTAGCACAGTTGACTTTCAATAGCACAACAACAGAAGTAATCAGCGTGTCATCATTCTTTGCAAACTACAAGTTTGAATCAGAAACTCTTAAGAAATCGCGTGAATTTGCACAATTAGCTCAGAAAGCTACGCTACAGATAGAACAATTGCAGCTGCTACAAAAAGAATTACAAAAGAACATACAGTTTCTCAGCAAGCATATGACTCTGTACGTCAATAAAAGAAGAGATAGAAAATCTACTTTTAAAGAGAAGAACAAAGCATATTTTCTAAGACGAAACATCAAAACGAAAAGATCAAGTAACAAGCTGAATCACATGAAGCTAGAATCTTATAAGATTCTAGAGATCAAAGAATCAATTAACTACAAGTTAAATCTGTCAGCATCTATGAGAATACATTCGATATTTCATATTTGCCTGTTGAAATCTGCGAACGCGAATACATCAATTCAGACAGAATCTTCAGAAATTGATTTGAAGAGTCAAAACGTCAAATACGAAGTAGAAGATATACTAGATCAGCAAGACATCATAGATCAATCTCATTGATTGATCAAGTGAAAAGATTATGATCATATCGAGAACACTTGAAAATCAGAGAAAAATCTCAAGAACTGTCAAAAGCTTCTTCAACAATTTCAGCAAAGAAACTCGACAATTAGTCGAAATCAGAAGAAATTTTGAGCTGTTTGAAATCGACGTTAAGAAGAAGATCACTAATAAACGACTCAGTCATTCAACGACGTTCATTCTTCTCGAGTTCTTCAATATTCTTGAACTTTCGTTGCATTATATTCTCTCAGCAAGACTCAATCAATTCTTGTTGCTTTTGCAGATGAGCTGCTTTAGTCAGAGTCTCACTCAGCTCAGCACAAAGATGAGTTCATTTCTTACGAACTCACTCTCATTCAGTCTCTGAGATGATCAGATTGCATTTGCGATCTAGATGCATACACTCGACACAATGATTGAAGTCAGTGTCAACATGACACTTCATGAAATGATTGAATCAGAGATTGCAAAGACGCATAACTGAACTATCGTTATGACGAAGTTTCTTCAAAAGACGACGATGCTTTGTGATAGAACTTGACGATTTGAATACTTGATTCAAATACATAGAAACGATGATTTCTGAGAACAGAAATCTTGAAGAAGATTTAATGTTAAAACACAACTTGAGTTGAGATAGAAACTACGACAGAATAAGACGTAGTTCACAGCATGATGAACTCTGAGCTAGTAAGATCATGATCACATGCTAATGATTCATTATATGAGAATCATTGAAATCATGAAGCGACTCTCATGATTCAGAATCTGAGTCAACGAGATCACTCAGTGACTCAGACGATTGCACGAATCTTCTTTGTTTATATAATGATGATCGTTTTCTTAGATAGAAGCTTCATGCTCAACTCATGTAAGTAGTCAATACATATTATTGTCTCAGCTATCTTCAGATCTCAAGTCTAGTAATAGTGATTACTGTTTGATCTCTGTATATATCTTGTGTTGTTAAAGAAACAATCATTACAATAAAGCGTGTTCTTCTTGTTTTTTGTATCTTCTTTCTTCTGTATTCTTAAAGTCTTAGTTATAACTATCTTTATAAATCAAACATTTTAGTCACGCACGCACTCTGATTAGTTTCTAGACATGATCTCAACATTACTTTAAGAATTCATTAATCACATGATACTGATTTCATTACTCATTCAAATTCACTCAACTGACAACGAGACAAGTATAAAGAAGTTTGTGTATCTAATGATCGACGACATCGAAAGACAGAACAACATCAAGAAATCAATAAAATCAACGAAAATATATGATCATTGAATTGCTAGAGAATTTATCGCTCAGTCAGTAGCATTAGTTCAAATCAATTAATAGAATCAAGAAATTAAGATCTTGATTGCTAAAGAATCACAAAACTCTCTTTCAAATCAGCAACACTCTTCTTTGAAGACTAAACACTTTAACAAATGATTTCACTATCTATCATTAAACATCATCATTCACTTGATCATCAAAATCTTCATCATGATTTGATCATCTGTAAATACTCAACTTGATTTCTTTGAAAGTAATCAAAGTCTTGATTCAGTCATTTATCTCAAGTTATCTTCTCATCTATCAAAATTTCTTAGAACTGACTTTGTATGAAAACATCATCAATTCTTACCTCACTCTCAGACACTTGATGAATCTCTGAAAGTCTCTATTCTCTGAAATATCAAAAATGTAAAGCAGCTACAACACTGAGTTGAACAAGACTCAGAAGTTTTTCTAGAAGATTTAAACAATCTTCAAACTCAACGAGATCTAAATGTAGAAGCTTGTGAGCTATTTGATAGAATATTCAGCGAACAGATATGAAAGACTCGTTTCAAAGAAATTGATCAAGCAAAAGAATGATCGAATCTAAATCTTAAAAAGCTTCAAGATCAGATGATGAAACTACAACATCGACTGCAATTGACTAAAGAAGATACTTCTACTTCTTTCATCATGTTCAATTCATTCAAGCGATTTCAAAAGCTTTCAAATTCATCTTTATTTACTGATGAAACAGAATCTTTCTGAGATAATTGACAAGAAAAGATTCGTGACAAGCTAGAGATCAATGTCGATCATTTTGATACTGATAAAGTCATACTGATCTATATTCACTTCAGAATCAATGAAAACGCAGTCAAAGCTACTTTAGCTTAACATCAACATGATTCATTGAATCTTTATAAAATGATCAATGATTTGTTAAATGAACTTGCTCAGCTATATGATGATTTCAACAAAGAGACAAACTTTCAAAGAAAATATGCTAATTTCATTCAAGAAAAGAGCAAATTTAGTGATTTCTATTTGATGTTTCAACGTCTGTTCTTCTATCTAGAATATCACGAAAAACAGTTGATAGTCAATTTACGAGACAAGATAATCTATCATCTTCGTGCAGCTTGAAGTAGTCAATTAATTCAGTCAGAATCTCTGAACGAAATTCATGACTATCTGATTCATTTGAATAATGAGCAACGAGTCATGAATGACATCAAGAAAAAGAAATCTCTGAACAAAGTCAGAAAGCAGATCATCTTTGCAAATGAACATTCAAGATTCTTTTATAGAAAGATTGAAGTCATTATATCAGTGAATCAGTCAAAATCGTGTGACGCGACTTTGACTAACGTCAAAGACTCAGATGTACAAGCTGAAATCTGTTTTACCTGTCACAAGTTGAGTTATATTTCTAGAGAGTGTTCTGATCGACCTTCTAGAGTCAATGCATTAGATGATGAGAATGAATTCAATTGTTTGAACTCTGACTCAGATTCAAATTCAAAAAACTAGCTATCTCTTTCAGAGTCATTGAAGAGATAGAAATCATATCTTTGTGCAGTCAAATTGAAGTTTTATCGAAAGAAAACTATTTTAAGAAGTCATTTCTGATCAATGCTTCTCTTATCTCTCAGAGCAATTCTTTCAGCCTTCGCTCTTTGATAGACAGTGATTTCATCATCTACACGTTGATACATGACAAACTGATTGATAAAGTATGCAAGAAACTCAAAATACAATCAATATTGCTGATAAAAAAGAAGTTAATATGAGATTATGATGAGAAGCTATTCAAGAAAGTCATTACTCATAAGATTCTACTCAATCTGATCATTGAAAGTCATAAGAAATTGACTGTATCAATGCTCATAGCTGATATCAATCATCATGAAGCTATATTGAGCAAACTCTGAATGAACAAAAACGAAATATTATTGAATATGCATCATGATACTATCGTATTTTCTGATTAATTAAATACTTCTATTTCGATTTTTTCAGTTTCTTCAATTATGAAACACTCAAGTTGATCATGATCAACTTTAATTTCTTCAGTTGCTCACAAGATTTTAAAGTGTTCAGCTTCTATCATTTTGAAAGAATTCTTCTCAATTCAAAACATAAATGTCACTTTCTTTCAAACGTTAATGAATCAATCAAAATGAGATCACATCGAGATTTTTGCTATGTTCATCGAAGATATTGATAGAAAAATTATTTATAACACTCAATGCAATTTAGATGTTTTAAACATGTTCTCTACTGATGAAACAGCTCAGAATCTAAAAGACATTAAAGTCAAGCTCTCATCAGAATATCAAGAGTTTCTAGATGTCTTCGATTGAGTTCAAGCAAACAAGTTATCTTCTCATCACTCTTATGATCATAAGATAAAGCTTACTAGTGATGCTGCGTTCTTTTGATGTTGAGCATATTGAATGTTTTTTTACAAGCTTCAGAAAGTGAAGAAATATCTGAATAAGAATCTTTTCAAAGAATTTATAATCTTTAGCAAAGTCTTGTATTTCTCACTCGTTCTGTTCATTCTAAAAGCAAATGAAGATCTACAATTCTGTATTAACTATTGAAAGCTCAATGCTATTACAAAAAGAAATCGCTATTCTCTATTGCTCATAGATGAGATGATTGACAAAATAGTTGATTGCAAGCATCTGACTCAATTGAATATCATCTCGACTTTCAACAAACTACGAATGCATCTCGATAGTGAGAACTATACGACTTTCATTATTGCATTAGAAGCATATAAATCAAAAGTGTTATTCTTTGATCTTATCAATGATTCTGCCTCATTTCAGCAGTATATGAATGATGTTTTATGAGATTTTCTAAATGACTTTTGTCAAGTCTATCTAGATGACATTCTTATCTACAGCAAAACTCAACAAGAACATAAACAACATGTCAAGATAATATTAGCTCATTTATGAGAAGCTGATCTACAAGTAAACATTCAAAAGTGCGAATTCGATGTAAAAGAAATGATCTTCTTAGAAGTCATAGTATCAAAACAAGATCTTCGTATAAACTTTATCAAAGTGAAAGTCATAGTCAACTGAGTCACATTGATCAATCTAAAAGAAGTACAGAGCTTCGTGAGATTTGTTAACTTCTATCATTGTTTCATTAAGAACTTCTCGAAGCTAGTTAAATCATTCACTCAGCTGACTAGAAAAGACATGCTTTTTGTTTGAAACAAAGTCTGTGTTCAAGTTTTCAATGATTTAAAGAAACAAGTGTTATGAGCATATCAAGACTGAATAGAACTAGTCAGTGTCTCTAGCTCAGATCTGACTCAGTCTCTATTTTCTTTCATCAACATCTCTTTGTTCAACATCATCTTTCTTTCTACATCACATTCTACTCATGTCATAAACACATTCTCTTCAAGCTTAGCGCAGTCTCTGAATATTACTTAAATAGAAGCTTTTGTACTCATCTTCTTCTGTATTCTTAATATTCAGTTATAGTTATTTCTAAAGATCAAGCACTATTCAACTCTGACTTTCGCTGATTGACTCATCTAGACACGATTCTGACATTATATTAAGAATTCATTAATCACATGATACTGATTTCATTACTCATTCAACATACTCATACAGACAGAACGAGTCTAAAGAAATTCGTTTATCTGATGATTGACGCAATCAAAAGACTGAACAACATTAAAGAGTTTGATAGAATCAACGACAAGACTGTTTGAATCGCTAGACAACTTATTGCTCACTAAGTACACAAAGTTCACTTGATCAAGAGAATCAACTCATTCTCATGAAACAGACGAGTGAAAATAAGCTGTTTAATTCGATTAAGAGAATCAATGATAAAGAATCTTCGTGAATTGCTTGAGAATCACTCAAAAACTCACAAATCAAAAATACTCTTCTAATTAACAACATTCTCTTCTGAAGATTAAACACTTGATCATACGTCTTCATTAATACTGTCAAGCATCATCATTCACTCGATCTCATTCTTTCTTCAAATTTCATCATGTCAAAACGTTCATCTATCGAAGAACGTTTCAAAGAATTTCAAAGTCACTTTTCTTAAATCTCTGAGACTGATTCATTGAAACTCTCTAGTGCTGAATCATTCATCAATGAAGATGACAAGTCATTTGCTGAAACAGTAATATCTTCTGTTTCTATCGAAAACTGAAAGACTTGATGCATAATTCTCGACAGAGAAACAGATTGACTCAATGAGCTGAGTAAACAATGAGACAACGAAATCAAAAAGTTGAAGACTAAACTTCAAACTAAAGAAATCACTTCTTCTGATTTCACCTACTCTGAGCGTTCTAGATCTCAGAAAATACCTGATTCTTTCTGATTTACTGACGAAAAGAATTCTACTTGAGAAAACTGATACGACAAAATTCAGAATAAACTAGAGATCAACGTCGATCTCTTTTCAAATGAACGAGTCAAACTGAGCTATGTACATTTCAGATTATTCAATGACGCAGCTGATGTCGCTCAATCTAGACGTAAACATGACTGTGTCAATTTCTATAAGATCATCAATAATCTTTTGAAAGAACTAGCTGAGTTGTTCAATGATTCAGATAAGAAAGTCAACTTTCGTAGAGAATACTACAACTTGATTCAAGAATCAAAGAAGTTCAGCGAGTTTTACACTCAGTTTCAACGATTATCTTTCTATCTGAAGTATCATGAAAAGCAACTGATCATCGATCTGAAAGATAAAATAAACTCTCGTCTTCGATTCATTTAAATAGATCAATTAGTTCAATCTGATTTTCTCAAAGAAATTCATTTCTACCTGATTCATTTGAATAATGATCAGCGAGTCATTCAAGAAATCAAGAACAAAGTCAATCTCATCAAACGCGTTGATGATCTGTCAAAGATCATCTTTCATAAAGCTGTTGTTACTCAGTCAGTCGATCATTCAAAACCTGATCATCTAAAGTCGTGTGACGCGATTTTAACTAACGTCAAAGAAGCAGACGTTCTAGTTGAAACCTGTTTCATATGTCATAAATCAGATCATAGCTCTAGAGAGTGCTCTGATCAATCTACTAGAATCAATGCAGTGAACAATGAATACAATCATTTTGAGTTCGATTTCAATTTGAATTTCGATTCAAAAAACTAGTCATCTCTTCAAAAGTCATTAAAGAGATAAAGATTATATCTTTGTGCAAACTAGACGAAATTCTATCAGAAGAGAATTACTTTGAAAAGTTGTTTTTAATTGACGTCTTTCTCAACTCTCAGAATTAATCTTTTAGTTTTTGTTCTCTGATAAACAGTGATTCAGTCGCTCATATGCTCATACATGCTAATCTAGTTAATAGAGTATGCAAGAAACTAGAAATTCAATCTATATCATTGACAAAAGAGAAGTTAATAAGAGACTATGATGAGAAGATATTTAAGAAAATCATCATTCATAAAATTCTACTCAATCTTATCATCGAAAGTCATAAGAAATTGACTGTATCAATGCTGATAGTTGATATCAATCATCATGAAGTCATATTGAGTAAGCTCTGAATGAACAAAAACGAAATATTATTGAATATGCAAAACAACATCATTGTTTTTTCGAATCAATTAAATACTTCTATTTCGATTTTTTTGATTTCTCTCAATTCAAAGCACTCAAGTTGATCGCGATCAACTTCGTTCTCTTTTATCATTCAGATTAAGACTTCTATTATGCTCAAATGATCTGTTTCAACTACAACTAAGAAAGAATCATTCTTGATTCAAAGTATAGATGCAGCTTCGTTCAAAACATTGTTGAATCATTCAAAGAAGAATCAGACTGAAGTCTTTGCTCTATTCATGACAAACATCAATAGAAAAATCGCGTACAATACTTAGTGCGATTTGAACGCTTTAAACATCTCTTCAATCAATGAAACGACTCAGAATTTGAAAGATATTAAAGCGAAGCTGTCATCGAAATATCATGAGTTTCTAGATGTTTTTGATCGAGCTCAATCGAATAAACTACCTTCTCATCGCTTCTATGATCATAAAATCGAGCTCATTAATGATTTAACGTCTTCTCGCTGTCGAGTCTATTGAATGTTCTCTGTCAAACTTCTGAAAGTAAAGAAGTACTTAAACGAGAATCTGTCAAAAAGATTCATCACTTCTAGTCAGACTCTCTATTTCTTTCCCGTTCTATTCGCTCTCAAAGCAAATGAAGATTTTCGATTCTGCGTGAACTATTGAAAGCTAAATGTCATTTTCAAAAGAAATAAATATTCTCTATCGTTGATAGACGAGATCATTGATAAAATAGTGAGTTGCAAGCATCTGACTAGATTGAACATCATATCAGCGTTCAACAAACTTCAAATGCATCTTGATAGTGAGAATTACATCACTTTTATCACTGCTTTAGAAGCATATAAATACAAGATGCTATCATTTGAACTGACTAATGAATCAATCTTCTTTCAGTAATATATGAATGATGTTTTATGAGACTTTCTGAACGACTTTTGTCAAGTCTATCTAAATGACATTCTCATCTATAGCAAAATGAGAAAGAAACATAGAGATTACGTCAAACTAGTATTGAGTCGACTACGCGAAGCTGAACTGCAGATGAATATTTGAAAGTGCAAATTCAATGTAAAAGAGACTGTCTTTCTAGAAGTCATTGTATCAGAACTAAATCTTCGTATGAATCTCAGCAAAGTGACAGTCATAGTCAGTTGAATCACTTTGACCAATCTAAAAGAAATTCAAAGCTTCGTGAGATTTGTTAACTTCTATCGTCGTTTCATTAAGAACTTCTCGAAGCTAGTCAAATCATTCACTCAGCTGACAAGAAAAAACACGTCTTTTGTTTGAAACGAGATCTGTGTTTAAGTCTTTGACAATCTAAAGAAACAAGTCAGCTTGATCTCAATACTTCGTCACTTCAATCTCAAATGACAAGCTATTCTGAAGATTGATGCTTTGAACTATGTAAAAGATGAAATACTATCTCAGTATGATGACGAGAAAGTTCTTCATTCGATGATCTTCTACAGTAAAAGCATGATTTTCGCTGAAATCAATTATCACATCTATGACAAGAAATTGCTAGTCATTATTCAATGCTTTGAACACTGATGACTCAAGCTGAAGTGCACTGAACTACTCATTCAGATATTCATTGATCATCAAGCTTTGAAAATCTTCATGAAAAATAAACAGTTAAGTCGATGACAAGTCAACTATCTGAACATTCTGTCAAAGTTCAACTTTCAAATCATCTTTAGATCAGGCAAAATGAATACTAAAGTTGATGCTTTAACTTGAATGTCTTTAGTGAACGTCTCTGAATCAGCTCAACGACTTGAAAATCGTTTTCAGACTATTCTGATTCTCGATAGAGTCAATGTTCTACTTGTTGAATTGAAAGCAAATCTCTATCAGTAAATGCATATGATTAATCAAATGAATGAGTTCTGCGATGAATATAAACAAGCTATGAATGAGAATAAGCTCAAATTTCATACCACTAAATTAAAGAACTGCGAAATCATTGACAGCGTTCTCTTTAGAAAAGACTTACTGTGAGTTCTCAAGAATATGCATACGAAACTGCTACAAGAAGTGCATGATCAATCTTCAATCTCTCATTTTGACAATAAATGAATCATTGATCTAGTTCAGCGTTTCTACTATTGATCAGATCATTAAGCTACTATTCAATGATACATTTGAAACTGTCATGCTTATCAACGAAGCAAAGTCTCTAGAAATAGCATCAATGAACTTCATCATTCTCTTTTGATTTCACAGAAACGCTGAAAAGATATAGCTATGAACTTCATCACTGAACTACTTCTGTCAGAAGATTATAACGTCATTTGCACAATCATATGTCATCTCATCAAAGAACGTCACTATGTTTCCTGTCATTGAGAAGACGATGACATCTCAGTCGAAGAAATGATTTGAATCATGTTATGAAACGTCTATCGACTGCATGATTTACTCAGTTCTATTGTTTCAAACAGAGACTTTCAATTCATATCAACTATGTGAAAAAGTCTTTGCAAGCGACTGAGAATCACAGCTAGTTTATTCACAGTCTATCATTCGAAGATCAACAATCAGACGAAACAAGTCAATCAAGACGTTGAATGCGAACTTAAAATCTACTGCAATTACATGCAGAACGACTGAGTCAAATGAATATCTATGATGAAATTCAGCGACAATTTCAATATTTTCTCGATCATCTTAATAATCTCTTTCTACTTCAATAAAGAATTTCACTCTCGAATAAGTTTCAATTCAGATACGACTGACTACGAAACAACTCATGAACGATTTGAAGCTAGAAAAGCAGATGATATTGTCATTCAAATGAAAAAGCTACTGAGCTTCAATTGTCAACAATTGAAAAAGACGAAGCTGATCATTGAAGTTCGAGTCAATAAACATAGACGAAACGTCATTTATGAAGTAGATGACTGAGTTTGACTATCTTTCAAAAACGTCAAGACAATGAGACTCTGCAAAGATTTGAAAGACAAACAACTAAAATTGTATCAGATCACTGTCAAAGCGAGAATCTTCTATCATCTTCATTTATCAATCAGCATGAAGCATCTGCATTCAATGTTCAGCTCAAAGCTACTGCGATCATATTCAGAAGATCTTCTATTAGAACAGCATGCAGAATCTCTCAGACTCATCATTATTGATGACAATGATGATGAATACTGAAAGATAGATGACATTCTGAACTTCAGACGCTATCAAGGTCGAATACAGTACAAGATCAAATGAAAAGATCTAGATAAAGACAATGAATGATACTATGTTGATAAAGATGAATTCAATGACTTCAAGAAAGTTTTGAATGAATTTCATGTGCTATACTCAAGAAAGTCACGCTAGTATCGAAATAACTCAATAAGAAAGCAAGCAAACGAGCGACATTCATGCAAACATGAATTTTCAAAGAGAGAGATAATGTTACGAGCGTATCAAGACTGAATAGAACTAGTCAGTGTCTTTAGCTCAGATCTAACTTAGTCTCTATTTTCTTTCATCAACATCTCTTTGTTCAACATCATCTTTCTTTCTACATCACATTCTACTCATGTCATAAACACATTTTCTTCAAGCTTAGCGCAGTCTCTGAATATTACTTAAATAAAAGCTCTTGTACTCATCTTCTTCTGTATTCTTAATATTCAGTTATAGCTATCTCTAAAGATCAAGCACTATTCAACTCTGACTTTCGCTGATTGACTTATTTAGACACGATTCTGACAACAAGTCAGCTTGATCTCAGTTCTACAACACTTCAATTCAAAACGACAGACTATTCTGAAAGTCAATGCTTCTGACTATGTCAAAAAAGAAATATTATTTCAGTACAATGATGAAGATGTTCTTCACTCAGTAGCATTCTATAGCAAAAGCATGATTTTCGCTGAATGCAATTATCACATCTATGACAAGAAATTGCTAGTCATTATTTAATGTTTTGAACATTGAAGACTTAAGCTAGAATGCACAGAGCTGCTCATTCAGATGTTTATTGATCATCAAACTTTGAAGATCTTCATGAAAAACAAACAGTTAACTCGACGTCAAGTCAATTATCTAGACATTCTATTTAAGTTTAACTTTCAGATCATTTTTCAATCAGGCAAAATGAACACTAAAGTCAATGCTTTAATCAGAATGTTTCTGATTAACATCTCTGAATCAACTCAGCATACTGAAGATCACTATCAAATCATTCTGACACTCGATAGAGTAGATGTTCTAGCTGTTGAATCTGAAGTTGATCTCTATCAATAAGTAAAAGATGTCAACAAGATGAATGAGTTTTGCAATGAGTATAAATAAGCTATAAGCGAAAACAAACTCAAGCTACATAGCACTGAATTAAGACACTGCAAGATCGTTGATGATGTTCTGTTCAGAAAAGATCTACTCTGAGTTTCTGAGAATATGCATACAAAATTGCTAAAGAAAATTCATAATCAGTCTTTTATTTCTCACTCTGACAATCAAAGAACTACTGATCTAGTTCAACGTTTCTATTATTGATCAGATCATCGAGCAACGATTAAACGTTACATTTGAAACTGTGATGTCTGTCAACAAAGCAAGACATCTAGAAATAGCATCAATGAACTTTTTCATTCTCTCTCAATTTCACAGAAACGCTGAAAAGATATAGTTATGAACTTCATCACTGAGCTATCTTTATCAGAAGATTATAACGTCATTTGCATAATCATATGTCAACTCATCAAGAAACGTCACTATGTTTTCTGTCATTGAGAAGACGAAGACATCTCAGTCGAAGAAACAGTTTGAATCATGCTATGAAACATTTATTGACTTCATGATCTATCTAGTTCTATTGTTTCAAACAGAAACTTTCAATTCATATCAATAATGTGACAAAGTCTTTGTAAGCAACTAAGAATCACAGCTAGTTTATCAACAGTTTATCATTCTGAGATCAATGATTAATTGAAATGAGCTAATCAAGATGTTGAACGCAAACTAAGAATCTACTGCAATTACATGCAGAACGACTGAGCAAAATGACTTTCAATGATGAAATTCAGCGAAAATTTCAATATCTTCTCAATCATCTCAATGATTTTATTCTACTTCAATAAAGAGTTTCATTCTTGAATGAGTTTCAATTCAGATACAACTAACTACAAGATAACTTGCGAACGTCTTAAAGCTAGAAAAGTCAATAATATTATCATTCAAATGAAAGAGCTTCTTATCTTTGATCATCAGCAATTGAAAAAGATGAAGCAGATCATTGAAGCTCAGATCAATAAACATAAATGAGACGTCAACTATGAAGTAAATGACTGAGTTTGATTATCTTTCAAAAACGTCAAAACAACGAGATCATGCAAAGATTTGAAAGACAAACAACTAGAACTTTATCAAATCATGATCAAAGTTGAGATCTTCTATCATCTTCATTTATTAATAAGCATAAAGCAGCTGCATTCAGTGTTTAGCTTGAAGTTATTGTGTTTTTATTTCAATGACTTTTTATCAGAACAGCATTCAGAATCTCTCAGATCACTCACTATTGAAGATGATGATCATTGAAAGATAAATGACATTTTGAACTTTAGACGTTATCAAGATTGAATACAATACAAGGTCAAATGAACAGAATTAAATCGAGACAACGAATGATACTATGTCGATAAAGAAGAATTCAAGAACTCGAAAGAAGTTCTAGTTGAATTTCATAAGCTCTATTCAGACAAGTCACATTAAATTGAAAAACAGTGAAAATTTGCGTTTCATTTTGTTCTATTCATGCAAACATGAATTTTCAAAGAAAGAAGTAATGTTACGAATGTGTCAGAATTGATTAGAACTAGTCAACAATCTAGTTGAGATTTGATTTAAATCTGACTCAGATTTGACTCAGATACGACTCAGCATCTTTTTTCTTTTCTAGCATCTTCTAATCAGCTTCTATTGTCTTTTATGACAAACACACTTCTTTGTGTTACGAATGATCAACAGATTTCTATGATGAACACATTTCTTTGTGTCACAAACATCTTTCAAATCAACATCTTTCTTATGTTTCAACACGTTCTCTTTGAGACTAGCGTCGATCTGAGTAACTACTATATAGAGTGTGTTTTTCTTGTCTTTTGTACCTTCTTTCTTCTGTATTTTTAAAGTTTTAGTTATAGCTATCTCTATAAATTAAACATTCTAGTCACGCACGCACTTTGATTAGTTTCTAAACATGATTTCAACAGCAAATAAACTTCAAAACTCATGTTTTTCATCAGTTTGTAATGTCTTTTGAGTCAGATCTTAAGCATTGAAAAGAACTCTTCAATTGAATTGAAGTCAAAGAAGTAGAATGATAAATATAGTAAGATCACATTGATCTGACAACATAAATCTTTGACTTTCTACTGATAGTTAGCAAAGCTCAGCTTGATGTCAACATCAACATCACTTATTTGAGTGTGATGCACAGAAGTATTGTTGAGAATCAACATCGATTTAAACTCTGAAAAGTGACTGCATCTTGAAAGTATCTCGTTCATCAAAAATCATTCAAAGCGAGCTTCAGAAATATCTTTCTGATGTATATGTTTGATCAGAATGTTGTCAGAGCAGTAAATCAATAGAATGCTTCATTTTTCGCTTCATTTGACTGATCGAATTATACGTGATGATATGTTATAAAGAACTCAGTTATGTTTAAAATGCATCATATGTTTATTGACTGCACTTTCATTCAGAAACATGAGCATTTCGTGAGTGAATTGACTGACGTCTAAAAAGTATAGATTTCGACACTTCTGCAAGCGCTTCAAAGTTTTTCGTTTAAGACATTTTCAATTGATTTTCATGATCTTTAAAGCGTTGAATAGAGTGAAAAGAGCGATGATGATGTTTCAGTCATCAAAAAGATAGTATAGCATCTCATTTAAATATGATCATGACTGATCTTCTAGAAAATGTTGAAGATCAATTCTGACAGCAGAATGAATCAAGAACATCGACTTCTGAGCACTCATTTTATTAGAAGATGTGTGTTGATCATATGTTTTTAATCTAGCTCTGATTCTTCTGACAGTTCTAGCATCGACTTCTTCGACGTCGACAATGATCTCAGGCGACAGTTTCTGCTGTAGATGCACTGCTATTCGATTCTTCTGAGTGAAGGCAAGAGGAGAAATCATACTCGTAGAGCTCTGAAATCGCGCTGAAATGCGCTGAAATGGCGCTGAAATTGATTCTGCAACACGTCAGATATACATGAAGGGATCGCCTTTGTATAACCTCATATTACATATCAAATGAAAGGAATTAAAGGTCTGTGAGGTGGTGGTTAGACTTCTTCAGCGAATTGGTTGGTTGCAGGGCAAAATTTGCAGAAGGTGAACCCTCGATTTTGGAAATTCTAAATTCTGGCCTACCCACTATGAAATAGGGGTAAAGAATACGCTTACTTACTCTCGAGTCGGTTTTTAATTTTCGATCATATTATAAGCGCTTTACTAAATTGCTTCTTATAATTACTGAGCACAACATCACAGACTGTATTCCGTAAGATGTTTGTTATTGAGATCGACTTGTAGCATCGATTCAAAGCTCGATGTGACCTTTTTCTCCTCTAATTTTGGTGAGGACCGCTTATGGTACGGTCGAAAGCTAAAAACCGACGCGAATTCGAATAGCTTACTTTGTACAGTAGACGCCGAGCTGATATTTACGCCATCAAGTAGCAATGTCAACTAAAATACACTCAATCTTTCGACGATCTTCACCCTTTCCACACAGCTTTCAGCGACCGTGACTCGAGGATATGGCAAGCCACGATTTGCATATCCTTTGTTGATGTTTGACAACCTCTAATCGCAAGGTTATCCATACCTGAAGTATGGCCTCGTCAAATACTAGATCTAGCCTATTGAAACATAATGAGATAGATGGTCTAGGTAGAGTACGAAAGTATTGATCAACCGTCGCTAATTTCATGTTGCTTGCTTCCGGCAAGCCACAAGGGGAACGGCCCCAGCTGAAAGTGACCAGCCCTCAACCAGCTACGGAGTACAAAGGGATGCAACTCGATTGAGCAGCGCTGTGATATTGACGCCTCTATCGTGACGGCTTCTGTCTCTCCGGCTTTTCCTGATCCGGGACCTGGCTTCCCTCGGGATGGCTGGACATGACAGCTGCAACTCGTGCCCGCCAGTGCAGCTATAATTCTATTCACTGGATGACATGTCTTGCCTAGTCCTATTTAATGAGTACCACTTGGCTATGGAAAAAGCTTAGATGGATGAAATCTGACCTTCACTTCCCAAAGGAGCAATCTTGGGCCAATTATGACGCCCGGGCGTGAACCCACTAGTTGCGCACAGCGTCGACTGTGTGATAGGCACTTTGCTCAAATTCCGTCTGAGGCGTCATGAAGTGTTGCGGTGGTGCATTGTGGATGCTCTTAAGAAGGGTTGGAGAGATCTAGGCCTGCTGCTGTGTCTGGTAGTGCACTATGTTGACTGCGACTTATCAACTGAGCCTTCTCCTGTTTTAACAATTTTGATGTTCAATTTGCATGCTACTTATTGTTATCGAACGCAACGCACATGCTGTTGTAATATCTTCACTATCTGGTGTAGCATGCTAGGTCTCGGTGGTAATCCGTTAAGTACGTGATTGTCTCCACCACCTTCGCGTCTACTCCCTGGCCTGACATTCCTCGCAGCAAGAACATCATCCGACAGCCCTCCAAGCGATCCCACGAATCACACTACATCGAACGGTAGGTTTAATCACTCTATGGCCGACAGAACCGCCGCGGTCAATGGCAACCACGAGGTGGAGAAACCCTCCAAGAAGACCACCCAGCCTACCGTAGACCAGTCATACATGCCTAAGAAAGGCTATGGCCTGACTAACGGAACGAGTGGCCATACAGAGAGACAAAGCCACTTCCGGACTACTCATCGTAGGGCATCTCTTGTGAGACGTTGCACTGAGCTGTTTGCTGATCCAAACCCTTCTTCTAGACCCAGAGCGCCTTAAAAGCATCATGTCCTTCTCCAGTGATCAACAAGTGACCATTCTGAAAGAAACGGTCTTATCCACGTGCTCAAGACTTATCACAGATTTCGATAACGTGGACGAGTCCTTCATTCATGATATGAGCATAGAACTCTTTCTTGACTACGTCCAGCGCCAACGCCTTACATATATGCCCCATAGAGGTAGCCACTGGGACAAGGTCCTCAAATGGGCGGAGTATTTTGCGCTTCAGATATCAGGCTATGCGCAAACCGTAGAGGCCTTTGTGCCAGACTCCGAAATCGCTGCAAGACTGATCTGGACAGCCTGTCGTGCCTTGCTCGAGGTACTTTCCTGCTTGCGGAACGTAGACTCCTACTAAATTTGCAATAGCTTGGTCCAGACAATGCCCACGCTCTTGAGGTGGCTTTCGGCGTCTTCTATCAGCTGGGGCTGTCCATTTCACTATTCCTACGCCACAACAACCTTCTCTGCTTGAATAGCCATATTCGTGTGGAGGCGGGCTCCGCACTCAACGACTTGCTCATACTAGTTCGAGAAGTTAGCATACGATACCGGATGGTGTGCATCGAAAGCTCGTCTGGGGAGGTCACCTTGGACTTCAATAAAATTTTCGGCCAACACATGAAGGACTTCAGCAGCCGCAAGATTCATATCGTCGACGCTATGTGGGAATATGCTTTGGGCGATGAAACCTTGAGGAAGGTTCGCACGCTTCGGAAGTGGCTTAGCTCTCCTGATCAGAACCTGCAAAAACTCTTTCAAGACCGCGACCTTGCTCCTAGTCCTCGAAACGAGTATACCTGCGAATGGTTCCAAAGCCATCTTCTTGCCTTTTCAAGGAGCAAGGAGGACGTCTTGGCTATCTCAGGCCCAGCCGGTAGCGGGAAGACCACCCTCTGTGGTTGGATCATTGAGAGACTCCAGAGACCGCTGGGCAAGAAGACTCACGAGACGTTGACTTGTCATGTCGACGCAGATGTCCCTGGCGAAACAACCTCGTATGCGATAGCCAAGCGATTGTTGCTCCAACTCCTAGAGAAAGACATAGGGGATCAGCGCTTGTTCCGCGAGATTGAAAAGGCCTACCATATCGCCACATCTGCAGACGTTAGCAGAGTAGAGGACACGGTCTGGAAATGTCTGGACGTTGGCCTCGATCGGTTCAAGAGCACTGGCAATGTCATGATCGTCGTTGATGGTCTTGACAACATCAGAGGGGGGGAGCAGGCTGTGAAGGTAGTTGCTAATCACCTGGGCTCGCTAGCGTTAAAACACAGCAGCGTACAGCTGATCACACTCTCTCGGGCTGCTGTAGCTCCAAGCAAGGGGACCCACAAACTCGAGATAACATCTGATTATACGCACGACGATCTTCGTAGCGTCATTGATCACGCTCTCGAAGAATACAAGTACTTTCGCGGCCAAAGCGAGCACGCTCGGGAAGCCGTTGTCGAGAAGCTGCTTCATGCAGCGCACGGCAACTTTTTGTGGGGTATTCTGACAGCTGTCTTGTTGAAGCAGGAGACTTCGCATGATAGTTTCATGAAAGCTGTCGAGGCTGCAAAGCAAGCTCCTAAATCACTTGACGAAACAATTGCAAAGCTTGTGAATGCATTGGATTTCGCTCAATCCGATACGAGTCTACTTCTATCTTGGATGCTTGTGGCAGAGCGGCCGCTGGCCATTGCAGAGGTCAAATACCTGTTACAGATCGATTTGCCGAGAAAGCTTTCCGTGGAAAGGAAGTCTGATGTGAAGCATGACATTGGCGTTGCCCTGGGGTCTCTGGCAGTCATCCATAATGGCTTCCTCCGCTTCCGACACCCGGAAGTCCGGTCATACTTGACCAACATCCAAGCCGAAGGGAAGAAGATCTACAGCTATCACGCTGCTCAGAGTGACCTCACGATGAGACTGCTTCTCTATTGCAAGATGAACCTCACCAACGTCCCCGAACCCGCATTTGAGATTCCTGATAAATCGGAGGTCGAAAGTCTCTGGGGAAAGCATGCTCTACTGGAATATGCTGTACGCAACTGGACTTTGCATTTCCGGCGTTGTCCCATGCATCAGACCGCCGGCTCACTACAAATCGCTGCAGACTTCAAGGCCTTGTTCCCAACCTCGTCGCAGCTGGGAATCCTAGAGTGGGCATGTTGGGACCTGGAGACATCCGGTTTCGATTCCATTCAGACCCACGAACTCGCTCTCCGCGTACGCGAGCACGTCTTTACTGAGAAACATGACTCGGTAGTCCAGAGTTTAATAATCTGTGGGAGCATCTACCGGAGGACTTCCAAGTCTACCGAATCCGCAGCCTGCTTCTATCGCGCATCGCGTCTTGGGCAACTGGTTATGCGCAAGAACCACCCTGTCATTGTGACTTGCACCACAACATTTCTTGCCATCACCGAGATATTGACCACCACCACTCGCACCGAGCTGGTTACACGCAAAGAAGAGATGCTGAGATTCATCATAAGTGTCTACAGTGAACAGTATAGCAGAACTCACGACCTTGTCATTCGACACTACAAGATGCTGGCGCAGTTATACATTGATATTAAGGAAGAACACAACGCTGAGACGGTATGGCGCGAGCTGCGGGAAATCGTCATTATGCGCTTTGGCAAGGGTTCGGAGGTATGTGAATGATCTCCTTCCATAGCTCCGGCACCACTGGTTGTACCATTTGTATACCAGACGGTCTCTGGAGACCTTTAAGACGGCTAATAACCCAACGTTTGCAGGAAGAAATTAGCATCTCCGAGCAACTCACTATTGTGCTGAAGCGGGGCGATAAGAAGACGGATGTCGTCGAGTATGAAAAAGGCATCTTTGAGATCGCCATGGAACTCGAAGTGTGGGATATTCGGCGCATCGATTTGACCATCAAGCTGGCAGTGTCCTACGAAGCACGTGGCGAAATACTAATGGCGGAGGAGCTTTACATCATGCTCTGGAGACGACTTGCGGAGCGATGCCACCAGTTTCACCATCATCATGGGGTGGAGATACATATCTCCACAATCGACGTTGTGCTAGAGTATGTTCGATTCCTGCGACGTTGTCATCGACACGAGGAAGCTTTCAATGTCCTGATCTGCATCTGGACGGAGTACGAGGAGTATGACTTTGAATCAGAGACGATCTTCTTACGACTCAAGATCGTTGGAGAGCTCATGCGTACTATCCGCCTTCTAACTGTGGCTGTATCTGTCTTCAAAAAATGTTGGTGTTGGTTCAAAGCTCATGGCAAGCACGAGCATACTGCATTATGCGAAGTCCTGATTTCCGAGACCATCGAAGAGATCATCACCACTACCAGTACAACGACAGCATCAACGACGACGACGACGACTACAACCACCGAGACCGTCCTTAAAGAGGTCTTCGAGTCAACGCTCTCTCGCTCTGAAGTGACATCTGAGACCATCATAATCTGCAAAAGCCTCATCTCTTACTACATGAAACTCGAACAGTGGTCTGAAGCTATTGAGGTCACAAAGAGGTCCCTTCTTCTGGTCTGGAGGTTGGTTATCTCTAGTGGAGGAGCAATTGCCCTGCCAAAAGCCTTTGGCGGCGCAGCAATTGAAATCGCACTCAGCCTTGCTTTGTGCCATCATCGATTGCACCATTTTCATGAAGCCGAGGAGATGTACATCCGTGTCTATCGCGCCTGCCGAAATTCTTGTCATATTCACGACGAGCGCTTGATCAAGTGCTCTGGTGTTCTGATCAATTTCTACGAGGAGCACCGTCACTGGCACAAGGTGATTGAGATCCATCAAGAGCTCCTTGTTGAATATCGCCAACATTTGGGGGCTGGCCATACTTTGACCATTCGTACCCTCTATGTCCTCGGCTCTCTGTGCGCTGATCATGGGCATGGCCAAGCTTCTGATTACTATGAGGAGATCATCGCCAACCTTAATCTGGGATCGCACGTCTCCCACGCTGACGCCTTGGCCGCAATGTTTTATATATGCCGTTATCACTATGAGGCGGGCCATTGGCACAAGCTAAGGGGCGTCTGCAAAGTCTTGTGGGAGACTTGGAAGGGTCAGCTTCATGGGCATGCAAGTTTCACGGTCGATTCCGTTCAGGAACTCTACCTCCGTTACCGCTATGTACTGGAAATCCATGACCAGTGCGAACACTCGATGCTCCGAGAACTAACCATCGAATACCGCAATCTCTGTATCCAGACCTTTGGCGCTGCCGTTGCCATTACTATCAAAGCTTCTATCGAGCTAGCTCAGCTTTGTATGAGGAGCGAGAAGTACATCCATGAGGCTATTTCAATCTACGAAGAAGGTATGTACATTTTGGCACGTTTTCCCCAGTAATTTGAATACACCATAACTCGGACGAGGTATATCGCGGTGAAACAAGGTTGTTTTGATCAATTGAATCGCGACAGTGATATTTTTATCTAAAAGCCCTAACCGAGTAGTGCTGATTCTGAAATTTACAACAGTCCTGTCGCAGACGAAGATAACTACAACCACAACTACAACCGTAATCTCTACAGCCACGATTACGTCTGTCAAAGAAAGGCTAAGCAAAGCCTACACTTCGGTCTGCAGCCACCCTTCAGTCTCTTCGACAACAATCGAACGTGCAATTACAGTTATACTGGAGCGGTACGAGTCCTTGAGGGTCACACTCGGCTGGTCTCATACCGAGACACTAAATTGTCTCCGGGAACTCGTCATACTTCGAATGAAGCTGAAGTCGCAAGAGTCCCATACGGTCGTGGTACGCATGCTGCTCGAAGCCACTGTTGAGGTCATCAAGAGGGAGAAATGCTCACGAGCTCTACACGAAGCGGGTGGAATTCTTGCCGAGATCTATCTTAGCTGCGGCTTTGTCGAGCAAGGGCTGGAGATGATCCAAGAGATGCGCCTGCAAATCATCACTGGGTCGGCTCCAACCGACGGCAAGTCTGGAATCAAGCTTGACAAGTCCGTCGGAAAAGTTGCTTTCGTCTTCTTGGTCACATTTGAACAGCTCATTCAAGACCAAATTTCTGTCAGCCACTCTGAGATCATGGCGGGCTATCTTACCGAGTCCATCCTGTATGAGACTTACACCCGCAGCATCCGTTCAAAGGCAGATATCGAAACCATACTGGTACACGCAGGCCGGCTCCGAGCCTTCTTGTTCTCTCATTCACGCAAAGCGCAGGTTGAGGTACTCGAGCAGCAGTCTATGGAACTCTTCCTCAAGAAGTGGCCTATCAAGGCGAGCCACGAGATGATCCTCATATTCCATGTCGGCCTGCTTGAGGAGTTCGGCAAGCATGAAACTCGCAACGTGAGTATTGGAGAAGCCGCCTGTATCTCCAGCATCGCCAAGGTCAAGCACCTTCTTCAGCAAGACCGGGTCCAAGACGCCTACGAAGTTGCACTGTGCGCCACCAACTTTATCAACAACCAGCGCGCTTACCACCAGCTGCAGAACGTGCCGTACGGCTTCAAGCTCTCAGCACTTATGGCTGGACGAGGCTTAGACAAGCCACTGAAAGCCGGCATAGAGCCAAAGCTTCGCGAGAACATGTTGGAGCTCTCACGAAGGATCATCCGCGAGGTGCTGCAAGCTTGCAAAGACTCAAAACTCGACTTTGTACGGTTCAAGCTCCAAGACCTGAACGATCTTATCGGACTCCTGGGGGAGCAGCAGAACTTTGTCGATCTCGAATGGATCGTGGACCTCCTCTGGCGCTCCCGCGAAGTGCAAAAGAACTGGAAGTCAGAAGACATTGTCGACGTCGGACGCCGCCTTGTGCAAGCCCGATTCCTCAACAACTACAAATCCCAAGCGACACGCCTTTGCGAAGACATTTGCTACAATCTACGTCGTGTCTGGGGCTCTCTAGATCCGAAAACGCTCGAGATGTCGGATCTGCTCTCCCAGCTCTACACCAGCCAAGGCCACTACCGCGAAGCGCAGGATGTGCATGAGAATATCCTGCGCTTGGTGGTCGAAGGCGACGACGGCGATGACAGTACGTTAAACACGATGGACTCGAAAGCCGCTCGGCAGCACGTCGAATTACTGAAGCAAAGCTTCTTGCGCCTAAAAAGCTGGGACAAGTCCAGCGTCGTCTACCGCGAGCTACTTGACGAGCTCATCAACACGCCCGAGTACAAGGGTAAGCCCGAGTGGAAAAACATGCCAAGCCTCGACCAATGGAACGTCAAAGAACCCCCTTCAGACACCCTGGGTAAATTCGCGCCGCCAAAGAACTGGGAGTTCGCGAGCACGCAAAACCGCGTTGGGGATGGGGAGGCCAGGGTTGTTTCCGGGAGGCCCGGCATGGGGGTGAAGAGAGCGACGAGTAATTGGGGGATGGGCCCCATTCATCGGGTTCTGAATGGGGGGCATGGCCATGAAGAGCTGGTGAGCGGTAAGAGGAATGATAACAGGGTGGTGAGCAATGGTGCGGTGGAGGTGGAGTAGTCAATGCTCGTTGGGCAGTGAGAAGGGGGGTTATGAGAGTGCGGCTGTGGAGGCGAGAGGGATGGATAGATGGCTTTGCGAGTTCGACAGCTTAGGTTGGTTGTTGAGGTATTTCTTCCTTTGCATACGATACATATTAGGAAGAGTTAGCGTAATGCAGGTCCCGGACTAATGAGTTTTCAACCATGCCAGCTTTTCTCCTTGCCTCCTAGTATCCAGCTTTCCCCAACAGCTCCTTCAAAAGCTCCAAAAACCTCCCCCCACATTCCGCCGCCGTCGCCTCCATGCTGTCCAGGTCCTCCCCCTCCACCTCCATCCCCTCAAACCCCTCCCCCGTCTCCACCATCTTCTCCAACAAAAAGCAAAAATCCCCGCGATCATTGTCCTCCCCCCGCCCCACATAAGCCCTCGCCTTCATCCTCACCAGCTCGCCCACACCGGCGCGGAACCCTCCACCCACCGCCTCAACAACCTTGATCGTCGGCGCAAAGGCGCCCCCCATCTGGAGAAACTCAAGCGGCACCCCGACGTCCTCGATGCCCTTCCCCTGGCACGAATACGTCCATTCGGCGACGGCGCCCTGCGCAAACCGAGGGTCGCTGCGTGCGCCCTCTTCGAAGGCGAATAGTGCCGCGCCGGACACGGCGAAATCGACGTCTTCGGTTCTGCGGGGGCTGCCGAGGAGGACGAGCGCGGCGCCGCCGATGATGAGGAATGAGGGGCGGAGGGGAGGTGGGAGGAGCGAGATGGTGGCGGTGTAGGCTTCTAGTAGGGCGGCTTTTTGGCCGGGGCCGATGGCTGGCATTGTGTGAGGTTGTGGCGGCGGTGGTGATGGTGATAGTGGTGGTAGGTGTGGGATGAGGAGGGCTTGATGAGGTTGAAGGGCTTGATGATTTCGATTTTAGGTGGTAGTGAGAGGTAGTGGGAAGTGGTGGGTCAGACCTGTAAACACCAAGTGTGGGTCCTTTTTATTATCGGGACAACTGGAAGGAACGATCGACTAGGGAAACAGGCCGATTGAAAGGTGCCGTCTGGGATATGCCTGCTGTCCTCCAAGGTCATTAACAGTCAACATTTTGAGCTTATTTGCGTGCTTTTTGTGATTCGATTCTTCAAAACTTTTTGTCTGGTACGTATACGTTGAATGGCTTGTTTCATCCTTGGTTGATGACTAGTCACGTCAAATGGATGTTGTTCTCATACTCTCCTTGATCATGGCAAGCGTCGGCTTCCGCTTAAAAGCCTTTATTCTTTGCTCCATTTCCGCCCGGTTACGCTCTGCCAACAGAGGCAGTAGTAAGTCTCGCTGTAATTGCCTTTCTAGATACAAGTACCTGACGAAATTCCTTAAATGGTACGCCGGGCGGTTGCCCGTTTTCCCCTGATAATCCTCTGCATGCGAGGTGCGGTACCTAAGCTGGTCTAGAACGGCGTCGCACATTTTGGGGATCGATGGTACGAAAATGGGGACGCCTTTTGCACTACTCGATATCTTAGGCAGAATCCTGGTGCCTTGCTCGGTCTGGGCAGTGAAAGTGAGGTAAGCCGTCTCTGGGACGGTGCCGAAGCGTTCTTCGACGAGATTTACGTTCCACGCGTGGATGTCCATGACGGCGACGAGCTCGGCGTCGTTGACTCGAAGCATATAGACGGCTTCAGTCCACAAGTTGACGCAGGCGAAAGGGCCTGGTGCACAGCGCGTGTCACGGAGGCGGGGGACTTGCTTGGTGTATGGATCCTGGAAGCGGTAGTCGATGTCTTGGTCGACGAGCTCGAAGCAGCCCGTTGCCAGAAGGCTAGTTAATATATCGTCGGCCTGGGAGTCTCGTACAAGAAGATCGAGGTTCTACGAGCGATTAGTCGTCGATCTATTGAAAATCCGAACAGAAACATGCTATTAGCTCACCTCATCTGGGAAAAGACGAAGGCCCATCCACCGCATAGCGCCGTATTCGACTAGGACGATAGGGTGGTTGTAGGCTTCAAATATAGAGTAGACGTTGTCGAAATAGCCATCCTGCCTGGTCCTCGAATAGTCCGTAGTGGAAGAGTCTGCCATGGTGATGGGGTTTTGTTTTATAGAAGTGGATTGATTGGTCAAGGTTGATTAAGGTGTTTCAACAAAATTATTGTTAGAGTGTGGTAGTTGAAACGGGGAAAAACAATTATATCAAATTCTGATTTAGCATAGTCAGTAAGTCAGGGTCATGAAAATTGGTGGAGCTCGAAGCTAAGGTACTTAGCCCGGAGCCCTATGAGCGCACTAAGGTAAGTTAACACGGTTTACTGTACGGAATACGGAGTAGAGTAGCTTCGAGCTGCTGAACAAAAAATATTGAAAGGTCCTAGGCGGATTCGAACCGCCGTTACTGGAATCCTGTGCATCAAAATCCAGAGTGATAACCACTACACCATAGGACCATGATTTTCATCTCGGATCTGATATTTACAATAATAACGACTTAAGCCTCTGATTCATATAAACCATTATCTATACGAAGTACCTTTTACGGGATTAGTGCTTTCAAAAGGACTGACCCCCCTATTTTGATGGGTTTAAGAACGCCGAAACAGCTTCACGTTCGAACCTCAACGCATAACTGATTGACCTGTACGCAGAAGGGCAATCGGACGGAGGGATAGAAATAGTACAGTCACTTGCTGGAGTTGGGAGGTTGCATACAACTTTCATTGGGGTTCCTCTGAAATCTCGCTGAAAAGTTCCATTCATTTTGCAAGGGCGCTATGATGATTTCCTCCGCATCAGTCTACAGAGGGTCTGCTTGTCTTGGATGCTAAAGCAAGTGGCTCGGAGCGCGTTTTGCGTTAAGAAAGCATAGCTCAAGCGCATATCCATCAACCGAGTGACGGCATGAGTCCTGGCTTCCAGGAAACTCTGCAAAGAAATTTGGGGATCGAGACTATCAGACAAGGTAATTTTAATCCTACTACGTTTCGAAAGACCGCCCGAGTTTTGCACGGAGAAGAGCGAGCAGAGAAACTAGGATGGGCTGTGGCCGTTACAGGCTTGTCTCAGCAGGGCCATAGTACGGTAGTGCGCAAGTTTTTCCTGGAAATAAGTCATGTTGTTCTTTTCCGGATTCGAAAGCGAGAGATTGGGATCAGCAACTACCATGAGATCACTTCAGTTCAGAGGAGACGCATGTTTGGAAAGGCTTAGGGATACCCCATCTGTCGAAACCTGCCTGTTCATCCGTCGGATTATACAAGTTTCCCCTATAGCAGCATTCCATACTTTAAGAGCCGTCATTCACAATGGCAGATCCATCCGACGTCGACTTTTGGTATCTCAAACCTGTGTATCCGCTTCTTATGAGACTCGCTCTCGGATATTGACGGGGCAAGTGTGCATCTTCCTGCCATTTACTTGCCCAGCAGGTATCCAACCTCAAGCTCACCGAGGAAAAGAAATCGTCCATGGAGTTGAGTCGAAAGGTCGATCCACGCCGGGAAAAAAAAACAAAGCATAGGGTTTACCATAACCTCCGGGGGCGTACACTGGGACGGGACCTGGCAGTACGTTACCTACACAGGCCAAGACCTGTAGTATACAGGTTCTTGTGGGCGATGCCTGAATCGGGCAAGATCTTTGACGCCAGAGGTAGATAAGATCCAGGACACCAAGAGGGTAGTAGTAGCAATAGAATCTCCGGAGTATAGTATTTGATTTGACATCAACAATACGCACTCCACACGTTTCTGTATCCAGTATGTGGGGACTCCTTACCACGATTCCTGTGCCGTGCGGTGCTCGCCATGGCAAGGAGACTCGATGCAACTCCTATCGTTCAACGCATCGCCAGCCCCCGTGCCTAAGAACAGATCCAATAGTGACACAGTTATCTGTCTCAACGGCGGTGACTCTACTACATCCTTCCGAGTTTCCTCTACTCCAACCCCCTTTCTCCAGCCCGTCAACCTCATCCTCAATGCCCACGCCCTCATTCCCATTCACTCAAGAACCCCATCATAAAAATAACTATTCTCATCTCTCAAAAACCGCCAAGCCCAAGGTTCAGTCTCCTCAAAGGCGAAAACGTCGTCTGCAACAATGCCTTTCCGCCCCGGGGGGACTACGCACACCAAACCCGCTCAGCCACGCCTGCCGAACAAGCACAAGCGGCCATTCCCGCCACTGCCTCCCCAAAGCGTTCCCCTCCATCTCCACAAGAAACGTCCCTTTCGCAACGCCAATAATTACCCACCTCCCTCCCATCACAGCATCAGTGGCCATCTCCATCGTCTTCTACCATCACAACACCCTCTCCCTAAAAAAAAGGAGCCCGCCCGACTTTTACTGTATCCAGACGCGCCTCCAATAAAAAACTCTGGGGGGGTGAGAGTCGCAATCCCATTCTGCCACTCAAAAACCAAAAGCGGCGTTTTTTTTTATATACCTATCTTTTTTACCGCACAAAGCACAAAATAAACCTCTAGACGACTGCTCACCCCCCACGGCGTCGTAGGAACTGACTTTACAAAGAAAGAGGTTCGAAAACAGCATAAGACAGTGAACAGTGGGAGAAAGAACCCTACTACGCGGACGCGGGCAGCAAAAAGCGCCGGTTTAGTTGATGCAGAACCTTAAGCAGGGTTCTTGAGGCCTTTGGTATGGCTGGGCCGTGCTACATATCTCTAAAGTGGCTCTGCTCTCTCGAGACATGTGTGATATATGAAATATATTTATAAATATACCAGGACTTTGTTTATACTATACCCTACTTACCTACCCACCCAACCCCACGCGACGCAATCACAACCCACTGAAACAAACGTAAAACGTCGTATACATTCCCTACTCTACTGTCCAGAAGCTATCTATTCTACCGCACGTTCTCCACCTAATCTCAGCTTTGCCGAATAGATAACCGCTGAACGCTAGAAAATAGGATGGCAGTGATGAGCAGGGTAAATATCTGTGCTTGGGGGCACGGGGAATAAGAGACAAGGGGAGTCTAGATGAAAACCGTGCGTTGCTATTTCCCTCTCCCGAACATTCTCATCTTCACCACAACGTATAGACCCAGCGACGCTTGACGACAAAAACCACCTTATTACAACCATCGCTCACCTGGGCACCTCATCAGGCTCATACCGACTCCCTTTGTCATCCCCAAAAAGCGGCTGGTCTCCCTTTCCCCCCATCTCCATAAACTCCATCGGCGCTCGATTTGCCGCCGGTCCCAGCTCTTTCTTGACGCCGTTCGTGCCCCCCGCCTTGACCCTATTCCCGGCAGGAGCGTTATTGTGCAACCTTTTGCCCTCGATGTTTTTCTCAAAGACTTTGACCGGGACCTCTTGACTGCCCAACTCGATGATCTTGCTGATCTTGACGTCGTTGATGGAGCTGAGGAGGGTGCGCTCGCGCTGGACTTTTCGTTTGCTGAAGTCTAGCTGGTCCATGGCGCCCGTCAGGCCGTCCGTGCTGTCGGTGAGCCGGAGTGGTTTTTGCGTGATCCATGGGTGCTCGAGGCATTCGTCGACGGTGATTCTTTTCTCAACATCTACGCTGAGCATGCGATCGATGAGGTCGAGGGCCGGGTCGCCAACGGAATCCCAGTAAGGGGAAGGATAGTCGAAGCGGCCTGCTTTGATTTGCTCGGAAAGATTGTACGGGTAGTCACGGGTGCATAGTTCGTCGGAGAAGGGCGGAAAGCCGCAGAGGCAGATATATAGGACAACACCAAGGGACCAGACGTCGACGGCACGGGTATATTTGCGGTGTCGAGAGTTTTCGAGGATTTCTGGGGCGACATCTTCACATAAAATTAGCGAGATCAAGCTTCGTCATCTTCCATGTAGCACTCACAGCTGGGTGTACCACATCTGGGGGAGAGTCAGTAGGGTGACATCACTGAGTTTTCGTAGGACTTACAAAGTTGTTGTGAAGGATTCTTCACCAATAATCTTGGCGAGACCAAAGTCTGCAAGCTTCACCGATAGATTCTTGTCTGCGAGGAGGATGTTTTCAGGTTTGATGTCTCGGTGCACAATGTTTCGTTCATGCTATTTGAGTAAGAAACATCCATTTTAGGGTGACGTGTACATACCAGGTACTTTATGCCTTGAAATAATTGTATAAAGACCTTCCGCGCTTCCGCTTCGGTCAACTTTTGCTTCATCACAATCGTGTTGAACAATTCCCCTTCTGGAGCGAGCTCTAGCACCAGGTACACGCCATCGTCTTCGTCAAAGGTATCTCTGAGGCAAAGCATGTTCGGATGACTGACAGACTTGAGAACTCCGATTTCTTGTTGCAGTCCTTCGGTTCGTGATTTCTCACTATCGCCATGGCGCCTTTCGAACCTCTTGACGGCATACTGCGTCCCTGTTGCTCTTTCGACGCATAAATAGACTGTAGCAAAGTGACCTTTACCGAGCTGTTGGAGAATTCGGTACTGCTGCCGAAAAGCATTGCTGTCCCTGCTTTGTGGGTAACGGAAAGTAAAACGAGCTTGATCAAGTACGCTGATCTCGTCCGCATCTTCAAGTTCGCGGCGTTTATTCCTTCCAACAATAGCCTCATTGACAAAGGTTCCGTTGCTTGAGAGATCCTCTAGTATTGCCACAGACATACCGTCTTTGTTCTCGTTGAATACGATGCAATGTCGATTTGAGATAGTAGGTAGATTCAACTGACGATCTGTGCTCATATCAGACCTTTTGACCTCCAACAAGGTTTTCTACCACCATCTTACCGCACTCAGGATGTCTACCGATAAGGTATCCACCAGCGGGGAAGCCGAGATTCTGTTTGTTCTTCTCATATTCCAACTCTTCCGCAACAAAATTGATAGATCCGCAACCCTGGTTTCCGCCCTGTTTTCCACGTTCGTCACTACCCGCACCAAAGCCCGAACCTGGAAACGGTGCTGGGCACGCTGATCTCTTTTTTAAAACCAATGTCTCGCCAAATATGTTGTCCAATGGCATGAGATAACCCCAGACTCCTTCCGCCTCTTCATCCTCGACATCGATTGATAATGATTTAGGCGGATAGATAAATTGGGAGAACGGTTGTGTAGGCTGGGTGTCTAACGGAGGGGAGGACAAGCCTTGATGTGGTGGGGAAGAGACGGGTGTCCGGTGCCGTATCTGGCTGGGACGACCCTCCGGCGGTGAGACGGTAGCTTCTTTGTATACCTCTGTGGTATCCGATTCTTGGTGTGTTAGTGGCGAAGGGAGATGCGTGTTGACCTTGAGCGGTGTCGTCTGGGTCTGCGAAGATATTCGCTCAGACCTGCGTGGTTTCTTCGAGTCGTCCTGCCCCTCGCCTGCAGAGGGCTGGAATGGCAAATATTAGCGCGGATCAACGTGTCTTGAGACGAAAGATTGCACGAGTTTAGACATACCCTTCCGCGTTTCAATTGGCTTTTCTCCGATGGCCTTGGGGCCATGCTGCCGACGCTTTCCGCCTTATGGTACTGGCCAACTTCTCGTACGGTTGACAGGAAGAAGATAAGGACGTGGCGTATGGGTGGTCTGGTAGGTACTTGAGGATGAGGTAATGGTACGTCAAGTATCTCAAACTATGCCCCCACCGAAGTGTTTCGTTACGAGGTCGTAGAGCGCGGACGCTGAGGTGGATGTGCACAAATTTCTAGGAGTATTCCCGGCCCGATGCACGTTCCGGTCCCGTGCACACCCTAAACCCGATTAGCAACCCATACTTTTTTTATTATTATTCAACCACCATTCATAGAATCAAATTGCAATTAATATAGAGAGTTGTCGATATCTATATGAAGCTTCCAAGCTATAAGAATCAATCATCAAATCGCTTAGAAGCTTTGAATTGCCTTTCAGCTCACATAGACCTGATTTGACTTGGCCCCCTTTCCACCTCCTCAATAGCAACAAAATCAGTGGATTGCTGTACTTTCACCTCTTTAGACTTCTTCTTTTGCCCTTTCTGAAGCTCTTTAGCCTTCAGCTTTTGCTCCTGAATTAGACGTCGTTGCTCCAATTCCTTCGCCCGTAGCTTCTTTTTTCGCTTCGCTTCCTTCTCCCGCTTCGCCTTCTTTTTTTCTCGTTCCACCTTTCTTTCAGTTATTAAACGCTGTTTCTCTAGCTTTCTAAGCTTTCTTTGTTCCTTTTCTTCCGCCTTTTGAATAGCAGCTTGCTGTTTCTCTTCGATTCTTTGAATTTGACGATCACGAGCCGCCTGAATCTTATTAGAACTAAAAAACATCCCCTTTGCCTCATCATTAACCCCTAAATCGTCAAATAAAGACTTTTCACGTCGTCTGCAACTTCTTTCAATACGTACTGTTCATCGAAGATCTTCATTTTCTGCTTTCAGAAGAGCAACATCTGTAGTAAGCTTTTCAATCGTATTGTTCAACTTACGAGCTTGCGAACCAATTGCTTCTTCTACAACTGACTTCATTAATCGTCGAATCTTTCTTCAATCAGCTTCTGACAATGCTGAAGAAGAAGAATGACTTGAAACAGGTCTAGCGTTCGATTTAATCTGCTTTATGATCTGTGACGAATTGAAAGACAGCAATTCTGTCTTTTCCCATTCACTTTTGATGTTGACAGACGTGAAAGCAGCTTGATATGCAGGTCAAAATAGATCAAAGAAGTCTCTTTTCAATATTCGAGAAAGTTCTTGACTCTTAAAGATTCAGTCGTTCAGGTTTTGCGAGTAGTAATTGGTCAAAGGGTTGAATAAGCTGACATTCAGAGGTTGAAGACGATGCGTAGAATGAGAAGAATATAAAGTCACGAGCATCTTGTTCTGCTCACACCAGTCAAGGAACTTCATGTTGATATGACTGTCATGCTCGTCAACGAATAGAAGGTGATAATCGCGTGAATTTCTGGCTTTTGACCTCGTATTTCGGTCAAATATGTTACGATCCTAGCTACGCACCTTCGTTGGTGGCTATGTTGATGACTATGTTGGTGGCTATCCTGAGAACTATCGCCGATCGCTCGCCGCTAGGGCATAGGCTTGTTCCGAAGCCAACTCTATTCAGGGTTAGCTTATGTTCTTCTGAGTCATATAGATACCCGGCCCTTCCCTTCTAGATACTTTCCTTCCTTAGCATTTATATACTCGTTACATTACACTCATATGATGTTGGGACCGTGCCTAGATCATTCAACCAAAGGGGCTCGGGGCTGATATGTATGTATTGCTCTTTAGAGGTAGCTATAACAAGACATTAAGAATACAGAAGAGAAAGAGTGCGAGCTCTTCTATAAATAATGGCTTGAGGCTGCGCTAGGCCCGATACAGATGTGATGTAATATGCCAGGTGTGTTTGCCTAAAAGAATGATGAAAGGGGTGAATGAAGAAAGTGCTGAACAACGGGAAGAAGTGCTGAGGATGGCCCGAAGGGTTCAATAGGGGTGCGCTAGGTTCAAACTAGGCATAGCGCCATCTGAACCCTGGCCGATTCAGGCATGTTCGTAACATATGACTCGCTCTATGCTGGCCCCTAACAAAATACGATAGTGAGCCAAGAGTAGATCAATTCATCGTTAGTTCAGTCAGTAGCGAAGGAAGCAAAGAAGCAGAATTGCTCTTTGAGATCATATTCAGTAAGTCAGCTGTTCTGAATATTGTCTGATATCGCCTGATAAATGATCGAAGAGGGTATATGAGTCATATTCATGCAAATGGTTGCAATCAAGGTAATTCATTCTCTATTGCCGTCTTGACCAGCATTCAGCAATTTGTCACTGTCAAGATGCTTTAAACTAAAGACTCTTCGAGTCTTTTGAAGAAGTTCAAGTAGAAAGTTCTTTTCGTTCATATTGTATGTGTTTGAAGGAAGAACCTCATATTCTTCGATTTTTTGCTTTATCTATCCTTATATTAGTATGAAACTAAACGTAATGAAGGCACTTACAAGGTCAAAATAAAGCTGATATTGATATGCATTATCGGCTTTCTTTCGCTCTAGATCAGCGCCTTGTAGAAACTTTGACTGCAGTATATCTGAATGACGTCGAACGAACTCATAAGACCAGTTTTTGCCTGGCTGTTTTCCAGATATATTATACGCAAAAACGCGAATCATGGCATTGGGAGAAGATATACCACGCTCGGTAAGCTTGTTGATATAGCGAATAAGCTCTTTTTCTTGTTGGTTCGAAAGAATTGACGTCGTTTGCTTGCTTTCCTTCACGGAGGCCGTTTTGCCCCTATGTCGTCGCGACAGCGTGTGTTACGACCCTAGCTACGCACCTACGTTGGTAGCTATGTTGATGGCTATCGCCGATCGCTCGCCGCTAGGCTATAGAGTTGTTCCGAGGCCAACTCTATTCAGGGTTAGCTTATGTTCCCCTGAGCCATATAGATAGTCGGCTCTGCCCTCCTAGATACTTTCCTTCCTTAGCATTTATATACTCGTTACATTACACCCATATGACTCGCTCTATGCTGGCCCCTAACAGCGTGCTTCGATTGATATTGAATTTCTTTGCAGTTGCAGTGTAGTTAGGTGAGTCTTGCAAAGCTAGATCTGCAAGCGCTGCCTCAATTGAAGCCATATTGAATTTGTAATTGATTTTTGAAGAAAGATGAAAGTAGTAAAGTGGGGTGTGCACGGGACCGGAACGTGCATCGGGCCGGGAATACTCCTATAGATAACAGACAGATCCTTGACCTTGACGACAATATCAAATTACCCAAGCGATATTGCAACAGAATTCAGTAATGGACGAATGTATAAAAAAACAAAGCCTGGCAGTAGCAGGATGCTTCGTGCAGAGTAACGGAGTACTTTCCCTCACCACCTTAGTTACCTACCTTAGCTTAGGTACTTCGAGGCTGCCGTCCGAGCCAAGCACCGTACAGTACAGTAGTACTCCGTACCCACAGCAAGTCGGCCAGTGGAACAACCCGATCCCCCGGATTTCCTAGCCCTACACTACACAGTTTTGGATCTAGTGCAAAACTTAACCGAAAAGCTTGGGCCACGCACAATGGCCGGCGTTTTCCGTCACTCGGATCCTCAGGGGAAGCTTCGTCTACTGTGTACTTGAAACGCAGAAGATACGAAACAAAAGAAGGTTCTATATTGCATGGAACACTTGTCGGCAGACTTTTCCATATCCTACCTTACATATTGATGTTCCCTCGCTAGAACAAACCCTTTTCGGCACAATAACCATCTTGACAAACGCCCCATAACACATCCCCCTTCCCGTATCGATAGCATAGCCCTCGCCTGCCAATCCTACCATCTAGTTTGAGAGTATCGTAGTATATCATGCATTCCAATCTTCCGAAACACCAACATCGTAATCGTGAGACGAAACAGACTCCTCGTATCGTACACGACGCCTCTCTCTGTCCCCAGTGTTAGCCCATCATAGCCGGCAGCTGACCACCTGCAAGCCCATATCGCGAACGATTTGGATCCAATCCACGTCCAACGCATAGCCCACGCGAATGAAACCTTCTCTCTGCTTCTCGTACACGGCATTCAGGAGATGCTTCGTAGCGCCCATGTTCCTCCCCACGCTATCTTGCTCCATGATGCCCAAGAATTGTAGAGCTTGCTCCCGATCTGCAGCAGAGGTTGCCGCTATGCCTGCCATGAAGAGCGGAAAGACGATGTATTTTCGCTCTAGATGTCCATTGCTGATGATCTCACGGGCGAGCTCGATGATTTCCCGGACACATTGAGAGACCTCGGGAATATTGCCCGCGCCCGTCTCCAGTTGCTGAGATGCCCACATACTCGTGTGAGAGTAGATGATGCAGGCGCGGTATAAGACATATGACTGCATACCGGTTAGTGCTGAATTGTGGGAATTCTATTCAGTAGATCGACTAGGATCCACGATTATTGCCTGACAAGAATCTTCCACTTACATGTTCGAAGACTCCACGAGATTCTATCGGCACGTGATGATTGCTGTAGCCCAAGACTTCGGATGCCGACCCCTGCGCGTGCCATGTACGCCTCAACAGATCCCGTAGTTCATTTACCTGCTGTTGTCTACGCATGAGCTCTGTTGTTGCTCCGAAGATACCTGATTGCTGTGTATTCTCCCTTCGGAGATCCCGTGCCAGGAGGCCGAGGCGCGCCGCTACAAGCGATATCGATCGATGATGTTCAAGCTCGGACTGCGCTGCATGTGCTTCATATGACATTATCCCGTTTGAGCCTGCAGAGGAAGCTGGAAGCTCGTCGACTGCCGCGGTAAGCAGGCCGTTGTTGAGCATGGCCTCAACAAACTCTCCAGTACCGCTGCCGCTAAGCACAGCATGTGTATCTATGTGGAACACCCACCAGGTTATGCAATCGAAAGGATCCACACCGTTCGTATTGTGTCTTAAAGTGATAATGCGAAGGAGTTGGCTTATATGTTGCGACCAAAGGTTCGAGCCCCCTGGTTCAGCAGCTGCAATCTTCTTACATTGTTAGGAAGAATGTTGAGAGGCTTCTATCTGGATCGCTTACGTCATATAGAAGCAAAGTGAAGTGAGTCAGTAACGTCCCGTCGGAAGATAAATCTGACGGCCCTTGAAGGCTATATTGCAGTGACGGCAGCGCTTGTTGGTAATGCTGCAGTGCTTCGAGGTTCTGAACACCGGTTGTATGAGCCATACTCAACGCAGAAAATGCCATGAGAGCGTGGTAGAGCTGGAAGAAAGAAAGTGTCAGTTGAAACCGCGCCGAGGTAGCTTTGCTCGTAAAACGTTCAAAAGAAAACTTAAAAGAGGTTGATGAGGGATGTAAGCCAAGATAAGAGTAGATACAGTTGATGATATACAGAATGTACTTACAGGAGGGAAACGGGTCGCCTCTGTCTCTAAGATTTCCTGCACTGAACGCCTACCGGTATTCTGGGGACAGCCCAGCGAGTCGTTATGCACTTGGACTACCTGACGACAAATAAAATCCCGGTAATAAGATACTAGTCGAGCGTCTTCTCCATCAAGAGTTGAGATATCTATTGACTGTGCCTCGTGATCTGGAGAGTCCGTATGCTGAGTGATTGCTTCGGAGGAGATGACTGGTGACGACGACGTTCCATGAGTTCGAGACTGTGCGCTAAGAGAGCCCGAGGCCGGGATTCTCCTGATGTTGTCTTCAAATTCGTTCAGGATCAGTATATCTGGATCTTCGGACATGTCTGCGCTGGATTTTCTGCTTTTAAGGCTATTGGCGCGCTGTTGGTACGCTAGAATATCGTCCAACGTTTCTACCCTGTTTCTCACAACCATGTTTTTGTCGCCTCTATACTCCTTAAGGTTCGCAAAGCTTTCGAGTGTGGCAATAACGTTATAAGTTCCTGGTGCTCGATATTCTGCTTTCCTCTCCCGATCCTCGTCGTTTGTCAGTAAAGCAAAGGGTAAGAGCAAATCATCTGTTGCCTGAGACGTGTCACTGGATCCGAAGCCGCGCTGACAAGAGTCTATCTTGTTAGTATTACTCGCTTCCAAGGCATAGAGATAGACGTACGATCAAAGACCGAGTTGATATTGCCTCCCGCCCTTGTCACACCTTGCATTTTCTCAACAACCCGGGGAGTTTCATCCTTGAATGAAAGGCGAGGACTATAGTCACAAAGGTGTCCCAAGCGGTTGCAAGGCTGATAGAAAGGTTCCAAGGTTAGCCTCTACCTCCACCGTGATGGCCAGTGGGGGTTATCCGGGTCTTACAGTGCATTTAGGCCTAGCTTCATCGCATCTGTGTCATAAATGATGAGCACCATTGCTTTCTGGCAAAGGAGAGAAAGGAAGACGGACTTGACCTTACGCATCTATGTCACGTTAGCAAAATCATCTTGTGGCATTCCATGGCGAGAAGCGGCTTGCCCGACAAGTCCTAAGAACAGGGCGATATCAGCTCTAAGCCCCGAGCTCACTGGTCGGAAGGACCTACCAACACCCAAACCGAGACCTTGGAGGCAGTCGTTGTCCAGCATTATTCGTCACATTGCCTCTGGCGTTCTGGCTATTAGGGCTAGGGTCCCGAGTCAATGGCTGCTTGAGCCTTGGTGCAATCGTCGGCAAATTCTCTCTTGGCTGCCATGATGATTGATCTCGCTTGCGTTGCATCTGTGGAGGAAGCTCCCGTCACCGGTGGTAGATCGTTTGTTCGCCGGTAGTAGCTCGAAATTAAGCTGGTAAAGTTTGCCGATTGGATGTTAGGCCGACAAAGAGCGTATATAACACCGTCTTTCTTGTGCTCTTCAACAAATACAAGGGAATCTTTAAACTCTCATAGTTTGCTGGGGGAGCACCTTATAAACTACAAATCTCAAAAGACGGTGGAGATGAAAAGCCATGTACTTCTGAAGAAGCTCTATCACTCGGGCTATGAAGACATTTGAAACGCTCTAGATTTCATGTGATATACTGTTCAGAAGCAAGAATTCTGAAGCTGGGCTGATCAACAAGATGAGACGAAAGGACAATGCATTCGAGAGGCGTATGCAACTCTGAAGATTCCCTGAAGTAGAGCGCAGAGCATGCCGGAAGTGGATATGCCCATGTATGATGTGTGCCTTTGGGGTGGGAGGGGTGGGGGGGAGGATCCCGGCAGCTACTTACCGTGTACCTGAGATCGTCATTGGTAGCGGATGGCCAGTTAGTGTAAAGCGTGCATCGACCCGGGAAGGGCGCCGTCACCGTAGCACTGGGTGTCCTGGCGTTGTTGTTATGGGTTTCGTCTGCTGCCATACAGACTCCAGTATACCTTACAACTGAAGTGCCTACTATCTTCCGTACCTTACTACTACTAGTCCACCACTATCACTATGTACAGTAGCTTCGCATTTGATGAATGTAACTTTGCGGCATCGAAACGTCGTGGCTGTGTTAGGCCGCGTGTGGTCAGAAGTCGTGATGGTTGATATGCTTGGCATATATTGCCCCTTTGGACTGTATGTGGCCAATCAGAGCCCCTTGATCTCGTCGCTCGGAATTTCCTCGCCAGATGGCTCACGCATAGGGGAAAGCGTGAAAAGCTCGAATGTGGAATGACGCCGGCTGTGCTAGTTTTGAGGCTGAATCTGGCAAGGTGAGCATTGTCATAATAATTCCGTTTCGTGGGAAGATAAGAAGTTGGTCCGCAGGACACAAGGGGGTATGCAGTCATCACTTGGCTTTGGCTTAGTACTCGGTGCTCCTTGAGACTCCTCTACCAATCTCGTCAACAATGACAGATTGACAGACGCAAGCACCACGCGCTCTCGGCTGCAAAAACGGGCTCGGTTACACGACACAGATCGATCAACGTAAGCTAAAAGGGAGCTGATGTAAACAGAATTTAATTCCGATCGTTTGAAATGTTTTTGCCTAGCATTTTATATCAATCAACCTTTTCTTTTCAATCGAGATCTACTTCTTTCTCAACCACTTTCTTTTTCTTTTATATACAGTTTACGTCGTTGTTATAATACATTATTAAATTATTTATAATGTTTTAAAAACTGTTTTTATCATCGCAAACTTTATGAAGAAACATTTTCACAGTTATACCTAGCCCGGCGTGCCCGGGATCCGGTTTTCCCCTACTCCCGGTTTTCCCCTACTCGCTCTCTTATCGCCTTTTCTAAACGATGACGACTCAAGCCGACTTGTCACAGCTTTGGTTCGTTATCATGATCCACTTCTCACCATTCATGCTAAGCTCTGGCATCGACTTCGTCGAAAGCAGAAAACCCACTGCTTTGAAAGTGCTATTGTGAGTAAGCTGATCGACAATTCTCCCTGTAATACGATCCGTCAAATTATTCGGGTGCGCCCCCCTTGCTCCCTCGCTGCTCCCTCTAAAGCGGCTTTGGTCCCTTTCCCGAACGGAAACGGCAATCCCCAATCCTAAGTTCGGGGTGTATATAATATATATGCATCGAGGGAGCAGAGGGGAGCATCGAGGAAGCAGAGGGGAGCACCGAGGGAGCAGAAGAGAGCACCGAGGGAGCACAAAGGAAGTACTATGAGGCAGTGCCGAGGGCGCAGTAGGTGGGAGCCTGAATTAGCTGCCTGATACCCGGCTATAGCTGCTCTTAGAGATATTCGCCCGCACTGTTATCTATATAAGTATATATGCTAGTAATCCCTCTAATAGTACGAATAATACTATTAAAGTCCTCTAGCAGTGTGAAGTGTGCTGACGATATAATGATTTCACGTAGGCTAGACGATAGTATTTGTATTTACTACTAAATAACCGGTGTGGTTCACATACATATATCAGACTTCCAGCCAATGCTTCTACCGTGCTAAATTTTAAACTTACAGGTAGGGTTCGGTATTAAAACACCTGCAACGTTCAATCAATATGGATTGGGACATTCAATGAGCATAGACGACGTTGACAACCGGAATGACTCTGTTCGCCAAGACCTCATTTCGAACCATTCGAAGGCAAATGGATATGTAACGGGTGCGATTCACTAAGATAAGAGATCGCTCGACCTTCTAGCAAGGTTCGAGCGCGCGAATATGTACAGCTCAGCCCTCCCATTCCACTTCTTCTGAGACACAACTGTGCCGAATACTATCGATGCCGGTGACCAACGACATGGATAGCTTAGATCGCATCTGCAAAACCCGAGGACCCAAAGGGCAAGACTTACAATTCAGGTTCAAAGCCTCACTCTTTACAGGGTTACACTCAAGCTCACGGTCCCGAGGCGCATGTGCACTTCTTGAACAGTACTCAAGGCACGGTACGCAAGTCGCGAATAAGATCGCATATTCAACTACAGCTTTCCCGAGCCGTACCGCAACAGCCGCGAAACCTCAATCTACTTACCTGTATAATAGTCAGTAGAGCGGGTTAACGAACAACATAACCCAGGTGGGCACACAGGCCGCTGTCCCTGAATCTCGCTTGTTTGATACGGTGAATCAGTCAGGTTATATAAAGGCCTGACGATGGTAGAACGAAGTATGAAGCAGCTCATCTTTCACGGTTCACGGTTCACGATTCACGATTCACTGTCTCGTCTCATTGTCCCACAAAATCCCAGGTTGGATTTCGCAATCTTTTTGTAGACTATTGAAGCAGCGACTGCATCAAGTTACTTACAGCCAAACTCAACCATGCACTTCACAACCCGCACCCTCACCATCCTAGCCCTCGCGTCCGGGTCCCTCGCCAACCTCTTCCAATTCCCCGCTCCCACCAGCGGCCAAGAATTCCACGACGGCGACACCATCGACGTCTCCTGGACGACGACCTACACCAAACCCTCTCTGCAACTCTACTGCAGCTATCTCACGAACCGTAAGTTCTGCAGCATCCCCATCATAATCCGAATTCTGCCCGCAATCTACAGCCATTGCTGACAACGAATCTCCCCCCCCCAACAGCCCTCGTAAACATCTCCATTCCCTCCGCCGACAACGTCCACCCGCTCCTCCTAGACGTTGGCCCGCAGCCTAATTGCTATCTGCAAATGAGCCAGGGCACGGCGTCCTTTGGCACCGGAATCTTCAGCATTTCGGCTTCGAATGGCTCCATGTCGACTTGGGGCCAGCAGGGCTTGATGGTCTCGAACGGCACTGCGCCGAATTGTAATTGCAAGTGTACTGCTTGAGTGGACATGCCTGCTTGGGAGAAGAGAGAGGACGGCCAAGGGCAGGGGAGAGTTGTTTCTGGATGGCTGGGACTGTTGGTATCACGGGTGTAAGGCAGGTACAATGGTAAGTGTTCAATTAACTAAATATATAACGCACGAGGTTGCAAGAAGACGAAGCTTCGAAGCTATAAGCTCATGCAGAGATTTCCGCGCTAAACCTCAGGACTTCGACACCAAGAAGTCAACTCAAGCCAGCAAGCACCGCAAAAATTCCAAGAATATGGAGAGAGACTGAATGACTTCGGCTCCTTACGATGAGTCGGTTCCATACAGCCACCGTTGTGGTTACACTTGGGCAGGCCCGACGTCGAACGAATTGATGAAGCTGTGGCAAGTATACCGGAAACCAGTGAATGATTAGTCTGCCTTGTATATTCATACCCAAAAGCTTCAATGTGCAAGAACATGCAGTTGTATACTTACAAATTTTCACTTCGCTGTCAGTACTAGACACTGAATATGATTTGATCGTTAGTGCATAATGAATCTGCTTCATCTTTCGCAGCTTTCATCATGCTTTCACTAATTTGAAATTTCGACGAAGCTCACTGACAAATCTTGATAATACTGACATGAACTCTCATGTAATCAGTTTTCTCAAAACATATTAATTTTATCGAAGAATAATTAAAAGAATGTTTCAACAGTGAAACTCTTTGAGCAGAATTAAACGTAAGTTAGCTAGTCTGAACAGACTTGAAAAAACTTCTGTTTTAGTACTTTCTGGACAAGAACGATCAATCTATGTGACAAATGACTGATATGAGGTTAAGACTTTAATGATGATTCGATAAGCACTTTTCGACTTTCAGTAACGAGTCAACTTATGTCAAATGCGAAGAACAGAAAAGCATTCGTATCAAACTCATACCACTTGCTGCGCTGGTCTTCAGCCTTCTCCTTCGCGAGTTGACTAGATGTAAAGATTGAGTATATTCAGTGGGAATTAGGCACTCAATTTAGGGAGGCTTTGCCTGGAAGCTCATCATTTAAGTCAATGTCACTTGTGAAATCGGAAACTGCCCATCGGACCATCATTAAAGTCGTAACCTCGAAGGAGGGAGCAGGAGGGAGCAGAGAGCGCGAGCAGGAGGTGGCTGAGGGGGAGCACGGGGAAGCAACGAGCGAGCAAGGGAGAGCAGAGAGGGAGCAAAGAGACGAAAGGAGCGTTAGCGCGAGAGCAAAGCTTAGGAAAGGGAGCAGGGCCGCTTTAGAGGGAGCAGCGAGGGAAGCACGGGTGTCATGCATGATGCATTCTAATGCTAAGCCTTGGCCAATCGCATCAAATCGTCCCAACGCCAAGGGGAACTGCTTGTCGAAAGTCAACGGAAGGATGAGCGGAACCTCGGACGATGATAAGTGTCTCAGCAAAAGTTCACTATCACCTATCATCAATTAGACTTAGCACACCTCATCGCTGTCTTGTCGAATGCGCGAAAGACAGTTTCCGTCGATATCGCGACCTATACCATACTAGGTATGTATGGCGATTTCCCCCAAAGCCGAAGGCAAACGTTCCAAGCTTTCGATCCCCACCAGAAGTGCGAAATTCGGGGACAATGATCATAATGAAGGTGTATTCTTCTTATCGACTGATTTGCTCGATTCACGACTTGTAATTACCGATTCTGAGCATGTAGTGGAGCGCAAATCAATATGGATATATGTAGTGCTCAAAATATCCTACGGGAACTGTTGGGTCCCCGTTGACTAGGATTAGGTATACTACGACAACCATTTGGTTTTATTTAATTGGGCTCAGGTGTACTACGGAGATGTTTCGATTCCGGACAACGCATTCCATGCGTGAAGCCTCTCAGCATAGTTAGATGAACCACTTAGGGTGCTGGAAAAAATCGAGATATACGTAACCCCCTCACCCGAATCCCATTCATATCAATATACTGTAGTCTTGATCGAAACATTTCCCTAGTTACCAATCAAGAATACACAAAAGCTTATGATCCCCATTGCGCCCAGTTTCTCTCCAAGAGACGCCTTGAAAACATGATCAGGGTTTCTAAGCGCCTGCTGGTGTTCAAGCTCTGCCTCATGATTGCGTCAGCCTGATATATTGTTCCCCAAGCGATGGCACGATATGTCAGTCCCAATCTACCTCCACTACCAAGTACCGACCGATATTTCGTCAAGGATAGACACAACTAACGACAAGTGTTATCGACATCAAGGTAGAGCGACGTGAGAACGCGCATACTGCTGAAGGGAAGTCTGTTTGGTTCTGTAAAGATGGTCATCCATACCAGGTAAGGTCTCTTTTGTATATGTCACGGTTGCTGAGTTTATGATAGGAAAAAGACATATATTCTCTCCAGGCATCCCTCCTTTAGAGGCATCAAGGTTGACAGTCTTTCTGAGAAAAGAAAAGTCGTCAGAGAAGAGTACGATAGATATGGCTGTCAGTCCGGCGTAGTGGCGGCAGGGTTTGGGGGCTGTGGTGCCGGAGGCGCTGTTGATGCGCGCCAAGGAGAGGGCGGAGCTGGGGGCGTATGGAAATCGGATTGCGAATCTGGGGACGCCGGGGCTGCACCGGCGGTTTGGGTTTGCGGAGACGGCGCCAGGGCGGCCTGGGATGGTGAAGACTTTGGAGCAGGTAAGGTGAGTGGAAGGCGTCGCAGGGGCTTGGTGCGTTGCGATGCTGGCTTTTTGGTAAAGCCTTTAGACTTGTGTTGTGAAGTGAGCGAGCTTTATCTATGTTTGAGGTTGTCAACTATTGTTCTTAAGAGCTGGAGTTATTTTCGCTGAAGCTTAAAATCTAAGCTAAAATGCTAGCGAAGATCAGTGGTGCATATAGTAAAGGCGATAGGCGCATGCGTGCGGTAAGAAGAGGCAAATAGGGTGGAAAAAGCGGTATCAGCACGCATCTCGGTGTCATGAATGCTATCGTAGTCCAAAGAAACGCGGCTCTCGCGCTATCTCGTAGGCTTAAAGGCACTTCTTGAGTGAGAGCCTTGTTCGTAAAGAGGCTATATCGTAGCAACTCCATTTAACCAGGGGTCTTGTAGTAGCTGTTTCGCCGTCTGTCGATGTTCGGGCTGCCATTGCAACATTTTGCGCATAAACTGAAGGAAGGCTTCCTTGCTACTACCGTCGAGGTTCTCCTCAGACTCCTCTAGGCTAGTAGCACTTGGAAGGGGTATTTCACCACGCCATTGACCTACAAGATTAAGCTTGAAGACATTCGGTGTCAGTACCGATAGTGCTTACCATCCTTGGTGAAGAACTCGGCGGTCCTCTTTCCACGCTTCAAAAGTTCCAAAGGCGGCGGTCCCATCATAGCAATCATCTCAGCAATGTGAGCACGAGTCATATACCGTTTCTCTTTAGGATCCTGTCCGTAGAACATGTGTTTCCCCTCAAACAGGTCCCAAACCTTATAGTCGCGTCAGTTCATCTCTTGACGATCTCTGGTACAACCTACAAGAACCCCAATGTTCCAAATATCGATGCTGTAGCTCCACGGGATCTGCAAGCAGACCTCGGGCGACCTATACACGTTCGGTTGCACATCTTCGTCATGGGCGACATCCCCAGATACAGCCGAGCCAAAATCGCTAAGAACAGGCTCTCCGATACTTTTCGGCAAGTCGAAGCTCCGAGAAGCATAGATAGTATATCCATCAACTTCTTTACGAGGCGAGGGGTGATCTTGTTCGGCTTTGATGAATGCTGTGATGATCGAGTGGTCTTCAATTTCCATAAGAACATTACCAGCGCTGATATCTAGAATATAATGAGTCTATCTTCGCGCGTTATTGGTAGAGAGGATACTCGCCTGTATGAATCAAACGCGCTTCCGAATGGAGATAATCGAGGGCTTGAAGCAAGCGATAAAGGAATGCTTTAAGTAAGTCTTCTGTGAACCTGTGGCTCGTATTCCGCCGGAGTAAGCCTCGCGCGCTTTCCCACATTGGCTCGTGTACGAGACATTGGTGCTCGCCTCTGGGACCATATAGAGTGAAGGTATCTAGTGCATCGCGGAGATGGCGGCGTCCTGGGTGGTTCGATTTGATGCTCACCAAATGCTTATAGATGCTGATCTCTTCAAGGTTCTGTTGATCGTTTGTGAATACCTTCAGCGCAATCGCACGATGCTCACTAGATATGTAAGTACTTTGTCACAATGACACGACGCAACTCACTACAGGTCATTAGCCAGCCAGACGGTCGAACCAAGGCCAAATCCTAATTTTCCGACGACTTGGTACTTCGTATTTAGTACTTCACCAATTCGTAGAGGATAATATCTGCCCGTTGAGACGTCGTTTATTTCCTCCTCAATTTTCCGCGACGCGGGTAACGTCTCGAAATTGGCATCCTGAAAGAGCAGGGGCTGCAAAGGGGCCTTATTCAACCAGCGCCGCGCCGATCCAATGACTGAAGCCATTGAACGCGATGGAAGGGGGCGTGGCATGGCAATGGGAGTCCAGTACCGATACCTGTATCGTTTTCTAGGATTTGCCGAGAGCCCCACCAAAATTAGTGGCGAATCTTCAAAAACTAGGTACGTACTACCTTAGCGAAGTTCTATGATTCTCTTTAACCGTACTAGAACCGTATTAGTTTAGAAGACTGTCAGTAGACAGTTCCGTAGTGCTTATGATAGATAAACTCAGTTATCGCAATTCTTTAGTCACCTTTCTACATTAGACTGATTTATAATATTCTACGGTTATAATTCGATTTTGTCACATCTACGTCTTCGAGTCTAGAAGAAGACTGATATGCAAACAGTCATATTACGATAGATGATAATTGAAACCGTAAATTTACGGCTACAGGCATGAAACAGAAGATGAGCAGTATCACAATCTTCATAGACTAGCATAAGGCTGAATCTCAGTCTTAGCGAGCAACTCAGAGATTTTCTGAGCAGAGTTTTCTTCTTTATCTTTTATCTTTTTATCTTTTATCTTCTTTTTACACAGACATTTAGACACGACACACGCAGTCAGATATTGATCTTACATCTATTTATCTATCTATCTATCTATCTATCTGTATCTAGCTTATCTTCTAGATCTACAGATTCTTTCTACAGCGAACTGAACATTGCTTAAGCGTTGTCGAGCTTGTTCAGATAAGATATAGCTGACTTACGTTCTCACACAAATAATTCTTGTTAAGAGACTTTTTGCTAATGCAATGTTCAGCTCGCTGCAGAAAGAATCTGTAGAAAGCTTCGTAGAAGCAACACAACAACGTGCGACAGCGCTACTATTGATCGAAGCGATGCATAATATGATGAAAGTTGGGAATATCGATGATGAATGATGAAGCAATTTGTAAATTGCAAGTCGAGATGAAGTGTCATGATGTCAGATCATCAATTCGATTTAGAACATAGATCGTCGATATCTTAGATAATCTTGATTCATTGAACCTGTTTCGCAGTTCAATGAATCAAGTCATCAATCTAATCATCATCATCTTAATTTAGTTTCAGCAATTCTGTTTTGATCATCTCAGTCGTGTGCACAAACTTCTGCAATCTTAAGTCAATAGAACTATTGTCTAGTCTTGATTCTGCTCAATTCATGTATATAAAAGTTGAGTTCTTGTTCTTTTCTTTCGCTCTTTGTCTTTCGTCTTGTACATTATCTGATGTATTGTCTTGTATCTAGATTCTATCAAAGTAATAATAATATCAGTCTTCTATATTGATAGTATCTCTAGTTTAGCTCAGTCTTTGACATTACAAAAGATCTACACTTTCTGTAACGTTTTTATACGTTGAAATCTCGTCTAGTTACTCTTTCGCTCAAATGAAGTCGCTTCACAATCTCTTGATCGACAATGAGCGTGCTGTTGAACAGTTCGCTCAAAGTATGATTGAAAATTCAGTCGAGATCTTTCGCGTAATGTGAAAGCTTCAAAATCAAGTTCAACAACATGATGTTATCATCTCATTTTTGTTCATCGTTCTCAGTTCTTCAGTTTATATAGAGTTGAATTCTCAGTTTCTTGCAACGATAGCTCAGATCGTTGCACAAATCTTGAATAATCAATCTTCTTCATCTCTCTGCAAACTCTGTCGCTGTCATCATCACTTTTAGATTCAAGAAGCTTCTTGACATATCTGAGTATGAGAAAGACAAAGATCAATTGAATGCATGAAAGCAGAGTTTGATACAGCGCATGAACATGAATGATGATCATTATTTCTTTCATCGAGTCAAGATCATCTATGTTAGAGATCGATCTAGAGCGAGTCATAAAAATGTCATTTAACTAATAAATAAATGCTAAGAAAGAAAAGTATCTACAGAAAAGAACTCGATTCTTATATGTGTGTTTCTCAGCTCTGTGCTAAACTCGATTGAGTTGACGTCTTACACATATGATGCAGAGTTTCAATGACATTATCTCTAGATCAGATTCTCGCTAGACTCGATTAGAATGAAATCAGGTGAAGACTAGACGAAGAATAGACAAAGACTAGAATCGTAACATTACTTTTCTTCTTGACTATTCATGTTCACATGAATGTTATTTCTTAGTGCGCTTTTCTTGAATATTTGATATGAAAGTCGTCAATCATCTCTTGAGCGTTCATAAACTCGTCGTCGTCAGCGTTATACTAGTTGAGATCGTTGTCATAGCTCTTTCATTTAACTCGATATTGAAGTCGTCTTCAATATCGTCGAAAGTTCAATATATTGTTGATTTTTCATTCGTCTTCATCGTTTATCACTATTGATCTCGAAGGTTCATTCTTCTGATCAGACAGAGAGTCATTGACGACGAAACGAAGAAACTCTGAATAAAATACATCATGTATACACATAGTTTCAGATAGTTTCAATTTATAGAATGAGTCAACGAGATCAATGATCTGAAAAGAATCGAGCATCTTGTCATTCAATTTTTTAAAGAGTCTCGCTGTAACGATGTTTCGTTCGTTCAGAAACATCTTTGATTCAATCTCATAATTAATCTTCTTTCTATGCTTATTAGCTTAATTCATTATTTGTTTTCATGTTTTGATCAGAGCTTCATGAGCGAAGATCAATGTCTTGTTCATTTATTCAGATATATTCTTGATTCGATTGATCTGCAAGCGTTCGCAAGTGCTTTCATACTCGATGATGTCAGAGTCGAAGCTCATACAAGAATGAAAGTTCTTGTTCATGAAGAAGAGAATCAAGAAGATGACTGATGACAAAGCGTTATTGTTGATAAACTCGATCATGAGTAGTCACTTAGATCAGTCATTCTGCATATACAAGCAGAAGAATCGAAGATAACACTCGATGTTCTGATTGACTTGTTCGCTTTGATCGTTGATCTGAAAATGATAGACGATGAACAATCAAAGAAAAATGCTCAGTCGTTTGCAAAGAAACTTTCATAGTATAGAGGTGAATTGCGAACTTTGATCAGATACTATGAAGCTTGATAAATCATGAGTTCAATATATTCATTGAATCAGCATTTCAGCTGTCTTTTCAGCTGTAATATCTTCATCATCAATGATGCAAGAAATATAATGCCTTTTTTTTGACAATCTGCAGATGACAGTCAAAATAGTGTTGTAATCGTACGAATTAAATAGATTGATAATGAAGTTTATTGCTATGTCTTGCCATCGCTGTTCAGATATTGATAGAGGTTGAAGCAAGTCATTTGATTTATTTCTAGATGTCTTTGAACGTTGATAGATATAGCAGTTTCGAATATATCGATCTATCGTTTTTCACATGAATGATCAATAGTAGTTTCGCTTTATGACTTTCACAGTTCTAAGAATATCAGAATAATCAACTGATGATTGATCATGCATCTCACGAATCAGATTCATTTGTAGCAGCTCGTTGAACGAGATTCATAGCTGACTATCATGATACAAGATTTCATTCTGAGTTCGACAATTCTTTAATTTGATATCTTCATATTGTGTCTCGTCTCTTGCTATTGCTTCGCGAAGTAGCGTACAATTCTTGTCAATTTCATTAGTCTTAAGAATCTGTTTATAAATTGATTCACTGATGTTCTTCTCTAGATCAGCAATTTTCATTCAATTTGAAGTCAGAATAGTGATTCATTAATAGCGAACGTGCTCATCTTCTGAATTTCTGAGCACGACGTCAGCTCAACAAGTTAATGCATCAATCTTGATGTTCTGTTTGTTAAATCAATACATTATTCTGAAGTTGAAGTCAGCGAGCTTCTGAACTCAGCGCATCTGACGTCTGCTCAGCTCTTTATCTTTCATCAACAAGATGAGCGCTTGATGATCGATGAACATCTTGATAGAAATGTCAGTTAACTTCAGTTCAAGTCGTCAATGTTCAAATGCTCAAATGATGATCAGAAGTTTTTTATCATATATCTTGTAGTTGCATTCAGCAGAAGATATGTTCTTGCTATAAAAGACAATTGAATGTAGTACTTCTTCGTCATCATATTGAGAGAGAACTTCATCGTTGACGTAGTCAAATGAGTTGATTTCAAGAATAGTCTCACGAGTTTGATCAAAGTGACGTAGTATAAAAGTCTCGATCATACATCTCTTCATATGATTGAAGACAATCTGACAGACTTCATTTCATTCAAATATGATCTTCTTTTGAGTGAGTTGAATCATTGAATGAACAATCTTCGAAAAGTTCTTGATAAAGCGTCAATAGAAGTTGCAGAAGTCAATGAAGAACTGCATCTGAGTGAGATTATTAAGTGTAGATCAATTAACGACTGCTTGTATCTTTCGAGAATTCATCTTCAGTTCTTTGATTGACATCAAAAGTTTTAGAAAGATAGTTTTCTGAACATGAAACTCGCACTTGTTGATGTCTATCTGTAGATCGACTTCTCGTAGTTTATTCAAGATTAATCATACATGTTGCTTGTGTTTCTTCAAGATCTTGCTGTAGATGATAATGTCATCTAGATAGATCTGACAAAACTGATGTAAATATTCAAACAACATGTTGTTCATATAGTGTTGATAGAACGTCGATTCATTGATTAATTCAAAGAGCATTACATGATATTTGTATGAGTCGAAGAAGATAATAAAGATAGTCAAATCTTCGCTATCTGAGTGCATGCGTAGTTTGTTGAACGCGACAATGATGTTCAATCGAGTCAGATACTTGCTTTCTTGTATACGAGTGAGAGTCTCGTCTATCAATGACAAAGAATAGCAATTTCGTTTGATCAAAGCATTGAGCTTTCTATAATCAACGCAGAAACGCAGACTATCGTCTTTCTTTTCAATGAACAAGATGAGCGAGACGTATGATGCAAAGCTGAAGAAAATGAACTCTTTGTTTAGATGATTGATCAGATACTTCTTTATCTTCTGAAGCTTGTGATTGAACATCTGATATAGTCTGCTTCGAGAAAGCATTTCTTTATCGATCAACTCAATTTTGTGATCGTAGAAACGATGCAATGATAGTTGATCAATCATTGCTTAATCGAAGACATCTAGATAGTCGTGATATTCAGAAAGAAGCTTGATCTTGACTTGCTTGAGAGCTTCAGCGTGAGAAAGCTCATGCAGATTCACTTCTTCAGACTTGTTTTCAACTGTAGTTATGAGTCGATCGATTTTCAAGATGATAACAGCAAAGATCTTGACATCTGATTGTTTAACTAACATTCTATATGTCGCTGTCTCTATCATTGCTATTGTTGAGATCATGCCTAAATCATTCAATCAAAGAAACTCGAGACTGATATGTATGTATTGCTCTTTAGAGATAGCTATAACAAGACATTAAGAATACAGAAGAGAAAGAGTGCAAGCTCTTCTATAAATAATGGCTTGAGACTGCGCTAGGCTCGATACAGATGTGATGTAATATGTCAGACGTGTTTGCCTAAAAGAATGATGAAAGAAATGAATTGTTACGAAGCATGTCAAAATGAAATAAAGTCTAGTCAATAAACTCTAGAGATTTCAATATGTGAACAAGAAACAATGATGTTTTGAATCAAAATATGCTGAAACATTTCATCTATTTGAGCTCTGACAAATCGACTACTTCGTCTCTTTGTTCGCTCTACTATAAATACAGCTCGAAATCGTCTTCTTTCTTCTGTATTCTTAGTTTTCTAGTTAGAGCTACCTCTATTGATCAAACATTCTATTCAGCTACGCACTATCTCGCTGCAGTTTGGTTAGATTCTAGGCATGATTTCAACATTAAACTAAGAATTCGTTTATCACATGATATCGATTTCATTACTCATTCAAGCTACTTGATGAACAACGAAACAAGTATAAAGAAATTTGTTTACCTGATGATCAATGACATTGAAAGACAGAACAACATCAGAGAGTTAATAAAATCAATGAGAACATATGATTGTTGAATTGCTAGAGAATCTATCGCTCATTCAGTAGCATCGATTCACTCGATTAATAGAATCGACGATAAAGAATCTTCGTGAATTGCTTGAGAATCAACTCATTCTCATGAAGCAGACGAGTGAAAATAAGCTGTTCAACTCTCTTTTCAAAAAGCTCATGAATCAGTCGAGTCAAAATAACCTGTGTCATCAAATTTGATTCGACTCGATTTGAATCAAGATCAATTTAGTGAGTCTGCTACAAAGATGCTGTCAATGCAATGATCTACCTACTCACATCGCTTTACCTATCAGTGAATCAACCTACCTTGTGTTTCTGTGTCAACTAGTGAGTCTGCTTCAATGACACGATCAGAATCAATCTCTTCGATGAGCTAGTCGATTCTCTTCTAGTGAGTCTGCTACAAAGACGCTGTCAATGCGATGATCTATCTACTCACATCGTTCTATCTATCAGTGAATCAATCTATCTCGTGTTTCTACGTCAAATAGTGAGTCTGCTACAATGATCGCTCTTTCTCTCTCATAGTGAGTCTGCTACAATAGGCATTTCGATGATCAATAGAAAGATTGATAGAAAGGCGAGCATCGAGCTTTACGTCAGTGCTATGAACTACACTACAAGTCATAGAAACATGACTTTTAAAGAGAAGAGAATAATGTTACGAAGCGTGTCGAAATGAAATAGAACTTAGTCAATAGACTCTAGAAATTTCGATATGTGAACAAGAAACAATGATGTTTCGAATTGAAATATGCTGAAACATTTCATCTATTCGAGCTCTGACAAATCAACTACTTCGCTTCTTTGTTCGCTCTACTATAGATACAGCTCGAAATCATCTTCTTTCTTCTGTATTCTTAGTTTCCTAGTTAAAGCTATCTCTATTGATCAAACATTCTATTCAGCTACGCACTATCTCGCTGCAGTGTGATTAGATTTTAGACATGATCTCAACATAAATGAAGAAAGTGCTGAACAACGAGAAGAAGTGCTGAGAATGACTCGAAGAATTCAATAGAGATGCGCTAGATTCAAACTAAGCATAGCATCATGACTTGTTCTAATCAAATTGATTAGAGTTAGATCTGAACTCTGATCGATTCAGACATGTTCATAACATTATTTCTTTCTTTGAACATTCATGTTTGCATGAATAGAAAAGAAATAAAAGCAAAAAAAAAAAATTCATTATGTTTTCAATTTAGTGCGACTTATTCGAGTATAGCTTGTGAAATTCATTCAGAACTTTCTTCAAGTCATCGAATTTTTCTTTATCGACATAGTATCATTCATCATCATGATCTATCTCAATTCATTTGACCTTGTATTGTAGTCTTTCTTTATATCGTCTGAAGTTCAATATATTGTCTACTTCTCAGTGCTTTTCATTCTCTTCAATGATCAATGATTTAGAGAGTTCAGAATGTTGTTTTGATAAAAGATTGTTTAATGAAGATCGTAGACACTTCAAGCTGAACATTGAATGTATATGCTTCATGCTTCTAGATAGCTGAAGACGATAGAAGATCTCAACTTTGACTGTGATTGAATAGAGATTGAGCTGCTTGTCTTTCAAATTCTTGCATGATCTAGTGATTTTGATGTTTTCAAAGACTAATCAAACTTGATCATTTACTTCATAAATGACGTCTCATCTATGCTTGTTCATCTGAGCTTCAATGATCTGCTTGATCTTTTTCAATTGTTGATGATCGAAGATAAGAAGCTCGCTCATTTGAATGACAATGTCATTGATCTTTCTAGTTTTAATACGTTGACGAGTCATTTCATAATCAGTCGTATCTAAATTGAAACTCATTCGAAAGTGAAAGTCTTTATTAAAGTAGAAAGAGATCATCAAGATAGTTGAGAATGTATTGAAATTGTCACTGAATTTCATCATTGAAAGTCATTTAGCTCAATCATTCTGCATGTAATTGCAGTAGGTTCGAAGTTCGCGTTCAACATCTTGATTAACTCGTTTCAACTGATCATCAATCTCTGAATAATAAACTGTTGATAGATTGACTTTGATCTTCAGTCGTTTGCAAAGACTTTGTCATATGATTGATATGAACTGAAAGTCTCTATTTGAAACGATAGAACTGAGTAAATCATGAAGTCAATAGACGTTTCATAGCATGATTCATACTGTTTCTTCAATTGAGATGTCATCGTCTCTTCAATGACAGAAAACATAGTGATGTTCTTTGAAGAGACAACATATGATCATGCAAATGACGTTATAGTTTTTCGATAGAAATAGCTCAATGATGAAGTTTATAGCTATATCTTGTCAACGCTGCTGAGAGATCAATAGAGACTGAAGCAAATCATTTGTATCATCTCAAGATGCTTTGCTTCGCTGACAGACATGACAGTTTCGAATGTATTGTCAAATAGTTGCTTGATGATCTGATCAATAGTAGAAGCGTTGAACTAAATCAATCATTCATTTAATGTTAGAGTGCGAGATTGATGATTGATCATGAATCTTTCAAAGCAATTTTGTATGCATTTGTTTTAACACTTATAGTAAACTCTTTTTAAATAGAACGTTGTCAATGATTTGACAGTTCTTTAGCTTTGTGTCATGAAGCTTCAGTTCATCTTTGTTCATAGCTTGTTGATACTCATTGCATAGTTCATTCTTCTGATTGACTAAATGTACACGTTGATAGAGATTAATCTCATATTTAGATTCAATTTTGAACTTAATTGATAAAACGTTTATTTGATTCGAGATCAGTATAGTCTGAAAACGATCATCTATGTCTTTAACTGATTCAGAACTATCGATCATCGACATTCTAGTTAAAGCATCGACTTTGATGTTTGTTTTGTCTGATTGAAAGATAATCTGAAAGTTAAACTTCAATAAAATATTCAGATAGTTTGCTTGTTGTCAAGTCAGCTGTTTGTTTTTCATAAAGATCTTCAAAGTCTGATGATCAGTAAACATCTGAATAGATAGCTCAGTGTCTTCTAGTTCAAGTCATCAATGTTCAAAGCATTGAATGATAACTAGCAATTTCTTGTCATAGATGTGATAATTGCATTCAACTGAAATCATGCTCTTGTTATAAAAGACTATCGAGTGAAGCACATTCTCGTCATCATACTGAGATAGTATGTCATCTTTTACATAGTTGAATGCATCGATTTTCAAAATAGCTTGACGTTTGACATTGAAATGACGTAGAACTGAGATTGAGCTGATCTGCTTCTTTAGATTGTCAAAGACTTCAATGCAAACTTTGTTTCAAACAAAAGATGTATCTTTTCAAGTCAGCTGAGTGAACAACTTGACTAGTTTCAAAAAGTTCTTGATGAAGCATTGATAGAAATTGACGAAGTCAACGAAGTCTTGTATCTCTTTTAGATTAGTAAATGTAGCTCAATTGACTATAGCTTTCACTTTGATAGAGTTCATGCAAAAATCTTGTTCTGATACTATGATCTTTAAGAAGACTGTTTCTTCTACATCGAATTTGCACTTTTGAATATTTATCTGCAGATCAGCGTCTCATAGACAATCTAGTATCATCTTGACATGTTGTTTATGCTTTTTTTGAGTCTTGCTGTATATGAGAATGTCATCTAAATAAGCTTAACAGAAGTCATTTAGAAAGTCTCATAGAACATCGTTCATATATTGCTGAAACAAGGTCGAATCATTTGTTAATTTGAATGATAAAATCTTTGATTTGTACGCTTCTAGAGCAATAATGAAGGTCGTATAGTTCTCACTATCGAGATGCATACAAAGTTTGTTGAAAGCGAAAATTATATTCAGTCGAGTCAGATGCTTGCAGTCAACAATTTTGCCAATCATCTTATTTATGAGCGATAGAAAGTAGCGATTTCTTTTAATAATGACATTGAGCTTTTGATAGTCAATGCAGAAGCGAAAATCATCATTGATCTTCAGAGTGAATAAAATGAGTGAGAAATATGAGATCTTGCTAGAAGTAATAAAACTCTTTGACAGATTTTCGTTCAGATATTCTTTGATCTTCTGAAGCTTGTAAAATGACATTCAATAAGCTTGACATCTAGAAGAAGTGACATCGTTAGTGAACTCTATCTTATGATCATATGAATGATGAGATGATAGCTTATCAACTTGAGCTCAATCAAACACATCGATGAAATTCTGATATTTTGAAGATAGCTTGACTTTGATGTCTTCTAGATTTTGAGCTGATGCATTGATGAAAGCGACATCTAGAACGTTCAGTTCACATTGAGTGTTGTAGACTATTTTTCTATCAATATTTTCGATCGACATAGCGAAAACCTCGATGCGATTCTTCTTTGATCGTTTAATCAGTGCATGAAAAGATGCAGTTTTCACACTGAACATAGAAAAGTTCTTTTTTGAAGCAGTAGAAGCTGATCGTTGAAGCACTTTGAGAGCTGAACTGATAGAAGAATTTGATGATCATGATCATTTTGAGTGTGAAGCTCTGACTGACATTGAAAAAACAGAAATGAAAGCTTTTAATTGATTCAAAAAAACGATGACATCGTTTTGCATATCTAGTAGTATTTCATTTTTGTTCATTCAGAACTTTTCTAATATGACGTCATGATGATTTATATCAGCTATTAACATTGAAACAGTCAATTTCTTATGATTTTCAACTGTGAGATTGAGTAGAATTTTATGAGTAATGATTTTTCTTGTCAGCTTTTCGTCATATTCTCTTATTAACTTCTCTTTAACTAGTTGTATGAGTTGAATTTTGAGCTTCTGACATATTTAATCAACTAGCTTTGTATGAATTAAGATGTAGATCGTCAAGTCACTATCTATCAGAGATCGTAACTTGAAGAATTTGTCTTGCAAGAATAGAGTGACATCAACTAGAAATGACTTTTCGAAGTAGTTCTCTTTGATAGGTGAAATTTCATCGATTAGATTGTACAAAGAAATGATCTTTATCTCTTTGATGACTTTGAAAGAGATGACTAGTTTTTTGAATCAGACTCTGAATCAAAGTTCAAAGAATGATCAAACTCGTCATTTAATGCATTAATTCTGAAAGATCTATTCAAGCACTCTTTAGAAGTATGATGTTACAAACATGTCTGAATCAATCAGAGTTCAGATTTAACTCTAATCAATTTGATTAAAGCAAGTCATGATGCTATGTCTAGTTTGAACCTAGCGCATCTCTATTGAATTCTTCGAGTCATTCTCAGCACTTCTTCTCGTTGTTCAGCACTTTCTTCATTCATCTCTCTCATCATTCTTTTAAACAAACACGTCTGACATATTACATCACATCTGTATTGAGTCTAGCGCAGCCTCAAGTCATTATTTATAGAAGAGCTTGCACTCTTTCTCTTCTGTATTCTTAATGTCTTGTTATAGTTATCTTTAAAGAGCAATACATACATATCAGCCTCAAGTCTTTTTGATTGAATGATCTAGACATGATTTCAACATTACATTAAGAATTTCGTTTATCATACGATACAAATACTCATTACTCGTTCAATATACTCATTCAGGCAGATTGAGTTTAAAGAAATTCATTTACCTGATGATTGACGTAATCGAAAGACAGAACAACACTAGAAAATCTATAGAATCAACAGCGAGACTGATTGAATTGCTAGATGACTTACAGCTCATTAAGTACGCATCGTTCACCTCGATTAATAGAATCAACGATAAAGAATCTTCGTTGATTGCTAGAGAATCAAATCGATCAAGAGAATCAATCAACTCTCAAATCAAACAACAAAAATGACTTCATCTTCTATTGTCGAGCATCATTCTTCGCTCGATTTCTTTTCTTTTAAAACACTTGTTCAATTCAATCTCTTCTTCTTTCTTCATCATGTTTCGTTTCTTCAAAGAGCATTTCGAAGCTTCATTCTTCATTGTCGAAGATAACGACTCATTCGCTGAAATCATAACACCTTCTATGACTATGAAAGCTTTGAAGAAACGATGCGAAGAGCTGAAAGCTAGACTACAAGCTAGAGAGATTACTTCGTCATCATCAATCTACTCTGAGCATTCTAGGTTTCAGAAAATACTTGATTCTTTGTTGTTCACTGATGAAAAGAACTCTATCTGAAAGAATTGATATGAAAAAGTTCAGAACAAGCTGAAAATCAACATTGATCTCTTTTCAAGTGAATGAGTCAAGCTGAGCTACGTACATTTCAGATTATTCAATGATGCAGCTGAGATCACTCAGTCAAAACGCGAACGTGACTGTTTCAACTCATACAAGATCGTTGATGAGCTTTTGAAAGAGCTAGCTCAGTTGTTCAATGACTCAGATAAAGAAGTCAACTTTTGTAGAAACTACTACAACTTGATTCAAGAACAGAAGAAATTCAGCGAGTTTTATACTCAATTTCAACGACTATTCTTCTATCTAAACTATCAAGAAAAACAGCTGATCGTTGATTTAAAGAATAAAATAAATCTTTGACTTCGATTCGCTTGAGTAACTCAATTGATTCAACTCAGTACTCTGAAAGAAATTCGTTTCTATCTCATTTGATTGAATAACAATCAACGAGCTATTTGAGAGATTAAGAATAGAGAAGCAATGATCAAAGCTAAAACAACTAAACAGATCATCTTCGTTAAAGAATCAGTCAAAGCTACTCATAGAATCATAGAAATGAAGATGACTGATCAGTCAAAATCACGCGACGCTGTTTTAACTAGCGTCAAAGAAAATGACTTACTAATTGAAAATTGCTTTCTATGTCATAAGTCTGATCATACTTCTAAAGAGTGTTTGAATAGATCTTTCAGAATTAACGCATTAGATGACGAGTTTGATCATTCTTTGAACTTTGATTCAGAGTCTGATTCAAAAAACTAGTCATTTCTTTCAGAATCATTGAAGAGATAGAGATCATTTCTTTGTGCAATCTAATCGACGAAATTTCATCTATCGAAGAGAACTACTTCGAAAAGTCATTTCTAGTCGATGTCACTCTATTCTCGCAAGACGAATTCTTCAAGCTAC
>JAABUL010000050.1_pt1 | contig 203715 bp, 381 predicted proteins | sample 5559151 | NCBI WGS metagenome assembly JAABUL01 (sample SAMN10711876, study PRJNA513368) | rock metagenome | isolation source: Antarctica rocks | place: Antarctica: Victoria Land, Pudding Butte sud | reverse complement strand
AGCTGGCCACGGCACAGGCTTCTCAGGTGAAACGCCCATTGATAGGGTTTTGCGGGTTGAATCGTCGACAATTGACGCTTCTATTACTCGTCGATGATCGACGATCAGGATGATGACAGTGAGCTGGCTTGAAAGGACTCCCTGTGTCGGAAGCTGGCGGTTCCCAATTCAATTCACAGGCTCGTCAAGTTGCGCCTCGGTGCATTTCCGATGCATTCGAAGCCTTCACTTACACTCTAGCATAGATTGATGACTGTGAACGGTTCCACGACTCGCAGCACTAGCCTCCTGCTGATCTATACCGGAACATAGCCAGATCACAGGTCAGATCAGCTCGGGCGAGCACCGCTCAGGCACAGCTTGCACCTGCCGAATGCTAGACTGGCTGCGGAGCATGGGCAAGAAGCGACGGCGAAACGCCGGTCCGGCAGACAACGGACGCGGAAGCAGCGCGCCAGCGGATGTGCTCTTAAAGGCGGTCACCGCAGCGGCGGTGCTGCTGGTGAGCGCACACGTTATGCAGCAATAACAAATAATGTACCCTATCATACACATATCTCATAGTGGATCATTCCAACGTTTGTTGAGTGCCGCGCAGACGCTTGTGGTGGTCGGCATGGTGTGGCGCCGCCATTCCGCCGGGCTGGCAACGGTGTCAACACAGCCCCCGGCGGCGCACCGATCGACCAAGGCAGCATCAGGTACAGCGCCTGGCGGCGGGCAGCAGGAGCCGCTCATCTATCAGTACACGATAGAGCGGGAGCTGGAACACAGCCCGGAGGCCTTCACGCAGGGACTCGAGTTTGATCGCAGCTGCCATAAGGACGCGGGCGCCAAGCAGAAGTGCGAGGACGTGCTGTGGGAGTCCACTGGTAAGGGTTCTCGTCACAGCTGTGCAGTGCGGCGACATGCACCCAGACCAAATGCAGCATGAATGTCACACATCGTCATGGCAGTCGCAAACGCGCACATGCAACAAGGCAATGGCAATTCGGCAGCTGCACCGACGTTCTGCCTGCGGGCTGGTCAATGCTGCAGGCATGAACGGACAGTCGTCAGTCAGGGAGGTCAGCCTGGAAACGGGCGAGGTGCGGCGGAAAAAGATGCTGGAACACAGCGACTTTGCAGAGGGCGTCACCAAATTCGGTGACAAGTGCGTGGCTCCTTCCCAAAAGCTTTGTTCTGGGCGTGGAGTGCCACTCATTGCATCACCGCTCCTGTCGTTGATGCTGGCACAACATGGTGTGGATCTCATACTTTCAACTGTCTGCAGGCTCTTTCAGCTGACATGGCAGAGCCCAAAGATATTTTCGTACAAGGTGGACAATTTCGACGAGGTGGGGGACCCTTCCGCGAGCCACTCACACTTCAGCCTGACCTGACATTGTCTGCCAGCATCCCGCAGCAGCTCATGCCGATGGGCGCAGTACGCTTGATGCCACAGTCAGCTCCAGACTCTGATGATCCGCAGGGTGGTCTTTGCTGGAGCGCCCTAGATCTTTGTTCTTATGACACAACTGTGCATCCGTGGACAGGTCCAGGAGCTGCGGTCGCCGCTGACGGACGGCTGGGGCATCTGCACTGATGGCGTGTCGCTCATCGTGTCGGACAGCAGCCCCACGATCACATGGCTGGACCCGCAGACGCTCGCCAAGCAGCGCTCGGTCGACGTGCACGACGGCGGCCGGCCGGTGGCCTGGGTCAACGAGGTGCGCCACCGCCGAAATTGAGCTTCGTCCCTTAAGTTGAACTGAAGGAGCCCGGATTGCCTTGCGCTGACGGTCGCCGATCGGTGGCCTGCGTCAACGAGATGCGCCGCGTCCAGCTCTTGAGCCTAGGTTTCTTTGCGCCACAGAGACTCAGCTTCTGGCCTTGCCATGGCTGTGACACATGCATCATTATGGATGAGCAGATGGCACTTCGACAGTCAGCACTCCGCGTGGCTTGCCATGTGCTTGCTGCCCCATGTCGCATCACCTTGCCTTGCGCTCCGAAGTCGCTGTTTCAGTCTCGAGGTCTGGCACGACCCGCGCTAATTGCAACCACCTTCTTGATGCGGAGCACTGCCGCAGATGGAGTGGGTGGAAGGCGAGATCTGGGGCAACGTGTGGCAGACGGAGTGCATCGCGCGCATCGACCCGGCGAGCGGCGCTGTGCTCGGGTGGGCGGTGCTGCAGGGCCTGGGGGCGCGCGAGCGGGAGGCGCACCCCGGCCACCACATGGACGTGCTCAACGGTGAGGCGACAAGAATTCGGCCGCCTGAGACCGTGCATCTCATGTGACGAAGCTTTGGCACGCACGAGCGGGAGGCGCACCCCGGCCGCCACATGGACATGCTCAATGGTGAGACCTCAAGAGGTCCGCCAGGAACTTGGAGCTGGACACGGGGCTGCTCAGAGGATCGCGCAACAGAACGTGAATCTCTGAACCTGAGGGAACTGAGCCCGTGGGCATGCCCGCGGTGTTGTTGCTCTGTGCACAGTGTGTCATGCTGGGTGGGAGCTAACGTGGCTTGTTGGCAGTGGTCATGCATCGCAGGTGTGAGTCGCAGAGCTGTAGCTGGTGGCCAACCAAGGTCACATTGTTGCTGCACACGCCCCGCCTGAGGTTCTATTCATGCTCCTGTGACGCGTCAGGCATCGCGTGGGACGACAAGGGCAAGCGCCTGTTCGTCACCGGCAAGTGGTGGCACAAGCTGTACCAGGTCAGTCGAACCTTGCCAACCCTGCCATCCCAGGTGGCCTCTGAGCCAATTCAGAGCAGCACCTGACCCAGCTGTGCCTGAGTGCATGTTGTCCAGGCCGCATAGGACGAGCCAAAATCATGGTGTTCTCATTGTTGGGGTACCACATGTAACAGGTCAAGCTGGCGCGCAGCGCCGCCATCAGCGTCGAGCAGGCCCGGCAGGCCTGCATCCCCAATGCGCGCTTCGGATGACGGCGAATTGCGGCCTCGCCGCCGCTTGGGCGCCCGTGCGCCGGGGCTGCGTCAGCCGGCAGGTGCATGGCAGGAGCACTCTGTCAGCCCCGGTCGTGAGGCGCCGTGACACGCCAGCCAGCGGCCGGCCCACTCGTCAGCTGCGGCCCACAGTCTCGACAGGCACGCCATTCGTGCCTGCTGCCGCATGCCCGCAGTGCCGGCACCCATTGCATGTTGAACCTGTGACATACAACCAGCAAGCCGAACACGGTCCGTTTTACCAGACAGTGAGTGTGCTTATTGCAGGCGGCCTGGAGACGCGTCGGCCGGGATTGGTGGGAGACAAGGGGGTGATAGCTGGGCAGTGGTGGCTGGCAGAGAGTGTCCGGTATCTAGAATTGCGTCAGAATAAACACGTGTGTCCTCTCGAGGATGCATCAGCATGCTTCTGTCACATCTGCCCCTGGAGCACTATGCCGCTGCACTGGACTCTGCCAGATACAAGGTCAATCAGGAACAGTTTGGCGGCTGTCCGAAGACACAACTCTGCAGTTCGAGCCCACAAAGTACTTCTACCTACGCCAAAACCGCACAGAAAAAATGAAACCCTGAGGCACGCCAGGACAGCGGCTCGTGAATCCCCAACGACGACATCTGTCGACATGTCCCCAATGCTGAACCAGTGCCTGCGTCACGTCTCCACCAGCGGCGGCTTGACATTCTGCTCCACTGTGATCAGGTCCTGGTGCGCCAGCTTCAGCGTGGTGGGGCTGCAGGAAGGCAAACAATAAGTTCAGGTTTCTGCACACTGCGCATTCTCCATAGCGGACAGACAGGCGGGGCTGCGGTGCAGGAATGCCAGATGCAACCATTGCGCAGCACTCACCCTACCTGCCCGGTTTGATTTTACACAGAGACAGCGCAGCAAAGCGAGAGTATCACCTGTCGTAGCCGAAGACGCGGTTGCCCTGCAAAGTGGCAATGGCAGTGGACCGTCAACTTGCCTGCTGTGCATGCGTCTGCGGATTCGCTATTTGCCTGTTCCAAGGCACGGCAGCATCTGGCAAGAACAGCGGTCTGCAATCTTGAGAAACGCTAAGTGGGACAGGCACCCAGATGAAAGAACGAAGCAGCACCTTGTACATGAATTTGACGGCGCCGAGATCGGCGCCCATGCGCTCGCAGAAGATCTCGAACACCGTCCCCAGCATCAGCGACTTGAGGGTTTTGAACCACACCTGCGGCGGCAGAGGACAGCAGCGGCATGTCAAAGCACGCCTCGGCCATTGCTGGGGTCATCACAGGAGCGCCGATGGCGGCAGGCAGGGGGCAGGCTTCAGCACTGGCTGGGATATGCTCCAATGTCAGTGGAGGAAACATTCCATGTGCACACAGATTGCATTGCCTCTCACCGTCTCGCCAAACTGATTCTGGACGCGCAGCTCCAGTTGCTCCTTCACCTTCGCCTCCTCCACGCCCGGAATCTTCACGTACGCTTCCCTGCGGTTTCGGTGGCGGCAGCAGCTCTGTCAGGCCCGCGCAAGTCAGGGCAGAGTACTGTTAGCAAGGTGCAAAGTGCTGGTGCAACATGCGCCGATTGCATCACCCCTCTGTAGGCATCCCCTGTCTGTGGTGCTCTTGATGCAGGCAGCGCGTGGCGGGGGTTTTGGAGTGTACCTGGCCTCGCTGGGGGCTGGCCGCTGGCCCGCTGTCGCCAGCATCGCTGTCGCAGGCGTCTCGGCGCTCGTCGCCGCCAGCGAGCCGGAAGACTGCCTGCTCGCCGGCAGCGAGCCCGACGACCGCCGCGTCGCCGGCAGCGAGCCTGAAAACCGCCGCGTCGCCGGCAGTGAGCCGGACGCCTGCCTGGTTGCGGCGGTGCTGCGGGACGCACGACGCGGCGCCCCCGCCTCTGCCGCCGGCTGTGCCGCCGTCGCTGCCGCTGCTGCTGCCGGCTGCGCGGCGGCGCCGGGCGCCGACTGCTGGGAGCTCTTCAGCGCGCGCCTGGCGCGCGTTGCGACCGGCGAGCAGACCTTGTGCCTGTGCTGCTCCTGCTGCGGTGCCGGCTCCGGGCCTTCATCTGGCGCTGCTCGCTTCCGGCCCCTGCAGCACATCGCACTACCCATGAACTTCGTGCAAAGCTCGGCTGCAAATTGAGACAAGGGCTGGGTGCAAACATCAGCAGCGGGGCTCCCTGTCAATGTGCAAATGTGCCCGCAGGAAGATGTCGCTGTGGACGTCAGCACATGGAGTAGTCCAACAGCCACCAGCAACAAGCTGATGAGACGAAGCCTGGAACATCTGGTCAGACATGTGCAGGGCTCTTTCTGGCGCAAGGCGCGCCTGCGGGTGGCGGGTCTGCCGGCGGCTGGCGCGGCGGCGGCGGGCTGGGCGCCGCTGGAGGCCGCGCTGCCGGGCGCATGGTTTAGCGCCAGCAGGCCAGCGGGCTGCCCCAGGCTGGCGCTGCGGGAGCGCAGCACGCACGTCGCAGAGGAGCGGGCGCTGGAATGCGCCTTGCGCGCCGTCTCCAGCCGCTCCGACAGCTGCCGCGCCGTCGTCGGCGCCAGGAACCTGGACGTGAAGCGCACGCATAAAAAGAGGGCGGCGCGACGCCACTCAGGCCGGTGTGCTCCATATGATTGGTCGGAAACCGAGCGAAAAAATCCAACGAGACAGTGCTTACGGCGGTCCACTTCAAGGGCAGCAGGCTTTGCCAGCTTCACCTGTGCAGCTTGTCGGGCGCTGAATCGGCGGAGTGGCACGCAGCGCCTGGCAGCAACACCGACAGGCGCGCACTGAAGAATCGTGAACGAGATCGTACCTGTCGTGCACGAGGTGGCCGGCGTCCTGCATGGCGCCCGCAAAGTCGATGCTGGCGTCGGGGTGCGCCATGAGTTCGAACACCGCGGAGCTTCGGCCAGAGCCCGCGTGCACGTCGCCCACCTGTCGGTGTTTGAGCTAAGAGTCAGAACCCTGCAGTGGTACCAAGGATGAGGGACGACACATCCCGTGCTTTTGTCTCACCAGCACTGACGACCGCGCTGGCGCAGCGGCACGGCAAGACACTCACATCGCGTGGCAGGTTCTGCCCAAGGAAAGGCGCCTGGCCTGTGCGCTTGGCCCTGAAGTTTTCAATGTCAGCCAGCAGAACAGCAGCCTACCAGAGACGCGTAAGGTCCCTGCACAAATCATGCAGAAAGAGGAAGAGAAGGGCGCACCACGCGGTACAGGGAGGGGCGCAGCAGGCCGGCGGTGCAGTGGTGCAGCGAGGCGCCGAGGATGACGGCCACCTCGTCCGGGCACGCCAGGTCCACGTTGCCCCACTTGCCCTCCATGTCCTTCACCTGTTCATTCGCAGAACGCAGACAGGTGAGTGAAACCTAGGTGCTGATTGCAGGAAGGTGAGTAGACTCTCTGAGTGCCACACCCGCATGGTCCATGTTGCCCCACGCTGCCCTCCATGTCCTTTACCTGTGTGACCACAGCGTGATGCATGGTGAGCATCTCCTGGGCACCACAGTGTAATGACGATGTCCTAGCATGACATTAAGAGAGTTGGCGTGGCCTGATTCTGTGCATGTTCATGCCGGCGTCCGCACGACTGGTTTCGCTTCAGCAGTCCACAGGGTTTGCGGCACCAATGTGGCAACAGCGCTTGCAGTCTTGGGGTCAGACGATTCGTAAGTTCACCTGCAGCATGGAGGTGTTGACGCCACAGCGCTTGCAACTTGGGGGTCAGATTTTCACCTGCAGCATGGAGGTGGTGACGGGCTGCGGTTCGCCGCCGTCCGCCGGACGCTCCCAGGTGAAGGCGTTCTGCGCGGTGATGACGCTGACAAGGCCGTGCGGCAGGACTTCGTCCGTCTGCGTCGCCTCCTGTTCCTCGCCCGCCGCCAGGTCTGCCTGCATCGACTGCTGCACCTGCAGGCAGTGAATTGAGCGTCGATGCTTTGAATTGTCCTTGTTCCCCGCCCACCGCCATTTTGCCTGCACTGAGTGCTGCACCTGCAGGCCACTGTGAGCCTCAGTGCTATGGGATGTTTGAGATGGGATATTGGGCTGTAATTTACAAGCCTGATGCCCAAAATCGGCCAATGACACCTATGATGGCAATATGCACTGTCACATGGACTCCAGCCTGGCGTCTGGCATGCTCACATTTGCAGCTGCAGCGTTTCAGTTGCGTGGCAGGGATGCTGGAAGCGTGCCTGGAGGACGGACGAGGCCGTCACGCCGTCGGTCAGGGGCGTCTCGTCCAGCAACGTGTCCAGCGTCGCCTGGTGCAGCCGCACGTGGCAGGAGCGGCACACGGCGTGCAGCACCATGCGCGCAATTGAGTCCAGCAGCGTGAACGCCTGCACCACGGTTGCAACGAGTACGTCATCGAATTTCTGTACTCGAAAGGACTGATGATCGATAAGCAACGCTGCGGCTTGCAGGCACAATCGATGACTGGAACAGCTGGCTGTACGCACGCCGCATGATTCAAACGCCACCCTTTGAAATTTGGACTTGCGGCAGGGCAGGCCCCATGCGAGCGGTCCAACATGTTCAGTTGCATCACTTTCATCTGTCAGCACGTCCATACGTGCGGAGCATCGGTGCGCTGCGCCCGCTATTGCATAATTCAAAGCACCTGGTGCGCCGCTCTCTGCACTTCGTGTGGTAGCGCAGCGCTGCTCGGGCTGCCTGGGCGGTACTCCATCGAGTGGCAGCCGAGAAGCACCACGTGGCCGCCGTTGCAGGCGGGCGTGTGCGGCGTCTGCTGCCCTGCGAAGTGTTCCGAAGCAGCATCCTGCAGCTGCCTCAAGCAGTCCGCGTCCTCGGGCCTGAGCTTCAGCACCACCACACTGTGCCGTGTAAGTGCCAGAGACAAGCTCTCGACGCCGATCTGGTAGCTGGAGCTGGTGGTCTCGGTCTCGACCCGTGGGCTGCCTATCGCATTCGCAGCGATTCTCGGGATGGTCGTTCGCGATACGTCGCGAAAGCTCATCCTGCCGCGGCGGCGCGATCCACAGGTGCACTAGACAAGCTTTGCTGGAGTCTCAGATGCGCCTCGGATGCATTGGGGGGCTGCCGCTGCTGTGCGAACATGTATGCAGGCAAAACGAATTCGTAAATTGAAGTGCTCTTGCCGGGGGACGCTAGTATGATATTACTTTCAGAGTCTCGGGCGCAACAACGTTTGAATTCAAGCGCAAGCCATGGCCAAAGCCGGGCAACTGTGCATTCATCCCTCTCACCGCAACGTCACGGATCAGTTTCGCACCGTCTGAGTGTACTGGCCTGTTGCACAACCGGCAGGCGCACCCGATCAGCCGGTTTCACCTGGCGAAAAGCTCCGACACGTCCGCTCGACGACGCCAGCGAAGTGCAGCAGGGCTGTCTGCAGTTGCAGGCAGTGCAGCCACACAGACGCGCCAGTAAGCTTCCCGACGGATCTCGCCGCAAGCATGATGGCAGCCGACGATGGCGCAGCAAGCCGACAGAAACTAGATGCCAACACAGCCACAGAGGCGCAGCACCCGCAGCCTGGCGAGGAGTCTGCGAGCCGTGACCCCTTCGGCATCGATGCAGACATGCTCATCGACGACATCAGGGGCTCGGTACGGCTATGATGGCAGGCGCTGCAAGCAGGGATAGCAGCGGCGTTGTGTTCCACACTGACTCTGGCATTTGGGATCCATGCAGGTCACAGAGTACTGCGCGGACGGCTTTGATGCGCTGGAACGGTGCCTGCTGAGCGACTTGCCCGTGGCCAGCGAGGAGCAACGGCAGGAGCTGGCACAGGTGTGGCAATTGCCCTGGCGGATCCGAGAGCGCGGTCTTCACTGAATCTGTCACGTCGTTGCGCAGCTGTTTCCACACACTCGAGCGCTGTGTGCAGCTCCATCTGCTAGCTGCGATGGTGCAGAACACACTTGAGCTGTGCGGGATACGACGCTGGGCAAACCGCTAAACTTGCACATGGGCTCAGGGCGCAGAGGTCCTGTACCAGAGGTTCAGCGCCCGCCTGGAGCAGCAAATGGACCTGTTCGAGGGCCACGCGCTACAGAGCTGTCTGCAGATACCGCCCGGCCTAGACTTGCAACAGGTACGTCATGCAGAGGAAGGCGCACATCTTGTGCCGTTTCACTTGTATCGATGGTAAGTCTCAGAGCCTGAGGAGTTGAGCCTCACGACTGGACAGAGGAGCCGCAGAGCCTTCCGTATGCAGCCTCCTAATCAGCCTCGGTCGGAGTCGCCCTCAGCTCCTGCCGAAGCAGCCGCAGCAGCTGGCTCGAAACTGATATTCTGCAATGCCGTGCAGTCACCGCCATCCAGCGAGGGAGATGCACCGCCGGCGGAGTCGGAGGCGCAGCTCAAGGGGGAGCTGGCGGGCCTGCGGGCGGCCATCCAGGCGGCGCGGTCGGACGTGCGGCAGATGCGGGCGCAGCTCGCGGCCATGGACCGGGACCTGGCCCTGCATGGTGAGTTTTTTGGGTTGGGGGCACCGGGCTTCTCAGCAGGCCACTTAGGTACTGTGCTTTGGCGGTGCATCGATTGCAGCGGCGCACCCCGGCGTCTGTCGCCACTGGTGGGTCCCATCGGGGCAGGCAGGCCTGAGTGCGCCGTCGCTGCAAGGTTCCGATTCGCATGCTAGCCACAATGCGAAATTGAAACTGCAGTCCTGAAAAGTCCCGATGCTGCCCCGCAGGCGACAAGGCGGAGCTGGAGGCAGTGGCGGCGCCGGCGGCCGGCAAGGAAAACGTGGCAGAGGATGCGCGAGCGATTGCTGCTGACGCGGCGCGGCTGCGCCCGCTGCTGGCCAAGGCGCAGCGGCTGCAGGCGGCGCAAGCCGCGCGCTCGCAGCCGCAGGCCGCCGGCTCAGGTGGGCAGCTTCCAGTTGGTGTTGGCGTTGTTTTCTTGGCTTTCGTGGGATGTACATTTTGAGGAAATTCTTGGCTTTAGTGGGATGTACATCTTCAGGAGCATCGCAGGTTCCAATGCTGCAGCTTTCTGTGTGGTGCACGACCTCAAATGAGAGCACCGGCGGCAGCTGAGGCAAGGACTGGTGCCCGGGGGCTGCTTCCGCCGAACTCTGGACCTGTCGCTCTGATTTGCGGTAGTGCAACTTCCTTGCAGCGACGTGCACTAGCAGCAGGGGGTGAGTTTTTCTTCCGCTGGTGGGGCTGAGCACAATTAGGACAGCATGCCATGATACAGACGCCTGCAGTCCAAACATGCTGACCGTGTTGCTGGCGGCTCGCAGTGGCAGCAGCCGACCAGGAGCTGCGGCGGCGGCGGCGCATGCTCGGGGGCGGCGGCGGCGCAGACGGCGCCATCAACCGGGATGCACTGCGACAGGCCGCCCAGCTGATGGCGGCGCACGAGCAGGGTGCGGCGGCCACGGCGGTGGATGCAGAAGCCTCATAAGGCGGGTGTTTGTGTTGTGTGTGCATGGTGTCAGGACGGGCCTGACAAGCATTGTCAGCATGTGATTGTACATTGCTCATTGAAGATGTACTCCTGCTTGGACCTTGGTTTTGGTTCTGGCTTGTGAACCTGCAACCCTTCGCATCAGCAACACGGCCTTCCAAACCACAAGCAACAGCCGGAATGGCACACGCTCACACTCACATCGACTATGGGACACGCCACACGGCCTGGCACAAACTCTCAGCACCCCACCAGCTGCAGCCTGCACATTCGTGGATGCCATGCGCCGCAGCCGTCATCGGCCAGCTTGAAGGAATGGTCCAGCACGGCAGAAGGAGACGCGTGCTTGTCCAGCCGCGGCCGCGTCGCCGCCGCTGCCGCCCTGGCCCCCCTCGCCAGCAGCGCCGCCGCCGCGGTGTGCAAGCGCCGCGCTCTGACCCTCAGCGAAAGTTTATTGGGGCTGGCGTCGATAGGGTGCAGTGCCGCCAGCTGCGGCGGCACGACGTGAGCCGCCCTGCCAACTGTGAACTGGTGGCGTTTTTCCCGCTGGCGGCAGCGGCTTCGGCCTGTGCCGTTGGCGGGTGTTGGGTCATACGGAAACCAAATTGGAGCTCCAGCCATGTAAAACATGATCAGACCGTCGATCCTGCGGCCATAAAGAGCGTCTCTGAAATTCCGTGTGTTGACAGCAACTGAACTGCAGCAGGACCTGAGTACTGCTGGGGCGTGAGCGTCATGTCTCTGAGTCGCGCTCGAGATGGGCATATGGCTTCATGCGCAGGCTTGCGATCACCCGACTCTTCACATTCTGATTTTGATATCCCACGTGATGCACCGCTGATTCTGCTGACAGCGGCGCCTCATTCGATCACTGTCCCACATCGCATCGCAGTCAACAACCCAGCCCCTGCTTTACCTTGGAATGAATACCTAGGTATCTGATTGTGGCCTGGAAGCGAGATGTGGGACAGTTTAGTGGGGCTCGCCGACACACGAATATAGGATCCACATGCACAACAGCCGCCAATGTTGTTGTTCCTGTTGCTTCTTGTACGTCAATGCTGGTACGTTCATCACTGTCAACATTGTCTCTGACGACCAAACTGCGCTCGTACTACAGACAAAAGCTCTTTGCTCTTTGCTCTCGGGTGGTCTACAGTCAGCACCTCACTTGCATACGTGATCCCGCGCATGAGTTCCCCACACATGAAGCCCGTGTCGTTGCCGCGATGCGGCTCCCTTCTCTCCAGACACAACAGCAACGAGAGTTCAGAAGTAGTCTATGAGAGCTGCCCTGCAGCAACCCGCCGCTCCGTGTACGGCAAACGCTGCCGGCTGTCTGTTCGCGCGGCAGGTCGACTCCTCTCAAACAACAATCGCACTCGCCCGCGCGGCCCAGGCTGCCTGGCTGGTCGCCGGCAGCTGCTGCAGCCCCCAGACAGAGGCCAGCGCTCGCGTGAGCAACAAAAGGCGCTGCGCCAACGGCAACGGCGCCACAAACAGCGCCGCGCCTGCCTGTCCCGGCAGACCGGAGCTCCTCAGAGGTAGGTAGCATCCGACCAGGAAGGCGCAGCCGCTCAAAAGGCCAGCTGGTCGGGGTCCTCGATGACCTTCTTGAGGGTGAGCATGAACTCGGCGGCGTCAGTGCCGTACACGATGCGGTGGTCGCACGTCAGGTTGACCTTCATCTGGCGCTCCACGCCGATGCGGCCCGTCGCGTCCGCCGTCACCACCGGCTTGCTGGCCGCCACCGCCAGGATGGCTGCCGTGCCTGCGAGCCGCCCCAACAGCAAGCGCATCAATTGGGCTGCTTCTGAACACCGCCACTCATCCGGCGCCGTCTTTGGCTCGGCTGTGTTGCCACTCAACAATTGCCAATGCGGCGTGAAGCCAGAAGACGAGGCCGCGAGTCAGCTGGAGGGTAAATGCAGCAGCCATATTAACCATATTAAGTTGTGGGAATTTGAGAGATCTCATAGGAGAGACCACATGCCCCTGGCGGCAGGATGGCGTCGAAGTTATCAGCGCCATGCGTGGCCATGAATCTACAGTGGACATCCAGCCTTGTGGGACAGATAAACAAAAGAATTTACTGAAAGCAAATGCGCACCTGGCGGCAGGATGGCGTCGAAAGTGTCGGCGCCGTACATGCCCATGTTGGAGATGGTGAAGTTGCCGCTGCTGTATTCGTCCGGCGACAGCTGCTTGCCGCGCGCCCGCTTCACCAGGTCCTGCGGGACATGAGGCATCATTCATAGCCGACCTAATGCACCTAGCAAGGTGGCTGCGTGACACTGAAGGAGTGAAGGGGGGTCACTATAAGGTTGTTGGCTTCCAGAGGTTTAAGTCCAGTCCTGGAAATAAAGTTGGCAAGGCAGTATTGCACACAACAGCCCGACGCTGCTGGACCGTCGCGCTGTTCTGCCCCGAGCTGGACCTTTGGGATAGTGCGTGCAATCCCCGCCATCGATCTGGTGGAGACGAACGAGTGAGCGGTGCTTGAGCTTCTGTCCCATTCAAGCATGTCGTCAAATGGCCGTCGAATGGCCAGACCACAAGCCTCGAGCCTTGGCACGGTGTTGGAGGATAGACCCACCGCCCAGTTGCGGGACAGCTGGTAGATGTCTGTGCTGTCGGCGCTCTTAAGGACGGGAGTGATGAGGCCGCCGTCCGGCATCGACACCGCCAGCGACACGTTGATGACCTCGTTGTAGGTGATGCCGCTCGCGTCCGGCGTGCACGCTGCACCACAGGTCAGGCTGCTGGCGTCAGCATGCTGCGCAGGGTTTGGTGTTCAAGGGAGGTGTGGGGTGGTGTTCAGGATTTCTGGTTCAAAGAAATTGTGCCGCACAGGCTTAGAAGGGATGGACTGCTTTCCGATGCAATTCTCACTTCCAGGGCCCTGCAATCCTCACTTCCAGGGCCCTGCCAGCCAGCGTGTTGCCACTGGGCGGCAAGCGCCGGGCGGCACTGTCGCGACGACCCGTGATGTGGCGTATCACTCGTGCCGTCAAACATCAACAGCGGAACAGCGGGAAAGGCGCACCCGCAAATAGCAGCGGGTGCTGCGCCAGCGCGACGCCGGCGGCCTTGGCCAGCAGCGCCGTCATGGTGACGCCCTTGGGTTTCAGGCGCTTAGCCAGCGCGTCGAATTTGTCGGTGGTGATCGTGTACGCCACCCGGAACTCCGGCACCTGGGTCGCACAAGGGCGATGCGTCAATTGAATGTTGAGCTCTTTTTGACTCGCTGAAGGGGGAGCAGCGCGCTAGCCAGAGGCTGGCACAATCATGAGAATTCTCGAGGGAAGCAGCGGAGCCTGCATGCGCTGCTCGTCAGCGTCAACGCCTTCAGGGGAGATTTCACGCTGTGCACAATCTGCATTCTGGGCACCTGTCACCAGCTTCATGCTGTGTGCCGCGCATGCGCTGAAGCCTGAAGCAGATTGAGAATCCGTAAGGGGCACACCGCCAGGCTGTTGACCATGTTCTTGCTGACGGCGTTCTGCATAGCGGTGAAGGGCACGGTGGTGCCGCGCAGCTCCGACACCTTGGTCGCCTCCGCAGCCGCGGGCGCCGGCTTGGGCGCGGCAGCCGGCTGTGCGGGCGCCGGCGCTGAGGGCGCCGGGGCTGACGGCGCTGACGGCGCCGGGGCTGCGGCGATAGGAACTGTGAGAGGCGAGGTTGAGATTGGCGGAGTGAGGGACCATGCGGGAGCTCTTGCCCTCCTGACGAGCTCCGCCAGTGGGGAGTTCCAAGTGCCGGCGCATCGCATATCACAGGGACTAGCTGCGCTGGTGCTATTTGCGCATGCAGAGCCACATCATGCGTGGACAGTCGCTGCTTTCCACCCGATACATCCTCCGCAGGCTTTATGTGCTGCAAAGTCTGATTGCCAAAACCACATGCAATCGAAAACTGCAGTGAACAGACCTGAGGGGGCGCTGGAGCCGTTCTTGGCGGCCTCCACATCTGAGGCGGTGATGCGGCCCGCAGGGCCGGTGCCGCCGATGGCCGCCAGGTCCACGCCCAGCTCCTTCGCCAGCTTCTTCGCGTACGGCGTCGCCACAATGCGCCCGTCCGCGCGCTTCTGCGGCGCCGGCGCGGCCGCGGGCGGCGGCGCCGGCGGCAGCGCTGCCGCCTCTATCGCTGCTGCCACCGGCTGCACTTGATAAAATGATAAAATTCGAATGGTGAACAGCATGAACTTGCGAGAAACGTGCAGGTAAAATGCAACAGCATCACAGTTCCTTGCGAAGGCAACCTCCATTGAAGGAAGAATCACAGGGCATCAACAGACATGCTTGCAATCTTGACAGGGACGAAATCAGCCCAACAATATAGTTGCGCGTGAATCCCCACAGATCTGCTGGTCGTCCAGCATTCTTGATTATCTTCGAGTGCTCGACGTTGCAAAAAACACGCCTGTGCTGGGGCGGCAGCCTCGGCTGCCGGGGCTTTCGGCGGCGGCGGCGGCGGGGCCGCTGCGGCGCCGTTACCGCTGGATCCGCCACTGGCCTTCGACCTGGCCTCATCCAGCTCGCCCTCCGTCTCCGCGACGTAGGCGATCGGCTCGCCTGCAGGTGGTGCGACAGCAGCATTTTGACACACGCACCGCCTGTCCGCATTTTCAGCGCAGAGGTCAGGCCACGTCGCATGTGTGGTAGTCATGGGCGTGTTCCACCTACTATGCTCGCACGTCAGCAGGGCACTCCGCAGTGCACACCGGCGCAATCTGCTGCGCATGACCTGGAACGCGTCGAAACGATCTGGGCAGTCTGGGCAGTCAAATGCTGGCAAAGCCTCACCAACGTTGGCGACGCCGCCCTCCTGAATGACGATGCCGCCCAGAAAGCCCTCGGTGAAGGACTCCACGTCCATGTCGGCCTTGTCGGACTCGACCACCACCACGCTCTCACCCTTTGTGATCTTGTCGCCCGGACTCTTGAGCCAGGTCACGACCTTGCCCTCTGTCATTGTGGAGCTGAGCGCCGGCATGAAGATCTCTTTGATGGCGGCGAGCGGCGCCACCGCTGTTCTCCTGCCGGATCGGGCACCCGCGCATTGCCGTGCCTGCAGCCTAGCGATCTGCGTCCTGCTGACGAGGCCGGGGCGCAGGCCCGCGACCTGGCTGCAGCCGCATGGTGCCACACATCCGCTCTGCATGTGCGCCATGGTGCCCGCTGCAACTGCTGCGTCGAATCGTAACTGTGCACCTCTGGTGGCCATCGATCAACGCCAGCGGCTCTGAGGAAGGGGACTCTCAGCCTGCCGAAATCCACGGGCCACGTGCACGATTTGTCGCGCAGATCTCGTCGTGTGCAGCCGCTGACAACGTGCAACATTTTGTCGTGAAGCACCGTAGCGGCAAGCACAAAACTGTCCTGCATCTGTTGGCGAGCCACCGTGCGCCGCGCACCTTGGCAGATCAGAGAAGCTCATTCTTGCTGTTTCACACCACTCTGCTGAAACATGACGGCCTCACTGGTGGTCAGCTCTTGTCATCTGACAGCGCCATGCGCTTCCAGTAGACCGCTGCGCGCAGCATCACCCGCACCGTTCAGGTGCGGGAGCTGCTTCATAATGCACAAGGGGCGGCTTATGCCGCTGCGCTTTCAAGCTCTGAGCCCCAACGCAGCAACATCCTGCGGCTGCATGACATACCAGGCGCTGAAGCTGTATATTTCCAAGCAGTATACGCCACCTGCCCAACTCTGCAGGCGGCAATGGACAGCGGCGTCGCCTCGCCGGCTAGTGCCCGCTTGCGCAACGGACAACTTCTCAGAGGACATGGGGCCGCCTGGTGAGCATGCCATGCCCGACGGAATCTGCCACACTCCTCGCTAGCCTCCGAACGCTTATCATAGCACCCCGAGCCTCGCACTGTGGCCGCACGGCTCGAGCCGCGCGGCTGCAGACATGGCGGAGATGAAAATGCACCTTGAATCCAACTTGGGATGCACCTTGAGCTGCAGAATTCCTGGAGGACCTGACGCGCGACTTCCGCGGCGGCAACGCCGAAGATGACTGGCAGGCGCGCAAGCGGCGGCAGGAGGCGGAGCGGGTGTCATGGCGGGATGGCATCAACTTCAAGCCGCAGTCGATCAACGCGGCGGCGCGGCCCGCCGGCTTCGGCGACCAGATAAAGGAGGGCATCGACAAGGTTGGTGGCGAGGTGCCAGGGGCACAGAACAGATGCTCCCAGGGCTGGCATGCAGGAGGCGTGTCATAACACGGACGACCATTCCGGCGTCCCTATCCGATTTTGATCGCAGCGCCAACGAGTCACCATGCCCTCCTGTGGCGGCTGAAAAGACATCGTCTAGCACACTGACCTTCTGTGTTGGCTGCCGCAGGCTCTAATCGCAGACTTCTTTTTCGTGTGCCTATCGCTGCTGGGCTTGGTGCTGGGTGTGGGCGCAAAATGGGCGTTCTCCTCCACGGTGAGCCCGCCTGACGAGCGTCACACGTTTGTGTGCATGATGACGCTGCACTTGGTCTGCAAGATAGGACTGCTGCAGCACAGCGGTGTGAGCTGCGGCGGCCGACAGGTGCTGATGCGTCTCTGCGTGTGCAGGTCGTACTGGATTTGTGGCTGGCAGCCTGGCCGACGATCTTCCAGCCAGCCATCGGGATTTTGATGGCCGGAGCGGTGAGCACCTGCAGTGCCGTAATGCTGTATGTGCTGTATGCGCTTCATATGCTGATCGCTGCATTGCAATTGACTTGCAGCTCCTGCATGAACCCGCTCGGAAGCGTGCACACATGTCACTGGTGATGCATGTGCCCCGCAGCTGCTCTCCGGGCTGTACGGGTGGATGCAATCAGACGTCATGAAGTAGATCTCTGGCGGCGACGCTGGGCACGAGCTCACACAGTAGACACACAGTAGACCTAACGCTGTTGAGGGCAAGCGGTCAAATGTACTTGATTGGGGTGTGCCGAATTCTGACTGAAAGGACCTTCTTGACATTGTTGTGGCTGGTGCAACATCGATCATGCATCGCCCCGCAGAGCTGCCAGAGCCTGCTGCCGAATGTGCATCTCCTCTTCCATGGCGTCCACGTTCACATCCTTCACATCCTCCTCCACAGCCTGCTCCTGTCGCTTGCGCGTCTGCGCAGAACGAACCGAGTTAATTGTTTCTTTGCAGAAGGTCGAAGCAGGTGTCTCAGCGCCAATTGCACCATCATCTCCACAAGTCCGTCCAGACTGAGCAGCATCTGTGTGCAACACGATTGGGACAATATGTGGAGGCAGCACCTTGGCAGCATTGCCGCGCCGCTGCAGCTGCGCCGCCAGCGCGGCCTTCAGCGACGCATCCGCCTGAGCACGCGCACCCGTGGCCGCGACTGCGGCGGCGATGCAGTGGCGCAGAGCGCCGCAAACCACTGCGTCCCGCAGGAAGTCGGGGTCCGGCCCCTGCGGGGGTCGAAGGGCCAGTGCATTTTGGGCATCTGTCCAACAGATAGACGCGGTCGCTGCGACGGGGAGTGGTCTTCCGTTGCCATGTGGTGCAGGCCCTAAAACCTAAGCAGCCTCCCATTTGACGTTCAGGAGCCGGAACGCCAGGAGGACGCCAGGAGATTTGCGCCAGTGTGCACAGTGAGCATGCGAGCGGCAGGATTTTCTGCTGATAAGACCTGCAGGCTCAGCTGTAGCGGCTTGAGCGCCTGCGCGGGCGGCGTCAGGTGCCGCAGTACTGCCGCCGCGGCGTGCGCCGCCGCCTCGGCCGTTGCGTGCGTCGCCGTCTGCAGGCACTGCGCGAACAGCGCCTCCGACCCGCGGTCGCCCTCGACCAGCAACTCGTCGCAGACGACCTGCGCAGGGGGACAGGCCGCTGCTAAGAGGATTTATCGCACCGAAGATTCTGAATCGTCGGAAGAACGCAGATCGCACACAGCAGCCCCGGCGCATTGCCAGCAGGCGGCAGGCAGGCACCTGAGCAACGGCGGCCTCGGAGCCGGGCGGGGCGGCGTCGAGGATGTTGAACAGCAACGCCGCGCGATCCTTGCCGTTGTCATGCAGCAGCTGCGTCATCGTCAGCCGCGCGATGTGTGCCACCTGCAGCCAACGTGAGAATGGGATGTGAGAATGGGGTGTGAGGATCTATTATATATAAAGTGTGTTGAGATTAAATCTCCATGTCTGGGAGACCTTGTGATGATTGCACCACCGACGGCACAATGCCGTGCCCTTCTGGCGCAATGACGAAATTGCAGCCAACTAACTCCACAGGAAAATCGTGGAACCAGTTCTGAAATTGCACCTCCTGCTGGTCCACCAGCAGCCAGCGGCCCAGCGCCGCGACCATATCAGCGACCTTGTGGCTGCCGGCCAGCGCGAGGCGCGCAAAGGCGAGCGCGGCGGCCTGCCGGGCGGCGGTGCCAGCAGCGGAGTCCGCCGCGAGCTCGGCCAGCCGCTGCAGCAGCGCTGAGTGCGCGTTGGGGTAGGCGTCCACCAGCGCTTGCGCTATGGCCACCGCCTCCAGCTGCAGCTCCTGCAGGTCAGGGTTTGAGGTTCAGATCGTGTTAGGGTCTGGTTTTGGAACGTGCAATGCATGTGGTAACACAGACGTAGAGTGGCGAGCCAGCTCCCCCGGTCTCCGTGCACAGGCGGGGATGTGCAGCAATCGTTAAAATGGGCTGCGATGCCGCGACACATGACAGCAGGATGGCATGCGCCGTCAACCAGAGTGTGCCATGCCGCCATGCGTTAGTACCGCCCACCTCGCGGCCGCTGGCCAGCGCTGCAGCGACCACGCCGCCGTGCTCGCTGCTCAGCGACTCTGTGGCGCCAATGAGTTGGCCCAGGCTGCGGAGGCACACTGCCTACGGCAGACCATAGGCGGCAAAAAATGGGCGCTCATATCGCACTAGCGGGTACGGCAGCCGCCATGCCGCACTGCCGTCAGCATGCTTAAGGTCGCACACCGGAAATAGCTGTGCTTTCAGAGTTGCCAGAACTTGTTATAGGTCGCAACCATGCTTGGAGGCAAGAAGGAGGAGAAAAAGAAGCAACAAGAATGCAGCAAGACAGAAACGACAGAAAGTGGCGACGCCCTTGGCCGCACACCCGCAATGATGCGACCCTGCGCACTAGGGTTTCCAGCCCACCTGCAGCGCGGGCGGGGCGTCGGCAGACTGCAGCAGCTCCGTCAGCAGTGGCAGCCGCGAGCCTGGCGGCTCTGCGCGGGCCAGCTCATTGACGAAGGCATTGGCGGCCGCCGCGTCCGCCGCCGCAACCTCGCCCGCCGGCGGCCCGCTCGGCTGCTCGGCGCCTGTCGAGGCGCAGGGGAGAATCTAGCCATAGTGCTCTGGGCGTGAGGCCTCTACCTTGACCGACCAGCAGACCTCAAATTGCAAGGGATGCCACAGCAATGCCTAACGTCAGTGTGCTTCCTTGCATTAGTTGCCTTCTTCAAGTCTGCTGCCATCTCACAAACCTGCTGCGTCATTGAGGTCGTCAGCCGCCATTGACGCTGCCGCCTCTGCGATGTCGTCTGCGCCTGCGGCTTCCGCAGCCGCCGCCATCTTCGACTGCCCCAGCCGCAGCAGGAATGTGCGCTTCGCAATGGCAAGCGCCTCTGACGCGCTGCCGGCGTGACTGATCAGCAGCGCCGCGTCTGAGGCACTCCTGCATGGTGCGGCGTTGGGAGCGCCGAGTGCCGCTGCAGTAGCTGCCAACACGGCCGCCTCAGCCTGCAGGTACGACTGCTGCAGCTGCTGGTGGCGGCGGCAACATGCCGCCTGCACCTGCATGCAGCACAGCTCCTTGTTCGACGTCCTCAATCATGTTTGCACAAGCAGGTGACAGCATCGAAGCATGTCGCAGCTAGGTTCGGGACAGACTGGGTGCCCATTGCAGGGGGCCTTGCTCGAACTGGGCGGACGCACCTGCAGAGCGGCAACTTGAAGCGCCACGCTCCCCAGAGCTCTGAAGGATGGCAGGCGCTCCTCAATGAAGCCGGCGAGGCAGCGCCTGGCGGAACTGTCAGCTGAGCCGGATGCGCCGGCGCCGAGCACCTTGCACAAACAAGCAAGACGAGATCTGTAGCCATACATCGCATATGAAATATGTAGCCATACATTGCGACGGCTCTCCCAACCAAGCAGAGGTTTCCATTTCGACAGCTCTTGCATCGAACCGCCATCGATCGACAATATGAAATGCAGAGAGGCAACGCCAGGATCACTGCTGCGGGTGGTCCCCATGCAGCACACCTGCAAGCAGAGCACCAGGCAGTGGCGCAGGTGCCGCTGCAGTTCTGGTTCCTGTGCCGCCGTGGAGGGCTCGTGATGCGCGCCGCCGACCTGCCGGCTGCCCGCCCGAGCCTGAAGCTGCAGCAGCAGCACGTCTGCGGTGTCCATGACGACGAAGTCTTCGCCCAGGGCGTCCGCGCCTCCCAGCTGCACCCCGCGGAAAATGTACAGCACTGCAGGAGACGAAACAGGATCCCTGTCAATGATGCTTTTTCAATGCATTTGGTGCATTGGTGCACATGTGAAGGCATGCACATGTCTCGGTCGAACCCAGCAGGTGCACTCGCTTCTCGGAAGGCAATGTGTGCCAAATGCCGCAAGCTTGCAATCGGGGATTCATGGATTCCTCGCAGATCCATGGAGTCCATCGTTGATTGCACAGTATTCGGCTCCAGCAGGCCAAGACTGATCACCTGACAGACATGTGCTGGCCTCCTGCAGCGCCCGTGCCAAGCCGATCAAGCCGGCGGCCTCCTCTGCCGCCGCCGCCGCAGCCGGCGCCGCCGGCGCCGCTGCCGCCGAATCGTCAGCGTCTTGAGACAGGCGCGCAAGCGCCCTCAGCAGCGCGCCAACCCCCTGCTGCTCCAAGAGCCGCGCTTTCGCTGCATGGGACGCATTGGCGCACGCCATGGCCACCCTGTGCCGCAAGTCTTCGAACTGCGTGCATGGCGTACAGCATCGAAGCAGTCACTTTGGATATCGTATCTGGGTCCCCAAAAAGTACGAGTGCAGGAACAAATGTGGGACGCAAGCCTGCGCTGAGATAATTCTCAGTGGCACAGAAGAGATATGAGTCTGTACACCTGGTCAGGGCGGCACACACCGGCGATCGCCGCCCACAGCCGGTAGCTGCGCTCGGCAACAGCGCGCCGCTGCGGCAGCAGCCAGCGGACTAGGCCCGGCAGGGCGGGTCCCTGCAGCACGGTGAGCAGCCGCAGCAGGGTTTCGGCCTGCTCCGCGCTGTCAGCGGACAGCAGCTGCGAGCCGGCCAGCAGCAGCTCAAAGGCAGCCTGCGAACCGTTCAAAACCACTCTGTGGATTATACACAGCAGCCTGCTGTCAGTACCTGGCCCCGGGCACTGGGGAAGTCCTTGTCGTAATGGCATGCCGTGGCCAGAGCTGGCAGCATGCAGGCGGCTGTGCAATGGCTTGAATCGTGCGCCATGCCCAACATGTCTCTATAGAATGTGTTATTGAGGTCCAACGGCCGCTCTACCGCAGTGCGGGTGCTGCCCAAAACCCGCCCACCTTCAAAGGTGGTCCTGGAAACCTTCACACGCCTGAATGTAAGTTCCCACCCGCCTGGCTCTGGGGTTGGTCCTGGACGCGCAACAGCTGATCCGCGTGCTGCATGAGCGCCCTGTCAGATACCCTAAAAACTGAAAAATGCTAAAACTGGCAAACACAGATTACCTGGCTCTGGAGGTGGTCCTGGACGCGCAGGAGCAGCTCTGCGTGCTGCATGAGCGCTCTGCCGAGCGCCTGTCGGACAGCAGGGCCTGCAGATCCTTGCTCCGCCGCATCGCCGCCGCCGCCGGCGGTGCCGCCGCCGCCGCCGCCGCCGCCACTGCCATGCGGCGTGGCTTTCACGATGCTCTGCAGGCAGACGGCGGCCCTGTTGCGCACGGTCTGCGTCCTGTCCAGCAGCCTGCGCATTTGTCACAAGGCAGTTTGAAGCCGCATGGGCCTGGGACCCTGTGAGCTTTGTGAGGCCGCACATGCCAGTGCAACCGCTGTGTCGTTGACACTGCAGTCAAACGAGAGCTGCGTATGGGGTGTGTGCCACGAAGTGGTATGGACACCTCATGCAGATCTTCTCCATTAGGCGGCTAAGCGCAGCGGTGTCGCGTGCTGGTGCTGCGTCTGCGTGGCGCCACAGCTGCGGAGCAGATGCGGCGGCAAGGCGCAGCGCCTCGGCCCGCACATTGGCATCCCTGTCTTCCACACCTGCCGTGTCAAGCAAACAGCACTCTATTACATAGTCTTTTTTGCAGCACACGGCTTGACTCTGGTAGCAATGCCTGTGTTGCAGATGAGACTGCAATGTTCCGGACATGCGGCAGGGGCAATATTCAGGATGATGCCCTTGCAGCGGTATGAACTGTCACGCACAAGCAAAGCGATGTACGATGTACGTTGGATGCAAGCCAGGCAAGACGACATGTAAGGCTGCGAGCGTGCCTGCAGCGAGCATCGTCTGTGCATGTTCTGCATGGTTAGACAGCAGGCCGTCACAGGCTGCCGTCTGCAGCGCTAGCTTGCGAATGGCGGCAGAGTCGCTGTGAAGCAGCTCGGCGAGGGCCTGCACGATCCACAATGATATGGAAACATCCCTTGGTTTCGCTGCTCAACCGTCACCGTCTGGGTGCCTGCTGCCTTGACATACGGACTTCCCTCTTGATCACTCTGCACGCAGTGAGGCTTGTGACGCGTGCCCTTTGTCACGTGAATGAAAGGCACTGTTCCATCGCACAGCTTCTGATGACCCACCTGTAGGATCAGCGCAGGCTGCAGCTGCTCTGTCGACAGTCTGACCGCAAGTCCCACCTTTGCAGCCTGCTGGGCATGCCCTGCTTGTGCCAGTGCGTCTTCTGCCTGCTGCAGCTTGCTCAGAACGGGCTCCATGACGCCTCATACGAGAACTGGTGGGTCAGCAAGAACCGGTTGTGCACACGACTGAGAGAGTGTATTGCTGAAAAAAGAGTGGTTTTTCGTTTTTGGATGTATGGGAAGTGGAATGACCGCCATGAAATCCGCCGACTAGGTTTCCCATGTTCTTGATTTGGCTTGCAGCACCTGATTGGCAATCCTTGCGGCGCCGATAATGGCTACGTCTATTCCTACTGACGAGCCAGCAGCGGAGCAGGGCGACGCTGTTTCGCACATGCAGCAAGCCACGCCCGCTGCGAGTACTACTATCGCGGCAGCAGGTTGCTGCGCCGCGCGCTGTGCAGATGCTGGTTGTCTGGATCGCCCATGACGGAGTCCATGGACTGGATGCTGTCCATGCTGCCTGACGCGCTCAGCTTAAGGTGCTCCATCGACGGCGACACCTGCATGGCCTGTTGCGGAATGCGATCGGCGTGAGGGATGTTTTGAAGCGGACGGCATTTCCATTGGTGAACGATGGCAGGCAGGCTCAGGAGACTGGGCACTGCTAAAGGAATGGCAGCGGTCAGAAGTACAAGAGCCCGTACTTGGAATGCTTTTGATGAGAGGGGTCCCTTATCAGCGGTCTTCCCTGCACTCTTCAGCCCACCTGCACACAACACCGCACAACTTTTACCAATCCCGCGCAGCTGTCTCAAATGTACTGTGAGCTGCTCAACAGGTCCGACATACATCAAGTGGCGCACACACTCTGCAGTCCTCACCCTGCGAGAAAAACTGGTGCATGGAGATGCCCACGATGGACACGCCGATGCAGAAGTTGAGCGTCAGTCTGTGTCCAAAGAGCGCTGCCGACAGCACCGCCGTGAACAGCGTCGCTATCGTCGACGAGTACCTGCGACAGATACGCACGTCAAGCGGCGATGTAACGCCATGCCAGACATGGACTCCACACTGCCTGTACAAGTCATAATTGTGACAATCGGCAAGGCCCGCGCAATGATACAGCCAAAGGGAGCAAGCTGCAACAGATCGTGAGGGAGGAGGCGCGCGCTTCTTCAGGATGGTGTCTGCATACTTGAAGAAGAAACTGCAAAGCGAACGAACAACATCAACGAACGTGCATGCGACTGGAGAGCTTCACGAAGAACCGAGAACTTGTAAAACATCTACGAACACATGCGGTAGCACATCACCTGGAAAGCACGCCCTGCAGCGCATTGTTCGCCACCAGCAGGAACGTTATCTGCACAGGTAACCCCAACGCCTCAGGGACCGGTGAGACGACCCAGAACCGGCTGAAGCACGTAGCACCAAGAGCAACAGGCCGCACCAGCATGCGCCATCAGCTGGGACATGCACGCCAGGGGCACAGCCAAAGCGAGACTATACCGTGGACAGGCCCCATAATATGGTCCCCAGACGGCTGCCGGCCGCTGGGATGCAAGGCTCTCACAGTCACAACAAGCCTTCTGGATCTCGAAAACCCTAAACCCTGGAAACACTCACCGTGGACAGCCCCGAGAACATGCTGCTCAGCGGCTGCCGGCCGATGCTGGCGACGAGCACCATGCCCGCCAGGTTGAAGACGGCGCCAAAAAAGTACAGAAACCAGTTCTGCAGGTCGATGCTGGTCTCCATGTGCTTCTTCAGCGCAAGCTCGTTGTACACCGACGCCAGGCTGGGGATGGTGACGCTGCCCAGGGTGTACAGCGCCGCCGCCATCACCATCATGTCCCCTGCAGGTGACGTGGACACGGTTGTGAGTCCTCCTGCAGGTGTCTACAGACTGTCTAGACTGTCACTGACACACCGACCTGCTCAGATCAGTCTGTCGCCAATGACAGGTATGGAGAACTGTTGCGACTTTCTGCATACTGCCGCGCATTTGCAAGGGCAAGCGCAATATGGGCAGGTGCCGTGAGCTGGCGCATGCACCTCCGCCGTCTTTGGTGCAGTAGTTGAGCTGATTGACGGTGATGCCGGCCACCAGCAGCACCAGCGCCTCCCACTGGAAAATGCTGAAGGAGCGGTGCAGGATGCCCTTCATCAGCACCGCGATCACCAGGATCTGCACGGCGGCAAGGTGACAATATTATCAGCAGGCCGCACCCGATGACAGGATGGGGTCTTGACTGGAGAGAACACAGCTGCACGTGGTGTGCTGGACACTGTAGTGGGGTGTACGCATCATTGGTGTGGGCGCTGCTGACAGGCCAATGGAATACATCTGTAGGTATTGACTTCAATGTTGCTGTTCTACAGAACCCTGAAAGACGGCCTACCTTGAGGTTGCCCAGCATCTTTGCCGTCGTCGGCTTGAAGTACAACTGCATGGCGAACTTCAGGTAGTTGTTGATCGCATACAGCCCCGCCGGCACAGCCAGCAGCTTGTTGTGCCGCGCGTCGCGCACAAAGGACCGCATAGACCGATACATCGGCTTCCCCGGTCGGCCGGTGCCCTGCAGAAGCGCGAACGCATTGTTGCGCTGTGGTGATGCAGCACAGCGCTGCGGACTGGGCTACCACTGCTCAAATCTTTGCGCGGTCACATGCCCATATCGCGGCAGCCCTGCTGGCGCGGCTACGCGGAACGGTGGACGGGCAGGTTCGCATCATGCTGACTTCTTGAAAGCTTGAGCTTGAGCCAATCGAGTCCTGGGAGCCTCACGTTGACGATGAGCGTCGCAGTGGCGAAGGTCAGCTTGGCGCACTCGATCATCAGGTTGATCGCCACAGGGTGGAAGTTGTACTTCCCGTCCGCGTTCTTTGCCATGTGCACCAGCACCGGCGCCAGGCCGATGAAGAAGCAGTCCGCCGCGACCAGCCACACCTTTCCAGGACGTGCCAGTCAGTCAGACCGAAAAGGGACTTGAAGAGTGGCCCACAGTCACTGTGTCCATGCACGGCTGGGCGGATGGCATGAGGCAGCCACTCCATGTAAGATGTTGCCGCCTTGCGGCAGGCCGCGCATGCATGATGCGCTTGCAGTCAGGAGCAAGCAGCCTGCTCACCTTCCATGCGCGTCCCTGGAAGGCCGGCGGCGGGCCTGCGCTGGGCTGTGCATACGCTTTGAAGGCAGGCCCCAAAGGTGCGCCCTGCACACAGGCATCACGATTCGGCTGATGTGTTGCCCCAGACTATTCCCGTAACAGTCCAGGGAATCGAACGATAGGCCATCCAGAGAAGGGCCGCAGTCTTTCATATGCAGCCGCTCTCGCACACTCACCTTGAAAGGGCTGCCGCTGAGGCCATTCTGCGAGACGCTGCTGGCAGAGACCGGTGCGAATCGCGGTGGCAGGTCAGAAGTGTAAGGACCAGCCTGTGCGCAAGTCAGGAGCTCTCAGACGGTTCAATGCACACTGTTGTCGTGCTCGCGACATGCTTGCGGCACCGCGGCCGCGGTCTCACCTTCATCGCAGCAATGCTGCCCAGGGCAGGGGGCTAGCCGACTGAAGATCCTCACGCATAGCTGCTGCAGCTATACTGCATTGCTGTGCGTACGACCTGCGCGATTGCAGAGCGAAGTCCCACTCCAATGGAGCCAATTCAGTCGAGATTACTATCCCTGCGGGACGTTGCGGTCAGCAGGTACGGGATTGCCGCAAGGCTACAAAAGTGTTTCGTACTGTCACAAAGCAGTGCCTGTACCAGCTATGTGCCGTTTCACGACCTTGACTTGTGGGTTGCGAGGTGAAGTGATCAGGTGGAGTCAGCAACTCCTCTGCGATGAATAACGACGCGGTGGTGATTCGCACAATGGATGTTCGGAATCAAGCTGAGCTCTGCGTCTCTGTTTTGGACGCCTTCTGCGGTGTTGCGTCTTGCTGGTCCTGGCACGTGACTTTTGATGGTCCGCCGCTGGAATAAGTCCTGAATAAGTCCAGAGCTGCCAGCCGTGGTGCGCGTTGGCTCGCACTTGGGGGAGGGTGGTAAGGGAGTTGATGAAAGCGATGGAAAAGTGAACCTTTGACATGCAGGCACTGCCTCACCGCAAGGAAGTTCTTCAAGAACGTGTTGCGCGAGGGCTGCTGTTGGTTTGAGCGCGCTTGCAATTCACTGCGTCACGTCTTATACTTCAGCCAGAGCCGCCGCTGACCAGTAACGAGACACTTCCGGTTAGGACCGTCGTGTGTTCCGCTTCTCGTTCTCGCTGTCCAGCAGTTTCTTGGTGCCCGCTGCCCAGGTGCCGATGGCCTCCGGGATGACGGGGCTGCCGCCCAAGTAGATCTCGAACAGCGCGCGGCACAACGTCTGCGACTCGATGCGCTCGTCTGGCTGCGTCTGCATGTACAATGCGCCGACAATGATCAGTCATGGGGTGCCTCCCTCGCTGAACGCTATCTAGCTCATTGGCACCATGCAGTGGCATTGGAAACGTCGGCAAGCACACAAGGAAGACGGTTGCATTCGCCTAAAGGTTCGGCAAGCGCACAGCACTGCCGAATTGACTCACCCGGGCGTAGTCGACGCCGTCATCAGACTCGCGCAGCAGGAGCTCCAGGACGCCCTCCGGCCGCCACAGCATCGTGACCGTCGTCCCCTTCTCCAGCGACTGCTTCGCCTGGAAGAAGCCCTGCAGGAAGGTGTGTGGTGCGAAGACTAACTGTGGATGCGTTCTCATTGCATGGTGCCAGCTGCCAGCTGCATGAGAGCGCACTAGGAAGTCGTCAGCCACCGCAGTGAGCGGAGATGCCCATACTTGCTTGCCATAAGGGTGCATGATGTGCTCAATTCCGACCCAGCCTAGCAGGATATGTAACCCACCCTGAACTTCTCCAGCGTGCTCATCTCCCCTGAGAGGCGCAGCCTCGGCTCAAGCGCCTCTGCAATGGCGCCAACAAACTGCTCGCTCTCGACCTGCAGACGGCAACGAGATCCTGCGCTCGAAGTTTGCCACATGAGACAGCAGACACGGACCAACCCAATGCGAATGCACGAACGTGCCCAACATGACCAGCACCTTCCGGACGAGCTTGATGACAAGCGACTTTGCGAAGGCGCCATCAATGATGGCCAGCGCATAGTCAGAGTCAGGGGCGGCGGTGAAGAAGCCACCTGCAGTCCGCCACAGACGCTCATATGAGGACACACACAGCTGTAGCATCCCCCAGCCTCTCGCCAGACACACAAACTGTGAGGACAATGCTCCTGTCGTGAAGTGGATAGGCAGTCTTAAGTCCGGCATCGGCACCAGCCCACAGGCAGCGGCAAGCCCTGCAGTTGCTCAAATTCTGTCGGCTGGGGACACACCTCGTTCCCGCACACCGAGCTCTTTGGCCGCCTTATCCGCCTCCACAAACAGCGCCACCGCATACACCTGAGGATGGCGCAAGCGAGCCGTCAGCATGGCTCAGCTCTGCAACGTGAGAATGTCGTGTGTGCAGGTTGGACCACAGGAGAGCCAATTCCGTGAGCTCACTTTGACGCCGATGAAAGCGAACTTCTTTGACCTGCGCCGAGACATCGAGCGACAATGTCTTGACCATCGTCAATAGTACCAATTTGTCTCAGCTTCCGCATGAAGCCTGTAAACAAGCAGGAAGTGTATATGGTATCCCATACCTGACTGCCGCTCCTAATGCGCGCTGCACATCGCCAACCCAGAATGTGCGCGCCAGCGGGAACTCAGTGCCAGATGAGGGCTCTGTGATTGTGATCCCCGACGCTCGCACCCCCACGGCTGTATTGCGTGACAAGCCACCGCCTCAGTATGCATGTGCAAACGCAGCGCCAGCATTATCGGGCAAGCCAACATGAGGCATGTGTGCATACTGGCGCCACGGCAGCAGTGCCTGTCAAGCAAGCAGAGGCCTCGAAACGTCACCTGCGGCGGATCGCGGTCGGAGCGCGGCGCAGTGCGACAGCTGAGTCGACGGCCGCAGAAAGCTGCTGGCGCTGTGGCTGCACTGCCGCGCCGCGACCGGCGCCTGCAGACATGCATGGTCAAAGTCACATGCTGTCGGGTTTTGTCGTTGACCATCGAGGCTGCGAAGAACGTGAACATCACCTGCGTCCGCTGGCAGGGGCTGGCGAGCAGGCAGCGCACAGGTAGCTGCGCTGCTATCGTGTTGCAGATCATCGTGCTGTTCATCGTGTCACACCGGAATGCGCCGCGGTGTGGAGCTGGGCTCACAACACTGCGAGCGGATGATGAGTGTTCGTGCAATTGACTCAATGGGCCAATTGGGGTGCTGCTGGCTCTTGTTGGCTGGGTTGGCGAGGAGATCTCGCTGCACACAGGATCACATGCAGGTGCAGGCGGTCATTTGCAGGTTTTGTGGCGTTTCCGTGCCACAGTCTCTTTTGATTCGCCCTATCTGTCGTCTGCAGCAGTGTCCCTGGCTTGCCTGACGATTTGAATCGAAGAACAATGGCGCCCACAATTCTGTGACAAGTCTCTCTTGACATTGTCAACCACCTGCAGTTTGCCGGGTCGTCGTGCTGCATTGTGCTGCCGATATCCATGTGTCGCATTTCCTAGCACGTCACTTTTGTGTCACTCCGCATCCCACACCCAGAAGGCGCTGCCGTTCGGCGGACATGCAGCAGGCCGGCAATGGACCACGAATGCCAGATGTGTGGCCGAGCAGCGCCGATGAGCTGTCCGGGATGCAGCGCAATGTTCTACTGCAGTGCGAAGCATATTCGGCGCCATGCGCGGCTGGGCCACGATGCAGAGGAGTGTGCGCGCATGGCGCAGCAGCTTACCCGCCAAGAGGTGTGACTGTCCTTGCGGTCCGTGCAGCGCTTTGGATGGATCCACGCCTGTTTGAATGCGAGATGCCATAAGCTAGAAAGGTGAATCGCAAGATTCCTTGAAGTGAAGGAGGCATTCTCAACCCACGCTGGCTCGCGCCATCTCGGCAGGATCTGCAGCAGCTGCCGTTCGATTTTGCGGAGGAGCTGACAGCGGGCATCGACAGCGGCAAAGCGTCCGTGTGCGCCTTCCTCCAGCGTTACGGAGTCCACAACACGGGGCTGTGGCGGCGGGAGTGCGCGTGCAGTCGCGTCGCGCCCTGGGGCAGCCTGCTGCAGGCGCCGCCGCCTGACGCTGACGTCTCTGAGCTGCTCGGACTTGCGGCGGCGTATCAGCCGGCACTCCCACCCGATGCCGGGTCTGTGGTAGGTGAATTGCGGAGATGCATAGCAGGATCAGATGTGTGCATGTTGCAGTGTGTCACCTCAACTTACCACACACGACCTGTAAATGCAGGTTGCTACGAATTTGAGTTCATGGGCTGATTATTATGTGCATCGTGGGCTGCCATGCAGCTCGCCCGCAGGTCAGTAGTCGGTTCACCTTGTGAGGCGTTTGGCGCATCAGCCTGTTGCACTCTCTTAAATCGATTATCTGACGGCAGTTTTGCCGTGAATTTGCAGCGTTGCTACTGGAGGTGCCGCTGACGCTGTACCATGCCATCATGTCAGCATTCGGTGGCAAAGATGTGCCACAACAGCTCATCATCCACCTCCTCGGTATGTCCACCCTGTTTGCGCTCCCTGCACGGCTGAAGACTGCCAGTCATGTCAGAAATGCCTGTCAAGGAGCAGCGCTCTGAACCAATGAACCAACCGACAGGGAGTATGGCGGTTCTGATGCAGGGCCGCAGAAGGAGTTGGATCAGTGGCCGGTGCTCGAAGAGCTAGGCAATCTATTGCCCGGCTGCAACATCCACCTCCTGTTGGTGGGCCCAGAGGTGCCGCAAGCGATGGACGGCCAGCAGCATACGCGCGGTGAGCTGCTGCCGCAACCCTCTGCGAAGTGTGACTTGCAGTGGACACCAACGGTCCTGAAACACTGAAGTCGACGATGTGTTACAGGTGGCGGCCGAATTCACCTGAGGTTCTGCCAAGGGCTGTACCACAATGTGTGCCAGGGGCTGGACGACGAATTCGCACGTCTGCCGGACCTCATCTTCTCACCAAATGCAGGCAAGTTTGTGCCATCACATGCGCATGCCATCACTCATGTGCCCCACCGCTTTCATTCAGCAGTGCTCTGACACTGTAAATCAGCCACGCAATCATGTGGGTGTCGCTGGCCGCAGGGCTGGCGGCGTACGCATCATGGGAACCGACGCTGCGCAGCCTGCCGCGGGCAACGCTGTGCGTGTTCACGGACTACTGCGAGGAGGGGGCGCTGCGCGCTGCAGCGATGGCCGGAGCCATCCTGGCCGAGCCCCTCAGCGTGCCGGTGTGCGTCAATCCCTTCCGGCGGCCCGCCAGCAGCCAGGGGCGCGACAATGCGCTGCCGTCCTACAGCAACGGCTTCATGTTTGCGCTTCGGCGCAACTGACCCATGCGATCGAAATATGGCTGCAGCAGTCCACGCTGGAAGTCACGACGGGAATGAAGGCCGGATGACACGTTGCCTTGTGATGGGGCAGGCTGCTCTGTCCCCTGACCATCTGCTTGGGGAGATCTCTAGCATGCCACGTCGGATCGGATCTCATCTGGGCCAGCTGTAGGGGTTTCAGGCGCATGCCGGCTGGCGAGCACTCGTAACGCCCGGCGTTAGACGATCCTTCACCAGCTGGAACGTGGGTTTGCAGCAGCGATGCGTCGCTGTCACGCCCTCACGCTGCTGCTGGTCATCTGCGGCTGTGCCGCTGCACATGCGGACAGCCGAGGTGCAGCTTCAGAATACGGGCAGCACGCACTGCGGGGAGCCTCCCGCGGGGGCACCGTCTCAGAGACATCAGCGTACACCGGCAGGTGGGCCATGTCTCCTGCTGGCGAGGCCCGCATCGGCTCACCCATCTGCGGGGTTGCAGCAAAGGGGGTTCGGGGGTTAGTGCACCCCGACGGCGCGTCATTGCGACGCTCATGAAAGACTGGTCTGCATAGCGGCTGGCAAATTTACACAGCTGCTTGCTGCTGAGCATTTGCCGATGCTGGCGCGTGACAGAACGATGGCACGGCACGCGAAATACCCCTCACAACGCGCTTCACGCTCGATTGCTGTCGGCCCGTTGGATTGCACCCCAGGCGTAGCAATTCCTTGACACTTCGATTTATTTTGAGCGTCATGGATGCGGATTACGGCCATTGACCAGGCAAAACAGACTGCTATATCTAAACATCACCGATTTGCGTGTGGGCGGTGCAGCGGGTGTGGCGGCGCGGGACCCGCGGGTGGCGGCCGGAGCTTGAAAGTGATGCCGCCTTTCTTCTACTGGAAGTCGCCGCTGCCGCTGAACAGGCCGGAGAACTACCCTGCTGCGGCAAAATACACTCTCCAACCAGTCATGCAAGCGGTGCGATGGGCACTGGGCCCCAAATTCTTCCTGATAGGGTCCATCTCCTCTGCTCCAATCTGTTCGTTCTTTGTGTCGGCAGCACAGAGGCTGCCAGGGCGATGCATCCCACCTGCACTTGCCGAAAACATGCATTGCCACTCGGGCATACCGCATGACTTCTGGTTCACTCCTTGCCCGTGTGCACCCGCAGTCGCTCCCGCGGCTGTACATCCCAAAGGGCAGCCAGGAATACAGGTTCACCAAGCTGCAGCAGAAGTGGCGGCCCCACTCCTTCAGACAGGGCCGCGCCACGTGCGTTCCCGCCCTCCGCTTCCTGATGCATGGCCATGGCCCACGAGTCTCACGCAGCATGACCCACGAGTCCATGTAAGGTGAACATCCTGACGCAATCTGACGATCGTATGAGTGTGCAGGTACTACGGCATAGATCCCTCCAAGGGGGACAGCATCGATGTGGGGTCCTGCGGCTACAGCTACATTAACAAGGGCGAGGCCTGCGGCAACAACTGCCTGGACACGGCAGCGATCTCCGATGCCAACAAGGAGTACGCACGGAGCTGCGGGTGAATGCTGCTGTGACGCACACACACCCTCGGTGACGGGACAGCATGTGGGGAACGTGCACATGCGTTTGAGCGCCGCTGGCCTGGCCGCAGCGGGTTCCTTTTGGCAGCACAGCTGGTCATGCACCTGGCGCGCCACTCTGACATTCGTTGCCGCCTTCACTTGGCAGGCGGTGCTACGAGGTTGGCTGCCAGCCAGCGACGTTCACGGACGGCAACCAGAACCTAATCTATCGCAACAAGGCCTGTCGTAACCCGAGCCAGACGCTCGTCGTGCGCATCACAGACACTTGCCCCTGCCACTACCCCAACAATATCGGTTCGAACAAGCGCTGGTGAGTCTGGGTAGTCGACGCCTATGACACACCGGTGCTCGTGAACTTCTGCTGCTGAGCACGACAGCATGCCAAGGCCCGTGTCTTACCTTCTGTCTGCATTCGCCCAGGTGCTGCGGGGACGGCGGCGGCAAGGTGGCGCACTTTGATCTCAGCGTGCAGGCTTTCGAAAAGGTGCGGCTCTTGTGCTTGGCTGCCTTGCTGGGTTTGCATCGAGTCTATGCATGGACCAGCCCTGCATGCACGTCAACGAACCAACATGATTCCTTGCCAAAAAAAAAATACAAAATATATAATTTTTACTGATGAGATTTTTTTAATTTATAATGAAGAAATTCTAGTAGCTTTAAGTAAGCGGCATCGAAATTGCGCGTCTTTCCTTTCTGCCAAAGCTGGCCGAGCCCGGGCTGGGCGTCATCGCCCTGCGCTACCGCATAGTCCCGTGCTGGTACCAGCCGCCACACCCAGCCGTCCGCCCGAAGCTGTACCACGCGCCCAACGCGCAGCCGTCGTGGGTCAAGAACGAGCACCGCGGCTGGAATTGGACGGCGCACGTCGCCGGCTGGGTCCGTCCTCGATCCTCACATGTGTGCACTGTGAGATGACTGGATAATTGGTTGCATTGCTTAAACCTCCTGAACCGCTCACAGCGGCTGACCTGCCATCTCGCCTCTGAAATGCAGGTGCAGAAGCAGCGGCAGTGGCCGGACCCAAACGGCCCCGGCCGCGCTGTCAAACCCCGCAACGTCACAGGGGTGAGTGCGCATTTTGTGCGAGTGGGGCTTGCCTGGGCATGAGTCAATCGTCCCCTGACACCTCTGAGGCCTGTGATTCGCTATGACATCGCCGCTGCTGTCCGCAGGCGGGCGTCACCGGGTTTGTTCCCGTCAACCTTGTGGAAGGGTGAGCGCGGCATATGCGGGCGCAAGGGGTGGGGGGTTGAGGGTAACGACAGCTGCAAGGCCGATGATGATGGGATCGTGCGACAGCGGATCGCAGGATGCAAGCTGGATGATGTGGCTGGCAACACCTTCATGGGCAGCATGAGTCGCACCGTCTCCAGCGCAGCACCTTTGCGAGGGGCTGGTGCCGAACATTTTTAGTGCACCTCTAGCTATCAGGTTGCGGGCTTTTGCCGCGGCTGACCGAAGTATCCTCCCAGTTCAGCATGGTGTCCGAGTGTTCATTTCGAGTGTTTATTTTGTTGGCTGCGGCTGCATTTCCATGTGCGGCAGCGCCGGGTATTTGCGCTGCAGCGATCTTTGTTAGCGGCAGCGGCAGTATGATGACCGACCGTGAGTTTTGAGTGATGTGACTGGTCTTTCATTGATTGAGGTGTGTTTTGCTTGGATTTTCTGCAGCCGAGTGCATAATGCCCGGCTTGCACAGCGATTCACGGTTTCGCTTGTGTCAGGACAGTGCTTGGAGTTTCTGCCGCCAGTTTCTGCGATCTAATTGCGATAGGTGTCTTTAGCATAGCAGGTGCCATAAATGTAGTCTGATGCATGCGATCGCCGCATTCTGCAAGGTTGCTGGCACCGTCAAGGGCCTTCGTCGCCGTGCAATATGGCGGCGGGTCCGCCTCCGACGCAGTGGCAGGGCAACGGAACATCTGCATCACATGCACCGCTCTTCAGCAGCCCCCGTGCCCTGCAGCGCACGAACGCGCGGCCTGCGGATCTAGATACAGCTGCTGCAGCCTGGAAGCATGTCCACCGACTTACATCGTCTGACAATAAGCAGACAGATTTGTGGGACCTGCTGCAAAGTTCGGCTCGGGAGTCGCAATACTCGTTCCAGCCACCTGGGGTGCGCTTTGCTGATCGCAGCTTCGCTTGTATCTGCAGCCGGAGTGCGGATGCCCGTCTCGTTGATCACAGGATCTTTACACTCAGCGCGTGCGACTGGCGGCAGACTTGCCACCATGCATTTGCTGCCAGCAATAATCCTAGGTCCTGCTTGCCGATTTGTTGTGTCGTCAGTCCGTCGTCTCTGGTCCTTTGTTCGAATGCCATGCGTGAGGAGGCCGGCGGTAGCTTGCATTACCCGTCATCGCTGTGAGCATTTGCGGCATTATGGCAAACATGGCTGACAAAACCTACCACCCCTGCTTCCTGCAGTGGCCGCCGCTGCTGCGGCCGCTGACACAGCTGGCGGAGCTGCCCGAGCGGGTGCTGGATCGCTACAATGCGGTGCAGACGGTCGCGTTCTGCGGCGTGTTCCCGGAGATCCGGCGCGCCTGGGCGTCCGTCGACAATGCCCTGTTCCTGTGGCGACTGGACCGCTGGTGCGCCGGCGCTCTGCCCGCCCTGTGTGGGAATACCTGCATGACAAACAAACATGGCGGGCAAATGGCGATGCAGCATCAGCCTTGCCGGAATTTGACATGGCTGCGCATGCGCACACACACTTCACGCCTCATGCGATAGTACATCCCCGATCTGCTGGAACCTGCAACCTGCAAAAGGCCGATGTCCTGCAAGGCCTCGGCTTGCAATGTGGCTTTGCGCGTCAGCGCCCTGACAACCCCTCCTTTTGCAGGAACGATGTGCCGGTCAGCTATAGCGAGGAGCAGCAGGCCATCTGTACGGTGCAGCTGGTGCGGCCGCGGCCCGGCGTCTTTGCGGAGGCCATCCAGCACCTGCTGGTCGTCTGCACCACCACCGAGGTGAGGCCTCAAGCGCGGATTACGCAAAACATGAAGATAGATGTTGGGTTTGTACCGCTGCCGGGGACGGCGCGGCGGCTATGGCATCATGACAATGCAGCTGCAATGCAGTGGCTCACGGGCTGGCATCAGGTAGAGCATATGGGGCGTCTGGCGTGCCGGCGGTGCAAGATCGCTGACCATGTCTTGCTGCCACTTACGGCTCGTGTGAGGACGTTCTGTCGTCTGCTGCAGATCGTGCTGCTGGGGGTGGCGTGTGGGCCAGGCCCCTCGGGGCAGGGCGATGCGCACCAGGAGCTGTCGTTGCAGCCGCTGCCCGCGTTTGCGGTCCCGTCGGACAACGTCATCATGACCTGCGCTGCCGGCACCAGGCGAGTCGCCGGTTGTGTTTCCCAGGCTGCTGACCCTCCAGCTTGTCCCCTCCGTTTTGGGCGTGCATCCGGACTCGCTCCCGACAGCCACATCCAGAATGCGCATGCAATGGCGGCGCTGCAAGTAGCCCGCGAGGAGCTGCAGCCTGGGCGTCCGCTGCCGCCGCCGTCTCACTGCTCATGCACAGCATCGTCACGCTGCTGCATAAAGGTCTGCTGCAGTGGGTCACACGCAAGCATGGAACGCGCAGGGCGGGGCGCATCTTCATGGGCGGCGCAGACGGGCGGCTGTATGAGCTGAAGTATGCCGCCGGGCGCAATGGCGGCTGCAAAAAGGTGCGCCAGACCTCCTTGCGCTCTCCTTGCGCTCTCCTTGCGCTCTCCTTGCGCAGCGGAACAGCCGCCACAGTTCCACCTGTCTGCTGTCGACACCGCAGGCACGCAGACAATGGCAGGGCAAATGTGGGCAGATGTGCGGATACGTTTACCTACAATCAGCGTGCCAGACAGCGTCACAGCTGGGACCTCGACACTGCAGGTGTGCCACACCGGCGGGATGTGGGACTACTTGCCATCATTTCTGCAGCGCGCGTCCAGTCCCATCGTGGAAATTGCTGTTGACGATGCCCGCGGCGCTCTGTACGCGCGCACCGCCAACAGCGAGGTGAAATGAGTGCTACAAAATTTGATGCGTGCTTCCGAGCTGCACGTGCTGCAGCCGATGGATCTGTCCGCTGTGGCTTGTCGCAGCCGGGCTCAGTGCCTGCCGCACGTTTCTGGCTCTGGCAGTTTGCTGTCTGGACGCTCGAGAAGAGGCAGCCTGATGCTGAGCTGCCATTCAAGCTGGTAGCGGCTTGAACAGTAAACCAGCTCCATGCTGTCGGCTGTCATGCAGGTCGGGCTGTTCGACCTTGGGGCGTCAGGCGGCGAGGGCCCGACACGCCGCGCTGAGATTGCCGACCTCACAGCCAAGGCGATGAACGCCCCAGGGGGTGCGCAACTGAGTCAGCCTTATTGCACGCTGCCCACTGGCATTGCTGCCCATTTGCATTGCTGTCACACAGCCGAAGCTCACGCTGTTCCTGACGCCGTGCTGCATTTCAATAGTTTGAGCAGGCTGACTTTGCCTTGCGCAGGTCGGGACATCTTTGGCGGGCGCACAGCGAGCGATAAAAAGGGGGCAGCCATCGCGCACATGGCGGTGATTCCGCCAAAGGAGTCGAAGAGGTGTGCACGTCTTTCTTTTGGACTTGCAGGCAAAACTCCGATAACTGTGCAGCAACTCTGCAGCAGGCACGCTGTAGACTCCAGCTTTTTGATCTGAGAGCGTAAGAGAGCAGGGAGCAGACCAGAACGTTATCAGCTGGGCAGCTGCTGCGCACCGACGGCACTGACAGTACGAACTCCGCACTTCTTGCAGGCTGCACCTGCTGGTGGTGACAGCTGACGGGCGGCGCGTGTACTTCTCTACGCACTCGCCGCTGATGCCGGGCTCGGTCGGCGCGCCGCCACGGCCGCAGACCCTACAGGTTGGTGACTCTGCATGCCTTGTGTGCGGAAGCCATGAGCCGGCATTTGGCAGTGAATCTGACGTGGACAGGATCTGGTGCAGTCGCAGCTCAGGTGCTATCGGAATCAACATCGCTGATCAATCGCCTTTGTGCGCAGGTGGAGATCTGCCGGGGCCCTCCGCCGCAGCCGAGCGCGGCGCCGCAGGGCCGCGTCGGCCACGCCCCGCAGCCGCCGTCCAGGTGCGACGCCTAGGCCTGTCGTCGCGCCTCGCAGCCCGCCTCTCATGAGCTTGATGTCGTCTGCGAAGGAACGGCAATTGCCGCTGTCTCCCTGTGCTGGGTTGCGCTGGATGGCATGCGCAGTAGCGGCCAAGACGTCTCGTCACATCGGAAATAGGACTAGAATGACACTGCTCTGCTCTGCGACAGGGGCCTGGAGGTGGCGGCGGCGTGCTACCACAGGGTGGGCCTGCTGATCGCGGAGGCGGGCGGCCAGGACGGCCGCACGGGGCTGCTGGCGACGGCGCGGGACCACTCCGCGCCGCCCACGGCGACCGCCACCGGCGCCCTCACTGCGGCCGCCGCGCTGCGGGAGACCGTCACCGAGCTGGGCATGGCCATCCCAGGTAGCGGCCATTTTGGAGTCTGTGAAACATCCCGAATCTACCAGGCAGCGTGGGTGTGCATGCTGCTTGCGATTGCTGTAGACGAGCTTAGTTCTCCAGTGGAAGTCGGGTCGTATGTGCCTACGGTACACTGTGCTCAGGCGTCAACGCCTGCTTACACCTCGCCTTTGCACAGCAATGGCAACCACCTGGCGGGCTCGCCGCAGCAAGCAGATCGGTCTCAGTTCACTCGCAACGAATTCTGCTGTTCAACTTGCTGCCTCCAGGCGAGGCGTGCGCGATCCAACCGCTGGAGGGTGCGGCGCCGCTCGCCGGCCTCGCCGACTTCACCATGCAGGACGAGCTGCACTCGCAGCTCTTCCTGCCTGCGCCGCGCTATGTGCTGGTGCGCTGCTCGTGTATGCACGAGGCAACCAGTGCACTTTGGCAGTTTTTGACAAGTCTGTTGCACTAGGGGTGATTAACTGTGACACACAGTTTTAATCACCCCCTAGTTGCACCGCTGCTTGAGACTGTCCGACTGTGTTGCCCTTGTGTCGTCAGACTGTATGAGCCCCCAGTCACTGCCAGTCGACAATCTCCTGCTGCTGCTGTCATGAACATGACACAGTTTCTGCCACGTTGGGTGCAGGTCAGCACGTCGGGCACATTGCAGCTGGAGCGCCGGCGGCCCGTCGATGTACTGTGGGCCATTCTGGAGGAGCGCAGCCCGCCGAAGCTGGATGCCTTCTTCCGCGCCTTTGGCGCCGCCGAGGCCGCCTGCATGTGCTACCAGCTGGCCGCCGCGCCGCTGGCCGCGGTTCCTGCGGTGAGACTCGTGGGACTTGTGGATTCTCCAGAGAATTTCATGGTGGCAGGCTCTGTGCGTTGCTGCTTCAATATGCTCTGCTGCTTCGGCATGCACCGAGAAACTGGCCGATACATGATCTCTGCAGACGTCCCAGAGCCTACGCGCTCCGTTGTCACTAAGCAGCACCTCGCCGCTGATTGCCGTGAGGAGGCGAGTCCACAGTCTGGGCTTGAAGGCGCGCCATCTACTCAAGCCGGCCGACCTCCTGCAAGGCCTTGCTGAACGGCCTTGCCTCCATCTGCCGCAGGCTGTGCAGCAGGCAGCCCGCGCTGCATTGGAGGACTCCAGCCTGGCGGGTGTGCCAGAGTCTCAGAACGGCGAGCAGCAAGCCGCTGCAGAACCAGAGCCGCGCGCAGGTGCTGACCAACAAAGTTGTCACCGAGCCTAAGAGTCAGCTAGCCCTATCAGACTGCAGCGCCACTGAGCTCTGCTGCATTAACCTTGCACTTCCTCTAGGCTTGCCGGAATGAGCTCCTCCCTTCCCATGCCGGCTTTGACATGGCGCGGCGGTGCCATTGACATTGCCACAACGGAGCAGCGCGAGTGTTCTGAAAACTGCCCGCCGTCTATAAGAACAATGACGAATGCAAATATTCCTACCATGCAGGCGGCTTCGACATGGGGGCTGCCGTACCGGTTGCAGAGCCCCAGTGGAGCGGCGCGCACGAGGGCCTGGCGCTGTTTCTGGGGCGGCTGCTGGCGCCGCTCGGCGACCGGCCGATGGCGGCGCCGGTGGACGGCCGCCGCCCCGACGGGATGCTCGGCCCCACGCTGCCCGCCGCCGCACTGCAGGTGAGCAGGGGTATCTGTTATAGCTGCTGTTGCAAGTGTTTTGGTCAATGCTGCGTCGGCACGCTGTGGTGCCAGCTCCTGTGTGGCACTTGCAGAGCACACCTTGATGGAACAGCCGCAAGAGCCATCCTCCAGCTTGGAAAAAGTTTGCCCGATGCAAAAGTGCTGAGTCACTGTGCAATGGCCCAACAGGAAGTGGAGGACCGGCTGCGGCTGCTGTCGGCGTTCCTGGGGGATGTGCTGGCGAGGGCGCGGTCACGCGCAGACGCCGGCCGCGGCTGGAGCGGCCTGTTTGACGGCCGCGGTGGCGGCGGCCGCCGCGCCAGCGGGCAGCCGGCCGCAAAGCGCCCCCGCGTGGAGGAGGCTGCCAAACAGGAGCTGGCCCGGTGCGGAGCTCTCGGGATATGTAATCAGCTCTAGAGATCAATGGTTGAGCACTGGATGCAAGCAGGTCACAGGCCTTGAGATACACTGCATGGTTGGCACATTGCAAGTCTGCTCGAGTGGATTATCTTATCCCATCCCAAAGCACACAAAGCACACGGCGTGCATAGAGCCAGAGCACCTACATAGCTGAGTCAGGTGTGTTTCATTGACCAACATTGTCGATGGTGTACCGTCCGCAGGACGGCGGAGATTGTGGCGCTGGCGCAGCGCGCCGCCGAGGCGGCCTTCCTGCTGCGCCTGCTGTGCTCGCACCACCTGGGGCGGCTGGCGGCGCGGCTGCCGCCTGAGGGTACACATTGACTCTAGATCTTGGTTTAGAACTGTGTCACTCGTGTGCTACATCATTGGCCATCATCTCTAATGTGATAGAGCCTTCTTCCCCCTTGTGTTCGGATGCTATTCAATGAAAGCCTTGTGTTTTGGAGTGTACCAATGCGAGCTCATGTCTCGTAAACTGATAGGCCATGCGTCGCTGCAGCGGCCGAGCCTCCGGGAGCTGGCGGCGGGCCTGCCTTTGTGTTTTCTTGTACAAAAAATGACATCATGTCATGTAATATAAGGCCACGCATCGCTGCGGCGGCTGAGCCTGCGGGAGCTGGCGGCGGGGCCGGAGGGCGAGCAGCTGGCGGGGCAGCTTATCAGCGTGCTGGTCACGGAGCACCTGTCCGCGCCCGCCGCCGCGAGCGACGACCTCGCGGCGCAGCTGCAGGGCGGCGCCCCCGCCTTCTTCAAGGTGTGCAACCGCCTGGGTTTGCAAATGTTGTTGTTGTTCCTTCGCCCTCCTGTGCCGCCAGCAGATGCTGCTTCTGAATGAGTGTGCAGCAGCTAAAGCGGCTTCACGCCGGGCGTGCACGTGCGCCTCATTCTTGCATTGCACCACATTATGCAGCGGAACAGTGATGGGCCGAAAGCTGGTGGCTTGTGCTGGACACCTCCACACGGAACTGCGGCTGCGGTTGCTCAAGAGCCTAGCATGTTATCACGAACAGGCGGACGACCGGACGTTCTACAAGGCGGCAGGGCTGCTGCGGCGGGCGGAGGGCGCCGCGAACGGCGCTGAGCGCGCCTCCCTGGCGGCGCAGGCGCTGCAGCTCATGGGCCGCGTGCCTGCGGCGGTGGACCTGGCGGTGGTGGTGCCTCAGCTGGCGCTGCTGCAGGCCTGGGATGGCGTCGTCAGCCTGCCGCTGCAGGTGCAATGACAATCTGCAAGGTTTATTTTGGGTTTGTACAGCTTGCGGGGACTTGCGAGGCTTATGTGGGCGTGCGGCAGCGGGCCGGCAGATGACCTGTGTGCACACAGGTCAAGACCCGCGACGCCGATGTTGCCAGCGGCAAAACGAGCTGCAAGGCCGCTGCCTTGAAGAGGTGGCTGTCACCTTCGACTTGTGCCAAGTTCGTGCTCGTCGGGCGCGCAGAAAGCGGCGGCGGTGGACCCGGACAACCAGGCCAGCGTGCCGGGCGAGGCGGGACGCGCGGCGCGGGAGGCGCGCCTAGAGTCCTGCTACGGCCCCGTCGCCGCCGTCGTGCGCTTCCTGGTTAGTTCCTGGAACCCCGGCTGGCAACACGGCACCCGTGAACTGTGAAAAGCTTGTCACTGAAGTGGAATGTGCCTGCTGCTGCCTGTGCCGCCGGTGCATGAGCTGCGCTGTGCCTTTGATGACTGACAGCAGACATCACGCAACTCAGTGGAGCCAATGTACTGCAGCATGTTCCTGCAGCTTCTGCACCTCAGCCCCACATCTTCGTGGTGCAATGTGCAGGTCAACCCTGGAGACGAGGCGGCGCTGGCGGTGGTGCACCGGGACCCGGGCCTCTCGGCCGAGCAGCGCGCGCAGAGCCTGCAGGTCCTGCTGCAGGTGCGCCACTATGCCTGCAGCAGCACGCCAAGTCAGGGATTCACAATGTTCTCCCCTGCCACCGGCATCTCGCAAGCCATGCCTGCTGCGTCCAGGCATGGCACCCATGCGGATTTGTCTGGAGAGCGCCGTCCTGACTCGCCGACTGAAAAAATTGGACCGGTCTTCAAACAGCAAACCTTGGCCCTTTTCCGTCAAACAGGCGGCGGCGACGGCGGGCGACCCCTACTTCCACGATGTGCTGTACTCGACGCTCATCGACGTCGGCGCCTCGCGCCAGCTGCTGGGCCTGGACGCGCGCTCCGCGCACCTAGAGCCCTTTTTGCGCCGCGCCTCTGGGCTGGCGAACGCGCAGGCGGGCGGCATGCTCGGCGCGCTGCAGCCCGAACAGGTGAAGACTGAGTCATTGCAGATGATCACATGTCACTTGACAAGATTTACGTGACATCACAAGTGACAGTGCTGCGCGCATTTGGAGCCCATCCTGCGGCGCCCGCGGCGCTGAAAGGCTGGCGGACGCGGATGCGCTGCAGCCCGAGCAGGTACGCGCACATTGGGCAGGGGCCACATGAGACATGTCCTCGTGTCAGGCAATCGGGTACCCTACACAGGACAGAATTGCCCGTCCAGCATGCAGCTCAGCAGTTCATGCACAAGATCGCACGTCCAAGCTGCCACAGGCTGATTGTCGCATCATCCGCCTGTAGTACGCCAACATGCGCTCTTCTGTATCGACATTCATATTATGAGGGCAAAGTGCTGCCAATACCGTTCGTTTTTCTCTCGGTCGTCATCCTGTTTTTGGTTCCTCGGTAGCGATGGGCGAGGCTGGGAGCGTTGGCAGCCTCCAGAACCTGCAGCATACGGCGCTGTGAATGTCGACGTGATTCCGAAGCCAAATTCCGGAATTTGTGTCGCTGGCTTCCAACACCCGTCAAACCTGTGTGCAGGTGCGGGCGGCAGGGCTGCTGGCGCAGCTGCAGGTGCAGCGGGGCGCCTGCGACGGGGCATCAAGCAGACCATGTCCCAGATGGCTAAATAGATCAGCCTCATTCTCCTCGCAGGTGCGGGCGGCGGAGCTGCTGGCGCAGCTGCAGGTGCAGCGGGGCGCCTACGACAGGGCGGCGGGCGTGCACGAGGCGCTCGCGCTGCGGCGGTCGGGGCCCGGCGCCGGGGAGGAGGCGGCCCTGCAGCGCCGCGTGGACTCCCTGCACGACGCCGTGCTGCAGGTCCGTTCTTGGAGGACATCGTCTATAGATGATGTCAGGTCCCTGGCCATGCGTCAGACTGGCGAGGCCCCTTGCTGTGTGCAATGACCTGCAAGGTGTGTGAGTGAAGGGCTGACTTCACCGCGGGCACGTGCACTCCAGTCTTGAGCTTTGTGGAAGTGTCGCTGGAAGCCAACTCATCTGCAAAATCGCATATGAATGCTCATGTGCAGGCGCGCAGCCACGGGCACGCCGGCCTGACAGAGCGCCTGGAGGGGCGGCTGCGGGTGATGGAGCTGCAGCAGCGCACCGCTGAGGCGCTGGCGGAGAAGGCGGAGGCCATCGGGGGCCAGAACGGCAACAACGGGCACAGCGAGGCGGGCGAGGCGGCGGCGGAGCTGCGGGAGGGGCCGAAGGAGCTGGCCGATCTATACAACGACTATGCTGCGCACTTCCAGGTCAGATGTGCGAACAGCGCGCATGGCCACTGCATCGTTGTGTGTTTGATGATGGCGGTCTGCAATGCTGGCCTCCGTCAGAAAGAGAATCAAAACGTTTCTGAGCTCTTGCTATGGCAAGCTTCTGTTCGCAAGGCGATGCCGGCTGCCAGCACGCAATGTGCTATTCTCAATCTCGTCTGGCGCCATCCTGCGCGACACACCACCACAGCCTCCGTGTCCATTACTAAACCTTCTGCCCCGGCTGCAGCTGTGGGGGCTGTGCCTGGAGATGGTGGACGTGGCGGGCTACTCGGACCCGTCCTATGTGCGGCAGCTGTGGGATGTGCACCTTAAGGCCGCCGTCGACGCCGCCGCCGCCAAGAGATCAGGCGGCGGCACTGACCGGCAGAGCGACGGCGATGAGGCGGACACAACGCCGGAGCTGGAGGCGGCGGCGGCGGAGGTCGCCTGCCTCGGCGAGCGCTTCTACCCCAGCGCAGCCAGGTGTGCAAACCCTTCGTGCTTGAGACTTGCACCCTCCTTGCTTGTGGCTGGGCAGTGTCTGCTGCGGGGCAAGAGACCTCGAGCCCAGCCCTTCTGTTGCCGCATGCGCCTGAGCAATGGTCTGCAGCTGTGACCAAGCCGTGTGCACAGGCACCTTGATTTCAGGGTGTCTCTGTGTTGTGTGCGAGGTGCCAGCTGTGCTGCAGCTGATGGCGGTCACGGCTTCGGGCCATGCCCGTCCACGTGAGCAAAATTTTGCAACATCGCCAGCCGCTGAGTGCGGCGTCCCTGTGCATGCAGCTTCCCGGCGGCGCACGTGGTGCTGCGGCTGGAGCAGGTGGCCGCGGGGCAGTGGCCAGCCCGCGGGCCCGCCTCGGGCAGCGACCGCGCCGCCCGCGCCGTCCTGAAGGTGAGGCCCGACCTCCTGCGCCCTGCCGCCCTGCCGTCTGCCAAATCTGTGTATCTCGTTCCGAGGTGCCTGCCCTCTGCTGCAGCAGAAGCAGATGCCATGCGCGCATTCCTCCCAAGCCTGGCGAGGGAGTTCAGCATCACACTTCCCCGCAGCTGAGTGAAAGTTGCCTTAGCTGAGTTCATTGAGCTGTGGGAACTGAACTCGGCGCTGGTGTGCTCCTCTAGAAATCTGAAGCATGTGTGAGACACCCCAGCGAGGTGGGGCCCGGCGGTGCAGAGAGGTTAACAGGACAACCCCAGCCTGTTATGGCTTCTGTCTGAACTCTGAATCTGACAATGCGGAAAAATGTGGGACGGAAAGCGCCTGTCGTGCCACGCAGGCGACGCGGGATGCAGGGGAGGCGCGAAAGGTGTATGACGAGGTGCTGGCGGTGCGCGGGGGGGCGCCAGGCGGCGAGGAGGCGCACGCCCCCCTCCTGCGCCTGCGCCTGCTGCGCTCCGCGCTGGCCGTGCTCAACGACGCCGCGGTGCGCACATCTGTGTCTGGTCATTGATTCATGTCTCTATCTATCTATCTATCTGTCTGGTTGGTTGTTGTGTGTTGTGGCAGATAGTCTGCAGTGGGCTGTTCAATTGATCGCGGTCGTTAACAGCTTGGCCCCTGCAGACTAGCATGTTGCGATCGGCCCATCGTCTTGGGGACCGCATGCGGAGGCGCGCTGGGCAAGGGGCGCACGCACCGCCGCCTTGCCTGCCGCGCCTACTGATCTCATGTACTGACAAGCGGGTGCTTCGCTCGTTTAACAATTGCAGCGGCTGCGCTTGGCCGTGTCCTGCGCGCTGCAAAATGAATTTCTTAGAGCCGTGGGGTTGCCGAAGTGCCAGCGCACGGCGTCTGTGGCGGCGACCACGCCAAAGTCCTGCCGATGCTGGCCATGACTGTCTTGAGATTGAACCATTGGCGCACACTGCAGGGGCGGGCTGGAGCAGCAGGTGCCGGCGTACAGTGCCTACGGCCGCGCCAACATCTTACCAATCTCGAATGGTGGCTTTGCCAACACTGATCACTGCTGCATGGACACACTGTCGCAGGGGCGGCTGGAGCAGCAGGTGCCGGCGTACGGCTCCTACGGCGGCGGGCGCGCGGACACGGGGCGGCAGGCGCGCGCGCTGGACGAGGCGGCCGAGGCTTACGCGACCGAGACGCGGCGGCTACCGCCGTCGCCGGAGGCCGACGCGCTGGCGGGCGCACTGGAGGGCCTGCGCCACAAGCTGGCCGCCCACTCACGCGGCTACTGATGCGGCTACTGGCGCAGCTGCGATCACTGCACTTGCGCCGCAGACTGGCCCCTGGCACCGCGCACAGCCACTGACACCCGCCCAGCCGCTGAGTAGAGATTCCTGCGCCGCAAGTTGGCGGGCCAATGGTAAGGTCAATGATGAAGCACTGATGAAGCGTGGCTGCTCTGTTGCGACCTGCTGCGCTCCTCAGCAGCCGCGCAAGCCTTTTTGCATGGCTGCTGAAAGGAGCTTGCTGGGTACAGCGGTAGCGGCTCAAAGATGGTGCTTGGAGAGAGGGGCCAGGGCCCTACTGGGTCGGAGTCCGGGTGAGCTTGCTGGCGGACGTACGTTGCCATACAGGCGAGCTCACTTTCGACAGTTTTGTTTGTGGCAGAGCCGCCGATGTGGATATGCAGTCTGCGTGCGTGAAATTGCTTGGAGTGGACCTTGGTAAAAGGACAGCAGGATCACGGTGTCTTAAATCATTCTCTAGCCTTATACACCTGAAGCTATGGCCACGTCCATCAACATCCAGCAAGCGCATGTATGGCGACCATAACACTGAAGCCCTTCACCGTCCACTGCCTGCCAACCGACAGCTAAAGGCAGATGGAAAATGGCTAGCTGGGATGAGGCTGGCCGCAAGCACTGCAGAATCATGCTGCGCCCACAACCAACTCTGCTTCATGCGGGTGACACAGGATGTCCTGACAGGGAGGGCTACCCCCGGCACAAAGGCCGAGCAGGCTGTCTTCCATTACACTTCCTGAATGCACACTGCCTGTCACGTGTAGTCTCTGCTTGTCGTCTGAAGACGCTCACGCACTGGTTGGCGCACAGAGATGCACCGATCTTCCCTCCTGCACACCTCCTCGACGATTGGCTCAGCACACTGAGGTGGGGCACCATCCGCGCCGCCCCGCCACATCATGGGTTTGCTTCCTCAGTGCTGTCGGCGCCTGGAGTGCCGCTGCGGGCGCTTCCGCAGGCAGCGCCGCTGGGGCCGCCAGAAGACGCGCCGCTGGCGCCGCCATTGGACAGCACCTCCTGCAGCCCGCCGGCGAGCGCCGCGGATAGCAGGCCAGCCATCCCGCTGCTGTTGCCGCCGCCGCGGGTGCCGCCAGCTCCGCCGCTGCCGTTCTGCCCGCTGCCTGCAGCACCGCCACCCTGCTGTCGGCTGCGTGCCGCCGCCAGCAGGGGGCCCAGCAGGTCTGGCAGGCCTCCGGCCGGCGCGCCATTGCCGGCGCCAAAACCGCCAGCAGCCCCGCTGGGGGCGCCTGCCGCCGCGCCGCCACTGGGCGCCGCCGGCTGCGAGGGCTGCGCTCCGCCGGAGCGGCTCGCTGCAGACAGCGCGGCCGCCAGGAAGTCTGGCAGGCCGTTGCCTGCGCCGCCCGCGCGGGCGGGCAGCGCCGGCTGTTTCGAGGCCGCGGCAGGCGCTGCCTCGGGCAGCGACAGCAGCTGCGACGGCGCCAGCGCTGGCGGCGGCGAGTGCTGCGCCAGAAACTGCCACATGAGCCTGCTGCCGTCGCAGATATGCAGCCTGCAGGTGCGAGGTGATTGCGTCAGCGGGTTGAACCTGTTCAGTCAGGTGTCGCATAACAGGGAGCATCCTTCCCCGCTCCTCACCTGCATCATGCAGGGCGAGCAAGGGCCACGTCACTCAGCAGCAGCGGCACCTCAGCCCACCAGCGGGTTCCCGGACTGGTGCTAAGCATCGTGCAGGCAGGGGCGCAAGTATTCTGAAATTTAGCGGCAGCTTGTAATCTGCGAGGCATACCAGGTGAGCTGCATCATGGACAGGAAGCCTAGCAGGGGGCTGTCGACGGGCGGCACATCGCCGCACAGTGCGTCGTATGCCAAGGATGCGCCGAACATCGCGCCGCCCGTCAGCAGGCGCATAATGTAGTCGGTGAACTGGATGCTGCACGAGCGCAACGGAGGCCGTCGATCGGACATTTGCACGAATGCGTGTAAACAAGGTCAGACGGGCATTGTAAATACGCTTGACAACAAGACATTGCATGGCCTTGAAGGACAGACAAACGCCCACCCTTGAATACTGTCACACCCTCAATCGTGGATCAACATGGCTTGATGGCGCTCACCAGTTGCTGTGGACTGTGTGGTACTGCTGCCCCTGAGCAAACTCGATGGCCTGCGTGCAGCATCAACACAGTGTGCGCCGTGGCTCTCACTGCAGACATGCGGGTTTTGCAGAAGTCAGGCAGACGTCCACTCAAATTACTCAGACCGGTACCCAGCTGAATTGCAATGCCTGCATCTATGTAAGGCCACCTTCTGGATGGACGGCTCAGACAGCGAGTGGTGCGGCGCGTCGATGTGAAGCAGCGGCGCGGCATCATTCGGCGGCTCGGCGGCGTGGCACAGGATGGGGCCGGCTTCTACAGATTCGAAGATGTTGTCAGCGACGTCGTTGTCCCCCTGCGGCCCCATCTCCAGTGCCACCAGACCCTGTTTGCACACGTGATACTTCCAGAGATCAAAAGGGCTCATTCATCATGTGCCGGCATTGCACCGTGTTGACTCTCAAGGTTCTGATGGATCATTGCCCGAATGCCCAGCACCTTGTCGCATACCACAAGATGCTGCACGGCGTCTTTTCAGCTCGCCTCTGCGTCCTTGATGTATAGGATGATGTGGTGGAAAACGGAGCCTGCAGCCCGCAGCATGCTTCCCGCGTTGCCCCGCACTGGCCGCTTGCACAGGTACAATCCCTCGGCCTCGATGCTGTGCACCACGCGGCATTGCTTCAGATCCAACGCCCTGGCCACTCGGCTGGAGTAGGCCGCCCTGCAACACGGAGCATGTGTGACAATTCAGCAGGTGCGCACCATCGCTGCGCCATTTCTTGTGACCAACACTTTGGACATGTAGAGATGTTGGGCGTCATCATCTTGCAGGCCGAAATCTCTTACATATGCCTCTTGTGCCCGCTTCGAAGCCCAAGTCCGTCCCTGCTGCCACACATTTTCAACGGGACAAGATGGCAGGCAATCTATCAAACATTCATGCCACGTATCCAATCGACTCACATTGATTCGCCAGGTTGCAGCGAGGGCAACTTTTGCTGCAAGCTGGCTCGATACGCACTATCGTCGCCCGCCTGCACCTCTTGCTTCTTGCTACTTGGCAGTTCGACATCATTGTCATCCGATCGAGGATGCGCCATCGTGAAGCAAATGTGCTCTCGACAGCAGACCTGCAGCAAGACAACAGATAGGAACAGGCGGCGAGACCAACGCGAGCTCGGCACGCCGGGAGAAGCTTCTGATCTCATTTGCGGGAGAAATTCCCGCGAGATCCCTCGAACAAGGCGAAATTTACCTCCCCTAAAAAAGGGTTTGCTGTACGATGTCGTACCATGAGTAAACCGGCCGTTGTTTTCAGGCAATACACGCTTGCCTGCGGTATTCGAATATCATATCTATGTTGTCTCGCAACGATCAAGTCTGAGTGCAGCTTGTTTGTCTGTAAGTGCGCGTTTTGACCGTTGCCTGAGTTGTTGGTGTGACTCGTGGATTTCAACCGCAGCAATGCAGCAGGTACACTCAAGGCCAAATCACCTACGAAGTGCAGGATTTTACCGCATATGCTCAAGCAATGCCAGCCCCGGATGCCACCCGTCGGCGGCAAAGCCTGCGAGGTCGCGGCAACCCGCTGGTCGTGTCGGTGCGGCCACAAGGCTGCTCGGCTTCGCACCGACGACGGTAGTTGACGAGCAGGTCGCGGCAGCGATTGTCCCGCCGAAAGGTTTCATGGTGCGATAACCGGCGCCAGCTGCATCCGAAGGAACTGCGCATGGGTGAGTCGCTTGATCAACTGACGCCTTTTTTGACAGTCTGCATCGTTACCTACCGCGTGCAGGACCGCATTGGCGTCCTGCACCGCGACATGATGGACCTGTTCGATGGATGTGAACCCGACTCGTTCATCGCCTCGCACGAGGAGACGGCTGTGTTCAAGAACCCGCTGTCGACCCACGCCTCGCTGTCGAGTGAGTGGCCTCCCTGCAAGCAGAGCAGTGAGACGACATACGACAAATCAATATGATATGTTATATGACGAACATATGACGATGATATATGACGTCATATATGACGATATGATGATGTGTGTGGATGTGCACATTTTTGCATGGTGGTAGTGATTGGGCCATCCAATACTATGCAGCATTCCAGGCTGTCGGCGCCGCCTGATGCTACTCTGAGTGGCATGCGCACAAGTTACCTGGGGAATTTGCAGCTGCTGCGGCACATCTTTGGGCCAGAGCTCTTCATGCACGGCCTGCGTATCAGATGCGACTGGGAAATCGAATGCCGCTGGACGATGCGCATGACGCTGTAGGCGAGGACGCCGGCGCAGCATGCATGCTGCTGTTGATTGCTTGCAGATGATGTGAAACGTTTTGGTGTATACTGGTGCATTACTTCGAGTAGCTGAGTGCACACTTCCATGCTATGCAGTTCCTCAAGTCCAGCCCGCTGCGAGCATTTTTTGATCCGGAAATGATGTTTACCGGTGTCTCCATCATGACCATCAACCCAACAACAGGTGGGTAGTGTTATAGCACACGCTCAAGTCAAATTATGTGGAATGCAGTCCACTATCACATTGTGCATCAGGTACAGCTTCATGGTATGTGGTCCTGAAACTACAATGCAGACGAATGACACACTCAACACGACCACTCAACATGTTGTCCCTGTCCCCAGGAAAGGTGTGCGCGACGCACGACCACTGGGATGCTGTCGATGAGGATCGGAGCTACCCCGGTCTGGAGGCGATGAAGGAGGTGCACGTCCTGATGTGGACGCGGGCGCAGCCGCCAAAGGGCCCCAGCTACCTGCTAATGCGACGCTTCAAGGACTACGATGTCCGCAGGTGCGCCGGCGCCGCCGTTTTCTCTCAGTGAATTGTCACTGCACATTTCACACGGCGTGCTGTGTGTCCTGACATAAGGAACTCGGCACCTGTATCGAGAAGTCAGAGATGTGCAACACACCAATATGCCGTGCTGCTGCGCAGGTACGATGAGCCATTCCTGGTCGAGCAGGCGCCCGCGTGCGAAAACGCCGATGACGGCAGCCAGGGCCGCAAGCAGCGCCTCGTCATGGTGACTGACAAGGTGCAGAGGGTTCAGATGTTGCCGATCATGTTTTCATCCCAGGTCGTGATGCTCATGACACAGCTCGCCGCACTACCATTGCACCGCTGCGCCGACAGAACGCGAGGTGCGCACGCCAGACGCGCATGCTGAAGTGTCAGACTTCCCATGTGATGGGTGTGCCTGTGACTGTGATGGTGACGAGATGATGTCTCGAGGGTGTGGTGCGCACCCATGCAGGAAGCGGGGACTCTGCTGTCGCTGACAGACAACGGCAAGTCGGTGACGTCGGTGCCAGCAGCTGGGCGGCTTCTTCGCAGCGGTGTCCTTCCACGGCGCAGAGAACGAGCAGCAGGTGAGCAGGAGGCGCCTCTCGTGCATAAGACACGTAGCAGCGCCCGACAGCAGACAGGCTGGTCGCAGCCTGCCGTTCTCTTGCCTCCGATCTGTGCTTTGGCGTCCATGCACACTTGCGCATGAACCACCAGACGACACCGAGCGCCATTGCCTTGGTATCACATTTCACCCAGGCATGTTGATTCAATTGTTGCATGCGCACCACTGCCGGGCATGGCAACTGACCACAAACATATCTGCTTGCCATGTGTGCAGCTGGAGACGCTGCTGCGGCGGCTGCATGGGGCGGCGGCAGCACATGGCCTGGCGGTCCAGTCAGACGACTACATCGTGACGCCGGGGACGCACACTTACTTAGGCCGACGCACACTTACTTAGGCCGACTCGGACCGAGGTCCTGATCCGGCTCGCGTCCTTCGAGTTGTGGTGACCCTCAGACGCGTGGGGACCGGATGCGGCAATGATGTTAGGTGTCTGATAGCGACTCTTGCTTCGAGTTCGTCCAATTTGGTGTGTACTTGATTATTTTTCAAGCTGCTGCACCTGCCAGAATAGCTGCTCTTTAGGACATGACGCCGCCGCTGCGCTCCCAACTGCATTCCAGATTCGCGAGGACGCCGTCATGCATGCTACTGCCTGTTGATTTATTTACTTGTTTCGCAGCCGAGCAAGCTTAAGCACTTTCAAGGAGGTACGGAAATTAGGATGGAAATGAAACTGTGGCCTCCCGGCACCCCTGCTCCCCAAAATTCTGCAACGATCACGTGCTGCACATGGGCCACATATGCGTGGCTGCGGGTGCGAAGGGCTTGTCAACGGAATTTTGTTGCCACTTCTGTAACTAACATCTTTCATTGCATTGCAATTACAGAAAGGTTTTCACGGCATTGCGAGAACTGTCCCCAGTCTGCACCTTTCCAGAGCTCGATCCCATGTCCTGCTCAGCAGGTGCACTCTCGTCTCCTCTGTTGACAGCGGGTCGCCTGGCAGTCGGTCGCAGGCCCATTTCCAGTATGTCGTCACAGCTCACGCGTGCTAGACAGCGCAACGTGGCCCAGCAGCAGCAGCGGCCGCAGCAGCAGTGCCGCGCCGCAGCGGCGACGGAGAAGCTGGATGCAAAACCCATGCAGCCTGACGACTTCATGCAGGTCTGTCTGCAAATTTGGCAATGTGTGAGTCGGCTGCTGCAGTTGAATACTGCAGCAGCTGACTCACGGCGCGCCTCCCATTAAGCATGCACACTGCGTTGCACATGCATGTTTCACAGCATCAACCCTCTGGCAGACTGTCGTGCCACGCAACGCGTTCTCTCGAGCCTTGAGAGGCTCACATCTCAAACGAGAGGCTGGCGACATACACGATGCGTCATGCAGGAGCGCATGGATTTTTTGCGGAGCGACCTCGTGCACCTCTTTGATGGGACGGGCATTGACAAAAGCGCGTACGAGGAGAAGGTCGACTTCCAGGTACACACTCAGCTGACTCTCCAAATTTTGTCGCCAACTGTTGGATTTTGTGATATCGCTGCAGACCCACTCACAATGATGGCGCGTTGCTTGCAGGACCCGATCACCAACTACAACACGCTGACAGGTGCGGCAGCGCTGCTGGCGGACGCTGCGACGCGTCGATTGCTTGAGACGCTCATGCTGCAAGAAGCTGAAACCGTATCGGCAGCTGGTCCATATGTTGACTCTCGCGCGTGGCCATGTGCAGGCTACCTTTTCAATATCCAATTCCTGCGCTTCATCTTTGGCCCGAACTTCATTCTCCACGACCTCCGCCGGACTGGCGACTGGGAGGTCACCAGCAGATGGACCATGGAGATGAAGTTGCAGGTGGGACGTGGTGGGACGAGCTCGCATTTCGCTCCCTGCACGTCTCCGTCTACCTCACATGCCTTGACGCTCATGATGCATACATGGGCGCCATCATAGAGTGTCTTGTTACAGGACCACCTGGTCTTCCATCAACTGAACCCTGAATTCTCCGTGCGCAGCTGAACAATTACAGCCCGCTGCGAAAGTGGTGGGACCCCACGCTTCTTTTCACGTGAGTACGAGAGCCGTGGGTACTTTTGCCGTTTACGCGCGCTTTGTTAAATTTCTCCACCTTGATGTCAGAGCACTGGCAGAATTCAACATGTTTTGGACCATCACAAAGACTTTTCTTCATCAAATAGGGGCGTCTCCATCATGAGCATCAACCCGGACACAGGCGAGTCGCTTGACAGCGGACTGCCGCACAGACATGCGCTCAATCTCACGTGGCGACCCTCAGCTTTGCTTACACTCGCCATGCAGCCGCTGCGGGAGCGTGCAGGGCGCTGTGTCGAGCCAAGTCCAAGTATGGTCAAGCTTCCTGACGCCTGTGTTTGGAACATCCAGGGAAATTCAATAGTCATATAGATCTGTGGGATGCTGTCGAGAACCAAAAGTTCCTCAGCCTGGAGGCGGTGCGGCACCTCATCAGCCAGCTGACAACATTCTCACAGGTGCGGTGCTTCCCATTACCTGCAGGCATCATCATTTGCCTCATGTGCTGTCTCTGCATGCCAGCACCAGCAAGTACGAGCAAGGTTCCTATGCACACGTCTCTGTGACCATGTCGGCCACAAAACCACACATCTCCGACAGGCGCCAGAGGGTCTGGACACACCGGACTACCTTGTTTTGCGCCGCTTCAAGGACTGCGAAGTGCGCAGGTGTGATGCAAACCCTGCCAGTCTCCTGTGCTGCTCTGCAATGTCATCATTGTCAGAGGCAAACATTCGATATGAATTATGAGATGTGTTGTTCGAAACGCCGAGTTTATAAGCACAATCCACTTCACCAGTCGAGCTGCTGCTGTCTGCAGGTATGACCCGTTCCTGGTGGCAGAGACCGATATGGCTGAAGGCCCAGCCAGCAGCGCGAGCAGCAGCGGCCATGGCAAGGGCGCTACCAGCAGCAGCAGCGGCGACGGTGACGGCAGCAGCAGCGGCGGCAGCGCAGTCCGGAACGGGCGCAGCGCCTTCCGCACGCTGGCGGGCTACCTGTTCGGCGGCAACGACAGGAAGGAGAGCATGAAGATGACGACGCCGGTGTTCACCAGCAGCGCCGGTCGCATGCAGTTCGTTGTTGGCAAGGCCGATAAGGTGGGCTTGCTGAGGGTTAGGAAATGGTTGCACCTGGCTTTCCGGACAGCACAACAATCACCTACAGAATCACCAGCGGCACCGGCGCCGCATGCAGTTCGTCGTCGGCAAGGCCGACAGGGTGGGTCGCAAAACAAAGGCTGTTTTGCAGAATCCCAGGCTGGCTGGCTTCCCGGTGTGACGCACGACAGCATGACATGCGTCCTTCTTGATGGTTCTGTACAGCAGGCCCGCGCTCCGCCGCATCGTCGGTGTCCCTCTTTCAATGCGCCTTCCAGTTTAGCAGCTGGTCAAAGAGTGGGACCAATAAACATCTGTCGAATATCTCCCAGCCTGCTCCCGCAGGACGTGGGTGACCTGCCGTCGCCGACGGAAGGCAGCGTGGAGCTGCGACGGCAGCCGGGCGGCCACTTTGCGGCGGTCAGCTTCAGCGGCAGGGCCGAAGAGGAGCAGGCACGCCGCCCCAATCACCTTCTGTTGTCATGCCTTGATCTGCATTCTGCCATCAAGTCTTGCATCTGCCACCCTGGAAGCCTGCGATTACTGCAGAACAGCCTGGCAACAGCTTCCTTGGTGCATGCGCAGCTTGAGACGTTAGTGGAGTGGCCGACAAAGAGCCTCATGTCTGTGCGCAGGTGCAGTCGGAGCTGCGGCAGCTGCGGCAGGCAGTCTCGGCGCACGGCCTGAAACCCAAAACGGATAGTGACTACATTGTGGCACGGTACAACGACCCTGGCACGAAGCCCATCTTCAGGCGCAACGACGTGCTGATCGAGCTCGAATCCTTCGAGCTGTGGTGAAGTGGCTTGGGGTTTCAGGGAGCTTTTCTGGTTGAGGGTGAAGTCCTATCGATTGCGATTGCATTATGTATAATCAATTGCGACAGTTCTTGATTCACTTGATGGACGTGATTGAATCACAGAGAATCAATAAGTTTTGCATTGACTGATGAACAAAAGCGTGCCTGACTGGCTAGGAATGTTGCCCACAAAACTGCCAGACACACTAAAAATATACAAAACGTACACTATTCAATGCGAGTTTCATTCCGAGACCGACTTCTTTATGACTGTAGCCGACGACGGCAGAAACCTGCCCCAACGGTTGCCACGGGTTCACTGCTTTGCGCCGCCCTTTGCCTTCACGACAAGGTTTTGGATGCCGGTCTTCATGGATGTGAATGCAGAGACGCTGCCATTCTTCACTGCAGTGCCTCCTCGTGCTGTCGCATTCTTCTCTTTCGTCCAGTCCTTCTCCTTCAGGCTGCAAGGCAGTTTCACAAAAACGTGTGAACATTGCCTATATAGTGGCTTTGAGGTTCCAGTAGAGGAACAAGTGCTGCATGCCAGAGCTCTGTCCTCTCGCTCACACCTTTTTGCTCCGCTTACGGTCATATTTTTGGCAGATTTGGCGCCCGTCAAAGTTGCCGCTCCCGCGGATTTCCCGAATCGCATGCTCTTCGTCTTCCAATTGTCAGGCTGGTACTCTGCATCAGCAATGAACACTGTCAATGGTCTGCCGTCCCCAGTCCCTGCCAACAGCGCCGACAAAACTGCGGCGCAGTGTAAGTGACAGGCGTAATCTGCCACGCACAGCACATATGCGATTCTGCAGTGACGAGACAACAATACAAACGCCTTGACGACACAGTTCAGGCAGCCATGCTGTGCCGCTGCGGCGCATCGGCTGCCGCTGTGACGCTCGTCAATACACACTTCAATGGAACCCGTGGCGCGACACTGCAGCGAGATGAAACACCTCACCGTCTGCTGCGCTAGGCCTCGGAGGCATGTTTTGCAAGTTTTCCGAGCCAAGTCGTTCAAAACGACTGACTACGGAGAGAATTGGCGGTCAGGAGCGGGGTGCCGAAAGCGTCGTTGGGCTCCGATGGCAGCAACGACTGTCACGAGATGTCCTGGATGTCGAGAGTTGCAAATTTGCAGAGGATGAGCACTACTAGAGCATTTCTGCTTGCAGGTCAATTGACGTTGTCTACGGTTCGTGCAAACAGGGCATAACCGTACGAACCGTATGAAAGGCATAATCGTACGAACCGTATGAAAGGCATAACCGTACGAACCGTATGAAAGGCCAGTGTGCTGTGGACGAGCAGCTCAGTTCAGGAGCTCATATTGTCCGCTGGCATGAGAGAGTTGATCATAATTATACGCATTGCCGCGCCCTTGCGCCGTGTCCATATCGCCACGGCTGGCCACATGCGACGCGGCTGGCACCAACACCGCCTGGTTCTACCAGCGCAGGGCACTATCACAAGGCCAGCGCCCGCCCTTGCCGTTGCTAGGTCCTGCAGCGATACGGAGGATTTGGTCAGAAAGATTCACACTCCCAACTGCGTGGCACATCTACAATTCAAGTGAGGGTTTGCGTCGGCACATCAACGGCAAAAGAATGTTCAAGGCCAGCCCACCTGCTCAACTACGGATGTCGTCTGGAATGTCACAAAGTCTGCTGTGGCACTATATCGCAATGCGGCCTCACGCCTTCGTAGACGCCGCAAAGCCGCGGTCGATCAGCAGCATGGTCATGACGACGGTGCCCAGCTTTCGAGGCCATCGCTTTTCGTCCTGAAATCCTGTGCCTACGCACACAGTGAGGTCCTGACCACCGCAGCAGGGTGTCGGCAGCAGCAGCACGCGGCGGCGGCAAGGCCGGCGGCGGCGGAGGCGACGGCGGCAGCGGCGGCCGCAGCAGCAGCAGGATGCATCGCCTACCTGCCATGGGAGCAGGCTGGGCTGCCGGGGGCAGTTTTGGAATGCGGTGCGGCCGGTAGTTGCCGGGTGCGTGGTATGGCGCCTTCCGCTGCACACCACGTCACGCCTTCAAGCTCAACTCACCATGGTTGTGTCTTGGCTGTGTCAGAACCCCAACATGACGGCTGGCACAGACAGAGCATGCACCTTTAGGCTGATGCCCGCAGCTGCGAGCTTTTCATGATACTCCTCCCGGCAGCAGTCCTTGCACCTTGTGTTCAGGCCTGCAATCGTCGGAGCAACAACGGAAGGTCCTTTGAGCTTCCAATGTGGTTTGCAGCGTGCAAGCCTTGCAGTACAACCTACTGGTTTGGTGGATATGGTCTTGTCCAAGCTCACCCGTGAGGACGGCCTTGTTGATCGCAAACAAAATTGCCGGCTTGTTGTGGCCACACTTTTTGCAGGTCTGGTGCGTGACCTGCACTTCGTGTGTCTTGCGCTTCTGCTTGCGCACCCTCACGCAGTCCTTGCAGCACCTGTTTCAGCGGACGGAGCTGAGCTGAGCATACCTGATGCTGAGCATGCGCAAGGCGACATGATGCATGCATGCGCACCTGTGCAAGCCTGTGGACGTCTCCTTGTTGCGCGGGAAGTCGGCTGCCGGCTTGACCTGGACTCAATCAAGTCTCGCGCAGTAAAGCCATCTGGAGCATGAAGTTGCAGTGGGACGACACGATGGCATGGCGTGTCCAGGAGGCAGGTGACAGGATGAGCACCTTGTGGCAGTCGTTGCACTTCTTCACGGTCACTTTGGGTGTGAGGTTGTAGTCGGTCCTGGCTCTGTCTTTCTTCAGTCGGCATGCCTTACAGAAATCCTGCAGGCCACGGCTGCGCCCAGAGTGCTTGGTGAACCGCTCCGCCGGCAGAAACTCATGACATCTGGTGCACTTGTACAGGTCGTCTGCCGTTTGACCAGGAATCTTGAGCGGCATTCTGGGACGCGAGTCGCGAATTCAATGCACCGCTTCGGCTGCTTATCAGCATCATCACATCGTGAGATTACAGAAAGATTGGCAGGCAGCGATTTGGCCTGGCTCTGCTGTTGGGCTCCGGGACACCGAATGGACGTGCTTGCTGGAGTACATGAAGGAAGAAACTTGCTGCGTGGTCCGTGCACCTTGGTCCTTGCATGGGTTACGTGATTTAGCAAACAAACCTCGGGTACCCGCAGGACATCCAGGCCCCTTGTACGGTACCAGCGTACTTGATTCGTCCTCGCTGCGCATTTCGCAGAGACGCCTCGTCACTTTTCATCTTGGTTTTTAGAGGACAGCGCAGCTGATCATTGATTTGGCCGAACCATTAGTGGAACACCATCCACCTTGTCAGAACCTGCGGCGTGCTGGGCTGTGGTGGATGCATTTGAGCTTGGCAGCACTACGACCGAATCACACTGGTGTAACTGGAATTGTGAACCCGAGAGTGAATCACAACACTGCGAGATCACGGTCTTTATACTTGGCATCTGTTGCTCTCAGCGCTCCTGGCCGTGGCGACATGACGGCCATTCCTGCTGAGCTTCTGACAGCGGCACGCCAGGCCAATCAGGACCATGTGTTCGCCAACTGGGCTCAGCTGGACGATGCACAGCGACAGCGCCTCCTGCAGGACGCTGCGGTAAGCTGCGCTATTGCCGCATGCGAGGCGACATGGCCATCACGTATATAAGTTTGCCGAAAATCTGAGGCTTCTTGATATCACTGCAGGGAGTGGACTTCCAGCATCTGAGCCGCGCTGTGGCCGCCAGCGAGCAGGCCGCCGGTGAGTCACGCATTGGGAAAGCGCCAGTCCCTCCTGCGTCCCACAGTGAACGAGGGCCAGGTCATGAAGCAGCTGCAGGAACTGCAGCCACACGCACGTTTCCAGCTCTTGACTGCAGACCGCTATCTTGCATGCAGCTACCGCCGCGGTGGCGGTGCAGCCGGTGCAGGACATCACGCCGCAGGCGGACCTCTCAGCAGCGGACCGGCAGCGAGCCACGGCAGCGGGCTACCAGCTGATTGCAGAGGTGCGATGGGGCAGCGCTGGATGTGCGATGCTGCAAACTGAAACTTGGACTGAAACACGCTCTGCGGGGAGCACGCGGTGGCTGGTGCCACTCTGTGCTGCTCACGGGTGTCATGGACTCTGCAAGGCCTCGTGTGCATTTTGATGGCACAGGTTCACATGACGGTTTGCAAATCACCCCAGGGCAAGCTGGCGGTGCTGCTGCTGGCGGGCGGGCAGGGCTCGCGGCTGGGCTCGGCGGCGCCCAAGGGCTGCTTCGACATCGGGCTGCCGTCGGGCAAGTGCCTGTTCCAGCTGCAGGCGGAGCGCATCGCGCGCCTACAGCGCCTGGCCGCGGCAGAGGCGCCTGGCGCCGGCGGCGCAGGGTGCGCTTCAAGCAAGTCTCAGTGAAATTGCTTGTGCTGACCTGGACATCTCGCTGTCGAAATCAGTATTCAACACTCGGCAACCGCTGTTTGGATGGGATTGTCAGCTGGTCAGATGTGGCATGCCTCCATGTGCAGCAGCCTAAACTGAAGACTTGGACACGCCTCTGGGTGTGCTGCCGCACAAGCCGAAATGGAGAGACTTGTGTCCGATACACCCGCCTGCTTGACGAGGAGTTGCAGATCCGCATGTAGAACTAATCCTGAGGACCTGCAACCTGTCCGCGCAGGAAGCCGCTGCAGTGGTACATCATGACCAGCCCGGCGACGGACGCGCCGACAAAGCAGGTCTTCGCTGAGCAGCAGCACTTTGGGCTGATGCCGGAGCAAATACACTTCTTCCAGCAGGTGCATCAGCTGGCGCCCTTGACACTGCATCGGCCTGGCTCGTTCACTCCACAGCGTATCAAATTTTTCATTTTCGCAGAGACAACAGAGCACAGCTGCACAACAATTGTATCTTGGAGGCGATGTAAAGCGGAGACTCGTTTCATTCTGAGCAGGGGCAGATGCCGTGCGTGACGGAGGAGGGCCGCCTGATCATGGCGGCGGCTGACCGGCTCGCCTGGGCGCCTGACGGCAACGGCGGCGTCTACCTCGCGCTGCACAGGTCAGCAACACATTGCTGTGGATCTTGCTTCCAATAAGCCCGAATCGCTCCCATCTTTGCTAGTCTGCATCGTAGTAGGACTCGGCCTGCTGGGTTGCCCTAGGGCGTCGCACCCCATAGCAGGCTGCATTCATCAACCGACTCGACCTGCTTGCGTTTCCAGATTCATACCTTTCAAGGTTTGCCGTGTGTTCAGGAGCGGGCTGCTGAAGCACATGGCGGAAACCGGGGTGGATGCGCTGGACTGCGTCAGCGTCGACAATGCGCTGGCGCTGCCGGGCGACCCCCTGTTCGCGGGGCACTGCTGGCTCGCCGGCGCCGACTGCGGTGCGCCCTCTCCGCTCCCTTTCACCTGTCACGCATTTCCAAGGTGGCAGTACTGGAGGCTGTATGCGGGCCCCGCTGGCTCGTTGTGCGCCGATCGCTGTGCGCCGATCGTTGTGCGCCGGCTGTTGCACATCCGCCAGCTGTGCAGAGAGCTTCAAGCTCTGGTGGACGACCCTTTCTGAGAGCGCTGTTCACTGCTGACGCAACAGCAGTGTGCCGCCACTCATGGCAGCTTGTGAGCGTCGCATGCTGGTGCTTGTCACAGTAGGTACACACTCAGCCAGACAATGCACTGCTGTCATGCCGCAGGCGCCAAGGTGGTGGCCAAGGCGAACCCGGGGGAGCGGGTCGGCGTGTTCGGCCTGCGCGGCGGCGCCGTGGAGGTGGTGGAGTACAGCGAACTGGACCCGGCGCTGGCGTCGGCGACCGACCCCGCCACCGGCCGACTCTACTTCAACTGGAGCAACGTGAGCCGGTCAAATGGTTCTCCCAGTCGTCACATTTATGCTCTGTTGGGCTGCCATTCATAAGCCGCCTCGACTTCAACTGGAGCTCAACACGCAACGTGAGGGTGTTGAACTGCTGCGATCTATAGCTGATTTATGTTGCTGGCATGGACATGTGTTTGAGTTTTTTGATCTACGCAGGTGTGCATGCACTTCTTCCGGCGGTCGTTCCTGGAAGCCGTGGCGCTGCGGCTGCACAATGAGGCGCGGTTTCACATCGCCCGCAGGGTCATCCCGTCTGTGGGCGGCCCCGTCAGCGTGAGTCCTGCACTGTGGGCAGGCTTTCACATGGCTAAGATGCAACGCTGATGTTTGCTGCTGATGGTGGTTGTTTGACGCTCGGCCTTGGGTTTTCTTGAACAAGACGCCCCCAACTGAGCCGTAAGAACCTGGAGTTTGCATGCTTGTCAAGCATGCTTCTGCTGACCCAATAAATCCTCTGCCAACAGGGCATTAAGCTGGAGCTGTTCATCTTCGACACCTTCCCCATGGCCGCCAAGGTGGCGCTGCTGGAGGCGCCGCGGGCGCAGCAGTTTGCGCCGGTCAAAAACGCGGTTGGCGCCGACTCGCCCGCAACCGCGCGGGAAGCCGTGCTGCGGCTGCACAGCGGCTGGGTGCAGGCAGCGGGCGGATCAGTGGCGCCAGCAGATGACGCCACGGCGACGGCCGCAGCGGCCGCGGTATCAACGGCAGCTGCCGGGTCTGCAGCTGCGACGCCACCGGGTGTGGAGGTGTCACCGCTGCTGTCGTATGCGGGGGAGGGGCTGGAGGCGGTGTGCAAGGGTCAGACCTTTGCAAATGGCACGGTGATCTCGTGACAACGGTCAGCATTGTTTTCTGAGCTCATTCAGCAAGTCGTCAAAGGCACTTGCACTGACGATCTTATTCGATTGTTGTAGTGTCAGAGACGGACAACGCTGCATCTTTGCGTGCAATGCCAAACCGTGCAAAAATCTAGCGCTTCAGTCTACACGTGCATACAAGCGGTCCCAGAACCGGAGTCACGTCACAGTCACTCGCACTCAACACTTCGCCAGATATGCTGGCTTCCAAGGTCATGACTTGCAAGCCTGGGTCCGCGGCAAAAGGAAGCCCCTGAGAGTGCGCTGCCGCTTTTCTCCTGGCGGGCTGGCCTCCGCAGCAGGCGACTTGACAGCTTTCTTGGCTGCTGTGCGCGGCACGGGAGCGGAGGCTGCCCTGCCGCCGGCTGCAGCCACGCAGCTGCCGCCGCCATTTGAGGAGCTGACGGCGCTCCTGCCGGCATTGCGCGCCTGGATCATCGCCAGAATGGCCTCCTGCTCCCGCAGGTTCACGCTGTCGAGCGCAAAGGCATCGGCGTGTGCCGTGCTGGGCTGGTTTGGCGCCTCATCTACCGGCACGGCGCACGCCGCAGCAGGCAGGCCTGGCGCCCCAGCCGCTGGCGCGGCGCCCGCGGCGGCAGGAGCGCTCACAGAGCGCGACAATGTGGCGCCGCCTGCGTGCAGGGGCCGGCCGGGCTGGCCGCAGGGCTGCACCTCTGCCTTTGGCTGCCGGAAGCCTTCGGGCGGAGACACTGCTTCTGCCTGGCCGTGATGCGGCAGCTGCAGACCGCCGCATGCGGCCGGCTCACGTTGGGCCGCCTCATGCGCCGTCGCCGCGCCGCCAGCGTCCCAAAGCTGCCCTGACTGCCAGCCGTCTTCTGCCTTGACAGTGGCAGGCAACGCCGCCGCAGCGCCGTCGCCGGACCGCCACCTGTCGCTCGCAGCGGCGCCGTCAGGCGGAGGGCTGCCCTCCGACATGGCATCGTCCTCTGCCAGGCCGGCATCTTGGCTGCACGAGCTGGCGCAGTCGACAGCGCTGCCGGGCTGCGGCGCTGTGCCGCTCTGCTGTGCTGCGTCCTGCCCCGCCCCACTGCCGGACAGCAGCCAGCCCTGCTCGCCGCGCAGGCCCCCATCTGGTGCCGGCCCTGCAGGAGCCGCTCCGACGCCGGCATAAGTGCCTGCTGCCGGGCCCTCGCTTAAGCATCGAGCCGCTGTTCCGAAGGAGGCTGCCGCTGTTGCCGCGCTGCCGTCAGGTCCGACAGCCGCAGTCTGGGCGCGTTTTGCGCGTTTGAGCGCGCCGCCAAAGTACGCGTCCAGCCGCGACTTGTCGCTGGACAAGTCCATCAGGTCGGCAAATCTGTCCACGATGGCTCGTGTCCTGCAGGTGCATGTCAGTTGGCCATTGTGAGTTTCTACAGAGGGCCTTGCTCAAGATTTGGTTTTCAGACGCATCTTGCTTCAGTGGCCCACCTACGCAATTTGGGACGCATCTGCAGCAAATTTGTGGAAGCTTGCAGGCATGCGCACATGTTGACGGCAGGGCTGAGCCGAGCAGCATGTGCTATGCTGCAACTGCCACACAGAGGCAGGCAAGCTCAGGGGGGTTTTTGTGTCATGAGCCGGCAGTGGCGACAGGAGCATACGTGGCAGGGTCGTCCGTGATGTTGACGGTGGGCACGATGCGCTTGGGGCGCAGCAACCGCACGCAGTCGCGCAGCTCGTTGAACGCCGAGTGCTCCGAGTACGGCACCTGCGTTGCAACAGCATGCAGGATCTTACAAAACTGGATGCAATTTTCATGCTCATGCAGATGTTCATCTTACAGATGATCTTGAAGACGTGACCATTGCTTGCCCCGCTGAATGCCTTCATGGAGTTATGCCAGGGAAGCCGTCACCAGCCACGTAGCGCAGTCGACATGAGAAAGGTAAGGGATGCAGCGCACCCCGTAGATGGTGACGGCGCCCTCCTTCCTGACCTCCAGCGTTCCGTTCTTCTTGAACGTCCAGCCTACGGGGTGCCCAAAGCAAATTATCAACGATGACGACCTGTCAGAAGCTGTGCAATGCCACGCAATGCATTCTCGAGATAGGGACACATGCATGCACGCGCAGCACAGCGCAGTTTGCTGATCCGGCGCAACAGCTCGACTGCTGGCGTCTTGGCATGCACCTCCCCTGCCACAGCCACGCACTGCAGAGACGAGCCGAGAGTCTGCACCGCCCACCTGTGGGCCGGAAGCCGACAATGTGCTTGACGCCGGCGGCGCGCATGCGCTCGGCCAGCTTCTCGGGCTGCAGCGCGGCCCCCATGAAGGTGACGTGGATGCGTGCCGCTGCCTTGTCGCCCGTCAGCAGCGCCATGTCCTCCTCCGGCAGCTGCAGCATCTTCATCGTCTGCATTCAATGGGAATTTGTTGTTTGATATTTGGTTGATAACTATGAAACCCTAATGAGACGTTTGACAAGGAAGCAGCCCTGAAAACATGCCAGAGCTTGGTCGCCCGTCAGCAGCGCAATGTCCTCCTCCGGCAGCTGCAGTGTCAGATCGGACAAATAGCAGCAGCACTGGGAGTCCCTCAGAAAGCAAGTCTGGTGGTGGGCAGAGTGGTCCAACCCAAGCCACGCACCCGCACTTTGTCGGCCTCACACCATACCTTCCAGCCGAGCGCCTTGGCAGTGCCCAGAAACGCGCGCTCCTGCAAGCCCAGCAACATCGAGGTCAAAGATTGTTACGACGGCCGTTGCTCGCAAGTAGATTTTGCGAACGGTCGCAGCTAAATGCACGCGTTCTGCTGCATGTGCCGGACCAGTGCGCACACTCATGCCGGCATGACATCGATAGGTGTGAGGGATGCACCTTGCCGATGGAATACGCCCCGATCAGGAAAAGCGTGTGCGGCTCCCTGGCGTGCTCCTCCCGCACGACGTCCACCATGCGCGCGATGCACTCCGCCTGCAGTGCACCCACAGACGTGGTGAGACGGCGACAAGGCGTGGTGGAATGTTCAGTGGGATTAAGGTTTTGTTGTGTTTTTGTTGTGTTACAAGGCAAGGCCCACGAGAGGACCGAGAGGACCCAAACAGCGATCCGCTTCAAACTGGCCAGCCTCGGGAGGCAGGCTTGCATCCTGGCTGCAGGTCGAGTGGTCCCTGGACATGACACACCCTCCAGGGGTGCCAGCGACTCAGCGCACCTGCGGCGGGTGCGTGTGCCGGGGGTGGCTGTAGGTGGTGTCCAGGTACAGGTAGTCCAGCGGCTTGCCGGCGAGCGTCGGGTGGTCGGCCATGCTGTCCTGCCACCGCATATCGCCGCAGTGCAGGACACGTGTGAACGCCTGGGCGCACAGGCAGGAGGGTGCGCTCACGTTGCCTTGCAGCTACTGCTGCAGACATGTTGAGGTGCTCACCAGCAGTGCAAAGGGCGGTGCAGGCACGGATAAGACAGTGAAATGTGCGTGTGACAATGGCAAAAGTCAGCAGCAACTTCACTCGAGCGCTGCACCTGCTTCTCGCTGCCAGAGCCGCTTGCAGCCTTGGCGCCGGGCACCGGCACCTCGAACAGGATCATGGCAGCGCCCGGGCAGTGGTTGGCGTCAATCAGCGTGACGTAGACGTCTTCGATCTTGTAGCGCACATCCATGTCCAGCGGCTGCAAACGAAAACAAGACCATATTCGATCACAGCCCTGTGCGCGGATGTCTGTCGAGTGTTCTGGGCAGAGTCTTGCACGAATAGCGCACACTTCCTATGGCACATGGTCCATGTGCAGGTGCACAGTGGAGGCCGCGTACCTGGATCCTTTCAGTAGGGATGCGATTCTTCTTGAGGATCAGCGTCTTTGTGATCTGCAGGAAGGGATCTCACTGTTTTCTTTCTTTTGGTTTTCGATGCTACCTCTGGGAAAACACATATGTCGTGAATCAGGTGAGAATACTCAACAAGTTTAATTTCCTTACCGGGCTGCAGTATATGATTCCGCTCGAGAAGTCAGACCTGAGACCTATACTCAGACCACAGTGTATGTGTTAGCGGATGAACTTGTGGCTGAGAACCGGGCAGAGGGATGCCATCAAGCCAGTGCAGTTCTAGCGCATGCACGCACCTGTCGTGTGGTCTGAATGCTGATGAGTCAGAAAGTAGTGCTTGCAGCGCGGATTCTGGAACCTGAAACCTGCAAGCACCAGCGATGTGCCGGATCAGGGATGACCCCGTTGTGCTGCCTCTTGGGGTCAAGCGCCATATCGCTGACAAATCGCTGACAAGCCAGCGGCACATGCAGCAGCTGGGACAGAAGAAGGAAAAAAGAAAAAAAGGTACTTGCCGTCAACCATGAACCGCGTCCCGACGATCCATTTGATGCTCTCCACTTGCGCTGCCATGCTGCCCGAATCCCGCTACTCGTTCGGCCAGTCCCCGCCCTCGCCACTGTCCTCCTCGTCGGCGTCAATCACTGCAAAAGGGCGGCGCGGATGTCAGCATTGTAACGCAGCAGAACAAGCACTGGAAGTCCTGACAACTCGTGGTCAGTTGTCAGACACAGGCCATGCTGCCGGAAGCGTCGGTCCTGAATGCCGATGAGGACCTTTATGACGAGAAGGGCAGGATGACGCCAAGGCACGTAGGTCTAAGAGAAGGACTCAAATGGCAACGGAACTCACTCTCGTCGGACAGCTCATCGCTGTCCTCCTGCTGTATGGTGGTGGCGGCGTCCTCGTCTGCATCATCGCCCTCCGGCACATCCTCCTCCTCCGGCAGCAGGTTGTGCGGGATGCCCGTCGGCACCGTGCGCTTGTGGTACTCCCGGATCTCCAGGAACTGCACGCGGCATGTGCGGCACGCACTCAGGTGTACGCTTCATCACATGCAGGCAGTGGCGCTGAGAGAGCAGTGTATGGCGAGCTGCTTATAGCGCCGCATATGCATGTGCAGCGAAGCTGCCACATATGGATGTTCGCGAAGAGTGGCCTTGAAGCCCACCTATCAATGATGATGCGCGTGCACAGCATGCAAAGTTCATTTCGAACTTGACGTTCAGCGACTTCACCAAGTTCATGAATCCGCCCGGCGAGCACCTGCTGCTTAAGCTTGGCCTCCTGCTTGGCGAGCTCTGCGTTGTCTGGGCCCTTGGCCTTCAGCTCCTCGATGGTCTTGGGCACAAAACGGGGAGTCAGGAACATGCCTCAGCAATTTCAGCGGGTCAGCACCATGTGCGGTGGCGCGGGGAGCCTCGCAGTCCGACAGGCACGAGTGATGCGCAATTTTTTGAGTCACTGTGACCTACAGCTGAACTGTGCAAAGCATGCTGAACATGTTGCTCAGCCCCTCTCGGGAGGCCTTAACATTAATAACCTCAATTAGCCATGTTAATCAGAGCAGGGTGAGTTCTAACGACTCTAGTCACACTCACGTCAGCTTCTACCTGACCACCCCTTGGAAGTTGCATTGCCTTGCCAGCGCTCTGAGGCGTCATCAATTGCAGTCGGTAATTCTTGAAGACCGGTAATTTGGCATTCTCACCGTGTGCGCAAACTCGAGTGTATTTTGCGTGTTGGGGTTTCGATCTGACACACGACACCCGTACCAAACCTCGGGCTTGGCCGTTATGACAGAGGTCGGAGACGTGATAGGAGGTGTGACGGTTATCACCGAGAAGGGACGCACAGGAGAAGGCGACGAGGGCGATGTGGGACCAGTTTACCGTGCCGTGGGGTGTGAACCTATACACATCCTGGACATAGTCTGCGGATGCCCAGTCTTGGCGCTTGATTTATCAATGCCGGAGACATTTAACCGACCGAGCAAATTGCCTGCTGCACACGCGACACGCACGACATCCAGGCAGACGCACGCACATGTATGCCTGAACGCCGCCGCATGGTCTGAACGCCGCCGCATGGTCTGGTCTGACAGGTCCAAGGATGGCTTCCCCAGCCTCTCCGGCGTCAAGACGCTGTACGAGTCGATGAAGCAGAGCGTGGAGAAGAATGGCGACAAGCCGGCGCTGGGCTGGCGGCCCATGACGGACGGCAAGGCGGGCGCTTATGAGTGGCTGACTTACAAGCAGGCAGACGGTGAGGCTGCTGCTGCCTATCGGTCAACCTGTCCTTGAACAAAGATGCAATGATATTGAGCTGTGACAGTCTGTGCTTACCTGTTTTCACGCCGTCATGTGACTGACAAACCGGTTCACTTGTGGTTGCAGAGAAAATCAAGGCGATCGGCTCCGCCATGCTGGCCACCGGCCTCAAGCCTAAGAGTGAGCGTGCTCTATTCATCTGCGTTCACATGCACGTGAAGCCAGCATGACGCATGCGGCTACAAAGATGCACCAAATCACACCTGAGCATTGGACGGCTGCATTGCGCAGGCCGGGTCGGCATCTTCTCCGGCAACACCGTGGAGTGGATGCTCGCCATGCAGGCCGGGAACTACTATAGCATCTACATCGGTGAGTTTGTGTCCAATTGCCATCGTGCTGTGGGACGGGCGCGTGCACTATAAGGTCTGCACGGAACTGACGTTGACACAACAACTGCACACGTCCCTCACCGTCATACGCAGTGCCCATCTACGATTCGCTGGGCGAGAATGCGGTGGAGTACATTGCCAACCATGCGGGCATCGAGCTGGTGTTCACCGACGTGTCCAAGATCCACGAATACACCAAGGTCAGCACTTTTGAGCATATGCATGGGTCAGAACGTCGGCAAGCTGTGTGCTGGGATGCATTGGAAAAGCGACTGCTGTTCGCAGCAGCAATGCGTGCATGGCGCACAGTTCTGACTGCGGTAACCTCGTCCCATGCATGCCGCCAATGCACCATAGCATGGCAATTTGCCATGCATGAGCCATGACATTGGGCCATGCATGAGCCTTGAGCCTCAAGGCACAGGCGGGTGTCACCGACGTACGCACTCGGCAATATACACAGGTGCTGAACAAGATCAAGCAGAAGACGAAGGCAGTGGTGTACTGGGGCGCCGGGCACCCGGGGGAAGAGGACCAAAAGGCGCTCAAGGACGCCAAGATCCCGCTTTACAGCTTTGCGGAGTTCGAAAAGCTCGGCGCCGACAAGCCGAAGGACCCGGTGCCGCCCAGCCCGCAGGAGCCGTGCACCATCATGTACACCAGGCGAGTGTTTTTGCACCTGCAAGCACCTCTTGAGCACAAACTCATGTGAAGGCATGTCACCTTCCTGGGAATGAATTGCCTCTGTCCCGCTTGGTTTGTTGTTGCTATTTGCCTTCGCATGTGTCGCTGCAAGTGTTCTACGTTTGTACTTCTGCATGTGAGTGGCTGCATTTCTTGTGATGCCGCCGGCAGCGCCGCAGCAATGTGCATGTGGCGCTGATGCTGTCCCATGCATGTGGCGCTGATGCTGTCCCTTGCATGTGGCGCTGATGCTGTCGCATGCATGCCTGTAGCGGCACGACGGGATCGCCTAAGGGCGTGGAGGTGACGCACGAGAACATCGTCAGCGGCATCGCCGCGCTGCAGACGTACACCGAGGAGATCGGCATCGAGGTGAGGCCTTCTCTGGGCTATGGACATCGCTGCAGAAGAAGCCAGGGACTTCTGAAAGTAGTGTTAGGGGCATGGACGCTCAGAACGAATAACCGACTATCAACTCAGGAATGTAACGAGTCCCAGGTGTCAGAATCTGACACCCTCCGTGCTTGTTGGCAGGTGACGTCCGAGGACTCGACGCTGAGCTACCTGCCCCTGGCACACATCTTCGACCGCATCGTGGAGGAGTTCACGCTCTACTCCGGCGCCCGCATCGGCTATTACCAGGTGCCTGCTTGGGATTTCTGGAAAGCAGGTTGCAGCAGCATGCTTGACAGTATCAGCAGGCCGCAGCCAGCTGCAGCTTGCTGCAGCTTGCATGTGTCCAGGCAGACGAAGTGCGAGGCTGTGATGCAAGCAACAGCACAGGTTTCCAAGAGTGGCTTGGTTCCGTACGTGTTGGAGACCCTGTCGTGGCAGGGCAACCCGAAAAGGATCACGGAGGATGTGGCAGCGCTGCGGCCGTCGCTTTTCATCGCGGTGCCGCGCGTGCTGGAGCGCATCCAGTCCGGCATTGACGCCAAGGTGCACTCCTAGCGACATGTTGTTGCACCTGGCAGCATCAGCAAGCAGCTTCTGGCTCCGAACGAACGTGCCTTTGTCAGCTTGTCATGCTTGGGCGCTGCTGCATAATTGCATTTGCACCGTGGCAGATGTCTCAGGCTGCGCGTCATGCTTGTGTGGCAGGTGAAGGGCAAGGGCCTGCTGACACGTCTCATCTTCAGCCTGGCCTTCCGCTGGAAGCAGTTCCGCATCCACATGGGCGCCCCTGTCGAGAGCGTGAGCCCTCCTACCTGTGCCAGTTTGTGATGGATGGAATGTGAGCAAGAGACAGGCTGCTTGGTGTCGGGCCTCCATCTTGTAGGTCCTGCTTGGCTGGATTCTCACTGCCTATCACGCTGCACTAACTTACAATGCTGGCTGTGCAAGCGGCATTGCAGCAGGGCGCCACAACCACGCGCCTGGTACAGCTGCGCTCACGCCCAGACCAGAAGACGTTGACAGGAGCACAAACTCCCTGCATGCGCAGGCATCGCCGTGGCTGGACTCGGTGGTCTTCGACAGCGTGCGCCAGGGCTTTGGAGGGCGGCTGCGCTTTGTGGTGTCGGGCGGCGCGCCGCTCGCGAGCCGCGTGCAGGACTACCTGCAGATCGCGCTGTGCTGCCCGGTGCTGCAGGGCTACGGCCTCACAGAGACGTGCGTCGTCGTGCGTCGCTCTGTAGCTGTCAGCCTGAGCACCCCAATGACAGCCGCTTCAGGAGGCACATCGACTGTGCTGCGCCCTCGATATGTGCTGTTCTTCGGGTCATCTTCCATACCACTCGTTGCAGCATCTCGTCAATGCCGCACCTCCTTGTCGTGCAGGTGTGCGGCATCATTCTTTACACACCCGCCGCCAAAGCGGCATGCCGGCACAGTGGGCCCGCCGCTGCCCGCGACCGAGTTCCGCTTCCAGGTCAGCATCTGCCTCGTGTTGGTGGGCTGGGAAGTCGCAGTGACGGCGTCTTCTTGTAGAGGAGTCAGCTCGCTCTTATGTGTGCTGCCTTGGGCTGCATGGCAGGCTCAGGTCTCCTGATGCTGGGCACACCTGGTCACCCGCAGGCAGCAAAAGAGATGGGCTACGAGCCGACAGCCAGCCCGCCGCGCGGCGAGATCTGCATCCGCGGCCCCATGGTGTTTGCCGGCTACTACAAGATGGAGGGCAAGACTAAGGATTCCTTTGGTGCGGGTTCGACAGCCTTTGCATCCCTTCTGCAAGCAGTCTGCATTGTACACCGTCCCTGCTGCAAGCCATGTGCACTGGCCGCACCCACCATCCGCCAGGTCTTTGTCGAGAAAGCTGAAACATTGTGACATACTGAGAGCAGTCCCAGACCCAGCTGACATGCGAGGAGTGATGCAATGATACAGACAAGGACGGCTTCTTCCACACCGGCGACATTGGGGAGCTGACGCCAGAGGGCGGCCTGCGCATCATCGACCGCATGAAGAACATCTTCAAGCTGGCGCAGGGTGCGTTCTTGCTCCACCCTCGCCCTCGTATCAGGGCAGCTGGCCATGTGCAGCTGCATCATTTCTCCATTCGACTGCGCAAGATACATGCAGTTTATTGTACTCATGTCGGATACTCAAGTCGCATACTCATGTCGCATAATGCTCGTATTACAAGCTGTTGGACGTCAGTTGCTAGTGCTGACGCCCTGCGTGTGCTATTGTGCAGGCGAGTACATTGCGGGTGAGCAACTGATGGATTGGCTACGATCGCTGATTGCATTGTACAGACATGCTGCAATTGAGCCTGTGCTTTTGCTTGTGCGATTGGCGTCTCAAGTCCGTGATTCATTGCGCCGTCTTCCACGCCTGATCCCCCCTCCGACCATACAATGCAGTCGAGAAGCTGGAGACAGATTACGGCGACACAGACATCGTCGACCAGATCTGGTGAGCGTGATTTTCGCGTTTCACCTGAGGACTTACCTGCGCCGCAGCAGCAATGTCCCAGCTTTCTCAGACCCACACAGCTCAGGCTGTTGGCGTCTTCATGGTGCATGTGCTCGCGTCCCTGACGACCTGAGCTGCTGGCGCACTCTCTCCGCGTGTTCCGTCTGAACTATGCACTCGCACATTGGAAGCTTGAACACTGATGCGACACATTCTGCTGGCCGGCAGGGTGTACGGCAACTCCTTCGAGAACGTGCTGGTGGCGGTGGTGGTGCCGGACAAGAAGGCGCTCGAGTCCTGGGCCTCCAGCAATGGCGCTGGCTCCTTCGAGGAGCTCTGCAAGAATTCCAAGGTGATTGCGGCTTGCTGCTGGCTGTGGGTTGTTGCATGCCCAATCGAGCCGTGCAAGCTTTGCAAGGCTGCTGCCAAGTTTTTAGCTGGGGCTCTGTCGCGCCGCTGAAATCAGTCAGCGATCCCTGTGCAGTTCGCAGGTCAGCTCACCAATGACAACGTCCACGGATTTCTACAGTGCTTTCAAGTCCATTGTTGTGCGCAATCGCGCAGGCGGCGGATCACGTGACAGCGGAGCTGGGCAAGACCCAGAAGGGAAAGCGGCTCAAGGGCTTCGAGGCCGTGCGCGGCGTTATCCTGGAGCCCAACACCTTCACCGTGAGCCCTTTGGCAACACTTATCAGATCACGCTGGTGTCTGACACAGCCACCCAGTAGCACACGCACTTTTTCCACATTTGAATCATTGGTACATCGCCCTGTAGGGGAAGTCTTTTCCACATTCGAAATTGAAGCGTCTGTATTCATACTCAAACTTGAATGGCGGTGCAGGTGGACGATGACCTCATGACACCGTCGATGAAGCTGAAGCGGCCGCAGCTGCAGAAGAAATATCAAAAGCAGATCGACGACCTGTACAAGAAACTCAATAAAGCGGCCAAGTGAGGTGGGGCGGCGCGCAAAGATGAACGCAAAGGACACAATCGCACGTGAACCGATTCTTGTGGCAACACTGTGCAAAACTGAATGCCACGCACAAATACCTGTGACACCAATGTACGTTGTTAGGGACCAGTGAATGGCGAAATGGAGTGCAATGTAGGCAATGCCGCTTGATTAGGTAAAGCTTCTACGGATCATGGAGAGATCGACTGCGCTCAAAAAGAGTACAGAAACACACGGCGTACAATAGCATGGTACAAGAAGCTTCCTACAGGAAGAACGCATTAGAAAACGAGTGCAACTGCCGCCAGCCCCTCAGTCAGTCCTCATCATCTGAATCCAGACCGAATCCTGCCAACGCCGGTTTCAGCGGCTGTCGCTTCGCGGTGCCGCCGCCGAAGCCGCTGCGGCCGCCAATCGCCTGCCGCTTGGCGGCCGGCATGGGCGCCACAGAGCCAAATGCCAGGCTGCCGGATGGCAGAAGGCCGCCGCCTGACCCAACGCTACCGGGCTGCCCGCCGAACGATGTGGGCCCCGCTGCCGGTGCTGCCAATGCGCCGCCAGCCGCCCCCTGGGTCTGCCAGCCGCCGCCCGGCTGTGCCGCAGTGCCGTGGGACTGCCAGCTGCCGGCCGGCTGGCCGTGCCATGCTGCATCTGGTGGCGGCGGCGGCGGGCCCGCTCCATCAGGCGGCGGCGGCGCAAAGGCGTTTGCCGGCGGCAGCGGCGGTGCCCCATGACTGTCTGGCGGCGGCGGAGGCGCCAACGCTGCTGAAGCACTGGAGCCTCCTTGCGACTGCTGCGCCCTTGCCGACCTGGCAGCGCAGCACCAACAACCTCAGTCAAGCTCCAGACAACAAGTTCACGTCGCATGCTCCCACCAGCTTCCAGACAGTATGCCCATGTCAGAAGGCAAACATAATTGTTTGGCCCGGGAGCAGGGCTCACTGTGCGTTGAGGCGGGCCCACTCCTTCTCGGCGCGGCGCCGCTCCTTTCGTTCGCGGTCGCTGCGCGTCCGCTCCGTGGTCGCCTGCCGCATCTCTTGCAGCCGCTGCAGGTGTACACCAAGAAGTTCCGTCAACTTTCGAAACCTCACAAGTCTGTCTGCATCTTGGATCCTCGGCATCTTATTAACATGCACAGGTACCACGCGTCGTCACATGATGTTGGCAGCAGTATGAGCACACCCACCTTTGTGTGATGGTGGTCGTACGAGCTGAGGTGCGTCTCCATCTCCATGGCATTCTTGTACTGCTTGTGACACGTCTGCAAGGCCAGACTGACATTGTCAGATGCTGGCCGGCCGGCATCAAGCACAGCACAGGGTAGCTCAGCCCAGGCAGGTGGCGTGCGCATCACCGAGATTGCCTGCCAAATGCTCGATGTCAAAGAGGATCGCAGACATGCCTGCCAAATGCTCGATGCGATGGAGCTCATAAGCCACAGGGAAGAGGCAAGGAGCGCACGTCGCAGTAAAGGTTGCGCTTGGCTCCGGAGGTGTCAGCCTTGATGCGAGAGTCTCGCTCCACGGCCATCTACGCAGCAGGCGCACACCACGCAGGCCCGGTAATACTCTGTTTGACCAGTGGCAGAGGCGGGGTGGTGTGAGTGCCACTCTTCACGTCACATCCGACAGTCACAGTGCCCATCCCAACACATTCATGATGGCCACAGCAGCTACCCCGAGGCAGTTTGTCAATCAGGCATACAGCTGCCCCAGTGGAGCTGAAACAAACTCTCCACACTCCCGAGCAGACGTGCAAAAGAGCACCACCAGCGAAAGCCTGCTGACGGTTTAGCACCTTGACATGCACTTGCAGATGAGAATTCAAGCAGCACACCTCGCGCTTGATGGTGCGCTCGTAGTCCTCGTCGGCCTGCACCTCCGTCTCCAGCCGCTTGCGTGTCACGTTGTCCGCGGAGATAAAGAAGGACTCCTGCTCCGCCTTGCCCACGCCCAGACGCAGGCCCGCCTCCATGCCGCCGCGCACCGGCTCCACGATGCCTGCAGCATGGCAACGATGGTCCCATGACGGCATGCCATGCGCCGCTCGACGTGCATTCCACGCGTCAGCTGCTTGCTGGTTGCATACTGGCTCATTGCAGATGCACCAGCAGCTGGTGGCTGCAAACACAACAGGTGCAGCAACCGTTGGTAGGTGCAGCAACAGCAGCAGCAGGAAGCAAATCATCAGGATAATGACGCACCGTCCTCGCTGGCGCCGAGGCCCTTGCCCTGGCACCAGCCCATGCGCTGCAGCATCTGGAATCCGCGGTTGCTGGCAGGGATGGCTGCGTCCAGGCTCGCCTGCTGCAGCCCCTCCGTCTCCAGCGCGTCGTCCACGCGGCCCATGGGCAGCTTGTAGTCATCGCCCGCCTCCCACGCCGCATCCATGCCCTCCTGCCGCAGCTCGTTCTGCACCACACGGGATGGCGTCATGATGCGTTAATGTCCTCGGTGGGAAGGAGATTTTTATGGGTGTGCAGCATGACGCACCTGCTCTGGAACGCGTGTTATAGAATGCACACAAGGCGGTGAAGTCACGTGAAGGAGTGGCGCTTGCCTGGCGTGATGCCGAGAACTCTTCGCCGCGCCCCGCCTGCAGCTGCGGGTTGTACACATGCGACAGATCGAAGGACGGGGCTGCGGCAGCAGCGTATGGTTGTTCTGATGCCATGCTGCTTCAGGTCTGGCTCAACACCAGCTGGAGAACGCGCTGCGAGTGGGTCAGCGCAGCGCCAAGCAATCACGGGGTTGTTTGCCGACTGGCGATATCACCGCGCGCGCATCGACCTGACTATTGCAAAGGTCCATACGTGGAGACGAAGAGGTCAAGACTGTGCGGAAATGCCGTGCACAATCGCTGCGCCTCCACTATAAGCCAATGTAGTAGGTTGTGGATCTGAAAAGGACAGGGCAGCAGGCAGCGGTGGCACTGGACACATATAATTCTGTTCGCTTACAGCCATTTGTGTCACAGCACCATCGAGACCATCTGACTGATAACCAATTGCAGTGAAGCCTGCCCCAAGTCTGGCGCAGCGCCAGGATGTGACATGGCACAGGTCAATCGAAAGTCGCAATGCTTCAGACACAAGATAACACCGAAATCCAGTTCAGCATCAACTCTGTCCATGCTGCTGTGTCGTCCTTGGAGACGTGGCCTTCTGCGGCGGCGTCAGCGGGCCCAGCGTCACGCCCAGCAAGGGGGAGGCGCTTTCATTCAGCGAGCCCTCGCATGGAACCCCCAACCATGCTTGCATTCAACCCTGCTAACGTAGGTGACAGTAGGACTACCGACACATGCTCGCCCATAGTCCATGTTTCTGGCGGCGACGTAAGGGGCCAGCGGCGGCGTCAGAGGCCCCTCCTCCCACTCCACCTTCCAGTCAAGCAGCTCGAGTGCTTGATTTTGCCGGGTCGCGCAGGCAGCGTCGAACTTGGAGGAAGCGGCTATCTCCGACGGAATCTTCAGGTGCAAGAGTGGCGCAACCTGCAGAGCGTCCTCTGGAATGGCCCGGGCCAAATCTGCCGGTCTACAACCTGCTTCACGAGGATGGGGGGCAACCTTCAAACGGCTTCACTGCCTGCGGAAAGCTGGTGAACGTGTTCGTGGATGTCCAATAGGACGCGCATTCGACGGAACGAGCCAGTGGCCGCTTCACTCGATTGGCGACAGTGACATCCGCCTGAATCAATCTGCTGAAGCCGTGGCTCCACAGCGCAACAAACAAGACTTCGCTGCAGTACAGTAGGCTGCTATTCTATTATACAAGTAAGCGGTTCCACATGACTGCAACAGAGCTGTGACCATCGGAAGTTGCATCTGCAGCACACCGGCTTCCGCTACATCCAGGAAAGCCAGTGAAGCAAGCCAGCGCTGCCTTGCTGCCAGATTGTGCACTTGCATCACACGCTCGACTTGAGGCATCGTTTCCACGCTCCGACGCATCCGCCAGCTCCTAGTGGCACAGCTCCTCGCATTCGATCCCGCATCAGAGTTCATTCGAACCAAGCCTCGACAGAAGAGGCCTCCTGAGCTGTTGAGCAGTGGGTAGAAAGTACTTGGCGAGCGCATCAGGTTCAGAGTACTGGCTGACATCCTCCCGCACAAGGCGAGCATGAGCAGGCGGTGCTAGCCAGCTGCTTGCCGCGGCGGCGCCGCCACCATGGCCAAAGACAAGGACAGAAAGCACAGCAAGGACAAGAAACGGAAGCGTGATAAGGAGGAGGATGAAGCCAAAAAGCGCAAGAAGGCCGCCAAGATGGTAAGGTGGCACTGCATGTGCCGATGCGTCCTCTAGGCCTTCGCGGCGGCAGATGATGGCGACATGCCTTGGCGCCTAGCGCGTGTGCACATGGTGTGCAGGAGCAAGGCGTCTGCATGATTGCATATCCATTTTGCTGATGGCATTCGCTAATGCCATTGCGTTCCAGGCCAAGGAGATTTCGGAGCATCTCAAGAAAAAGTCAGCCGGCGCCGAGGAGCCGGGTGCCCAGAAGTTCGTTTGGGGCAAAAAGATCGAGAAGGACATCGCCAGCGGTGCCAGCATCAGCGACTTCTCGAAGAAGGCCGAGCGCGAGCGGCAGCACCAGCGAGAGGTGGGAGCTGCTGGCTATTAATAGTACTTTGTGTCAACTGGCAGCGCGTTCCATTACTGCATGGCAAGAGAAGCACGCGTGCCTGCCAGGCAGCCAGCTGCACGGGCGGAAGCTGCCAGGTTGGTCACGCATGTGCGTGCCTCGAAACATCTACATCACACGAAATAGACTTCATGGTGCGGGCCATAGCGGCCGGGCGCTAACACCGTGAGTTGCACAATTCGCAGGAGGAAATCGCCAAGGTGCAGCGGCGGCGGGAGGAGCGGGAGCAGGAGAAGATACGGCAGGAGGAGGAGCTGCAGTTCATCCAGCGGGAGCGCGCCATCGCCGAGGGCGTGGAGCTCGACAAAAAGGAGGAGCTGGTGCGAGACTTGGCGCTGCTGTGACTGCCACTTCTGATGCAAGGCCGCGGCTTGGCTGCCGGTGTGCTGTTGCCTGCTTTCCTGCAGTACCATGGGGCGCCCCACAAGCATCGTCTCCTTCCTTGAATCCGGTAGTGAGTGAAGGTGGTGACAGTTACACAGCTTCTTCTTGCCCCAACCACCGAGTTCACGTCCAGACGGACGACGGTTGATGATCTGTGATGTGCCCGCGCAGTTCCACCTGGAGCAGGCGAAGATGCGGTCGCAGCAGCGGCTGCGAGAGGGGCGGCCCAAGCCCATTGACACGATAGTGCAGAACCTGTACTTTCCCGACGATCTGGACGCCGAGGGCGCGGACCCCTACACCGTCGCGCGGGAGCTCACACTTCCCGAGCTGCGCGAGCTGCGCGCCGACGTGCAGGACTATCAGGTGAATTGTGTTTCCCGGTCCTCGTTATAGCTTGGTCAGGCCCATTGTGAGACCCCTATGAAAATTGTGCACCGTTGCGCGAGAGAGTTGCCGGAGCTGCCTAGCAGCGCCGACGTGCGGGACTATCAGGTCTGTGTTTTGCATAAATTTGGGTGTCGGACGCCAACAACTCGGAAAGGAGGCCGTTAGTGCCGACTGTAACTGGCTGCTGCCCACTTCAGCGCCAGTACATCTGCTTCAGGAACGGAGGGCCTGCAGGCACAGCCCGAGGCTTTGGGTCAAGGCTGCAGCACTCGGCTTGCAGAGGTTCAGCGCCACGCGTTCGAGACGTTGTCCCAAGCATCAAACATTTGCCCAGAGCTTTGTGGCCACAGCCGGATCCCTGGCCAGAACGATAACGATGCAAATCAATCCTGCAGGAGCTGGACCGGTATGAGGCACAGCACGTGGAGTTTTGGGAAGCGATGGCGACGGTTTCGGAGCATGAGCTGGCGGAGGCGCAACGGCAGGAGGAGATCGACCGGGCGAGGGTGCGGGGGGAGGCGCCGCCGCCGCACCTGCAGCGCCGCGAGGCGGGCTGGCACGCCTCCATTGACGCGGATGTCTCCTCCATGCTGGCAGGCGAGCACCGTTGCCCCCTTCGTGCAACTGTCGCCCTCGCCGTGGATTGGCGCATCTTCTGCACTGCACTGGATGGAGGCTGTACGGCTTGTGAGATGTCACGAGGATGAGTCTTGGGCAAACACCGAGGCTGCTGTGTGTTCGCTGCTGCCAAATAACATCTACAGCCCGACTCCATGTCAACAAATTTATAAACCCTAAGGGCACCTGCGGCGGGAGCTGTTGGAGCTATAGGGTCGATCAACGCTACAGTTCGGAAACTGGCAATGTTGTCAAAGCCTTGATCCCCGCAGGCAAAATGGGAGCCGCTGGAGCTGGAGGAGTTGACCAACGAGCACCTCTTTCTGGGCCTTTTCTGAGATTGCATTGACCACAGCCTGACGTAGCATAAACGTTAAAACTCCGCAGGAAAAACGCGGTGGGAGCTGCTGGAGCTGGAGGAGTCGATCAACGGGCAGCTGCTGCCAGCGACGGAGCTTGACCTCAATCAGCATGCACAAGCGACGGCCGCATATGCTGAAGTTATCTTGGCACCCTGCAGGAAAGACGCGGCGGGAGCTGGTGGAGCTGGAGCATTCCATAAACGGGCAGCTGGACGCGGGCACCGTGCCCGACCCCGAGTACTGGTCCGCCGTCCTCAGCCGCCTGGGCATCTGGAAGGTGCGGCCAGCGCAGCTGGCAAACTCAAGACCTCGCCTAAGTGAATGTGCGGCTTGTCTTTGCACTTGGCTCTTCATCTGCCAGATGAACGAGTTGCAATCAGGGGGCTGGCACACGCACAACGTCCAGGCATCCTCAATCGAGGGAGCAAGCAACGTGTGATCGTGCAGCGCTTGTTGTTGGATACACAATTTGCACACACGACTCCTGTGCGGTTCTGCAGGCGCGCGCGCGGCTGCGGGAGCTGCATGCCGACATCCTGGCGCGGCAGCTGGCGGCAGCGGAGGCCGATGTGGACGTGCGCGTGGAGATGGGCTGGGACCGCGAGGACCGCCAGGTGCGGCTTTATTCAGAGTAATTTTGAGAGGGTTTACCAAGAGGGTTTCCAGAGGCTTTTTCTGGACATGGGCTGGAACCGCGAGGACCATGAGGTGCAGCGCCCCCTTTCCTGCAGCCTCTATCGTATCTCTAACAATGCGGTCCAATGCAATCCAATGTCCAAGACGATGTTCAAGACAACTTCGTCTTGACATCTCGAGCCTTCAGGACGCCATCCACGCGGGCTCCGCATCGCCGGGTGGTTTGCTTGTGCTGCGCCTTGTTGCCCTTGTTAAGCCGTACTGGAACCTAAACACACAGATTGTTGCAGAGGTCGTCACGAGATTCAATCCGCCAGGGAATAAATCTACCGCCGCAGGATGAGGAGGCAGAGGCAGCCGCCAGCCCGGCGCGATGCGACGCGGACGCAGCCGCGCAGCCCGCAGCGGAGCCGGAACCGGAGGAGGACGAGGACGCTGCACTGGAGCGCCTCGCACGGCCGCCTGATGATGGAGGTGGGCTTTTTTGCGGGGTTTGTCCTAGATCCGGCTTTTCGGCGTTGTGCTTGACTCGTGTTTTGGGATGTCGGGTACATTGCGTGTGTTCTGGTGGAGTCTGCGCGCTGATGAATAGCTCAATTTCTGACACCTCTTGTTTGAAGGCCTGCCCGCCTCGTGAACTCACCGATGCTACCAGACTGAGCGCAGACACCTCCATACTCAATGCACAACCCCGTGCACCACCTGCCATTTCACAGCGGGATTCATGCATTTTCAAGGCATCACTAGCTAAGCAGGTTCCTGAAGCAGCCCGCCCTCAGAGGCGCCTGACCAGCTTTCAGCAATTCAGCCATGCCTGACGCCGCCTGCATGTGTGCACCTCCAGGCGCAGCAGCGGCGGCGGACGCGGCGGCGGCCGCAGTATCACGGCAGGGCTATGCATCGGGCTCAGGCTCAGGCTCCGACTCGGAGGAGGAGGAGAACACAGGGCAGTGGTCGCCGGCGGCACTGGACCCGGCGCTGGTCACTACAGGGCAGGACGTGGTACACGAGGACGACGACGCGCGTTCGCTCGACCTCATGCGCGCCCATGTGCGTGTGGGCTTGACAATGCAGCTGCATACTGGGGCTTTCACGTGCAAGGAGTTGCAGCCACCTGATGCTGCTGCTAGTGTTGCTGTTGTTGCCCACCGGCATGCGCTGCAACAGCGGGCAGAGGTACAGACATGCACGTCTGAGTCACGTTCTGCTCGGTTGCATTCAGATGAAGTAGCAGGAGCCCCATCCAGATGGCGTAGGACACCGCCATGTGAACCTGCGCCTGCGTGTATTCGCCGCAGGTGAAGCACAAGGAGGCGCAGAAGTACCGAGCGGCGGTCGCGGCGGCCGGCGCCTACAGCGCCAACGAGGGCGACCGCGCCTACCAGCAGATGGTCTCCGACCCCAGCTGTGCGTCGCTGTGCCCTCTGTTCGTTGTGTGCGAAATCTGGAGGGCAAATGTGCCTCGCGCACTCGAACCACATCATCTGCCTGGGGGTACGGGTGCAGCCCCTTAGGCTGTAGCCTGAAATTGCTGAGAGGTCTATTCATTACACCGCGTCAGCTCGGTGCTCGGCCAGCATTCTTGCGCCAGATCGTGCTGTCGGGCTCGTGTACAGTCAATGGCAGCGCCCACAGCTGCCCATGCCCGCGTTGGACTGCTGTTTTGCTACGATGCCAAACTGACGGCGGCTCATACAGCACCCTGTGGCGTCCTGATCGCCAATCGTGGTTTATGATGCTGCAACATATGCTGGAACATTCCTCACAGTCCTTTCCTTGCACGGCTGTATGCTCGGCACAAGGACTTGGGCCTGCGCAGACACATTGTGGCACAGCGCTTGCGCCGTAAGCGAGTCTGTCGCTTCCAAGATGATGACTCTCTAACCTTTGTCTATGCAGCGCACCACGGCGGCGTGCACCCCATGATGCGGCACCTGGCGGATGCGGCGCCGCAGCGCGGCGAGCAGGCCTTCCGCTCCGGGCAGCAGGTGACGCACACGCGGCACCTGCCGGCTTGCAGCACTTTGGATATTCAACACACAAGCTGTGAACGACAGCACAGCCATGTCGTCGGCACGGGCGCCAATGTGTCATTTCATGCATGCGGCACATCGCTGTCAAACCGACTCACGCTGTAATTTGCGCTGACAGAATCTGTCTGTGCTGTGCAGATGGAGACGGCCGCAGACCGCGCCTTCCGGTCGACGTCCGAGCGGCTCATGGGCGACGCTGCGGACGCCGGCGACGTTGCCTTCGGCGGCGAGGTGCAGATCGAGTCGCAGGTGTGCTCTGAGGGAAATCCGCTCCTTTCTGTGCTTTACTGTGCACATGCACAAGGCGCATCCTGAGCCAGCGCAGGGCACTTGCTGCTGCAGTCGCGCCCGGTACGCCACAGCGAGGAGTTCTACATATGCTGCTGCATCACGTCTGCTGTTCTACATATGCTGCTGCATCACGTCTGCTGAAAGAAGCAGAGCTCCTGGCTCAGGCTGCCGTGTGCCAACCCGGCGCAGGTGTTCTGGTGGCACGAGAAGCACAAGCCGCGGCGACCGAAATATTTCAACCGGGTGCACACTGGCTACGAGTGGAACAAGTACAACCAGACGCACTACGACCACGACAACCCGCCGCCCAAGACCGTCCAGGTGCGTAACGGTCCTTCGAGGATCTTGAATGCCTTTTCGGACTGCGCTGATCTGCCGCTGCACATGTTTTTGGCCAAAGAGCAGCTCACCCATGCTGAGTCTGTAGTCTCCGGCTCTCTGTGCCACATGATGGAAGATGCGTCGTGCTGATGAACTGCTTTCACCTTCTGGTCCATAGGGCTACAAGTTTAACATCTTCTACCCGGACCTGATCGACAAGGGCGAGGCGCCGACGTACGGCTGTGAGAAGGACCCGGCGGCGGTCGACGGCCAGACCTGCATCCTGCGCTTGCACGCGGGCCCGCCCTATGAGGACATCGCCTTCCGCATCGTCAACAAGGTGACTCCTCCATTGCGGATCCTAAATGCACTGCCTCCTTCGCTTGTGGCTGTCATTGCTTTGATGAGATATCTGTTGGTGCGCAGCATGCCGGCGCTGCAGCCTTTGCACTGCCGCAACCTTGCGCTGTATGTGCACATGCTCTGTGTGCCAGCACCCCATCTGAACGCATCCTCCCGCACGTGCAGGAGTGGGAGTACTCGCACAAGAAGGGCTTCAAGAGCACCTTCGAGCGAGGCATCCTGCACCTGTACTTCAACTTCAAGCGCGCCCGCTACAGGCGTTGAGCACTGTTGTGCGTCATCTCTGGGTGGCCTATCGTAACGTCTTACGGACACGCATACGACAATCGCTTGCTAACTTGCAGCAGTTTCACAGAACTGAATCTGATGTGCTAGTTTGAGACGACCTCGTCAAGCTGTCGTAACAAGCTGTGGATTCTACGAAACGCGCATGCCGCCTCGGCAGCGCAGCAGCACATCATTTCTGTCCTCAGTATACTTTCAGAAGCACGGCGGCCTGATTGCCATGCAAAAGCCAAGCCTGCACCCGTGCACTAGTCCCGATTACTGTTCACCGGAAGCACAGACCGTCTCTACACCTACGTCCGCCGCGCGGCCTCAGACGCACACTATCGCAGTTTCGCATCATTATCGGATCTTCTTCACGAACCTGCGCGCCTGGGGGCCTGCTAGTCTGCTGGCACAAAGCTGTGCCGCGGACTGGCAGTCCCGCCGGGAGGTTTTAGAGGGACCCTAGCCACGAGATTAATCCCTATAAGCACCCAACCGACGCCTAAACGGCATAATTCTAATTTCACTCACTCAACTAACTTCTTCTGGAGCTCCAACACCACAACGCGAAAGCCTCCTGCAAGCGCTGCCGCCGACCTCTGCATCGAGCAACTACATCTCTCCAACATATTTGACAGATCTACACAGCGCTCTGCAATAATGAAGGTGCGGCCTGCCCTGTACCAATCCCTTGCACCCTGGACCTTGTCGGCCGAAGTGCACTTGCCTGGCGATGCACCAATGCCCATTCCGCCACCACTCTTGATCTTCCCGTGTATTTTGGACACCACCAGAAGCTGCGCGACGTCAACCGACGCTGACAAGCGCGTTTCCGGACATGTCGTGTCGATCTTGACGGCGACAATGTTATTGACAGCTGAATTAGGCCCTGCAGCCTCTATTCAGAGGCATCATATGATAACTTGAAATATACTGCTGTCGCATCTGCGCTTTGTTCGCGCGTCATGAAAAGTCGGCATGCGACCTCCAACCGCAGTCCACTTCAGCGTGTGCAGCGGCTGTGCCGGCCGCTCGCCAGGCTGCTTCTGCTGCGGACTTGCCTCGCATTCTCTGTAGAATACACCGAGGCCAATCCGACGGGCTCTTCAGCCAAAAGTCGTTGGCCACTCGGGAGTGCCGGATCCCGGCAGGAAGCTGGCAGTGGCCGCCTGACCGTGGATTGTACAATGTCAGATTTAACAGACATCAATCCAACGAGTGTTTCGTGATACCGGTCAGGCAATTGAACCGTTTGTTTGCCGTGCGTGCAGGGCTCCGCAACACGCACCGCAGTGCTCGCCGCCACGCTTGCCGTGGTGCTCCTGTCCAGCAGCTGCCTGCAGCAGGCGGATGCCCGATCGACGAGGATGCTGCGAGGTGTTGGAGCACCGCCACCACCACCCCCGCCGCCACCTCCAATGGGTGCACCGCCGCCGCCGCCGCCGCCCCCTCCCCCGCCGCCAGTCTACGGGTGCCATGATGCAACTCATCTGTCTGCGCGTGTGCCTTCTCATACTTGCTGCGTCGTGCCTTCTCATAGTTGCTGCGTACTTCAGTTGCAGGCATAAAAGTCTCGTGCAATGTATCTGATGAACCACCGCTCACACTCGAGTCTCAAGCTGTTGAATACTGACTGCAGATATGGCGGCTACGGCAGCGGCTCATACGGCGCCGGCAGATACGCAACGTACGCCTCGCCTGCACCGCCTGCAGGCTACAGCACCAGCCCCATCGGGTGAGTGTCTTTGCAGCTGCCTCAGCTCTTTGCAGCTGCCTCATCTCTGAGTGTCAACAAGTGCTGCGCCGTTACTACTGCTGTGCTATGGGCTGCTGCTGCTGCTGTGCTGCGGCCGCACCCGACATTTCAGCCGCCGCCGCTGCTACCGTAACCAAAATTAAGAGCATCGAGTGTTGCTGCTTGCAGGCTGCGGCAGGAGGAGGTCTACAGGATGGCAGCGTCAACCTTCTTCCAGGCATCATACTTCGGGGCACCAGCAGCGCCAGCCGGCTCTTACAGCCCGTACGGCTACGGGTACCAAAGCGCAGGCGCCGGCTACGGAGGCTATTACGCTAACCGCCGCTGAAGCGCCTGACAGAAGGGCGCGGCGGGGGAGGGGCTGCAGGTGTCTTGCACTCTAGAACACCAAGAAAACCAGGAACATCTCGCATTGATTGAAATGAACCGGAACCCGAAACCGACAGCAGTGTGCTGTCCAGCCATGCCTATTCTTGAACACACCCAGTTGGTTTTAGGAACACTGTCTGAAGTCAGGAGCTCAGAGGTCTTGTCTCTCTCGTTGATCTGCGTCGCGCTTCGTCCATTCCGTCGGCTCACTGGCTAAGTGACAACCGACCTTCTGTAACGTGGGAGTATCTCTGCAAGAACAATTGATAATGACATAGACACCACGCACATGACAAGACTGGTCTTATGCACGGCCAGGCCCGCAAGGATGTCTCATGCAGATGCCCGCATATCTGTGAAGGCTGTGAAAAGGTTACATAGGTCGTATCCAGCAGGACGAACTTTCACAGCATACTGAGACCGATACATTGCGGTAACTGAACGCTGGCTCTCAATCGCATGTTGCCAACTCTCCTGGAAGCAAAATCAAGCCTTTCTCATGTTCACGCCCGCCCGCATCACCTGCGCGCGTCAAGGCCCCCGTCACTAACACCTCCAACTTCAAATTTGAAGAGACCCTGCCTGCCTCCCTCGACAAGCCAGAACACGACACAAGCAGAAGCAGATGGCTAGCAGTGCTGATGAGGCGCTGGCACTGAGAATTCATAAATAAATTATGCAGGCAGATCAGCAGGACTTGCCGCGCACCTCGTCGACTAGGAGCAGCTGGGAGGCGATGACGGGGCTGCTCTGCAGGATCTGCTTCTTGACGAGGTAGTTGTCGTAGATGCCGGACAGCACCGGGTCCAGCGCCTCCCCTGTCGCCACGTCCAGCCCCACAACGCTGCCCGCCTCGTGCTCCTCCTGTTGTGCGGTAGTCCAAAGTTCAGGCCAAGAATGGTGTTGTTGAGAATTACCATGTCGAAAAGCGCCTCCCCCGTTGCCATGTCCAGTCCCACCGCGCTGCCCGCCTCTCGCTCCTCCTGTTCCGCGGCAGACCGAGAGAATCGAAAGCGGCATTCTCGTTCGAGAAGGTACTGGCCGCCCGGCAACAGTGCGAGTCGCAAGCGCGCAAGGAGTCGCAAGCGCGCGAAGGCGTCACATGACATTGCCAAATGTCATGTGCGACCGGTCACGCTGATGGGACAGGCACTGCCAGGCAATGTGGATGGATGGCCAACGAAACTGGTGCATTGCTTCAGAACTTCTGCAGAATCTGCCAATGGCGGACGCACCTGGAGGGAGATGATGGAGTCCTGGGCGTCGTAGCCCGAGTTCTCCGCCAGCGTCTTGGGCGTGCCCAGCAGCGCCTCGGCAAACGCCTCCACCCCCAGCTTTGCCCGCCCCTGCGCCTCCTGCGCACACGCAGCCATGCGGCGGCGTCAGCAACGATTACAGAATGCTGGACAAGCTGGAACTGAGATGCGCTTCCCCTCATGCAAGCATGCCTGCACCGTCGGCGGCAAGCTGCTCTCAAGGGTCGGGCTAGCATGAAGTCGTGTCGCAGGTTTGTTGCGGAGCAGCGTCGCATTTCCCCACCGACCAGTGTACTGACCTTTTTGGTGACGGTGCGCAGGTGGTGGGCGGCCGCGATCTCAAAGGCGCCGGCGCCGGGGACGACGGCGCCGTCGTCCACAGTGTTCTTCACCGCGCGCAGCCCGTCGCGGATGGCCTCCTTGATCTGTGCCAGCGTGTGGTCCGCCGGGCCCTGTAGGAGATATGAGATGTTGCGTGATATAATCTAAATACATATAGTGTATGACATACAAGCCCTGGGTTGAACATCCTCACGTGTGCCAGAGCCCTGGAGGCAATGCGCCTCAAAAACATTCAAATGCATGCAGTGTCTCCTTGGGTGAGCTCCCAGGTGCTGACGGTCAAGGTTGACACCATCAGCGGGCAGGAGACAGACCCGAGAAGACATGACAGGTGGCGGACAGGGCGCAGGCAGTGCGGGGGGCAGCTGGCGAGTGACGGGCGTCAGGCTGCAGCGCAGCGGCACCTTGATGAGGATGGTGCAGGAGTGGGGGTTCTTGACGTCCTCCACGAAGGTGTACTTCTCCTCCCCCAGCACGTGCTCGTACACCAGCCCTGCATAGCCCAGCGCCTCTGGCACCTGGAAATTGCAAGGACAGCAATCGGTCAGACATCTATCCTCATGCATATGTCAAAGGCAAAGACCTTGAAGCGGCCAAGGCCCTGCACCATGGCGCACAGTGGGCACTCGACGCGAAAAGCGGCCGTCAACAATCAGTAAGCAGGCAGCCAGGAAGAAGCAAAGACAATCCTCACAGCTGTGCACCCCATCGCTGCGGGCGTCGAGGCGCGCCAAAAAGCCCTGAAATATTCACTGTTCAAGAATGGTTCTCAACCTACAAAGACCCAAAAGCGAATCAACAACGCACCAGCTCCTCGACAGAGTTGATGGCGAAGCCGCCGCAGGCGAGGGTGAGGCGCTCCATGTTGCGGCGCTTGGCACGGCGCAGGCCCAGGATGCCCTCCTTGGCCAGCATGTCCAGCGCCATGGGGTCGATGCCCTTCTGGTTGATCAGCACGAACGACTTCTCCGGGCTGTCGCACACCTGCGGGCGTGCCACGCAAGAAGGGTTTGTGTTGCGATTGTGGCCTGGCGCCAGTACGATTCCCGGTTGCCTTCCGCGACCAAGGGCAGATTCTGAGGCACCACCCGCAAGCGAAACGTGTGAAGCGCACTGCTGTGCTTGTTGGGCTGCCGCACCTTGTGCTTGAGGTCGATGATCTTCTGCACGCGCTCGGTGGTGACCTGCCGCTCTGCGCGCACCAGCCGCTCCCGCTGGTCCGCGCTGCTGTAGAAGAAGCCCGAGTTCACCTGCGCCAGGTGATCAGCAACTAGCTGCCGCTGGGCTGCGCTGCCGAGGAAGAGGCTCCAACTTACATGTGGCCCAGGTGTTTAGCATGTGGTATGTGTGCGCGTCTGCTCTTCGCAGACTTGCATCCAAGTTTGTCAAGGCTGAGGTGCTGCTGGGCATGTCGGTTGCTGGGTAGGACCGAAGAGGTAATTGTTCCGACGGAACTCCTCACGGCGATGGAATCAGCAATCGCGTCGTGCCCGGGAGTCGACCTCCTCCGAAGAGAAGGGGCGCCTGCGACCGGGACGTCGCTCTGCGGCGTTGCACGCTGGGACATGCACCATGTCAAAGCCCCGAAAGGCCGGCGCCCCATTTGCGTCAGGTGTCTGCGAGCGGCTAAACCCACAGCCACCCCGCCGATGAACAATTCTGTGTTTGTGTATTGGTTCTCCGCATTGCTCTTACATGCAATGCAGATGCCTGCTTTCCGGGGAGCCAGAAAGCGGGTAGAGCTCGAAAAACGATGTGGCAACTCGACAAACGAGGGGGCGGCGCACCTCGGACTTTTCGTACTCGAGGCTGATGTTGGCGGTCAGGATGAAGCAGTTCTCCAAGTGCTTGGGCATGTCGGGGTGGCGGCTGCCGTGATCCAACACCAGCCCCTTCACCAGCCGCGTGTCCTTGTCCAGCTTGTGCTTCATGTGCATGATCTCCACCTGCGGGATGTAGTCCAACGAGCGACGGCACTCCACATCGGCTGCGATTCGAGTGCATCGGCTGACGCTCGTGGGCAGCAGCCGCTGTCACTGCCGGCGCTGCTGGCGCAACCTGACGCCGCTGCCAGCTGCTTCCAGACTGCTTCCGCCAGGTTTCACTGTGTCCTGTGCTATCATGGCAACTCGCCTTCCCCTGCTTCGCTGACACATGGCAGGTCGCGTTGTGCCGCTGAGCCCCCAAGGCAAAACAATGATTCTCTGAGACTCCAAACTCACCATGTACAGGTCGATGGGCTCCTCCGGCTTGCGGATGGTCATGACGGCATCCGTCACGATGTCTGTCAACCGGTCCGCCATCGACTGCACCAGGAATGTACATCTACGTTCGTGTGCTGATGTATGCTGATGGTCACATGCTGCTGCTGGATTGCTGGTGACCTCAACGCCCTTGAAAACCAGATGCATGTGTGCGCCTTTGCAGCTCCGGTAGCAGAGGCCAATGCGATGTGACATCCAATCTGCCACAGGCGTTGTGCCGTCCAACGCAGAACTCGCCTGTGCCAGCTTGGTACGCAGGCTCGTGCGCGCCACGCAGCGCATCACCTCCCGGTCCCCAGGGTCCACGCTCTGCTTGAACTCCTCCAGGAATTTGAGCGCCGCCACCCGTGCCAGGTCATACCCCTGCAGCGCCGGCGGAGTGATGCAGTCATGCGCATGTCCTTTGAGACCGAGGAACTCAGGCTGACCAGCATGGCGTCCATTGTTTGTGGCGCATGGCAAAGCCAGTGGAGGCGGCATGTCAGGCACGCTGCCATCACATATTGACGGCAACAATGAACACCCATGCGGCAACGCCAGTCTGCACGGCAGGCCCAGTCCAGGACTGAGGCAAGCAGGAAGCTGCTCACGTCGACGATGATGCGCGGGTGCAGGCCCTCGCCGAGATACCGCTCCGCCTGCTTCATGAGTTCCCCGATGAACAGCACCGTGGACGTGGTGCCATCCCTGCGGCCGCCGATTTCAAGTTGCAGTCGCATCCAGGCAACGTGCTCCGTGCACCACGTGTGATTGGGAGTCTTTCTGCACCGGCAGCTTGCATACATGCTCCCCACACTGGTGTCATGCATGTATGCATCGTGCATGCGGCCATGGCAGTAGATGTCATGACAGGCGCCACTGACCCGCTGGTGTCGTCCTGAGCGACGGCTGTTCGGGCTATCATCACGGCTGTGGGATTTTGGATCTGCATCTCCCGCAGCAGGACGTTGCCGTCCTTTGTGAGTTTAATGTCTGCATGGCACATGCACCAATTTTGGGGGGGAGCCGGCGCACAGTCATGTAGAGGGTATCCACCCACCCCACACCGACATGCATGCTCGAAGCTGCTAGGAGCAAGAAAACGTATTCGAACAGCTGTTGCCCACGCATTCTCACCTCCTGAGCCTCCCACGAGCATTTTGATCGTGCCTTTGGGACCGAGGTTGGTCTTCATGACGTCCCGCAGGCCCTTTGCAGCGTTTATGTTCATGAACAAGGCTGCGGATCGGCCCATGACCTCCGCCTTGGGGTTGAGCGTCTTGACGGAACCCATATTGTCCTGGCGGCAATCGCACTTCTACTGTCCCCAGTGAACTTTCTCCGTTCAGCACCCCATCGACTCGCGCGCTCGAAAGAGGTTCTCGGTTCACTTTCAAGCGGTTTGAAAGTGTACAGTGGTTGTGTGCATTTCGGAATAGCAAACATTTGCGAGCCTCCTTCAAGTTCATGCTTCATGGAGGCTCTGTGGAGACTCGGAACCACGTGATGGAGACTCTGGAAAATGCCATGGAGACTCTGGGAAATGCCTGCAAGAATTGGCAATTTTCGTTTCAGCGCATCAGTTGCCAGCTTATCTGCGATAGGAGCTGCTCAACGCCTACAGATGCTGTGAAAATAAAATATTTTTGCCACTGGCGTGAGCACATCAGATCTGAACCCGGCAACCAGATATTTTCGTTGAGACTGGTGACATTGCGTTGCCCTTCTACCCGTGAGCAACATGGCGATGTCTGAGCCATCAACAGGCAGGGAGCTCATGCCTCCCCCGAAGCCGCGAGGGGCTCGGAAGCTGCCACCAAAACCCAAGCAGCTGGTGCTGGAGGAGGACGAATGGGCAGAGCAGCTGGAGGCCATCATCGAGCGCGACTTCTTTCCGGACGTGCCGAAGCTGCAGAGCAAGCTCGAGTGGCTGCAGGTGCGCGCACCATTAAAACGGCTGCTTGTCGCGTCTGACACGTGCAACCCAGTTGACCGGCTTCCGCCGCGCCGATCGCTGCCGGACATGCATGCAACTGGGTCCAGCTGCTGGAACCCTGCGAATTGGTGATTTGTTTCTTCATCATCATCAATTCATCGAGCAGGCGCTGCGGACGCGGGACCCGGCGGCGCTGCGGCAGGCGCAGGCGAACATCGCGGCGCGGCGCGCGGGCATTCGAACGCCCATCGGCGCCACGCCCGGCAGCTTCGAGACGCCGGGCGCCAGCCTGCTGCGGGCGCCGCACGGGCTCACCGCCACGCCGTCGCAGACGCCCGCGCTGACGCCGCTCATGGGCCGCTACGGAGGCGCAATCCCCGGGCGCGGCGAGCCCCGCGATGGCGGCGACGCGCAGGCGCCGGCAGACACGCCGGTGATGACGCTGGACCGCTTTTTGGCGGCTCATACGTCGGAGGACAACGCCAGCTTCGCGGAGCTGCTGGAGGACATGAACGCGCGGCGGAAGCAGGCGGCCCCCTGGCTGCACGAGCGCCACACGCAGGTGGGTTGTGCGCACGGTGGTGCTGGCCGAGATGCATGTATGCTGAGCTCGAAAATTCAGAAAAGTCAGTATGCATTTTGCAGCTTCCTTGTATATGCAACTGCCTGCATGCTGTTCGAAAGTATCCGGCCTCAGCCTCGGCATCTGACATTTTCTCTCGTTTTCACCTGGTGACTGTGCATGACCGCCTCCCCTCGTGTGTTGAAGGCGCTGCTGTCGCTGGAGGACCAGCAGGCGGCGGGGGAGGAACGCAAACAAGATGGCTTTGGCAGTGGCGGCCAGCAGCCGATGCGCATGCTCATATCGGGCCACGAGCCCAAGAATCGGCTGTTCTACGACAGCTCGCAGCATGATGCGCTGGCACTGTCGGCGAGCGAGCGGGCGCAGCTGACCGCCGGGCCGCCAAAGACAATCAAGCACCGAAACACGCGGTTCCACACGCCGGCAGTCCCCCAGTCGGGCGCCAGCACCCCCGGCGGCGGCACCCCCGGCGGCACGGACACAGACAGCCAGGCCGGCGGGACGCCTGGGCCAGATGCAACCGGGCAGCCAGGGCTTCGGTATGGCATGCTGGCGACGCCGTCCTTCACGCCCGGCGCCGGCGGCGAGTCGCCATTCATGACGTGGGGCGACATTGCCGGCACGCCGTTGCGGCTGGACGCGGAGGACACGCCCCTCGACATCGGCGGCGGCCCGGGGCCCAAGTTCAGCATGGCGGCCTTCCCGCGCAAGGACGCAATCACGCGGCACATGGCCGCCAAGGCCAGCAGCAGCCTGAAGCGGCGGGCGGCGTCGTACGCCGGCACGCCGCTGGCGCGCCAGGCAGCAGCAGCGGCAGCGGCGGCGGCGGTGGACGGCAGCGGCACGCCCAGCAGGGCTGGCACGCCGAAGACGGGCGGCCGCACACCAGGGAGAGACGCTCAAACGCCACTGTCTCAGGCGGGGCGGCGGCTGGCGTCGACGCTGCGGGCGGCAGGGAAGACTCAGGGACGGCCAGGCGAGGCCGACTTCCAGCTGCGAGCCAGCTACCGGCCACAGACGCCCGCCAACGGCAGTGCGCCGCGCAGAAGCTCCGCAGGCGCTGCGACGCTGGTGATCGACAGCGAAGATGCGGCACGGCTGGCCAAGCTGCGCGCGGCGGCGCTGACGAACAAGCAGCGCCTGCAGGAGGGCCAGCCAGGCGGCAAGCTCACAGATGATCTGCTGGACATATAAGTTTTGCTTCCTGAAAATAGCCCAGCTGCCAACGGTGGCGTTCAGGATCTGCGCAGTACACAGGACATCACACAGATTGTGATGTGGCGGCAGGCTGCAGTTTTGACAGCGGTGAGCATGTGCACAGTGTGTGCCTTCTCTCGTGTACACTACCTGGCAACCCTGTAAAATGTTTCTGTACAGCAGCTTGACACACGAGAGTTGGCCCCCAGCCAACCCAGCCAGGCACCTGGAGATAGCAACTTGACACGTTGTGCAGTCCGAGAATCTCATGCCACTGTACCCCGAGGATTTTGCGGAGGTCCGCCGTGCCACTGTCGCTCAACCCGTACAATAGACAACAACGTCCGAATTTGGCATATGTATGATCAGTGCCAAACACGCAGTACATGTTATCTATAGGATGTCGCGTCGACCCGGATCTTGCAATTTGGCGCAAATCTCGGAACTTTGCTGAGTTGACCGGGGCATGCCAGGGTCCTTGTGAATGTTTCCAGGTCACATGATATAAATTCTTTACCGCATCAACACGCCTGTTTGATCACTGTAACAATAGTGACAGTCAGCAAATTTTCACATCGGACGAGCTCTAGACTTGATCCGCACTCAGCGTTGTCACACCACATGTAAACATTGGGGCGAGGATTCATCCAGTCGGTGGCGTTGCTGGCGTGCTGGCTGATGCCACAATGGATAGGTATGGCCCACATTCTCGCGTGCGCAGCAAGCCACCACTTTGCTGCACGAGTCAGGGCATGTATCCTGTGCAAATCATCCCCAGAGAACTCTGACGGATTGCCTGCTGCAGGCCGGTCATCATGAGCGGCGGCCAGACTCATGGACCCTACCCGCAGCCAGACGGGCAGCGGCAGCTTGCATCCTACGCTGCAAGCCGGCAGGCACCCCAGCAGCCGTCTTACTTCAGCCCCGATGGGGAAGCTGCGGCAGCAGCGCCGCCAATGCACCATGGCCCGCAGGCGTCCGCATCAATGCCGCTGCTGATGCCGCACCCGCGCAGCCAGCCAGGCGGCCTCGGACCATATGCTGCCTCTGCACGGCCGATGTCACCGAGGACAGCGCTGACGTATGCTTACGAGACGCCTTTAATGCACTTCTTCGAGCCTGAGGGCCGCCCACACCAGCCTCACTCGCAGCAGCAGCCCTCAGGCCAGCGGAGCGCGCAGCAGCAGTCGGGCCGTGCTATGGCGGCGAACGCGCTGCCAGAGTGCTTTGCCGGCATGGAAGACTCCTGGTCCGGCACAGACAACGGAAGCACGGCGTCAGACACTCTGTTGCTGCTGCAAGGCCGGGAGCGTGCAATGCTGGAGGCTGAACTGGAGGAAGGCATGACCTCGCGTCCCTATGAAGGTGAGCTCGTCTTCATGCGTCAGTCAGCCTGCTATTAACAGCGCCCAGTGATGAACGCTGTCATCGCATGTCTTCTGACGAGTGCATGGATCAACATACTTGTCAGAATGCTGACATGTGAACATACTGCCATGGCAGCGACACGGCCTGTGCACATTGCATCATCGCAACCCCAACGCCAAGCTGCAGCAGGGGCGGCGGGGCAGCAGCAGCAGCAGCAGACGCTCGCGGCACACACGAAGCTGCAACGGTCTGTCACGCTGCCGTCAGCTACTCAGCAGTTCGGCACCACGCTGACCTCACTGACAGTCAGGAGGCAGCGCAACCTTGCGACCGCCGAGCGCGCCAGGATCCGTCTGCAGTGCCTCCACCAGGTGCGCTCTTGGCCATGAACATGCTGCATGTACATTCGTGGGGAGAAGAACAAACCAAATATGCTTCAGTCTCCCACGTAAGCACTCTGCTCCTCTTGATGATGGACGCTGCCGCCGCAGGATGAGGCCATGTTCCGACAGCGGCACTGGCTGCGAGACGGCATCGTCAAGGTTCGCGGCGTGCTGCGGGAGGCACTCGGCGGCTTGCAACTCTGGCGAACGTCCATCCAGAAGGTCGAAGGCCGCCACGGTGTGTTCCCATTTCGCTGTCGAAATGTGCCACCATGCAACCACCCTTGGAAAATCCTACCTGCCTAATCTGACCTCCTCCAGCGAACCGTTCGGACGGCACTGATCATGCTCTTCGATGGTCACTCGTGAAAGGCAGCATGACAAATATGTGCTCAATACTGCTATCACTTTCACGACCAGTTCTGCACAAGACCTGCTTCAAGAGCGGCAATTGATCCCTGCAGGCTCGAATGTGGCGCTGACGCTATGCTTCATCCGCTTCGCACTGCTGCTGAACGTGGCGCTGCTGGTTCTGTGGCTGCTGCTGGTGGTCATGCCCTTCTGGGTCAAGCCGCCGGTCACCTTCCGGTGGAGCCAGCTGACAGCGTACTCCGCCAAGAGAATTGCGCAGGGCTTCGGCCTCGACAATAGCTTCCTGCTGTATGGTGCGCAGGCTGCACGAAGCATGCTTGTCAGCGGATCACTCGCAAAGATGATGATGCGGCCGCATGGCGCCGCGCTGTCGCCCCTTCGCAACTACAACTGCTTGCCAGCTGATCAGTGGTCGTCATGCAGAATGCAAGGCTACATGTCGAAGCGACGCCATGTGGATTTATTTTATGTGGCTGCCTGGCTGCAGGCGGATACAATTACATCTACCAGCGGCACGGACACAACGACCCTGCGCTGGGCGTGCCAGACCGGCACCAGCCCATTCCAGCGGACCTGGGCTTCCCCATCGCCATCATCGCTATGCTGGTCATCTCCCTGGTCATGCTGCTGCACGCCATTGGCCGGCGCCTGCAGGTTCATGAATGACCGCCTGCCAGCAATTGAAGCACACACCGCCGCATGCGCGCATCGTCGAGTTCGCTCGCTCTGCATGTGGACAAGCATGAGGCGCATCTGCGGCAACAGTTATGTCATGAACCTGAGGGATCATTGACGCAGGGCAACGGAGACAAGGGCGACGTCGTGCAGGACAAGTACATGTACCGCTTCTCGACGGTCGTCTTTGCGTCCTGGGACTACCACCTCACAGACTATGAGGCAGCGGCCAACCTGCGGCGGTCCATCCGGCAGCAGCTCAAGGAGATGCTGAACGACGCGTCTGACGCAGATGTGCAAGTGACTGTGTACGCCAGGATCATGGGCCAGATGCGCAAGGCGGGTACCCTCGAAGACAATCTGTTTCCGCAGACAAGCAAACAAAATTCATTGGCGCATTCTGCACATCATGCACCTCTGTGAAGCAAGCCACGATGTCTCGAGCTTGCCGCTGCTGGTTGCTGCAGATCGTCGGTGTGGGACTGGTGTGGCCGACGATCGTCGCCGCCACCGGCGTGTGCAGCTACTTTACGCTTGTGAACGAGGAGTCCATCAACGCGCTCATCAGCACCGGCTTCGCCACCTCCATCCTGCTGTCGCTGATCAACACCCTCGGCGCCATGGCGGTCCGCCTGACCATGGACATCGAGGGCTGGCACCCTCGCAATGTCACCAGCGTGAGAAATTGAGGATAGTCTGAGCGGACTGGCCCAAACATGCACTGCCTCTGCATGTGGCAGTGCATGTTTGAGCCAGTCCGCTCAGACAAGATCATTGATGTGTTGATGTCACGGCTTTGGCAGTGCGTACCTTGTCAAGGCACCTTCTCGAACGCAGATTCATGGTGCAGGTCCTGGCTGCAAAGCTGTTTTCGATAAAGCTGTGCTACCTTGCGGCACTGACATGGCATCTCTACCGCCTGCTCATTGATGGGAAGTCCAGCATCACGGTCAACAACTCTCGGCAGGTCAGTATGCAAAGCAGCCAGTCTCATGATTCTCGGTGAAATTCGTCATTTCTGTCTGACGGAGATGCTGATCACATCTGATGCCGCAGTGTTGACATGCGCAGACCTGCAGTTACAGCGACAAGACAGATGTGCTGTGCCGCACCGGCAGCATGTGCTGCAACGAGGTTTGTGCGCACTACCAGTCTCCAGCCAACGACAGCCTGCAGGTGAGTGTCTGAGACGCCACTGCACTTGAATGCAGACGCGCCTCGTCTCACCTCCAATAGCTGAGGTGTAGCTGGATGTGACGTTTGCGCTGGTCATCACCAACAATGGGAGAACAGCACACACTGCCTTTCATCAGCAGGCCACATGGCTCATATGTGCGGTCGTGCAGGGACACTGCGTGCCGTCCTGCCCGGAGAACACCATCGGCTTGCTGCTGTACCGCCTGGTCATCACCAACGCCGTGGTCATCAATGTCAGCGACGTGGCGCGCGGCGTCCTCCTGAAATACTGGTCTGAGCAGGCGTATGATCCACCAGATGTGAGTGTTGATGGACAAATACAAGTGCATAGATGTATGATGAGTTTGCAGAGTAGAGCCTGTGAAGTTGCAGCCGCCGCTGACCTACAGCCAATGCGAGAACTATAAACTATGAGCCTCCTGAGCTTCTGTGGACGAGCTGCTCCGCTGCCCGCAATGCCACTGGGTCACAGCTGGAATGATCTGAGCAGAGTTTCCTTTACAACACCGCAGGTGGTGCTGACGGTGATCGAGAACCAGGTGCTGGTGTGGCTGGGAGCGGCGCTGGCGCCGCTGCTGCCGCTGCTGGGGGCGCTGTCGAATGTGCTGCACTTCGGCACGCAGAAGCTGCTGGCGATGCACGCCTTCGTGCCGCCCAAGAAGCCGTACAGCGCCTCGCGCACCTCCACCATCGCACACGGCCTCATGCTAGGTGCGTGCGCAGCACATTCTCTCCTTCTGAGGCGGGCATGTCCTGCACACTCGTTCTGCCTAGCAGCTCTAGCATGCGCAATGATGTCCTCTGCAACATCGACGAACCATCAAGGAGATACTCAGACTCTGTCAGCGTGGTCAATGGTGTGCCAGCTGCATCGCAACGTTTTGTCGCGCCTCGCAGTGGCGCTGGCGGGCTGCACGATAACCAATGGCTTCGGTCTACAGTACCGCCGCCAGACGTGCGGGCCGCACCAGGGCACCTCCATGAAGCGCACGCTCACCGACCTCATCAACTCAGCTCCCAGGTGTGGCCACCATGTGTTTCACTAAGATGCTTGTCACATCCTGCATTGCCATATGAGGCGCCTACATTGTGAGGTGCCTGCATGCGGCTACTGCTTCTTCACGCTTGGGCTCTCGCTCGCCGCAGGGGGCTGGGCACCACGGTTTCCTGGCTGGGGAATCCCCTGGTGCTGGGCAGCTTGGCCATCATCCTGGTCTTCATCGTCGTGGTCCTCCAGAGCCGCGTGTACAGATTCCGGCGTGATGTGCACCGCCTCAAGGAGGACTTTTCAAGCTACCGGCGCGATTCAATGCTCAAGCGGCGTCTAGGCGCCGGGACGCTGAACCCTGGGACTGGCGGCCTGAAGAGGCAGGCCAGTGGTGGCAGCAGCAGTGGCGGGGGGCATGACTCGAATGCAACGTGTGCCCGAAAGCTGGAGCTGGTGGCAGCGTCGCAGTGGGACACGACGAGGCCGCCGAGCCGGCTGGCTAGCCCTGGAGCTGATATCTGAAGGCGATGATACAGCAAGCGTCATGCTGTGGCATGTGGACGTGTAGCGAACGACTTCTGAATTGACTGTGCTGCCGCCAGATTTTGTCGCTGTGGAACCGGCCCGCCCTGGAGCACCTTCCATCAACCACCCTGACGCAGCTGGCCATCGGCCGGTCGCACTCCCTTCCCGCACTCTGCAAGACTTGCTGGCAAGCCGTACTCTTTGTCGGATCGCCCGAGTGTCTGACGCGAGGCGACGGCGCCACCTGATTTGCGCTGAGCTTGGGCAGCGGCGTCAGGTGCGAAGCCACACCTGCCTCGACGCGCGTCGAAGCACGCAAGCGAGGGTTTGGACAGGATCATGGAGCGGCATGCGCAGCGGGAAGTTTTCGGATCTCACTAGCATGTTCGACCGGGTGCTCGTGACCCCGATTGCTGGCAGCATGCATGACGATGTTTGGCAGCCGCAAGCGATCGTGGGTGGAATCGCGCTAGCGATGCTCACACAGCAGCAGGAAGGTTTCCATCAGGCTCAGGAAGCGAGTGTGAACGAAGACCGATACATCAGGCTCTGTCGGCGAGCCCTGTCGGGCGGATAGGTGCGGGCCTGGGGATGCCGGCGAAGAGACCTGTTGTCGGTGGCAGCGCTGCAGCGCAAATATGCTGTCGTGGCAGCCCATGAGAGGAGGATACTGCAAATAACTGCAGTCAGGCCGACGGCGTACCAGGTCGTCATCATCAAGCCGAGTTGGTTGAGCAGGCTCGGATAGCACACCAGCTGAGATGCTGCACACAGACGGGCACATGCCTGATGAGCAGCAAATCAAGATGATGCTTTGCAGGTGCATTCGGACTCGCCTGACACATCGGTGTCCGCAGCCTCTGGACGAGTGGCAGTGCCGGGCATGATGCGCGGCAGTCGCTGGCTGGCGCTGGCGGCCCTGCTGGCCGCCGTGTCGGCAGTCACAGCGCAGCAGCAGTTCAACCCGCCGCAGCCGCCGTCGCCGCCGCTGCCGCCGGGCGGCACCGCGAACTTCCAGCCGCCGTCGCCGCCGCTGCCACCGGGCGGCAGCGCCAACACGCCGGCGCCTTCGGTGAGTTACGCGGTGCCAGGGCTGGTACAGCAGAGGCTGCTAAGGCCCGCGAATGGCCCCGCCGCCCGCCGCACATTCCAACCTCGCGGTGCACACTTGCCAATAATCACGTGTGCATGCGCAGGGTGAGAATGCTGCGCCGACCGTGGCGCCCACAGCGCCCACAGTAGCGCCTGCAGCGCCTACGGCAGCGCCCTCTAGTGCACCGACAGCCGCGCCAACTGGAGCCGCACCAACTGTAGGACCCACAGCGGCGCCTTCCGCCGCGCCGACGCAGGCGCCTGCAGGCAACCCCACTGCGGCGCCAACATCCGGCGGCAACTTCAACCCCGCCGACGGTGAGGCCGCTGCAATGTCCTTGACCGTGGTGTGGAGGCAGGACCTGCAACCAAAGCTGGGAGCGCACAGCCTCACAAGGACACTGCCTTACGGAGCTTGCCTTGGTGCTACTAGCCAGATGCTAGCAGCAGCTTGGCAAAGGCTTGAAACCACGCTTTGCTCAACCTATGCCGAGCCGGTGTCTCGCAGCGACGGCGCTGCTGGCGCAGAAGAACGCGATCAGCAACGCGGGCAGCATCAACGAGCTGGACAGCTGGATTCAGGGCGGAAACCCGTGCAGCAACTGGGCCGGCGTGTCCTGCGACCAGAACGGCGGTGTCATCTCCCTGTGAGTCTCCTCGCTGCCGGCTCCGGCGCACAGTTGCGACCGGAAGCACACCGAGACTCGGAACTGACATGTAGAGCGCTGAAGGATGGCATGCTCATCTGCTGTGAGCGGCGCCTGCTTGGTCGATGAAGCATGCCCTCGACCTCTGCTTGTTGGTCCACCCTTCACAGCTGTGGGACCGCCAATGTGTGACACGCAGCTGAGAAGTGGTTGTGCGCCTCTGCAGGGACCTTACGGGCCTGGGGCTGCAGGGCAGCCTGGCGGGCGAGCTGTCGCAGCTGTCCAACCTCGGCACACTGTGAGTACACTCTGACCATCTTCAACGAGACACGTCCTGCGAGTTGAGAGCCGCTGCCCGATACGCACCATCCACGGGAGGACACTTTGCAATTTGCTCTGGATTCGTGCTGCCTTCAATGTTGCCGCTGCTGCAATGGTGTCGCGATGTGCCAGCGCCACACCGAGGCCATCGGGGCATGATGCCATCGGGCACTGCCGATTGCCCGCATCAATCTGAAACACGCAGGAAGCTGGGGCAGAACCAGCTGGCGGGCTCGCTGCCGGGCGGCTGGGCGTCCAACTCCGCGTTCCAGTCGCTCACGGAGCTGGATGTGTCTTCCAACATGCTGGAGGGAAACCTGCCCGACGCCTACGGCGCCGCGGGCTCCTTCTCCGGGCTGCAGCTGCTGCGCGCCGGGTCCAACGCCTTTACAGGTGGGCGCCCGTAGTGCCCTGACATTCTTCGCGCCAGGCGGCGTCGCCGGCTCCTCTCCAGGACTACGGCTGCCGCGCCTCAGCTCGAGTGGCTGCGGCGGGCGCAGTGCCATGGGCGCTGCTGTTCATGAGTAGCTGCGGCGCAGCCGTCGTCCCGTCCTGCAGAGCCTCTGCGGCGGAGGCAGTGGAGCTTGAGTCGGATGCGTGCACCGCCCCTGATCTGGTCGTCCATGCATCATGCGATGCTGATGCAAGCCGTCTCCAGGCAGCTTGCTAGGGAGCTGAGGCACCCAATCCATGCCAATTCGCAGTGACCTGCAAAGGACTTCGTGGTGACGCTGTGAACCTGAGCCAATAACATTTAAGCGTGTTCTCACGACACCTTTGCAGGCAGCCTGCCGAGCGGCTGGGGCCAGGGCGGCGGCGGCTTTGGCGCGCTGCAGAACCTGCTGCTGGAGGACACCATGCTGACATGATGCTGCACATCAATCACCTTCTGGCTTCCTTCGTTACAGGCAGCCTGCCGAGCAGCTGGGGCCAGGGCGGCGGCTTCGGCGCGCTGCAGAACCTGCTGCTGGAGGACAATATGCTGGAGGGGAGCCTGCCGGCAGACTGGGCCAGCAGCGGCCGCTTTGGCAGCCTGGCGCAGCTGGACGTGTCCGGCAATGACCTAAAGGGCTCCATCCCCGCCTCCTGGGGCGCCAATGGCAACCTGCCGTCGCTGACCGTGTGAGCGTCCCCAGTGTCCCTTCCATGGCTGCCGCTTCTGCCATCCCAGAGACTGGCTGGTCGCACTATGCTGCTGCCAGTCCCATCCGAAACAACTGAAGCATCCTGGCTGCTGTGTGTGCTATGCAAGTGCATCGGGTCTGTTGTGGATGAGTCGCCCTGCAAAAGGTTTTGAGGCGGGCGCTGAGACGGCACAGCAGCGTCACTGATCGAGCCATAATATTACCCGGACCTTCGTTCCGCAGGGTGCTCAAGCCCGGGAACGATCAGGTTTGCGGTGCCGTCCCGGGCTCGCTGCCGGTGCTGCCCGCGAGCGACGTCAGCAACGGGCAGCTGGTCTGCGGCGCCACGCCGCCCGCGCCTCAGCCCGCCTCGGTGCGGCCAGTGGCGTTGTTGTTTTTATGCTTTGTTTTCATGCATTGACAGCGGCAAAGCGACTGAGGTGTGACTTGAGGCGCCTGTAGCTGCGCTGCATGTCGCTGATGTGCCGCCAGTGCATGGCACACGGTGTGCAGCCGGGCAGGGTACACATGTGGCCCGAGGGATGTGCGGCGATGCCCTGGTCACACATATGACGGGGGGCACATATGACGGGGGGCATCTACTGTACGCTCTGCAGGAGCCCTCTTCGGCGCCGGCGCCGGGTCCCGACGGCTCTACGCCTTCGAGCTCGGGCTCGGGATCCAACACCGTTGGGGTGAGCTGCTGGACCAACTTGCGGTGACAGTGTATCGCAGAATACAGCGTGAAACCTCTCGTCACCCTGCCGTCATGACGCCTCGCTGGCCAGGAGCGCCTGCAGGCGAAACCGCAACTATCACCATGTCAGAATGCCGTTATGTTGATGAGCCTGGATAGTGATCCTGGTTTCCGAAAGTGAGCGGCGTGCCTGTTGCTGCGCAGGCTGCTTTTGATCTCATGGGCAACAATCTGGTGCCATGGACGGAGTCCGCCAATCAGACGTTTGCATCCGCTCTCAAGTTTGCCATTGTGAGGGTTTTAATCCTCTCTTGCTCTAGCTTGCTTTCTTGCAGCAACATGCATGGGTGGTGCCCAGGGCACTTAGCTGTTGTTGACTTTTCACTGCCGCCCACTTCTGCATCAAACCCACCTGCTGGCATGTGCCAGCGAAATGTCCCAGCCTGGTACGACCTGCACGGTCCTGTTGTGTATGCAAGAGTGAGCTTTGTGTGCTCGTAGGGGTCTACGTACAATTCCACTGTCATCCGATACGTGGGCAATGTGCCCGGCAATGCCTCCGCCTCCTCACGCAAGCTGCTGCAGAGGCAGGGCATCACCGTGTACTACAACCTCCAGCAGGTGCGATGCAACCTGGCTACTACCTTACAAACACAATTCTGTGTGTGAAAGCAGGAACAGTACACTGCCCAGCATCGTGCGCAGATGCACGACTGTACCGTTCTAGTGTGGCTGCGCGCCGGCGGCTGAAATGGGCTATAGCCGCATGTTGCTGCCTGCCCCGATCCTGATGCGGCACTGTCTCCGGCAGCACCGGCGGCGTCAGCACATTTCCTGTCGGCATGCCGCGACAGTTGCTGGCCTCTCTGCGCTGCAGGTGTCGGACAGTGCCGGGCTGCAGGCGGTGCTGAGGGACCAGAACACCATTTCCAGCCTGCAGAATGCGCTCAACCAGAACGGTGAGAACTCAATCTGCCACCCAGCTGCTCTTTGCTCACAATGGGCAGTCATCTGGCAAGTTCAGAAATGCATGTGTGTCATCTCGGGATTCGAGCGGGCCCCCGGGAGACCTGGGGCGGCCGTGCTGTCGGTAAGGAACCATGATGCTCAAGGCGACCGATCCTACCTCGCAGGCGTGAACGTCAACTCGCTGACGCCCAGCACGGTGCAAGACGGCAGCATCACCATCCCCGGCCAGTCGTCCGGCGGCGGCAGCAGCAGCGGCCTGTCCACCGGCGCAATCGTCGGCATCGTCATCGGCGCCGTCGCGGTCGTTGCCATCATCCGTGAGACCCCTGGCCTTTTTTCTGAGATTGCAAGTGGATTGTGCAGTCTTCACCGCAGGGTGTCAGCGCAAAGCCTGTGCAGCCAGCAGCGATCAAATGGCCCATGAATATTGTTCCCGCGCGACACCTGAGTGGAACTGGCTGCCATGCTCGTATCCGCACCGAGCACAATGCAGGCAGCCAGACACTTTTACCAGGAGCGCCAGAAAAACATGGCGGTCGTCAGCGCTTTGCTATGCTGCATGCGAGGAAGACATGCCTGTCTGCGGTCCACTTCGAATTGCCAACCACCTCCACGACTGCTGCCTGCCTAGACCTCAGCATGTGTCGCAGGTCATTAGAATGGTTTCGCTGGCTGACTGCCTGGTCGTTATTCACGCAGTGCTGTTGCTGTGCTGCTGCCTGCGGAAGCGGAAGCGGAGCCGCGGCGCATATGACCGCGACCCCGAAATCATGAAGGCGTCCTCCACGGTGAGCCGGATGTGCATTCGTAGCAAAACGGTAATATCGTAACGCGAGTGATCTTAGCGAAGAGCAACGTTGTTCGACCGACCCTCAGCAGCACACGCACACACAGCATCATGACTGCCTTCTCCGTCGCACAGAGCTTTGGTGGACGCTGCTGACTGATCCACATCCCCCCCCCCCCCCCCCCCATGTTGGCAAGCACAACAGGAGCTCAATGTCAGGCTCATGCGCACCAAATCAAGAGCCCTCAGTGCAGGCTGCCTGACGATTGTCCTTTTGCTTGCGGGCAGCCGATCGTGCGGCCGCAGCCCACATTCCGCTCCAACGACATGGACGGCGGCTCTGCCGGCCTGAGCTACTACCGCCGCCAGGTAGGGATCATCCGCTTCGTCGTGCTTCATCAGGCTCTTCCTGCCAGTTCTGTCCTGGGGTGCGTCCTCGTGTCATTTATAGACCGCTGCACAGTATCGGATTGTGAGCCGCCTTACATCGGACTTTGTTTGCACCTGTGGCGTTGGGTGCACAGGGCTCTCCGACAGCCTCCCCGCAGCACTCTGGGCTGCTCCCGTCGCCGCAGCACTCGGGGGTGCTGGCGCAGCCGGTGGCGCCGCCCGTCGTCCTGAACGCCGACAACATTGCCTACCAGGTGCTCGCTTGCCCGCCACCACATCGCCCACGTCGTGCGGAGCCGTGGCCAGCTTTTGCGTGATGCTGCCAGAAACGCACACGCGGCACGCTGCAGAAACGCGCAGCCAGCAACGTATCAGACGGCTGGACGTCCACCTTCGTGTGTTGCGCTGTGACACCCAGAGCCGCCTTCTTATGCAGCAGGACTGCGTCGAGCAGAGTCCGGAATGGATGCGGTGAGGCGCCCCGGAAGCACTCTCAACACTCCTCGTTTGCCGTGTGCAGGGCCAGCGGCTGACGGCGCCGTCGCCTCGGAGCACGTCGCCCTCGTCCAGCCCCATGTACCCGACGGTCAAGCCAACGGACGACCCGGAGGTGGCGCCCGGACCCGTCAGCAAGGCCAGCAAGTGCGCGCCACGCAATGCTCTGGAAAGCATGTTCACTGGATTAACTGGGTAACATTTTGATCGCCGACAGACGACCAGGAGGTTGGCGCCCGTGCCCGCCAGCAAGGCCAGCAAGTGCGTGCCGCTGGCTGGTTCTTCTCGTCCTTCCCTTTGCTGCGCGGCGCAGCATGACGAGCATCAGCCACTCATATGTGAATCGCCAGCATCTGCCACCCATTTGTCCGAAGTCCCGGCTCGTCACGGGCAACAGAGCGTCCGAGTTGCTGCTACTGCCTCTCGCTAGAGCCCCAGGCCTGGTGCTCGAGGTCCCATGCAGCCGGCACGGATGCTCAGGAGCGACTGCTCAATGCACGACTTGATCCCCTATCGTCCGGTGCTGCATGAACTCCGGTTCCTGGACCATGCACCCAACCCCCGCCGCAGGTCCTCCTCCTGGTGGACGCGCCGCAGCGCCGACCCCACACAGGAGCTGGTGGCGCGCCTGAAAATCAGGAACATTGAACCCTAAACCATGAGTACTGTCCCCCGCCGCAGGTTCTCCTCCTGGTGGACGGGCCGCAGCGCCGAAGGGGCCGAGGAGCCGGGGGCGCAGGCGCCGGCCGCGTCGCCCTTCTCGCCGCAGATCACGCCCGCCAACGACGTTGAGCTGGACTACCCCCAGTCCACGCCGGTGCGCCAACTGATGGCAGTGCCCACGCCCACCTGTGGCATGCCGAAATGCAAAGTGCTGCAGCCGTCTCGCAGCTGCTCCCTAAAACTCCCACACAGATCCACACGGCCGCACGCAGCTGTGTCCAGTGCAGATGCGCGATTGGATGTGGATGCTGCTGAAGCAAAACCGACGTTGCAGCGCTTGCTGCTGCGACCCTGTGCCGACGACTGAGCCCCGCATTGCCATGCCGCAGGCGGGACCGTCGTACGCGGCCGGCGGCTCCGGGGGCGGCAGCGGCAGCCGTGTCGCCGAGTGGCTGCGGCCCGCCTCCAACACCCCCAACCCGGTGCGTTTGTTGGACCTCCTGGCCCTTGCCTTGTCGCGCCGCCGAGAGGCTGTGCGTGACCTGTTGAAATCGTCCGTGCTGTCTGCGTGGCACAGCTGCACACACGTGCCGTGTTGTCCAACTGCAGGAAAAGCTGTTGATTGATCCGCGCATGTTTTGGCTGCAGGGTGTCGAGCGGGCAGCGCCTGGCCAGAAGAAGAAGCTGAGCTCCGTCGTCGGCGACATCGATGCGATCTAGAGAGAGTGTCTTGTTGGGGCACCGTTGGGAAGTATTGTTTTACCATGCGCCGCTCAAACTGTCAGGTTTTTGGGAGAGCCGCTGCAGCGGACATTCCAGGACATTGCAGAATGTCTGCTGCGGAAGCGCCGCGAACCACTGGAGCACTCTGGACACACCCCGCGATACCGTTCAGTGATTTTCGTGCTTGCTGTTTCCGTGTCAATATGTCTCTATGAACGGTTAACGGTGACACTAATCATCACTATCGTCAGCACCACTGCTGGGCGCATGCGCCGTCAGTGTGCCGGCACGTGGAGCGTCCACGGTCTGCAATGCTGCTTGAAGAAGACTAGCGATGTTCAGGGATGTGATAGCATTGATGGTCTTGGTTTTGCTATTAAATTCTACATCCTGTCCACAGTCCTTGAGAACAGCAGCATCATGACTAATGGCGCAGACGCACTGAGATCTGGGGAGCTGGCACGCGCAAAATTGATTGGCAGCGCGTGTCTCTGTTCCCATTTATTTCGCGACGGAGAGTAGAGTTGAAGTGTTCTTGCTCGCCTCACACTTTCGCCGGTCGAAAATGCACCGAGCTGGCGATGCAGCGCTGCGCATTGGATTGGCACATCGACTAACGAGTGCAGCAGTGTCGGCGCCGAGGCGTCTGCTTATCTCGCCGTGCGTTTCACTTCGGTCTCACTCCTTCACCACTGCAGAGCGACCCATCCGATCTCGATGGGCAGCACGAACGGATTTCTGCGGCGGGTCCAAATGGATGTCCACATGGTGCAGCGCAGCGGTCGGTGACGCCGCGGGTAATCCAGGCGACCAGCCATTTACACTTGAGATGTCCGTCAGGGACTACGAGCTGGATCATTATGGAGTGAGTGCACGCGAGTGCATTGACATGTGCAGCATCAGCTTCGTGCGCAGGTCAAGGCGCCCTGCCATGCCATGGCTGAGTGATCGATGAGACGTTCGCCATGCGCAGGTGGTCAACAATGCGGTAAGAGGCACTTCGTGAATGCATTTATCGGGCTGTCCTTGAGGCGCTGCCCCTATCAGGCGGTTGAATGAATCCGCTGTGGACAATGCCAGGTTTACGCCAATTACTTGCAACATGCGCGGCATGAGTGGCTAGAGAGCCGAGGTAAGAACCAATCCGAGATGCCATGTGAAACACCTGTAGGCATCGGGTGTATCATCGTGTCTAAGGAACTGCGCTGAACTGCAGGTGTAAGCGCGGACGGTGTCGCACGCGGCGGGGAGGCCCTGGCCCTGTCGGAGCTCAACATGAGGTAAATTGAGAGCGAAAGATATCACACTATGAGTGGTCCGACAGACCACGAGAAGACAGGAACACAGTTTCTCCATGGTTGCTGCAGCGCAGCATGCTTCAGCGGTATGCATCTTTCCCCGGTTTTGCTTTAGAGAGACCAGAACTCGGTCCTCTGGCGTGCACAGGTTCACGGCGCCGCTGAGGTCCAACGACCGCTTCAGGGTGGACGTGCGGGTTGGCAAAGTCAGCGCGGCGCGCGCACACCTCGAGCAGCAGATCGTGCGGCTGCCGCTTGGCACCGAGGAGCAGCAGCCACAGGTGCAGTGTGATGTCAATGGCCATTGTCTCGGCAGGTGCAGGCTGCACAGTAATGTTCCTGAGAGGCTGGGCGGTAAGGTTGGGGTCGCTCACGCCGCTGATGTGAATTGTGCAACGCAGGTCGTCCTGACGGCGACAGCGGTGGTGGTCATTCTGGACACAAACTACAAGCCGAAGCGGATCATGTTTCGAAAGCAGCGCAGTCGATGCTGACCAAACATGACAGCGGCTGTGTTGATGTATACGCATCCATGAGATTCTGCGCTTGGCAGACTGTGTGTGGGAGAACAGTCAAAACTGCGAGCATTTGAGAACCTACTGCGCCATTTCCGGAAGCTTTGAAGCAGACGTTAGCTATAACCAACAGGTCGAAGACCTACAGTTCGAGCCGTAATGTTGCACACAGCTGGTGCTTTCTTCCGATATCACTCGTTCCACCCGTTCCCCCACTCTGCAGCGAGTGCTGTCGACGCATTGGAGCCTAGTATCCAACCGAGGAGCGTACACTGCGCTGTCATGATGCCGGGACCGCATACCGAGTGGAGGCGCTGTCACCGGCGGTGCGATTTTGCTGTGCCGCCTGAGACTTTTTCTTGCGTGGCTGTTCAACCATGCCTCGCTCACTGCCTGCCCCATTGTCGGCTCAATAGCTTCCATGAGCGGTGTTGTTCCCCAGCAGCAGTGCCATGGGCAAGCCCCGATGCCAGAGGCAGCCCCTCTCAATCCCGCTGGCGATTGGCCGGCTGCCGGCAGGCGCTGCACAGGACGCAGCAGCTGCCGCTCGGAGATTGGAGCTCAATGCCGCGCCTCCCCCTCGGCAGCCTTGGCGGCTTCTTCCGCTGCCTTTGCTGCCTCCTCTGCCGCGTCCACATCGATCCCCTGCTCCCGGAAATCCATGTCCAACCGCTCCTTTGCCCGGTACACCTGATGTCCGCATCAAGAAAAATCCATCTCAGAGATGAGAAATGAGTGTGGCGGGCACAATGGGAGGACAACTTGCCGACCAAGGACGCAAGCTGTTATTGACACCAGGCTGGTCGTGTCAGTATGTCATGTGCGCACACTCGTGTGCAGCTGCAGCACGCACCTTGCTCTGGAGGTAGAATGAGCCGTGCTGCTCGTTGATGTCGAACAGGTGCTGGTATTTCTGCGCGGTCAGCAGCGCACGGCTCCTCAGCGCATGCAGAGTGACACTGGAATTGATTGCTCACACGTGCTCTGCGTTGAGCGTTCGGTCTGATTCGAGCTTTGACATCCGGCGCCGTGCGCAGGCGCAAAGGAGATTAGCCCTGTTGCGCAGCACCGGCAGCATGCACATTGCACCTTTTCACCCGCGCGATGCCTCCCGGAGTTCACCGCTCTCACCTTGCGCACTTGGTCCAGCGTGGCGTTTTTCTCAACGCCGAGGATTTGCTGCGCCTCCTGCACCGTCAGCTGCCCAGACTTGAGGCCGGCGGCGACGGTCTCCGCTGTCACGCCGGATTTTCCCGCGTCTGCATCATCATTGCACGGAAGCATCACATGAGGAAAATGTGTTGACGCCAGCCGCGCAAGGTTGCCCGCAATGAATGCAAGATTCATGTAGTTACATAACGGGAAGCAACAGGTATCAGGGTATGATGCTGAGGGCACGCACTGACGATGGCTTGTCGGTATGCCTGCGCCGCCGCCCGGAACAGCACGCCGCCGCCAGCCACAAGCAGGTTGGCTATAATTCGTGCCGCCTGCATCATGCAAAGGTTTGCTTCAGATGCTCTCAATTCTTTGCTGGGGACACAGGAACCATGGCCTGCGTGCAGCATTTGGAGGCTCTCCGGTGAGGCCCTTGGCTCACCATGCTCTGATTGTCGGGATTCTCTCACGCTGCCATGCACAGAGCTATGAAAGGTATCAAACGGAGTCTGCCAGTGACGTGTTGCAATCTACCGCTGCTTCTGTGCTGGCTGCACCTCAAATGGGAGTCGGAATGACCAAATTGCGAGCACAAGTTCAGCAGCCCAGGTGCAACAGCACGGCGGCAGGAGCGAATCGGAACAGCTCGAATGTCCACCTGTCAGCTGAGGAGCACAAAAATGCGTTGTGGCGACCAAGGCTGAGTTGTCGCATTCCATAGTGCCATGCACGCTTGCCCCGCGACATACTCAGCATTTCGACGTTCGCAGCCAATTTGTGCTTTCTCTTACAGCTGCTTGCTTCTACTGCTGCCGATACGCCGTGCAGTGTCGACGCTGAGGGTTACAAGCGCATGATTGCTGCCCGAGCGCCAATTCCCATCACCGCTGCAAGCAGCCACCGTCAGCTCGACGTCAGCCTGCGCACGCGAATTAAGTCACCATGACCACCCTGCGGCGCTTTACCTGCGATGACCTGTTCACTTTCAACCCAGTGAATCTGGACTTCTTCACTGAGACGGTGCGTCGCAAACCTGACATCTCTCAGTGTCAATGGCCGTGTGGTGCTTCCTGTGTACATCGATGCGAGACGCACAGTCCTTCAAAGCATCTGGCCAATACAGCGGAACCAGCACCGCCTTTGAATGTGGCGCGAGATGGCATGTCAGTCGGCCGGCGACGGCGTATACCGACAGCACACATTGATGCCTTTGGCCTGGAAACTGTGCTTCAATTTGCTGGATCCTTGCCTGCACCCCATGGGCGCACAATATCCGAATCAGCACATGGGCAGTGTCACCGCTACCTTACTTATATTGCATCTGTTTTGTTGATGCAGTACAACCTGCCGTTCTACCTGCAATACCTGGCAAAGTGGCCGGAGTACTGCCTGGTGGCGGAGGGGCCGGGCTCGCAGTGCATGGGCTACATCCTTGGCAAGGCGGAGGGCACCGGCGAGGGCTGGCACGGGCACGTGACCGCAGTTACTGTCGCGCCGGAGTTCAGGTGAGCTTGAGCTGTCTCAGGGTTATGTGGATACGGTTCCCACCATGACTAATGCCATGGTGGGAACCGGGAGGGCACCTGTGTGGGAGGTTGGCGACATGCAGCCAGTAGACAGCCCGCTCAGGTCGCGTCGTCGCTGAGTGTCTGGCTGAGCTGGGAGCCATCACCGAGGCAGCCAAAGGTGACCCTCGTGCAATTGGCACCGCGCGGCCTGCGCTCATAGGGTCAGGACGACTGTGACAGGAGGTTCCTGCGGCAATGTGTCTGCACATAAATGCATACTGTGGGTCCACACCGCACTGGGCGCCGCCAACAGAAGCAGAAAGCTGCCATGATGTCTGTGACAGGCGGCAGCAGCTGGCGGCAAAGCTAATGAATGTGCTGGAGGACATCACGACACGCATGCACGACGGCTACTTTGTGGACCTGTTCGTGCGCGCCTCCAACAAGACCGCCATACAGATGTACACCAAGGTCAGTGGACGCCGCACGTTTGCCGCACCTTTGCGACCTCGTCGTCTGGATCGACTGTGCGCCTGATTGAGACCTGTTGCTGTGCAAGGCTGCGCTTCACCGCACCACCTGTGTGACACCTTGTGTTGTGCCCTTGCAGCTTGGGTACACGCTGTATCGACGAGTGCTGGGCTACTACAGCGGAGAAGAAGACGCGTACGACCTCAGAAAAGCCATGGCTCGTGATGTGCTTCAGAAGTCGGTCATTCCGTTGGAGAGAGCGGTGTATCCGCACGAACTCGAACACGACTGATCAGCTTTTGAGATGTGCGATATGTTTCCTTTGTTGTGGTTTGCGCTATCGTGATCACCTGTGCTCATGGGATGCGCGGGCATATATTTTTGCTGGCAAATGTTGGACCCAACAATCACATGACATTGCCGTCACATCCAGGACCGACGACTCATTATGCACTACGGCAACATACATGCACACGGCAGCCCACTTGCCTTTGATAGTCAAAACACAATGGTCATCTGCCGGCTGCGGACGCTATAGAAGGAAGGCAAGTCGGAGCTAGCGCTGCATCATCTGTACCGAGAAGTTTGTCCATGGCATGAATCAGCCACAGAGCATCAATGAAATCACCACTCCACGCCGCTCTGATTGACATGTGGCGCCGTGTCAAAGAACCTTCGCTGCTCGCACAGTAGCCGATCATGCCTGGGCATTGTGGCCCCGCAGAAATTTAGCCGCCTTTGCTTTTGCTGCCGCAAACGGCGGCGTCACATCGAACAGCACCTCTAGGCACAGCAGCTCCTGACCGTTCGAGCTCGTTGCATCCAGAGTCACGTTGTACGGGCCCTGCATGGCATCAGAACATGCCCCAATCTTGCCTGATGGGCCGAAACTGCTCAGCCATGACCCTTTCTGCAGTGGATCATGCAGCGTAGCTATGACACTGCTACATGTGATCATTGTTTGAGCAGGCAGTGCGTGGCAGGCACAGTTGCTCACCGGCGGCACAATAGGGGGAAGGTACCTGTACCAAGGACAAACACCTCAGTCACTTCCGCAGCAAGCCAGCCGAGACAATTTGGATGCCGGGTTAGGCAGGACAAGCTGAGACTGCACATGCAGTCTGACACATCGTCTGGCCACAGACCAATGCGTACATATCATGCAGGTCCACTCACTGGTCGTAGGCGATCGTCAAGTCGCCTGTCTTGATGGGGCAGGTCGTCATGTCGCACAGGTCGCGCGACTCCGAGTAAATGGGCAGGCCGCTGTACATGACAGAGATGTCCAGCGCGCCAGCCGGCACATCAATCTCTGCGATGCAACACTGGTAGTGTGAGTACATACACTTTGCAGAATTCTCTTCCCATGTCTCAGAGCGAATGTTGTCTGCACGCCAATGAAGAGTGCCTGCAAATGCAATGGTGGTTGCAACAGCCAGCCATCGTCACGCCTCACACATCTTTGCGAGCCAGACTCTGATGCGCGTCTGATAGAGGTTGGAGCTCCAAGACTCGGCATTTTGAGGATAGCTGCATCGCACTTGCTGTGCCTTTGATGGCGAAGCTAACTGTGTCGCCCGCCGCTGGCTCCTCAGGCGTCAGAGTGACCTCCTTTATGTCTGCGTATTCGCTGCTGTTGCTGCACGGCTTCCAGTCGAAGGCCGTGGACGAGTGCAGCACGCCCAGCACAACCACAAGCAGCAGCGCGCCTCGCATCTTAACCAGCAATGTCAGTCCAGCACGCGACTTTCAGTCGCAGCTTTAACAAACAAGAGATCAACGAACAAGAACGAGATTGTTTCGTCTGGCAATGGCGTTTTGTGCTTCAGCCATATTGCTACAGGGCGGGCCCAACACACTACAGGGGGGCCAGTCTCAAACTCTAAATTCACCTTGAAGGTAATTAGGGGTCGTTCTTGGACCAGCAACCTGCGCTGCTGACGGCATTTCGCCTTTCAGACTGCACATAGTACTTCAACAAGAAATGCTGTCCTTGATCACATGCTGACGCGCGGCGGCCGCACGCGAGCTCATTGCAAGCAACATTCCGGAAATCTGTTCGACACAGCCTTCGAAAACCAGCTGCCGCCGCGCCGTAGGTGAGCACGCCCGCATGGCCATGAAACGCTGCATCGGACTCTAGTGCATCATGCGCTTTGCTGCTCTGGCACGTTTCTGATGCTCATTTGAACGAGGCGCCTTGCACCGCTGCACCTTGACTGCAAGCATGTAGCCCTCTGCATGCGAGTGGAGTTCTCTGCAGCGGCTGCAGAGGATTAATTTCCTCGGCTCGAAATGCAGGGGACTTGGGGCAGAGTCATTCTGGGGGGTGACCACGCGGAAGCTGCCGTCAACGCTAGAGGAAAAGCAGCTCAATGTCGAAGTGCTGAAAACGTTCGACAAGGCCTTCTCCTGCGTGAGTGAATGTGAAAGCAAGCATGCGAATGCAGCAACCCAGCGTCATCAGCACATCCACGCTGCTGTGCATGTCTGACGCGTGTGGGTTCGAGCACACACGGCCACGCGGCCGCGCACCCGGCCGGAAGCATGATGTTGCATGCCGTGCTGCATACCTCAGGCCTGGATCAACGAGCGCACCGTCGCATTCGGCACCAAGAATGACAAGGTCGCGTTTGTGGACGCGGAGTCCCTCCAGCCGCTGCAGACCGTGCACCTGCCGGTCAGTTCGGAGCGCCCGCCTGACGCCAGCGACTATGATATCCCGGTGAGCATAGCATGGGGCTATAATCTGAGATACAATACAGCTGCTGCTGCTACTGCTGCTGCTGGCCACTGGCTGCTGCGGGCACAAAGTCGCGTCCGGCTCTTCCATCCTGGCACACTGCCACCTCATTCTTGAACAGCCAGGGGTGGGTGACGCCGTTAGCCATTCCGCCTGGGGTGTTTGCAACCCTGCAAGGCCCTGCTGGACAAGGTCTTGGGTGGGAGGCAGAGGCCGCAAGGCAGATGGCTGGCAAGCTGGCTCTGCCGCACAGTTTCAGGTACCTGACACCCTCATCCGGCCGTGTTGCCTTGTGGACTTCTCATGAGCTGTGGGTGCTACTGCAGCTGACCTGCGGCATCAGGAGCTTGGAGCGCAATGCGTGCGGCGACCTGCTGGCTGCCGGCGGCTGCGGCCCCAGCGACTGAAAGGAATGCGTGACGTGTAATTCCACAGCCGAAACTGAATATGCTGCAGGTGACTTGCGGCATCAGGAGCTTGGAGCGCAATGCGTGCGGCGACCTGCTGGCTGCCGGCGGCTGCGGCCCAAATGACTGCGCCATTCTGGGCCTGCCCTCCCGCAGGCTGCTCCTGCGCCTGCAGGTGCTCGCAACGACTCAACTTGTCAGTGCTGGTGGTGTGACTTGTGTGATTAACGGCACTATTGATGGCCTTAACGTTCGATTCGGTATCGAATGCGGTATCGAATGCGGTATCGAGCCACTGAGCAAGGCTTGCTTTCAAAATGATGCAGGGCCACAAAGACTGGGTGTTTGGCGTCACCTGGGTCACAGATAGGCTCCTCGTGACAGGTGGGTGTTTCGGAAGCTCCCTCTGCTGTGCGGCATGGGAGACGGCAATCTCTGCAAACTCAATGAGCCGCGGGCCGCACTGATATGCACATGCGGAGGCCCTGTTGCTTGGGTCTCAAGAGTGCTCCGCCAGCTGTGCGATCCTTGGACGAAGTGCACGCATCATGGTTGGCACTTGCGGCTGCAGGCTCGCGGGACCGCAGCATCAAACTGTGGGATGTGGATGTGGAGCCCGGTGCCCCACCGGTCTGCACGACGCCGCTGGCCTCAAAGCAGCTGAAGAGGGTGAGATGCAACTGCGATGGTGCCAGCAGCGCCTGCAACATGCAGATGGAAGTTTCTCTGCGACTTGTGACAGCTCTGAGTGCCACCTTGTCCATTCTGCAGCACACAACTGTGGAAGTGACCGAAAAGACTCACGCCTTCCCCGACACATCCCGACATCCGAAGCCAGGCCCTTGTCGATGTTTCGCCGCATGTGCGCTGCACAGGGTAAAGCGCGGGACGTGAAGTGGTGCGAGGGGCGGGATGAGATTGCGGCACTGGGCACCGACGGCACCGTCAGCCTGTGGGATGTCAACCTGCAGCGCAAGTCCCAGGTGTGGGATCCTTTGCACCTGAGGGAAGGGTGCATTTTTCAAATACCTTTCGGCAGCGCACTTTGCTGGCACGGTGTTTGCGCCATCCTTTGTGCAGAACTCAGCTCGTCCTCAGCGATGCTCAGCAAGCACACAGCGGCTGGAGCGGGAGCGGCAGATTGCGCACAACTGAGCTGGCCTAGACAGGGCCAGGCGAACTGCGATGCATCACCCGGCACCTAGCAGCGCTCCGACTGTGCTTTTCCCCAGCAAACATACATGAACCTCCACTCCATGTGCACAGATCAAGCTGATGCAGTCACATGACGAGCTGGTGTGCACAGCCACGGACGGCTGTGATCCCTTTGTGTGGCCAGCCACTCAATTGAAAGGACTTGCCTCCTGCGCAGGTCAAGCTGGCGCCGTCGCACGACGAGCTGGTGTGCATGGCGACGGACGGCGAGCACTGATCCATTCTTGTGGCCACCCTTTCTAAAACGCTCAGCAAGAACGAACACCACCGCCTCTCGCGCAGATCAAGCTGGCGCCGTCGCACGACGAGCTGGTGTGCATGGCGACAGACGGCGAGCGGCTGTACGCGACCGGCTCACTGGACTGCGTGTGCATCCTGGACCCGCGCGCCGCGCGTGCCGCCGGCCAGCTGGCCAAGCCAGTGACGAGCCTCGCGCAGCAGAATGTGAGGCCCCGCTTTGCAGAGCTCTACTCTGTTGAGAGCTGTCGAGCCCAAATCTCCGAAGCCACATGAGAGCAAGGAATGAAAGGAGTGGGCACCATTGCTGTGGTGTGCTGTGGTGTCCGCACCACACTGGCATGCTTGAAGATGAAGATCACGGAAGGCTGAGCTCTGCTAGAGCAGATGCATTGCAAGTCTGTAGAGCAACCAAGGGCTGCAAGCACAGGGCACCACACGAGAAAATGCTCCAGCGTTCTTGCGACCCACCATCTGCGCTTTCCACACGCAGGGCAATCGGTCGCTGCAGTTCCAGCACGGCCTGCTGTCCATCGGCAACGGGTGCGGGGAGGTGTGGCTCTACGACCTGCGCGCGGGGGACTACCTGCACATGCCGCGGGAATCTGGCGTGTCCGCTGAGCGGCAGTGCCTGCACCTGGGCAAAGGCTGGCTGGAGCGCAACGAAACCTACAGGTGGGAGGTGTTAGAGGAGCATGACCGCCCACAAATCTCCCCGCCCAGCACCCCTTTTGATCTCGGACGGCGCCCTGCAAATCAGAAGTCATAGTTGTTATGTTTCCAATTCTGGCTGATAGCTGCTGACAGTGTTCGTAGTTTTCCAGGGAATATTTCGAGGACATCACGGTGTACAACGCCGCCTACGCGCACGAGTGGGACCCGGGCGGCACGCGCATGTTCATATGCGGAGGGCCGCTGGCGACCGGGCTGCAGGGCAGCTACGTGTCCATGTGGCGGTGACCGCAACCCCGCCGACGGCGCCGGCCTCTCGGGAGCTAACAGCTGTCGCAGCAGGCGTGAGAGAATTAGCAGCCAGGATGCTCCCAGGAAGCAAGCTCGCCGAACATTATCAGGGAGGGCGGCAGGCCCAGATGGAAAGCAATTAGACGGACTGCGGCGGCAGCTGCTGCGGGTTGATGATGGCAGTCACGCTGCTGCTGCAGCATGCGGGCAAGTGCACGAAGATGTGCTTGCTGGCTCACCCAGCCAGCGCCGTGGCGGCCCGCCACGAAATGCTCGTGGGCGAGCAGCAAGAGGGCCAGAGCAGGCCTTCGTGCTGTCGGATTCGATGAAATCGATATTGGACAAATGCAGGCGTGCGCAGAGATGTGGGGCTTCAGAGTGTCAGATGCATGGAACTTGTACGGATCCAACCACTGCTGCAGACATTTACCTGTACAATAGCTCGGGCAGTGTGCGCTGGTTCACCCCGCTACAAGTAACCCTGGGAAGGCAACATGCAGTGGACCTAGGTACTATGCTTCTTACCTCGTATTCAGAAACCCCTGTGATTTGACCTACGGGAGACTGCACTGACGGCTTCCCACGCATTGCACGTATGAATTCTAGTCTTTTTGCACAAATGTTCGCTACAGCCTCCATCACCACCGTATTCGCAGATCCATCACCACTGCTTCACCTCGAATTTGCCGCTCACCGCGTTTGCTGCTCACTTGCCGGCGGTGGCTTGCTGCAGCTTGTCGTCCCCCTCGCGCACCGCCCGCTTTAGTGTCTCGACCTGGTATCGCAGTTTTTTATTCTGCTCTTCCAGCACCTTGTTCGCCGCCGTCACCTGTCCGAGTGGCAGTCAACCAGATCATGTCAGGGCGATCATCGCGCGAGACCGCAGCTGATGAGATAAAGAGAATTGCTCGCACGATACCCGAGTCTGTAGTACACTCACCTCTATCTGCTCCTGCTTGGCAGCCAGCAGCGTCTGCTTGATGTCTTGCAGGGTCTGCAGGTGCCGTGAAAGATTGGTGCTGCCGCCGCCGTCGGCGCCAGCTGTATGACAGCAGAGGGAAGCGTCTCAGCACATGTATCAAAAGGAGAAGACTTAGTCGTCCACTAACAAAGCTCTAGATGTCGTGACCTGCCTCTGCTCTGCATTTGCGGCGTCCGCATGCGGCTGCCGTCATGCCGCCTCGCATTCGCGCATGCAGATGATGCACTCGCACTGCCGTGATTGCACAGTTCAGACCTGCAAGCTTGGCTTCAATGGCGTCCAGTCGTCGTTCCGCCTCTGTCGCACGTGCTTCCAGCTGAGGACTGGCCATCACATGCAGTTGAGATTTCAAGATTTCGCACGCGTGAACAACGCAGAGGCGGCGAGCTGCGCAGGTGCAAAGCTGATCTCGAAAATGTGCAATGCCTCAAAAAACTTGATGCATCACCCAAAAGGCCATGCTGGCAAAAAAGGGGGCATGGATGTGCCACTGGGAAAACGCAGCATGCAGCTGCACGCGCAGCGTCACGCAGCGTTGTTCCTTGTGTGCAGTAATTGTGCTTTTGAAGCTCATAGCAGATTGATTGCACTATATCGGCGGCGCTGCGCCATTGGGCGACATCGATGTGACGACCGGTCTGGTCTCGGACTTGCAGCATGAGCGGCCTGGACGTGCCGTTCGGCATCTCCTGCAACCTCGCAGGAGATTTGCAGCTGATTTCAGGGTCCCTGAACGAACCGGATCCATTCGTGCAGGTGCTTTGCCTGCAGCGCATATTTCGCGGCGGCGCCGCACGGCGCCCATCATGTGCCTGCCGATGCATGCACAGGTCATGTCTTGAAGGCTGCCCAACAATAACATCCGTACACGGCTGATCACTCTCTCAAACGACGGAGTGCAGGACCTGCCATTCCCGCTATCGACCGCTGAGGATGCGCAGCGGTGGATCGAGGAGGAGCACCTGGCCTTCCGCCTGGACGGTCCCGCCGCGGACGTGCGCAACGTCGGTGGGTAAAAGTGAAATTCTCAGCGCATTGCGCATACATCTGGGGTGCAGCTGATGCAATGCCGGATTCGACTCTGGATGGCATTGCTGTCTCCGCACCGCCATGCAATGATGGGTGCATGTCCATCACTCATGTGCAGGCTACGCATGGCACACTACATATGTGGAGCCCAGCCTGTGGACGGTACCGTCGCCTCCCGCCACTGCCATAGAGGCGCTGCTGCCGCCGCCCGGCACTGACGGCCGAACCGTGGCATTCCGGGAGGTGTTTCTGGACAGCCCCGAGGCGAGTGCCGCTGCCTGTCATCGGTTTTCGATCTTGAATTTGTGCAGTGCTACATGCGCAACATCCATGTTTACAACAGTCCCCTGTCGATCTTGTGCCAGGGGACTGCCCGTGAAAGTTTGTGTGTGGTGAACATCAACGATTGTGCTGCAGGGGCAGGCATCCGGCCTGGCGTCACTGTTGCGGAAGCAGCACGCCGCGCAGAACACGCGGGAGTTTGTGCGCGGCAGCATGGGCTCCCTCCCGTTTGCTCCAGGTGCGCAAAGCTTGGAGTCCTCCCCTAATCCAGGAGCCTCCCTGTTTAATGCTGCAGCATGCGTTCGACTGTCAAGAGGGTGCAGAAGGAGAATACACAAGGTGCGTGTCCCATGCGGCAAGCTGCTAACCCCTCGCCTGCTCGCACAGGCGGGGAGGTGCTGGCGGCGGCGGACACGGCGGCAACGGCCGCGGCGCGGGAGGCGGAAAGCGGCGCTTGGCTGGCGGAGCTGGAGGCCGATGCGCTGCCGCGGATCAGCGCCCCAGGCCTGCCGTGCGGCCTTTTCGGCGCCTGGGCCGAGCCCGACCTGCCGGACGGCGCTTCAGGCCAATCGACGAAATCTCGACCAAGCCACCACAAAATTGGTGTGCTGCCGGGGGTCATCGCCCCATGCCAGCAGCTGTCTGATGCACCCGCAGAGCCCAGCTGCCGTGTGTCTTTGAAGCATGTGTTGTCAGCTCATGAAAGCTTCAAAGGTGTCGGCATCCTTGTCGTGCATTCAAGCCGGAGCGCACGCGTCTGACTGGCAGTGCTTGACGCGGTTGTGTCGTTCTTTCACAGCACACCTGGCAGAGCCGACGCCGGCCGAGCAGGCGGCGACGGCGGCGGAAGCAACAGCGCTGGAGGAGCAACAGGATTTCGGGCAGCAGGTTGGCGCAGACCTGGCGCAGCCGGAACAGCTCTTCAGCGGCGTGTGGATCCCGGACGAGCCTTCCGGGCCAGCAGCAGCGTCCGCCAGCACGCCGCAGGTGAGGCATTGCAGAGGATCAGGGTGGGGCACCGTAAAGGATCTGGCCGTTGATTGCAGAAAGGAAGGCACCTGCCAGTATTCCACGGGTCTGGATGCCGGCTGCCAAATTAAACCACCTGCCGGCTGGCAAGTCTCTGTTCTGAGCTCATAATGCACTTGTAGTGACGCCAGGCTTCAGATGGCATGACCCTTTCCAAGTCCGTCGTAGGCTGTGGAAGTGGTGCTCAGAGCAAGTGTCACCTACACTGACGACCGACACTGCTCCATGGGTCTGCAGATCCGTCGAAGGAACCGCCAGGCCGACACGGGCAGCGTCCTGTCGCAGCTTGACGAGCTACAACTCGATCAGCGGTCAGGTGCGCATCATCACTCCAAGAAAGCTAGTTCAAGCCAATTGACATACAAAGGTCATGCAATAGGAGCCCTGTCAGCTCATGGAAGCTAGTCTACCGTCATGCTGCGCCTGGGCAGGGGATTCGTTAGGCGGCATCGCAGGGGCTGGGCAGAACATGGTTTGGAGCTTGCTGCCGTGCTTCACCTCCAACAGCTCTGCCGTTTGCCGTCCCGCAGACATGGCGGCGTCGCAGGCGGCGGAAGAGGTGGGGCAGCTGCTGCATCTTTCCATAATACATTACATGGTAAATAATCTAGCCCATCTGTGACTCTTGCCGTCATGCAGACATGGCGGCATCGCAGGCGGCGGAGGAGGTGGAGCAGCTGCTGCGCTCCTCGGGGGTCGTTGGCGCGCCGAGGCCCGACTGGTGGATGTCTGGCTCTGGCGCCGGCATCGCTGCGCCGCCCAGGTGTGGAAACCCTCAACCCTAAACCCAGGTGTGGAAACTGACAGAATCAATGCCACACCATCAAGTCAGAAAACGCCTGCGCTACTGCGGGGTGATGATACTTGCGCTGCGCTCCTGAGCTGTCTCGAGAGTCCAGCTGTCCTGGGCCAATACCACGCCCAGGGGTCACATTGTTGCCAAGAGGCTGGGTGCGATCCTGTTGCACAGGGTTTCATCATCCTGTCTGAATCTTTCCTGTCTCTCAGCATCCTGCCGAGTGTTGCCGCAGGAAGGCGGGGGACACGGAGTGGGCCATGGCCAGCGGCATGCCGGACCTGGAGAAGCGGTTTGCGGCGCTCAAGCCGCACATGGCGCATTATTTCCCCTTCGAGCTGGACACCTTCCAGAAAGAGGCCATCCTGCACCTTGAGCAGGTACGCGTAATGCTGGGCGTGCTGGAGTGCAGTGACCCAGTGCTGCACGGTGACATTTTCAATTGCAAGCCTGACAGGAACATCCATACAGTGGGGACGCTGCAGGCGCATCACTATTGGAGCCGTGGCGTTTCGCACAATGCCTCTTACGGTCGAGACCCACCCCCACGTGTATGCTGACAGCCTGGTGTGCCCCTGCAGGGGGAGTCTGTGTTTGTGGCAGCACACACGTCCGCGGGCAAGACAGTGGTCGCAGAATATGCCTTTGCGCTAGCGGTGAGAGCCACTCCCACCCAATCTTCCAGGCGCGGGCCTGCAATGCGCGGGCTGTCTCAACCTGCTGCATGAACGGCTGGATGACACATTGCTTTTGGCATGTGCAAATCAGGCCGGGTCTGCCCGGCCGAGCCACGTTTGTCATCCCTGACGGTGCCTGCCTGGTACAGACGCGGCACTGCACGCGGGCGGTGTATACCTCGCCCATCAAGACCATCTCCAACCAGAAGTACCGGGACTTTGGCGGCACCTTTGATGTGCGCTGCTTGAAGCTGTTCACCCCCCGTCAGATGGGTTGCCAGGCGCATGCCAGTTGCGCTGCTGTTGCACATCAAGGTTATGCGCATCAATCTCTGCATTTTTCGCGTCCACAACCTGCGCCTGCGGTCGTCCAGGCATGTTGTCAAGGAACGATACGTCGTGACATGCGGAGTGCGTGCCGCAGGTGGGACTGCTGACGGGTGACGTGAGCATGAAGCCGGAAGCGCCCTGCCTCATCATGACCACCGAGATTCTGCGCTCCATGCTATACAAGGTCGGCACCACCACAATTGCATTGCACTGCCACCTGCATTGAAGATCAACACTTAGCCTTAGTCATGATGCCCTGTGCAGCACCCGGGCCTTTAACAGCATGGCTCATGCGGCGCACACCGGCGGTCGTGACGGGTGTCGCGAAGACGATGTTGCGCTGCGACTCCACCGTCATGGAATGTGCCAGCCGTCATGGTATGTGCCTGCTGCTGCAGGGGGCAGACGTGGTGCGGGACATCGAGTGGGTCATCTTCGACGAGGTGCACTACGTGAACGACGCCGAGCGTGGCGTCGTCTGGGAGGAGGTGCGGCACGTGCTCTCCAGCCAAACTCTCGCAACACCGCCTCAAGCTGAGGCAGAGCTCTTGCGCGACACCAGCATAGCGCCGATCAACACCTCGCAACTTTTGCTTGCTGCCCAACGTCTTCTCGCCTTCTTCTCGCCTCTATTTCGAAAGAAGTCCTACCGCAACCTCAGCGATGTTGACAGCGGGTCATCCCTTTGTTCAGCCGGAATACGTGAACCTGGTGCTGGAGCTTGTCCAGGCCGCACACCGTCATCAGGACGCCTGCAAAACTCCCAGAAGCCTGAGCTGAGAATGTCCTGCAGGTCATCATCATGCTGCCGGAGCACGTGAACCTGGTGCTGCTGTCAGCGACGGTGCCCAACGTCATGGAGTTTGCGGACTGGGTGGGCCGCACCAAGCGCAAGAAGCTGTGGGTGACGGGCACCACGCGGCGCCCGGTGCCGCTGGAGCACGTGCTGTACTACGGCGGGGACTTCTTCCCCATCGCCCGCCAGGACACAATGCTGCCTGAGGCGCGCGCCCAAAGCCTGAAACAAACCCTAAAGCCTCGAAATTTGGGACGAAAAGCCCACCCTGGAGTCTGGGGTTTCTCGTGCAATGATGCAGTAGCACAAGTCGTTGCATATTGCCACCTCATGCCCCGGCAGGAGGATGGCTCCGTCAGGAGGCTACAATCACCAACCAGTGTTCTCACCTCACAAGCGTGTGCAGGCGGCGCAAAGCGGTGCCCGTCACCACTAGAACGCCGGGCGACTCAGGAGGCAAGCATGAGCGACCACTATTGCTGCACGTGTGTGCAGGGCATTGCGCAGGCCAAGGCGGCGTACAAGCGGCGTAATGCGGTGCCCGTCACCACGAAGCAGGCCAAGGACCAGCGGCCCACGGGGCGCGGCGGATTCGGCGTCGGCCGCGGCCGCGACGCCCCCGGTGCGCACTATGACGAACTGAGGCGCCAGCTGGTACCCTGTGATGGCAGTGCAGCTGGGCACCCCACACCCGCTTTTCCGCACGACGGCTTCTTGCCGGGGCGTCCGCTGCTGGCTGCGCAGCTCTTTATGGTGTCAGTCCTGAGTCACTGCCCGCACCGACTTCAGCCCAGGTACAGCAGACACCGAAACATTGCAACCTCACAGGCACACCCATTTCTGCAATGCAGGGCGCGGCGGGCGCGGCGGCAGCCAGGCCAAGGCAGCTCCGCGCGGGCCCACCAGCATGGCCAAGGCGGCCAACTCGCTGGTGCAGCGCGGCAGCGGCGCCAACGCCACCAGCGGCCACAGCACCGAGCGCACCCAGTGGCTGCTGCTCATCGACGCGCTGAAGAAGAAGTGCGCTGCCTGCCTGGACGAAAAGACGCACATATTCTTTTGTTGTGTTCACTCTCTGCCAGCGCATTCAACGTCATTTGCCTTTTTCACTCGTGCTGCACTGTGCTCTGTTTGGAGCTCAATTCAGAATCTCGTTGACTGGCAGAAGCACTTGCAGGCGGCTGCTGCGCGAACTGTGTCCACACTTGTGCCTCTGACAGCCGCCCTCGTTGGCAACACTGGTGCAGGGAGCAGCTGCCGGTGGTGGTGTTCTGCTTCTCCAAGCGCCGATGCGACAGCCTGGTGGACTCGCTGGCATCGCTGGACCTCACCTCCGCCGACGACAAGTCCGACATCCAGGTGCGCCACCTGGGCAAGAAACTTCTGCAAGTCGCCGATGTTTGGATGAGCACATCCTGCAGAACTACCACCTTTGTGAATGTAACCTACACTGCAAGCGTTGGGGTCCACAAGCGCATGCGCTGCAGCCGACAGGGCGCAGCTGGCTAACGGGGTCTGCATCAGGAGTTACGAGGCTCATTCCACCATTTCACTCCATTACGTTCCATCCCATTGCATTCCATTCCTGTAGGTGTTCTGCAACAAGGCGCTGGCGCGGCTGCGCGCAGAGGACCGGGGACTGCCGCAGATCCGGCGCCTGCAGGCCATGCTGCGCCGCGGCATTGGCGTCCATCACGCCGGTAACCTCAGTTTCCACAAGGAAAACACGCCTGCCAACTGCTTGCCGACATGTTCTAAGCAACCGAGTCGGTTTGACGTTTGTGCATTCAGAAATGCGCACAGCAGGCCTGGGTGCACAGTCCTGGCGTGCGTCCTGTTCTCACAGCGCGAGGAGGCGCGAGTCGAAAGTTCATCTTTTGTTCTGCCCGCCCCGCAGGCCTGCTGCCGATCATGAAGGAAGTGGTGGAGATGCTGTTCTGCCGCGGCCTGCTGCAAGTGCTGTTCTGCACGGAGACCTTCGCCATGGGCGTCAACGCCCCCGCCCGCACCGTCGTCTTCCAGTCCCTGCGCAAGCACGACGGCAAGGGCTTCAGGTGTGCGCGCCTACAGCTTCACTTCAGATTTCTGGCACCCCTGTGGCGGACTCCACTACCCATGTCAGGGAGCGAAGCCGCTGCACGGGAGCTCCATCAACAGTAGCCGTCGTGTTCCAGTCCCTGCGCAAGTGCGACGGCAAGGGTTTCAGTTGCACAGCTGCAAGCCTGCGCCAGCCTTGCCCGCGGCTCGCGCCACACATTTGCTTTACCCACGTGAGGTCCTGCGCCTATCCCCGAGAGCGGCCTTGCTGCAAAAAGCCTACACCATGCGAAAGACGAGCCTTTCCCGGGTTCCGACACATATTCCGATTGAAGCCTTCATCCAGGCTTGGTCCATCTTCAAAATCTGCAGGACGCTGCTGCAAGGAGCGTACACACACATGGCGGTGCGCGCGGGGCGGCGCGACCTGGACCCCGTCGCCACTGTGCTCAATTCCCCTTCTGGGACTGGCAGAATGAACTTTTTCAATCCTTTCCCATTACATCACTGCAGGACGCTGCTGCCGGGGGAGTACACGCAGATGGCGGGGCGCGCGGGGCGGCGCGGGCTGGACCCCGTCGGCACCGTGTTGACAGCCTGCTGGGACGACATCCCCGACGAGGGCGAGCTGCGCAAGCTGCTCACGGGGCGCGCCACGCGGCTGCAGAGCCAGTTCCGGCTGACCTACTCCATGATACTCAACCTGCTGCGGGTGGAAGACCTCAAGGTGCGCCATTATCTTCCTTCCGTCATCTGCTTTGTTCTTGCCATCAGGGTTTAGAGGTTGGAGTCTGTGACACTGAAATTTGCTGCATGTTGCAGCACTTAGTGATGGGTGACATTGGCCCACGAAGGGGCGGACGCGCTACCTGGCTTTGATGGCGGCTCCCAAGGCCCGCCAGGGTCTGCTTCTCGTGCTCGCTTCGGCGCCGCGGCCGTGGCACACCAGGTGTGAGTTCAAGGCCGGAGCGAAAACAGTATTGCATCAAAAACCCCTGGCATGCTGCGCAGGTGGAGGACATGCTCAAGCGCAGCTTCCTGGAGTTCCACGCGCAAAAGGCGGCGCCGGAGGCCGCGGCGGCGCTGGCGCGCGGCCAGTCAGCGCTGGCGGCGCTACGTGCGAAACCCTGGCCGCTGCCGGCAGACGCCCTGAGGTGCTCCAGGGGGGAGCTGCAGGAGTATGTGGCGGTGTGCGGTCGTGTGGACGCGCTGTCGCGCAGGCTCCAGGTGTGCTGGGCTTAGGATTCATGGTTCGACCCTGCCTGATGCTTTGTCCAAGGGCATCTGCATGTGCACATCACAATGCAGCCCTTACCCCAGGCCAGCACAGGCTGCAGTTGCGTTGCGTTCGCTGTCTGGCTGGCTGCGCAGAACGCAACCTCTGCATGCACGCGCAGGTGCCCGGCTGGCCTCGCACATGGACCGTGAACTCATCCTCAGCTGCCTGCATGCCATTCGCGCTGCGCAGGGCGCAGTCATGGGCACTCGGGGGGCGCAGGCGGCGCTCGCGCCAGGTCGCGTGGTGCTGCTGGTGGACGCCGCCACAGGGCTGCCGCAGCTGGCCGCCCTGCTCAGCAGCCCCACTGCCATGCCCATCAGGTGACATTAAACTTGCCCAGACTCACATCCCCGTCTCTGGATCGGCATTATGTGGCACATCTGATCCACGACTGCTTGCCGTTCATTGTTTCGTCATACGCTGCTCGGTTCTACAAGAAACAACAAGTACAACTTGATAGTCTGCAGGAGTGCCAGCAGCAGCGCGCCAGCGGGTGGCGACTTTCAGGTGCTCGCGCTGCGGCGGCCGCACCCGCAGGAGCCTCCGGCTGCGGCCGCCGCATCCCCTGCACCGGGTGCGCTCCCCTCTATGCGCAGCCTTTCCCACACAACTTGAAACCTTATGCCAGCGACATGGCCAGCTGGACAGCCTGCGCTGAGATGATGTGGCTCCATTCATGCCGTGCTGACGACAGATGTCTGCCATCGGCTCGCAGGGCAGAACGGCTTTGCGGGCGCACTGCCGTCGCGGCGGGGCGCGGCCGCCGGCCCGGTCGTGGCGCCGACGCCGCGCTACGGCGGCGGCGGAACAGCAGACGAACCGCAGTGGGCGGTGCGGCAGAGCAGCATTGCGGAGGTGCAGGCGATCTGCCGGCCAAAGGTGAGAAATGTGGTGTGGTGCTGCTGCCTGCATGGTGCGGCAGCACACACGACTGTGCAAGCATGCTCGAGAAGCGTGCGTCGCTGGCAGCCGCAGTATCTGCCAAGAAAGGAATTGGGGATCGGGGCAGCACTGCGCCAATGCTGTGTCCTGCGTTACAGGACGAGAAGCTGCAACAACCGGGTTTGGTGTCAATCACTGTGTGACCGACCATGTCCAGGTGCAAGGAGACTTCGAGGCGGTGCTGGCAGGCGGGTCTGAGGGCGATGCAGCGGCTGACTCGCTGGCGGCGCAGCTGTCTCGAATACAGGTGAGGCTGATGCAAGTGGCACGCAAAGGTCAACTCCCTCCTCTATGCGCTGGTTGCCAGCTGCTGCTTGGATCGCTGAGGATCGCTGTCCCCCCTTTGCAAGACTAGCACCTGCCTGGCGCCTGCCAGAGTGACGCATGTACATGTGATTTCGACTCAGCCAATCGCAAACCATGCAGGAGCCTGCGGGGGTCGCCGGCATCAGACAGACCCAGTCGGCCCCGATCAATGACCTACTGCAGAAAGCAGGGTTTGTCTGTTGAGTGTCTATACATATGCTCAGCTTCTCCGACCCGCGCAGGAGGCTGTGGCGGTTGCCGGCGCAGAGTCGGATCTGCTGGATCCCATCGGCGACAGGACGTCATATGTTTCAGTTCAAACGATGCTATGAACCACTTGTTCACCCCTCAACCCTGCAGGAGTCTGCGGCGGCGGCGCGCGCCGAGCCGGAGCTGCTGGATTCCATCAGCGACCTGCGCGTCAACTCCTTCGAGCTGGCTGGCGACATCCGGGAGCACCAGCGGCTGCTGGCGGCGCGCGCCGCGATGCTCTGTCACTGGTGAGAGTTGCGACCGTCCCGGTGGCAGCTTCCGCTTCCGCTTGCCTGCCTCGGTTGCACATTCGTGTCGCCTGTTGGGGCGCGAATTCTGTGCGCACAAAGCAACTGAGCGCCGCAAATCTTGTGTCACTATGCCCACTGGCGAGAGTTACTGCACACCTTTGGTGATATTGCGTGAGTGCCGCGGCTGCTCATCGGTTCACAGCTTGGGCGATGCTGACGCAGCAACTCTGGCGTGTCAGACACGCCATAGTTGAAGGTGGACATGTTGCCTTCAGCTTGACCATGAGTCAACATCCTGCGAGGATCAAGCAGGGCGATTGTGTCGGGGCTCAGCACCCAGCTACAGCTCATCTTGCCTCCCTGGATGCATGGCAGCGTGTCCATTCAGCCGCTCTGGGCAGGCGGCCCGCTTGGGGGCTGACATGCCCAAAAACCACGCCTGAACGGCTTGCTGGACAACCTGTCAAACTATCCCCTGACACCGCGTTCCACTGACACCGCAGGGAGCCGGGCGTGGGCGAGGCGCATGCGATGGTGCGCTGCGAGGCGACTTATCTCAATTGATTTTGCTTGAAGTGTGCAATGTGTGACATCACAGGGAGCCGGGCGTAGGCGAGGCGCATGCGCTGGTGCGCTCGGAGGCGATGCTGGGGGGCCGGCTGCGGGCATTGGCGCACAGCCTGTCGGACGCCAACCTCTCAGGTGCGAGCCCGCATGCGCCGCCGTGCAGCTCCCCTTTCGGATCCTTCTCTTCCGAGCCACTGTTTTCATGTTCCCTTCCTTCCTTCCGCCTGTCCTGCATCTGATTTCCTTTCCTGTCGCGCAGGCATGCCGGAGTTCCAGGTGCGGGTGGAGGTGCTGAAGGCGCTGCAATATGTGTCGGCGGACAACACGGTGGCGGTGAAGGGCCGCGTCGCCTGCGAGATCAACTCCGGCGACGAGCTCCTCGCCACCGAGATAATCTTTGCCGGTGCGCTTCTAGGACTTCGCAAGCTTGCAAACATTCTATGAGTTTGAGAACCTTTGATGATGTGAAAAAGAGCTCGCAACAGAGGAGGCAGTGGCGCTGCTGTCGGCGCTGGTGTTTCAGGAGCGGGGCGTCGCGGCGCCTTGAACCGTAGACCGCTTGCAGCCCATGGTCATGTAAGGCGGCTTCCTTGACGCAGGTGTGCTGACGGAGCTGACCCCAGAGGAGGCGGTGGCGCTGCTGTCGGCGCTGGTGTTCCAGGAGAGGGGCGTCGCGGCGCCGTCGCCGGGCGGCATCCCGCCGGCGCTGGAGGCCGCTGCACATCACGCAACCGCGCTGGCGCGTGCCGCCGGCGAGACGCAGCGCGACGCCGGGCTGCAGCTGGTGCCCGACGACTACATCAAAAACACCCTCAACTTCGGCCTCATGGAGGTCCGTTCCTCCATAGTGTCTGCAACAACATTAGATTCCGTTTCACACATTGTGCCCAACAGCAGCTGCATCTGTCAAATTGCATCTTGTAGTCGTGATGCACATTTGACTACGTCAATGCAACCCTCAACTTCGGCCTGATGGAGGTGCGCGACAGCGGTTGTGTGTGCAGTGCACAAGTGCAGGAAGTGCTTGGATTGGTCACAAACCAGCCATGAAATCCCCCTCCAATTCGCCCACGTGGAGATCCCCGCGCCTGCATCAGTTGTTCGGGCGAAAGAACGGCATTTGCATTGCGGTGTGGCCGGGAGACGCTGTGCCTGTCGACTTGCAGCTTCAGGTCTTTGTTGACCCTTTTGGGAAGCTGGCTCGGTTTGCCAGACACAGTGTCCCTGTGCAAGACCATATCTGCACAGGAGCCAACAGCTAGTTGAACATGCAATTTGATCATGTGAGTTCTTGGTGCAGGTGGTGTACCAGTGGGCGCGCGGCACAGCCTTCACCGACATCTGTCAGCTGACTGACGTCATGGAGGCGCGATGCTTTTGTGACCCTTCTATCATCTGCTTGAAATCCTTGGCATGCTGTGCTTCTCACGCGGCGATGTGGTCAAAAGGATCTGACTCTGGCCGCAGCACTCCCGCACGCTGTGACACTCTCGCACAAGCAAATTGGTGTGCTCACACAACGTCCTCAGGCGCAATGAACACGTTGCGCTGTGGCTCTTCACAGGGGTCGATAGTGCGCACGGTGGTGCGGCTGGATGAGACATGCCGCGAATTCCGCGACGCCGCTCGTGTCATGGGCGACACCGCGCTGTGGGCGCAGATGACCGCCGCCTCCGCCGCCATCAAGCGCGACGTCGTCTTCGCCGCCAGCCTGTATGTGGCGTGAGGAGGAAGGGGCAACAAGTGGGAACTCAATGGTCTGAGCCAGATTTTTTGCCGCCGCCATCAAGCGCGACGCCGTCTTTGCCGCCAGCCTGACGGGGGGGTTGCGCAGCGGCGGACTGGCGGGGTGGCGGCTGACTTTGCAGCCAGGCACAGAGCGGCAGGGGTGTGGGCGCTCAGACGCAGGCTTGAGCACGGAAGGGCAGCTGCTGCTGCGCCTGCAGCTGTTGGGCAATGGCAGCCGCTCCTTTGCGGAACTGATGGACGTGGCACGAGACGTGGGCACCAATCGGACTTGCAAGACGTTTGTAGACTCTTGAGCTCCGGCCAATTTTGCCACGCATTGATGACATCGCTGAATGTCAGGATTTGGTTTGTACTTTTCTGGTCGGCGGCATTGTGAGAGCGAACTTACTTGAAACCTAGCTGTACACAGCGAGGCAATGCAAATACTTGGGTACAACCATGATGAGGCAACATCGGATGCGGTGCATTATCCGGTACGTAGCAGCGACAAGCCCTAAACAGCTTTGGCAGGTTGCTGCGCAACGTCTTTACATCATCACGAAGAATGATATGAGCTGAAACCACTTTGAAACTTGATTGATGCACCATCCACACAGAACAAGTATCGCACGACAAACATCCCAACTGCAACTGCTGCAATAAAAAGGAATTCACCTCTCGCAACCCTAAGGGTGTAACAGCCAGGTCAGCCCAAAACACCATACGTGCCCAAGCACGCATTCAATCACGCACCCTCAATCACGCTCTTCGATGTGCAGCGCGGCGCATAATCAATGTCGGCGCTTCTACGCATGTCTCGCCCGCGGCCTGCCGTCCGTCACCCGCCGGACAGCAGCTCAAGTACGCTGCGCCGGCGGGAATGTTTCTTTGGTATCACAGCGCCTCTGGCGCCGAGACGGCCTGGACATGGACGGGCGCTGCGCCTCGATGTCAGGCCCATCCTCGCGCGCCTCCTGCACAGCCACAAAGCGAAGTGAGTGACTTCGACTTCATGGCATGGATACCACGTCGGAGTGCCGAGGCTGCCTGGCTGGCGCGCAGTCCCAGCAGACGGCAGCACCCAGAGTGAGAGCGGCCCTGTATCCATAAGCCTTGCGAGCAGCGCACTGCATAGCTTGCCATGGCACACCTCTTGATGTAACACAAAAATTCCACGATGTCCACTGCTCAGGCAGCGAGCAGTCTCGATGCCTACCCTCCTACCTGGTGCGCAGGCAGGCAGGGCGACGCTGGCCGTTCGCGCCATCGGCGCGGGCCGCTGGGGGTCCACTCCGCCGCTGCCGGCGCGCGAAAGCAGGGCTGCTGAAGGAGCGCCTGAGGGCGGACACGTCGAAGCTCGGCGCCCGGAAGCTGGGCGGCCGGAACGTCGGCCGCTTGGCAAACATGCGGGACAGCGCCGAGCCGGGCGCAGCGGCTGCCTGCACGTGCGATGGCACGTCGGCGCCGGCGCGCGCCGCCCCTGCCGCTAGCGCCGCCCCTGCCGCTGCCGGCACCCCTGCCTGAGGGGTCGGACACCAGCACGCCGCCGCGCGCCACCGAGTAGGCGGCGCGCATGACGAAGGTGGCGGACCAGGAGCCGAGGTTGGACGGCCGGCGCGGGCCGCCTGCGCAGAATGGAAGGTATGTTGAAGAAAGACGCATTGTGAGCTACACCATCTGTGAGCACAAGCGCTCCTGAGCGGCTGCCTCAGCGGCTGCCTCACCGCACCGCCGTGCCTGCCCGGTGAGCTGCTGCTGCTCCAGCTGCGGCGACGTCTCTCCACATGCGCATGGTCGCCACTGCCGCCGCCGCGACCGCCAAGCGCTGCACAGCCGGCGGGAGCTGCTGCTGCGGTGTCGCCGCTGGCGCCGACTTGTGGCGCCGTCATGCACAGCGGCGCATTATGTGCGGCAGGCCATCGAAGGGGCGCAGCTACCTCGGCGCCGCCGGCAAATCGCCGCATTGCAAATCAATTGACAGCTGTGCCGCTGCGGGTGTCCGCCCAGTGTCGGTTGCCGAGCCCGCAGCCGCGCCTTGCTGCCCTTCGCGGCTTCAGTGCTGGCTGTGACCTCCTGCCAGATCTCCTGCCACGGCGACAACGCGTGCTGCCCCAGACAGGCTGCGCTGGCAGGTCGATCTTTATCGATCGAGATAGTTTCGTGACCCGTAGTGCCTGCGCGCAATGGCCAGAGACAGCCATCGTCCAACTGTTTTGAATGCTTATACACTGCTCTGATCGCGCTGACAGGCCATTTCGGCGGAAGGCCCGCCGCGGCGTGCAGACAAGGCTCAATCGGGTGCATGCGTGCCTGCCGGCACTGCGCGCCAGCCAAAGCTTCAATGCGCCTGTGTACCCAGATCCTGCTGACAATGCGCCCGCGTGCAGCTTTGCTGACGCGTAGTAGCTTGCAACATTGACAGGTGTCGATTCTTGACTCGAGTACGGCCTGGTGCAGCCTGTCGTTCGGTCTCTTGCCCAGGCGCATGCCTCAGCCGCAACGCATCAAAAAGCTAGCGTCTCCGACCTCCCGCGCGCCCGATTGGAGTGGGGCGTTATGAACTGTGCATGCGACAGTCATGGATTCCTAAAAGCGCCGACACAGCTCTATCTGGCAGCCGAGCCATCTGCGCGCCGCCCCAGAGTCTCGATAGGATTCAGGACGCGCGCTTCGGCAATGTGTACAACCTCAGCTCTACTGGGAAGGCGGGGGTCAGCCATTTGGCTTGACCAGGACCAGCCAATAGAAATAAAGACCCAGCCCGTCGCTGGCTAGCCCTGCGCGGAGCCACGTGCCTACCTGAAAGCGTCAGGGCTTGATGTCTCTTACGGAAGGAACGCCGCCTGCCGCGGCGCCGATCTGACGGACGTGACAGCCCGGCGAAATGCTAATGAGGGGCGCCCGCCAGATTCAAAGTGTCGTTCATCACATGACGCGGCGTGTTGACACTCTGTCAACAGGTCGGCGCAGAAGCTGATATTTGCGTAGGTAGATGGTAATATGGGCAGAGCAGCTGCCCGCCGGCGCATGCATGACGGAACCTCCAATCGGGAAGAAATCCCCGCCCATCTAGCCAGTTGCGACACGGTGACGCGGTTGCCTAAACAAACCATTACAAGACGACTCAGTGGAGTCCAACAAGAAGCAAGTACACAATCATTCAGGATCACGAAGCTCCTTCAATCCAGTGAGCTCAGCAGCCAGATTGTCGAGATGTCGACTGTCGCAACCGCTACACTCGTCATGGACGCAACCATTGCTGCCGCCGCACATGCGGCATAATCTAGGCTGTTGGAGCCTCAGTGTCCTTGCCGAGTGGACCGCGCCACGCCGCCTGCAACAGCGTCGCTAACACGGCTGCCGTGCAGCTGGCGGGCGATGTGCTGGCGAAGCATGGCGTGCTGGCACAGCAGACAGGCAGAGCTGCCTGAGGGGCGTAGCCTCACAGCGCCCCTGCAGGTCGGGCAGCAGCGGACGCCTCGGGAGCCTCTGCAGCGTCGTCCGCCATGCCCGCCGGCGCCGAGTTCTGCTGCAGCTGCTCTGCGATCGCCGCCGCCTCGCTGTGTTTAGCATTTGAGGCCCCGCCCGACCCTGTGGCCTCCGCCGACGGTTCTGTCAGCGTCTGCTCCGCGGCGGCCGTGGCGGCATCCGCGGCGGCGGCAGCGGCGGCCACCGCCATGGCCTCTGTGACGCGCTCCACATGCCGCCGCCCCAGCAGCAGCCGCGTCTTGCGCAGCTCCTTGACATGAGAAGACACAGTGGTTACCAAAGACATTTGCATATGCATGGGCACATTCTGCCGCAGATGAATGCTCTGCGAAGGTGGACTCCCGCGTGTGCATCCCTCCAGGACAGCCAACGCAGGCCGGCAAACGTGCTGTCGGAAGGGGCATTGGGACATTCACGCGTGGGCAGTAACGCCAGCTGAGCAGCGCCACGCATGCCCCTCCTGCAGCCCGTTTGCAAGCGGCTGCATGCAAAGGCGGCAGCGCCAGATGCAGCCAGCGACAGGCAGTTCTCAGCCTCAGGGGCAGCCAGCGACTGGCAGTTTGCAGCGCCAGGCGCAGCCAGCGACGGACTTTCTTGGCACCTGCAGGGCGGCGTCATCAAGCGGCGTCGCCTCCTCCGTGCGCCCTCGCTTCGTGAAGAATGCCTTGGCGGACTTTTGCAGCACCCGCCGCTCCGCACGGCCCACCGCCGAGCGCAGATGCGACGGCAGCAGCTCCTGGGGTCACAGGGGATGCGTGTTTCACTCCAGCTGTCGCGATCAATACAGGGCGTCTGCCTCATTCCAGGCGGTGGCTCCAGGAAGCAGAAATATTCAAGCACTCAGCGGCTGCTTCAGCAGTCTCACTCGTAAGGTAATATACAAGCGAAGCGGAATGGGGAAGCAGTACGTACCTTGACCTTGCGGCCCTGCAGGCCGGTCATGGACTTGAGCACGGACTTGACGATGTCCCACTTGAGGCGCTGGAACAGGTCTCGCCACGGCCCCTCCAGCCCGTCATACACCCTGTTGTCCAGCACCATCTGCAGCAGAAAGACAATCTCTACCTCAGAAAAACAGTTCCACTGTGCCTCAGACACACCACCTTCCAAAAGCATCCTGTAGTCGTCAGAGGTGGGTGAGTTCGAAGGGCGCTATCTGCATCAGGAAAGATCTAGATCGGGAAAGGAAGACAGCGCCTGCGACAGAACCCATGCAATCAAGGTCCAGCTGAACGTGGCTGCAGATGAATCCCTAGCTACACGCTCCTGGCGATGCTGAGAGGCAAATGCGCCAACCCCTGCCAATACCCCTGCCAATTGCCTGGGGTTGCGGCATCTGCGTGTCAAGCATGGGCCCGAGCTCTGCCGCACCTTGGAATGATTGAGGGAGAAGTAGGTGCCCTTGTAGGTGATGTCCACGTGCACGCGGTTGAAGCGCACGTGGCGGAACAGCGCCACGCGCGCCGGCGGCGCCGTCCGCTGCGCCCGCTGCTTCCTGCTGCCGCCGCCGCTGCCCTCGTCGGCATCGCCTGCCGACAGAGTGGACATCCTGCACAGGAATGTGAGCTTCATGAGCCACCTTGAGAGGGGCGCATGATACGTGTGTGCTGCAAACCCATGCTGTTATGGACAGAACACACGCTGCCTTGCAAAGGGTTCCCCGTCCCGCCAGATGTGATGACAAGAGTCTGTCTGCAGACCAATGAGCTCGGCCTCGTCGTGACAAATGTGACTTTGAGCTTGCGCAATCCGCACAACCTGATCTCGAGCAAGGATCTGAATCCCGTAAACAGATCTCACCGGCTGTCGGTGCGACTACCAGCGACTTGCGGCTGCTGCTGGCCAGGGTCACTTTGCACAGACAGCGGTAGTGAGCTAAAACAAACCTGTGAGGAACCTCACCTGCTGTCGGTACGCGCGACCAGCGACGTGCGGCTGCTGCTGGCCAGCGCGCCGGCGGTGGCCGACACGGAACATCAGTCAAATATGAGTCAACATGTCCACGCAGTCAATATCGACGCACCGGCTGTCGGTGCGCGCGACAAGCGACTTGCGGCTGCTGCTGGCCAGGGTGATGCCCGCCAGCGACGGCGTCGCGCACGAGCCGCTGGATGCTTCCGACGCGTCCGGCGCCGCCGCGGCGGAGCCGCCGCCCCCAGAGTCCTTCCTGGTCCAGCTGCGCGGCAGCGTCCAGCGCCCGATGGAGGTCCTGGCGGCGGGGCCGGTTTCAGCTGGCCACAGGACGTCCCCGGCCGATGCGGTCTTGCGATGGCCTGCAGGCGGATACGAGTAGGCGCACACATCACGTGCTCGTAACTCCAGGGGGCCGCGCTGGTTGCAAGTGTGGATATGCAACCCAACTTCATGCAGACGCTCCATAATGGGACAAAATCAAGCTTCAAGCTTCGGGTCACATATTGTTTGCGCATGGCATCTGCAACAAACTTGCGGAAACAAAGACACCCCACTGGATGCGCCGGAAAGGAAGACTCCCCACTGGATGCGCCCAGCGTTGCTGCCCAGCACAGTGTGCATCACGCAGGCGACCTGGAAAAGCTGTGCTAGGTCGAGTGGCAAGAACCACATTTCGGGAGGGTATCTACGTGGGGCGGCACCTGGCGAGAGGGCGGAAACGGCATCCAGCGCCGGCGCGCCGTCCGCCGACTCGCCCTCGGACAGCGCCGCGAGCGTCTCCTCCGTCAGCGCCGGCTGGGCGGCGACAGCGGCCGCCGCCGCACCCTTCTTGCCGCTGCCGCCGCCGCGGCGCAGCGTCCGCGACAGCGCACTCTTCATCCACAGCTCCTGCCCGGCGCCCTTCTTGGGCGCGCCCGCAGCCGCGTCCTCCTCCTTGGGGAAGAAGTACTCCTGCGAAGGGCGTGTTGGTTGCTTTAGGATTCAGTGGGGGCGGGACTCATGACATAGGGGTTTCATCGGCGGACGTTTACGTCCTCCTGTCTGCACAGCGCTGTTGCACGGAGGAGTGGTCATGCATGGTCATGCACTGTCCGAGTAGTTCTGGCTGGGAACGGCTCAGGCCGGGCATGTCACGAGCCCTCGTTTGCAAGAGCGCCATTCTTGTGGTTTGAACCAAGCCCACTCGATATAGCAAACCATACAATGGCACAAGGGGTGGAGGCGCAGCCATGGGAATTATAGAGCAAGGAAGGGCCCAGGAAATGGGGTGGTGCACAGGGCACGCACCCACAGCTGGTTGAGCTGCTCGTCGGTGAAGGAGACGGACATGGGGTGCACCAGCAGGTCCAGGTTGTCGTACACCAGGCGCTCCGGCTGCGGCACGCCCAGCACCGCCGTCGCCCGCACCTGCGCGGCACAGTTGCAGTCGGTTCTTGGAGAGAGGGTCATTCTGGAATGGACCACGATCATGAAGTAGTGTGGCATCTGAGGGGGCATTGGAGGCATCAGAGTGCGTGCTGGACAATGGAGGCTACCACCCTGCAGGTAGGTCCTCCTGCCAGTCTTGAAGTTTGGATCTTGTCCTGCGAAAATCTCGGCTGCTTCTAGCAAACAGCGCATTCGCAGCCTCTGGCAGAAGTGAAGCGCACCGCGGGGTCATCGTCCCACGACTCGTCAGGGTTCCAGGCGGACACGATGGGCGTCGGGATTGCCGCCGGCTGGATGCTGGGCGAGCCCCACCGCCCCGCCGCCGGCGTTGGCGCCGCCGGCTCCTCGATGTCGATGCGGTGGATGAGGAACTTGCTGGAGCCTGCGCACCGGGTTCAGGGTCTAGGCTGCGCCTCCTTCGGATGGCAGCGATTCGGAACGCCGCGCCTCAGCGACCAGCGCACGGTGAGTCTACTCGAACGTCTCTCTGCCACTGTGCAGATTGCAGAGAACATGAGATTGCGCACCGGAGTTGTCCTCGTTGCGCGTCATGGCCAGCTTCAGGCCCGACAGGGCGGAGGAGAAGAAGGGGGCGCGGTCGTGGCACAGCGACCACTTCACCGCGTCCACGTCCACGGCCACCTGTTCGTCAGAAGCACCGCCGTGATGACGTGCCTGGCTTCACGGGAAACATGGGGCACCTCCTTGCCGGTTCTGGCAACATGCACAGAAGCTGGCATGTCGCGCGTCATGTGCAGGAACCCAGGCAGCAGCCACCAAGAAAGCCCGGAGCGACTGCCTCGTGTGCAGGGGTAGGTTCAAGGACGTGCTCGAGGAAACAGTTTCGTCATTGTGGGTTTCAGTCAACAAGGCTGAAAGTACTGTGCGCACCCTGGCGGCGTGGTCGGCGGTCTGGCGCTTGCGGGCGGCGGCCTTGGCGTCCTTGAGCGTGTCGCGCACGGAGGCCATGGCCTGCGCCGCGCCGCCCGCCTGCTCCTCCAGCCACTTGAGCAGCAGCCGCCGCCCCTCGCGCCCCAGCCTGCCGCGCAAGCGAGTGTGAAATTGACGCAGGGCAGGGGGATGTCCCATGTGGACAGCATCGGCTGCAGCTGCTTTGCTATGATTGGTTTTTTGCAACTCCGGATGCCACAAGCACATACTGTTCGCAAATAACAGCAAGCCGCAAGCACATACCGTCGGCAGATAACAACACAATGTGTCGCTTTATGTTGGCTCAATTTTTTTTCTGCACAGCAAAGACCAATGTGCAGGACAGAGCAGCCATGTGGCGGGGCCTATACCCGGCGTCGCCGGCAGCAGGGCCCGCCAGGCTGGCGAAATACTCCTGCAGCGCCGTCGGCAGGTCCCCCACATAATCGGCGCCCTCCGCCAGCTCCAGCACGTGCATCTCCACCTGCACAAGAAAAATAGACAACAGCTCAAGGTGCAATTGAGAGCTGAATGATAATCAGTCTGCCGGATGCACTCACGTCGGCAGGTCGCCCACATGATCGGCGATTGATAGATGCATTTATGGAGGTCACGGCAAGGTATTGGAACGCTGCGCAGTGGAGGTCAACGACGTCCAGCAGATGCGAGGCTTAGCTATGCCGCATGCTGATGCGTGGCAATCGCTGGCAGACCATCAGGATGTGCGGCTCCATTGCGTCTGCGCAGCAGCTGTGGTGCACAGTTGGCGAATGCCGCAGACTCTGCATCGCAGGACGGCTGCTGCCGCAGTGGGTGTGAGTTCACACCTGCTTGATGCGGTGCGATGACGAATCGCGGCCCAGGCCCCTGCTGCTGGATGTCTTTGCCCACCCGGAGGACAGGCCAACGCGCAGCTGGTGCGCCTGCGAGCAGATGACGAGCCAGCCAGACATCAAAGTTGACGTATGCAGCTGACGAACTCTGACGCCGTAGGATATGGTCCTGAAGGCATGACTAGTATCAGCTGAAGAGGCTGCAATGCCCCTACGAATCATTTCAAATTGTTGAGATTCCTGCAGTTGTTGTTGCAGGCTCGGGGTTGCCGCTACAAATAGCAAGTCGTGCGATAGCGCACCTCGGACGACAGGGAGGAGACCTCCTGGTGCAGCAGCGCAAAGGCCTCCCGGCCGGCCTCCACGCTTTCGTCCTCCGCCTCGCCCAACAGCGCCGACTCCGCGTTCAGCTTGACCACCTCCGGCGGCGGCGGCATCATGACGTGCCTGCGTGCAGCAGAGTGTGGCATTCACCCCTGTTGCTACGCCAAGCAAGCTGCTCCAGGGAAGCTTCGCTTATGACACCGGCTAGCAAAGCTGGCGGGGTGTTGCGCCAGAATGTCAAGCTATGGCACTCTCCTGAACACGTGTGCGGATGTGCGGCAAACAATTTCCGCACAGGAGGCCCACCTCACGACATCCACGAGGGTGAGGGAGTCGAACACGCATTGTAGCATTTGTGCAGTTCTCGTATTCGGACACCAATAAGCACAGACATGGCAGCTTTTCAGGTCGTCGTACCGCACAACATCCACGAGGGTGAGGAATTCCTTAGAGTCCAGCACCGCGTGGATCTCGGGCGCCTGCAGCCGCAGGTCCTGCCCGCTGTGCCGCCCGCTCTTCGTGTGCCGCAGCTGCAGGCTGAATGGCATGAACACCTGCCTGCGGCGCAGAGCGATATCTGGAGCTTCAGGACCGAAGGCTTTCTGTCATGGGCATTCTGTTCTATCTGCTGTGAAGCTTGGGCATCTGCGCTGCAAGGAATGGTGTGCCCACTACAGCAGTGATGGGTCCACCAGCAGACAAAGATGCTCAGCAGAACAGAAAACTCCGGTGGGCACATCTGCTGTCGCAGCAGCCGGATCGCAGGAGGCCCAGGGGCTCCCTAATTTTACGACTTGCCTGATGGCGTCGGAGGCGGGCGCCAGCTCGCCGCCATTGGTGGACAGCCATGGGGAGCCCTCCGCGTCAGGCTTTGATATGTACGCCTGCACCTCCCGCACCTACGCGGGCAGGCGCATGAAACGCCTCACGAGGAGAGTTGGTCTGGATCTTCGCGACGCTGCCAGGCAAGATGGACGGTGTTGACCGCCGTATCGGTTGCACGCCATCACGCTTTCTGGACGGCTGACATCCTGGGCTGCCTCGCGCCACTGGGCCCGGGAAACCACGCAGAAGGCAGGCGGACTCGAAAGAAAGCTTCTGGGTCCGCAGGCGCACCGCGAGGCTGGTGACGCGCTGGCTGGAGGGCAGGTCCACACCCATTACATGCGCTGTCTCTGCCGCCAGCAGGAAGCGTCCGCCTGTCGTGTCCACCGCCGCCACCTTCACGAAAGAAAAACCAGAGGGAAGGAATGAATCAAGGTCTCTCAAGCTTTCGGTTGTCGAAGTGCTGCAGAGGACCAGCAACGCCCACCACGCACGCAATGTGGCACCTTGCTTCCTGGACCTTGAGCACTTCGCCTTCACTGCAAATGTGCTGAGCCAATGTCGAACTGTGCAGACGAGTGCGGTACCATGTCCTTGTTGAATTGAACAATCTGGCGATGGCTGCTCTGCCCTGAGTCATGAGATCAGCTCAGTCAGCAGCGAGTCGCACGCCGCTGCAGACCGCACCTGCAGGGAGGAGACCTGGATGCGGAAGCGCACAGACGGCTGCACGTCCGCCGCCGGCGCGCCAGGCGACTGTGGGCCCTCCTCCTGTGTGGTAGCAGGCTGCAGTGGTGACTTCCTCGTTTATTGAGCTCAAACGCAGAGCTGTACAAGCAATGCCTGGAAGTTTGTTCTGGCCAGAGGGCTCAAGATTTTGCGCGAGAACACTGCACATACTCTCGAGACGTTTGCACGCTGCATTAGGAGGTGCGTGCAGACACACCGAACCTGATCGGAGTCGCTGCCGGCATGCAGCACGACGTCTGAAGCGTCGTCGGGTGCATCGCCTTCTCTGTCGAAATGTCCTTGTTCCGCTTCTTGCAGTGCACCGCCATTGCCTGACGCCGCTGCCTCCGCACGATCCTGCTGAGCAGAAAAGGCAAGTTAAATTCGGAGCACATGCTGTTGGAATTCAGCAAGAGTGTTTGACAGGATCAAGTTCCAAGTCGACGCTCGCCAAGCTGGTGAGGCAGACACCCACGGATCGGTAACCCCGACTTAGAGCCTCATACTGACTCAGCTGTCCGAATGGAACACCTGCCGCATGAGGGTGCGCATGAGCTCGCCGCCGGATGCGGCCGCGTCCGCTGCCGCTCCCTCCGCGGGACTCGGCGCAGACTGCTGCAGGCGCGCCTGGCTGGCCGACACTGCAGTCTCCGGCGTGCCGCCGCCCGTCTCCCGCGCCTGGCCCGCGGCCGCGCCGACGGCAGCGGTTTGCTCCAGGCCTGCAGACGACGGCGTGGCGGCAGCCGTCAGATGATCATTGACGCCGACTGTGGTCATACGCTCGAGCGTCACACATGGCAGAACATCTGTGCGCCTGATCTGCGCTTGATTTGCGGAATCCTCTTGTCAGCCGCCATACCACTTCTGTGCACATATAGGAATGGGCACCTGAGGGGCCGTCCGGCGCCCGGTCGCTGCCTTCCGGCGCCCCGTCAGCGGCGGCGGCGCTCGGCCCCACCAGCGGCGGCTTCTTGAACGGCGGCTTCTGGAAGGGCGCGATGCCGGCGGTCAGGTGCAGCGCCGCGCCCCACATCGCGTTACGGGAATCCAGGTCGAACGTGAAGCGGCAGTCCTGCAGCGTCGCCTGCACCGTCCTGCGCACCAACAGAAGCACAGTCTCTGACTTGTATGTAGATCGCCAAGGGTGCTGGCTGCAGTTGTCAGGGGCAGTGCTCAAGCCGGACTGGCGCGTCGCCATTGTCTGCAGAGCTGGCAAGTGCGGTTCTGCCGCCCCGCAGCTGCAGCGGGCTGCAGCACAGGTCCCGCAGCTGAGAGGACATGACACACAATCAATCTATGATCGGGGTGCCCGACGCATTTTCAATCACCTGTCGTCAGGCGTGGAGGCGTCGCCCATGTTGGAGGGGCCCTGGTGCACCGTGAACCCGGAGATGTCGGCGATGGGCTCCGCCACATCCGCCGCCGACAGGCTGCGCTGCAGCTCGTGCGGCGTGCTGCTGCCTGCAGGCCCACCCCAACCAGCATCAATCAACACGGCATGGCGTCAGCCTGTCAGCTTGTGCGGCACAAAAGGTTGCCGTGGACAGCAGAGGAAGCCCTTTGCGATACTGGCACCAACACATGCGAAGACAAGGGGTGCAGCTTGGCACTGGGGCGAAGGGCACACAGGCACCCAGCCCTGAGGCCTGTGCGCACCGTATTGCGGGGTGCTGAAGCTGCCGGGGCGGCTGCCGCCGTGGCCGGACCCCTCGTGCAGCCGCCGCATACGCGCCGCCTGCCCTGCCGACGCTGATGCGCCGCCCAGCAGCACCTGGGCGATTGGAAGCAGACGTGTCCTCAGACACCTCTCAGATGTCCCATCAGTTTCTCACAGTGCTGCCAAGCGCTGCTAACGCCTTTTGTCCCCAGCAGCCCTGGAGCGAACAGGACAGAAGATTTCAGGACGTGCCGCCAGAATGGTCCCCGAAATGCTCTGCCCACCACCCAGCAGATCAAGCAGATGATCAAGTGCGTTTGCAGGCGGTAGAAGCAAAAGGTTCGGGTTCGTGTCAACTCGAGGATCTTCAATCGCTTCCGCTTTCCCAGCAGACTAGTGTACAACATGATCTACCGAGATTGTTCATGCGCCAAGAAGCTCACCTGCAGCTGCTCGCCCGCGACGTCCACTGCCAGCGTCTGCGCCGTCGTGCCGGGGTGTGACCTGTGGTGCGGGCACCAGCGCTCTGGCAAGCATGGGGGGCGATGCTGTGCATGTATGTGAGCAAGTGCGTGACCAGGCAGATGTAGCGCTCGTGAGCCTGTGACAAGAGTGAGACTGTCACAGCAAGCGGGTGGCATTTGCCACTGCCGGTAGATGCCACAAAGCCGTGAATGCAAGTGCTTACAGGTGAAGGCAAAGCGGGAGAGACGATGGGTCGGAAGCGCACTTGGGCAGCACCGTGGTGGCGGACTTTGGCAGCGGCACGTTGAGGCTCAGCCGGTGGGCGTAGCGCACATCCGTGATCGCGACCGTCACGCCGCAGGACGGATCGGACATGTCCGCCGTCCAGTGCACGATCTCTGCAGGAGATGAACTTACAATGGAACAGGCCCGACATAATGCATTGGACACTCGGATACATTCAGGAGTCTTCAGTGTAGTGCAGCCTGGCTCAGCCTGCCCTGCCTGATAGTCATACCAAGCCTGCGTGAGGGCAAGGAGGGAAGCTTGTGCTCTGTACTTGTGCATGAGACAGACCCTAGCCCCTGAGGTGCGCACCCAGGGGCGTGGCCTGCAGCGCGAGGTCCATGCCGCGCATGAGCTTGATGACGTCGGGCTCCGACGGCGCGCCGTTGGCTGGCTTGCGCGCGTAGAAGGTGCCGCGCTTCTTAGGCATCTTCAGGTGGTCCGGCGGCGACTTGAAGGTGGCGATCAGCTCCTGCATGAACCGCATCTGCGTGCCAGGAAAGAAGGGCTCTGGCGACAGATGTGCAGGGGTATCGAGCGCTGTGCCAGGCTCAGTTGCAATCACTGCTGCACGGGGACAATGCGCATGTGGTGTCAGGGCGCTGAGGCGCTTCAAGCGTGTAATGGCAGCATTGCTCGATCTTGTCGAACAGCTGCTGCCAGACGCTGCCTGAGCGCGTCAATGCCACTGGCGATGCAGCTTTGGTCCCCTCACGCTCTCCGGCGAACTCCTTGGGATATGAGGGTTGCTGCTCTTTGGTATACTCCCAGCAAGAGGAGCAGCCAGTCATTCTGGTTCATCGCCTCTCCCAACTGCGGGCTGCATGCCCACCTGATAGTCGCCAAAGAAGACGGCCGGAGCGCCGGATTCGGCGCTATCGCTGGGGTGCGCCCCAGTCACCGGCTTCGGTGGCCCCAGCAGCACCTCCAGCGCCACGTCAAAGCCGCTGGACTTGACGGTGCGCGCCAGCGGGATTGGCCCCTGCAGCACGCCTTCGCCCTCCTGCAGAGCGTGGGGCACAGTGTGAAGCGTCGAATGCGAAGAAGTATGACGAGAAGCGAGAACATGTCACGCCGCATTGACATTCCCAGAAACCTAGCGAAACGCCTGAGCAACTACCTTGCCAAGCACAATGAACAGCGCAACGAGCAGGCCACATGCATGTGCGGCAGCTCGTCGACAGATCAAGCAAGGTGTCAAGTTCCGCTATGGTCCGCTGTTCCCGGAACACCCACCGGCGGCGGGACGGGGAACAGGTGGTGGTCGTCGGCCGCTCGCCCATTGGGCAGGTGCCAGCCGAGGCGCGCCTTGACCAGCAGAGAGCCCAGCTCTGCGACCGGCAGCGCCAGCAGCCGCCCCGGCTCCTGGGACGGTGCAACAAGCAGAAGGTGAACCGCCGTTCAGCTGGAGTGTTTCGTGGCTCCAGTCTATTCGGTGTGCACAGGGCTCAGGGTGGCCGCAGTTGACGCCTGCTGCTGGTGTGGCTAAGCCTTCGCCCTCAGGTGGTGATATCCAGCCCTCGAGCATGCGCAGCAGCTGCTGTAACCCAAACGAAGCTTTTGTCTTCAGTAATCTGAGTACACTTCGTTTCTTGAACACATAGTCACCCGCACGGGGTCGTCCGCCGTGTGTGCCGTCGCCGCCAGGCCCTCGATCGCGGCAGTGGTGAGGCCCGACGCCAGCTTCATGTCCAGCTGCCGCACCGTCACCTGGAGAGGTAAGGGCAAAAGGACTGTTGTGTAAGGCCGCAAAAGGGTCGATAGGTCTGCATAGCCGGTGTTGGCCGCCAGCGATTGCACCTCAGTGTTCAGTCGAGGCACCAAGCTGCATACCTAAAGCGGGCCTGCATGTACAAGCCGGCACTTCAATTGCTGCGCTTGAGGACTGAAAAGCGCTGCGGCTGACGGGCAGCGCTGCTCACCTGCAGGCGCCGCGATGCCGCGGTGATCTCGGGGTCGATGGTGGTGCCGAGTGCAAAGTCCACGTCCTCCACCCGCGCCCGCACCTTGCCGCGCCACACGAAGCGCATGAGGTCCCACCTGGATTTGCCACACAGCGTCAGAATACATATTTGAAGCCAATAGATTGATTGCCATCATCAGTGGCTGACGCCAGCAGCTCCCCCTTCGTTCTGGCGCCTCGCTGCAGGACCATGCACCAAACGCCACAGGGCAAACAGGCAGCTGCAGGCGAGACCGTCGATAGTCGACATCACATCGGGGCTAGGGCTTCGGCGACGCTGCATGGCAAGGAAGCATGCAGCCGCACCAGGGCAGCTTCTCGGGGCGTGGCCGGCTCTTGTCGGGATCGCTGGGCCCCATCCGCTTTCCGGCGGCCGACACCTGCACAAAAGCGGCCATGTTGCATGACCGAAGAAAGCCTTAAACCCCTGTAGGTTTTGCATGTGTGTCAAACCCCTCCTGCGCAGCATTACTTGTGGCAGAGTTGGGAGACCTCGCCTGATTCAAAAGCTAGAACAGTTCACATGGCATTTCAAACAGGGATGGGACTCCCCTTTTGACGTTGTTGGTTGCGAACAGGTCAGGTCCAGATCTCATGGTTCAAGTTTGAGTGGTGCAGTACTCAGCAGCAGCCCACTAAGTCGGGCCAGGAAAATCCAATACTTTCAAGGAGGGGCCGACACGTCAGCATCTGGTCAGTTCCTTCCCTATCAGGGGGAGGTCAACCATCAATCAGTGACAGGACACATATTGTGCTGAAGCACACCAGGCCGATGGTGGGCGTCAGCCCAACGCTGAAGCCGCCATCGACGCCCTTTACCACCACACAGACGTCGGTGTACGCTTTGACCTCCGAGCGGCTGCCCTTGACCGTCACCTGCAGCAGAGGTGCATTGTTTGAAACATTAGCTACTGACTCTGAGACCATGTCTGCCCCCTTCAGCTGTCAGTGCTAGCCATGGTTGCCTAATGACTCCTGACACTCTGCCTGCCCTTCTCAGATTCGTCGGTGCCAAAGACGTGTTGTTGCAGCCTCGAGCGGCGCAGTCAAACACAATCCTGCCGCAAAACCTCACCAGGGTGCTGACGCTGCGACGGCGGCCGACGGCAAAGGTGCGTGGCTCTGTGGTGGGAGGCGCGGCCACCTGCCGCCCCAGCGCCGCCACGCCCGTCGCCGTCAGGTCCTTGACGCTTGCGAGTGGCTGCACATGCACAGATGTGTCAAATCTCTGGAGGATTGGTTGGCGGCGCAAGCAAAGGCAGTGTTCGCCGACATTCGAGCTGCAGCAAGGACGCGGTGCCAGTGGTAGGGGCCAGCGGTGCACGGCGCAAGCGATGCATCCTGCAGAAACGGAATTGCGACAATCAAATCGCATTGCAGATGCAATTGTCGATCACGAAATCAGCATGAAAAGTGAAATACCACCTGCGAGCTGCCGCGCAAGTGGACAGCGACGTCCAGATCCCACCGTCAATGCATCACGTGGTCTTCAAAAAGAAGCAAACACACGCACCTGCGAGCTGCCGCAAAAGTGGACGGCGATGCCGCCGGCCGCAACGTCCAGCTGCAGCCGCACCAGCTGCCGCAGCGGCACTCCGACCGTCGGCGGGTCCACCGCCTCGATGTGGCGCCGCGCCGCGGCCTCGCCGGCTGCGCCGCCGCCGCAAACCAGCACCACCGCCTCCAGGTCTGCCACCGCGGCGCGCATGAGGTCGCCGGCCACGCTGCCGACGGGGCGCTGCACAGGAGACGCATATTGACATCGTCTTTGATCACCTAGAACAAAGCTTTAGAGCTTGAAGCAGCACCACCGCCTCCAGGTCGGCCACCGTGGCGCGCATGAGGTCGCCAATACGCCGCCGACAGGGTGCTGCACACGAGGAAGGTGTGCCCCAAGCCCGGAAGCAACAATATCTGTCAAGAGCCTACTACAAACATGTTGTGGTTGCAGACACAAGCGACGACCAGATGATCTGCAACCCGAGTCGTTGAGAAGGAACAATGCCGGCCCTGTGCCCCTTGACAGGACAAAGGCCATGCAATGTCATGTTTCGGCTACGCTGTCGTTTCCTCCATGGCATTCAGGATACTTCTGCATCCAGCAGGACCACGCACCGCCTGGCAGGCTTCCACGTAGTCGGCGGCGACCCGGCGGTCGACGGCAAGCTTGCAGTCAGCGCCAGCGGCGCCGGCGGCGGGCAGCGCGTCCAGGGCGCGGCCCCACAGCCGCTGCTCCGTGACAGCCGCCCGCAGCGCCCGCCCGCGTGTTGCGAGCCATGCCTGCACATGGACAGTTGGGATCAAAGGCTGTGTTCGACAGCGTGACTGTCTTGGCGACAGAGTTGAGTTGTGAGCACTCAGCGTAGCAGCCGCAACCAGAACCTGAACCACTTCATCGCAGCCCATGTTGGCCATGAGCTGCAGATGATGCCGGCAAAAGGCACCGGAGCGGCATACTATTCAGCGGCTTGCCATGTGAGGATCGTCATGTGAGCGGCAAAGTTTGCAGTACAATGCAGCGCAGCAAAGTGCAACAAGTCAAGCCTGCCCGCAATTAGTGTCCATGCACAATGCATTCATATCTGGGTGCATGTTTGACATACAAAATGCTCGTAGCAGAAAAGTCAGGGTCACAACTCCACCGACACAAGCATGTTGTTTCGCACCTCCATCTCGTGGTGCTTCATCACAAAAGCCGCGTCCTGAAGCCGCAGCCGGACCTCAATCGCCGGCGTCGACTTCTTCGCCTTTGCCGGTCCCTTGACCTTGCTGCCCAGCGCCAGCCGCTGTGCCGCGTGCTGCTTCAGCTCCTGCATGGCATGGTGGACATCGCAGTTCACGATGCAAAGCCGCATGAAAGGATGTCCACAGGTCCATTGCAGCTATCGCATCCTGCAAAGTTATTAGACGCCTGCAGACAGAGACCGCAACCCAGACGCCTTGGCGGCTGTGCAGCGTGCACAGGCAGCATCACAGAACACTGGCAAATCTGGCAAATTCGACACTTGCCTGCCCGAAGGCCTTGGCCCACAGCTCAGTGCTGCGGATGGCCATGCCTAGCTCGCAGCCGTGCGGCAGCAGCACCCGCACGCCGCACACCGCGGCGCTGACGATGACGGCGGGCGCCATGACGGCGTCTGACGCATCGTCGGAGATGCCGGCGCGCGCCCGCGCCACCGCCAGCCGGCGGGGGTCGCCCGCAAATGGCATGGCGAGTGGCGGCGGCGTGGGCGTCGGGCCTGCTAAGTGGAAGCGGGGCAGCTGAGCACCTTGCTAGAAGGGTGTCGAGTTTGGGGGCAGCACAAACAGGCAGGCCATCTGCAGCAGATTGGGGTGAGCTGTCTGGCGCCTGCAGCCATGCAGCTACCAGGGATACTGTGGTGAATTGCAACACGCTCACTGCTTTGCTGTAAGCAGCGCAAAGCAACTCAACTCGGAGCTGGGGCCGGCATGCTCGAGTGCTAGTGCAAGCAGCAGGTCTCGCCTGTGGCAGCAGGTGACGAAGTCGCCGAGGCGGCGACCGCGCCGCCGTCGGCGTCGGGCACGCGGATCGCCAGCGCCGGGCGGGCGGCGCCGGAGCCACTGCTCCGCCGCACACCACTGGGCGCCTGCTGCTGCAGCGGGCTGCCACCACTCGTGCTGGCACCGGCTGCAGATGCTGCACCGCCGGCGCTGGCCGCCGGACTGGCATCAGCGGCAGCAGTTGGCGATGGGGAGGCAGCGGCCGATGCAGCAGGAAGCGCCGCGGCCGCGTGCAGCTGGAACACCTTGGCCACGTCCTGCCCGTTGAGTGCGACGGTCACCGCCGACAGCTGCGCCGCCAGCGTGCCGACCTGGTGCTCCAGCAGCCCGATCTGCAGCGAATGTGGCACGGCATGAATCATGGGCTACCCCAGGCAGTGCTCTGAGCAGCCAGCTGCGTAAGCAATGCATCAGGCGGCCCGTCAGGAAGCACCGATGTGCAGTGTGTCCTTGAGCCAAAATAGAAATGGTAACTAATGACAAATGCGTTGCGCGGGGTGAACTCCACAGCCAGTACCTGGAGCGAGAAGCAGACGCCGTCGCACAGGGCGGCCTCTGCGGCAATCGCCCGCACGCGCACCGCCATCTGCACCTTGGGGCCCGCCTTGCGCTTCCCTGGGACTGGGCTTGCTGCAGCTGCGGCGGCTGCGGCGGTGCCGTCTGGTGCCGCGGCCCCGCCAGCTGCGGCACCTGCTGCCTCGACACGTTTGACGCCATGGGCGACCTCGCTGCCGGCTTCTTGCACCAGAGCACCTCGGGCCGCAGGGCCGGCCCCGGTTGTGGCGCCAGGCGGCGGCTGTAGCTGCTGCACCGGCGGTGCAGGGTGTGGCAGACGTTGCTTGAAGTCCACCGCGACGGCCGCCAGATCGGCGGCCGTGTCGATCGCCGCAAATGCGACGTCTGGCTCGAAGCGGACGCTGACGCCAGCAACCTCCAGATCGATCGCCGGCCCTGCGGCTGCGACGGCATTGGCGCTTCCGTCCGCCTGTCGCCTCGCCTGCGCTGGCTGCTGCCCGCCTGCTGGCTGCCCGTGCCCCGGCGGCAAGATGCCGGCGGTCACGCTGTCAATGTGCAGCATGCGCACTGTCACGCAATCGCCTGCTGCAGCTGCGGCCGCCTGGGGGCCCACCACCGGTGGTGTGGCATTCGCTGCTGGCTGCTGCGGGAGCTCCTCATATAGGAGTGCCAGGTTAGAAATGCACGCCGTGACGGCCTTTGCCGGCAGCAGCAGCTCCGCGCCGACGCTGCCGATCGCCAGGCGCTGGCGAAACGGAAGCCGGAAGCCGGAAGGCAGCCCGTTGTCGTGGCCTGGCAGCGCCCCCGACTCTGTGCTGTAGCCGATCGACCAGTCCTCCAGCGCGATGCCAAAGGACGCGACGTGCGCCGCCGGATGCTTCCGGCTCCCAGCGGGCTTCCGCGGCTTTGGCCACTTTGGCAGCTGCCGCGCCTGCGGCGCGCTGGCCTTGGCGGCCTTGCAGGACGACAGCAGCGACGCGGGCGGTATCAATGCGGCGGCCATGCGTGCGAGCCCGGTCGCCAGGGTGCCGTCCAGCGAGGCGCATATGCCCTTCATCAGCACCTTGCCTGTGCACGGCACATATGCAGGCTGCATTCAATGCTACTTGTGGTAGAGGTTTAGATTGTAGACGGCCTCGCCGATTGCTGTCTTGCTTCCTCAGGCTGGAGACTACATCAAGATCGTGGGATCAGTGGACGCCAGGACCACGCAGCGCCTCATCTCTTTGACAGTTGCAGGCAGAGCGTTTCAATGTGCGGCCAGCAAAAGGCACCTTCGAGCTCCACTGTAGTGCCGGCGGCGATGGGCGCGGCAGATGCTGATGGCGAGGGCACCAGGTCCACATGGAAGGTGTTGACAGCCAGAACTTCCAGCAGCGCCGCCTGCGCAGCAGCCGGCTGGGCGCTGTCGGGCGGCGCAGCCTCCGCAGCTGCCACCTCAGCAAACGGATCATCGGCCATGGCTGGCGGCCTTCCTGCTCCGGCAAAAGAGGCTCCGGCAGCAGAGCCGCTAGCAGCTGCCTCAGCGCTGCCGCCTGCGTTGCCGCATCCGCCGCCGCCGTCACACGCCACCACCGCGCTAAGGGAGCCGAGGTCCAGCCGGCAGGAGAGCTCTGCCAGGAGCGGCACGGCCAGAGCCACCGGCGCGGGGGCACCGCCGCTGCTGCCAAAGCCACCGCTGCCGGCGCGCCCGCCGCGCAGCCATGTGCCGACGCTTCGCGGCGTCGGCGGCACCTCCCGGCTGTGCCGCAGCGCCTCTGGCGTGGCTGCCGCACTGGTCGTGCCGGCACCAGCGCCGGGGCCGGCACCTTTGCCGGCAAAGGCGCTGCCAGCTGCAGCGGCGCCGCCCTCGTCGCCCTTGTTGCGCAGCGCGGAGGTGCTGCCCAAGCGGCCACCGCCGCCCACGGAGCCGGGCAGCGGGTCCGTCGTGACGAGCAGTGTCACGCCGCTACCGCGCAGGGCGGCGCTTACTGTGTCATCTGGCGCCAGCAGCTCGAACTTGCTGGCGGCCGCGAGGCTGCCGCGCGCTTCCACCTGAAACCTGGCGGAGGGAGGCGCTGCCGCCTTGGGCGCCGCCTCTGCAGGCTCATCCGCCGCCGCAGGCTCGTCTGCCTCTGCAGGCTCGTCCGCAGCCGCTGGTTCGCCGGTCGCGGCGGCGGCAGGCGAGCTGCCCGTTGCAGCAGCAGGCGGCTGTTGTGAGGCGGCGCCTGTCGCGGCTGCCGCGTTGCCAGGGCTGAGCTCCTGGCTGGGAGTTTTCAAGTCTGCCGACGTTGCAGACTGGGCTCCCAGCGGCAGCGGGCTGGGCCAAGGCGGCAGCCGTCGCCGCCTCGCCATGATGCCGCCGCAGCATTGCACGACCACGTCCGTGGCCGCCCACAGGCTGTCTGTACGCACGTACGCATTGACTGCGCCAACGTCCACGCTGGCCCGCGCCGTGACAGTGGGCGGCTGTCGCCATGTCAGGATGCCCTACCGCACGCCAGTAGAGCTCTCAGAACACGCTCAGGCTCCTTTGAACAAAGAGCAGCGCGGCGCTGGCTTGCCTTGCCAGGATCTGCTGATGCTGTTGCTAGAGGTGATGTGAGGTGAGGTGAGGTGATGTGACCAGTGACGGGGCCACTTCGCAGGAGGGTGAGCCCAGAAGCCTACCTGTGGCGACTGCAGCAGCTTGATGGACAGGGTGGCGCCGCCGTTGCGCGCTGCGGCCGCTGCGGATTTGCCCACGATGCCTGCTCGCGCCTCCACACTCCCCAAATTGCCGGATATCTGCAGGCGTGACAATGAGAGCTGGTTGCCAGAACTCTTACTGTGTACCATAGCAGGCTTTGCGAGACCCTAACTTCCACAGCCCTGATCAACAGCTCTTTCAATGCGTGTATCTGCACGATGCGCTGATGGGTAATCAGCAAAGTCTTCGGGTCACACCTGCAGCAGCTGCGCCTCGGCGCCGAAGCCGCTGCTTCGGCGCAGCGCGTCTGCGACGGAGCGCCGCCGTCCCAGCGGCTGCCGCGTGTCGCTCCAAAGCCGCAGCCCCTTGGCCTGCCATGCCAGCTCCGCCTCGCCGCCGGCATCGCGAAAGCCGGCCGACCGCAGAGCTAGCAGCGGCGCCCTGAACTCTGCCTGCGGAGGCGATAGAGGTGGGGCCCTGTCAAGCCACAGCGTCTCGCACGATGCCGCGATTATGTGTCAACATGACGAACAGTCAACACTGACATGAACGCTTGCCACCGCGGACAGCTGATGGTGACAATTCGCTTGGTTGCAACTGCTGCAAATTTCAACCCACCTGATGTGGCGCCCTCCCTAGCAGACCCGGCAGGCGGTCCGCCAGGGACGGCTTGGGCGGCCGCCGCTTCTGCGGCCGCGGCGGCGGCGGCGGCCGCGGCCGATGTGGTGGCGGCTGGAACGCCAGCACCGCCTCCAGCAGCGCCGGCGTGAACGTGGCCACCGCCTCGCCCAGCTCGCTGGTCAGGCTCAGGAACCGCAGCCCGCCGGCGCGCCTGCGGCATGCCACGGCGACGATGATCACGCAGGTACTCCACTGATTTGCGAGGTGATGTCTTGGCACGTGCACAGACGCGTTGACGCTGGCATTTTACTTGCCCTGGAAGCTAGTGAAGGTCAGCTATTGGGGGCAAGGTGCATGGCGGCAGGTCCGCACCAGTAGACGGCCAGCGCTGCAGCAGCAGAGAAGCCCTTGATGTCCAGCAGCGGCGCCTCCTCCACAGCCTCCTCTGCAGCAGAGCTGGCACCGGCACCTGTCAGCGAAGACCAGGTATCGCACGAAGCATCGTGCCAGGGGTGTCCTGGTGGCGCGTAGAAACACGAGACAGACATGCGTCTTGAGGTCATTTTCCTCTTGCATTGCCTTTCCTCAGCCATCCAACGCACAGGCTGATGCTTGCAGGGGCGAGTCGGCCCACCTGTCTGCTGCTTAACGCCCGCGGTGATGGCAGACACCGTGGCGGTCGCGTCTAGGTGCGAAAATATGTTGCTGCTGTGCAACAGCAGCATCACGCGCTCCACGCCCAGCCGGATGCCCAGCTCCTGCACGATGGTACCGACGCTGATGCAATGCTCGCATTTTCAGGACATCATGCATCCGCTTGCATGCCGAAGGCCGTGCGGCAGCAGCAGGTGCATGCATGCCGTCGCTTCCCTGCTCAATCCATCAGGCAGACGATGCTTTCAGTGGAGCTCAAAGGGGGAACTTTTGCAAGACACGCCGTACCTCGAATGTGACTTCGATTTCCTTAACGCGCACGGGCACCGAGGGCAGCAGCGCCAGCAGCAGCTGCAGCGCCATGCTGCCCGCCAGCCGCAGCGGCAGGTGCACCGGCAGCGGCGGCAGCCTCTCGGCAGCCCACCGGCCAGCGGCCAGCAGCGCCTCGAGGCAGCGCCGCGCCAGCGCCATAGCTTTCTGTGAGGCCTTGGGCGGCTGCCGCTGCTGGGGGCTCGGCAACGGCGCTGCGCCACCATCTGGCTGCGCTGCCAGCAGCTGTGGCACCTGCTGTGGCCTCGCCTCCTCAGGTGTGATGGCAGCTCGCCCCGCGGCGGCTGTGCGAGGCTTGCCGCCATGTTGAGATCCCGGCGGCGGCGGCGGCGGCACCCGCAGCTGGACCTCCACGCCACGCAGATTGAGCGGGATGCGCGGGCGAAAGCTGGTGACCGCGTTCGCGACGCCGGCCGCCGCCTTCTTGGCGCTGGCGCTGCGCCCAAAGGACAGCTCCCGTAGCCGTACCCTCGCCACCGGCCCCTGCACAAACATGCGGGACGACATCTGAGGCGGAGTGACACATCGGCTTTACGCTGATCAGTCAGCGCTGCAGGTTGTCATCAACATCTTAGCACTACTACAACAGACGACGAACCACATACCTGGGCAAAGGTCAGCGTGACCCCCCGGATCACCAGGAAGCCGACCGCCTCGACGCTGACCTTCACCTTTCGGCTGCTTGCGGCAAGTGATACGATCAGCCCCGCCACCCTGCAGCACAAGTAGACAGCGAGGTAGTCAAATAGTGCACGATCGTCCCGGTGCTGCGATTGCTTTTCTCGTGGTCTGTGCCCCGCACAGCTTCTCTTGTTCAGCTACATCTTGGATCAAGCATGACGTACTGCTATTGCGCAGGCATGCATGTGCTTGGTAATTTTGGTGTGTGAGACCTACAGCACCTCTCAGAGATGTGCAGTAACTTCAAACATGCGTTTGAGGTAGGCGTGGCTGCCTGTGCAGCCGCCCAGGAGCAGAGCAACTAGCATGTGAAGTACACGAAATGAGCGCTTGTGGGTATCAACGGCGGCAGCTCGCCTTTTGAAGATGAAGTAGGATGACACAAACAGGCATAGCCTCCATGCGAGCGTCCAAAGCGTCGGCATTTTGGCCCGTGCGCGGAGTTTAGTGTGACATCAACACAACTTCCGACACCAAGTCTGTCAACGAGTCCATGTTACTGGCCCAGATGATGCGTGTTGGACTTGCGCGAGTTTGAAAGTCGTTGTGTATGTCGATCGTACGACTTGCGAGTTGCTGGAAAGAAACTTGATTTTGGTCAGAAAGTGGGTTACGTAAGCAACAAAAATCCGCCAGGAGTGAATTACCCCCCTAACTTGCATGCAGGCATCTCCTGCAAGCACCGCTTGAGAAATTTACGGCGATGGCCCAGGCTTGTCGACTGGGGGCTCCCATCAATGCCATTGATGTTGGAACTTTACACTCTCGCCTGTGTGGTGCTTAAGCACCTATCCTCACCGCTGGTCAGGCCCGTCATCGCCGCGGCGGCGGCGATGCCAGCAGATCCGCAAATAGCCGCAGATCCTGCCGTACAGCATTGCAGTTGAAACGCCTACTGAGGTTTCTGCTCACAGGCAGCGTCGCTGCTGGTCTTTGTGTCAGGTGGACAGTGATTGCTTCTACCTGCCTCAGCCGCCACCGCCGCCGCTGCTGCCGCCGCCAAGTTGGCCGAGCAGTTGTGCTGGCATGCTGTGCAGCAATGCGTCGCAATATCTGTCCGTGAAATGCAGCATCGTGTGTGTTAGTCGTAAATCACCAGGGAGCAGCAATATGAGTGTCCTTGGCGGTGGCGGAAGTGCAGCACCAATGTCAATTTTACAAATGTGAGTTTCTAAAGGTATAAATGCTGGCTTCATACGTGTAGTAGTTGGCAACATAAGCGAACGATGCACGACGCTTGTGAAGGAAAGTCGCAAGTGACTCACTTTTATCAGTCCTTCGTCTCTTCTGCATTCAGCAGGCAGATGGTGGGCGCTGCACGGGCGCATACTGTACAAGTTGCATGTCGTCCATCATGATAGCAGCATCAGGTTCGATGAGTACCACCACATCAGCCTGCGGGGCTGGCTCGACGACTTCCGCACCGAGCGCTGATAACTTTAGTGGCGGCGGCGGCGGCATGCTCAGGAGGATTTGGTTGACATGCATCGAAGTTGGTCTCGGCCATGAGTGCGAATGCATCGGATGATGTGGGCTGCGGGTTTTGGGAGGCAGCGGACACAGCAGGTATCCACCTGGATGGATAAGGTGATCTCCTCGTTGGTGCCGCCGCCCGCCTCCTCGCCAACCTCGCCGCCCGTCAACCTTGTAGCTGTGATCTTGCCTGCAGACGGACCAGCAGGTGAGTGGCGAGGGAGGCGGCTCGCTCTCAACGACACCACGTAGTCTGTTCTTGGCGGGCGGCGGTGTCTCATTGCACGCTCAGCTGAGCATCAGCAGAGGAAGCGAGTGCTTGGGCCCTGAACACTGTCATCTACCATTCACTGAACTCTGCTTCGCGCCGAGCAGTTGTGGCATTGCAATCCAGGGTGCGCGTGCTGCGTCAGCGCACCAGGGCCACATGGCAGGACTAGGCGGCGGCAGAAGGCTTGGGTGATTGCATTTGAGCCTTGGCCAATGTCGCCCGTGGAAACTGGGCCATGCAAAACCGCACCAGGGTCGTCGCCGAAGACATCGGGCTTACGCAGCAGCTGCGCCTCATCGAAGTCCAGCGGCGGGCGGGCGCCGCTGCAGTCGCACGCCTTGCCGCCGTCGGCCGCCGCAGGCGGCGGGATGTCGGCGCCAGGGGGCGGCGTGTCGTTGCCGGGAACGACCATGCCGCCGCCGGTGCCGCCGCCGCCTCTGCCCGTGCTCGTGGTGGTGCCTCCTGCCAGGACACAGCACAGCAGAGTGCAGTGGCCGGTCGGTGGGGTGCACAGACCTGAGACGCGAGAGGTCTGTCGAGGCGGCCGGGTCTCTAACGCGGCCACGTCATGCACATGCATTTCGCAGGACACGAGCACGCTGCCACTGGTCAGCCGCTACTTCAGACAGGGTTAAGGGGGTCAGAAATGGTGTGGCGGGCGGGGGCACTAGAGTGTCCTGAAGACATGACATGGCGAAGAGACGAAAGTTTTCAAAGGAAGTAGGAAAAGCCGACTCTTTTTGGCATGCAGCACAACAGCAACCACCTGCAGGTGGCGGAGTGGTTGGCGAACTGGTTGGCGGGGTGCCGCTGGCGCCGTAGATGGCGGAGTCTGTGCGGGGCCGCTGGCGGCGCCCGGCGGCAGCGGTTGCGGCCATGGCGTCCCCCGGCCACTACCAGTGCAGAGTGGACAACACTACTGGCACTGCCTGGAAATGCGTGCAACGTGCCGTGCAATCATTGCGTAACACGCTGCCCCGTCACTGAATCTCCGACATTGACCATGTCCGACATGGCGTTCCTGCTATGAGTCCTGCCTGCTCCCCACTGCAGCGTCTGCTGGACCGTGACTGCGTGTAGATATAATGTCATGGTATCTGAGGTTTTCAGGAGTCACCTGGTGGCGTGCTGCCGGCAGTCGGACCACTGCCGGTCGGCGGGTCCGAGATCGTTGACGATGGGGGGTTCCTCAACGTCCGGCTGCGCGGCAGGCTGCGGACTCGCAGCATTGTAACGGACGCGCAGCAGTGCCCCTCCTGGCAGCCTGGCTGCATGCAGTCCCCATTCTTGGGCAGCGGCGCTGTCGAAGCGAGCCCCACCAGCACTTTTGGTTGGCGCCGGCTTCTCCGCTGGCACTACATACAGGGAAACCGTGGTGACTCTGTGGACGTGAGAGGATATGCAGAATGTACAAAAGATACACAGCCTGTCAAACTCAGCTGACGTGGAACATCACGCAGGTGTGTTTCTGTCGTACTTTCACCTGCTCGTGAAGTCAAAGTCTACCATGGCAGGCCACGGTTCACACGCCCTGCGCAGCGCAAGGCCACTTGCTGAATTGGAAGTTTGTCGTCTTCGGCACACGGAGGCAGCCTTTAATCGGCTCTATTCGCGAGGCAAGTTGCAAGGGAAATCGCGGTCGGTGGCATTGCCGAGAATCAAACCAACAGCGATAGCACACTTCTGTACGTGAAGGTCCCGAACGTTCCCTCTTCGATTTAGTGATTGTCAGCGCGGCCTCGCTACCAGCCATTTCGATGCGGTGGCAGAAAAAGCAACAAGCATGCTGTTCGCCCACCCAGCCCGCAGCTTGAGCCTTGACTGACGATGTTATACGGACTCATGCAAACTGAAACTTGAGTCAACGGCACGGTTGGCTGAGGCAGGTCATGCTCTCTTAGGGGTGTGTACGCCTCGATGGGAGGACGCGAGTAGGCCGACACCAACCGCAGACCAGCGGTGACTGCAGGGCGCGCGGCTCAAACAAGACGTAAGAACATGATATTGCTAGCATGCAACGATCGCGATTTGAAGCGGGCGGGCTCACCGAGCGCGACGGTGTGGCGGCGGCGGGGCGTGCCCGCTCGCTGATTGACGCTATCTCTTCGGCCTGCTTCGCGTGCATGACGAACAGGCAATTTTCCAAAGTGCCGGTAGTGATCCTCAAATGAATTCCGGTTGAAGCGGTCGTCGCGCGGTGTCCACAAAATGGCAAGTGTGTAAAATGCAGAAGCCAAATCCTCCTGTCTACTCGTAGTGATCAGCTGATGCGTGGATGGGATCATGGTCCAGAAGTTCTGTCGGTGCTTACGCACACAATTTTTTTCAATGTCATAAGCACCCTGTCGGCCAGGCACAGCCAGGCATCATCCCTTCGACACCAAGAGCGCTCACACGTTGGTACCGCCTGAAAAGGGGATCACTGCCATCTGTTGCCTTCGCAGCACAAGCAGCCCTGTCAACTGATCGACAGCAATTCAACTTCGAATATCAAGGTCGCCCCGCCTGCACAGACAGCAACGAACATGAGCATGAGCATCCACCCTGGCACATCTGAGGCAGATGCCGAAATTGGGTGAGGGCCAGGTCCGGCAGTTGCGCCAAGCAATGTCCCAGAGCATTGCAGATTGGAGACCACGAAGCTAATGTGCTTAATCAACTGAAAGCACTGCACACACCAGGAATCTTCTCGCCGGCGCCGCGGTCGCCATAGCCAAGCGCTGGCGGAATTTTTAACTTTCGCTTCTCCCCAACACACCTGCAAGCAAGAGGATGCACGTGTTCGGAGAGGGCTGTCGGTCACAGACAAGATGGTCGGGATGACAACACATTGCAATGGTGAGTCATCAGTCCAGTGACATTTCTTCATTATCAGGGGCCACGGGGTGCACGCGGCGTCTGTGTGCGCACATGTTTGTCAAGCCCTGCAGCGCAGAGAAGAATTGAAAGCTCTTAGCGACTGCATCAGCGTGGCCACAATGCTTATGTGCATCATGCTCCAAGTGTCGTCCACCATAGGGCGTCAACAGACTCTGAGACGCGGCACCGACCTGGTCCCAGCCCTTGATGACCTGCCCACCGCCCAGTTTGAAGTCGAAAGGCGAGTCGCGGTCGAGACTGCTATCAAATTTGCTGCCTGCAAACAAGCACTGCGGTTAGGTGCAGGTCACGATCAAATAAAGTGAACGTGCAAGCGCCTTTGCGCTGACACGGTGTCCATGCCAAACAGGCCCGCAAGCGGCGTACCGTCTGTCAAGAAGCCACTGTAGTGCATGGAGAGACTGTCGCCCGCTTTTGTCTTTTGTGTGCATGCCTTTGGGCGGTACTGCAAACAAGAGCAGACCCTATCATCAGCATGACCGCAGCGGATGGGCTTCACCAACGGCATACACCAGTGAAGCACGGAAATCAGCGAAAAGAACCTGTAGGTACCGACCTTGACCCCAATCTGCAGGGCCGTGACATCCTTCTCCACCTTTGCTGCGGCAAGGCTGCAAGTCACCGTCAGCAATCCGATCACAAGTAAGATCTTCGACGTTGCCATCTTGGCCTGAACGGCCTGCAAGCTGCTCCTTCGGAAGAGGAGGTACCGGAACGGATGTCTGCTGCGCGAATTGGCAATTTGCAATCGTTCGGTGAACGCCTGCCCCCTCCTGTGCCCTCCAGCAATGACCAGGGGTAATGATGGACTGGGAATGTTTTGCAACCCGAGCACGCGGTCAGCTGCATTGATCAGCGTATCTCGTACCATCATCACAAATAGACTTCGGTTCTCGAGGATTGAGGCACCAGCGCTCGCCGGCCGATACTGACACAACGCGCACATTTGAGTTCACCAGCGTCCCGCCGCGGTGGCGCCGAGTTGAGGGCTCAGTATGACATTTCCAGCCAGATTCGCGATATAGCTGGCCATTGCCTGGCAGAATCAAATAGATGAGCATGGCGATGCAAGGCAGTTTGTTCCGGTATGCAAGCAAGCAAGGGAACATCGCCTTCCGCAGCGGTGCGGCGGTCCGAAATCCCACCATGCATCTAGTGATTGCGCATGACATGCAAGAACTACAACTCGTCCGAAGCCATTCACATACCTATCTGATATGTCTGTGCTTACAGGAACACACAGGCGGCACGTCGTGCTGGTCGGCGGTCTCGGCGACGCCCTGCTCTTTGCAAACTACGCCACCGTTTTAGCGCCCAAGCTCAACGCCCTCGGCTGGTGGATGTTGCTGCTCGATGAAATGTTGGATGGAGATTGGATTGGATCGCGGCAGATTGACGGCAACATATGACTGCTGAACCCGCAGGAGCCTGGTACAGCCGCTGCTGTCGACATCGCTCACAGGGTGGGGGATTGGCAGCCTGGATCAGGACGCAGACGAACTGGGCCAGCTAGTCCAGCACCTCAAATCCGATTTCGATTCAGAGGTGCGCGCCTGGAGTGAAGCTTTGCAAGCAGCGATGGTGCAGCATTCACAGGTAGTCTTGCTGGAGTCCTCGTGCTGCCATGCAGGCTCTCGTCCTTGCCGGACACAGCACAGGGTGCCAGGATGCGGTGCGGTACACCAACAGGCAGGCCGAGCCGCCAGACGGTGTCATCCTGCAGGCTCCGGTATGGTTCGGTATGGCTATTGTGCTTCACTGTGATGCTGGTTATGCTGACGGAACAACACACTGGCTCACCACGAGGCCTCAGGCCGACCTCTCTTCGGCTCTCCCGGAGCCTAGAAGCATGCCGCTATTGCGCCGCTGCAGGTGAGCGACCAGGACTGGCAGGCGACGCAGCCAGAGACCGCTGGGCGCCTGGAGCTATGCGAGCGCACGGTCGCAGACGGGCGCGCGGATGACATTGCATTCAGGTGGTGCCCCATCGTAAAGGCAGATGATTTCCAATCATGTTTGCAGATGCCGCAGTGGCAACCAGCATGCACCCTGGCCACCGATCTACACATTGTAACGAAGCTGATCAAGCTTTGCGTGGGACGCAGCCGCAGCCCTGCGTGAAAGCTTGCAGGCCTGGTGCCTGCCAGAAAGATTATTTGCATCATGTCTCGATGCGCAGGGACGAGGATGGCACGCCATTGACGGCTCGGCGCTTTCTCGCAATTGCACAGCCCGGCGGTGACGATGATTACTTCTCTGCTGGCTTCAGCGAGGAGGAGCGTCAGGTATGTGCAATCGAAATAACTTTATTGTAGGTATGGCATTGTAAGCATACATTTGTCGAAGGTCATGATTCTCTTGACGCAAAAAACTCTCTCCGTCGGCATTTTGAGCATGCATTTGTCGAAGGTCATGATTCTCTTGACGCAAGAAATTCTCTCCGTCGGTGCTGCATGAGACAGGAACTCTCTTGGCTTATGCGCAGGCAAAGCTGGGGCGGCTGGCGGAAGTGCCGACACTGTCGCTCTTTGGCGGCAGCGATGAGTACATGTCAGAAACTATCGATCCTCAGGAGATGCGCGACAAGTTTGCAGCGGTGCTGACGCACCCGCTGTCGCAAGCGCGCGTCGTTGATGGCGCAGACCATGCACTCGATGGCCATGAGGAGGAAGCCACGAATTTCATGATCAGGTTCATTCAAACACTGTCCTGTTGAATCGTCCACATGGGCAACTAACTTCAATGCTTGTTCATCTGATTCGTCTATTTGCGCACTGCTGAGTCTGCTGACCAGCCAGCATTATGTAGGAAGGCAAGGCGTCATGTGAAGAGCCATTGTCGTCAGAAGTCGTCCTCGGAGTCAGTGGAGGAGTCAGAATCTTCCTCCCCCTCCTTGATCACCTGCAATCATGCATTTACTTATGGCCGTCAGCAACAGAAAGTCGCTCCAGCACCTTCAGCCGGCAGACGCCGTCCCGTTGAATCAACACAGGCACCAAGAACACATCTGCAGCACTGCATCTATCACGTCTCACGACACTGCAAGATCAATCCGTCTGGAGCACCACATCAACCTCACCTTCCAGCCCTCGGGGACAAGCACTTTGCGGACGGCGGTGACGGTGACCTGGTCCGGCAGGCCCGCGCCCTCCAGCGTCTGGTCGGCCTTGAAGGAAACAACGAACTACATCAGGCCCAGGCAGGCTTTCTGGCTCGTGGTGGGACCGCAGCTAGCAAGGGTGGCGTGCGTCAAACAATCAATGCTGCACGCCTTGAGCTCGCGGCCGCGGTGCAGCACCCGCTCCCACGTCTCCGTGAAGCCCTCCAGCCGCGACAGCTCGCCCACGGGGTCCCAGCCGCAGCGCTTGGCCACCAGCTGCTGCACCTGCAGGCAGGACGACAGAGTCTCTCTGGCAGCCGCTACAGCGGCTACTCGCCGCGCCAGCACCTCACTCGTGCCTGCATCAGCTGCCCAATCTTGCTCTCTGCCGCGTCCTGTCGGCTGCTGCCATGACGCACAGCTTCCGGACAAGATGCTGTGCGGCCAAAAATCTGCAGCCAGCGTGCCGCTGCTGCGCACCTCAGCGATGGTGGTGCTGGCGGACAGCTGCAGCTGCACCGGCTCCAGCGCGATCGTCTTGGTGGACATGGACTCCTTCCAGTAGAGACTCCACTTCTCCTTCTGCACCCGCGGCTGCACCGTCAGCTGGACCACCTTGGCGTTGTTGCCGCCGCGCAGCCGCAGCAGCAGCGCAACGTTGGACTCGTCGTGCACGCCGGAGGTGGCCAGCGCGGCACCAGAGGTCAGCTGATGGGCGCCGCACATCAGGCGCTGCTCGCCGCACGGCACGCCTGCAATTGCATCAAGGGCGAGGCTTCAGACTCAATGGTATGACGCAGCCACCACAACGTTGTCTGAGTGGTCATGGCATTTGGGTTGGAAACGTGTGCAGCGGCGTGATGATGTGCCACGCGGGCCGTACCCTCCAGCTGCTGCACCATGCGCTTGAGGGCGTCGACCGTGTCGGTCGGCTGCATGTGCAGCACCCTGCTTTTTCCATCCGGCAGCCTGAGGAAGATCTGCGGTGCACCACGAGTGAGGCCTCAGTTCATCTCGCACATGAAGTGGTCCCTTACAGCCGGTGCAGTTCACGACACCCGGGAACGCACCAACCTGCATGCTTGATGATAGGTTACAGCTTCAGGTGCGCCGGTAAGTTCTTTGCTGTCCTCTGCAATCCTCGAAACCAGGATGCGTGCAGCTGAATCGTCGTCCGTTGTGCAGTGTGGCGGATACGGGCAATTGCGCCGAGCTGGAATTCAAGCGCTGTTTGTGACCTGAGATGCCGAGAAAAGGGTGTGGCTGTCTCAATAGTAGTCTCAGTTTCGATTGCAAAGCTGCTGCTCCGACTTCTCGGACTGGTCCAATCTGGGGAATCGGGGTGCTGCGATGAGCGTCCGGTTGCTGGCTGCCTTCAGGCAAATTGGCCATGAGCCGCCAGAATCGATAACAGTCTACGTTTTAGGCTGTAGGCTTCGGCATCTGCTTCTCATAGCGCCACCAGACGCGGCGGCGATGTCGTAGCCTGCCCTCGGGTGTCTGGAAAATTTCCGAGATGGGTCGCCAAGGTGGCGGCAAGCGCCGCAAGCAGGTCAAGGAGACCGCGCAGCCGCTGGACATCTACGAAGCTGAAGCTGAGCTGCCCGTAGAGGAGCGGCCGAAGAACATCAACAAGCGCTATGATGTGAGCTTCGGTGCCTGGCGCGCCGATGTGACGCCACAGTACATGCATGCCCGGCAGGCTACTACTTGCCATTGCTTTTTTGCAAGTACATGTACGACGCCTCTATGCATGCAGGACTCGGACGCATGTGGACGTATGCTTTTGCTGGCAATTGGCAGCCGCCTGGTCTGCAGCCGTCGCCTTGCCGGCAACCTCGAAATATGTCGCATGCAGGTCGCGGACGGGCTGGAGTTCGAGCTGCCGTCGGATGTGGAGGACGACGAGGAGATCGACGAGGACATGGCCTTCACGGAGGAGGACAAGATCCAGTTTGCCGGCATGTTTGGCGACGCCTCGGACAGCGGCGAGGAAGCCGAGGAGGACGCAAACCTGCTGGACTCTGGCGCCTCAGACCAGGAGGAGGGCTACAACACAGACGTGAGCTGATTGAATGTGCCTTGCACCATTATAGGGGATGTTGCCTGCATGTGAGATGTGAGATATGGCCGGCCACATTCTTAGTGCGGCGGAGGCGCACGGCTGACTGCACTGTCCACCACAGCGTGGATCATATGCACTGCCCCGAAGACAAATCTGCTGAGCTGCTGACCTGGCCATCGGAACCTGGCCTCATAAGAAACCTGGCGGTGTGATGCAGGACCCAACGGAGGATGACGGCGCCGCGGGCCGCGAAGCCGCTGACGGGGAGGACAGCGACGACGACGAACGGCACACCGCGATGCTGGCGGACATCCGAGGCGGCGACGAGGCGGGCCGCAAGCGCAAGCGCCGCGATGTGGTCGTCTCGGAGGCGTATCCCGAGTCGGAGTACAACCTGAACCCGGTGTCCGCGACTGCAGGTGCAGCAGCTGGCCTCGTGCTCCTCCGAAGACGTGGCTGGGACTCTGCAGCTCATGTATTGTACAGTCGGCGACACACAAAAGATTATGCTGCTGGCTAGCACGCTATGCACAAGCTTTGGTCATGCTGAGCTGGCATGCGCTTATGTACTTTGCATCTGTCAGGGTGCTGCCCTGGCCTGCTGCTGTTCATGATGGAGTCCTTCACAGAAACATGATGATTTCCTGAAACCCTAAAACCCTGAAACCCTAAAACCCTAAGCCAGCCTTTGTTCGGCAGGCGGCGAGGGGCAGGGCGAGCTGCAGCTGTCGGACCTCATCAAGGGGCTCGGCGAGAGCCGCAAGAAGCTGGGCGCTGCCCGCAAAACCCTGGAGCGGCTGGAGCGGCGCGGCAGCGCTGTGGCCGCGCCGCTGCCGGGCAATGTGCAGGCGCGGCAGGAGCGCAAGGCCGCCTACGAGGTCACCGCGCAGGACGTCGCCAAATGGCAGCCCATGGTCAAGGTGAGGAGCGCATGCCAGGATCGGAAGAGTGGAAGCACAGAGGTCTTGCCGCCTGCCCTGATGCGGCAGCACGCTGCGCAGCCACGTCCTGTACAGCGCTGCCTCACCAGCACAAGCAAGAGTCAGAACTTCATGCCTGCATGATGTCTGTGCCCGTGCTCACTGCTGTTGTGCATTCGGCATGCGGCAGGCGAACCGGGAGGCGCCGACGCTGGCATTTTCGGCGCCGCGCGGCGTCGCAGGGCGGGCGGCCACTACAGCGGCGCTGACGGCGCAGTTTGCGCCGGAGACGGACATGGAGGCGGAGGTGGCAGCCATGCTGCAGGCGGCGGGCGTGCACAGCGGCAAAGCTGTGGAGGAGGCTGAGGATGCCCTCGCCTTGAAGGTCAGCAAGGTTCCTGGGCTCCCATGATTGGGTGGCGGTCTTGCAGCAGGGCTTTCGTGGTTTGGTGGCGGTCTCTTGCAGCAGGCATTTTACAATGCAGGGTGTTAGGGCCTTGCAAGCCTGCCACCAAAGCCTTGTTGACCCGTTGGTCAACTGGCGGCATGGTCAAGCTTCACACGAGCACTACTGTATACACTGTGGATCTGCTACTGTGGACAGGGGACAGTGTGGAGGAACTACTGTGGACACTACACTGTGGATCTACACAGTATATACTGTGTACACTCAGCGGAACATATTGTCAGAAGAAGAGGCGGTCGCTGCCGCACAGGACAGGGCACGGCTCAAAAGGACCTGCCCAGGCGTCGATGCGTCAGAGAGAGTCGCCTCTCTGACCTTTGCTCAAGCCCTGCAAACCAAACCCTGGCGCAGGCGCTGAGCGCGGAAGAGAGCAAGGCGCGGCGGGAGCGGCTGGCCAAGATGCGGGCGCTGCTGTTCTACCACGAGCGCAAGGCGGCGCGCATGAAGGCCATCAAGTCCAAGGAGTACCGGCGGCGCACCAACAAGGCCGCCCGCCGCAAGGCCTCCAAGGACGGCGACGGCACCGGCGAGGCGCTGCGGGAGGCCGCTGAGGAGGCCGAGTTCGAGCGCGCCAAGGTGATTTGCCCGTGAACTTTTCATGTCTCTGTCACTGGTGTTGAGTGTTTTGTGTATCGGCCTGTCTCGGCTTGTGTGCAGCAACCCACCTCAAGCCAGCGAGTCACGCTGGAAGGCGCTGCGAACTTCCACTCTTTGGGGGGTAGATAGTTCACACATAGGAACCTCGCTGGCGAGGTGTGCTGCTACTACCTGCAGTCGAGGTCAGCTGCCAGCACACAGAGCTTCATTCTTCCGCCTGCAATGCACAGGAGCGGCTGACGCTGAAGCACAAGAACACGAGCAAGTGGGCGCGACGGGCGCTGCGGCGGGGCGTAAATGTCATGGACGCCACCACCAAGGAGGCCATGGAGGAGCAGCTCCGCCTCGGCCTCGCGCTGCGCCAGCGGGTGCGCGCTGCATCTATGCATTGAGATGAACGAATCAACCACCTCTACAATTCGTGCAGCTATGCCACAGATTGCGCCTGCGGCGTCTCTGCTACCATAATCGCCTGAGGCACTTCGTAGTCGTTTCAGGTCCCATGGTGGGATCGTGCAGTATGTGACCACATCACATGGAAAATCGGTCTGCGTCATTTCCATATGGTATGGGTCCACGTCAACCATCCCCTCCAACTATGGCGCTTGCGTAGAGTCTTGCCAACTCCAGTGTGCATGTGTCACCGCTGTGTGGCAAGGGCTCCTTCGCTTCCATTTCGCAGGTCGAGCAGCCTCACGGCAGCGACTCGGGCAGCGACAGCGACGGCAGCACCTCGGCGTCTGACAACGACAAGGCAGACCGGGACGGCGGCGGCGGCGCTGCGCCCGGCGGCGAAGGGGCTGCGGGGCGCGGCGCCCGCAAGCGGGCGTACGGCAAGAGCCGCGCGGCCGCCCTGGACGTGCTGCAAGGTGCAGGTTGCGCCTGTCTCGTTGCTCCTGTCACTTTCATTGCATCACATGCAGGAACCCGCTGCCAGTTTGGCATGCGGTTTTGCAGAGCTTGGTTCCTGCAGTCGGCGATGCCATGCCCGCAGCCGCAAGCCAGGCGCTCTCACAAGCCTGCAACAACACATCAACTCAGCATGATTCTACGAAATGTTACAATGTTTCAAAGGCTGGAACCGCCACTTGGCCCGCAGGCGCGGAGGAGGAGGCGGGGGGCAAGGGCCTGTTCGGACTGCCCTTCATGAAGCGCGCGGCCGAGCAGCAGAAGGCGGCGGCTGCGGCGGACGCCGCCGTCCTGCTGCGCTCCATCGAGTCCGAGGTGAGCATCGAAAATCTGGGATCAGCCCCACCAGGCATGTGGACATGATCAGCATACAGGCCGCCTGCAAGAGCGCTACCCAAAGCTTCTTCCAGAGGACCTCTCAATCGCCTGCAGTTGTCGGACCAAGTGACTTCCGACTGCTGCAGGTCACGGGTGTGCCGGAGGACGAACTGCAGCAGGAGGGCGAGCCGCAGGCGGCGTCCGGCCGCTTCGCCTTCGGAGCCGGACAGGGCTTTGGCCAAAACGGCGCCACTGCCGGGGCCGACAGCAGGTGTGCACGATCCTACTTGCCGGAATCTGCCGTCAGACCACCTCTGCTGCTGCACCTCGTTCCACCAGCAAATTGCACCACGGGGGCGTCACTTTGCGCGCTGATGAATAGCTCAATTTCTGACACCTCTTGTTTGAAGGCCTGCCGGCCTCCTGAACCCACCGATGCTATCCGACTGAGCGCAGACCGCCCCTGCACGCCCAAACATACATAACCTGATGTTTATACACACAGAATGCGGACTATGTAGCTGCATATCTCCTCGACGAGTCAGCTGCAGGTCTGGGAAGCGAACACGTTTATTGTGAAGCACAAAGCAGGAGTGCTGCGATTGCGCGCTGATGAATAGCTCAATTTCTGACACCTCTTGTTTGAAGGCCTGCCGGCCTCCTGAACTCACCGATGCTACCAGACTGAGCGCAACCGCCCCTGCACACTCGAATAGATAGAAACCGCATGTAGAATTGAGTGCTGCGACCACAAGCTTTCTGGCAGAGCCAACTGCTGTCGAATGTCTGCAAAGTACATGTGCATGAGAAATGCTTTTGCGCGCTGATGAATAGCTTTATTTCTGACACCTCTTGTTTGAAGGCCTGCCGGCCTCGTGAACTCACCGATGCTACCCAACTGAGCGCAGAAGCATTTCATGCTTGTGTTCTGGATTGACACTGCTAAAAACAACCTTAGCTCCAACGCCATGTCAGCCGCGACTCCTGCGTCCTGGCGCTGGCCTTTCCTGGCCGCACCTGACCTGTCCTTCAACGTGTTCGATGTGTCGTTGCAGTTCCGACGACAGCGATGCGGGCGAGCACGAGGATGCCGAGGCAAAGGCGGAGCGCCTCGCCCAGCGGCGGCGGCAGGACGCCGCCACCGCTTCACAGTTTGGCGCTGGTCCTTTGGCTGCAGAGCTGCCCTCCGACCGGCACGACGGCGGCGCGCAGCCTGGCCGAGATGCCGCATCAGGCCGCGGTACCAGCGCGGTAGCAGATGCGGGGGCGGCAGCGGCGGCACCTGCGGGACGGCAAATGCGGCAGGCCACGAGCAGTGCGGCGCAGCTCAGCCACGGCGCCCGCAACTCGCGCCTGTTTGGCGGCAGCGGCGCCGGCAATGGCGCGACGGCTGGGACCCAGCAGCAGCCCGATGGCGGCGGCGGCGGCCGGCCGGGCGGCGTCAGCATCGGGCCGGCCAGTCGAGTCACCACAGGCAGCATGGCAGCGCCGGACGCGGCACCCTCTGCTGATGGTCCAACCGGCAGGCGGCAGAGTGGCATCCAGCTGGCAGCGCTGGCAGCTGCCGGCACGCGGGCCGCAGACCAGCCAGCCGCGCAGCCGGCGGCGAGCTCAGACAATGAGGGCAGCGGCGGCGAGGCCGCGGCGCCAGACGCCATGCGTCCTGTGCCAGGTGCGCTGACTCGTGCAGCAATGGGCTCATTCCAGAGTTTCACATTGGTCATATCGGCGACGAGCACCAATCAGTAAACTTTGGTGCGTCCGAACCAGCTGCCTGGCCTGCCTCGAGCCTGCCTCGCAGCTTGCCTCGTATATGTGTGCTTGGCGAGGGGTGAATCCTTCTGTGTGTCCCACCTCAATTGCTCACGAGCCCACATCGCTACGATGTGGTGCATCGTGCTCCCATGGGGGTCGTCCGCATCCTGCAACCTGGCTTTGCATGAAGGGCCATGGCTGTGTATCCGCGCTGTCCAGCAAGGACTCCTGGCAACTACCCTGCACCCCTGATCCCGCGGCTTGGCGCCTGCTGTGCGCCCCCCTCCTTCAAGGTCCTTTCCTTTTCCCATGTCAACCTCTGCACCTTTGCAGACGGGGAGCTGTCTCAGCGGGAGCTGATCGCCATGGCCTTTGCTGGTGACGATGTGGCGGCGGACTTTGCGGCGCAAAAGGCAGAGGAGGCGGAGGAGGAGGCGCCCCCCGCGGAGGCCGCGACAATGCTGCCGGGCTGGGGGTCCTGGGCGTCCGCAAAGCGCATGCAGCGGGATGCCGACGCCGCCGCCAAGAAGGCGCAGCAGTGAGCCTTTCCTAAACCTTTGAAGTTCTCTGACATCCCATGAACACCTCTCCATGCGCAACATGACGTGACCGCCGCCGTGGCGAAGGCACAGCAATCTCACTTACCGGCCCTGTGCACTTGACAGCGGCCACGCCTGCCTTGTAGCATGTACGGTCAAGACATTGTGCTGGCGGCAGCGAGCCCCTTACATGGGAGAAACTCGCCTCATGTTGGCTGCAGTCTCGGAACATCAGTATGTCCACCTCGTTTGCTCCGCAATGGTGTCCATTGCATGTGTCTGACGAGCGTGGTGGATCAACATGCGCAGGCAGAAGGAGGCGGCGTTGGCGCGGCGCAAGGATGCTGGGCAGGCGCACGTCGTCATCTCCGAAAAGTGGGACCGGCGGTCACAAAAGTATGCTGCGACGACCGTGCCATTCCCCTTCGACGGGCGCGACACGTATGAGCGCTCGCTGCGGCAGCCGCTGGGCCAGGACTTCAACACCAACGCCTCCTTCAGGTGCGGAAACTAGAAATTTGGCTGCCGTGGCGGCGACAGCTGCTGCTGCTGATGCTGATGCAACTTGGTGCAGCCGTTTGCAGGCCAGGCTCATCTGTCTGTCGAGCGCAGCTCAGGCATTGCTATCGTTGACAGTGCAAGCATCACGGGCACGCGGCCTTGGGCGACATAAATTTGTCAAACCAGGTGGCCCACCCATGAGCTGGTGCTGAACCCCCGGACAAGTTTGCTCAAAAGAGGTTCCCCTGCTGCAGGAACCTGACGCGGCCGGCGATCACCAAGGAGGTGGGGCTGCTCATCAAGCCGCTCAAGTACAGCAAGGGCGCCTCCGACAAGACGGCCGGCAGCGGCTTCCGCGGCGCCAAGCTGGAAAAGGGCGCCGGGCCATCCAAGTCCCGCCCGCGTGTCAAGGTCGTCGCCGGCGGCCAGCCCCGCAATTAGGACAGGGGTTTGCACCCTGGCGCTTGGCGTGGCTCGTGTATCTGGAGGTAGACATTGTCTGTAGCTGGTGCAGCAAGAGATGGGCCAGCTCCGAATGCGCCACGTCCCCACAGTGACAGTGCGGCAATTCTAGAAAAGAGAGAACAAGTCGATCGTTTTGTTCAAATATTGCATGTGGTTTGTCCGTTGTATCACTCAACATACCCAGATCAGTTGTAAGGCCGCTACCTATTACAAAACCTCAGAGACCTTCACCAGCAGAGATGCTGGTGCTTGCACAACGCTGCACTGCGGACCAATTCCAGTCCCGAGTTCAACGCGCAATCATGAACTCTTTAAAAGCCGACATGGCTGGCTGCTTCGCAACGAGGATTTGCGTCCAATGTACGAACTCTTCACTTCATTGAAAACGGTCCTTCCATGCCACTCTGAGCCCGCAATGTCTGGATGACGTGGCAATTTCGAACGTTGGCGGCAATTCTAAGATGGCGACTTGAAAGATTGAATGCTCGCCCCGTGCCCGGCTGTACAAGATTCTGGTCGTCCATCGAAATGTGTGGTTCGCAGTCTCAATTCCAGCGCTTTGACGCCGCCGGCCGGGCGCTCGGCCAGCCTGCTGCAGCCATGCTGGCCCTGCCGCCAGCGCGGCCGCCGGCAGCGGCGTCGTCCCGGCTGGCGCCGGTGTCCCTGCTGCTTGCAGCCTGTGAGGTGGACGTCTGCGCAAGAGCCAGGAGCTGCTGTCAGCATTGTGCGCAATATACTCGAGGCACACTGTACACACTGTAGCGCAAGCGCAGCTTGCCCTGAAAACTTGCGGAGGGGCCAAACAACCCGCCACTCTACAGGCGCGCTCACCTGGCTGGCGCGCCGGCTTGTACCAGGCCGCGCCGCCGCCGCCGCCGCCACAGTGGTGGTGTTGCCGGAAGACGTCCGGCCGCGCTCCGTGAGGGCGCCGCTGGGCGAGCGGCCGTAGTCGGCCGAGGCGCGGCGCGGCGTTGCGCCGGTGCGCGCCGATGCTGGGCCGCGCTGCGACTGTGCCTCGCCGCGCAGCGCGGCCTGCCCGGAGAGGCCCGACAGCGACAGCCTGCAGGGACAGCACAGCCAGATCAAGAAGAAGGGTTTCAATGCTGTTTATTTCTCCCCAGTAACGGGGGTCAGCAGTCGGCAAGCATGGAGTACGCAGGGCCCTTGCGTGTTGAGACAAGGTTTTTAAACCAGCGTCGTGGAAGGGCGTTGGAACAATGATGAAACTGCTGTGCAGGAGTTCTCCCATCAATGAAACCAGGGTGTCCACCAGTAGTGCAGCAGCCTGCAGTGGTGAAATGATGACGAGGCGGCCTCGAAACAGCATTGAACATGCTTTGCAGACCACTGGCATCAATGCTGACAGAGCCTCCTCTGTCAGCACATCGGCAGTCCTGCGTACTGTGAAACATGGCTGGACCGACTGGGGGCGATTTAACTCTTACAAACTAAGTCCCTGCCCACTAGCCAGAGATTAGTGGGTAGTCTGACCTGGGTATCCGGGAGAGGGTGCCAGTGGATGGTTTCGCAGAGGCGGCCGGCCGCCCGCCCAGCGACGCCCGCCGCGGCGCCGGCGTCTGCATCAGCGCCGCTGCGGCCCTGGCGCCGCCGGCCGCCATCGGACCCGCAGCGCCGCCGGCGGGCGGTCCGTTGACGGTGGCGCACGAGTCGTCCGAGGAGCCGGAGCTGCGACGATCGTCCCTCCCGCGCCGTGGCGTCCAGGCAGCCGGCGGCGGCGCGCCGCCATGCGGCGACGGCGGCTGGCCCTGCGGCGTCAGCCCTGCACAGCAGAAACACCGGCTGTGAGACAAAGCACGCTTGGTTGTTGCGGAAGCGGGTGGGTCAGCAGCCGTGGGCAAGCCGCAGGTCGAGTCTCACGGCGGGCTCTTCTAGCAAGGAAGCGGACAGTCTTAAACCGCAGATGAGGGCGGCGGGGCAACCGGCATACAGCCTTAAACCTAGGCCAGCCTTTGCACCAGGACAATGCGGCGCTGAGGGCTCACCGCGGGGCGTGGCCGGCGGCAGGCGCGGCGTAGCGCCGCCCCCGGCGCGCGGCGTGCGAGGCGGCAGCGCCGCCGCCGGCTTGACTTCTGCGGCACCGCGCATGCGAGCCAGCGCCCCCTGCGTGCGCGCCGACAGCGGCGTGCCCGCCTGCGCTATGCGCTCCTGCGGGGCAGGGTTGAGGACGTCAGAGTTCACACTTGTAGACAGCCAAACCCATGTCAAAGGCCTGCAAGGTTGTGCGGCCTCATTTCTCCCTGTGCCGAGTGCACATGTCCACTGGCCGGCACTCCAGGCCTGCCAGCCCCAAGCAGCAGCAGTAGTCCAGCAGTATCATCACCAATATAGGATGAATGAAATGTCCGCAGCCGGGCCCCCACCTCCTGGGCGATGCTGACGCGCAGGGGCGGCACGCGGCCGCCGCTGACGCAGCTGCCGCCCTCGCTGGCCGGCGTGCTCACAGCTGACACAGCCGCCGGCCGCGCGGCCTGTTGCTGTCGCAGCACCTGCAGCTCAGCCTGCGGCACGGCAAGAAGGCTAAGGTCTCAGTGCACCAAGGTCTGGTGCGAGTATCCTATCGGGAGCTGCTCTTCCTGTCAAATAGGTAAGGCTCATCTGCGAGCCGAGTCGATCAGGACTTGGGCCCTCGGTTGATTCAAGCCCTGAAAGCTTCGTGGAGACAAACTCTCGACTGGAGCTCGTCGAACAGCAACGGGCATCACAAGAGCGCACCCGCAGGTCGGCGAGTTCAGCGTGCATCATGGCGCCGGCGGCCTCCTTGGCGGACAGCGCATTGCGCAGCGCCTCCGCCTCCGCCGCCGCATCCGCCGCCTGCCGCTCCGCCCTGCAGGGCGCAACGGACCCACTCATCAGCACTTGCTGTGCGTATCAGTGCCCATATAGAGGAGAACACTAGTGGTTCACATCCAGATGCAGCACAGGAAGACAGGCGGCTGGCACCAGGTCGGACAGGAGGTGCTAGTGCCAGCGTCATGTGCGCCAGTGCTACATGTAAATACCGATGGTTTTCAAGGCAGCAATGGAGTAGGGGCAGCAGGTCGCACAGGTGAGCGGCCCGGAATGATACCATCATAGAACAGCACAGGCGCGACGCAAGGGATCAAGCAGCGCAGCAAAACGCGCGGTGCTGTCAGGGCGGCCCAATGCATCAGAAGCGCAGGGAGCGGCGAGACGCACAGCTGGGCGGCCTGGCGGGACTCGAAAATGGCGGATGACTCGCAGCTGCGGGTGGCGCGCCCTAGCGTGATCGCCGACACCCGGCTGCCGAAGGCCAGCGTGCTCACGCTCTCGCCCGACGAGGTAGCCTGAAAGATAGGAGCAGCCATCAAGGCGGCATGCCGCAGCAGAGCTCCAACACTGCTTCCGCTGCGCACTGTTGCCTGGACCTCTCTGGCCGGAGCCCGTCAAGTTGTGAGCAGCGGGGTGCACAGCAGGCTGTCATGCGCCTTTCAGCTACAAGTGAAGGGCCGAGGCCAGAGGACATCGCACAGCACCAAAAGGCGGCGTCAGAGGCGCGCCTCGGGCGCCACGTGGATGAACATCATGGCCTTGGCGTTGCCGGCCAGCGAGTCCTGCAGCAGCGCGGTGAGCTTGGAGTCTCGGTAGGGTATGTGCGTCGACTTGGCGGCGAGCGCGGCCATGACGCTGCCCAGTGCCGACAGGCTGCGGTTGATGTGGCGCGCCTCCACCAGCCGCTCGCCGCTCGCCTCCGAGCGGGACACCCGCTCGCTGCCTGCGCTCCACACGAGGCGCTCATGCATCATCAGTCCAGTGGCTCGGGGCTGCCTATTGTGCGTGCCACAATGATCGGCGTGCGATTCCTGTTTCAAATGAAAGTCACCTACAGCATCCGAACGGCCAGCCGAGCGCCGCTGTGCCGCAAAGCGCACTCAAAGTGCCAAGAGGTGGGCAGGGATTCAAAGGTGCCGATCGGGAGATCTCAAGACCAAAGCTCACCTGCGAGGTCGATGAGGTGGAGGCAGCCGTGGGTGGCGGCGCCCGACAGCTGCGACACGCCGTCCACGATCACGGACAGCACCGAGTGCGAGCGGCTGGAGCGCTCGTTCATCTTGGTGCCGGCGGTGGCCCTGTAGTGATTCACAACACTTTTGTCATAACATGTAGCCCCATCATGCACAGTTGGGCCATGTTATCTCAGTTCGGATGGATGGCAGTGCACAATAATAAAGCAGCTAGAGTGAAAATTGGAAACAAGGACCTGTTGGCCGCGCCGCGCGCCATGACCGCCAGCACCTCCTCTGTGTTCGACACCGGCACCTGAGGTGGATCACACACATATGTAGGGGTTCAAAAATACCCATCACAGGGTTCATTCCCCTGTAGATTCGGGTTCTTTCATCGACAGGATTCCTCGTGCTGCAGCGAGCACGAGCTCGCCTGGCAGGTTCGCCAGCCGTCAGCGCTTGCAGATGCACAGAAGAAGCAAACGCAGCACTCAATGCGGTGGAAGCCCCTTGGGACGGCACCTGGGTGGCGTCAGGCACATTGAGGCCGCTCGCGGCAGTCTGGCGGATGTCCAGCCGCTTTGGGGTGTCCACCAGCAGGTCACGCAGCTGCGGGCACCCGGCGGCAGAACAATGAGGCACCAGTTTGCCAAAAACTTTCAAGAACAAAAGTGTGGTAAGGGCACAGTTGCCAGCGGGCGAGTAGGTGGCGGCATGCCTGGCACAGCCAATCATGAGGGTGTGGAACTGCGCGCACCTGCTCGTTGTAGATTTCCAGCAGCTGCACCCGCACAGTGTACCGCACCTGCAGCTTGCAGCGTCCGTAATTCAAACCGTACATTTCGCTGACCAGCCGACCGTGGGATTTAGCAGCTCAGTGCATCTGAATGCGCTTCACACGAGCAGCGTGGAGAACTCATTCGTCTGGCAGGATGTTGCACATTGATGCGAATGTGTCACCTCGCCGGTCCGGCGCGCGTTGATGGCGAACAGGTCGTCCAGGGCGCGGTAGTTGATGCCGCGGCCCGCCAGGTTCTCCACATCGCTGCCGCTCATGGTGTGCGTCTTACCGCTGCCTGTTTGGCCGTATGCAAAGATGCAGACGTTGTAGCCTGCGCGGCAGAACAGCGTGTCAGCTGCAGGTTTCGCGAGCCACAGTCGTGATTGAGCTCCGGATTGATGAGCACGTGTGCCATTCGTCATGGCAGCACGATAGGCACAACGGCGTTGTTGAGATCCTCATGCGAGATCACGATGCATCTTGATCTTCCGCAGACAGCAACTCCTCTCCGATCAATGCAACATGCAATTGGGATCAGCTTGCGAGGCAACGAAGTGCGTGCAAAGGCGCACCATCCAGCACGGAGCGGACGAGGGGCTTGGTGTCCTCGTACACGGCCGCCTGGCTGGCGCCGCCATCAAACACCCTGTCGTACTTGAACATCCGCTGCTGCCCCTTGACCTCTATCGCCAGCTGCAGCAATGCACACAACAACGATTGGTTGTCCTGATTTTCATTGAGGTTAACCATCCCTGTGGTATAGCGACTGACGCCAGTGCGAACCTCACAGGCACCGCTTTTAACGCTGGTGCTTGGCAAGCGGCCACCAAGGAATTGGGACGGCTCAATTGGAGCTGAACGACAGGAGACTACCACAGGAAGTGTTTCGGCCCACTCCTTTGCAGCAGCTGGTGCACACCTCACCGTCAATGCCGACGCTGGTGCAAAGCGGGGAGGCATCGCCGGTGATTATCTTCGAAAGACACATTGTTTAATTCTGTATATGTCAAATATGTGCACACCTCGCCGTCGACGCCGACGCTGGTGCAGGGCGGGGAGGCGTCGCCGGTGGCGCCCGGCGGGCGCACGCGGCAGAACACACGGATGCTGCCCTTGAGGTCCTGCACCTCGTTGTGCAGTGCCGCGTTCGCCGCCACCACCGCCACATACTTGCCCGCCACCGCCTCCAGCTGGCCCACCTGTCGACAAGCATTCCAGCCCTGGGGTTCAAGTCAATGAGTGGGAACTCGTGGCGGGCCCAAGACATTTCAAAAAGATTACGCTCCTCAACCAGAATAGTGTTTCAGACCTGGCGCCAATCCACAAGCTGGCCCTTCCCCTGTGTATTGTGTCAGTCATTCTGGCTGCAATTGTATGTGCAGCTTCCAAAAGCAGGTGCTCCATGGGACAGCCGCAAAGATAGGTTTGCAGGCGTCCAGCACAGCGCGAGCACCTGCGCCTGCAGCTCCTGGCAGGCCGCCTCCGCGGCGGCGGCGCGTGCCCTGCACTCCTCCGCCGCATCGTGCGCCTCGTCGGCGGCATCGTGCGCGGACGCTAGCTCCGCCAGCGCATCTGCTTCTGCCTCCCGCAGCCGCGCAATCTCATCCGCCTGCGCCTCTCGGTCGCCTGCACAGCGAATCGCAGGTTTCTGTCACTTCACTGCGGTGTCAAATGCGGTGGATGCGTGCCTGGCGTGAGCAGCCCGTGCCTGCTGCTGCCAGCCAACACATGGATGCGCTGACAGCTGCACGACCTTTCGATGCCTGCACAACATAGCAGGCGCCTGCATGGCCGCTGCCAGTTGCCACGACTGGACCCTGCATCCCACTGACCTGACCGCATGGCGGGCGACGCGGGCGGCGGCGGCGGCGGGGGAGCCCGCTGCGCTTCTTCCAGCGCAGCGCGCGCCTCCGCCAGCGCCCTCTCCCGCGCCTCCAGCACCCGCGTGATGCGCTTGAGCTGCGAGTCGCGGTCCGCAATCATGCCTGCGTCGACATCGACAGGCATATTCGAACATTGCGCCATTTCGAAAGCGTGGCCCTTCGAAATGGGACCAACTACTAGGCTGCACTGTGGACGGTGCTGCGCTCACATGCGATGCAGCGTTGAGATGATCGCAGCATCCATCACGCAGGCAGGACGGGTGTCATTGCTCTGGGAGCAAGGCGGCGGTGCGATGCAACAGGCAATGTGTGCAAGGCGCGAGCTGGCAGCGCTGCGTCGCGGTGGTGATGCCACTGCCGAGAAACTGAGAAGCTTTTATCGTTACTAAACCAACCGTTGATGGAATCAACTGTGCAAGTGACGCACGTTCGTAGCGCTGCGTCACGGTGGTGATGCCGCTGCCGAGAAAGGGACCCAGCTGCGCCATGAGCTGCGCCGTGGACAGCGCGTCTATGCCGCCGCTGCGGCTGCTCACCAGCGCCGCCGGCAGCGGGCTGTCCGGCGCAACCTCCCCCCTGTGTGACGCGGAACACTCTTGGGCAAGCGATGAGCACGACCGACGAAGCAGCTGACGAGTATGAAGCGGGAGCGGGTAAACCAGAACACAAAGTTCTGACGCCGCACAAGGCTGTGGCAGTTGTAGTACTGGGCGACAGCCAGCAGCTGGCAGGCACCTGAGGTGGGGTGGCGTGGCGCGCAGCTGCGCCGTGCACTGCTTGACCATGCGCGCGATCGCAAGAGCCGTCTCCACAGGGCTGGCCTGGCCGTCGACGCCGCGTTTGGGCGCCGCCGCTGTGATGCGCGCGCACTGCCGCAGCAGGTCCGCATCCACTGCGTCGGGCGTGTCCGGCGGCGGCGTCGCCAAAACCGCCGCGGTGGGCGTCTGCGGCGCAGCCGACGCAGCAGCCGAGGAGCCAACACCAGGCACCGAGCCAGGCTCTGCTGCGCAGGTGCCGGCGGCGACTGAGCCAGGCACTCGCCTGCCCATCGCATCTGGTGCAGCGGCCTCAATTTCCGCTCTTTCGGCGGGCGTCTCCATGGAGCGCCGCCGCAGCTGGAAGGGCGTCAGCAGATCTATTGCTGCAGCGGGGTGCTGCGGCGTGGTCGGTGCCGCCGGCGGCTTGGCCAGCGCCGGCATCTGCTCCATTGGGATGTGTGCGCGCCGCCTTGCCTGCAGGGTATTCATGGGTCCAGGTCGTCAAAATGCGCTTCAGCAAGGATCTTCAGCGTCACGCCACCCATATTTTCCGGACTGATGTCGAGGCCATCACGATATCGCAGCATGACCTGGTCAAAGTCGATATGTAGCTCCACAGACTATTGCAGGGGTGGGAAGACGCAGCTCTACTGCACACCTCTTCGGAGCCCCTGAGGAAAAGGAGGCAGTCCACCAGGCTAGGCCGCTCCTCGGGGCCCTCATCTTGTAGGTGCGCTATCGACGGCACCACCTCCCCCGGCACCTGCCGGCAGCACAACATGCGCCGGCTCGGCACTCCTTTGGAACTCGGCTGCGGGAGTCACCCTCCGAACGCTCCAGCCGCAGCCAATGCGAATCCAGCTGTGCAAAATGGCTGATCCCAGGACGACATCGTGATGTGCGAGTCGCCGCACCTGCAGTGTGCGCATGGCGTCCACGAAGGCGCGGGCGCATTCGAGGTCAGGCGGCGCCGCACCGGCCGGGCGCTGGCGCACCTCCGGGATCCTTGCCAGCACAAACTGCGCAACAGAGCACAGCAGCCAGCTTCGAGCAGCAAGCTGGCGCACAGCAACCTGGCATGTTCATCATGCTGGCGTGCTCACTGCGGGTGGCCTGTGCTGCACAACAAGCATGACACATCGGGCGAGTTCTGTCTCAAACCACCTGCGGGATGATGCCAGGCTTCAGGTGGTGCAGGATCTGGCACAGCATCGCGCCGTCGCGCAGCGCCAGTCGAAAGGCCAGATCGGAGGCAGACTTCACCGCCTGCCCCGTCAGCTGCTGGACCCACAGCGCAGCCTCCCTCCGCCGGTTCGCGGACCTGTCGATGCACAGGACAGCTCATGACCCACAATCTCTGTGAGACAAACGATTCTTGACCTTCATGCGGTGCACGCTTCATAACAGCACTGACCTGTCTGGGTCATCGTAACTGCTGGTTCTGACGGACTGTCTTCGCCGCGGCGGCGACTTTGCAGCGGGCGCCGTCACCAGACCGGGAGAGCTATTCTCCTGATCGGCGCGTTTCGCCTGTAAGCATTTGCGACGCGTCTCAGCCTGCGAACACGATATCTGCACGTGGCTATACAGCAACAGGAAGGGGGTCAGCGGCAACGCGGGGTCTCGGCATCCTCGGCGAACCTTGCTTGGTGAGCTTGCAAGCGAGTCTCCCGGCTGCTTGACGAGATGCACCACATCCCTGCTCGATGTGGAGCTGTTGTCGTCACACAGTGGACCCGACCGGCTGCCCAAAGGTTGTGCCATTAGCTCACTCGCCAATGCGAGTGCAAAGACCGGGATGCAGCGCGATGTGCCTCAGCTACCTCCTTGATCCACCTACATCATAACCAGGCACTCAAATTGACGATGCACCCGTGCAGGCCCGTTCACGCTGATCAACATCAGCTGTCGAAAAACCTTTCGCAACAGCTGGAAACGGAATGGCGTGCTAACAGGAAGCGAAGCCGCCTCTCACGATATAGAACAGCTATCGGGGTGTGACGAGCTCGTATGCAATAAACGCGACTCTGCAACTCTCGAGACGCCAGCTGGTCATGAACAATTTGAGTGCAGGGGTCGGCGATGAAGTGGTGATTCTTCGACAGTCCATTGTGGGATCAGCGATCTGCACTGCTTCATTTCGTCGCAAGTTGATAAGCTGACTGCACAGGCTGGCTAGCTATACCCAACTTGATCGACCGAAGCTTGCGCCTGCGTTTTTGGAGGTCGGCATCCAGAGCCATGCTTGCCAGGTCGAGGTGCTTACGACACTTCACGGCCGCTCGGTCGTTCGCGTCATGCCAGGCTCTAGCGTACGAGTCGCATGGGGTGCCGAAGGACGTGCTGAAACTGCAGGATTGGCGTGTTGATGACGTAGGCGAACAGGATGTGCTGCTCGACATGCTTGCGGTGCGCGCCAGATGTTGGCGAACATTGCCAAAATCGCATGTGTGCATTGTCAAATTCAAAGTCCCTGCCCCCTCCTCACCTTCTCGCGCAGCCAGATGCACGGATGTCCGGACACATAGCTGATGGCGCATCATGTGGCATCCGCTATTGCAGGCGCCTATCAATCCATCAGACATCAACCAGGTGTGCCACTTATCAGCTGAGCCTGCGGCTCCAGTGTGTTGCTACGCTTTCATTGCAGCAAGCGACTGAGGCCAGGCACTCAGACGATAGATATCGTCCAATCAGATTGAGGGCAAATATCCCATCAAACCTCCGCTGCCAGCGGTGGCGGGAAACGAGGGCGTCGGCGTCGTGCGCCAGATCGGCAGCCAGGTGTGCTTCTGCCTGGCACGCACATGACTGCACGGCAGGCGCATGGGCTAGTCGAACACTGCGACAATCAGCTGCATCCGTATAAGCTTAAATCATTTGACCTAAATTCTTGTTGCATTGCTGGTGCCAATCTATTCACAGGTCAGTGGCGTCTCGGAGGGAGACTGGATGGTGCCGCTGACAGCTGGGCAGGGCACCTGGCGGCAGAGCGGCGCATTCCGCGCAGCTGACTGGCACATTGTGCCCAGCAGCTTGCCGCGGCACCTGGCAGCAACGCTCAGCGTCAAGTGCGTGCCGGAACAGGACATGCATGGTGGACCATGCAGCGACTGCAGAGCCCTCGAATGCGGGCCGAGCTGGCCTGCCGTCATGCTATCCTGGAGTGACTTAGTGAGCCCATCCGCATGCCAGCCTCTAGACGCAGCATGCATCATGACCGCAGCTGATTCGCCCGTTCACTCTTGCAGCCCTGTGTCCGCAATGCGGATGCTGGAGGAGTTTGTGGAACTGCGCGAAGGGGACGTGGTCATTCAGAACGGCGGCAACAGCGCTGTGGGGCGGGCCATCATCCAATTTGCGCACGCACAAGGTGAGGCTCGACAGCGCCATCGTTCATGGACTTCAAGATGCACAAGCACACACAGGAATCGAAGCTGCCAACGCATCATTCTGTCCGATGCACGCTCGTTTCTGTGCATCGCCATGTGATGCCGCCACTTGTGGACAACTCTGCAGGCGTCAGGACAGTCAATGTGGTGCGCGACCGGCCAGACCTGGATCAGCTGAGGGTGGAGCTGCGGGATCTGGGCGCAACTGTTGTGACCACAGAAGAGGCTTTGAAGCAGGACATGGCAGCCGCGGAGCTGCCGCGCCCGCGGCTGGGCCTGAATTGCGTCGGCGGCAGCAGCTCTGCGGCGGTTGCAAAGGCGCTCGGGTGAGCTATGGAGTGTACCTCCACCGCCAGCGGATGCTTGCAATGTTTCTTCTATCCACTTGCCGGTTGACAGTGCTGCAGAGGGTGAACGCTGACTTCGTCCTGCATTTTCCTGTGCAGGCCTGGCGGCACGCTGGTGACCTATGGTGGCATGAGCATGACGCCGGTAAACTCAATAATAAGATTGGTTGTGCTAACCGTACATTAAAATTGCACAACCAGAGTGCAGCATCAAACACAGTCCAGTAGTAGCCATAAATGCTACAAAGTGTTGCGTTGAAACGCTCCTAATACAACCAAAACCTCACCCCCAAAACTACTTGTACCAGGTACAGCTGCCAACCTCGCTGTTCATCTTCAAGGTGAGCCGGGCGCTCACGAATGGAACCGCACCGCACCGTGTGCTGCATATATTTGGCCCACCTCCTGCACCGTTCACATGCAGCATCCTTCTGCGACCTTTGCAGAATTTACAAGCGAGGGGCTTCTGGCTGTCGGGTGGCGACAAGACAGGAGCCAGCCGTGCAAAACAGGCCCGGGCGCTTGCGCGTGTCGTCGGGTTGATCCAGCAGCACAAATACCAGGCGGAAGCTGCGGAGCTGCCCTTCCGAGAGTTCGGAGCGGCCCTGAATGCCGAGTCCAAGCAGAAACAGCTGCTCGTTTTTCAGTGAAGGTGCCCCAGAAACGTGTACACTACCGTATTTTACATGCTGTCCTTCGCTGCTGAAATTACGGCGCCCGCATGCGCACTTGTGAAAAGGATACCTGCTGCACACTGAGGAGCCTACCGACAACACAAATGGGAGCGCTGCGCACTGTGCTTCAAGCGTCTGACAGCGGCGACACAAAGCGACCGAAGCCCTTGACTAGGTCCTCGTCCGATGGCCCCGTCTGCTTGTTGCTGGGCCGCTCCAGCGCCGCCTGCACATGAATTCTTGAGCACGTGTGGAACCCCGCATTTGAAGGGAAGCACTTGCATGGAAGCAGCTCAGCGCCACAGCATCGCACACCGCAGCTCGCGAGCATTCAGCAAACATCAAATGGTTGTTTCAAACGAGGCCGTAGGTTCAAACCTTGATCCACTGCTGCAGCCGCGTCAGGCCCTCGTCCTGGATGATGCCGCTGCATGTGCAGACATTCATAGGCAGGTTAACTCACATAAGGTCACTTGCCTGTGTGACACCGGCAACATGTTGTCAGCGCCGCCCCACAAGTTGAGCTGAAGCGGCGGTGGCGGATGCTGGAAGCTGCAGCGACTCGGATGGAGAGGCTCACACCTGAGGTCGATGCCCCGGTGCTCCGGCAGCGCAAGCAGGTACCGCCGGAGGAAGGGCGTGGTGGCCTGCGGCAGTGCGTAGATCACACTGTCACCAAATGTTTGGTGCCCAAGAGTCGTCACTGATGCCACGGAAAATTTTGGACAAGGCAGACAAACCAGAATCACATGCATGCTTCACTCTGTTCTGCCGACGCCATGTCAAAATACGCATGGCCCACATGACAGGAGTTCCACGACCATCCAGGCTCACCGTCTCTGCAAAGCTGTACTCTGTCCCCAGAAAGTAACCCGGCTCGCCTGCGGTGGCGTACTTCTGCAGGAAACTGTCCAGGTACTGGCACAGCGACGACAGCACATGTCAGTTGTTGGAGACTGTATATCATTGAGAGAATTGTTAATCGTCAAACCCCTATAAGGCGCTATGTCACACATGCCGATCGGCCGCTGAAGTGGCGTGTCGCAGCAAACCCCCCAGTCAGTGCCCCACAGGGCGTTCCTACCTTGAGGCCGTCAGTCAGCTTCTTCTTGCCCTCCTCCACCTCGGCCTTGGTGGTCGCCCGCAGGACCGGGAACACCGCCAGCTTCTCCGTAAACAGGTCCACGAACAGCTTCACCTGCGTACGTGTCGGGGCGCTTTAGCAGGGCGGAGCATTTGCACGTCTTTGAAACAATATGCAGATGGGGGGTCAGTGGACAACCTGTTCAATGCCAGCACGCTCAGAAGAATTGGCGCACCCTGTAGCGCTGCAGCGGGTCCTCAGGCAGCAAACGCTGGCCCTCCGATGGGTAGCGGTTGTCCAGGTACCTGCCAGGGGTGAGAGGAGGTGTGTCGAAATGAGATCGAGGAGTGTCAAAGAACAGGCGCTGTGTCAGTAAGGGAGGTGTGCCAGACTTAAGCACGTTTCGATAGGCTGCATGTGCGACAAGATGAACGGACTCACTCGACGATGGGGTTAGACTCGATGAGGGTTTTGTCGCCGTCGATGAGGACGGGCACCTTGCCGAGGTGGTCATCGAGGGAAACCGAGCGGTAGAGATCCGTAAACTCCTACAGAGTTGCGCGAGACAAATCTGTCGTTGTGAGTGGACGATGGAAATGTCTGAGCGCGTCTCTGCTCTAATAATCCATACAAGGTTGCCGAGAGCAAATTCGCGCCGCATGGCGCACCTGAGTGCGGTTGGCGAGGTCGACCCTCACGGTCTCGTAGGGCACGCCCTTCTCCTCAAGAGCGAGCCATACCCTGCGGGGTGTTGCATGAGATTCGCATCAGATTCCCAATGATTGTCTGCATTCAGTGACGCTGGCGATGGCCAGCACTTTGCTGCGGCATGCGACAACGACGGTGCATAACAACCCTGACGGTTTGCACTGTAGATGATACTGCTGCACGAGCACACCTTTGCGCGTATGGGCAAGCACCTGCAACAGATGACGCTGTCGGATCAATCGCTTGCAAGTTGCATCTTCATGCCCACAATATGCATTGATCGCGCCGGCACAGCCATCTCACCGGAGTCGTAGAAGATGAGCTTGTCAGCGGTCGCTGCTGCGGCCACCATGGTGCGTCCTCGTCGGGCTGCAACTTGGTGCACGTGCGGTTTTGATGCGAGCGATCTGAAGGCTCTACAGTGTGCCGGCAGGGCGCGAGAGCAAAGCATAATCTGACGGATGTTCGGGCGGCAGAGTTCGTGCTTGAAGCGACCGAGACGCAGCGTGCTCGCTATTAACACACATCGTGTGCACGTGTAATATGAAAACGTAAAACTGACTAAAGGCTGCCAAAACCCTGCCCCAGCTGGCAGGCCAACTCTACTGCTGCTTCAGCGCCACTGCGCACTCGCTACTCGTACACCTCATCGTTTAGTTTCACGTCGAAAGCGAATAAAATCCGTTGTAAAACCGCGGCTGTGGCTCGCTAGTCTGAAGACTACACTTTGTAATATGTCGATCACGTATTTTTCTTGGTGACGAGCGAGCAGCTTATGAAACACCGCAACAAAGAGTGATAAGGGGAATTGTGCGTCACGATGACAGCTGCTCGGGTCGAGCTCACCTCAGGTGCGCACATGCTGTTCTAGGATTTGTCGAAGTCATGTTTTTTCGGCTCAGGCATGCACAGCGCCACCAGCACCTGTGCATGCTATACTCAGATCACAAGCTGTGATGTTCTTCAGCGCTCACTCAGCCTGTGCGTGTCATTTGCAGAGGTCTTCTGGACGTGCCACCTGCATGCGCTGTCGACGGAGGTGGAGGAGGTGTGCAATACACGCACGTTGATGCAGCGGAGCTGAGCATCTTGCAGCGTCCTCGGATCTTTCACAGTATTTCAATCCCACCCACGCTGAATCCATTGAATGCTGCAGGTCATGGGCCTGCTGCTGGGCGATGTCCTGGTGAGCCGCACGCCAATGATTGTGCACTGTGATAAGCATGCCTGAGTTGTGACATTCTCCGATTCAGCATGAGACCGATACTGTGCGCGATGCCTCTGCAGTACAAAGAGGACGGCTCTGCCACCGTGCGCATCTGGGCGGCCATGCCGCAGATCCGCACCGACCGCAGAAAGGTGGGGACCGCAATTTTTCACGCCGGGCCACATTGCGCACGCTTCCCAAGCACGGAAAACTTCCAAGCCAGACAGTTCAAAGGCTGCCTAAGTGCTGCTTAAACTCTAAACAAACAAGCTCCTCCTTTAACCAGGACCGAGTGGAGGCGAGCCCAGAGCAGATGGCGCGATGTTCGGCGGTTGCTGACGCCTTCTCGGCTGAGACCGGCACCCTGACGCGCGTGGTCGGCTGGTACCACAGCCACCCCCACATAACGGTGAGCTGGATCCCTGTGTCACACCTCCTGGGTGCGCAAGCATTGTGCCGGCAGCTCGCTCGGTTGACCTCGGCTGGTGACCTTGGCGGTAGCATCCGCAAGAGTCGGCGTCATCTTGCCCGGAGCGAAGAGGCTATGTAGAAACAAACGCAACCAGCAAGGCACTGCTCCGTGGCAGGTGCTGCCATCGCACGTGGACGTGCGCACGCAGGCGATGTATCAGATGCTGGACCCGGGCTTTGTGGGCCTCATCATTTCCGCATTCAATGAGGTACGCTCGAAGCGGTTTTGGCACTTGCTCCTTCTCTGCAACGCATTTGCTTGGGCCAGGCGTCGGATCCCAGCGTCATGTGCACTGCAATGGATCATAGCACCACTTACGCTGAGACAGCCACACCTGGTGTGTCAGCATTCTGCCATACTGCATCTGCGCGGGTGCCCACGTGCCCCGGTGCTTCACCCCAGGACCCGGCAATGCTGACCCAGGAGGTGCAGATCACCGCCTTTCAGTCGGTGCTGACCTCAGCAGAGCCGCAGCAGCTCGAGCGTGTCGACTCCTCGGACATCGAGCAGGCCATGGCGGCATCCGCAGCAGGTGGGGGAAACTGCTGTCCTGCCGCAGATGCCTTGGTGGTGTCAGTGTTCAGTGTCAGCATGCATTGCTGCGTCTCCGTTTCATCTGCAGCTTGGCGGCCTTTTCCAGGTGATGCATATTCGTGGCAAATACATTTTGAGCATTATGTTGTCCTGCCGTGCAGCGGCAAACCGTGCGGGCGACTGGCAGCGCAGGGAGGTGCTGCTGTCTGTTGTGGAGTCGCAGGGCGCTGCAGAGCAGACGCTCCACGACATGAAGGTCCTCTTGAAGGTCAGCATCCCGCTCCGAGCTGGTGGAACTTTCAGTCCGGTCTCAGCTGTGGTGGCAGCCTGTCCCGCTCAAAGCATATTGCAGAGCAGCTTTTTCTCAAGTACTTGTACTGTCACAATTCAGACATAAATCCTCTCCCCAGCCCAGCTTGTGCCAGACGTTGGAATACCTTACGGCAGTCCCCTCCGCAGCGGCAAGCTCCCGGCTTCTCGCACGCAGGTGCTGCTGAATGAGGAGCGGGCCGCGTTCGAGGCGGCGCTGGAGGACGCCATGGATGCGGAGGGGAACACCGACCCACTGGCGGCGCTGCAGCACACGGCGACCTACCAGCAGCACCTGGCCAGCCTCGTCGAGCTCGTGCTTGGTGTGTGTCTGCCTCGAAATTGCGTGGAAGCTCCGACTGGCTCTTGCGCCTGCCATGGCACAATTTGCCCTCCGCTGCGCGTGTAGTCACAACATGCGTGCCCTGACAAGCAAGAAGCTGCTGTCCCCCTCCGGTGCCCACCACATTGAGCATGTTCTGTCTTCCAGCAAGATATGGTCCAACTACTGCAATCTGTGGTGCAGGGCCAACGCTGCACAGCCTGCGGACTTGCCGCACGCAGACGCAGCTTCAGCAGCGTCAGCTGGACGCGCTGGAGCCGGTCCTGCAGCAGGCGCTGGCGGCGCAGCAGTCACAGCTGCAGCAGCAGGCGGCGGCCGCCGCTGTCGCCGCCAGTCAGCTGGGTCGAGCGGCCAGCCAGCCGCATGCTTGCCAGGCCGCCAGCAGCCAACCTGCGGCTGACGTGCCGCAGCTGGCCTCGCAGTTAGCTTCGGCGCTATCGTCGGGCCTGCAGCCGGGCGGCTGCGGCGCGGAAACCAGCGGGAGCCCAGCAGCGGCGACGCCCGCCCCTCCCCAGAGTGACAGCAGTCAGCCACCCAGGGGCATTTCGGATGTGCTGTCTGACGTGGACGACCCCAGCGCTGCGAACAGTGCGCAGTCCTGGCCGGATGTGGCGCAGCAGCCCTGGCCGGCACAGCGGCAGGAAGAGTCGGGCCAGGAGCCGTGGGCGCAAGTGCGGCAGCACCAGGCGTGGCCGGGCGCAGCACATCAGCCGTGGGCAGAGACCGACACCCGGTCTCTGCCCACGGCTGATGTGCTGCCCACGGCAAAAGAGAACCTGGTGGCGGAGGACCGAGCCCGCAGTGGCGTGTCGTCCGCCGCGCTGCCCTTCAGCCGGCCGCCGCAGCCCGCGGCGCAGCAGCCCGACGGCAGCGGTGTGGGGTCGCCCGATGTCTTTGCGGACCTCTTCGGAATGACCACGCTGGACGACTATGGTCGCCTGGTGAACACGGCGGCGCAGCAGCCAAAGGGGCCGCTGCCCTGACGAGGGCGATGGGAAGCAACGGCAGGATGCCAGTTTGCGTCTTCAGTTGTTTCTGCAGTCCAACACAATGAGCAGAGCAACAAAAAGCCGCTGTTGCTGGCAGTGACGTTGAACAGCGCCGCTGACACTTCCATCTTTGGCATCCACTGCTTCCTTGCTGGTGTTTTGCCGAAATTTTAATCTGGGCGCGCGCAGATCTGCTGAAGCACACATTGCGATCGAAGTCGGTTTAGGCTGTCAAACCGTTCGCAACGCACGGAAAGCTTCCATCTGTGTGTTGGCACGGTGGCACACAGAATTTCACACCCCGACACCAGCAGCACCCAAGCACAATGAGTAGGCGCTGAGGTAGCTTGTGTTAGCGGAAGCGAAAGCAGCAGCCTCGAATTATGGACGCGCTTGCTGCAGCTATCGCCAAGAAGCGCAAGAGCACGCAGGATGAGTTTAAAGGTCGCAAGTACGCCAAGCGCTCGGAGCTGGAAGAGGCCCGCATGCGCAAACTGAGGGAGGAGGAAGCGTCGGAACTGCAGAGGCGGGTGGGTGGCGCTGCTCTCTCTCCCGCAAGGGCGCATGCACCAGTCCTCCGCAGCTGTGCTTTACCCAAGCTGTATTCACCTGCACAGTCGCAGTTACGGAACTTTGACTATATACAGGATTCGCCAAAGCCGGAGGAGCCGGCGGAGACGAAGCAGAAGACGAAGCAGCGGGACGCTGACGCCGCTGCAACCGCTGCTGAGGCCTCAGAAGCGGACCAGCTGACGTCGGTGGAAGTGATACGGCGCCTGCGCGCCTTGGATCAGCCCGTCACTCTCTTCGGCGAGGTGAGGGCGACGGACGCAACTCTGCGCACAGCCACATCTGCGGTACGAGCGACGGCGTCCAGGCCGTGTCGCGACGCCGCCAGCTCCTGGACTTGCAGCCAGAGTCCACAGTGCAGGCGTCAAGCAGCAGCTGAAAGAGCCTCTCTGTGCTTTTGCACCGAGCCTTTGTCTAAAACCAGCATAACATCAAACACAGCCTGCATCTACACGGTGTGCTCAACGGCTGTGTTGTGACCATCTGGCGCGCTGCAGGACGATGCGGCGCGGCGGGCGCGGCTGAAGACGGCTGGATTGTCACTCCAGCTCACGGACGAGCAGAAGGGCGCCGGCCAGCAGAACAACACGCTGCTGGAGCTGCAGAGGGCTGCGAAGCGGCCAAGCTCCGCCGTCGGCGGCGACAAGCCCAAGCAGAAAGAGAAGCCTGCAGAGCCGGAGGCAGGCCCGGGGCCAGAGCAGGTCAGCCCCCGTACAGCAGGCATGCGGCGACTGCTGCGCGTATGACATACGAAAATCATCTGCCAGCTGCAGGCAACGGCAGCGGCGGCATCCTCCGCAGTCGAATCTAGCTGCTTGCCGCGCCTCATCTCACTGCACCTGCTGCTCACATGACAGTCGTTGGGAGGCGGCACGCACCACTGCTTTTGCAGAGGTTTCACACACCGCCAAGCGCCGAAAACATCGTGAACATGTCTTGGAAATGTTCTAGCCGCAGGAGCAACCGGAGGCCAGCACCTAGGGGCGCGATGCCACGGTCGCAGACGGCGAGGACGCGGACATGATGGACTCTTTTCGAGCCGGCGCTGACACAGCCGAACATTTCTACACACAGGAGCAGCCGGAGGCCTGCACCTCGGGGCGCGACGCCACGATGGCAGACGGCGAAGAAGCGGACATGATGGACGCCTTTCGGGCCGCGGCGGAGGCAGTCAAGGCGCAGCGGGAGGAGGCCGCCATGTGCACAGAGGATCGGATATACAAGCACGTCAAGGCGTGGTGCAAGGAATGGGAGTCGGACTTGGACCGGCGGCCTGCCGAGATCAGGGAGTCCGGAGCAGGTGGGGATGGGAGACAAGTGTATGCATGGCAGAGCACGCGGTTTCGGAGACCAGAACAGATTCATAGGGCCGTCTTGGCTATAGTTGCCATGCTTTGTTGCTTGTGGCATCGGCGGAGTCTGCGAACCTACACGGCCCGTCGAAATGTGGTGCAACGTCGCTTGCCGAGCATGCGACGCCGTCAACCATCCTCGGCTGGTTGTGCGCTTTGGGCATGCTGGGTGTTTCTATGCTGTGTGTTTCTGTCGCCAAAGCCGCTGCCGCTGCCGTGTGCGCAGGCGTGCAGGCGATCACGCAGTTCAAGCAGACGATGCCGTTCTCACAGCACCATTGTGACAAGTGTCATGCCAATGGCTGCTGCGCAGGCGTGCAGGCGACGACGCAGTTCAAGCAGACGGTGACATTCTTCAGGCACCCTTGTGACGAGTGCTGGGCTGCCGTGTGCGCAGGCCAGCAGGCAACGACGCAGTTCAAGCAGACGATGACGTTCTTCAAGCCCATGTTCCGGGAGCTGAAGGCGCGCCGCCTGCCGGGCGACCTGCTGGCGGGTCTGTGGATGATCATCGACGCCATCCAGCAGCACAACTACCTGTACGCCTACGACATCTACATGCGCCTCGCCATCGGTACATCCCTTGCCGTTACCTTTCTCCTCTGCAATATTTGACATGACTATGATAGCTCCAAACCATCCAGCAGCACAGCCGCCTGTACGCCTACGACATCTACATGCGCCTCGCAATCGGTGCGACCCTAGTCACTCTCGCTTACCGCTGCAATCTCAACATCACCTTACTTTGACAGATCCAGCACAGCCACCTGTACGCCTACGACATCTACATGCGCCCCGCCATTGGTGCGTCCCCTTGATACCCTCCCTCGTTGCAAATCTCAGCATGAACTTGAAACCTCCAACAGGGTGAGAATCGCATCCTGCAAAGGCAAAGCCCTGCAGAGGCAGTACCTGCTTTTGAGTATCTGCAGGCTGTATAACACAGGTGTGACCTCGCCATCATCTTTCACCTGGCCTCCTCATGCATGTGTGCGTAGATCTGGAGCAGCACTCCTGAATGATGTTGCAGGCAACGCGCCGTGGCCCATCGGCGTCACCAGCGTCGGCATCCATGAGCGGTCTTCGCGGGAGAAGATCTCACACGTGACGGGCATGAACGTCGGCGGCGCTGCGCACGTCATGAACGACGAGGCCACCCGCAAGTACCTGCAGGTACATATATGCATGCATTCTGACTGCACAGGTCACCCTAGGATGCTCAACACTGTCGTCGAGCTGTTCCTGCAAACATGTGGGTGAATGTGTGCTGGTCTGCCCCCAGCGTGCACGCATGTGCGCTGTGCAGACACGCTGAACATCTCGCTTTGCTGTTCCGGCAGGCGATGAAGCGGCTATTGACGTTCATGCAGCGGGCGCACCCAACAGACCCGTCGCGGTCCGTCGACTTTGACGGCTTCCGCGATGTGGCCAAAGGCGCCATCGGCGCCGGCAGCGACAAGCTGGTGTGTGCTGCTCTTTCCTCAAATTGCGATCCGCAACAGAAAACGGGTCAGCCACAGCCTCGTGGTCAGTCACAGCAGCGCTGCACAATGCTGCTGTGGCTCCTACCTCCAACAGCTCAGTGCGCTGGGGTGAGGGTGGTGTCGCCGGAGGTTTCGAACACGCCCTGCACGCGTTGGGTGTCGGGGAGTGCAATCCTCAATGTCCTCAATCAGACAGCGGGTCTGCAATCTTCTCGACCCCAAGAAGAATCAAAGGTGGAAGCGCATGAGAGCGAGAGTTACCCCTTAAATCAATGCAGGCGCTGCTGGAGGCGGAGCACAGCGGCACGACGTGGCGGGACCAGGGGCTGCGGGCGGCGCCGCACTTCCTGGACACCGACGGCACCGTCAAAGTGCCGCCCAGCTGGCAGGGCATAGTGCGCACTCTGTGCAAACGGAAAAATATCCATATCGCTGTCACTTCCATCTTGCAGTCACACCCTGGACATCTACAGATTGCCCTGAGCTGGCAGGGCATAGTGCGCCCTCTACTCAACTGCGGTCACATTTTGGCAGCTGTCTCCAGTATAGTGGTCTTCAGTGCAGTGGTCACCAGCCCTCGGCCTGCTGCGAAATGCGTCTTGATGCCTCGCTGGGCTGCATTGGTGTCTCTGGGTGCTGGCCAGAGCACTATGCACCAGCAGTGCGGTCGTGATTGATACTGCATGGCTTCAGAACCCTCGTTGAATTCTTTCATTTTTTCCCTGTGCCAGGTCAACAAAACCATGCGGGAGCTGAACCACCCGGGGGCGCGGTCGCCGAGCCGGACAGGCACGCCGCCGGTGGGCGGCCGGAACTCGCCAGCGCTGAAGGACGCGCCGCGCAGCCCAGGGGGTGACGGCGCCTCGCCAGCGGTGAACAAGCCGCTGGCAGCGGCGCAGGCGGCAGGCAGGCAGCCGCGGGCGGGCAGCCCGCTGCATCAGGGTTCATAGTGATGTACGATAGTGATGTAGGTATGTGCCAGCAGGGAAGGGCAGATGCAGCTCTGTGCTCCAGCCAGTTTTGTTCGTATGCCAATGACCTTCGTAAACTCGAGAGTAACTGGTTGTCACCCTGATTCGCTGATTGATCGTGTAAGACGAGTTCAACCGGCAGCGAGGTAGGCGGCACCATCCTAGAGAATGGCGACACATGTCCTGTGGGTGTCGCTGACAACTTGGTCACTGTGCGCCGCTGATACCGCTGTCAATCACCACAAAAGCACTACCTATTCTACTACGCCTGCCTGCCACGCCACTGCCCCGTCATGGCGGCGCGCATCCGATGGCAGTGCCGGTGCCGTTCTGCTTGCTGTCGTCACTTTCTCGCCTGCAGACACACATCCCGTGGCACTGCATGCTTCGGCTGGATATGCAGATTGAATCTGCATGGAACTTGCAGAAAAACGAACTGATTTGCCCTTCGACATGGCCTCTCAACCAAGTGGGATGCTGTCCAGAGATGTCTTGAGGCCACGCCTACAGGCCATGCACCATATGGAATGCATTGCTCTTCAGAGTGCATGCCATGCGCAGTACTGCGCATGGCACTAGTGCTCCACTGCTCGCAGCATAATGAAGTGTGCATAAGACTCATGGCATGGGCGGCGGCATCCTCTCGGGAGGCGGCAGCTCAGCATCTGCCGCAGCCCTGATGGTGCCGATGCCGACCGTCTTCAGGCCGAACGTGAGGCTCGCCGCCACAGCGACCAGGCCCTGCAGCAGCAGGAATCTCGGCCAGCATTCGTGGATGCGGAGCGGTCACAGGCTGGAGTTGAGACAAGCAGCACCATCGCAGTCAAATGCCGCTGCAGGAGCACAATCAATTGCGAGGCTGTGTTGCTTCGCGACATCGCATGTGATGTGCTGACCATCGTGCATCAATCTGCATCAGTTAGCCATCACTCATGCACCATGCCAGGAGCACACATACACAGAGGCAAGCTGCTGGGTGCCGCACCTGGCGCAGGTTGCGCCCCAGAGACCAGGCGCCCAGTGCGATGCACGCCCCTACGAAGCTGCCGTGGAAGGCCCCATTGTCGTTTCGCGGATCCGTCATGCTTGATCGGATTCTGTCTCCGAGCAGCGAGGTAGACTCGTCAGAACGAGGGCCAGCGAGCTAGTGAAGCACAGGGGGCTGTTACTCATTGGCATGGCAATGTGTCTCAGACAGAGAAGTGCTGTAGATATGAGCTGGAGCTGCACAACTGAAGATTCTCGCAGGTTTCGTGAAGCTGCATATTCACGATGCAAATTCACGGATTGATTCTATAGGCAAGGGACCGAAGTGGAGTCAAAGGGTGAAAGAACTCGCACCATTCTCTCATCTAAGTGAAAGAGAGGCAATCCCCCTCTGATGATCCTCTCTAGCAGCCATACATACAAGCGTTGATGTAAGTACTCAGGTTCAAAGATGCATGACTTCTGCATGACTCACGTACGCGGCAAGGCCTCTGGCGAGTGGCGACGAATTTGGCAGTCGTACCCCTGCTGCACACACTGTGTGACTGGCAGTCAGGTCAGCCCCTGATTTTCTTTCCAGATTGCCTGGGACAGTAACCGGCTTTTTAACACTCTGACCAAGCCTGTTTGAGTGCATCACGCCCGGATCGCACGGTGATTTACGTTTTCGCTTGTGGGAGGACAGTATCTGGCGAGCCACCGCCAACATTTCCGCAGGCATGTGAGGACTATCATGGTGGTCCTTTCCCTGAAGAGTTCAAGCGGGGTCGGGACAGCTACACAGCTTGCCTTTCTCGCCTCAGCAATCCTTTGAAGTGCGCAAACTCTACCGTGTTCTAAGACTGCGCTCGTGCAGCCGTTCGAGGCAAGCCGAGTCGCACCTGACATGGTGTAGATCGCAAACTCCGACACCACCACCTCAAATTTGGAATTTGCACTAAGACTTTGCGCTTCAGGTTCCATGTCAACGCTGCCTGACACGCTCAGTGGCCTCGTGCGCCACCTCTCGGTGCTAGAACTCGAGCTTTCGAAGTTGGAGTCTCAACTGCAGTCCGAGTTTAGCCAGTACGACACTCAGGTTTGGGAGCAAGCATGCAAGACATGACTTCTCAGCCCTGCATACTCGAGAGCATCACATCAGATTTTTGTACTCTCTGTGCAGGCTCCCAACCCCTATGCTCTGCTGAGCAAGCTGCACAAGCTGCGGCAGTGAGTGGCGATGCGGCGCTGCCCGAGCATGCTGCATGCTGCTGACCATCGTGACTGCAGCAGCAGGCGATCCTGTAGTGTAATCATCTTTCGCGCATGCTGGTGACAACTCCTTATCGTCATGCGCAGGCAGCTGCCGGGCGTGCGGCTGGACTGCGAGCAGTGCATGGCGGAGAAACAGGTGCTGGCAATTGAAGGCCCCTTTCGATGGATGGCCTGGCGACAAATGCGCAACGCCACGATCACGTATCCTGTTTTATAAGACGATGGCAGCAGCATGCTCATCAATCAACATCAAACAAACTGCTGATGCTCTGTTTGCAGGCGCATGTGGAGGAGATCGAGGGGCAGTTTGAAGCCGTTTCAGCACAGCTGGGCGCCCTGCAGGCCAGCACAGGGGCGCCGTCCGTCGCCAGCGCCTGAACGATCAGTGGGCCGTGTCGAGTTGCCGCGGCGCCACGGGCAGCACTGCCAACAGCTGCTCAGGCGGCACCACCGGCAGCGGCGGTGGCACAGAAAGAGGTGTCTGCAGCAGCATAATCAGTCGCACGTGTGACAGGTTCCTGCTGCGAAAGCAGCATGGGGCTGGGTGTGGCGGGCGCGGGCCAGCAGGCGCTGCTGTCGGAGCTGGTGTCCCACATGCTGCTGGTGGAGGTGCGTGCGTTGACATGCATGACAATGCACCCTGTATGGGAATGCCCTCCGGTGCACAGGCCTGCTCCTGTACAGGCTGTTGCTTCGAGCAGGTCAGCATGCAGCAGTGCTATCAGTCTGGCGCCAGCAACGACGACAACGACAGGGCACCCCAGCGGCCGGCATGAAGCACTCAAGTAAGTACTTAGAGCTCCTGTGGGGTGCAGGCGGACGAAGCGGCGCACCGCAGCAGCCTGCGCTTCTGCGAGGCCACCCTGGAGCAGCAGCGGTTGCTGGGTGCCGCGCCCAGCTACGGCCTCGTGCTGGAGGAACTGGAGGAGTGCGCAGCCCTTCGACCTCGCGTGTCGTACAAGTCGATGATATATGATGCAGAAGAGATGCGCTTGCAGCTGCTGTGACATGCGTTGGCAATCACCATCTTCGCTGTGGAGGTCTGCTATGCTGCTGTGGCTTGCCTCAACCTTGGGCACACTTCGAGATGCAGTTGACATCCATTGCACAAGATGTGAAGAATTTCTCTTCTTAAGGCAGATTCTGCCCCTGTCGGTGCAGGCTGCAGGAGCGGCTGTCCATCTCGGCGCAGCACGCGCAGGCGGCGGCGCTGGCGCAGCTCCGCGCGGCGCTGACAGCACAGTGCAAAATCGCGTGCGCCGAGCGGGACGAGCGGCTGGAGGCGGGGCCCGCCGCCGAGGAGCTTGCCGGCGGCGCGCTGTGCCTGCTGGCGCGGCTGGCGGGGCGGCCGGGCGGCGGCGGGGCCGGGGCGCCGGACTTGGCCGCTTCCCAGGTGGCTGCGTCACGGCCAGGTGGGAGTTTGTGCCAGCTGAAAGTTGAGGACGCTGTGCGTAAGATGATGTAGGATGTACGACGTTATGGCGCCGGGTCTGGCCGCCATGCGGGTGGGCACGTGATGGCCAGGCGCGATTGTTCGCAAGCAAAGCTGACGAGGATATGTGTAACATGATGTGGGATCTGCGACGTTTTGTGCTTGGCGCCGCGATGTGTCACCTGGCGCAGCTCTGATTGCGCACTGATGAGGTGATGCACATTGCCGCTCTGCGGAGAGTGGCAATGAGGTGCTCGCTCCCCCTCATGGAAGCCCTTGACTCTCCCCGGAAAGGTTGACAACGTCAAAGGAAGACTATGTTGCGCCTGCAGGGTCGGCACAGCCAGCTGCGGCGGGACAGGACGACGCTGCCAGCGATTCCGCCAGCGTCGCTTCCACGGACACGCTCTCCCACTGGACCAGCAGTGAGGACGAAGACGCAGCAGAGGGAAATGCATCGCACGCCCTGCCGCAAGATGCAGGTGCAGTCTCCGTCTTGGTTGCTGATTGAGCTCCATAATTTCACCCTGTCACCTGCGGCTGCCAACCGCATCTGCAGCCACGACAGGCCTCTCTTGACAGCACCGCATGACGTCATCGGGCTGCTGTCTGCAGGCGAGCTGCCGGCGCTGCCTGGGCTGTGTGATGTGGCCCAGCCGGTCGCAGACGCTTCGTACCGTGCTGACAGCCGGCCGCCGCTGCTGCCCGGGGACAGACGGCCACTGGCGGCACGCATGGCTGCTGCCCGCGGCGACAAGCACGCGCCGCCTGCAGAGCTCCTCGTCAGCGAGCGGGCAGCTGCATCACAGGTGAGCCCCAAGGAGCACGATTGGCGACTTCGGGCACAAGCATTCAAATGCTCCGTGACATGCAAACCGGAACAGCTCTGAAGGTTGAAAACTTGTAAGCTGTGAGGCTCACCACGAGGGACGGACTTGATACACGCTCTTGAAAGCGCGGCTCTTGAAGGCTTCACCAGTACGCACCCCTCCTGCAGATCCTGCACTGCCTGCGGGGAGTGGTGGCCAGCGGCCCGGCGCTGCAACCGAGCGGCGACGGCCTCGTGGAGCCTGTGCCCGGCGCGCTTGTGCCGGAGCTGTCAGTCGGCGCCCTGGCCCTGCTGCTGCAGCGCTTCGCGTCCACCGCATCGGCCGGGCTGAGGTGCACATCGTGACGTTCTTCAATATGCTGTCTTGCGTTGTTTGTTGCCAGCGTCTCAATGGGCAAATTTTGGGTGTGACGCGACAGGCAGGGTCTTGCTCAGCGTCAGCTCTGGCTGGAAAACATGTGCACCAGGCTTCTTTCGATGTTTGCAGGGTGCGCCGCTTTATCAAGGCGGCTTTGGGGGCAGCGGGCGGCGCAGCGCTGGCGGCTTGCACGCTGGCCACCCGCGGCGCCCTGGCGGCGGCCCTCCAGCGGCAGATGCACGCGCTCGACGCCTCGCTGCTGGAGCTGCAGTCCAACTGGCCGCCGCCGGCGCAGCCGGCAGCCGAACGGTGCAGCCGCACCGCCAGTCATGCGACGCCCTCGGCAACGCCCTCGGCAGCAGCAGCGAAGTCGGCGGCAGGCGCGGACGCCGCGGCGCCGACGTTGCTGCGGCTGGAGGCGGCGACGGTGGGCGTCGCGGCCCGCCTGCGGCTGCTGGACACCGCGGTGGCGGCAGCGGCGGCGGCGGCGCAGAACGCGAGCTCAAGCGCCGCCGAGGCCGCGGCGCTCACCGTGGACGGGCTGGCGGACTTGCTGGCAGCACTCCTGCTGCGCGGCGGGCCGCAAGGTACCCTTGCTACCCTTAAACCTTCCGCCATTGCCTGTCGCGCGATTTTCGTCTAAGCATGCTGAAGCACCAGCATTGTGGCTGACACGAGGCAGGCTGGCAGCGGCGCGGTAGACGCACGTAGCGAGTGCCTGACTTTGCGTCTAAGAATCTTAGCTGTCCTGTTTCAGCATCGTGCGAGGCGGCGGCGGTGCTGGAGCTGCTGGCTGCGGCGCTGGCGCCGCTGCTGGGGCACCTGCAGGCGTGGCTGGCCGCGGGCGTCCTGGACGATCCCTGCGCCGAGTTCCTCGTCGCGGCGGGTGCGGCCGCGAGGGCTGCAGGATTGCATCACATGCTGTGAGGAGATCATCGAGAGCATTCCTGGAGATGCAACTGCTGCACCTGAGACTCATTGTAGCACGACTGTACTTGGCCGAGGGATGTAGCGCCAGCTTGATCAAGCTGGACAGTGTAATAACAGCTGTTCTCCTCACCGTGGAATCAGGGTTTGTCAGCTGCGCAGGCGCGCAGCTGCAGTCTGACTCCCCGGAGTTCTGGCGGGACGCGTTCTGCCTGCGGCAGGCGGCCGGCGCGGGCGGCCTCGCCTGCCCTGCATTCATGGCGCCGCTCGCTGCAGATGTCCTGGCCGCCGGCAAGGCCCGAGTGCTGCTACGCCATGGGGCTGCGGCGTCGGTTGCCGCTCTCCATGACGCAGCGCAGGCGGGCAGCGTCGCCGCCGCTGGCGCCAGGGGGCCAGCAGCAGGGCGGCAGTACAGCGCAGCGCCCGCAGCCACCCGGCTGGCCGGGGAGTGCCAGCGGCGGCTTCGAGCGGCACAGCTCGCGCTGCTGCGGTGTCGCACGCCTGAAGACCGTGGCGATGGCGGCCGGGCCGCCGTCGCAGGCGAAAGCCAGCACAGGCTCGCTGGGCGGCTGGCGCAGGCAGCTGCTGCTGTGTGCATCAGCCCAGCGATGGCGGCGCTGAAGGAAGAACGGCAGTGGGACGTAGCCGCGGCGGCTTGTGGCGATGAGCACGCTCAATTGCAGTTGACACAGTCAGCACCGGCGGAAGCCGCCGCCAGCGACCTGCCGGCCTCGGGGTGGAGCCTGTCCCAGGCGGTGCCGGGGGAGCACCCACTGCCGCTGCCGCCGCTGCTGCCGGCCGCGCTGCCCGGCCCAGCTTCTGCCCAGCGGCGGCCTCCAGCCGCACCTGCCGCTCCAGGGCGGGCAGGCGAGCAGGAGGAAGTAAAGGACACCCTGCAGCATGCGTGCATGGACGAGCTGCTGCGGGTGTGCGTGCTGGAGCCTGTGCGCGTTCAGGTGTGAAGCACTCTCCTCTCCCACTCAAGAGATTTTTGCAAGCTTCAAGCGCATTGTGTGCAGCGCACGGCAATCTCTTGCAAGCGCCGATTCATCGCCATCTTTGCGCAGCCCAGAACACACTGAAGACGTGCATTCGGCTTCATATATCACTCGGCTGGTGAGTAGTCAGAGCCTGGCCCAGGGCTATGCTCCTACATCCAGGTGGCGTGGATCACAGCCCTAAAAACGCCAAAGTAATTTATGAGCAATGGTAAATATCTCTGAATCGCAGGTGGAGGCGGCTGACGCTGCACTGCTGCTTCACTTGCGCGACGGCGGCGCGCTGACAGCAGAGCTCGCCCGGCTGCGCGGCTTCTTCCTGCTGGGCGCGCCGCCCGCCGGCGATTTTGCCGCCGGCCTGTTCGGCCTGCTGGACGCTTCCCTGGCGCCCGGATTCGCAGTGGCGGCGGCGGCGGCAGATGGTGGTGGTCCGGCCATGGCGGCGGGCCCAGGCCTGCTGCAAGTGAGCCCGGCCGTGGCGACGGTGCAGCTGCAGCAGCTGCTGGCGGCGACGCTGGGGGCGGCGCCGCCGGGCGGTCACTCGCTGCCGCCGGCGGACCGCATCACAGGTGTGCTGGGCTGCTCCTGAGTGTATCTGCGCGAGTGCTGGAGATCTGTCGGAAATTTAAAGATTGCATCAGAGTGCAGGTTTTTGTCTCCGTTGCCACTCCAACAACCCATTTGCCATCTGCACGAGGGCTAAACATGTGCTCCCTCCCACCCACCCACAGCGCACTGGGACACCGCTGCAGCGGGCAGCGGCAGCGGTGGCAGCAGCAGCGCGTCCTCGCAGCCAAGCCTCGACCGCGGCGCGGCCACCCTGGTGTCGCGTCTGCGACTGGAGTACCGGCTGGGAGGCGCGCCGGCGGTGCTGCTGACGCAGGAGGTGCTGCGGCACTACGGCGGCATCCTCACGGCGCTGCTGCAGGCAAGCGCGCCGCCTGCAGTCGGAGTGTAGGCTCGAAATGACTGCACAGGGCTTGGGGGTTGGAGCCTGCCGTTGTGTCACTATCGGGAAAGGTGCATGTGCTGGCGATTCAAATGCAGCTCTTCTACAGCGCTGCGCATGTGAACGGGCCGTTAGACAATCCAGACCGCAGCAAATGCCTGAAGCGCCATTATCCTGTGCCCAGGTGCGGTGGGCGCTGCAGGGGCTGCAGCGGCTGCAGCGGCTGCAGCCGCGGTGGGGGACGCATACGGCGGCGACGGCGGCGCTGCGGCAGGAGATGCTGCACTTTGTGACGGGGCTGCACCACTGGTCCTTGCACTGCATCCTGGAGACGTCCTGGCGGCGGTTGAACCAGGTTCGTGCTGGTATTGTTAGATGTTTTTGAACGATTGTTCCCCTGGGCAGGCAGCAGCGTGTCAATAATCCCCACCAGCGTCCGGCGCAACCCTCTGGGCAACGATGCCTGGAGATCTTAGCCTCAGCTGCGAATCGTTTCCGCATCTGCTTGCGGCATCATTGCCGATTTGCGCTGACGAAGCTCCTGACACCTGCCGCCAGGCGCTGCAGGTGGTGCCCACCCTGCAGCAGGCCGCCGTGGCGCACGACGCCTTCCTGCTGCGCGCCGCCGCCTGCGCCTTTGCGGCGTCGGACCCCGGCGCCGCGCTGCTACAGGGTGCCCTGACCGGGATACTGGACGCCGTCAGGGCCCACACCCTGCGCCGCATGCAGGTAAGCTGGCACTCGCACATCCGTGCTGTGCACGGCGCAGGTCCCCAACGCTGCAGTACAGACCAGCTGCTGACAATGATGGCTGTTGGGCGATGCCGAGCTGCGCCTGGTCTCCAGGAGGAACTCGCCTCCCTGCTGGTCGCCTCCTCGTGCATACTGCATTCTGTGGGAAGTATAGCTTTCGTGCCACAGATCGTCTTGCTCACTGCACAGGGTGTGCAGGCGGCAGCGGCGGAGGACGCAGAGATCGGGCGCTCCTTCCGGCGCTGCCGCGCGTATTTCTGCAAGGTCCTGCGCGCCAGGAGCCGTGAGGTGGGCCTGACCCTGCATGCTGCACCAAGCAGCGGCTGCAGCGGGAGGATGCCTGTTGCAGGTTGCTTGTTTGTTGCATGTGATTGTGCAGGGTCAGCACAGCACATGCAGGTGCAAGAACTTATTGCCTGAGTGATGCTGTGCAGGGTGGCGGCGACACAGAGGTTGCGCACCTGCTGAAGGTGCTGCAAGGAGAAGCCTGATATTGAGCTCATAGAAATCTGGCAGGAAGATGTGCGACAGCCGCGGAAGTCATAGGCCGCTGCGCATTGCAGCAGGCTGGATCATGGTTCAGGGAAGGACAGAGGAAGATGTTTCGCAGTTGATGATATGGCAACAAGTCTTGAACTCGTCGCAACCTGCGTGCTTTCGAAGCAGAAGTTACTTTTACACATGCGCCTCTAGCTCCGGCGGCGGCGGGAGGCAGCTGGGGTTCTTCACACGCACCGGATTCACACCCAGCATGGCGATGTGCCGGCAGCTAGCAGGCAACAGCAATGATGGGCAAGGAAAGCACTCGAGAGTGCTCGTCGAATATGGGGCTGGCAGGCAGAGCCGTCTAGGGAAGAGGGTCGTGTTGTAGGAGGCGTTTCGATGCTTCGATCAGAAATCCGGCAATCACAATGCCTCAAAGATCTGAAACGAGACAATCGTCCGGTCATGGACTGAACGTGCACTGAAGGTTCGACACGCACACAGAACCTAACACACTCTACTTTGGAGCCGACGCACAAGCAGCGCTGCGGCGGCTGTCAGCGGCGCGGGGCGCTGCAGCAGCGGCAAGGGACTAAAAGCTCCGCCGCGGCAGCCGGACGGCTCGAGGAATCGCACACAGCTGCTCACTGCTGCGCCCGGTCAGAACACTGCCGCCGCAGCGTCAAAGGTCGACCTGTGCCTTCGCGCACAGCCGGCGACAGCCGCCGCAGCCGGCCGCGTGGCTGCTCACTACATCTAAACTTTCAATATCGCGAAATACAAAACCGTCGATTGAAAATTAGTGCGTGCTGCGAGACCTTCCCGCTGATTTTCCCGCCACGTGCGGTCCCAGGCAGACTCCCAGTTCAAAGCCAGTTCAAACTGCACTTCGCCAGAACAAGGGACAAAACGCATTGCCAGTACCGGCGCCTGCTGCGGCACATAGTCGCCCGTCCAGCGGAGCACAATCAAATTCCTTAAGTGATTCAGGTGTGCTATCCACCGCTGAAATAACGTGCTGTGTTTGCACGCCTGCCCTCGGAAGCCTTCGGGGCCCTGCTCAGCCGGCGCGGCAAGCAGAGGCCGCGTTCCTCTGCCCCTGTGTGAAAGGATTTCAGACGCTCCTAGGCGGTCCGTGGCCCCGGCAGAGCCGCACCAGCAGGCGTGCAACAGCCCGTTCTGGACGTGCCTGCGGTTTTAGCCTGTGCCCCGTGCTGTATGACAAGGCAGCGGTGACGATACCCGGTCGCTGATGGGTTTGCCAAGTCACCCTTGAGCATCCACCACTGATGCGCCGCTGAGTCACGCTGCGGCGCACATCGACAGCGTCCGCGGGCCTCGCCAGGTGCAAGTTCGGCTCGTTCGTTTCGGTGCTTTCAAACTCGTCCATCTGCTAGCCACTACTTCAACAGTACAGCATCTTCGCAGACAACTGCTCCCGCTGCCGCAGCGCATGGCTGCCGCCGACGCCGGTTTCGCAATGTTTGCGGTCATGCTTCTGTTTGCTCGTGCAGCTGTATGTGCATGCCGCTCTACCTGCTTGCCTATTGACTCGTCATCTCGCCTCGCTCGGCTGCTGAGCGAGTCTCCCGCACCAGCTGCAGGCGCTGTGCGCTGATATGGGCGCCAAAGCGCATCCAACAGGCTGCCGGAGCAAAGCCCGGCGGCGGCGGCAAGAAGCAGACGCGAGCGCCGCCGGAGACACTGGCTGAGTACCGCGAGGCGACGGGCAAACCCCAGGCGACCCAGGCCACGTTCAACCGCGTCCTGCGGGGCCGGGCGTATGACCGCAAGAAGGCGGCGGTGAGATCAGTCGTGTGCATCGGGATCTGGGCCGTGTGTGATTTTATGTGGCCACTGCCTTACCGGACCTTGTCCGCAGCACCACCTGTCAAGCTGTCAGTGTTCTGGTTTAGACTTTCTTCTCTCCTCTGCGTGGCTGTGCCGCAGGAGAGAAGGCGACGGAATGCGGCGGCCGAGGCAGAACTGCTAGCACAGGGCAAGACGGTGGTACGCCGTTCATGAAAAGCATACTCTGGCCCTGATGGACAGCTGCACACGCAGGGAGGCGGAACTGCATGTGAATTGACCCTGCAGACCCGCCACATTCACACGGTGACCAGGGAGTTCTGCCTCCCTGCGTGTGCAGCTGTCCATCAGGGCCAGAGTATGCTTTTCATGAACGGCGTACCACCGTCTTGCCCTGTGCTAGCAGTTCTGCCTCGGCCGCCGCATTCCGTCGCC